>Ga0335085_10000163_pt1 | contig 211873 bp, 154 predicted proteins | sample Lox_Sample_45_FD_206712 | JGI IMG/M metagenome (GOLD analysis project Ga0335085, IMG submission 206712) | Soil microbial communities from Loxahatchee National Wildlife Refuge, Florida, United States - Lox_Sample_4.5 | ecosystem: Environmental > Terrestrial > Soil > Wetlands | place: USA... | reverse complement strand
GTGGACAATTTCATAGTTTCTGTTGACCAATTACATCACATAAAAAAGAATTCAGTCATCTTTATTACCGATGATAAAAAAGCGCTCCGAGGAATATTGTCGGACTGGCTTACGGCGTTCCCAGGAATCAAAATTTGGACTTCCTATGAAGTAGTTCTTTACTTATACGCGGAAAATGTTATACCGTCAAGGGAAATTGCAATGGAAATGATTCAGACGATTATTTCATTTACGGCCCCCAAACCAAGTGATCGCAGCGAAAAAACGACCGAGGAACTTATAATTATTCGAAAAAATTATTCTAAGAGGATAGAAACTATTAGTAAATTATTAAAATAGCAAGTATGATTACTTTAAAGGACCTGAACCTAAAATATAATCCTTTTAGAGATATCACACCAAATATTGACAATTCTAACGTTGTCTGGGCTGGTATGAAAGAGGTTAAGTCGAAGTTGGAAAGAAGTTATAAGGATTGTATAAATAATAATTCAAAACAAATTATTTTGAATTGGGGACCTTACGGGGGTGGCAAGACATTTAGTGCCTATTATTTTCATAATGACATGAAAGATGCCGATAATCTTACTCATATCTACGTGCGTTGCCCAAAAGAAGGAAGTAAAGCGACAGATGAATTTTTTAAATCGATCATAGATTCATTATCCTTTGAGGTATTAAACCAACACATAAATGATTTAATCAACCAAAACGGCGAAGAGGAGTTAATTAAATTTTTGACGCCTAGAGCTTCTAAAGAATATGCGAAAGCAATTTGTCTATTGGGTTCACAAGATGAAGCTATTTCTGAAATGATGAATAGGTTCCTATATTCCGGATTAACTAAAACAGAATTGAAGAAACTTGGTTTGGCGAAGGATATACAGACAGACAATGATTCGGTGAAGTTTTTATCGGGAATATTGGCTTGCTTTACTGGGACTGATGATATTTGGGACGGGAGGCTTGTTTTTTGGCTAGATGAAATGGAGGATCTAATATATTTCGCTCCGAAAAATTATAAGGCATTTTCGCAGATCTTAAGAGATTTATTTGACAATATTCCAGATAGATTTCTCTTTTTTATGAACTTTACTTTGGCTGAGGGGGAGGAAAGTACAATCGAATTGATACTAGGCGGGGCGTTATGGTCTCGAGTTACTAAAAAAATTCGATTTAAAGAATTCTCTGAGGACGATGCTTTAGAGTATGTAAACGACCTCTTGTCCAGCTCAAAAATTAGTAAACAAGAGGCAAAGCCATTCAATGAAGAAATAAAAAGAATTATAATTAGCAATATTCCTCTTAATAATTTGACCCCAAGAGAAATTAACAAGCATATTAATAACTTGATCAGCTATGCCCTTGAAAATGATGTAAGTTCAATCAATAAAAACACGTTAAGCGATTGGATCAAGGAATATAGTGAGGATACCTAATCTTCAAGGCTATTAATCAATTGCTCCATGCCGAAATTTAACAAAAAATCTGAATAATAACTGTCAAAAACATCTCGGATATAATCGTCAACCGTTACATCTTCATCATTCCCGTCTTTGGTAACAGTAAGTTTGTAGTTTCGCTTTTTTGTAATCATATACAAAAACAAAGTGTGGAAATAGACGGAGGCCAAATATCTCTTTTCTGCGACAGTTATCTGGTCTTCTGACTTAAGTTTAGAACGATAAGAAAGAAATACCTTACTATCAAGATTGATGATTATTTTTTCCAATACATTCCCTTCCCCGAGCGGAAACATGACTGTTTCATAATTCATCTGAATTCCGGTTTCACCTAGTCTTGACCAATCTTCTTCCCTTACTTTCATTAATTCTGGGAGGCCTATATTTTCAAGGCTATCTTTTTCTTTTGGCGAATCTATTTTCGCAGCCTCTTTATCCTTTATTTTAATCCAAAGGATTTCATCAAAAGATTCTCCTGTTCCTGATAACGATATCTTTATTTGCACCTCATCGCCCACTTGTAATACACTCGTTGGATTGAATGCTATTTTTATAGTCCCCTCATTGGGACTGCTTTTCGTAATGTTGAGTAAAGAGCCAATCTGGGTATCGTCCCCAACTTTATCGCCGTTTTTACTTTCATTCTGCTTTATATCCAAAAGTGCAATTTCTAGGTCACCTGGTTCTTCGCTTCTATCAAAGTATTCATTCTCTACATCAGTATCAAATTTGATCACCTTTTCTCCATTTTTTGGTAACGCTATTACTTGTCTTTCTCCTTGCTTAGCATTATGCAATTTAAAAAAAGTTGGGAACCGTTTAGGATTGAAGGGTATTTTTTCTTGCTGAATTTTGTCTTTTTTCGGTTGCTTCCTTTCGGCCGTATGGTCCCTTTTTTCTTCCAGTTTTAATGTATTCTGTAGCAGTTTAAAGAGGTCGGAATCTTTAGGTAAATTCTTGGCAAAAGATTTTAATAACTCATTTGTATCTTCAGTATCTAAGCCAATTGATTCCTTTCGCTGCCTATTAATTTCGTCAAGCTTGCTCTGTCTAAGTTTTTTACCTAGGTATTCTCTTAGTTCCAGGACTTCATCCCCGCCCTTTAGTCGATCTCTTGAAGCCATAAAGAGTTTCTTTCTGAACTCGTACCTTATTTTAGTGCAATCTACATGAATTAAGAGATAGTCTTTTAATAAATTAAATTTTAATGTTTTGGTGATAAATTCCGTCGTGTAATGGCCATGTGCTTGACCATTAACTGAAAACATTACTGCCATGTTGTTTTTAAAGAAAAATCTTCGAATATTTTCTTTTGTCTTTTTTACATCGTTGTTGCCTACTTTGGCTTTGAAAACATAACAGGTAACTTTAAGTTCACCAAATAGTTCATCTACATATGTCTCGGAGAAATGATCATCTATGTAACTGCCATCCTGTTCTAATCTTCTCTTCAATCCATACAAATCCATTTCCAGTACGGTGTTATTAGGATATCTCTCTTTTTTATCGATTGTATATAAGGGCAGAACAGGGTCAAATAAAAACTCATTCAGGCTTTGGTTCAAATCCTGCGCAAAACCAGAATATCCTGGCGGAAACTGGTAAGAGTACATTTTGATTACAGTACCTGTTTTGAAGGTTCTTTTGAATAGCTTTAAATCGAGATCTTCAGTTAGGTCAAAAGACGGAATTTTTGCATCTATTTTTAAATATTCATACCAAGTGTTTTTTTTGAATTCCGCTTCATCTCTAGTAAAAGGATGCTCCCTTATTATGGTAAATCCAAAATGCCCTGAACCATCAAATTTTTTTGAGCCAATTAATTGATATCCTTTTTTTCCGCAGAACACGATTGAACCGGACCCGCCCATGTTATATTTACCTTGCACGAACATAACTTTATTCTTGTTGCCTCTTACCAAAGAAAGAAATGTATTGTCGAATTCAGTTGGATGTTGTCCTTCTCCATTATCATAAATGATTACAGCAGTATTTCTAGGCGGTCCGTCTGCAACTATTTGAATCTCCTCCGCTTGCTTTCTTCTAAATGACGGCAAGTCCCATTGTTTATGATCAGGAAAGAACGCTTTAATCGCTTCTTCCATTGATTTAGGGGCATTATTGGCATCTGGTTGAATCCCATTTTCTAAACATCTTTTGGTAAGAATAGCATCGATAGAATTCGTCACCTTCTCCACCAAGGCCGCAATTGGGTTTGACTGTTGGTTCTCAATTATGCCATAGTTACTATCATTGTTTCCAATCGGAACCCAATTGGAGTTTTTAAATATTTCAGGTTCTTTTTTTATAATATCTTCGACTTCTTCCTCGGTTCTAGCATTATATAGGTTCAGAAATAATGTCTTAAGGGCATCTGGCGAATTAAGATTTAGAGGCATATATCTATATTATTGTATCGTTCAATATACAAAAAGTACGTGTACAATTTACATCACGGTTTGCCGCGTTGGAGTAGTGGTGGCGGCAGGCCAATCTAGGTTATTACGGCTTCTTAAACAACCGTTTAAACACCCATATTTAGTTAAGCGTTCTAAATTCGTCTATAGTTTATATAGGAAAAACTGAGAGAATTCTAGCCTTTTGAAATTATAATGTCACCTTTTCCGTTGTCGAAGAGCCGAAAACCACGCATGGCTAATTTTGTTGTTGACTATCTTTTAGCCGGGACGGAAGGTGATGGAAGATTAAATTGGGCTATTCTGGGAGTAGGGCTGGTAAGAGACCTGTGGTTTAAGGCCATAGATTTGAGAGGCCATGGAATAGTATAAAATCTTGCAGGCTTTCCCGCCTCTAAAGCTCAAAAATTTTCAAGCCAGTTTACCCTGTGTTTAACAAAATTCTGCTCAAGAAGGCAGTTGTAAAATCATAGGATTTTGATTATCATATATTTATTTCAGCAATCATCCTCAAATCTGCTATGAAACGGTTCGAAAAGTGTCCACTCTGGGCAACAGAGTAGTAAACCCCTTGTATGCCAAGGGGTTCTTTTATTTTCGCGTTTTCCTTTTTTCTTATCTGGGTAGTTTCTCTTTTCGACAGGAGACCTTGACTAGCCGTCGGCTGGCAAATCATGCCGAATTCAGTTGGGAATGAGAGGCAGATCGAAGGTCCCGTCGGTGAGGGTGATGATTTTACCGCCCGGCAGCAAGCTGGTCGACGCGGTCCCCGAAAATGTACCGGTGATGCGGGTCTTTGTTAGAGAAGTGACGTTGAACTGGACCGTACTGAAAATGTAAACGGTGTCGGGCAGCGTGATGATACCATAGACGTTAACCGGAGCGCTATTGGAGCCGACATCGGTTAGCCCCGTCCTGTCCGGGAGGTGAACTCCGATCGAATCGCCCTGCCCGGCCATGTCCAGGAATATGTCGCCCGCCGAATCGAATTGGGAGCTTGGGTCGGCCGTAATAATTACATCACCTGTATTTAGCGGACCGGTCCCGGTTATGTTTTTCCCATCGATCGTTACCGAAAAAGTCCCGTTGCCGTTTCCGCCGCCGCTGCCATTGCCGCTCTTTTTTGAACACGCGTTGAACAACAGGCCCAGCAGGACAAGGACGGCGGCCGGTAAATGAAGATGCCTCGTTTTCATAACCCGATTTTTTCAGTTTTGCAATTTGTGTTTGACAAAGATCATCCGGCGTGCAGTCCGGCCGGCTTGCAAATCGACGAACGAGTTATTTAAATCGTCGAAGGAATGACAGGGAAGCGTGGAGGGCTCTTACAAAAACGCTGTCAAACAACTGTTTCTTCCATTGATAGATGCCGGCGTAGGAAGGATACGCTGAGGAGTGTTTGTCGGGAATCCTGGTCGTAATTCGCGATGATGGTATCTGCGCAATATGAAATCCATTTTGCCGGTCCATAAATGGTATCTTTGCGGGCGCCTAGCATCTGACCGGTAATGTCGACCAGAATCTTTTGAATGCTGTCTCTGGCCGCCGGGGCGTCGCCGGCGGCTTCCTTGGAGTGACAGGCGGCGAAAGACATCGCGGGGATTAATAATGCGGTAATCAATTTTTTGGTGGGAGGCATGGGCTAAATGTAGATCAATTTTGTCTATCGCCTATCAATACTATCTATGCGGTAACGGGAAAAACTTCGATATTTTTGAGCTAACCGAACAATAAAAATTCGCCAATCATGGAAAATAACACACTTCATTACGCAACCGTACATCATCCGGCCGCAGCGAGCAAATGCCCGTTTATCGGGGGACAATTGAAACAAGTCGCCGGTGGCGGGACCGATAACCGCGAGTGGTGGCCGAATCAATTGAGTATAAGTATCCTGCGGCAGCATTCTTCCTTGTCCGACCCAATGGACAAGGGGTTCAATTACGCGAAGGAGTTTTCAACGCTCGATCTGAAAGCGGTGAAAAAGGACATTGTGGATGTACTCACTACGTCGCAGGAATGGTGGCCGGCGGACTTCGGGCACTATGGGCCGTTGATGATCCGGATGGCCTGGCATAGCGCGGGTACTTACCGGATCTCGGATGGACGCGGCGGCGGCGGAAGGGGGATGCAACGTTTTGCGCCGCTAAACAGCTGGCCTGACAACACCAATCTCGACAAGGCAAGGCGGCTGTTGTGGCCGGTCAAACAGAAATACGGAAAGCGACTTTCCTGGGCCGACCTGATGATCCTGACCGGCAATTGCGCATTGGAATCAATGGGCTTTAGGACGTTTGGCTTTGGCGGCGGCCGGGAAGATGTTTGGGAGGCCGCGGATGGAACTTATTGGGGATCGGAAAAAGAATGGCTCGGCAACAAACGATATGAGGGCGACCGCGAGCTGGAGAACCCGCTTGGTGCGGTGCAGATGGGGCTCATCTATGTCAACCCGGAAGGGCCGGATGGAAAGCCCGATCCGAAGGCGGCGGCAAAGGATATTCGCGAGACCTTCGGCCGCATGGCGATGAACGACGAAGAAACGGTTGCGCTGATTGCCGGCGGCCATACCTTCGGCAAAACGCATGGCGCAGCCGATGCAGGCAAATATGTGGGGAAGGAACCGGAGGCCGCGACGATCGAAGAAATGGGCCTCGGGTGGGCGAATAGTTACGGCAGCGGCAACGGTGGTCATGCCATAACAAGCGGCCTGGAGGGGATCTGGACGCGAACGCCGACACAATGGAGCAACAATTTCTTTGAAAATCTCTTTGGCTATGAGTGGGAATTAAGTAAAAGCCCGGCCGGGGCCTTCCAGTGGGTGCCAAGAGATGGCGCGGGCGCCGGTACAGTCCCCGATGCGCACGATCCCGGCAAACGGCATGCGCCCACGATGCTTACCACCGACCTGGCTTTGCGGGTCGATCCGGTGTACGAGCCGATCTCACGGCGGTTTTATGAGAACCCGGCACTTTTTGCGGACGCGTTTGCCCGGGCATGGTTCAAACTCACCCATCGGGATATGGGTCCCCGGGCACGGTATCTTGGTCCTGAGGTACCCGCTGAAGAGTTGATCTGGCAGGATCCGATCCCTGCAGTGACACATCCGTTGATTGACGTTGCGGATATCGCGGCGTTAAAAGAGCAAGTGTTGAGTTCCGGGTTGACGGTTTCGCAGCTGGTCACCACAGCCTGGGCTTCCGCGTCGACGTTTCGCGGCTCAGACCGGCGTGGTGGGGCCAATGGTGCCCGGATCCGGCTGGCGCCCCAGAAGGACTGGGAAGTAAACGATCCGCCGCAGCTGGCGGGGGTATTGAAGGTCCTGGAGGACATTCAGTCGAGATGGAATAGCGGCCGGTCGGATGGTAAGATGGTTTCGCTGGCGGATTTGATTGTCCTTGGCGGCTGCGCGGCTGTCGAGCGGGCGGCGAAGCAGGCGGGATTTACGGTGGCCGTGGCGTTTACGCCGGGGCGCGGAGATGCCCGCCAGGATCAAACGGATGTACAGTCATTTGACGCGCTCGAGCCGTATGCGGATGGGTTCCGGAATTATGCAAAGCATCAATACGCCGGAAGAGCGGAGGCGTTCCTGGTTGACAAAGCGAATCTGCTCACATTGACGGCGCCGGAAATGACAGTATTGGTCGGGGGGATGCGGGTGCTCGATACCAATTACGATCATTCGCGGCATGGGGTGTTCACTTCGACGCCCGGATCACTGACAAATGACTTCTTTTTGAATTTGCTCGACATCGATACGAAATGGAGTCCCATATCGGAGGCGGCTGATCTTTTTGAAGGGCGTGACCGCCGGACAGGGGCGCCGAAATGGACGGCGACGCGGGTTGACCTGGTCTTCGGGTCGAATTCGGAATTGCGGGCATTGGCGGAAGTATATGCATGCGACGATGCGAAGGAGAAATTCGTACAGGATTTTGCCGCAGCGTGGGCGAAGGTGATGGAGTTGGACCGGTTCGATCCGCATTGAGCGATTTTCACCCGTCGATGCCAGGACCCCGCGCTACGCGCGGGGTCCTATTTTTTTGTGAAATTTGTCGTACATTTCCTAAAATCCTCATTTTATGGCCTCCCTCCAACTCACCGTCAATAACAAAAACTATACGGTCGACGTAGATCCGCAAATGCCGTTGTTGTGGGTCCTGCGGGATGTGATCGGGCTTAAAGGCACCAAATTCGGGTGCGGGATGGCCCTTTGCGGCGCCTGCACCGTTCATTTTGATGGCGTTGCCATGCGGTCCTGTACGCTTCCGGTCTCTGCGGCAGTCAGCGCCAAAAACATCACGACGATCGAAGGCATCTCGGAAAACATCGACCACGCGGTTCAAAAAGCCTGGATAGAATTACAGGTTCCGCAGTGCGGCTATTGCCAATCCGGGCAGATCATGTCGGCCGTATCGCTGTTAAAGACCAATCCCAAGCCTTCCGACTCGGATATCGACGCCGCTATGGGCGGAAACCTCTGTCGTTGCGGAACCTATTCCCGGATCAGGAAGGCGATACATCGAGCTTCCGAGATCATGGCTTAATCTTTAAAACCTTTTCACATGTCACCCTTTTTCCTTGATCGGATGATCCGCCGCAAAGGGCGGTCGTCAATCGACCGGCGGGATTTTCTAAAATTATCCACGATTGGAAGCGCAGCCCTGGTCATCGGTATTTCCTGCGGGCCGGACAAAAAGCGAACGATCGCGGTTGCCGGTGCTTCGCCTGGCTATAACCTGACCCCGTATATTATTATCGACCCTTCGGGAAAAATTACGTTGATGAACCCCAAACCGGATATGGGGCAGGGGACATTTCAGTCTGTTCCCTCGCTGATCGCGGAGGAGTTGGAAGTGCCGTTGGAGGGAGTAACCATACTGCAAACGGGCGGCGAGAAAGTATTCGGCGACCAGGTGTCCGGAGGAAGCTTCTCTGTGCGGGGGAATTACTATGATCTACGGAAAGTCGGCGCGTCGGCCCGAACGATGTTGATGGGCGCCGCCGCGGCGGTATGGAAGGTTCCTGCGGGCGAATGCTACGCTGAAAATGCTAAAATCTTCCACCGGCCCTCGGGGCGGAGCCTTGGTTATGGGGAACTGGCACAGGCCGCCGCAAAAATGCCCGTGCCGCAAACACCGGTGTTAAAAGATCCGAAGGATTTTAAGATCCTCGGCAAGAACTATCCGCGGCCCGATGTTCCGTTGAAGTCTTCCGGACGCGCGGTGTTCGGGATAGATATGGAGATCCCGGGGATGGTCTATGCTTCGGTCGAGCATAATCCGGTCTTCGGCGGCAAGTTGGTTAGTTTCGATGAAGACGCGGCGCGGAAGACATCCGGCGTTCAACAGGTCGTTAAGATCCAGCGGATACTTGGAAAAAACAAATACGATGCGGTGGCGGTAGTCGCAGATAATTATTGGGCGGCACGTCAGGGGAGGTTGGCGCTGAACGCGAAATGGGATAACGGAGATCTTGTAAAATTCAATTCGACGGATTATGAGCAAGGTTTGCGGGGCATGGCCGGAAAGGAAGGAAAGGTGGTGCATAATGTTGGCGATTTTCACAAGGCGTTTACGGGGGCGCCGATCCAAATAGAATCATTTTATGAGACACCGGTGGTTTCACATTCGCCCATGGAGCCCATGAATTGCCTGGTGCAGTGGCCGACGCCGGACACCGTAGAAGTTTGGACCTCGTGCCAGGGACCGGAGCTGGTAAAAGGTGAATTGAAAAAGACGCTGGGCATCCCGGAGGACCATATCAAGGTGCATATTCTTTTTAGCGGCGGTGGGTTTGGGCGGCGGTTATATCCTGATTTTGCGACGGAGGCTGCACATATTTCCAAAGCGGTTGGGAAACCGGTCAAATTGATCTGGACACGGGAGGACGATACCCAACTCGGGCCGTTCCGACCGCTTACGTTCTCGGCTATGAAGGCTGGTCTGGCGTCGGACGGCAGGCCGGTAGCGTTTCAGCACAAGGTGATCGGGCCGTCGATCGAATCCACTATGGATGAGAAGAAAGATGAAACGGGGGAAAGTTCGGATATGACGGAGGGGATCAGTACGCAGAAATACGAGCTCCCCAATATGCGGAATGAATATGTTTATGTTCCGATCCAGGTGCCGCTGGCAGCATGGCGTTCGGTGACCAGCTCGACGGTTGCGTTTGCTCACGAATGTTTTATTGATGAAATGGCGGTGCGCGCCGGGAAGGATCCGATGGCTTACCGGTTGGAGACGCTGCTGACAAAGGATTCGGATAGCAAGAAGGTGTTGCAAAAACTGAAAGAAGTGTCGGGCTGGGATAAACCGCTTCCGGCCGGTTGGGGAAGAGGAGTGGCACAGTATGAGTTTTTTGCCGGTTTGGCGGGGTATGTCGTCGTTGTCTCCGCCCGGGGAAGCGGGGTAAAGATCGAAAAGGTCTATTCGGTAATCGACCTCGGGACGGTTGTCAATCCCGATACGACAGCGTTGCAAATAGAGGGTGCAGCCACCATGGCGCTTACGGCGGCTATCAAGAACGGGATCACGTTCCGGAACGGGCAAACCGAACAAACCAATTTCCATAATAACCCCATCGTGCGGATCAACGAGATGCCACCGGTGGAAGTTCATATCCTGGCGGATGGAGGGAAGGACATCAAGGGAGTTGGGGAACCAGGCGTACCGCCGTTTGCACCAGCGCTGGCCAATGCGATTTATGCCGCCACCGGGAAAAGGATCCGGCGGATGCCATTTGATTTGAACAAGGTTTGAGCCCGCATTGCGGGGAGCGGAGGGTCAGACTGCGAAGGCCGTTCTGATCACGTTGAGATAGGAAGGCCCGGTTACGATTCGGGAAAATGTCCGGTTATTCAGGATCAGCGCGAATCGGTTATTGGAGTATTTGTGGATTTCGACGATCTTCTGTCTGTTCACGATATACGATTTCTGCACCCGAATAAAATCATCGGTCAATTTCTCTTCCAGTATAGCCAGCATGTGATCGCAAAATAGCTTCTGTCCGTCTGCGGTATGTACAAAGGTGTATTTGTCGGCGGCTTCGAAGTACACGATATCGCTCAGCTGAACCAGCGTAAACTTGGCGCCCCGTTTTACAGCCAGTGTCTTTGTCTCCCGCTGCGGCTTAGGGCCATTCAGCAGCGTGCTAAGGTTATCCCAGATCGAGTGAGGTACGGCGCCGGAAGCGAAGTGTTGTAATTTAGCGAGCGCCCGGGCTATCCGATCGTCCTTCAGCGGTTTCAGCAGGTAGTCGACAGACAGCGCCTCAAATGCCCGGATCGCGTATTCATCATAGGCGGTCGTAAAAATGACATAGGGCTTATAGTCCAAATTTTTGAGTACATCGAGGCCAAGCATATCGGGTAACTGGATGTCCAGAAAGATCAGGTCGGGTCTCAGCTTATTTATCAAGGCGATGGCGGCGGCGCCGTTTTCTGCCTCGCCGGTTAGCTGGACGAGGTGGTGATGTTCGACAAGCATCTCGTGAAGCAACCGCCGCGCAGGCGCTTCGTCTTCCACAATGATCGTCTTATAAAGTTTAGGCATGGGCTAATTTGCCGGTCATTGAAATGGCTACCTGCTTCCACGGTTTGTTCTCGAAAAATATGGTGTGCTCTCCGGGGTAATATAAGGTCAGCTTGTCCATCACGCTCTTCAATCCATACCCGATCCGGATATCTTCCGGGAAGGGCGCTCCATTGTCATAGATCTTGATCTCCAGCTTCCCGCCGTTATTTCTTATCACCATCTTGATAACCCCTTTTCGGTCCAGCTCTTTCAGGCCATGTTTGACGGCATTCTCTACCAACGGCTGGAGAATGAATTTCGGGATTGTGATGCGTCGCGCCGCATCATCTACCTCGATAGACACCAAAAGTTTGTCCTCGAACCTGATCTTTTCGATCATGAGGTAATTTTCGACCATTTCGACCTCCTCCTCCACAGCGATCATCGTTTCATTCTTTTTGTTGAGGCTGTACCGGAATAATTCAGCAAGCGCGATCGTCATCTGCCGTGCTTTGGCGCCCTGGTGCAACGATAGCTCGGCGATGGAGTTTAGGGTATTGTACAGAAAATGCGGGTTCACTTTGGCCTGCAGGGCTTCCAGTTCGGCCTTTGTCTTCTGTTCGCTGAGCCTTGAGATCTCCAATTCCCTTTCAAACCGCAGCCGCCTTTCGGCGAGGTTGGCATAACTTATATTCAGATAAACGGTCGATACGATCCCGCTGAATAGCAATGACACCAGGAAAGTGTACGTGACGGTAGCGGTGCGATGCCCGGGAGGAATAAGGAGGGCCATCCAGATGTTGGTCGAAGTGAGAAAGATAAATATGAGCAGAATGATTATGATCCTTTTTTTTAGGAACGTCAAATTGCGCCCCCCCAGCCAACGTTCGATGTACATGATGACACATACCGGCAAGAAAACAAAGAATGCGGACCGCAGGAGGTGGAAGGCCGAGCAGGAAAGATATTCCCGGAAAGTCGTGAAGTCGTTATAGCAGGGATACCACGACATGACGGCCATATAAAAACACAGGAATATGCAGCACACGGCCAGCCGTCGCCGGTTAAAACTGTAAAGGCGCAGACCGCTGAATAATATTTCAGCCCGGTAATTCAGATAAATCCCGAGGCTCGTATATACAAAAATATTACTCAGGGTCACCGCTGTCTTAAACGGGATGATCATATGTCAATTTACCGATAGTCGCGCACTTCGCGCGAATTTATTTGATGAACATCTTTGCCGCGATCAACGCGAGCAACACGGCGAATATTTTTTTCAACAAGGCGACCGGGATGTTGAGCGCCAGGCGGGATCCCAGATAACCCCCCACCATAAAGACCGCGGCGATCACGAGGGCATACTTGAAATTGACATAACCGGCTTTGTAATAATTGTACGCGGCAAACAGCCCGATCGGCGGGAGCATGATGGCAATCGTCGTCCCCTGTGCCATCCGTTGGTCCATCGCCAGGAACACGACGAGACAGGGAATGAGGATAATGGCGCCGCCCAGGCCCATCATGCCGCCAAGGAATCCGGCGACAAGGCCGATGGCCACCAGGATCAACAGTGTCGTTCCGCTCATACGCTTGACTTGGGGTTCAATAGAGACCGGCGTGGTCGGTCAGGATAGTCTTTGCATCCTGCTGACCGTCGACATTCGCAGATGCCCATACCAACGAATAGATCCCGTCGTAAAGCAGGTAAACATTGGTATAGCCTTCAGCAGCCAGCCTTTTGCACAGTAAGGCTACGTCGAATGCCGGCACCGTACCCGTGAGCATACGCGAAGATGCCGACGTCGAACCATACACCAGGACCGGGGTGTTTTTTGGTTTCGATTTCAGATAATCCTCGAGTTCCTCCGTCGTTGAAAAATTTGTTGCTCCTTTTATTCGACCCAGGTTAAAGAACGCCGGTTTCGCCGTGTTCGAGAAATGGTCTTTTGGGCGCATGTCGGCTACTATCAATCCGGGGGTGTGATTGACGAGGTCGATCGCTTCCCGTACGCCGGCAATGTGATAGGGAGGCGCTGCTGTAATCAGCTGTTTGCGGACGCTACCGGAAGAGGGAAAATTGAGCAGGAAAGTATCGAAACCGTCGAAGAGCACGGATACGTCGGTAAACCCGGCGGCTTTCAACTTAGCAGCGGCGGTCATGGCATTGTCAGTATAGAGGTCATAGACTAGTATTGGCCTGGACTTATATTTCTCCAGGGCGGCCATAGATCGATCCAAATCGTCCTTTGGCACGTTGACGGCGGTCTTTACCCGCCCGATGTTATTTGCTTCTATGGTATCTGACCCATTGAATTGAGGAACGGGGCGTACATCCAGCACAACGTGGTTCCTGTCTGCCATAAAAGCCAGGGCGTCTTCCGGTCCCATGAGTTTGTAGGGAATACCCGACGTATACAGGGAGCTTTTACAGGGAAATGACGCCGCGGGCTCACGATTTACCTCGGTCATACCGCCGTTCAGGCTGTAGACATGTGCGAAGCCGCTGTCGGCGAGGAACTTGCTGACGCGGCGGCTCCGCATGCTGTGGGAGCAGTAAACCAGGATAGTTTTGTCTTTATAGGCTAACAGGTCGTTGTAGTGTTGTTTTACCGAGTCGATGGAGACATTGATGGCGCCTTTCAGCCTGCCGATCCGGGATGCGATGAAGCGGCTGGTATCGGCATATTCGCCTGGCGAGCGAACGTCAAGCAAGACCAGGTCGGGGTGGCTGGCGATCAAATTGCAAGCTTCCTTAAAATATATGGCTTTGTAGGAGGTGTTGTCGTAGAGCCAAAGTTGCTGGGCGGAAGCGATGCGGGGCAGCGCCAAAAATAGCAGGGCGAATGATTTGAGATTCATGAGATAAAATTAATTGGATCGACGGTTCGGAGCTACCAAAATGGAGTGAAACCGCGGTTTACGGGAGTGAAGTTTCGAAGAGGCCGGACTTGAGGATATGGATGGCCTTCCGGATGGCGGGGCGACCTCCGGACTCGATCCCGTACCAACCGTGAAACCCGCTCCGCCGGCAGCATTCGATCATGCTGAAGGACAGTTCGTCGGTGGGTTGGTTGCGGTAGGACATTCCGCCGGCGAAAGGTAATGTCTTTTCGAGGTAGGTCAGGTTGTCGAAATCGGGCGTGGGTTCGCGCCAGTCCGGGTAGGTACCGAATAGCGGGTCGGCCACTTTCTTCATGAGGGCCACCATCCAGTCCGGATCGTTGGATACCCCACCGTGATTTTCGATCAGGATGCGGATGCCAGCGGGTCTTGCGTATTCCAGGAGCCGGTGATAGGACTCGGCCGCCCAGCTAAGCGCTTCCGTCTTGTCCAGAGAAGGCAGGGAAGCGGCGAGGTCGGGCCGCTGGCCGGGAACCTGGGGTCCGCGGCAGTTCGTGCGGATGGCCTTGCAGCCGAGGTAGTGAGCGATGTCGACCCATTTGCGGTGGAAGGTGGCAAATTCCTTCCGACCTTCTTTTGTAGGGGAGCAGCCGTCGCCTTCGTCGTCGACCATGATCAGGACCATCGAGATCCCATGGCAGGACGCGTTGTCTCCAAGCTGTTTGAGGTATTTTTCCGTCGGCACGTCGAAAAGGGTGTTTACAAATTCAACACCGTTCAGGCCGAAATCTTCGCGCGCCACGCGCGGGAAGTCAAGCGTTGACCACTTGCCGGCACGCCATTCTTCGATGAGCGACCATTGGGCAAGGGAGATGTCGTCTTTTGAAATCATGCTTCAAGGTACGGAAACCGGATTATTCGGTGCGGAGACTTTTTGCGTCGTTCGCCTTTTCGGCGCAACAGGATCTCAATGCAATTTCACGATTTTTATGGTTTTTCTCCAATTACCGATGGTGGCTACAAGGAAGTAGTCGCCGGGTTTGAGCTCGGAGAGTGTTAAGGGAGTTTCGAGGACCGTGGTTGTTTTGTCGATCATAAACTCCTTCATGAGCACGCCGGCCGCGGTGAAGACATCGAGTTTCATCCGGCCGGTGTTCAGGTTGTTGACGTGCAATTCGAAGGAGCCTTTGGTCGGGTTGGGATAGACAGCCAGCGGCGACCCGGGAAGAGACGTGCTGTCGGCGGTTATGGCGGCGGCGAACCCGGTCATTTCGACCGAGTCGGTGGCGGTGGGAGCCACGATGGTCTTCTCCGTTATGGTAAAGCCGTTTACATAGTCGTAAGTCGCGGAGTGGGTAATCGCGAACACCAGCTTCCCGCCCGACGCCGGGGTCAGATTGTCGAAGGTCGCGATATTCGTCGAATTGTTATCGGTCGCGATGCTGACGCTGGTTCCGTTGATGCTAAAGATGGTGTTCTGCGAAGCGACATATCCACGGGTAGCAAAAAAGTCCAGGCGATATAGCTTTGTGCTGTCCAGCCCGGTAAGGGTCAGGGTACGGCCGCCTGAACCGGAATAATAGCTCGCGTAGCGGGCGACCTTCTGCGGGCAGAGGGTCACGGGGTAGGACGCGCCGTTGTCGGCGATTGCCGACTGCGCGGAAAATACCGCTGCGATGCCGGAGGCGGTACCCGTCGAATAGTTGAACTTGCCCGATGTCAGGTTAGTGTTGCTGGCGAGGTTCCAGTCATTCCAGGCTGCGTTGCCGTAGGGATCGTTGTTGCCGTAAATGTTTACGTTGATGGTGGCCGTCGTCGTCTGGACGGCGGGGTTGACGAGTACATTCATGGTATCCGAGGCCTTTGTGCCAAGGCTATCCGTAACCGTTAGTACGAAGCTGAAGGTGCCTGCGGTGCTCAGGCCGCTGACACCGGTAGTCGCTGACGTCGGGGCGGCGATGGTCGCGCCGGTTCCTGCTATCTGGGTCCACTTGTACGATACGATCTTACCGCCGGGCTCGGTGCCGCTTCCGGTGAGGGTAGCGGTGGTGGTGGGCAGGGTAATAGCCTGGTCGGGGCCGGCATTGGCGACGGGTATGAGCGGTGCGCCCTTTCCGACGGTCACGCTGACAATGGCGCTGGAGGCCAGTTTGTATTGGTCGAAGGCGCCCATCTGGAATTTATGGACGCCGCTGTCGAGGCCGGTGACGGATGTGGTGACGGTCGACGGACTGCTGATGACCGAGGTATCAGAAACCAGATGCTTGAAGGGGTTGGTCGCCTCGATGATGGCGGCAAGCTGGGCGTGGGCCGCGGAATTGAGGTGGATACCGTCACCGGCGGAATATTGCGGCAGGACGGTGAAAGTGCCCGGGTATACCATCGGCGTCATGAAGTCCATGCAGTACTCGCCGAACCGGTTGAGGAGAGAGTCGCGGAGGACCAGCAGCCGGACCTGGTCGGCCGAGTCAAAACCGGATGTCCGGGGCTGCGTCGTCGTGATGTAACAGCGAACGCCGGCGGCGGTTGCAGCGTCGAAGATGTTTTGGTGCGCGGCCATGATCTCGGGAATGGTAAGCTGTCCGATCTGGTATTCGTTGGATGGGTAGCCGACGATCAGGATATCGATTCCTTTCGCCAGTGCGGCCGTGACGTTAGCGGTCGAGTCATATTGGTTGGCCGCCGGCCCCGGGGACACAAAGTCGGCCGTTACGCCGTTGTAGACGCTCTCGCCGCCGACGGCCAGGTTGTAGATCGTGTCGATGAGACCGTTGGCCTTATAGTATCTCTTAATGCGATTTACCAGGGAGCTGTCGATATTCGACGGCCCGGTGCCATACATCGTCGAGGAGCCGATGACCCCGACATGCATGACGCGCTGGCCGGGTGCGGATACCTTGGTCCATGCGCGCGAGGAGATCATGTTTTCCGGATCGGTGACGGTGGAGGTCAGGTTGGTGGTGGTGGTGGTGATACTCTGGTTGGAACCAACCGTCACCACCGGCGGCTGGTTGATCGCCGGGGAGATCACCGTAATGGTGACGGTATCGAGACCAGCTTCGCTGCTGTCATCGGTAACTTTCAGCTGAACGGTGTACGTGCCGGCGGAAAGGCCGGTCAGGCTGGTAACGACGGAATCGGGTGCGGTAAGCGTATCACCGGCCGGTCCGGAAAGAACGGTCCAATGATAGCTCACGATAGAATCAATTCCAACGCTGGCAGCGCCGCTCAGGGTGACCGTGTTTGCAGGAAGGGTGATGCTTTGGTCGGGGCCGGCGTTGGCTGCCGGCGGCGGCGGCGGGGGAGCGGGATTTACGGTGACTTGTACGGTGTCGCGGCCTGTCTGGCTGCTATCGTCGGTAACGGTCAGGCTTATCTGATAGATCCCAACGGTCAAATTGGTTAGCTCGGTCCGCGATGCATTTGGCGTTTCGAGAAGCGGTGCTCCCGGGCCGCTGAGGACAGTCCATTGGTAGGAGACAATGGAGTCTTTACCCGTGCTGGTCGACCCGTTCAGGGCGACGGAGTCGAGGGGAAGAGTGACTGTTTGGTCGGCACCGGCGTGCGAGACAGGTGGCGGAGGCGGCGGTGCGGGGTTGACGGTAATCCGGACGGTATCGATGCTTGTGCGGTTGGTAATGTCCGTTACCGTAAGGACCGCCTGATAGACGCCCGCGGTCAGGTTGTCCAGTTCCGTCAACGCAGTGGATGGGCTTGTGAAGATGCTGCCGGCGGGTCCGGAAAGCATGGTCCATTGGTAGGTGATGTAGGATCCCGTACTGGTGGATCCGTTGAGGGCGACTGAATCGAGCGGAAGGGTGATGGTCTGGTCGGGTCCGGCGTGGGCAACGGGAGCCGGGGCAGGGTTGACGGTGATCTTTGCCGTATCCAGGCCGATATGATTGCTGTCGTCGGTCACTTTCAACTGCACGCTATAGGTGCCCGCCGTGAGGTTGGTAAAGACGGTCTTTGCCGCGGCAGGCGTCAGGAACGCCCCGGTGCCGGGCCCGCTGAGAATTGTCCACTGGTAGCCCGTGATCAGGTTGACCCCTTTGCTGGCCGATCCGTCGAGGATTACGGAGTCCAAGGGAAGCGTTATCGTCTGGTCGGGACCTGCGTTGGCGACCGGCGGAGTGCCGGGATTGACGACCGTTTTCTCGGTGACGGTAAATCCGTTCAGGTAGTCATAGAATTGGGAGTGGGTGATGCTAATGACGATCTTTCCGCCTGTTGCCGGGGTCAGGTTGTCGAACGTAGCGATGCTATCGGTGTTGTCATAGGTCGGGATGGTGATGGTCTTGCCTGCTGTGGCGAAGATCGTGGAGAGATTCGGGTTATAGCGGGTCGCATAGAGGTCGATCCGGTACAATTTGGTGCTGTCGAGGCCGCTGATGGTCAGGGTGCGGCCGCCGGAATTCGAATAGTAGCTGGCATAGCGGGCCACCTTTGGCGGGCACATCGTCACGGTAACATAGTTCGAGCCATTGTCTGCCACCGCGGTCTGTGCGGACAGAACAGCCGAAAGGCTGGACGGCGTGCCGTCAGAATAATTGAGTTTTGGTGAGGTCAGCGTACTCGCCGCGTTCCAGTTGTTCCAGGCCGTATTGACATAGGGGTCATTATTCCCATAAAGCTGGACATTGAGCAGCCGGTTCCCGACGGTGGGCGGCGGTGTGACGTTGATCTGGGCGTTTGCCGACACGGTGAGGTTACGGCTATCCGTTGCGGACAGGCTGAAGATATATACTCCGGATGCGGTCAGGCCGGAAACGGTAGTAGTATAGCTGGACGGGGAGGCGATAACAGGTGTCGTCGGGCCGCTGACAAAGGTCCAGACGTGTGAGGTGATCGTACCGAGGCTGTCGGTTGCCGAGCCGGTGAGAGTAGCGGTGGAAACCGGCAGCGTAATGCTTTGCGTGGGACCAACGGTGACGATGGGGACAACATTCGAGGTGGAGGTCAGCCGGGTAAATTGCAACATCCATTGGTAAACGTTCAGGTTGTTGACAGTAAAGGAAGGCTCGTAGGTGTTGGTCCAGGCGTCATGGGTGTTATTATGAAATATAGTGACCATGGCGGGCGGTACCGGTGCGGGAGGCTGGTTGATATAGGCAATCTCCTGAAGTGTATAGGTATCGGGAACGAGAGGGTCCTGGTCATTGTGTGTTGCCCATACGGGAAGGTTGGATGCCGCGATGACCCGTCCCCGGTTGAGGTCCGGGGTGATATCGCCGCAGACGGGGACTATGGCAGCCAGGCGGTTGGCGTCATTCAGCGATGTGCCCGCGTAGAGCCAGGTTGTGCCGCCGCCCATGCTTAGCCCGGTGAGGTAAATGCGCGTGGTGTCGACCTTGTAGTTGGCGATGGCGAAATTGATGGTGGCGTTGACATCGGCTACGGTGGGCGCTATCATAAACTGGGGGTCGATTACGATCATCCCATAGGACTTTCCATTGACGGTAATCGGGTCGGGGAAAACGCCGTTCTTGATCTCGAGAACGGGTCCGCTTCGCAGCAACAGTGTTATCGTCGATGGGGTGCCATTGCCAAGGTCGCCGGCGCCGATGATGTGGATCAGCAGGGGATAATGCGTTGTATCTGCGGTGCTGTATCCTTTTGGAAGGTATTCATAGTAGGCGTTGGTATTGGAGGAGATCGATTTGAAACGGGGCGTCAGAACCTGGCCGGAAGCGGGGAGGAAAAAGGACGATTGGACCAGTACAGTTGCTACGGCTATATATAACCGGCAGAACGTTGGCATACAGGTTTGGGTTGACTGTGTTAGGCGAACAGAGCCATGGTTCCGGACGTAAGCAGGCGGAAGTATCAAGGGCAGGACTGCGAAGGAGTCAGGGAAGCGCAAGCGCGGCAAGCCAGGAGTATGTCAGGATTGGTTCAATGGTTTGGACCATGGAAGCTAGGAAAAATAATATACGCAATATCCGACGGGAAGCAAAGGGGGATAAATCGCCCACACATGGGGATAACCGAGGGTTTTACCGGTTAATATTTAGTATTCACCGATGGGATGGTCCGGTGTGCAGCATGCGGGTGGCGAGCGGATTGGCCGCGGCGGCGACGGTCAGCGGTGTATGTATTCAGATATTCTTCCTATATTTCGGTGGAGAATATCTTTTGGCGATGGGCGCAGGAATTTATGTATTAATCATCATTGTTGTAACCGTTTTCCTATCTTATAAGGGGTTTAACCATAACCGGTTCCTGGAGGACTATGAATTCGAAGTGGACCGCATCCTGGTGGACCGCCAGTATTACCGGTTGATAACGACGGGGTTCCTGCATACGGGATGGATGCATCTCGGGTTTAATATGTTCAGCCTTTACATTTTCAGCGGCGTGGTTGAGATGGGGCTTGGGACCTTTAATTTCCTGCTGATCTATTTTGCGAGCCTGATCGGCGGCGGGTTGCTGTCGTTGCTGATCCATCGTCATCATGGAAATTACAGTTCTGTCGGGGCGTCGGGTGCCGTCTGCGGGGTGATGTTCGCTTCGGTAGCGTTGTTTCCTCAAATGCGGATCAGCCTGTTCCCGTTGCCGTTCGGCATCCCCAGCTGGCTGTATGCGTTGCTATTTGTCGGGTTCAGCATTTACGGAATCCGGTCCCAAAAGGACAATATCGGACATGACGCGCATCTCGGCGGCGCGCTGGTGGGCATGACGCTGGCGCTGGTGATGCATCCGGCGGCATTCGCGGAGAATTATGGGGCAATCCTGCTGATCCTGGTGCCGACAGTGGTGTTTGTGTACATTATCATTACGCGGCCGGAGTTGTTGTGGGTTGACAATCTTTTTTATAGATCCCAGAAGGATTTTTATTCGATCGACCACGAATGGAATACGAGACGTGCGGATCAGCAGCAGGAGGTGGACCGCATCCTGGACAAGATCAGCCGGTCGGGGATGGGGAGCTTGAGCAGGAAGGAGAGACAGACATTAAAAGACTATTCGAGAAAAGTCTAAGGGAAAGTATAGGACCGCTGCACCAGCGTGGTGTTTGCCCAGCTGGCGGCGGTTGGGATGATGTCGGCGGCGTACGCCCTGAAGCCCGAGCCGGCGGGGAGACCCATGGTTCTGGCGGTCAGATCGATGGAGAAGGGTTTCCCGGGTTTGCAGGAAATAATCATGTCGAATCCGTCGTCGGGCGGCGCAATAAAGTCCGCGCGGTCGAATGTGCCGGACAGGTGATTGACCGGGAAGGTGGCGTCATGGTCGGTTGGGAGTGCGGCGTTATGGCTTGCCGGAAAGGTCAGACCGTCGGCGGGAAGATCGTGGCTGAAGCTCATGTGGATGGTCGTCGTTCCTTTTACCGGTTGACAATGCAGGTAAAGCAGCCGATGGCCCTCGGCGATGCTGTCCTTTGCGATGGCCAGGGACGGTGCCGGAAGATCGAGATATGGCGCCTGGTTAAACAGTTCCCGGTTGATCCCCGGGAAGGGATGCGCATATTGGTATGCGTTTGGTTGCAGTGAGGCGTTGGCAAAAAAGGTTTTGTTCCAGCGATCGGGTTTTGTCGAATGAGATACCCACCACGCCCGATGATCGTCGACCCGGGCAAAATACCGCAGATCGGTCTTTAGCGGCCGCTGCGGGTCATAGCTGCCGTGGAGGACGCCAAGACCGGCGGCGACGAGTAATACGACCAGGGCGGTCGAAGGGATGAACCAGCGGCTCTCCCGCAGCGACCGCGAGAGAACGGGGACCAGTAGCCCCAGGAGCAGCCCGGTGACGGGGGCGACCATCGCGGCTTCCGGCTGCACGTCAAAGAGTTCGGCGAGAGAATAGACAAGGGGTGCCAGAAAAAGGATGGGAAGGAGCGCGCCGGCAAACAGGGAAAAGGCGGATTGACGGGGAAAGGCGGAGGTGGATGGAGAGACGGCAGACGGGGACCTCCCGGTTGCCCGGCCGGATGGAGTTTCGCGGCTTAAGAAAGGAAACAACAAGGCAGAGCCTATCAATGGAAAATAAAGGAAATAGACGCCGGCGGGAATATAGCGAAAGATAAGGTCGAGCACGATGGTCTGGAACACGAGTACGGCAATGAATAGGGAAGGCATGGACCACTTGCGTATTGGCCATTGATAAAGGACGGTGAATACCCCGAGCGCTTCAGCGGCGAGAGCGAGATAGAAATAATATGCGTTGTAGGCGTTCGGGTAGTAGCCCAGGTAAAGCGGCCAGGCGGCGCGGATCGCGTCGAGGGTCCAGCCGGAAAGGAAATATAGTATGGCCAGCGTGGCGGCGAACAGAAGAAGACCGGATGCCGCCTGGCGCGGATATACCTGGCGGCGGTAGAGGCCGGATACCAGCGCGAGAAGGACGAGCGCATTTGTAACGATGAGCAGGATAAAATTTAAAGAAGGCGAGTAATGTATAAAAAGATTGGCGAGGAGATTGAAGAATGTGGTGCTTTCTCCGGCATTGCCGGAAGGAGTGGAAGATTGGGTGGCGGAGTGCGCGGACGTGGAGGATAGCGACAGATTGTAAAGATCGATTTGGGCGAAATGGCGGATTGTACCGAGCATGTTGTCCCCTTCATCCTGGATCGTTCGCCTGTCCAGGTTCTCCACATTGTCCGTCAGGTTATGATAATGGACGAACCCTTCGGCGAACGCGAAGTCCATTCCCGGAATACGGGTCTTCTCAAAGGGCGAAAAATCGGTGTTGTTGGGCAGCAACTTGAACAGCTCGGAATACAGGGAAGCGCCGGCGTGATGGATCGGGGCGCGTGCGAATTCGTCGATGATTTCGCGGTTCGATGCGCTGGTGCGGAACATCAGGCATTTGCCGGCGTCGCCGCGGCCGTCGAAATTCAGGATGAGCCCGATATTCCTGGTCTGTGCACTGTCGAGAGAAAACGCTTCAGCGCCTAGAAGTCCTTCTTCTTCGCCGTTGGTAAAAAGGAACAGTACGTCACATGGGAGCGGAGCTCCTGCGCGAAGAGCTCTTGCCGTTTCGAGCATGGAGGCACAGGCGCTGCCGTCATCGCCGGCGCCAAGAGCGTTTGGTTCGGAGTCATAGTGCGCCATGACAAGGATCGTCCTGGAGGAATCGGAAGGATGTTGGGGGCGGGACGCCCCATGGAGCGTTGCGGCTATATTGATGCCGCGGGCCGCGAGCGCGTCGCCATACCATTGATCGACGACGGTGAAGGGCCGCTCCTCGACGTCGAGGCCGAGGTTCCGGCAGGCGGCGACGATATAAGCGCGGACGCTGTCGTTGGCGGCCGTTCCCATGGAATGGGGGACGCGGGCCATCTGCCGTAAATGGCTGACAACATTGTTGACGTGAAAGTTCGTATCCGCGGGGTGCTCGTTGACCGGGGCAGGCGCGAAGTCCAGCCGGATAACAAACCAGCAAACGAAAAGTATGAGTAGGAACAGCCAGGAAGAGGGGCGAAAGATGACAGTCATGACACTAATATAACAAAAAGCAGCGTTGCCACCATCGGCCGCCTGCCTGCAATGCCGTCAATGGGTTCCGCTGCATTATGTGGGGTATAGCTCGCTTGCCTGTGCAAATTACGGCCGGGGAACGGGAACGGGCTTGGCAATCGGATAAATAGCTGATTTTTTAGTGGGCGCGGCGGCAGATATATTCAGGGTTGGGCGATCAATGCATTTAGCTCCCGGGGGGCGAAGTCTGCCAGCAGGCGGCGCATAGCGGCCGCATTTCCGGAGAGGTGGCAGTCGATGGACTGTACCTGGTCGGATCTGAATTTTTTCGGTGTAGAAAGGTTAGTGGCGGTCTTGTCGCTCTTCCAGGCGGGGCGGTAGCCCTCGCCGTCCGGCGTTTTAGTGAAAGCGCCCGAGAACAGGATGGCGTTGGTATGGCAACGATCGAACAGATCGATACTGTTGAATTCGGGGTTCGGGTTGTTGAACCATACCGTGGTTGTGCCGGATATGGCCGGTGGTGCCGGCGAAGCGGACGGCGCGCCCGCGATCTTTACATAGTCCATATTGAAATCGAACTCGACGATGAGCAGGGAGGCTTCGCGATAGTGGATCGTCATGCGGCGGCGTTCCGCTTCAAATTCTTTGTCGGCTTTTACAGCCGCGTCGGGAGCGACCTGGCCTTTGCTGTATGCCATGGTAGCGTCGAGGCGACGCTGACCGAACGTTTCTTCCCAGTTCAGCCAGGCGGCCAGGGAGTCGTCGTTAACGACGATCTGGTAGTGAATCTCCATCCAGTGTGGCGGGCGAAGGGGATAAGCGAGAACGGAGCCGTCTTCTGCCCGGTCGCCGGAGGATACGTCTTCCGACAATTCGGCGTATTTCCAATGTTCGCTGGCGGTGATCCGATCAAGGACCCGGTTGGCCCAGCTCCGCAGGTTATTTTCCATCGTGATCTCGCGGGGAAGCACCGGGTTGCCCAAACGGCTGGTACTGTCGTCGGCGGTCCCGTATTGATCGGCGCCGGCAACGGGGCAGTCGGCGGGTCTGGAGGCGCATTGGGCGGCCAGGTAGAACGGTGAACCGGCCAGACACGTAAGGAGCAGGATATAGCATAGTCGTCGCATGCGGAAGGCGGATTTTGTTATTTGCAGTGGGTCATCGCGCCGCTTTTTGCGTTTGCGAGGTTCGCATATTCGACGGCTCCGTCATTCCATGCGTCGCCCGAAAGGGCCAGCAGGGTGGTAACCCCGTTCAATGACTGACGCTGAATATTGACAGCCATTTGTTTGAAAGCGGGATTGGATACGGCGTCGCCATATTTTGCGTGTGCTTCCATTTCGTCCACGATCGTTACCTGGGCCTTTATCTTCGCCAAATATTCCCGCATGAGGGCGGCGATTTGAGCTATGTAGTCGTTCATGGCAGCAACCCGCGCGGTATAATAGTCGATGTCATTTTTCATTGTACACTCGCAAGTGGGACCTACGTAGGATCCCTGACGAACGTCAGGGCAATTCTTCATTTTCACCGCCAGAACGGCGTCCTTAGTGATCTTTGCCTTTTTTTGGCCGATCTCGCTGCACAGCTGGCTAATCTGCGAGGCCGCCGTCTGGGCCTGGTTGATTTCTTTCATAAGCTCGACTTCGCTCTTTGACGGGGCGCCGCCGGCGGTTTGTTGTTGCTGTTGCTGTGCGTACTGCTGCGGGGTCATCGACTGGGCCGCCGCAGCGCGCTGCATGGCCTGTTGTTTCATTTGCTCGATCTGGTCGGCTGTCGGAGCTGACGGCAATGTTGTCTGGTTCATCCCGGTCATGCCGCCCGATGCGATGCTCATCAATTGGGCTTGCAGGTTGTTGAATTGTTCTCCATTGTCTTTGATGCTGACTATCCCGTTGGAAGGATCGGTCGTCTTTGTAGCTGTACCATAACAGTCGGCGCTGCCGGCAGGAAAGGGGACTTTTGCGATGAGGTTCATAATGTCTCCGTGCCAGGCTTTTTGAGCGTGGGTGGCAGCGGCAGCCAGCAGGGCGGGGATCAGGAGGAAAAATATTCGTTGCATAGTGTCTATTTTTTTGGTACTGATTTGGTTTTACCGGCGCCCGTGTTCTCGATGTGAACAGTATAGTACCCATAAATGACCACGGAGCTCTCCTGCGGGTTGATGTCCTTGGCGTCGAATTTCTTGTCGACGAGCACGGGATCGTTATTCTTAACCGGCAGAAGGAAGTCCAGCCAAAGCATCTTGGCAACGACGCCGGAGCCGGACAACGACCGCGCCTGGTTAAACTTCTCCATGATCTTTTCGTAGTTCTCGCGGCTTAGTGGTCCGGACAGCTGAGATTTGAGGGTTTCCATTTGAGCCTTCAGCTGTTCGGCCTGCTGCTTCATCTGGTCTGAAGCGCGTTGGGCCTCCCCATCGTCTGCAAGTTTTTTCTTTTCCTCCACGCTCTCGAAGAACTGGTCCATCCCGTTCACGCCGAGGTTGACCTGACCCGCCATCGGGACTTGCCAGATGCCGCCCGTCACCGGGTTCGGAGTAAAGCCGGACAAGACGATGGTGTCATGGCCCGGATTACAAAAATCCATGCTCAGGCTTTGGAGCGTCGCTTTGTAGAACTTTGTTCCGACATACATCATTCTCGGCGCCTGCGGCGGCGTGATCATCTCGTTATCGATCAGGTTACAGTCGATGCTCTGGACAGCGGCGGGTTTGTAGAAACCGAGGATGTCCATGCTGTTCTCGTCTGCTACGACCCATTTATAGCACTGGTTGCTATCGTGCTGAAAAGCCGGAATGATGTGTCCCTCGCCCTTTACATGGGCGATCCGGTAACCTCCATCCTTACCGATCTTGATGTCCATTTCGACAGTCAGCTTAAACCCATTCCAGATGCGCTGGAAGCGATGGAAAAATTCCTGGAAGTAGCTATCGTCATTGTCACCCAAAAGTGCCTTCTGGCGCATGAGGCCAAAGATAAACGGGACATTACCGATCTGGCGCCAGTCATTCTGCTGAAATTCCTTGGCGTAGTGCTCGATGGCCAGGCCGGCGGTGGCCGATAGCTCCGAAATACCCTTGTCATCGGTCCCGGTGGCGCCGCTAATGAGAATAAAATTACGGGCGCCGGTAAGCCAGGTTTTTGCTACCGCCTCCAGGGCCTTATAATTTTTTCGGTTGTCGAGCATCATTTTGTCCGCGCGCATAAAGGCATGATGGGAAATGTCGTAGACGGCCCTGGCGAGCTTTTCGGCATCCATAAAGGCGCAAGGGGAGGTTTTATAAGACGGGCTGGCCGCAGAAAAGCCGCTCGATTCATAGGGTCTGTAGAGATCGAGCATGAGGTCATGCATGATCACCAGCGCTTTTTGAATCAGGCTGTCCTCGGGATGAAAAAAGTCGCGGACGTAATTGTCGATCGTTTGATTGTAGCTATTACGAATATTGCTGTCGCAGGCATAGCAGTTGTATTCAAATTCAGGTGGCGCCGGGTAGGTCATACCGTCTTCCTTGTCTTTGGCGTGTGCCTTCCACCATGTCATGACTTCGTCGTAGTTTGCTTTTTGCCGGTTGCAGTAGTCTTCGACAGATGGCGTGGAGGCTTGGGCAGGTGCGGATGGTGACGGTGCGCCCGCAGATGCCGGGCCGGCGCCGGCGGACTGACCGGGCTTTGTATTCGGGCTAAGGATGTCTTGTTTGGGATCGATTTTCAGGTCTTTGACTTCCTGCAAACGTTGTTGGGCGTCGGGTTCCATCAGCTGGTAGAACTGATGAGTGGCGGGGTCGAGGTTATCCCTTGGGTCTTCCAGTTGTTGGATGAATTGCTGTTCGGATTTGGCTGCCTCATCCATCCGTTTGTTCCACGCATCAACGCCGCCACCACTCATCTGCACCGACCCATCCGGGTTGATCGTGACGGAACTGTTGCCACCCGCGGGCGGGTTGCTCCCCGGGGACGAAGCATCGGGATCACCCGGGGCGGCAGTAATGATGAACGTGTTCTTTTTTGTATTGCTCCAATGGCCGGCGAACCAAAGAAAGTGCTGGCTCGTGTCGGGGCGGGCGGCGGCCAACTGCGCTTCCGTCCCGGTCACGAACATGATCAGGCCGAGGGTAAAGAGAAATTGTTTCAATGGCAGTTACATTTTTATAAATTCGACACGACGGTTATTGGCTCTGCCTTCGGGGGTAGTATTGTCGGAGACCGGCTTTGTGTCGCCAAGGCCTTTAGTGGCGAGCCTCGAGGGGTCGATGCCCATGCTGACGAGTTGCGCCTTCACCGCATCGGCACGTTGCTGGGAGAGTTGGAGGTTGTGGGGGGCGGCGCCGGAATTATCGGTATGCCCATCCACCTCAAATTTAAGATCGGGATTGTCTTTCAGGACGCCGACGATCATATTCAGGGTTCCCATACTTTCGGGTTTGATGGTCGCCTTGTCGATGTCAAAGTTGATGCCGTGCGTAACGATCTTGTTCTCGGTGAATTTTTTTCCGATCATATTCATGCTGCCGCCGGCGGCGATTCGGAAATTTTTGAAGACGATAGGAGTTTCAGTACTGCCGATGCCGCCCATCTCGAGTTTGGTGACCTTGCAATCCCCGCAGTCAGGGACGACGAGAACTCGATACTGGTCTTCGTAGCATTTGATCTGGTTACCTTTCTTGATCATGGCTGCGTGATGCCAGCGGCCGTCGAAGCCCTGTTCACGGTCACCGGGATAATCCGCGCTGAAGTCGTTGGTGAAATATCCGGTACCGACCGACTTGCCAAAGTTGATGTTGCGGCCGTCACCGCTGGCGGTGGTGAAAAGGATGATCGGGTCGTAGCCGTTATTTGGAAGAAAGTCGAATTCGATCGTGAAGTTGTCGGGTAGGTAGTTATCCGGGGTCTTCATGCGCGGGGCAACGCGGACGTAGTTCCCCTCTGTGAGGCAGAACGCCTGCGTACCGCCGACTTTATTGATAACGGCCTGCCCGCTGGTCAGGCTCCAGTGGGCCGGAAATTCGCCGTCGGCATCGTCCGCGAAGTCATCATAGAATATGACCTGGTCGCCGGGCACGAAGTCGTAATTGGAATAGGTCTTCAGGCTGATGGGTGCATTGGGGTCCGGTTGGGGGACGCCGGCGTTCTGCGCGCTGCCAGCGTTGGCACCGGTCGCGGCTGGGTTTGCCGCGCCGGAGGCCTTGGCTGTGTCGGGTTTAGCATTTTTCGATTTCTTTTTGAAAAGTCCTTTTATGGCGCTCTCGCTTTTGTCAAGACCGTTGTTGATTCCGTTCGAGACGTTGTTGTTCACATGGTCAGTGGCGCTTTGGGAGGCCGTCTGTTTGGGGTCGCTGATCTGCGAGTGGAGGGCGGGGGTAAACCAAAACAGGCAGGCGATAAGGAGGGTGAGGGCAGGCGTTGGAGTATGTTTCATGGTCAATCCGTTTGCGCAAATTGACGATAAAAGCAGGTGCAAGGCAATCGGATAAATATATGATTTTTTGCGGGTGGAGTGAACCGCGCGGGGCGCTTGAACGACGGGAAAGGTGCTATTTACGCGGAGAGAGGATGCGGGCGACCGCTTCCGCTTTGGAGTTGACGTGCAGTTTGTTGTAGATATTGCAGATGTGCGTGCGAATCGTGCTGATGCTGACGCAGTGTTTGTCGGCGATCTTTTTGTAGCTAAGACCATCAACGAGCGAGTAGAGGATCTCATGCTCCCGGGTGGTCAGCTGGTAATCTTCTCTTACGGAAGGCGGGGCGGTCTGGAATGACTGGATGACGCGGCGGGCGATGCTCGGGGTCATGGGTGCGCCGCCGTGATAGAGATCATAGACGGCCTGGACGATCTCCGAAGGGGGCGTTTTCTTTAGCAAATAGCCGCTGGCGCCGGCGCGGATGGCGTCAAAGATCTTTTCATCGTCGTCGAAGACGGTGAACATCAGTACGTGAATATGGGGATAATGGGTTTTGACGGTGCGAACGCCTTCGATGCCGGAGATGTTGGGGAGACCGATATCCATGAGGATGATGTCCGGCCTCGAAGTACCCACTTCACTAACGACGTTGAGCAGGTTATTGAGGGATGTCACGCAGCGCATGCCGTCGGTATGATTGAACAAACTTTCGAGGCTGCCGCGCAAGGTTGGGTTGTCTTCTACGATGGCGATCCTGATCATTCCGTCAAATATCCGATGTATTCGGGAGGATTCCAATCGGATGTTTATATGATATTGGGTACCGGCGGCGCGGGAGACGGGTGAAGGGGTTCCCCTCGGTTCAGGCCACCCCGACCCGGAGGCCGATGCTGGTCCCTTCGCCGGGGGCCGAGCGAATGGACAGCCGGGCATTCATGAGTGCGGCACGACGCTGCATCCCGGTGATGCCGTTGCCGGTCGACGGGGTTGCCGGGTCGAACCCGCGGCCGTTATCGCGAACCGTCAGGTTGAGCTGTTGCTCGTCAAAACTGACCTCCAGGAAAGCCTGGGAAGCGAGTGCATATTTGACGAGGTTATTTATTGCTTCCTTAAGGATGAGATAGATATGCTGGCGGTAGTCGATCGGCAGGTCAATCTCATTGATATTCTTCTGGATATCGATATAATATTCGATGCCTTTGGCTTCGAAGAGGGTGGTGGCGAAATGTCGTACCCGCATCAGAAGGTTCTCGAGCGAATCGTTGCGGGGGCTAATGCTCCAGACGATGTCGTCCATCCGTTCCATGAGCATCATGGAGCTGTCCTTTATCTCGTTTATGGTCTCTACCGTCTGCGCGCTGCTGTTCCCGCGAAGGGCCAGGTCGCTCAGGATGGAAATGGAGCTAAGGGTCGATCCGATATCGTCATGCAGGTCCTGGGCGATCTTATTGCGGATCTGCTGCATGCGGTTTTGCAGCAACTCATTGGCCTTTAGTTGCTCGATCAGCTTTTCCTGGCTAACGATCTTCTCCTTTTCCGTCATCCTGCTTTTGTAACTAAGACCGGCCGTAAAACAAAGTACTTCGAGGATGATCCCCGCCTGGGGGAAGATAAAGATGTCCGGAACACCCAGATCCTGATGGCGATTGATCTCGAGATAGCTAAAGATCAGTCCCAGGATATGACCGGTGGCTACGAACAGGCTCCCGGAAATGACGAAGTAGACGAGCGCGCCGCCCCGCCGGTACATATAGATCATGAAGCCGATGGTTAGTAGGAAGACAAGCGCGAAAACGACGGTATAGATTTCCGTTTGGACGGGGCGGTTGAAGGTAAGCAGAATAAAACCAAGATCGATGACCGCGTAGAGCAGCAAAAAATTTTCCAACCGGATGATCCACCGATTAAGAACGGGATGGTCGCGGGGGATTTCGAGGAAGCTACGGATAAAGCGAAAGTATATAAAGTAGGGAAGGATCAGCAGCGTTTTTCCGAGATAGATCGTAAGCAGCGGCCAGCGGGTAAACAAAATATCCACGCCGAAGATGGATTCCTGTTTGCTAAGGAAGTAGACGGCAATCAGGGTCATATACAGTAAATAGTAGAGGTATTCCTTGCGTCTGACCATCAGCCATTGTGAAAGCATGTAGATCAGCTGGCAAAGAAGGAAACCCATGAAGAGCATCCTGACGATGAGGGTGGCGTTGCTGGCAGGAAGATCCCGGGCAAATGCGGTGTTGAGCGCGTTGGAATCGTAGAGATAAATGCCGTCAAAGGAAAGTTCGTCGGTCCGCTGGCGGATCGTCACGGTCAGCGGCAAGCTGGTGTGTGCGGGTATCGACAATGGGATGAGGTTCGCCTGGCGTTGCAGATAATCGGACCCGGGCGGTGTGGGACGAAGTCGTCCGCCGGCAATCGTTTTTGAACCCAGGCTGGCGTCGACAAAATCCACCTCCCCGAAACCAAGGGAAAAAGAAACCGTGTTACCGGTCTCATTGCGAAGGGTTGTCGACAGGCGGAAGACGTGGTTACGCGGATCCCGGGTGAGTTGGGCGATCAGTTGGGGCCATGAGGCGGTGGTATTGTCGACGGAGGAGACGGTTGGCCCCGAAACCGAGAGACCTCCCGGAGCCGCCAGGTTGGTGATCGGATCCTGGGCCCGGAGGAGGGTATGGGTTAGCAGGCAGGCAATTAAGATCGGCAGGGGCTTCAAGTGAGCTGTATTCGTACCTCAATATAACAAAAAGCATGCAACGCCCGGACGCAAACGGTTGTCAAGCTCCGAAAAGCCCTACCATGAGAAAAAAGATCAGCATGCTGCTACCGGCCCTGGTTGGAATGACCGGGGGATTATTCATCCTTCCGGGATGTTTGAAGGACCGTGTTATCGAAACCTATAAGATATATGAACCGATCTATGCCCCCAAAGCCTCCGTGCTGGCGGCGATCAACGCCGATCCCGGCACGCCGGTCAGTCAACCGGGTCAGCTTTATATCAAAGGGTCGTATATTTTCCTGAATGACGTCGACAGGGGAATACACGTCATTGACAACAGCGATCCCCGACATCCGGTGCAGACGGCCTTCCTGAATATTCCGGGAAATCTCAATATCGGAATCCGGAATAATATCCTGTATGCCGATATGTATGCGGACGTGCTGGCCATCGACATCTCCAATTTGCACCAGGTAAAGATCATCGGGATGCTCCGCAACTTCTTCTCGAGCCGGGAGTATTTTGCGGACACCAACTATGTCGTCGCCAACTGGGTGATCAGGGACACCAGCGTAGTTCCGCAGGGATATGCGATCATCCCGCATACCCGGAATGTCATCAATCCCGGGGGCCTTCCCGTCTATTATGACCTCGCCAATGCCTCCGCTGCTGCCGGCGGAGCTTCGGGCACCGGAACAGCAGGGTCGAATGCGGTCATGACCCTGGTTGGGGATTACCTGTATGCCATACCGGAAGAACACTCCTTAGGGGTAGTACACATCGCGGACTCTACGAGACCCGCGGCGGTGCAAACGAATGCAGGTGGTTTTGACCTGGAGACGGTATTCCCGATCCGGGATAAGTTGCTGGTCGGTTCAAAAGAAGGTGTTTTTGTATATTCGATCAGCAATCCGTCCCAGCCGACCCAAGTGGGTGAATTCAAACACGGTACGGCTTGCGATCCGGTGATCGCAAATTCGCAACATGCCTATGTAACCTTGCATACGGGTACCTACTGCGGCGCGGCGGCCAACGAGCTGGATGTATTGGACGCACAGGATCTGACGGCCGTAAACATGATCAAGTCTTATCCGATGACTTCGCCGACAGGTTTATGCCTGGATGGTTCGCTGCTATTTGTGTGCGATGCCAACGTCGTGAAGGTATTCAATGCAAGCGACCCGGGTAACCTGCAGCTGCTTTCCTCGGTTAGCGTGGATAATCCAAATGATGTTATCGCGGTGGATCATGTGATGTTGGTCGTCGCCCCGGACGGACTCCATCAGTTCGACTACACCGATCCCGGTCATGTTTCCGAGCTGAGCTTTTTACCCATCACCAATTTGAAGTCATGAGGGGCGCCGGTATTCTCGTGGTCCTTGTATTGGCGGCGAACCCGGGATATGGGCAGCACCCGCTGCAGTTTCGTTCGACGGAGTGGCTGGGGCTTTCAACCGGCCAGGCTGGCGGCGCAGGTATTTTGGGAACGGTAAACGGCGTTGCCTGGGGGCCGTGGTTTACCGGGCTTGGGGCGAGTGTGGATTATTACCGCTTCCGGAGTGTTCCGTTATTTCTGTCTGTGACCAGGGACATTTCGTTGGGGCGCCGGGACCGGCTTTACCTGTATGCCAACGGGGGGACGAACGTACCGTGGTATACGCGGCCCAATATGGGCGACAACAACGCCGTTGTCAGCAGTACATTTCAGGGTGGAGCATATTGGGGCGGCGGGCTTGGGTATTTGTGGAAGTTGGGTAACCAACGGCAGGCGATCGTGTTATCTGCCGGCTATGCGGTGAAGAAGCTCAGCGAAGACCAGGTGACGGCCAGTACATGTGCCCCCCTCGACTGTAACATGGCGCGTTATGAGTATTTAAACCGGATGTTTGAGTTCATGATCGGCTTTCGATGGTAATGCGAACAGGGTCGGCAGGATCATGTGCGGTGAGGCGACCAAAGGGCAGGCAGCATTCGGGAGGGAGGCCGTGGGACCGCAGGAGTTGTTGCACTTCCATATCGGCTTTCGGGGCAACGGCGATAAGCAGGCCACCGCTTGTTTGGGGATCGGCGAGAATGGGTCGCTGGTTGTCGGCGGAGAGCCTGACCCCGTTTCCGTAACTCGCCCAGTTGCGACCGGTACCGCCGGGGATACAGCCCTGTTCAACGTATGTCAAGTACCCGGGGATTACGGGCACTTTTTCAAATTCAATAATGGCGTGCAGGTCGCTGCCCTCGCACATTTCGGTCAGGTGACCCAATAAACCGAAGCCGGTCACGTCGGTCATGGCGGTAACACCCGCGAGTTGGCCGAGCGTTTCCCCAAGGCGGTTTAACGTAACCATATTCTTTAATGCAATGGCCGCGTCTTTTTCTGTCAGCAGTCCCTTCTTCTGGGCCGTTGTCAGAATTCCGACACCGAGTGTTTTGGTCAGGTACAAATTATCGCCCGCGGTGGCGGTGGAATTCTTACGGATATTCGGGATCGGGACGATGCCGTTGACGGCCAGGCCGAAGACGGGTTCGGGACAGTCGATGCTATGGCCGCCGGCAAGTGCGATGCCGGCTTCGGCGCAGATGGCTCTTGCACCTTCGAGGACCAGCCGCGCGGTTTCCGGCGGCAGTTTTTCGATGGGCCAGCCCAGGATGGCGATGGCAAGAATCGGTTTTCCGCCCATGGCATAGATGTCACTGATCGCGTTGGCGGAGGCGATGCGGCCGAAATCGAAGGCATCATCGACGATGGGCATGAAAAAATCGGTGGTGGAGATCAGGGCCTGTCCGTTGCCGAGGTCATAGACTGCCGCGTCGTCGCGGGTGTCGTTGCCAACCAGGAGACGGGGGTCGGTCTTCGGCGATCCCGGGCTATGAAGGATCTTGTCGAGGATTGCCGGGGAGATTTTGCAGCCGCAGCCGGCGCCATGCGAATATTTTGTTAGTTGGATAGTCATGTCGGAATACTGTTGCGAGTGATCATGAGAAGCCGGCAGGCGTTTATATTCGGGTCGCCGGTGGCCGTGACGACCGGGATGATGTCGTCGCGGTTCCGGTCGGTCAGGCCTTTCCGATAGGTTTTGTCAAAGTAGACCAGCACCTGACGGATGAAATCGGCCATCCGGCCTTCGGTGATGGCCGTTATGGCATGTTTGGTTTGCTCGGGGCCCAGGCGCCGTTCGATCCGTTCTGTCGATTCGATGAGGAAATCCTTGTCGAGGCCGCCGTATTCTTCCAGCAGCGCGGCGATGCGGTGTTCGGTCGGAACCTGCAGATCGAAAAGAGTGGCGTTGCGAAGCTGGTTCCAGAATGGTTTTGGGAGGATCCGTTTGCCGATGTTCTGGCTTTCGTCTTCGATCCAGACCGGCCGGCGGGGGTCGCAGGCGTGGAGACGGATGGCAAGTTCATTTTCGAACTGCTCCTGTGTAGGTTGGATCAACCGGTTAAGCGAGCCATAAGTCGATCCCCGGTGCTGGGCCAGGTCTTCGAGGTCGATCGTCTGCTCACCGGACTCTTTCAGGCGGGTGAGCACGCGCGTTTTCCCCGAGCCGGTCATCCCGCCGATGACGACCAGCGGGCAAGGGTGTTCGAACTGCCGTAGAGTCCAGCGCCGGAAGGATTTGTAACCCCCGCGGATGGTATAGACATCGAATCCGTAGAGGTCGAGGGCCCAGGCCATGGCGGCGCTTCGCATTCCGCCGCGCCAGCAATGGAGGACGATCTTCTTTGCGGGCGCGAATTCCAGCGCCTGACGGATATAGGAGGACCATTTCGGTCCGGTGAGGTCAAACCCGAGGAGTATAGCGGCTTCCCGTCCCTGTTGTTTGTAGGTGCTGCCGACGCGGATGCGTTCTTCGTCGCTAAAGAGGGCCAGGTTGACCGCGCCGGGAATGTGGCCCTGGGTAAATTCCGCGGGGGTGCGGACGTCTGCGATGGGAATGGCTGCCCGGGAGGCGGTGTCGCCGGACGCGGTTGCGCGAGGATCTGCCGTGCGCAGGGCTATGAATTCTTCTATGGTGATGGGACGGGTCATCAATGGGTTGTAAATATACGATAGTGGGGTTTACCGGACCCGGTTCCCTAACTTTGCAACTATGAGCAGATGTCTTGCTTTCATCTTTTTTGCGTGGGTGGGATTTGCGGGGCGCGCGGCGGCGCAGTCTGTTGTCCATAGCAGATGGAGGACATACTATTTGCCGATCAGGGATACGATCACGGTGAATTTTGGGTCCGACACCATGGCAGTGACGACAAGCACAGGGGTGGCGTTGCTGCAATCCACATTCAAGGTCGACAAGGATGTGCTCACCTTGCATGATTACGGAGGTGAGAATATGTGTGCTGATCTGGCGGGGTTGTATCACGTGCGGATCATGGCGGACACGCTGATCCTGGTGATGGATCAGGATCCGTGCGATACGCGGGGCGGGACGTTGATGGCGAAACGGTGGGTGCGGGTCGCGGTGGCCCCGCCGCCTGCGGCGCATTCGCCGGTGAATACCGGAAAACGAAAGAAAAATGGATGACTGTGGACCTTATTTTAGCCTGAGCTTTTGTTTGGCATGCGGCATGAGATCGTCGGTCAGGGGATAAACGGCGATGGTTTCTTTCAATAGCACATAGGTGTAGCCATGCTCCTTTGCCAATTCCCAGATCAGGTCATTTGCTTTTTTTCGGATCGGTGCCAGGAGTTCGTCCTGTTTTTGCTGGATCAGCGGGTTGATCTGCTGGTTTGATATACGAAGACAGTCGTAATCCGGGATTTGGGGCGTCGCAAAATGATTTAACATTCTTTTAGGGCCGGGGTTTTTATTCACCGTGCCCCGGATGATGTTCTGCAACTCCTACCGGGTGGGGTACAGTTGCGGCGCGGCGTTTAGCATCGGGAATTGTCGCTGATGCCAATAGGGATAGGCCGGCAGGGTTTCGCTGGCCTGATCGAGGCGCTTGATTTGGTCAAGACTGAGGTTCCAGCCGATGGCGTCGAGGTTTTCTGTCAGTTGACCGGCATTCCGGGCGCCGATGATGAGGTTGATAACGGTGGGGCGTTGGATGAGCCAGTTGAGGGCAACCTGAGCTGCCGACCTTCCGGTTTCCTTGCCGATCTGATCGAGGGTATCCACAATGGTGTAGAGGCGTTCATCATCGGCCGGGACACCGAGGACGGGGTTGCCGCCCTGCGCGACGCGGGCGTCTTTGGGGAGCGGTTTGCCGCGACGATATTTTCCGGTCAGCTTACCGCTGGAGAGCGGGCTCCAGACGATGGTGCCGATGTGCTGGTCGATGGCCAGGGGCATGAGTTCCCATTCGTAGTCCCGATGCAGGAGCGAATAATATGCCTGGTGAGCCACATACTTTGCCCAACCATATCGCTCCGACACGGACAAGGATTTCATCAGATGCCAGCCGGAGAAGTTAGAGCAGGCGATATACCGCACTTTTCCACTGGAGACCAGGTGATCGAGGGCTTTGAGGGTCTCTTCGACGGGGGTGTTGCCGTCGAAACCGTGCATGTGGTAAATATCGATGTAGTCGGTACCCAGGCGACGAAGACTTTCATCGCAGGCTTTGAGCAGGAAATGGCGGGAGGAGCCGAAATCGTTGATGTCTTTCGACATCGGAAAGGTAGCCTTTGTAGAAAGCAGGACCTTGCTGCGGCGGCCTTTGATGGCCTGCCCGAGGATCTGTTCGGCGGCGCCGATGCTGTAAACGTTTGCCGTGTCGAAGAGGTTAACGCCGGCGTCGAGGCATTGGTCGACGAGACCGGTCGCTTCGTCCACCTGGGTGTTGCCCCAGGCTTTGAAAAATTCGCTCCCACCGCCGAAGGTGCCGGTACCAAAGCCCAACACGGGAATGCGCATGCCGCCCAATTGTCTGTATTCCATGCTTTTTTTGCAAAGGTAGGGAATCGCAGGGGCGGCGGAGCAGCGACGGCAGGAGGCGGGGATGGCTCAGTTCGCCCGGCAACCTAATTGAAATACTACAACTTTATAAGTGTAAACACCTACGAGCTGGCAAATAGATTGAACGGTGGATATATCGGATGGGCCGGGGCGCGTTTTTGGACGGTGCCCCTGGAGGGGCGACCCCTAATTGTCAGTAATGAAGCTTGTCCAATATCCACTCTTACTCCTGCTTCAGTGTGCCGGTTTTGTTGCGTATGCGCAGCCGGGTAACCTGAAGTTTTCTCATATCGGCACGGAGGTGGGGCTTTCCCAAAACAACGTGACCTGCATCCTGCGGGACCGGCAGGGTTTTATGTGGTTTGGGACGCGGGATGGGCTTAACCGGTATGACGGGTATGATTTCGACGTGTACAAGAACGAGCCTGAGGATTCGTCGAGTCTGAGCAGCAATTTTGTGACGTCGATCATGCAGGACCGGAAGGGAGATATCTGGGTGGGGACCTGGGGTGGAGGGCTGGACCGGTTCGATCTGGAAAAACGTCGTTTTATCCGCTATGGCGGAGTGATCCATTCCGACTTTATCAACGCACTGCTGGAGGACGACAAGGGTCGGATCTGGATCGGTTCGAACGATCATGGGGTTTGGGTGTTCGATCCGCAGACGGGTAAAGTAGCGTTACTGACGTCGATGCCCGGCGATCCGGGCAGCCTTAGCGATAACGATGTGCAGACCATCCTGGAGGATCACGAGCATCGGATCTGGATCGGCACGTCGAGGGGCGGTATTAATCTTTTCGACCCCGGGACGCATTCCGTCCACGTTTTTGGGCACCACGATGGTGACACGGGGTCGTTAGCCAGCAATACGATCGCGAAATTATTCGAGGACGCGCAACAGCGGATCTGGGTCGGTACCCGGGAAGGGGGACTCGATCTCTATGATCCCCGGCACGGGACCTTCCGGCACTTTCGGAACGATCCGCGGAATCCAGGCACTCTGGCCAGAAATGTCGTTCTATCGCTGGAGGATGACGACCAGGGGAACCTGTGGGTTGGAACGGAGAACGGAGGGCTTAGCATCCTCGATAAAGACCTGAAGACGTTCCGGACCTATGCCCACGACGACATTGACAATACCAGTCTCGCCAATAACTCCGTCTATTCATTATACCGGGATCCGCAGGGAAATATGTGGATCGGGACATATGACGGCGGGATCGATCTTTTTTCCAAAAGCGCGAATAAGTTTACCCACTACAAACACAGCAGTTCGCCCCAGAGCCTTTCCAACAACCTGGTGCTCGATATTCTCGAAGACAAGCAACATTTGTGGATCGGGACCGATGGGGGCGGACTGGACCAAATGGACCGGCGCACGGGGAAATTCACACATTTCTACCAGGGCGCTCCCGATGGAAGAGGAATCGGCGGCAACAATGTCCTTTGCCTGTACGAAGATGCGGCTGGCAACATATGGGCCGGGACGTGGGGGAATGGCATAACAGTGATCGGGAAGAACGGAAAGTTCGTCCGGCAATACCGGCATAGCGACGCAGACAGCAACAGTCTTGGCGGGAACAATGTGTATTCGATCATAGATGACGGTGAGGGGACCATTTGGGTCGCCACATACGGCGAAGGTCTCAGCCAGTTCAATACCAGGACCGGCGGGTTTCATCATTATAAACATCTGGCTACCGATCCCAACAGTCCCGGGAGCGACCGTCTCCATACCTGTCTTTCGGACAGCAATGGTATTTTGTGGATCGGAACCTTCGATGGCGGTCTGGACCGGCTTGACGAATATACCGGGATGTTCAAACATTTTGTACACGAGCCCGGCAAAAACAGCCTCAGCAACAATACCGTCAATTATGTCTACGCCGACAGCCGGCATAACTTCTGGGTCTGCACGGCGGATGGGTTGAATTTAATGGACCGCAAGACCGGCCGGTTTACGGTATTCGGCACCAGGGATGGGTTGCCAAGTGCCGTCATCTTCGGCATCCTCGAAGACGATAACGGAAAGCTGTGGATCAGTACCAACAACGGGCTATCGCGGTTCGACCCCGAGACCCGGCAGTTCAAGAATTTCTCTGTAGCGGACGGCTTGCAATCCAATCAATTCAAGGCGCATGCCTGTTACAAAAGCGCGACGGGGGCCTTGTATTTCGGGGGGGTGAACGGATTTAATAAATTCTATCCTGACAGTATCCGGGACGATCCGTTCGATCCGCCGTTACTGATCACGGGCTTCTCGGTTTTCAACAAGGAAGTCCCGATCGGGGATTCGGCACATCCGTCGCCATTGTCAAAGGATATCACGATGACCAGGGAGATCCGGCTGCCGTACAACAGTTCCGTGATATCGTTTGAATTCGGTTCGCTAAACTATACCGTAACGGAGAAAAAGCATTATGCTTACCGGCTGGACGGATTTGACGACGCCTGGAATGATGTCGGCACAAAACGTACGGCCACCTACACCAACCTCGACCCGGGCACCTACACATTGCAGGTAAAAGGGTGGGACAATGACGGCAACTGGTCCCCAACCCTCGCGACGCTAAAGCTGACGGTGACGCCGCCCTTCTGGCAGACGTGGTGGTTCCGTATGCTTGCTGCTATTTTTATCTTCGGCGCGGTGGTAGCCGTATTTCGGATCCGGCTGCATACGATGAGAATGCAAAAAAAGAAACTCGAAGCCGAGGTGGAGCAACGGACCAGTCAATTGGCTACGTCGCGGGATGAGGAGCGGCGGGCCAGGGAGCTGGCAGAAAAAGCCAGCCGGGCCAAGAGCGAGTTCATGGCAAATATCAGCCACGAGTTACGCACCCCCATGAACGCCATCATCGGGTTTACGGATCTGGTCTTGACGACGGAACTCATGCGGCCGCAACGCGAATATCTCGAGAATGTGCATCGCTCGGGTTACAACCTGCTGGGCATCATCAACGATATTCTGGATTACTCCAAAATGGAGGCAGGCAAGCTAACCATTGAGAATACGGCATTCAAGCTTTGCCAGCTGGTCGAGCAGACCGTCGACACGCTGGCGATAAAGGCGTTCGAGAAAAAACTGGAGTTGATCTGCGATACCGATCCGTCGCTACCGATCCAGGTGATGGGTGATCCGGGCCGGATACAACAGATCCTCGTCAACCTCCTGGGTAACGCCATCAAGTTCACGGAGCAAGGTGAGGTGGTGGTCTCGCTCGAGCGAGGCACAGTCATCCAGGCAAAAGACGGGCGCCGGTTCCAGCCGGTTACGTTGTCGGTAAAAGACACCGGCATCGGCATTCCAAAGGAAAAGCTCGACCATATCTTTGAGAGCTTCACGCAGGCGGATTCCACGACTACCCGCAAATATGGAGGGACGGGTTTGGGGTTGACGATCGCCCGGAACCTCGCGGAAATGATGGATGGCATACTCGAAGTGCAAAGCGAGCCAGGTAAGGGAAGTGTCTTTATGCTAAGACTGACACTCGAGATCGTCGATGAAATGTCCACCGTTCCAGTAGCGGTCAGACCGGTACTAAAGCGGGTATTGGTTGTCGATGACAACATTACCAATTGTCATTTGCTGGAAAACATTTTCCACTATATGGGGGTCGATTGTACGATTTGCACCAGTGGTGCGGCGGCAGTGGACATCCTCCGGGAGATCAGCGAAGAAGATCAATTCGACCTAATCGTAACGGATCATCAGATGCCGGTGATGGATGGGGTTACACTGGTTGGGAAGATAAAGACCATGCTCAAGGGCGAGCGGCAACCTTTTATCCTCATGTTATCGTCGCTTGACAAGCAGATGTGTGTCGGGGATGCGGAACAGATCGGGATCGATATGTTCCTTTCGAAACCGGTGAAGCTGCAGGAGCTAAACAATATCCTTCAGTCCATTTTCGGGTCCGCGCAAGAGCGCCGCGCGGGCGCCGAGGTAAAGCCGGAAATACACAAGCTCACGGATCATGCGAGCATCCTTGTGGCAGAGGATGAGCCGGTAAATATGTTGCTTATCTCCGAGGTGCTCGGGAAAATGGGCTTCCATGTGATCAAGGCATCGAACGGAAAGCAGGTGCTCGACCTCCTCGCTGACCATCATCCGGCCATCATCCTGATGGATGTGAATATGCCGGAAATGGATGGGCTCGAGACAACGCAGATCATCCGGACGCTTCCGCAGCCCAAACGAAACATCCCCATTGTGGCCCTTACGGCCGGAGCGATGAGCGAGGATAAGGAACGGTGCCTTGGCGCCGGTATGAATAGTTTCATCTCCAAACCCTTCCGTCTGGAAGAGATAGAGGGCGTTCTGAAAAAATATGTTAAGGTTGCATGAGTACCTTGTACAGCACGCCCTTTTTTGTCGGCATTTTTTGAATATATCCGCGTTCATCCAGCTGTTGCAGCAGCCGGCGGGCATCGTCGGTCACCAGGTCGCTCAACATGGCAAATTCTTCCTCCAGCAACGTTGGAAAATGACGGAACAGGTTGACCGGCCGGGGGTCGATCAGGCAGCGTTTGGCGTGCGGGTTAAGTTCGAGGATCGCCTTTTCCAGATCTTCATAATACAGGTGGCCTTTTAGCCGAACCGTTTGACCGGTGGCGTTCGAGAAGATAAGATGAGGGAAGCTCTTCACGCCCAATTGACGCGCGAGCTGCAGGTCCTGCTGGAATGCGATGCGTGCTTTGCCTTCATAAGCCCTGGTGAAGGCGCGCAGGTTCAAGCCGACCTCTGCTGCGGCGGCTTCCAGGTGTTTCCAGCGCATGATATTCTTTTTTTCGAGGAAAAGCATTTCCCTTATGCGCCGGAGGAACAGGATCGCCGTTTGCTCGTCCTGAAGCTGGGCGGCTTTGACTGCGATTGACGGTGGGAAAGAGGAGGAAAGGGGGTCTTCCAGCCAGATGTCGCCGTCGATTGGAATGTTGTAGATCGCGTTTACGTCTTTCCACAAGCGGGCGGCATCGATGGGGCTTTTGATCTTACCCTCACAGGTATCCCAGGAAGGAAGCAGGCCGCCCATGTGATATTTTATATCCAGGTAAGGTCCGTATTCGAGTGACATCTTCTTCAAGGCCGGCTGGATGATCCAGCAGGTAGAACAGATCGGGTCGGTAAAATACTGGACGGAAATTTTCCGGGGCGTTGTCGTGAGACGTGTTAGCCGGCTGGCGGGGTGGACCGCCTTCGCCGGGGTTCCGGCGATCGATGCGAGCGGAGTTTGGCATTGATGTGGCCGCGGTTGAAGGAAGGCGGCCCGGAGTTCGCGGCCCATGCGGATATGGTCGTTGACCACCGGCGCGCGGTCGGCATAATATTGCCGGAAAGCGGTCTCGAGGTCGCGGGAGTTACAGAGGGCGGCGGCTAATGTCGATGCGCCGACAAGCGCGTTGGTCGTTCCGGTGCTCGAGAATGGCAGGGCCTGGTGGGCGGCGTCGCCGACAAGGACCACATTATCGCGGTGAAAGGCGGGAAGCAGGTCGAAGTCACGGGTATTCCAGACATATGTCGAAGAAAAGTCGTTGCCGGCGAGAATATCGGCGACTTCGGCAGGAAAGCCGTTCAGAGTCCGCGTGCAGAATTTGCGGATTGAGGCGGGATCGCCTTCGCGAATATCACCGCGCCTGGGATCGTATTGCATAAACCAGACGAATTCATGTGTGCCGGTGGGGATCATCCCGAAGGCCAGGCCGATGTGGTCGTGCTGGAATTTTACAAAGGTATGGCCGTAACGCTCCCACTGTTCTACATTGCGGGTGACGCCCACGATCTCTTTATAGAGGACGGTAGTGGGTGGAAGGCTGCCAAAGATTTCCTCTCTCACGCGTGATCCGCCGCCGTCACAGCCAATAAACACGTCGCCGTATTCCACTGCGCCGTTTGTAAACACGGCAGCCACGGCCCTACCCTGTTCCCGTATGAAATGCGAGAAGGCTCTTCCCCGGCGCACCGACGCCGGCTCTACCAGACCTTCCATATACCGGAGCAGGTCCGACCGGCGCATACAGGTCCAGGTCTTCAGCTCTTCGCATTTGATCTCACTGCCGTCAGGGCGCCTTAGCGAGAACAGGCTGATGCGTTCACCGGGCATTTTTTGATTGTGGTCGAGGGTTAGGCTGCGCAGGGTCGAAATTGCGTCGTCGTGCAACAGGAAGGCGTGGCCCAGGGTGACGGGGCCGCCCGACTTTTCGTTGATGATGACTTCCTTTCCTTTACGCTGGAGAAAGGCCCCGATGGCAAGACCGGCGATTCCTCCTCCGAGGATGACGTATTTCATAGTTGCGGATTATAGGGGTGAAAGGGATTGTTTTGTTTTATAGGTTAAGGATTGTTGTTGCGATTCGCCGGAGCGCGTCATCCAGGATCTCCTTTGAGGTGGCGAAGCTCAGGCGGATATGGCCTGCCGCGCCAGGTCCGAACCATTCGGGGAGACCCGGAACCACGGCTACCTTTGCGCGGTCGAACAGGATGTCGCGCAAGTCGGCCGGATGCAGGCCGGTGCCCGTAATATCGGCGAAAGCCACATAGCAGCCTTCGGGATAGTGACAGGAAATGCCGGGAATCCGGTTCAGTGCGTCGACGCAGCGATCCCGCATGTCATGCAGGTGGGTTACGAATGCTTCAAGCCAGGGCCTGCATTCGTCAAGAGCGGCGGTGGCCGCCACCTGGGAAAGAAGGTTGGCGCCATGAACGGTTGACTGGTGCAGGGAGCTATTGAACAGGCGCGTATAGTGCTCCGGGTTTGCAGCCATGACGGCACCGATGCGAAGGCCGGCCAGACCGTACGATTTGCTAAAGCCGGTGACTGTGACAGTCCGGTCGCTGACTTCGGGGTCGAGGGACGCTATGCTTGTGAATTGATTTGGCTTGTAGACGATATCGCTCCAGATCTCATCGGACAGGATAATCAGGTTATGACGGCTGGCCATTCGGGCGAGTGCGTACAATTCTGTTCTGGTAAATACTTTGCCGGTCGGATTCAGCGGATTGCAAAGGCAGATCAGCCGGGTCCTCGGGGTGATCAATTCATTCAGGCGATCGAACGCTGCGTCCTCCCCGGGAGCGATTGGAAGCGCCACCGGGATCGCATGCGCTTCTTCAATGGCATAACGAAATAAAAAATCAACAGGGTCGAAAACAATGGCTTCGTCCCCGGGTTTTAAGAAAGCCTTGCAGGTAATGAAGATGCCGAATGCCGCGCTGTCAACAGGCAGGATGGCATCCGGTGAGGCGGGGATCTTTCGGCGATCCTGAAAAAAGCGAGCCATGCTTTCGCGGAATTCCGGCATTCCTTGTGGCGGGCCGTAAGAAAAATATCGTTCAGCCAGGAATTTCTGAATCGCTTCTGTCACCGGAGCCGGGCAGGGAAAGTCCGGATCGGCGGCAGTCAGGGGGATGACGTCCGGTGGAACGGTGGCCCAGCGCAGGTTATGGGCTCGTCTTCGCAGGGTTGGCAGATCTACATGGGTGGGATCAAACATGGGAAATGATCTCGGCGATCTTTCCCTTCGCCACGGGTTTTATCAAAAAATCCGATACCGCGGAGTATGTTTTCGAGCGTTCCACTTCCTGGGGCGAGATGGAGGACGAGACGATAAATAATTCGATCGGCTTGGAAAAATGCGGGCAAAGCTGCGCATATTCGTCCAGGAATTCCCAGCCGTCCATGACGGGCATGCTGAGATCGACAAATATGATGTCGGGCAATTCGCCGGTGTCCTTGCAGATTTGTCTGAGGCGGTCGATTGCCAGCTCACCGTCGGCAAATTCCCGGATATGGCATCCGCCATTTATGGAGCAGATGATTTTTTTTGTCAGGTAGACAAATACCGGATCATCGTCTATGAGAAATATCGTCTTCATGAAGCTCTCGCTTTACGGGTTGGGAATTCAATATAAAAGGTACTACCGACCTGTGGCATGCTTTCTACCCATATGCGGCCGCCCATTGCCTCAACCTGCGTCTTGGTCATAAACAGCCCAAAGCCTTTTGCGTTAGGGTGCCGGTGAAATACTTTGCCGATCTTGAAAAAGTTACTCCGGTGCTTGACAAGGTCGATACCCAGGCCATTATCGCGGATAGCCAGGATGATCTTATCGTTTTCCCGGGTAGTCCTCACGTGAATCTCGGGCCTGCGATCCGGGTGATGGTATTTCAGTGAGTTGCTGATCAGGTTATGGAATATGCTATTAAGGTATTGAGGTGCGTAGTTGATCACTGAAGCCGCTTCAAAGTCGGTGGTGATCTGCGCGTCGAGACGGCTGATCTCGGTCTGCAGCCCGGCGACGGTCCGGCGAACGCATTCCTTCAGACATACATCTTCCGTCTTTATTTCCAGGTCCTGTCTGATCTGGATCGATTCTACCAGCTCGTTAAAGGTCAGCTGAAGGTTTTCGATCACCGGTTTTAGTTTGGAGATCAGCAGCGAGTGCTCAGCGGGATCATTGGTCTCCTCCAGGCAGTCGACGAGCATGGAGATGTTGACGAGGGGCGCGCGCAGGTTATGCGAAACGATGGCGCAGAAGTCGATCAGCTGGGTGTTCTGCGCCGAGAGCTGCTTGACAAGCGCCGCCTGTTTCTCTTCCATGAGCTTGCGGTCCGTAATATCGATCCCGAATCCGATAACGAGAGATAGTTCGCCCTTTTCGTCGTAAACGGGGAACATCCGGCGGAGATGGGTAATGACATTGCCTTTAGCATCCGGCAGGCTGTCTTCCCAACGGATCTCTTTGCCGGTGTTACGAGCCTCAAGGAACTTAGCCCGGCGTTCATGCGCCACCGAGATATCGCGGTTGCGATAGGCGGCATATTCATAGTCATCCTTGCCTATAATGAACTTACGGTATTCTTCCTTGCTGATAGCGCCGGGGTTGACAAAGAGATAACGATGTTCGGAGTCAAATACCGCGATATCGGTAGGCAGCTTATTGAGTATATTCTCGTAAAAGGCTTTTTGTTTGTCAAGTTGTTCGGTCACCAGTTTGTCTGGCGTGAGCATCATCAGCTGGGTGAGGCTTTCGGAAACGAGCCGAAGGTTTTCGGCCTGGACCCCCGTCAGTGGGTTGGCGGGGTTGAGGCATAGGTGACCGTGGTGCCTGCCGTTACGGGCGATCAATGGGATGTTGACGGTAAATGCAGCCAATTCGCTTCCGGGGTGGTCCGCGTCGAGGATCACGGCGCGGGGTGCTGCGGCGAGACGGGCAGCGAGTTGAAGCAGGCTTTCATAGCCGGGTGGCTGCACGGACTGGGCAGCGACCGCGGGTGCAGGATAAGTAGCGCCATTTATGACAGAGGTTGGCCTCGGGCTCATTTCAAGGGGATAGGGACGTTGATTAAAACCTAACTATCTAGTAACGAATAATTTAATTCGGTATTGTGGAAAACGATCCGTGCCGCCAAAAGAAATCTTCATGCCGTCACAACATATTGCTTGTCAAGGGGTCGATAACGGTCTTAACCTCGGTGATCGTGTTGATCGGGAATTTTCCCAACCGGGCATGCTCACGCACAAGTTCTTCACTTTCAGCAATATGGATACAATAAAGTTTGTCCTGGGTAACAAAGGTCTGGATCCAGTGGTAGGGGCGGCCCAGGTTGCAGACGACCTCGCAGGAGGCGCGGGCGATATTTTCGAGTTCTTGCGGGGTAAGATTGCCGGCGCCGGGAAGGTTACGTTCGATAAGAAACTTTTTCATGGTAGTAATTTTGGTTCGTTGTTAAGACAAAGTTGCGGATTTTATGCCGGCGGACAGTCGGGGAAATTCCCTATTTCTTTTGCCGGGGTTCCCTATTTTAGAGTCTGAGGGTTGCGGCGTCCGCGCGGAGCCTATTTCATGATGCCACGGCGGATTGCCTCGCGGACGGCTTTGGTGCGGGAGTCGACGTCGAGCTTGAAGAGAATGGCGGAAATGTGGTGGTCGACGGTTTTGGCGGAGATAAAGAGGCGGGAACCGATCTCTTTGTTTTGCAGGCCCTCCTTGAGAAGTTCGAGGACACCCAGCTCACGGTCCGTCAGAAGTGCCGGATTGGCGCGTGTTGTCGCGCGGCTGCCGCGGGGGATGCTGCGGATGCCCTCGGATCGCATTTCCAATTTCATTTTTTCATAAACGGCTGTGGCGCCAAGGTTTTGAACGATGGTGACGGCTTCGCGTTTGGCTGTTTCGTCCCCTTCGTAAAGGAACAGCGCCTGCTCATAGGGGCAGCCCAGGCGGCCCCAGGCCGCGGCCGTCTCCAGGGCCATTTTCGGGTCGTCGGCGCGGTAGCGTTCGTGTACCTCATGCAACGGCACCTGTTGCTCTCTGACCTTCCACAGCCAAAAGTCGAACTCGCAGCTTTCCCGCAGGGTACCGCCCTGGCTTAGCAGACCGATCGCGTATTCGATGGCGGCTTTTTCGAGGACGGCCTGGCCGGTTATCCACTCATATTCGAGGAGGGCGGTGAGTGCGGGCAGCGTACGTTGGAGTTCCATCGACTCGAATGCTTTGGTCCTGGCTTCAAGCAGCAGTGGCAATGCCTCCGGCTGGTTGGTCCGCATCCGGATCGTACCGATAACGACGAGGGCGCTGCTTTTTACGATGCTCGCCTGTGTCTCGTTGCGCAGCAGGGAGTTGGCGATGGCCGCGGCGGCCTCATAATGCCCCAGGTCGAGGAGCAGCCTCGCTTTCCAGGAGAGCATATAGGTACGCCAGGAGTCCAGCTCCACCTCTTCGCAGTAGTGGATGCCTTCCTGCAAGGTGCTGGTGGCGAGCGGGTAGTCTTTCAGCTGGATCGCGTTGCTGGCGATATTGGTATACGCACGCGCAGCGTGTTCGTGAAAGTGACGGCGAAGCGCGATGTCAAGGCTCCGTTTGAGGAGGTCGTGGCCTTTTTGGCGATAGGCCGATACGCGCATCTGAACGCTACCCACGTTGTTGTAGGCGTGACAAAGGATCTCTTCGTCGGCAAGGTCCGCCGCCATCCGGATGGCCTTTTCTCCCCAGTGGATACATTCAACCGTTTGGTCGGCCAGCATTTTCAGCTGGGACATATTGCTAAACGCCATTGCCTTTGGACTTGAGGGCGGCTGATCGGCCAGGGCATCGATAGCTTCTTTTGCGAAGCGTTCCGCCTGCCGCCGGTTGCCATCGAACCACCAGAGGCGTGAAAGGAACCAGAGCGAATTGCCCCATTTTTCCCGATCGTCTTTATCCTGCCAGATCCGCGCAACCTTTTGCTGGTAGATGATGGCTTCTGCCATCCGGTTTGTCAGGTAGCATTCGTAAGCAAACGGTTCGTAAAGCCCGACGAGGGTAGCGGGGTCTTTTCCCTGATAGTATTCGATGGCGGAGAAATAGAGTCGCGCCGCTTCGGTATGGGCGCCAAGCGTGGCCGCCTGTCTGGCGGCAAGCGGGGCGAAGTGAACGACCGTCTGATGATCGTTGGCGTTCTTTGCATGGTGAATGATCCGTTCGGTCTCACCGCGGGCTTCAAAACGATCCTGAAAGGCTGTCAGGATATCTTTGTTTAGAGCGATCCGGGTAAATGGCGAAAGCGAGGACTCGATGGTCCGGCGGTAGAGTTCGTGTTTGAAGAATAGCCGGTTGTCCTTCAGCTGGATGATCTTTGCGTCCATACATGGGGCGAGCACGGCAGCGTATTGCGGCTCGAGTTGCTCGAGATAATCTGTTTCCAGGCCAGTAGGCATTACCGAGAGCAGCTCGCAGACCCGCCGGGTGTCGGGTTCCAGGCGGTTGTAGACGGAAAGGATGGAGTCCTTGATGTTGTTGGGGATCCCGGGGCTATAGCTTGCCAGGATCTCGTTGACATAAAAGGGGTTGCCGCCGGAAATGTCATAAACGTCTTCGCCACGATAGCCACGGGCTTTGGCAAGGTCGCCGACGGCGTTTCGCGAGAGTGGCGGAAGTTGGAACCGCGTAAAGGAATGGGGTGGCAGTTGGCCGAAAAGCTGGCGCACCGGATGGCTCGCATGGATCTCTTCGTCCCGCCAGGTGAGGACAAACAGGCATCGAAGCCTGGTGATGCGGCGAGCCAGGAACTTGATGAAGTCGATAGTGGCTTCATCTGCCCAGTGGATGTCTTCGAATACAATGAGGGACGGGCCCGGTTGCTGGTCGAACCGATGGAAGAAGTCGGTGAAAAGGGTGGTGCGGTCCTCGCTGACCTTCCGCCAGTCGTCTTCCCAAATCTGGTAAATGATATCATAGAGAGGCGCCAGGGGGCGAGGGGTGAAGAGGGCGTCGCAGGTACCGACATATATTTTGGCGTGGTGGCGGTGTTCGTTGCAAAAGGTACGGATCAGGGCGGTTTTGCCGATACCGGCTTCACCACTGAGCATAACACAATGGCCTTCCCCGGCCGCGATGTCTTTGAATTTATCGTGCAGCGTGTCGAGGTGCCCGGCTCTTTCGATCAGTTCGATATTCACAGGTTGGCGAAATATACAAAATTGCTGAAAATTACTGGTGGGGGTGGTACCCATTTAGTGGTATTTTTGGCAAATATGAGATTGCCCGCCATTTTGTTGGGATGCCTGGCCGGGTGGCCGGTCGCTGTTTTGTCACAGGTTCGGCCGATGCAATGGCCGGACCATAAGAAGGCGGCGATCGTGCTGACGTATGATGACGCCCTGGTCTCCCAGCTGGACAGCGCCCTCCCTCAGTTGAAAAAGGCAGGATTGACCGCGACCTTTTTTCTGACGAGCGATCTCGACTTCGTCACGATGCCGCGATGGCGTGCTGTTGCAAATGCGGGATTCGAGTTGGGAAACCATACGTTGTATCATCCTTGTTCGCCATCGCCGGATAATCCGGTGTCCTCGTCGACGTATACAAAGACACAAATGATCGATGAAATCGATCTCATGAACCGGTTCCTTTATGCGCTCGACGGGAAAACGGTCAGAACCTTTGCCTATCCCTGTGCGGAGACGCTTGCCGGCGGACATGATTACGTGGATTCGCTGCGGCGCACCGGAACGGTGAAATATGCGCGGATAGGCGGAGATGAGACCGCTGTGATCACGGACTTCATACATCTCGATTCCCTGCGGGTGCCCGCGTTGGGATTGGAGGACCATACGGATGCGGCGACAATCATCGGGTTTATCAAAAAAGTGCAGCAAGCAGGGGGAATGGGTGTCATCATGTTCCATGGCGTCGGCGGAGATTATATTACTACCGCTACGGCTGTTCATCAGGCGGTGCTGGATTATCTCACCGCGAATAAAAAAGACATTTGGGTGGCGACGTTTATGGAAGCGATGCAATGGGCGGAAGCGCACAAGTGAGATTGCGGTTTTCTTTTTACTACTGCATGGTCAGGGCGTAAACGGCAAACGAGGCGAGCCAGTGTTCACCCATATAGTCGCCGCTTGCCACATGCGGCAGGGCTTCGGTCAGGTGGCGGTTGGCGATCTCGTAGAGCCGCGCGCGATTGTCCGGAAAGTGGCGGGCGATACCATACAGGTCCCAGGCGCGGCTGAGGTTTAGTCCGTCGAGATGGACAAGCTTGCCGTCGGAACGATCCTGAACTTGTCCGGGGACGAGGTCGAAGTCTGGGCGGGTAAGCGCGGGGAGAAATTTCTGTAACCAGGCATGGTAGGCAGGTGCGGGCAGGATGCGCCACATCAGGTCGGCCTCTTCGAGCGCGGGGCTTAGAAAGTCGTTGCCGCCGGGTTCCCAGGACATCGGGTAATTCGTGTCGTTGCGGTAAAAGCGAATGGCGGACTTTAGGATCGCGGTTTTTAGTGAATCGTCTCTGGTACGGGTCGCGTAGTCCCAGGCCAGCCGGAGGGAAAAGGCCAGGTTGGTGTGTTCGCCAACGCGAACGGGATAGTTCATTTTTGGCAAATAAGCCATGAAGAGGCGGGAGATCAGGTGAGCCAGCGGCGCCAGGTTATCGCTCAGCTGGTGGCCGATCGGGTCGTCCCAGCTGAGGAGTTCGTTCTGCAGCTGCAGGAGCCAACCCCAGCCATAGGTCCGTTCGAAGCTTTCGTTGCCCTTTGTGGCGAAGATGCGCATTTCGCCGCGGATATTTGCTGCGGAGAGGTCGTCCTGCAGTTTCTGCCTGATCTCGGCGGCGCGTGGCATGTCAGGGAAAAGTTTGAGTAGCCGAATGAGCATCCAGTGGCCATGGACGCTGGAATGCCAGTCATAGCAGCCGTAGAATGCGGGATGGTAGAGGCGCGGCTTGATGGCGAGGCTGCTGTCTGTAAAGGAAATCCCGGTTTTATAAGGGAATTCACGCTGCATGCAGCGGAGGGGAAGATCCGCGAAATGGGCGGCGCCTGCTGGCGTAAGGGAGGCTTTGCCGTCACGAATATCGTACTGGGGAGATTGGGTCGATTGCGGGCTCTGCGGGGATTGCGCGCGGCCGGTCAGCGTGGTTAGGGCCAGCAAAATGGTTTGAACGAGTTTCATCGGTCCACAATCTATGGATTTTTGGTTTAAAATTTTGGCGCAGGCGTTGAATTGGGGACCTGTAAATCGGGGAATCGGCGGAGATTAGCGGTTGCTAAATTTATTCGTTGTCATGAAGCATGTTTTCGGCCTTGTTATTCTGTTGGCGGTAGCTACCGCCGGCAGGGCATTTGGGGGTTTGTTAGGGGATACGCTCCGCGTTCGCGCTTCCGATCTTGACATTAAAGACCTGCAGACGGGGGATTATTCTTATGTGATTGTCCGGCAGAAGGCGAAGGACAGTCCGGCGATGAGTTTGATTCTCGCGAAGATGAGCGTGGAGCGTATCAGCTATCACAGCCGGCCGGCGGTTGCCGTCCGTCAGCAATGGGACCGCGACTCGGTAGTACACCGGGCGTATACGGTATTCGACGCGTCGACCTTTGCGACGCTGTTGCATGAAACTTACTGGCGGGCGCTTGGGTATTCGATGGTTTTTGATTTCGATAAAAAGACATTCGATTCCCGGCCGGTCCGGCAAGCTATTTCGGATTCGGCACGGAAAAGCTGTTCGGACGAACTGGCGGGGTCGTTTGGAGCTTACAATCTGAACTGGCATGACGATCTCGTCATCTATTCGATGTTGCCATACAAGGAAGGGCGAACCTTTCTGATCAACTATTATGATCCCGGTTTTGGTAAGCCGGTAGAAGTACCCTATTCCGTGACGGGGAGCGATTGGCTGGTGAGCCGGGGCGGGGAAAAGACCGAGTGTTGGACACTGGAGCATGGGGATGAGAATGGCGTGGAGAAATTCTGGATCGCCAAGGGAACGCGCGAAGTGCTGAAGGAAGAGGATCGCGGGGCGAAGGGCGGGTACCGGTATAAGTATAAGTTGGGCGTGGCGGGCGGGGCGCCAATGTAGCGGCGTATTTGCAAACGGGCTGGAGCCGGCGCTTCCGATTATCTCGGGGAAAATCGGTAAATTCCGGGATGGCAAAACATAAATTCTTCCTCGTTGTTTTCCTGTCGATCTCCGGCATCGGGGCTGCTGCACAGCAATTCATCAAACATATTATTACCCCGGATTTTATTTCCGAGGGCGTTACGGTTGCCGATGTCAACAAAGACGGGAAGCCGGATATCCTGACGGGTGCGTGCTGGTTCGAGGCGCCGAATTGGGTGAGGCATGCGATCGATACGCCGCGGCATTATGATCCTTCGACACAGTTCAGTAATTCCTTTCTCGATTTCAGTATGGATGTGAATCAGGATGGGTGGGTGGATCTGATCCGGGTGAGTCTGCCGGGGGAGGAGATCGTTTGGTATGAAAATCCCGGCAAGGCAGGTCGCGGACGTGACGGGTCGCGCGGAGGCGGAAAAAATGGGTCGGCCGGCAGCAGGGATCGCTTCTGGCGGATGCATCCGATCCTTGCGCATGCGGGCAATGAATCGCCGGCGCTGGTCGACGTCGATGGAGATGGCCGGCCGGATATCCTCTGTAACGACTGGGTCGCAAAGGAAATGATCTGGATGAAGTCACCGGCGGCAAAGGGGGATACGGTCTGGACGCGCCATGTGATCGCTCGGGGCGATATCGGAACGGGGCGGTATACGCATGGGCTCGGGTACTTCGATATGAATGGAGACGGGAGGGCGGACGTCGTGATCACGAAGGGGTGGTGGGAGCGGCCGGCGGATGCGCGCACGGAGAATTGGGTCTTTCATCCGGCCGATCTCGGGGAGGACTGCGCGCAGATATACCCGCTGGATGTGAGGGGGAACGGCGTCAGGGACATTATCACCTCCTCGGCTCACCGGTATGGGATATGGTGGCATGAACCGACGGCAGATCCCCGGATATGGATCCATCACCTGATCGACAGCAGTGTTTCGGAGACGCATTCGCTGGCAATGGCGGATATCGACGGCGATGGGCATCCGGACCTCGTGACGGGGAAACGATATTATGCGCATAATGGAGAGGACCCGGGAGCTCATGAGCCATCGGTGCTGAATTGGTTCGCCTTCCGGCCGGGGCCACAGCCGGTTTGGGTGCGGCATCTGATCGATACGAATTCCGGTGTAGGCGAGCAGGTATTGGTTCGGGATATGAACGGGGATGGGAAGGTGGATATCGTGGTGGCGAACAAGAAAGGGGTTTTTTGGTTTGAGCAGAAGTCAGCAGGCCGCTAATTGCGAATAATACGCCGGCCTTTTGAGTCGGCGGGACCCATGACCTCGTCCATCTTCTTTTCAAAGGCGGCGCGCGTGATCAATTTGCCGGCGGGAATCTTCAGACTTTTTGGGTCCGGGTCCCGGCTGAATCCGGTGGCGGTGAAGACGACAAAGCCGTTGTCCATATCTACTTGAAGGATAGCACCGGGAAGGCCTGCGTAGTGATCAGGACCAATCGGGAGGGGGATGTCTTCGCAGTACCACGCGATAACCGGCGCCTGATTGCGGGGACTGATGGCGGTAGCCTTTTTACATAAGTGACCCAGGATGCTAAGCGTGTCTGCGGAGAGTTTCCACGGGAGGGGGCGGATGGAATCGGTAATGACATACTGGACGTCTTCCAGGGTATTTTGCTCGAACAGTTTGCCGCAGGAGAGATTGGAAAATAGGATTGCGTTCTCGCCGGGGCCGCCAAAACGTATCACGATGTGGTTGCCACCGGACTGATTGTCAAAAGGATCCGGCGATTCGTCTTTTGGGGCGGCCCGGTAAACACAAAGGCTGTCCCGATACAAGAGCTCATATTGACCGATTTGAAATTTCGGGGCCATAGCCTTCATCTGTTCGTCGTCGATGCGACGGCGGACGTCGATCTTCCGTTCATAGTAAATCGTCCCTTGAATAGGTTGGGCTGACAGAGGGAGACCGGCGCAAAGGCCGGAAACCAGGAGGAGCATTCGGGTCCGCATGGGAAATTGTTTGGGGCAAAACTAACGGCGGCCGACGTTAATCAACGCTGCCATAAGGTTAATTAAGGTTAACGGAGTATTTCCGGTCGTCCTGCCGTGTATATTTGCCGCATGCCCAAAAGGATCCGGATCGGCATTCCGCTCGCTGCCCCGCTGATGATCCTGACGATCGTCGGTCTGGTCAGTTTCCAGGTTTATTGGATGTGGACACTGTATGCGCAGGAGTGGGCGGAGCTAAGGAAGGAAACGGATATTGCTTTCCGGGATGTAATCTACCGACTGCAAATGCAGCAGCTCCAGAAGGACTCACTCTTTATCCGGCATGATTTACCCCCCAATCTCTTTCTGTTCAATTTCGTGGACAGCCTTCGGGAACGCATGCTGGTAGACAGTCCCGGTGGCGGCTTTGGCCCAAACCTGCCGCCCGGCAAACATAAGTTGACCATATCCATCGAGGAATTCGAACACGATACTGCCGGGGAGCGTGTGCAGGGTCGGATTTTTTCTGTGGATACCGGAGCACCGCATCGGTTGCATGACGTCAGATCGCGGCTTGGCGCCGGGCCCCCGCTCACCATTGCGCAGATCGATACGTCGTACCGGATGGAGCTAGCGAAGAATCATATTGGTGTCCCATTCCGCATCGAGCGTATCGAAGGGCCTGCCGTACTGGCGGACAGGCCGGTCGCGGCCGGCAAGATCCAGACTAATTTTTTATATGTCGGATTGTCAAAAGACTACGCGTATCGGGCCACTTTCGGAAGCCCGACCACCTACATCCTGGGACGGATGCGCTGGCCCATCGCCATGGGGATGTTCCTGACGGGATTGACGGCGATAGCGTTTGTCGTGTTGTACCGAAGTTTGCGCCAGCAGCGGCGGCTGGCGCAATACAAAAACGACTTTATCAGCAATATGACGCATGAGTTGAAAACACCGATCTCGACGATCAACGTAGCGATAGAGGCGTTGCGGAATTTCGATGCGCTGGATGACCCTAAGCGGACACGGGAGTACCTTGATATTTCGGCGATCGAGTTGCACCGGTTGTCGCTGCTCGTGGAGAAGGTGCTCAGGCTGTCCGAATTCGAGAACAAGGAAGTCGAGTTTCAGTTAACGGTGCTCGATTTGCGGGAGCTGGTGGCGGAAGTGGTGTCCGCGATGCGGTTGCCTTTTGAGAAGGCCGGAGCGGTTGTTCGGCTGGCGCCCGGCGATGGGCGGTATGAGGTCAGAGGGGACAAGTCCCATTTGAGCAGTGTGATCTCCAATCTGCTTGACAATGCACTAAAGTACAGCAAGGAGGATCCGGTCATTGCGGTGCAGGTATGGCGGGAAGATGGAATGGTGATGTTGTCCGTTACGGACAATGGGATCGGGATACCGGCGGCCTATCAGCGCAGGATCTTCGACAAATTCTTCCGCGTGCCGTCGGACGATCACCACAACATAAAAGGATACGGGTTGGGGCTTAACTATGTACATGAGATCATCCACATTCACAGAGGGGTCATCGGGGTGGAAAGCAAGGAGGGGAAGGGCAGCGCATTCACCGTTCAATTGCCGGCGGTATGACCAGGATAAAGGTTCTGTACGCCGAGGACGAGATCTTCCTCGGAAAGATTGTCAAGGAAACATTGGACAGCCGGGGATTCGAGGTCGCCATGGTCACGAGTGGCGGGGAGGTGCTGACGACGTATCGGGAGGTAATGCCGGATATTTGTATCCTTGACGTTATGATGCCGGACCGAAATGGGTTCGAAGTGGCAGAGGACATCCGGGCGATAGATGAGGATATTCCGATCATTTTTCTGACGGCTAAGACCCAGACGGACGATGTGGTGCGGGGTTTCCGGCTGGGCGCTAACGATTATATTCGCAAGCCCTTCAGCATGGAGGAACTGATTGTTCGAATTGAAAATTTATTGCGGATAAATGGGGAGGCCGTCGCCGGATCGGCCGCCGCTGCCAGAGCTACTGCGGCCAGGGCGGCAGCGGATCCGATCGCGATCGGAACGTATGTCTTTTATCCGCACCGGCAGGTGTTGACCGGCGATGGCGAGGAAAGGAAACTGTCCTACCGCGAGACCGAGCTGTTGAAACAACTTTGGGCGGGAAGGAACCAGATCATCGCGCGGGAAGATATCCTCCGGGCATTATGGGGGAACGACTCCTTTCTCAACAGCCGCAACCTCGATGTGTATGTGACGAAACTGCGAAGCTATCTTCGCGGAGATGAGCGGGTGGAGATCTTAACGATCAAGGGCGTCGGCTATCGTTTTGTACTACCATAGAAAAAGCAGGGGCGGTCCGGGGAATTTAACGTTGGTTAACGTTAGAGCTATGTTGATTAACCCGGTTGGCGGAAGGGCAAGGCTATTTTTGGCGAAATATGGGTTATGCCAAGAATTCTACTGCTGTTCCTGCTGTTGGTGTTGGCGACTGCTGCAAACGGACAGCGGCTTTTTCTCAAGGGCAAGGTAGTGGATTCATTGTCACACCGGGGGTTGGCCTCGGCGACAGTGTCATTGGTCCGCGCCGCCGACTCGGCGCTGATCACATTTGGGATTGCCGATTCGGCGGGGGCTTTCCGGTTGAACGCAGTGGGGAGGGGCCCCTTTCTTTTGTCGGCCTCCTGTGCGGGCTATCAGCCGGTATGGCATGCCGTGGATAGTGCGGGGGACGCGGATGTGGGAAAGATTGTTTTGGTCCCGCGCGATTTATTGGCCGCGGCGCAGGTTAGCGGGCGCCGGCCGCCGGTGGAGATCAATAACGATACCATTGAATTCAATGCAGAGAATTTCAAGACCCAGCCCAATGCGGTGGTCGAAGATATGTTGCGAAAGATCCCGGGAGTCACGATAGAAAGCGATGGAACGGTCAAGGTCAACGGACAGACCGTGCGGCGGGTATTGGTGAACGGAAAGGAATTTTTTACCGGCGATGTCAAGATGGCGACAAAGAATCTGAATGCCGATGCGGTCGATAAGTTGCAGGTGTTTGATCGCAAGAGCGATCAGGCGGCTTTTACCGGCGTAGACGACGGGAACTCCGAGAAAACGATCAATGTACAGATGAAGAAAGACCGGAATTTTGCCACCTTTGGGAAGGTGGGAGCCGGCGCGGGGACGGACGCGGGAACGGGCTGTGGCGGGTCGGGTCCCGGATCGGCGGGTAGTGACGGACGATACGACGGACAGGCGAATATCAACCGGTTCCGGGGAGACGAACAGACGTCCCTGCTCGCAATGGCAAACAATACGAACCGGCAGGGCTTCACGTTGATGGATGTGATGAATTTTACCGGCGAACTGTCCCGGGGGATGCGAAACGGCGGTGGAGGTGTCAGCATTCAGATGAACAATGCGGGAAGCAACAGCGGGCTGCCGGTTACCGGGCTCGGGCAGGATCAGCAAGGTATCGCGCATACGATTGCGGGCGGGATAAATTACAATAATACCTGGGATAAAGGGCGGACTTCGCTCAACAGCAATTATGCCGTGAGTGACATCCGGTTGGTGACCGACCGGATGTCGTTGATCCGGAATGCCGGCGAAAATCCATATAGCACTTTTGATACGACGCACACGGTCACCCATATCACGCAGCATCGGTTAGCGGCCATCCTGGATGCCACGATCGATCCGTCCTTTTCTTACCGCCTCACTCCCACGCTCACCTGGCAGAATACCGATAAATCCGCGACAGAAAGTTATAGCAGCTTGTCGGGCGATTCGCTATTGAATGACGGGACGAATCAAACGGCCGCAGGACCGGGCGCATTCAATATCGTAACAGACCTTTTGTTGCGGAAAAAATTGGCGAAGAAAGGCAGGACCTTCTCGTTGGATGTGAACCTCACGTACAACCACAGTACGGATCGGGGAAGCCAGGTCTCCGACAATACGTTTTCAGTGATCAACCAAAAATATCACCGGGATGCCGTTACGCGCAGCGCCGGCGGCAACTTTACCTATACGGAGCCAATGGGTCGGCGGTCACTGGTAGCATTCAGCGGATTTTATAATCTCAACACCGGAAATACGGATAAGTCGACGACAGACTTCGATTTGGCTTCGGGGAAATACGACCTGCCCGATTCGGTGTTGAGCAACCATTTCAAGAGCGATTACCGGTACGGTGGCGGTAGCGTCAGTGTACGGAGCAACTTGAACAAATGGAGTTTGACGGCGGGAGCGACGGTACAGGCGGCAACGCTGAATGCGTCCAACGTCTCGGAATCCAATGTGGTGAAGCAGCGATTTACCGATTTGTTACCCAATTTCATTCTTCAATATAACTTCTCGCAGGCAAACAATCTCCGGCTCGACTATGAGACCTTTACGACGCAACCGTCGGTGGTGCAATTGCAGCCGGTACCCGACCCCGGCAATCCGCTCGATATATCTACAGGAAACCCCCGATTGAAGCGTACGTACAACCAGAGTCTGACGTTCAGCTATATTTCAGCAAAAGCGGGGAAGGGTGGTCGGCATCTGCTTGCGATGCTCAGCCTATCGGATGCCGCCAATGCCATCGTACAAAGCGATTCGGTCACCGCATACGGTACGCGGACGACTATGCCGGTAAATGCAAATGGTGTCGGCAACCTCTTCAGCAATGTGAATTATGGTTTTCCCGTCCGGAAATGGCATGGTGAGTTCGAGGTCGGGGCTTCGGTAGTGTACAGCCAGAATGCGGCATTTATCAATGGGGTCAAAAACAATATCGGCAGCACGAGTTTACGGCCGGCCGTATCGTATGCATATGATCCGAACGATCAAGTCGATGCGGAAGTATCGGCGGCGGTATCGTTTAATAGCGGCCGGTATTCATTGCAGCCCGGGCTTAATACAAATTATGTCCGGCAAACCTATGGAGTCATTATGACGAATTATTTGCCGAAGGGGGTATCGATACACAATGAATTCAACTATATTTTCAATACCGGGCGGCCTCCTGGCTATAATACGAGCGTGCCGTTGTGGAATGTATCGGTGGCCAGGTCGCTGTTCAGGCATGACCGGGGAGAGGTCAAATTCAGCGTGCTGGATGTCTTGGGCCAGAATACCGGGATCACCCGGAGTATCGAACAGGGAAGCGTACAGGATGAAAAGTACAATGTGCTGCAACGCTATTTTTTGCTGAGCTTCACGTACAGCCTGAACAAGTCGGGGCTGAAGACCAAAGGAGGTCCGCAGATAAAGGTACGAACAATGGACCGGTGACGTCTATCCTCCGTGCCTGGGAAAGAAGAGCGCAAAGCCCATCAGGACCAGGTAGGGAAGCACCAGGATGCCGAGCGATACGGCCAGATGCCAGCTTTGTTTGGGATTCTCGTCGGATTGCTGCACGAATTTGTCGACGATCTTCTGGTCTCGGTCCTTCACAATGAAAATATAGTGAAACGCCAGGGCGGTGAGGCCATAGATGGCCAGAGCAAAGAGGATCGATTCGAGCCGGGAGTTAAAACGGTTGTGTTTTATGAAATGCAGATAGAGAGATTCAAATAAGAGGAGCCAACCGCCGGAGCCAAGAGAAAACAGGTACATAGCCTGGATCCGGGTGTTAAAACTATCTCGATACTGACTTAATCGATAGCAATAGCTATAGATATTAAAGTAGAGGTAGTCTATGTGTTTCATAGAGTCTTCGTATTAGGGTACTGGGTTTCCGGCGTACGGATGCCGGGTGATCTTTCTATAAACGCGTATCAGGGCAAAATCGTACGGGCCGGGGCAATTAAAAAGTTTTTATATTGAATTTCAATCTATTATAGAATAAACATTATTTTTATATCGCGTATATGGCGCCGATAGGATTTTTGCCTAGTTTTATCGGCTATGCGAAGAAAATTTCCATCGGTCTTATTGGGGCTCCTGATTGCGGGAGTAAGTGTTTTTCCTGTCCTCGCGGGCGCCGGCGAGAGGGCTTTTCAGCTACCTCCGGGGGTTGGCAAGGGGCCGCAAGGCTTCCGGGTATTGGTGGTGGCGTCGCGGGCGCAGGACCATCAGAAGATGATTGCGGCTGCGCGGCCCTTTTTTCAGCAGATGGCGGCGGACAATCATTTCGGGTTGGATTTCACGGATGATACCAGCGCCATCAATACGGAAAATCTGAAGCGGTACAAAGTCTTTGTCATGCTTCAACTCGCCCCCTTCGATATGTCGGCGTCCCAGCAAGCTGCGTTGCAGCAGTTCGTGGAAGGCGGCAAAGGATGGGTGGGGATTCATGCGGCCGGGCTGACGGGCAGGAGCTTCCTTGCGCCAACGAGCGAATACTGGGAATGGTTCGAAAATTTTATGGGAGGTGTGCTGTACAGTCCGCATCCGGCCTACCAAACGGCAACATGGCATGTCGACGATCCATATCACCCGTTGATGGCCCATATGCCTGCGCAGGCAGTCTGGCCGGACGAGTGGTATGAGTGGAAACCGAATCCCCGGGGACGCGTACATGTACTGGCTACCGTCGACGAGTCAACGTATCACCCAGGGAGGCCGATGGGCGATCATCCTATCATATGGACCAACGAACGTTACCGCCGCATGGTATATATTGCGCCCGGTCACGACCCGGCGTTGTTGAAAGACTCCGCGTATGCGCGACTGCTCCGGGATGCGGTGCTCTGGGCGGCAAGCGGTGATCCGTTGCCGCCGGTGGCGACAAAGAACGGGATGGTGGATTATGAGGAGGCGTATGATCTGCCGGGGACGCCGACCGTCGGGGAAGGATTTGAAAAAGTCAGGAAAGTGGTTGAAAAATTGCCACTGGCAATCACGCGCGAAGAGCGGGATACGATTGGGGGTACCGGACAATTCACGGTGAGAACCGAAGGGCCGGTGAAGAGGTTCGATGTAAAGTTTGACTGGACGGCTACGGTAAGAAACGGTCGATATATTTTTAATACATCGCATTACTATGAGAAACCGGAGGGGCCGGGTATTACCAACGAGTACTCAAAGATTGAGTACAGATGGGGCGACTACCGGGCGGGGCATCCATGGTCGACCGCAGACCGGCCGCTATTCCGGGGTATGGACAGTGCGACGCGGGCGATCATGGAGAGGCTTCGGCGCGATCTCGGCGCGACGCCTGAGCCGCGATTCCGGGTGTTGGCGCTTTATGAAAATGGGGGACACCATGTGGAATATTCGGCACGGGCGCGGGTCTGGCTGACCAAACTTGCGGCGGACAGCAATATCAGGATCGATTATTTGACACATACGGATAGCATTACGGACGGACTGTTGGCAAAATATCAGTTGATCCTGCAGTTGGATTATGTCCCGTATGGATGGAAGCCGGCGGCTATGGCGGCCTTTCAGCGTTATGTCGAAGAAGGCCGCGGCGGGTGGGTGGGAATGCATCATGCGTCGCTGCTGGGGGAATTCGACGGCTACCCGATGTGGCCCTGGTTTTATTCGTTCATGGGAAGCATCCGATGGAAGGATTATATCGCGCGGTTTGCGAAGGGAACGGTACACGTCGAGAATGGAACGCATCCGGTGATGAGGGGCATTCCGGATTCCTTCGCGGTTCGGAAAGAGGAGTGGTATACGTATGACAAAAGTCCGCGCCCGAATGTTCGCGTGTTGGCGCATGTGGACGAATCATCTTATCAGCCGGATACATCGATCAAGATGGGAGATCACCCGGTGATCTGGACGAATGAAGGGATGAAAGCGCGGAATGTCTATATTTTCATGGGTCATTCGCCAATACTGTTTGATGACTGGGTATATCGGAAGCTGTTGACAAATGCCATCTTTTGGGCGGCGGCTACGCCGCCGCCGCCGAATTTCCGGGTCCTGGCGTTCTATAGCACGACGGTGGAAGGTGATCATGTCGCGTTTGCACAGGATGCGATCCGCTTTTTTAGCGACCTTGCGGCGCGGCAACATTTTGCGTTTGATACCACTTCCGATTGGGCAGGGATGAGCCGGCACTTGGGTGAATACCAGGTGGCTGTCTGGCTCAATGACTTCCCGCATACGGCAGAAGAGCGAACCGAATTCGAACATTTTATGGATAACGGCGGAGCATGGCTGGGTTGCCATGTATCGGCTTACAATGACCGGGACACACACTGGCCCTGGTTTGTCAATTTCCTTGGCGGGGCGGTTTTTTTTAACAATAGCTGGCCACCGCTCCCGGCTAAATTGATCGTTGAGAACCGCGGACATGCCGCAACGGTGCGGCTGCCGGAGCGTTATGTAGCGCCGATCAATGAATGGTACGGGTGGAAGCCGAATCCCCGGGACAATAAGGACGTGCGGGTGCTGCTGTCGCTGGATACGGCAAACTTTCCGTTGGGGAAAAAAGATATCCTGCGAGGTGGAGATATTCCGGTGGTATGGACGAATACGAAATACCGGATGCTCTACCTGAATATGGGGCATGGCGACCAGATCATGAGCTTGCCGGTGCAGAATAATTTATTCGAGGATGCTTTACTTTGGTTGGGGAAGCGGTAGGGGTCGCGTAACGGCCGTCTAGGGTATCGCGTGCTCTCGGAATTCGAAGTCGCCATTTTCAAGCGGCCAGACGGAGAGCGTGTCGAGTGATCCGGGTCTTGCACCGGGGACCCGGACATCGTATATATAAGTGTAATGAGTAATGCCTTGTCGTTTTAACTGCGGAAGAAGCCGGTGGAGGCTGCTGTCGTCCGGCGCCAGGAAGAAATATTTATCATAAAACGTATAACCTAATTCCATCGCGATATAGGGTAACGGAACGACAACAACCTTTCCAGGCTGTTGGTCCAGGAATTTCAGATCAGGAGTAATGCGATGGTGGTTCTCCCAAACAAGTGTATCGATCCCTCCTTTGTACGTATTGTGCTGGAACGAGTATGCGGCGATTAATACAGCGATCACCGTAGCCCAGATGGGGGGTTGCAGATCCCATTCCTTCTCCACCAGCAGCAAGGCAAGCAGGACGACGGTGATCAGCGGAAGGAAATAGCGGGCTCCCCATTCTCGGCCGCCGTCATTGGGAACCATAAAAGGTGTGAGGATCGAATAGAGCAGTGCGATCGCTATAAGCAGCAGGGTTCGAATCTGCAAATGCCTGCGGTAGCGGAGCCAGACAAATATGACGGGAGCCAGCAATAGAATGAACGGGAAATGGCGGAAGTTAATGAGATTATTTGCAATGAGATTGTGAATTGGATTGACTTCCACACCACCTTCCACGCTGTTTGTGAGTACCTGGCGGCCATGGACCCCCAGGAACGAACCGTATTCCATCCGGTTGAAGAGAAGGAAACTGCCGAAGCCGGCAGAAAGGCTGATTAGAAACAGGATGGTGTTCCGTCCGCGCTCCCGGGTGTATAGGTAAATGAGCGCGGCTGCATAGAGCGCGTTCATCATCATCGCTTCCGGGCGAAACCAAACCGCCAGGCCGCTGAGAAAACCCAGGACGATTGCCATGCGAGGGCTGGACGATGGGCGGACCAGAAAGGACAAGCCGGCGAACAGAAAAAGGATAGCGGTCATATGTTCCCAATAGATCGCACCGTACAGGGTAAGGGGGCTGCAGAACACGAGGATGAACAAAGCCGCGGCAACCAGCGGTGGCGCAATGCTACAACGCCGCAGGACAAGGATGACGCTTAGCCATAGTAAAAGGGTGGATGCGACAGGAAGCACATATAAGCCCGCGTCGCCGAAATGCGTGTAGAAGAATGAGCTCATGATCTGAAATGCCGGCGGAAATACAAACAAATAACCACCGGGAGACGGATAGAGAAAAGGCGGTTTGAATGGGAAGAAACCCCCGGACCAGATCTGTTGGACCCATTGGGGTTGAGGCAGATACATATACTTAAATCCGTGTCCTCCGCTGAGTTGCCTTACCATCAGGTACTTGACACCGCCGTCGCTGGAAAAAAATACACCGCGTTGAGCAGAGGAAACCAGAAAAGCCAGGTAGAGGATTGAAATGAAAGCGACGATGTATACAGATAGATAGTTATTCATAGAGTAGCTCACAACGCTCTTCGTCATACCCTTCGTCATGCTACGAAATTAGGAGGTTTTGCCGAGAGTTTTGCGCCGTTTACCGTGTTTTTTACTCCGTTTGCAGCATTCGTCTGGACTCAACCAACGGATACGGATAGCTTTGTGTATCTAAATTTACCATTGTGAGACAACTATTGACCACGCTAACCTTCCTTTTCCTGGTGACTTTCACTGTCCACGCTCAGAATCCCCAACCGCCAAAGGGCGGTGCGGGCGGCGGCCAGCGGCCACAGGGCCCTCCGCCGTCGATCGGCCGGGCTTACGGCAAAGTAACTGATTCGGCCGGGCAACCGCTCGCGCAGATTTCGGCAATCGTATTAAAATCAACTGTAGACCCTACCACAAAAAAGAAAAAGCTCGTCCTGATAAAGGGGATGGAAACCAAGGCAAGCGGTGAATTCAATTTTGAAGACTTGCCGGTATTTTCACCGCTGGTGATCCGCCTTTCCGGCACGGCGTATAAGAGCCAGGACATACCGGTTACCATTACCATGTCGGGCGCCGGAGGGGGCGCCCCATCTCCCGGCGGCCAGAATAGCGGCAACCCGATGGGGGCGATGCCATCATTTGAAAAAGACCTGGGTGTGGTCAAGCTAAGCGAAGATGTGAAAACGTTGAGCGCAGCTACGGTTACCGCGGCTCCGCCAACGATGAAACTGGAACTTGACAAGAAAGTGTTCAATGTCGACAAGAATATTGTCAGCGCCGGCGGCACCGGTCTTGACGTTATGCGAAATGTGCCATCGGTGAATGTGGATATCGACGGGAATGTCACGCTACGGGGTCAGACACCGACGATTTTTGTAGACGGGCGGCCAACTACGCTGACGCTCGATGAGATCCCGGCGGATGCGATTGAAAGTGTCGAGGTCATTACAAACCCTTCCGCCAAATATGATGCATCCGGGGGCGGCGCGGGTATTTTGAACATTATATTGAAGAAGAACCGCAAACAAGGTTATAACGGCAATATTTCCGCCGGTATCGACTCCCACGGGATGCCGAATGCGCTGGCGGGATTCAATATCCGGCAAGGAAAGGTCAATTTCAATCTGAACGGACTATACAACGGAATGAACGGCAAGACCATCGGCAATACCGACCGGTACACGTTGTTGAGCGATACCACGCGTCTGCAACAGTCGGATCTGCAGCGGAACAAAGGGCATTTTGTCTTTGGTCAGATCGGCATGGACTGGTTTGCGAGCAACAAAACAACGCTATCCGTTTCTTATATCCGCGTTCACGGTTCGTTTGGTCCCACCGATATTTCTCAACTCCAAACGGATATTCTGTCCGGAGTTAACAAATCAACGGTCTATGCAACGCGCAACGCCAACTCCACCCGGGCTTTCGATGTGAATGGCGGCCAGGTGGGAATGAAACATCTGTTTGCAAAGGACGGTGAGTCGTGGACCTTAGATGGTTCCTTGTTCAATGTCAACTCGCACAGCACCGCGTTGTCGACGACAGATTATTATTCGGGCGCTCCCGGGTCGTCAGTTTCCTACATCTCCCAGCAGCAGACGCTGGGTTCGGCTTCGCCGTTGTTCTATACGATCCAGACCGACTACACCGATCCGATCGGCAAGAAGTCGAAACTGGAAGCGGGTTTGCGTGCGGCCATCCAGCATTTGAGCAACGACAATACAACCTTTTCCAATGACAGCGCCGGGCATTTCAAGGAGGACTCGCTTGGTGTGACGGATTACAAAAGCACAAGCCGGGTCTTCGCCGCATATGTCAATTATACCAGCGGGTTTGACAAGTTCAGCTATGCGCTGGGGTTACGGGCGGAAAGCTCCGACTACAACGGGACCCTGATCAATGTCGATTCCACCTATAAGAATCATTATCCGCTCAGTTTGTTCCCGTCGGTATTTCTTTCTCAAAAGCTCCCGCATGACCAGGAATTGCAGTTAAGCGCCACGCGGAAGATCACCCGGCCGAATTTCTTCCAACTGATCCCGTACACCGATTACACCGACACGCTGAATATCACCCGGGGAAACCCCAACCTGGTACCCCAGTTCACGGAGTCATTCGAGATGACATATATGAAGACACTGCCGCATAGCAATACGTTGTTGTTCTCGGCCTATTACAAGTATACGTCGAACCTGATCCTGCCGTACCAGGACAGCGGTTTGAACCCCGTCGGCAAGCCGGTGCTGATTAATACGTACAGGAACGCAAGCAGTTCCTACAACATGGGTGCGGAAGCGACGGCAACCTACAATTTCACGCACTGGTGGGATGCTTCGCTGAACATCAACGTGTATAAAGGGCATATCAATACCAGCAATCTGAATCAGCCTTCGGAGGATGCGATGTGGAGCTCTTTTGGGAAGTTTAACAGCAATTTTAAGTTACCTGCGGGCTTTACGATCCAGCTGACGGCGATCTACCAGTCAAAGACACAGCTGCCGGTCAATCTCAATCAGGGGATGTTCGGGCCGCCAAATTCGCAGACGCAGGCGTCTTCGCAGGGTTATATCAAGGCATATTATGGCATCGACCTGGCGATAAAGAAGACGTTCCTGAAGAACAATGCCGCGTCCGTAACGGTAACCATGACGGATATTTTCCGGACGCGGTGGTCGGATCAATATAGTCAAAGCGCATTTTTCCAGCAGGAATTTAACCGGTTGAAAGACCCGCAATTGGTTCGGGTGGTGTTTGCTTACCACTTTGGTAAGATGGACCTCAATTTGTTCAAGAGAAAGGATATGAATTCGCAAGGCATGGGTGATGCGGGTCAATCGCTGTAAGCCGGTAGTTTTGAATGGCAGAGCCCCACTTTTTAGTGGGGCTTTTTTAATATTGATCGCCGAGGGCGAAGTCGTTTTTCCGGTACATCCAGTTACCGTGTGTAAAGTCGGGGAATGGGATGGGTTGAAAGCCGGCTTCGATGGAGGCTTCGCTGATAGGGGTGATAGCGCTCCAGGCTGCGGCATCATAGACATCCTGGGGCGTGGGCGCACCGCGTTTGATGGCTTCGACGAATGCATTCAGCACGAAGAAGTCCATGCCGCCGTGGCCGGCGCCTTCTGCGTCCTTGCTGTATCGCTGCCATAACGGGTGATCGTATTTTGTGAACCAGGTTTCGGCGGGGTCCCATTCATCATTTGCCTTGCTTTGACCTTCTATGTAGACGCTTTTTGCGACGTCCATCCAGAGGCCGTTTGTGCCCTGGACGCGAAAACCAAGGGAGTAAGGGCGGGGATTATTGGTGTCGTGCTGCAGCAGGATGGTTTCCCCGTTGGCGCAATGGATATGGGTAGTGACGATGTCCCCGAGGCGAAAGCGAACGGAGGCGTTCGGGTGTTGCTCGCCGCCGTTCTTCACGATATAGTTATGCAGGCCGCGGGTTTTGGTCGCAAAGGAGGAGAGTGACAGAAAACGGTTGCCGCGGTTGATGTCAGCCATCATGGCCAGGGGTCCGACGCCGTGGGTGGGATACAGGTCGCCATTACGATGTACGGAATGGTTGGTGCGCCAGCGAGCCTCGGAGAACGCTTTGTCGCCGAATTCCACGCCGTGGTTGTAGGGCGGTCGGCCGTCGTTGAATTTCACGCTTCGCAGGTCGTGCTGATAGCCTCCCTGCAGGTGAAGGATCTCGCCAAAAAGGCCCTGGCGAACCATGTTGAGCGCAGCCATCACGTCACGGCGATAACAGACGTTCTCCAGCATCATCACGTTCGCTTTGTGTTGTTCGGCGGCGTTGACGACATCCCAATGGTCCTGAAGCGTGATGCCCAGCACCACTTCGGTGGCGACATATTTCAGGCCGGCGTTCAGGGAATCGAGGATCATGGGAGCATGCCATTCCCAGGGGGTGGCGATAAGGACGGCGTCGAGGCCTTTCGTATTGAGCAGGTCCCTGTAGGCGTAAGGGCTCCCGGTAAAGACCTTTGGCATCGGCTTGCCGGATTTCGTCAGGATAGTGTTGGTGTAGTTTAGCATTTCGTTGTCCACGTCACAGATGGCTACGATGTCCACATCGGAGCGGCGCAGGGCAAGGGAAAGATGGCTTTGGCCGCGGAAACCGCTGCCAATGATGGCAAGCCGTACGCGGTCGGCGGGGTTCGCTTTCGCCGGCGTGTTCAGGATGGTCGGATGGAGGGCGACGCCGGCGGAGGCGATGGAGAGATTGCGGACGAAGTCGCGGCGGGAAGTGGTCATTGTAGTCATATTTTGTTTGGCGTGTTAAATATCGGATTTTCGACAATATTTATGAAAATGCACTGTCAAACCGGATCTTGACGCCGGTCGGGGCCTTGCAGGGATTGGCGGGCTCCATAGGCAAACCGCTGCACGGGCAAGGGATTTGCATTGCAGCCTATATAACCAAATAATCGTAGTATGAGAAGATCAATTGCTTTACAGGGAATTGTTGCGGCGGCTATGCTGCTCATGGCGACGACTTCGTCCGCACAGAACGATTCCGGCCGGAACGGTAATGACAAACAATTAATCAGGCTTTTGGCGAAGCTAAGTGAGGACAGTGCCAAGCTGGTAAAATTCAAGGGGATGATATCGCAATTCGAAAAAGGGAAAAAGGATGCGGCAGAGCAGGCCCAGCAGTCGGCAGATGACAACAAGCGGGCGGCGGACAGGCTTGCCGATGATCCGCAGGACAAGCGACTGGCCAGAAAAGCCCGTGGGGCGGCGAAGACCGCGCGGAATGATTCACAGAAGGCGCGAGTAGCCGCAAATAAGCTGGACGATCTGAATGACGACATTAAAAAACTAACCCGGCAACTCGGCAAAGAGCAAACCAGGTTAGAGAAGTACAAGACATCGCATGCGCCGGCGGTTTCGACGCAGTAGGCGAAATTTCGTCGGAGCGGGGAATTATTTCATCGCTGCCGGTGCGGCGGCGCGTGTCCATTTGAGTTTGTTGATCGCATTGGCGCGGCCGTCGCAGGCGTCCTCTATCAGTGTCAACGTCAGGTTATTGCTGTCGTCTGATAGTGCAATCTTGTATTTTCCCGTTGCGTTGGGGCAAGCGTACTGGCCATCGTAGTCCGTGAAGAACAAGGTGTCGGCAGATACCTTGCAGACGGATTTGACCACGGCGTCGCCGGTGCTGGTAGTCACGTAGGATGAGTCCGTCTTAATATGAAGGGTGATCGTATCGTTGAGGTCGGGGATAAATATTTTCCAGTTGGTGTTTTTCAGTGAGGGTGTCTGGGTTTGGGCTTGTGCGCGGACAAAAAGCAAGCTAAAGAGGATGGCCGGGGCTAACAACGAGATCTTTTTCATAACTGTTATTTTGGTGGTGATTTAACTTGTTGATTTACTAACATAGGACCGGTGGCAGATCGGCGTAGGGGAAGGGAGCGTTTTTTGGCATCCCGTCCGGGCGGGGTGTGCGGCTGCGGATGCTGAAGACGGGATCGAAGACGATCTGGTCCGACGGCATTTCGTAGGCCAGGATCCCCGCCAACTGTTCGTCGGTGAGGTCAGGCTTCAGCCACTCCATTTCCATCTCCTTCGGCAGGAAAAGCGGCATACGGAAGGCGTTGTCGCCGCTGTTGTGGATCTGTCGCATGACCGGGTTGGCGGCGCGGGTGATCAAGGTGAACGTACCGCGGACTTCGCCGGTTTCGGGGTCGGAGGGTCTTTTCAGGTTATAGTGGTAAAGGCCTGGGATACAGAACATGGGGCGGTCTTTTAACCGGATGTAATAGGGAACTTTATTTTTCCAGCCTGTTATTTCGCGGTGTTCGTAAATGCCCGTTACGGGTATGAGGCATCGTTTGCCGCGGATTCTATTCCAGAAAGAGCGACGGTCTTCGAGGATCTTTTCGCTTCGGGCATTGACCATGGACTTCCGCATGGCTTTTATCTTTTCGGGGGTGTCCATGTACTCAGTGATGATACCCCATTCGAAGTATTTCCGGTGATAATGCTGGTTGTTGGCGACGATGACCGGATAGCGACTGTGGCCGAGGGCCAGGAAGTGCATGCCGATATCCAGATCGAAAACGATCTCACCGTCGTGTGTCAGGTTTGGGAAATAGTCGTCAATCAGTTGCAGTGCGGAATAAAACGAAATATCCAGGCACATATCTAATACGTTTCGATCAGGTCAAATGGGATGGTGTCGTGTTTGTCTCGGTGGCTAAATTTAAGGAAAAGTTCGCCAAATTCCTCATACAGGCCGATCTCCACGGGTTCCCGGCCCTGTGTACCCCGCCAATCGGGGTGGTTTCTGTTTATATAATGCCGCATTTTTTCGCGATAGATTTCGGGTGGTGTCCAGTCGACACCTTTTTTTGCGGCATAGAAGACCTTGTAGCCAAACGGTTGGGTGGCTGCGGTTTTGAGGCGGACAAGGTGATCCGGGATGGTGACGTCGTATAAATAGGCATGGGGATCGGGAGACCCGCCTCCCCCGGGGCTTCCGCCTTCGCCAGGGCTTCCGCGGACAGGTCGGCGAGTGAGAACGGCGAGGTGTTGTTCGGCGGTGCGTTGATCGATCGCCTCATAAGCTCGAAGGAGGAATGCGGCTTTCAGGCGGGCGTCGCAGCCGCGGGGGAAGGTCTGACGCACAAAGAATCGTTTGCCTTTAGCCACCTGATCCCGGAGGAGACCGGGGGTAAGTAAGGGAAATGGATTGTACATGGATGTGTAAGATACAAAAATAGCCGCCTCCGGTGGGGAGCCCGGTTGGGAGGTCCCCGGGAAGCGGCTGTGCTAATAGGAAAGGTGGGTAATGGATGGAAAAATCAGTTGAAGAGCTTTAATATTTCGATGATGTTCAGGCCGCATAGTTCCGCGAGTGAACGGGCTTCGCCAAACGTAAAGCGATCAGGATTTTCCATTAATCGATTGAGGGTATCGCGTTTTTTCCCGAGGTCTTTGGCGACCGTCGACCGGTTGACGTAATCGAAGATGTCTTCGAGGCGATGGAGTTTGCCTTCTTCAAACATCATTTTCACGTCGGGGTATCGGAATGTCCGGGGATGATTGTTCGGGTGCTCTTTTTCTATGAGCAAGGCAAATTCGGAGATACTCATTTCGCAGTTGCTACTAAACTTTTTCAGCTCCGAGAACGTGAATTCATTTGGATCTTCAACCAGTTCGTTGAAGCGCCCTTTTTCCTTTCCCAGGTCTTTGGCCACGAGCGACCGGGGGAGCGTCTGGAATATGTCGGAAAACAGCTTGATCTCGTTTCTCTTATACTTTGGTCGAATAAGGTTGTACCGCGGGTCTCTCACCATGATCAAAATACGGGTTAATTGGCTACTTAAACTATCATCGTTCTTTATTTTGACTTTGGATGCCCTGGTATTTGACTGCAGGCGTCCTCATTTCTGTCTTTGGGGGATCGCGGGCGCCGACGGCGCGGTGGATAGCCTTTTCGCCGTATTGGCGTTTGATGGAATCGATGGATTGATAAAGGCGGATGGCTTCCGCCGTGTCTTCGTAGAGTTTGATCTGGTAATTTCCGGGAACTAGACGGGTAAGGCGGACACCAACCAGGCGGATAAGTAGACGACGGTCGTATAGCTTATCAAAAAGGGATTGAGCGACGGGGATGAGGAGATGATCGGCGTTTGTAAAGTCGATGGTCTTCTGGCGGGCGACGGTATCGAAGTTTGAATAACGGAGCTTTACCGTGATGCAGCCGGTCAGGCGATCCTGACGGCGCAGTTCGAAGCCAACCGATTCGGTCATTCGAACCAGTTCGGCGTGCAAAAAAGCCAGATTGGTCGTGTCGGATTCAAAGGTTCTCTCCGTGCTGATGGACTTCTGTTCGCGGTAGGGGATCACCGGGGAGTCATCGAGGCCGTTGGCTTTTCGCCAGAGGTCGATGCCGGTTGCGCCGAGCATGGTCTCCAGCATTTCGACGGGGATTTCGCTGAGGGTGCGGATCGTCTCGACGCCGCGGCGGATGAGCTTGTATGCCGTCTCTTTACCGATACCCGGCAGTTTGCCGATGGAGAGTGGGGCAAGGAAGGAACGTTCGTCGCCAAAGGCCACCTCCAACTGGCCATCAGGTTTGATCTCATCCGTCGCCACTTTGCTGATCAGCTTGTTGCTGGCGAGGCCATAGGAGACGATGAGGCCGCTTTCCTTCAGCACCTTCCCTTTCAGCTCCCGGGCGAAGAGGCTGCAGCCAACGAACTTATCCATCCCCGAGAGGTCGATGTAGAATTCATCGATGGACGCCTTTTCGAACAGGGGCACGGTATCCTGTATGATATCGGTGACTGTTTGCGAGTATTTACTATAAGATTCCATATCGCCGCGGATGACGATGGCTTCCGGGCAAAGGCGGCGGGCGAAAACCACGGGCATGGCGCTATGGATGCCGAAGCGGCGGGCTTCGTAGCTGCAGGCGGCCACCACGCCGCGGTCGCCGGCGCCGCCGACGAGGATCGGTTTGCCTCTCAGCGACGGGTTTTTGAGGCGCTCTACCGACACAAAAAACGTATCGAGGTCAAAGTGGGCGATCTGTCTCATGGTTGCGCGTTAAGGGGGTGGCGATTTTTGCCGGAGGCCGACCTTTTCGACATGGGTTACTTCAATGCTGTGGACGCCAAATTCTTCAAGGACCGTTCCGGTGATCCGGTAAAATCCGGCACGGGGTGGATATCGGGCATGGATAGCCGGGAAATGGACGGTATCCATCCAGTCTTTGGCAGCGTCGAGAAAGGTCCCGAAACTCATCATCTCGTCCTTCACGGTTCGGACGGGTTTGTGGGTAATATGGTAGCCGAGGACGGTGATGACCTGTCCGAGGTGGTTGCCGATATCTTTTGCGGCGACGTAACGGGAGGGATCGTCATCGATGAGGATAAAGGGGTCATCCACCGGGAAGCCCAGCAGTTCGATGTCGTCAAAACTATTGTCCAGCGGATGATCGGGCAGCAGGGGAAGCGTCAGGTTCGGGGGTGCTTCGCGGAACAACGGTTCGCAAACGGCGCCATAGCGGGCGCTGTGGTTCCGCATTTTCTTCTGCAGGTAATCCCCTTCCCAAAGCAGCTGTTTCTTGCTTTTGCCCGTAAACCGGAAGGCCCCCACCCTGATGAGCAGCTCGAGTTGTTCGGCGGCCACGCCGGTACGGTCGATAAAGTCAGCGAGGGTAGTATAGGTGCCACGGCGGTCGCGGTCTGCGAGGAGGCTTTCGATGGTGGATAGTTCGAGGCCCTTTACGTGGATGAAGCCCACCCACGAGTCCTTTCCACGGAGATTGGTATAATGATCGCTGTTGTTGATGCAGGGTCGATGGACGCGGGCGCCGGCGCGCATGAGTTCGTAGAAGTAGAGCTCGCGGCTGTAGAAGCCGCCGAAGTTATTGATGACGGCTACTGCAAACTCGATGGGGAAATGGGTTTTGAGGTAAAGGCTTTGGTAGCTTTCGACGGCGTAGCTGGCGGAATGCGCCTTACAGAAACTAAAGTCGGCAAAGCTTTCGATCTGGCGCCATACTTCAGTGGTGACATCGGACGGGTATTCCCTGGCGGCGCAGTTGGAGAAAAACTTCTCCTTCAGCCTTGGAAGATGGGCGCTGCCCCGGTATTTGGCGCTGGTTGCACGCCGCAGCATATCGGCGTCCGCCATGTCCAGACCGGCCCATTCGTGGGCAACCTGGATTACCTGTTCCTGGTAGATCATGACGCCATACGTCGAACCGAGAAGCTCTTTCAGCTTAGGATGCAGGTATTCAAAACCGTTAGGGTTATGGTGGCGGAAGATATATTGATGCATCATCCCGCTGCGGCCGACGCCGGGCCGGATGATGGAGCTCGCGGCCACAAGGGTCGCGTAGTTATCGCAGTGCAGCTTTTTGATCAGCTGACGCATGGCCGGCGATTCGATGTAGAAGCAGCCGATGGTGCGGCCCTGCATGAGTTGCCGGCGGATGAGGGGGTCGCGCTTGAATGCTTCTATGTCATGGATGTCGATGTCGATACGGCGGTTGGCCTTTACCAGCTCGATGCATTCGCGGATATGGCCGAGGCCGCGCTGGCTCAGTACGTCGAGTTTGTAGAGGCCGATGTTCTCCGCGACGAACATATCCATCAGTGCCGTGGGGAACCCTTTCGGTGGAAGGTGGACGGCACACCAGGAGGAGAGTGGTTCTTCCGAGATCAGGATACCACCCGGATGGATGCTGAGACCTGCCGGGAAATCCTTCAGCAGTTTTCCATATTGGAGGATAGCACGGGCAATCCGGTCGCCGCCGGCGACACCGCGTTCGGCCAACCGATCGATCTCCTGCTTAGGCAGGCCAAAGACCTTGCCCAGCTCACGGACGATCGCATTGTGCTGGAAGGTCGGGTACATACCCAGAAGCGCCGCGTGGTTTCGGCCATAGCGTTTCATCATATAGTCGATGATCTCGTCGCGGTCCCGGTGGGAAAAGTCGATATCAAAGTCGGGAGGACTGGTGCGATGGGGATTAAGGAAGCGTTCAAAATACAGTTCCAGCTCGATTGGATCCACGTCGGTGATCTTCAGGCAATAGGCCACGATGGAATTGGCGCCGCTGCCGCGGCCTACATGGTAGAACCCCCGGCTTTGTGCGTAGCGGATCATGTCCCACGTGATCAGGTAGTAGGCGGTAAAGCCCATCTGGTCGATGATAGCCAGCTCCTTTGTCAGGCGTTCGCGGGCCTTCTTATTGTTGCCGTAGCGAAGGCGGAATCCTTCGCGGGCAAGCTTCTCCAGCAGGACGCGGTCGTCTTCCCGGCTTGCGCTGTATAATTTTTTGTTCTTGTCTTGGCCGAATGTCATTTCGATCGAACAGGCGTCGATGAGGCGGTAGGTATTGGTGATGATCGATGGGTAGGCCTGAAAGGCGGAGAGGATATCCGACTGGGGGACGAAATATTCATTTGTTCCGGCGAGATCTTCGGAGGTCAATTTGGAGAGGAGGGTATTCCGGTCGACGGCGCGCAGGAGGCGGTGGAGGTTGTAGTGGATCTTGTCCCGGAAGGTGACGGGCTGGCGGATGACCCACTTCTCAAATGATTTTGATTCTGATTTTGATTTCGATGTCGGTTTCGTTTGGCAGTTGGCAGTCCGGAGGAGGCGGTTCACCTCTTCGGGCAGGACGCCGATCCGTTCGTTGTCCTCGAGATCTTCGGGGGAGCGGGAGCCAAACGGGTAGATGGTGAAGCCATCCTGCGGTCGCTGGTAGAGCCCTTTGGGGGTAGCGGGAAAGTCCGTCTTTTCGAGAAGGTGTTCGGAAAGAAAAGCGTTAATGCGCCGGAAGCCGGCATTGTTGGCGGCTAACAATGTATATAACAGCTTGTTACCGTTGCGGATCTCCGCACCGACGACCGGCCGGATGCCGGCTTCGCGGCAGTACTGGACGAAGTCCCAGGTGTCGCAGGTAGCATTGATATTTGTCAGCGCAAGCGTGGTGGCGCCGGCGTCCAGACCGCTGCTGACAAGGTCTTTGGTGGAAAAGGTGCCGTATTTAAAACTGAAATATGTCTTGCAGAGGTACATGACCAGGGGAATAAAAAAAACTAATATTTTTAGTATCTGTTATGCTAAATTAATTAGTAATTTTGGGGCGGCAATCGGATTCCAGGGAAAGATGCGGAGCAGAAAAGAAAATTTCAGGGAATAAAAATGTGACACTTCTAACGTTGATGGATAAGGTAACTAATACGGAGTTTTTTGGAAACAACCTTTCTCTTAAGACATAGCCAATTAAAATAAAAACCTTTCTTTATACATGATTAAACATAAGCGGGATCATCGTTATGATTTGATCAAGCCTATGGTCGAAACCGGCAAGATCATGTTCTTCAACGATATTTTCAAGTACATCCCAAAAACGGTAGTGGCAAAAGATCTGGGGAAGAAGGTCGATCGATTCAACACCCTAATGAGCAGGGTCGAAGAATTTATGCTGGAGGATCTTTTTATTATGGCCGGTTTTTTTGACATCGATGAAGACGTCATCGTCCGGCTGGTGATGAACGACTACAAAAGGAACAAAAGTGAGATCGCGACGACGGCGAGGACGGTATAATTGTGTCTGCTGTTTGCCGCCCCCCAACAGGCCGGGGGTGGCTTTTTTTTGCTAAATTTGGAGATGTTCAGCAACTTCTTTAAGGTCGCCCTGCGAAACCTGGGCCGGCAAAAAGGATATGCAGCGTTGAATATCCTTGGTCTGGCCATCGGGATCACGTGCTGCCTGATCATCTTCGAATATGTGGCTTATGAGCGCAGCTACGACCGGTTCGAGCCGAACGCCGATCGCCTTTATCGCGTGCAAGATGAAGATTATCAAGGAGGCAGGATGGTTCTGCCTTGTGCCGCCGCGATGCCGGGTGTGGCCGGGGGGATGATGCGGGAGTGCCCGGAGGTGGAGAATGCCTGCCGGTTCTATCGGGGGGCCGGTATCCTGGCCGATGACAGCCGGGCCTTAAAAATCAGGGAATCAAGCTTTTATTACGCTGATCAGGCCGCGATACCACTATTTGGGATCCGCTTGATTTACGGAGACGCCCGGACGGCATTGACCGGGCCGGCCAAAATATTGTTGTCGGCAACCGAAGCGAAAAAATTCTTTGGAGAGGAGAACCCCGTCGGAAGGACGTTGGCGCTGCACAGCGGCGCCCGCCCGGCGCCGCTGACCGTGGAAGTCACAGGCGTGTTCATGGACAGACCGCTAAACTCGCATTTGCAGTTCCCTTTATTGGTTTCCTATCCGAGCCTGAGCGTGCTCCATGGGACGTACGGAAAGCCGAATGATATTTTTGAGACGAGCTACGGCTGGACCGATTTTTATACCTATGTATTATTGCGGCCAGGGACAAGTGCCCGGCGACTGGCGGCCCGGTTACCGGCGTTGGTCGACAAGAATTACAATAATCTGCCGCAAGCGAAGAATTCCGGCGACAGCCTCGCGCTTTCGCTGATGCCGGTTGAGAATATCCACCTCGGATCGCACTATACGGAAGAGGCGGAGCCGCCGGGGGACGGGCAATCGGTTTCATTCCTGTTCCTGATCGCCTTCCTTATCATTGGAATTGCCTGGATCAATTATATCAATCTGGCTACCGCCCGATCGCTGGAGCGCGCCAAGGAAGTGGGCGTCCGAAAAGTGCTCGGCGCATTACGGGGGGAACTGATCCGGCAATTCATGATGGAGAGTTTGCTGATGAATTCGATAGCGCTCGTGGCGGCCTTTGGGCTAACGCTGGCGGTAAACCCCTTCTTTGTGCGCCTGACGGAGCGGCCGATGCCGGCATTGTACACGCTGCCGCGGGCATACTGGGAGATCTTCCTGGCATTGTTTGTTGCCGGCACATTGCTTTCAGGAGTCTATCCGGCGCTTATTTTATCCCGGTATCGGCCGGTGGCCGTGCTAAAAGGAATGTTCAAGAACGCAGCGGGGGGACAGTGGCTGCGGCGGGGGCTTATAGTCGGGCAGTTCGCAGCGTCGATCATTTTGATCGCCGGAACGATCGTCGTGTACCGGCAGGTGGAGTATATGCGCAATCAGGCGCTGGGCGTAAATATCAATGAGACGCTGGTCGTGCGCGCGGCAGCGAGCAGTTTGCCCGATTCCTCTTACCAGGATGTCTACCGGGGGTTCAAGGGTGACATCCAAAAACTCCCCGGCGTCCGAAGTATGACTTCCTCTTCAGAGGTTATGGGGGATGAGATCCTCTGGTCCACGGACTGGCGCCGGCTTCACAGCCGGAGCAACCAGGTTTCGAATATCTTTCATTTGGGTGTCGATAAAGATTTTATCCGGAGTTATGGATTGCGCGTCATAGCAGGCCGGGATTTTTCGAGTGACATCGGTGCAGACCGCAAAGCAATCATCCTGAATGAAGAAGCGGTAAAAACGCTTGGGATCACCCCGCAGCAGGCCATCGGCGAGTTGATGTCCGGCGGACAGGGTAATATGGATTCGATGCAGGTGGTGGGGGTTATCGCAGACTATCACAACGAGGGGTTGCAAAAGGCGATCCAGCCGTTGATCTTGTTCCCCAACCGCAATACGCGGCATTTCTATTCCATCAAACTACAGGGAGCGAACACATCAGAGACGATCGCATCGATCAAGCGGGTCTGGGACCGGTATTTTCCGGGTGAGCCGTATGACTATTTCTTTCTGGACGAAAATTTCGACAAACAATATGCGGAAAATCAGCGATTCGGGGTGGTGTTCGGGTTGTTTGCGCTGTTCGCAATCGCGATCGCCTGTTTTGGGTTGTTAGGTCTGTCCGCGTATAATGTTATCCAGCGAACGAAGGAGATCGGCATCCGGAAGGTGCTTGGGGCATCGACGGAAAATCTGTTACTGATCTTGTCCAGGGATTTTCTGCTGCTGGTGGGAGTTGCGTTTGTCATCGCGGTTCCCGTCACCTGGCTGGCGATGGATAGCTGGTTGCAGAGCTTTGCATACCGGGTCGGCATCTCCTGGTGGGTCTTCGGGTTGGCAGGGTTGCTGGCGGCCTCCATTGCGTTTGTCACCGTTGGCGGCCAGGCGATGCGGGCAGCGATGCAAAACCCGGTGAGAAGTCTGAGGACGGAATAGGAAGGGCCGACGCACATCCCCCCACGGGGTGAATTTTTAATCTATGAGAAATATCGGATTGATTTTTGGATTCAGCGTCATGATGGGATCCGCGCAAGGCCAGCAGCCCGCGTCGACATATCACGAACGATGGCGGCCGCAATTCCATTTTTCGCCAAAGGCGCATTGGATGAACGATCCCAACGGTATGGTATTCACTAACGGGACCTACCACCTTTTTTTTCAATATTATCCGGACAGCTCGGTTTGGGGACCGATGCATTGGGGGCATGCGGTGAGCCCGGATATGGTGCATTGGGAGGAGCAAGCGATTGCGTTGTTTCCGGATAAACTGGGGTATATTTTTTCAGGGAGCGCGGTGTTGGATCTCAACAACACGTCCGGACTGGGAAAAAACGGCGTGGCGCCGCTTGTGGCGATCTTTACGCAACATGACCCGGTAGGCGCGGCTGGGAACAAGAACGATTTCCAAAATCAGAGTATCGCGTACAGCCTGGACAACGGAAAGACCTGGCTAAAATATGCGGGTAACCCGGTGTTGCGGAATCCCGGGATCGCGGACTTTCGCGACCCGAAGGTGTTTTGGGATGGCTCGCAGCGGAGATGGATCATGGTGCTCGCGGTGAAAGACCATGTCGAGTTCTACCGGTCGGCCGATCTGAAGGCCTGGTCAAAAACCGGGGAATTCGGGAAAGACAAGGGGGCTCATGGCGGCGTTTGGGAATGCCCCGATCTTTTCCCGCTGAATGACGGTCATGGCCATCCGACATGGGTGCTGATCGTCAATATCAACCCCGGTGGCCCGAACGGAGGTTCGGCCACTCAATACTTCCTGGGAAATTTTGACGGGAGGACATTTACTCCTTTTACTTCGGGTACGCGCTGGCTGGATTACGGGCCGGATGAGTATGCGGGAGTGACATGGTCGAATACGGGTGAGCGGCGGCTGTTCCTCGGTTGGATGAGCAACTGGCTTTATGGACAGCAGGTGCCGACGGATCCGTGGCGGAGCGCGAATACCATACCAAGGGAATTAGGACTGGCGAAGGTGGGGGATTCACTTTATGTCACGTCGCAGCCGGTGGCGGAGTTGGAAGCGTTGGAAGGGCCACCGATGCAGGAATTGCTCGAGGGAGAACGGGAGAGTGAGCGCAAAGGGGTTGAAGCTCCGTTGCCGAACCTGGCAAAGGTCAACCTGAAGACAAAAAAGGTTGCTCCTTTCGACCTGGTGCTCTCCAATAGGCAAGGGGACAGCACCGCTATCGGTTTTGATGGCCTGGGGAACTACTTTATCGATCGAAGGCATGCGGGTGTCGCAGTCGGGGCGGATTTTGACCGGCGTTATATTGCTCGGCGGATTTCGACGTCGCCTACGATCGATCTGACGCTATTTATCGACGAATCGTCGATCGAGTTGTTTGCGGACCACGGGCTAACGGTGATGACGGCGCTGGTTTTCCCATCGCATCCATATACCCGGATGTTGTTGCGCTCTGCCGATGGGGCTGTCGCCGAAAGTTGGACGGCCGCGCCGTTGTCCGGTATTCACAATTGAACAACGGGTGTATCGGAAACGGACATCTCCCGAAATGTCCGCGGCGCATGCCGGGTTGATTCCTAATAGATTGGCAAGTTGGCATCGGGTATGCTCCGAATGGATTAGTTAATCACTCGGGTATGCTAAAAAACTATTTCAAGATCGCTTTCCGCAGTCTGTGGAGGCACAAAGGATTTTCCGCGCTTAATATTGTCGGGCTGGCTGTCGGCATGGCCGCCTTTTTCCTGATCTTCCAGTATGTCCGGTTCGAGTATAGCTATGATGATTTTGTTGCGAAACGGAACCGGGTGTACCGGCTGAATACCGATCTGGTGTCTTCGTCGGCGACCCAGCATAGTTCGAACACGGCCATGGCGATGGCCATAAACCTGAAACGGGAGTACCCGGAGGTCGAAGACATTGTACGCCTGCTTGGGCAGACCACTTTTTTTAAGCGGGGCGATGTGCAGTTCGCCGAAAAAGCAACGGTCTACGCAGATTCGGGACTGTTCAACATCTTCGGGTTCCCGCTGGTGGAGGGGGACGCCGTTACAGCGTTGAGGGCGCCGTTTAGCGTCGTATTGTCGCTATCGACTGCCAAAAAATATTTTGGGGACGCCGATCCCATTGGTCAGACTATCCTCCTTTCAGACAGTGCATTCCCTGCTAAGGTCACGGGGGTGATGAAGGATCTGCCTGAGAATTCAACGGTCAAGGCCGATCTCTTCGTTTCCATGTCGACGGCGACGCGGAAGCCGGTCGGGGACAGTCTCGATTACCGGTGGGGCTGGTTCAACGTCACGTCGTACCTGCTGTTAAAGCCCGGAGCAGATCCGGCTGCGTTGCAGGCGCAGCTTAAGCCCTTTATGGACCGGCATATGGGAGACAAGCTAAAAGCACAGCAGCAGGACTATGTACTATCCATCGAGCCCCTCAAGGCCACGTACTGGTCGGAGCGCGGCGGACGGGTGAGCGGGAGCAGGGCCAATGTATATATCTTCTCGATCATCGGGTTGTTCATTTTGCTTATTGCGTGTATCAATTTTGTGAACCTGACCACAGCCCGGTCGGCGGAGCGCGCGAAGGAGGTCGGAATCAGGAAGGTGATCGGTGCGGTGCGGTGGGAGCTTACCAGGCAGTTCCTGCGTGAGTCGGTCTTATTGTGTCTGATCGCATTTGTACTGGCGGGTGCGCTTTGTGAGGCGTCGGTGCCCTTTTTCAATCAACTGGCGGGTAAGACGGTCAGCACCGGTGTCCTCGGCAAGCCGGATTCGGTCGTGGTCTTGCTGGGCGTAGCGTTGCTGATCGGGGTGTTGGCGGGAGCCTATCCTGCGTTGGTATTGTCAGGCTTCCGGCCGATCGAGTCGTTGAAGGGTCGGTTCAGCACGAGTACCCGCGGGTTGTTGTTGCGGCGCGGGTTGGTCGTCTTTCAGTTCACGATCTCGATCGGTCTGATCATCGGGACGGTGGCCGTCTTTTCGCAGCTCGATTATATGCGCAGCCGGGACCTGGGATTTGATAAACAGCAGGAGTTGGTGATAGATGAGCACAATGACCCGCATAAATTTGTACTTAAACAAGAGGTTCTGCAGTTGCCGAATGTGCAGGGTGCTTCGTTCTCGGGCAGTGTTCCCGGTGAGGGCGATTGGGGCGCCTATTCCAGGATAGAGAACAGCCGTGGGGAAATGCAGGTGGCGAACATGGATCTGACCTATGTGGACTTCGGGTACCTGGAACAATACAAGATGAGGCTGCTGGCAGGGCGTTTCTTCGACCCGCATATCGCAACGGATACGATGCAGGCGATGATCATCAATGAGAAAGCGCTGGGGCTTTTCGGCTATTCGAAGCCGGAGCAGGCGATCGGGCGGCGGTTCGATCAGTGGGGGAAGACGGGGATGATCATCGGGGTGATCCGCAACTATAATTTCGAGGGCTTGCAGAAGGAGATCCGGCCGCTGAGTATCTGCATCAAGCTGGAGGACTGCAATTATTTATCCGTCAAGGTTGGAATGCGGGATCTGCCTGCTACGATCTCGGCCATCAGGAAGCAGTGGGAGGGGTTGGCGCCGAATAAGGAGTTCGACTACTTCTTTTTGGACGAGCAATTCGACAAGCAGTATAGGGCGGAAGTAAAGTTTGGACGCCTGTTTATCGATTTCGCGGTGCTGGCGATCTTCATTTCGTGTTTGGGGTTGTTGGGATTGGCCTCATATAGTACCGTTCAACGCACAAAAGAGGTTGGCGTTCGCCGGGTGCTGGGGGCGTCGGTTACAGGGATTGTGCGGCTGCTATCTTTCGAATTTCTGCAGTTGGTGGGGCTGGCGTTCCTGGTAGCCGCGCCGGTGGGGTGGTATGTGATGCACCGGTGGCAGGATAATTTCGCATATAAGGCGGGCTTAGCGTGGTGGATTTTTGCGGGGGCGGGATTGATAGCCATGCTGATCGCGTTTGGGACGATCAGCTATCAGGCGATCCGGGCGGCGATGGTCTCGCCGGTGAAAAGTCTGCATTCCGAATAACCTCACTTATAAATGCGGCCCATGAAGCGGTCGTCGAAAATTAACTTCCTGAGGGCTTCCGGGTCGATGGCCCCTTCGCCGGAGAAGATGATCTTGCCGCCGGGTTCGAGGAGAAGGCTAAATGGGAGACCGCCCGGCCAATTGGGAACCAGGTTAGTCAGCTTATAGTGGTCATCGTCGCTGTAAATGTAGTTCGGTGAAGAAGATTGTTGCTTCTCCAAAAAGCGCAGGGCTTTTGATCGTGTAGCAGTGTCCGGTTTGTCCAGGCTGACACTGACCAGTTCAAAACCGCGATCGCGATACATTCGATTTAGCGAAACCAGGTCCGGGAATTCCTGGATGCAAGGGACACACCAGGTCGCCCAGAAATTGATCAGGCGAAGTTTGTTGCTGTGATTTTGCAGGAGTCTGGTGAGGCTATCGAGACCGATCGTCTCCAGTTGCACGGGTTCCTTTGCCCAATTGGCAGCAGCTTTTTCCGTCCAGTTGCTTTTCTCCCTCCATTTTATCGAGCAACCGAAAGGTTTTGTCACGGCGACAGGAGGGTCTTGCCTTGCCAGGATAGCGTCGATGGCATTGCGGGCGTCGTTGATGTGCGGTGGCTTGTGCGGATCTTCCGTATCGTCGATGCGGCCGTTGTAGCGGAGTTTTCGATCCTGATCGAAGATGAAAATATGGGGGGTGGCGACGGGACCGTATTGTCTGGATGCGAATTCGGTTTCGCCATCGTACAGATAAGGAAAGTTATAGCCGGCTGTTTTTGCGCGCCTTTTCATATCGTCAAACGAATCGCCCACATCGCTGTAGCCCAGTTCGTCAATTCGCAAGGCTTCCGGTGCATTGGGGCTGATGCCCACGATCCGGACGCCTTTTGGGGTATAGTCCGCGGTGAGTTGGATCAGGCGTTGCTCGTAGGCCTGGGACGTAGGACAATGGTTACACATGAAAACCACCGCGAGGACCCTGGCTTCCTTAAAGGACTGCAGCGTATAGGTTCGCCCGTCGACCCCTTCCAGGCTGAAGTCCGGAGCTGGTGTACCAGTGGCGAGTGTCGGGTGATCGTTGATGTGTTCGGCGTCGATGGCGGTGGCAAGTTCGCTCAGCGGTTGTCCGGCGGCGATAGCCAGAAGGTACCAGGCATCATGCGGAAGCCATTGTTCGGCCCAGCGCCAATCGTAGTCTTTGTGGGTTTGGGCGTAGGAAAGGTTGAAGTCGATGTCGGATTCGTCGGTAAGGCCGGAGGTGATGCCGTTTACGATTCCGCCGGGGGCGTTGGTATATTCGAAGGTTCCAAAGAAGCCGTATGCGGGGTTGTTCCGCCCGGTTCCCTGAAGCATGGAGGCATCATAGGGATTTAGGCCTAATATCCAGTTGAGCTGGTCGAGGGCGAAGGACTCGAGGGAATCGACGAAGCGTCGGTTGTCGGCGGTATAGGCGGACGGGCCGGGGGCGGTGGTGGAAGGCTGGTTGTCGGCGAACAACGGGATGGCGAGGCGCGCCGCGGCGGCCATGGAAGCGAGGCGGGCATCTTCACCCTGCCACCAGGGGGAGGCTTCGCTGCCATGGGGGAAGAAAAATGCGCTATGGCGTTTGCCGAGAGTGTCCTGAACCAACTGGCGGCTATAGCCGAAGGGATTGTTGACTTCGTGGGTGATGGCCAACTCGTGGTCCAGCGATCTCCTCACGGCGCTGCGGATGAGGGCGCGGGTTGCCGTGGTGGCATAGGGACAATAATACAGCAGGCTGACGAGGGGCAAGCCGGCGTCGGCAGGATGGAAAAAAGGGCGGTCCACGCTGTCGGCGCGCCAATAATCGGTATAGCTCCCCCAGGAATGAAGACGGTCTATAAGGTGACGGGCGTATGTTTCGGCGGCGTCACGATAATTGTCGTCGCGGGTGGCTTTATAAAGTTCGGTTGCCGCGGCCAGCGCGCAATAGTCGTCGACAATATTGGGTTTGCCGTCATTGGTCATGGCGGAATTGTTGGATTGCAGGAATTTGAAAGCTGCTTCCGCCGCTTGCAGATATCGTTTATTGGAGTAGTCGCCCGGGACGTCGGACAGGGATGCCATGGCAAGGGCGGCGATGGCCATTCCCCCACCCGACCGAAAGCTGGACTGATAGCTACGCCAGTCATTGACGGTCCGGTCACCCCCAAAGGAGGCGTCCTTTGTGGCCTTGATGCGATAAGATTGTTGTTCGGGGGAGATCACGCGATCTTTGGCCAGTTTGCCGGGGCCAGGCGCACCGATGGAGCGATAAAACGATCCTCCTGCTGCCTTGACCCGGACGAGGTAATCGGCGCCATACATCGCTTCGTCAAGGATGCGGCGCATAAATTGGCGGTAGTCGGTGCCGGGACGGTGGGCGAGGAGTTCGTGTGTCTTAAGCAAACTATACACGACGAAGGGTACTTGTTGCGGGTTGAAGTATGATGAGAACGAGAGGTGGGAAAGATGGATGCCGTAGTCCCCCGTGGCATCGTACCAGCCGCCGTGGAGGTCGAGCGTGCTGTCACGAGAGGTGTCGCCTGCGCGGGGCGCTTCGGCGACCGAGGCCGGGGCTGCGGGGACCGATGGCAGATGATGGTCGGCCTGGTCGATGACGCCGGCGCTGCGTTGACCTTTAAAATAGTAGAGTATATCGGAAAGCGTAGCTTTTTCGAGGATATTCGAGCCAATGGCGAAGGGTTCGGAATGGATGGCGCCCGCACCGTGGATCACGAGGCGGTATGAGCCGGGCGTCGTGAAGTTTGTGAAGTCGATGGTCCAGAATAGCCAGTTCTTCCAGTGGTCGACCGAACCGCTGTAGACCACCTTTCCGTCATAGACGTTCTGACCGCTGGTTTCATCGATAAGGTCGAATTGCATGGGAGGAAGCCGGCGGGTGGCGATGAGTACGGCATGTTTGGGTTTGACGGCTTCGTATCCCACCTGGTTGGTAAGGATCTTAGCGGTGGGCGACTGCGGGCGGAGTGTGGAAGATAGGAAGAGGAGACAGGTAGTCAGGAGAGCGATTGGCCTTTTCATGCTGACAAATTTACTTGCTCAGCAGATAGGACCCGCAATATTAGAATAAGAGCCAGTGAATAAACATGCAGCAAAGCACGCCGCTCAGAAAGGCGGCGAGGAGGCCGGTCAGGGACGGGGAAGATTCAGCCCCTTCCATCTCCTCTATGCTTTCGCCGGTTATTTTTGCATATAGACGTTTCATTTTGATCCTTGGGTTTGGCCTAAAAAGGCAATGCGCATGCCGGGTGTAGGACACTGATTATCATTACGATAATGAGGGGACGACTTCCCACAATGGGACTTACCCGCCAATTTGGGAGGGCTGGGGACAACAGTCGTCAAGGCGTGGGTTGTCGCGCGGGAGATTGAACGCGATCAAGGCGTAGCCAGTGGCGGAGAAGATTGAGGGCGATCGGGCGGCGCGGCACCGAAATTTACGTTTGGGTGCGGCCCCATATAAAAGCACAGGGTCGCGCCGGACTTGATTTGATGGAAATCGATATAGGATTTCGCGTATGGGACACCATTTAGCGTCGCGCGCTCGATATAGATATTGCCCGGGCCAAAATTGACCGTCTCCATTTTGAATGTGGTCCTATCGCCTGTTTTCAGGATAGCCCTTTTTACCAGTGGGGTCCCGAATACGAAGATCCCGTTGGCCGGGTTTACAGGATAAAAACCGAGCGCCGACATGACGTACCATGCGCTCATCTGGCCGCAGTCATCATTGCCGCAGAGCCCATCGGGTTTGGCCGTGTACAATTCCGAGGCGATCCTTGCAATCTTTTCCGCTGTCTTCCAGGGATAGCCGGCAAAATCATACAGGTAGGGGATGTGGTGATTGGGCTCGTTGCCCTGTGCGTACATCCCGACGAGGCCGGAGATGTCGGGCGGAGCGTCGGCGCCGAGGGAACCGGTCACGGTAAAAAGCGAGTCAAGTTTTGCGACGAAGGGTTTGTCACCGCCGAGAAGAGAAATCAATTTCTCTACGTCTTGCGGCACTAGCCAGGTATATTGCCAGGCGTTGCCTTCGGTATAATCGGAAGGAATAAACGGGTTAAAGGGTGTGCGCCAGCTGCCGTCGGCGAGAACCGGCCGCATGAATTTCGTCGTACTGTCGAAGTAGCGGGTAAAATAGGCAGCACGCCTGGAATAGTATTCCTTATCGGTCGTCCGGCCCATGGCGGCGGCCATGCGGGCGATGCACCAGTCGTCGACGGCGTATTCGAGGGCCTTGGAGACCGATTCACTTTCCTTGTCGGCCGGAATGTAGCCTTCCTCCTTGAGGTACTTCATTCCATAGTCGTCACGGGTGGAGGAAGCCTTCATGGCGTCGAGGGCGAGATTGGGATCAAATCCCCGGTAGCCTTCCAGGTACGCCTCTGCGATAACGGGGACGGCGCTGTAGCCGACCATGCAGTTAGTCTCCCGGCCCTGCAGGTGCCAGATGGGCAGTTTGCCTTGTTGCTGATAGATGGCGAGCATGGAATTGACGATATCGTTTACCCGTTCTGGTTGAATGAGGGTCATCAACGGGTTTAGCGTGCGATAAGTATCCCAGAGGGAAAAGATGGTATAGTTGCTAAATCCAGGATGGGTATAGACCTTCCGGTCGGCGCCGCGATAGCTGCCGTCGTGATCGTTGTACAGCGCAGGAGTGATCATGGTGTGGTAGAACGCAGTGTAGAAAACTTTGTTCTGCGTGGCGTTGGCGGCTTCGGCGGTGATCTTTCCCAGTGCGGCTTCCCACTTTGCGTTGCCTTCCTTTACAACGGCATCAAAATTCCAATCGGGGATCTCGGCGGCGATGTTGGCCAGGGCGGATTCGCTGCTCACATTGGAGACCCCGATCTTTAGTAATACGACCGGCTGACCGGTTGAGATGACACCTCTTAGACTGTCATGGAGCATGAAGTTTTTCAATGGGATATTGCTGCGAATGGCAAAATAGATCTGGCGGCCCTGTGCCCACTGAGAGGTGTTTCGCCAGCCCAGCAGCGTGCTATCGTCGATACGTCGCAGGCTGCCAAGGACGTTCGGATGCTGCCAGCCGGTGTCGAAGTTGCCCTGCAGCAGATCGATGATGATATGCCCGGGGCGGTCCCCGGGAAAATGATACCGGTGAAAAGCGACCCGTTCGGTCGCTGTTAATTCGACTTTTATGTGATGGTCTTTCAGCCAGACGGAGTAATAAGCGGGCCGGGCTATCTCGTGCCCGTGGTCATAATGCGAGGAGTAGCCGATGACGGGGTTAGCTTGGGTTCCGGGTTCGGTCCGGATAGGCCCGGTGAACGGCATGATGAGGACGTCGCAGAGATCCGGGACGCCGGTGCCGTTTAGATGATTTTGGGAGAACCCTTTTACAATGCTGTCGGAGTAGTGGTAGCCCGAGCACCAGTCCCAGCCTTTGTTGAAGTTAGTGGGGCCCACCTGGACGGCGCCAAACGGAACACTCGCTCCGAGAAAGGTATGGCCATGGGCGGCGGTACCGATGTAGGGGTCGACGGAAGAGAGGAGAGGACCTTCGGGAAAAGTTGACTGTGCGATTCCATTTGAAATACCGATCGAAAACAGTAAAGGGAGCATGCGCTTCATGGGGTAAAGATAATGGATGTCTAATGGTTTTTTGGAAGGTCGCAAGTTAAAAATTGCTACTAGCTTAGCGGTCCTTTTAAACTTTTATCTTATGGGTACCGCGAGGTGGCTGGGAGCGTGTCGTTGGGTGCATGTCCTGCTTGTATTTGTCTATGTTTTTGTGACGATCATGGTTGTCATCGTATGGTTGGTGCTTCTTGGTCTGAGGATGCCGGATTGGCTTCGATGGGTGATGCTGGTGGGGTGGTTCGCGGTTTGTTTTGGTGGTGTTCTGGTCCTTGAAAGGATGGGTTTTCTGATCGGACAAGGATGCCGGAGACCGATCAAGTCAGAGGAAGAAAGGTTGTTTGGGTTGATCGACGAGGTGTACGAGCGAATGGGATCGAACGAAAAGACCGGGAAGGAGGTGCGATTCTTTGTCCGAAGCACTGCGACGGCAGGCGACGGGTCCTTTGGATGTCGAACGATCATTATCAGCAGCAGTACGCTGCTACTAGCGTCGGATGAGGAGCTGCGCGGCATCCTGGCGCATGAATGGGGTCATCTCCGCGACGGCGATCCAATCCTGGAAGCGGCATTTTTCAGCGCCGGAATATTCGCTCGTGGCTTTAGGGTAGCCCGGGGAGTCATCCGGCGCGGATTTCGGTTAACCATTGTTGGAGGTCTTGTCTTATTGGCATTGTCGTCGCCGGTCATTTTGCCCCTGCTATTCTTCTTCTTGCTGGATTCACTCTTTCGGGGTTTGATTTGGGGCCTGCGGAAGATCGGGGATCTCCGACAGGATTGCTACGCAGTCCGCGCGGGCTGCGGAAAAGGTTTGCGGGACTGGCTGGAAAAGTCTGGACTGGCAGCTAATATAAATCGAATTAGGCGGCTGGAGAAAATGCTGTAGCCTGCGCAACAAATTTCTTCTGCCGCTACGTCCGCCGCCAGACGCAGTTTTATTTGGACTTTAAGCGAAAAATTGGCTAAATTTGCGGTCCCATTGCCCAATAGTATAAGGGTAGTACGTCAGATTCTGGATCTGAGTGTCTTGGTTCGAATCCAGGTTGGGCAACAAGTGACTCCTCGCAAAGCGAGGGGTCTTTTTTTGCACGGAAGCGAAGCGAGTTTACTTGCGTGAACGGACAGGAAAAGAGAAAACTAGAGATCAATCATTGGTACCACCTTCGTTGTAACGGTGTCAGTGGGCCTGTTAGCAAGCAAGAAAAAGGCGGCATCGAAAAAGGCATACCGTTTAACCTGGTAAAATTTAGCTTGATTGATCAACCATACAAATTGGCCATAAGTGTTCGAATCGCCAAACTTAATTTTTAAAACCACTGACGTGTCGTAAAAAAATTGCATTCGTTCAATCTCCTGAGAAATAAAGTTTAGCTTCCTCGCGAAGATATCTTTATTTCGAGATGGAGCAGGATCGCTCAAATCGACACAAAGCAATTTCTTGTTTTTGGTGGCTTTCAAGAAAGAGAACTTAGAAAATCTATATAAACTTGTATCGGGGCCTTCATACGGGAAAAACACCTGCAGTACATGTGGTTGAGGTTTGGGGTGTGATGTGTATATCCATAACAATATCGGCAGTCCCAATAGGCTAATCATTCCAGGAACGTAATATTTTTCCCTTCTCGTCATCAATAGTAAGACACAAGATCAAGTGATTTCCACAGAAAATCTTTGCGTAGCAGGTTAAAACAATTCTCCAGGATTTAATTTTAGGAAATCCTGCCAGGGAATTCCAGTTTTCCCTACTAGCAACACTTTATCGGGGTTGAACGCCTTTTTAAACGCTGATATTCCCGAGGAAGATTGCGTCGTTCCGCTCTTGATCTCAAGTCCAATAACCTTCCCTTTTTTTTCAAGGACGAAATCAACTTCTTCGTTTCTTTCACGCCAATAAGAAACTATGAATCCTTCGACCAGCGAGTAATTTATCAAATGAGCTCCTATTGAGGATTCAACCAACCTGCCCCATTCTTCTGGCCTTATTTGTATTTCTTCGAACAGTTCTCCCCGTTGGGCGCTGATCAATGCTGTATTGTGTACCTGAAATTTAGGGCTTGAAGATCTTTTATAAATTAAGTTACCGGAAAATTTCTCGATCCCTGCCAATAAGCCTGCCGTATTCAGCAAGTCAAGATAATGCGATAAAGTAGTTGTATTGCCGGCATCCTGCAACTGTCCGATCATCTTTGTATAAGAAAGTATTTGGCCGGAATAAAGACATCCCAATTCGAAAAGACGCTTCATCAAAGCGGGCTTGTCAATCCTCGTGAGCATGAGTATGTCTTTTGATATACTCGTTTCGATAAGGGCCTGCTGGACATATGCCTTCCATCGTTGTTCTTCAGCGATCAGCGGCGCTGATCCCGGATAGCCACCGAACCAGACATATTGATCGCTGGTCCAACCAAAAGCCTGCTCCATTTCCGATAGTGACCAATGTCCCATATAAGTTGTCTCAAACCGTCCTGCCAAAGATTCGGTAAGTCCTTGCTGCAATAACAAACGAGATGATCCCAGCAGGATTACCTTCAACGTTCTTTTTGTGTGGGTATCGGTATCCCATAATAACTTTACAATTTCACTCCAATCCTCTATTTTCTGAATTTCATCGATCACCAATAGGAACTCTGCGGCCCTCTCCTGGTCCATTTTCAAGCGTGCTGTTTCCCATTGCTGCTCAAGCCAGCTTACGTTAGAAGCGGCGACAGCATCCGCGGAGGCAAAATGGCTAGGTAATTTGCATTTTTCTAATAGTTGATAGACTAAGGTTGTTTTCCCAACCTGGCGTGGACCAAGTAATACTTGAATAAATCTTCTTGGTTCGATAATTCTCTTCGTAAGCAGTTGCAAATGAGGGCGTTCAAACATATTTTGCAAATTACTCAATATAATGAGTAAAAATACTCAAAGTATTGAACAACTCCAATTCAATTTAGACTGCTACTATCAGCTATCAAGGTAACGGGAGTTTTCCATCTTTTTTTACACCGGCCATAAATACATTCTATTTTTTTATAGTTTGTAGTATTATTCTCAAATACCTGACCAATGAAATACCATCTGACCATTCTCGCCATTTCGTCGACACTTTCCTGTTTCGGACAAACCGGGAATCCTGTCTTTAATTCAATTCCTGTCGGACAGGACAGCCTCGGCGGGTGCAAATTGCTCGCCAACTATTATACCCTTCAAAATAATATCGACAACAAAACGACCTCTGTCTACATTTCCGACAAGCCAACCATCGACGAAGTAGCGAAGGCGGCGACCAATTTACCGGCAGATTTTTTTATCCTGGTTAGAAATAACCAAATACTCAAGCTCATCCTCGTAAACAATTATCCCGAGAAATGGATTCTCGTTAGCACCCCGGGTGATCCCGAGCCCAGGAGGTATAAGAACCCGCTAAAAGGGGACATTGCCGAAAACCGGGCCAACGAACTTATTAAGGCCCGCTATGATTCGTCGGCGTCTATCTCCAACGGCAAGCTGAATTTCAACGGTAAGCGCTATAGGATCAATACGAACCAGCAGACTAGGGAAGTCGTGATCGACCTCATCGAACGGGAACATTTTGATACCCTCGGATCATCGGCGGTTACGCTGCTAACGAAAGAAGAATTGCATAAAATGATTCTGGAGCAAACGAAAGAAGGGGGGAGACTGGATTTTTTTACTCCAATAAAGGGCCGTGAGATGCAAGGCATCCAGATAAAACCCGGGGTCTTCGATACTCGAATCGGCATGGCGCTCTATCAATGGGGAAAGTCCTGTTTCGACATGGGAGTGGTTGACGTGGATGAGGCCTATGCCATATTCGGAGATTTCAAAGGCCGGCCCGTGAATATGAGGGAGCAGTCTTATATCAAGCTGGGATTCGACAAAGCACTGGAGAAATGAGAATCGCGAACAAGCGAAAGTTTTTTGGCGCCAATATCCTGGATGCTGGAATGCCCGAATAATCCACAATGGTGGGGAACTATATTTGCCGCGTAAGAGCAAGTAGGTATACTTTTAGGGACATTAACCTAAAACAGTAGAACATGCCAGTTATCTCCATTGCGATTCAAAAGGGTGGTTCGGGAAAGACCACCACTGCACTCAATTTAGGGGCCGCCTTATCCCGGCAAGGAAAGAAAGTTTTGTTGATCGACGCCGATCCGCAGGCAAACCTTTCCCAATCCCTTGGAATCGAGGATGAACCCCGATTCAATCTGTATTCGGAATTAAAGAAGGAGATCCTGCAGGAAGGGGGCCGGCTATCGGACGCAGTCGTTCACACGGCGGCGGGTATCGATGTAGTCCCGGCTTCTATCGACCTGGCTATCGTCGAACTGGAAATGGCCGGTCTTATGGGCAGGGAATACCTCATGAATGATCTACTGAAACCACTGACAGAAAACTATGATTACATTTTTATCGATTGCCCGCACGCGATCAGTTTACTTACCGTGAATGCCCTCGTTGCCAGCGACTATGTTATGCTCCCGTTGCCGGGGGAATTCCTGCCGCTGAAGGGGGTGTACGGATTTATGCGGCAATTCGACGTCATTCGAAAGAAACTCAACACCCGGCTGCAGTTATTGGGCATGGTAATGACCAGGTACGATGAACGCAAGCAAATGAATGTCGGCGTGCGAAGACAGCTGGAAGAAAAATTCGACGGCAAAGTCTTTCGGACCGTCATCCGCACAAACATCCAGTTGGCCAAGGCGCAGGAAGCGGGTAAGGACATCTTTAGCTTTGACCGAAGCTCGAACGGCGCCAAGGACTATCGGCAGCTGGCGGAAGAGTTGATGCAAAAAGCGGGTGATCGGATGGCGGATGGCGGAATCGTAGGAGCGATGCGGGCGGACGGTGGCCCGGCGGGTATTGGGCGCGCGGACCGTGGCCTTGCAGATAATGTAAGGTCGGATGGCGGACTGGTCGCGATTGAAGAACCCATGGAAGTTTTCTAGCTGCTGTTTTTCAATTGCCTGAAGAGGTTGTACAGGTCGAGTTGAACCCATAGTTCTTCAACTTTGCCTCGTTTGAAGCGAAAGAAGAAAATTTCGCTCAGGTATTTTATGTGATTCCCGGGAGGCGGATAGCCCCAGAATTCACCGTTGTGGGTACCGCTGAATATTACCCGCATGGCTATGCGGTTATCCGATTCCAAGACATCACCAATAGAGTAGTGTACGTCGGGAAAGGCTTTAAAGAAATACCTTAGAAAATCGGCCTGATCGGCGATGCTTTTTTTGGTCTCGGTACTGTCCAACAGCACATGAACCACAAAGCTATCGGCGAAGACCTTGCTTAGGCCTTTCAGATCTTGCCTGTTGACGACCTCTTCAAAATAGTATCTGGCAGTTGCCTTGTTGCCTGATTGGCCGCGGCCGGGAATTGTGCGGCCCATTACCAAGATGAAGATGAGGGCCAATGCGGTACATTTCATAAATAACGGTTTGATGGTGGCGGGGAATGGCTAAATATAAGGAGTAATTTTGAATCAACCGTTTGCCCCGCATCAAGTCAGCATAGGGGTTGAAATACTACATTTGCGTTATTGCGGGTACGGAGGGATAAGGTCACTTTTGTTGACATCATATGAAAGTACCGGTTGGCGCTATTGTATAAAGTGGCCGGGCCCGGTTTTGTTACACTGACGAGCGGGGCGATCGCCTATCCGCCAAAAAAAATCGAAGGTGTGCCGGCGAAGGCGGGGCTGCAAATTCCGGTTCGTGCAGGTTACAAATACATTATTCAGCATCACTTCTTCCTGATGGGTGAGGCAGGGTATTCGGATTTCAATACGTATTTTGGAAGTAAAGGGAATATCGCCTCTAGGTCCAGCGGGGCCGTACTGGTGGCGCCATCCGTCGGATTCCAGGCAAACGCGTTCGAGATCGGGGTACGATACGACATTTTCTCCAACAGTACAGGTGGTGTGGCCGGAGTGCGGCTTGGGTTTAATTTCTAGCCGACAAGCGCTCCTTCCAGTACTTCGTCCAGATTGCTTAGTCCCATGCTGAAGCCTGCTTCGAATCCCATTTCGACGATGGTTCGGAGATCGGCCTCTTTGTCAAAACCGATGGTTACATCGATTTTGGAACCGGTTGCCGTGGCGGAAAACACGGTGTGCCAGTGCATGACGGGGAGGATCGTATTGGGAGTTCCGTTTTCATCGCAAAACATCGAGTCGGCTTTGAAGCTGCGTTGGGGATCGACCGCCTTGAATTCGACGCGACAGTGGTGACGGTCGCCGTTAGGGCCGACCATCGAATAGAGCCATAGGCCGCCGGGCCGGAAGTCCAGGGATTTCGTTTCGTTTTTCCAGGGTCCCGGCGCCCACCATTGATCGAGAATTTGGGACACAGTCCAGGCTTTCCAAACTTTTTCGACCGGAGCGTCGAATGCCCGGGTGACAATGAGTTCCTTGCCGTTGGCGGCTTTTGTAAAATTGGCTTGATGTTTCATGATCCTGATTTTTAGATTTCTTTTAAAATTTTGTCTAATTGGTCGAAGCGGTCCTCCCAAAGTTTGCGGAAGGGGTCCAGCCATTGGTCGATCTCTTTCATTTTTTTTGGATTGAAATAATAGTAGATCTCCCGACCGGTGCGTCGCTGGTCGATGGCTTCGCATTCGGCGAGGATCTGGATATGTTTGGACACCGCCTGGCGGCTGCTTTCAAAGTGTTCGGCGATGGCGTTGGGGGTCATGGCTTTTGTGGCCAGGAGACTAAGGATATTCCTGCGAGTGGGGTCGGCTACAGCCTGAAAGATGTCGCGACGCATATTTTGCAACCTTTTGATTGCAAATATACGCGCAATTGATCGGTTGCGCAAATTTTTTTTGAGCTCCCGCTCGGCGGGAGCGAAGGCTGCGGTTTCAGCCGTCAGTGGTGGGAAAAGACCATTTTTGTGCTTTGCACCGGCTGACCGTCGATCAGCAGGCTACAGATATAGACACCCGACACCTCGAAACCGTGGTTGTACTCAACCTGGTTGACCCCTTTTTGGAGCCACACCGGGATGCGGCTGATCGTGCGACCGTCGAGACCGCTGATAAGAAGGCAGGTTCGGTTGGCGAACAGATCGGTACCGGAAGTAATGGAGATTAGTGTGGACTCATCGAAGGGATTCGGGCGGTTCGGTTGGAGTTGAATTCCATAGAAATTCGCGGCGGACGGGTTCGGCGTTTCGGTCGAATCCGTCGTCAGGTCGAGGACGACCATCCCGGTGGACAGCGTCCATTCCGTAGAGAACTGGCTTTCGGTGCCATTGGCGTCGACCGCAGCCGCGCTGATATAGAAGGTCTTGTTGGCGCCATAGGGTACCGTGATAATCGCGGTGGACGCGCCGGTGATGGTATACACCGAGTCCCAATCGTTGGTGGTAGACCGGATGGCCACGCGGTAGGCAGGATAGCCGGCCGGCGAAAATTTCACCTGCACGGTGTTGGCAGTCCACAGTGTCGCGTTCAGCGTTACTGTGTCGGGACCAAGCGCCACCATGGCCAGTGAGTTCCCGTTGACGAGGGCGTTCCGGGCGAGGTACCCGGGGTTCACATATAGGGAATCATAGACGCCGGCTTTGAAGCGGCCGAGGCTGTCGCGAACATTGTGCTGACGGTCGGAATAGCCGGGTCCGTTGCTGGCGTCGCCGTCTTCGTAGGCCTGGGTAAAGCGAACGGCGGTATAACCGACATCAGTGAACGCTTGATGGTCCCCTCCTCTTCCGATGCGGTCGTCATTCTCCATGATCTGGAGTGCGGTCGGGATAGCGACGAGGGAGCTGAGCTGCTCCTTGTATTCGAGTTTTACATATCGCGCCCATTGCTTATTGGGCGAATTGACATCCCCTAACGAAAAAATTCTCAGGTCGATGCTATCCAGTGCGCCGTAGAAAGGGCATCCCGGGTTGGAAGCGGTGTGCCCACAGAAAATGCCGCCGGAAACGTCGTTGTTGTTGACGGCTTTTATCAGTATACCCTGGCTTTGCAGGTATTGAGCAAGGGCATGGGCGCCGATCAGGCCCTGTTCTTCGCCGGTATTGACTGCGAACACGATGGTGTTCCGGAAGGTATATTTACTCATGACGCGGGCCAGTTCGAGGACCATGGCGGTCCCGGTGGCGTTGTCGCCGATCCCGGGCGCACTTCCCGCAACGTCGCAGTTGTTGCTGTTGCGGCTATCCATATGCGCTTCGATGATCAGCAGGGAGTTATCCGCAGTCTGGCTGCCGGGGAGGACGGCAAGGACGTCATAGTGCGTCTTGATAGCCGGGCTTTCCGAACACCCGGCGGAGGAGGGGTTGTAGGTGAATTTGAGATACCCCGCCTGGAGCCGGTTGTCGTTCGCCTGGCTAAATTGCAGAAATTTATTATAGACCCAACGACGGCTGGCGCCGATGCCGAAAGTCGAAGAGGTCGTATCGGAAAAGGTATTCCGGTTCTGGAAGCTGTTCAAGGCCACAAGGTCCGCCGTCAGGGAGTCGGCGGAAATTCTGCTGAGCAACCCCTGTGAGATCGTATTCGGATCCGTGATGACGGACGTCGCCTGGTAGGTCGACGCGGTATAGTTACCCAGCAGGATATTGTTGACGACGGCCGGGGTCACTGACTCGCCCGTTTGGGCAACAGCGGTGGCGGCTATGCCGAAGCATAGGAAAAATATGGTTACTGCGCGCATAGGATTCGGTTACCGGTTGTTAAATACTTTTTTTACGAATACCCGATCGGGTAGAACGACCTGGACAAAATAGACAGAGACAGGCAAGCCGGACAGGCCGTTGACGTCAATGGCGTTGGGGCCTTTGATGCCTTGCGCCTGCACCTGCCGTAGCACCGCGCCTTTACCGTCAATCACACGGATCACGACGGGTTCTGTCCGGGACAGGTTCATCCGCACGGTGAACTGGTCCTGGAACGGATTGGGGGTTACGGCGACTACCGTACTGTTGGTGGTTGCGGCCAGCGAGACGATATTACTGTAGGCAATATTGCCGCTGCCGTCGGTCCACATCAGTCGATAGCTGTTGGGTACATCGGGGATGGGGTCGATATCGACGTAGGAATGATTGACGGTGCTGTTGTCACCGGTACCGGCGACCGTTCCGATGGTAGTGAAGGTCACGCCATCGGTAGACCGTTGCACGATAAAGTTGGTTGCGGTGGTTTCATCGTAAGACGTCCAGCTCAGGATATTACCCTGGTCGTTGCTCCGGCCGGTAAAGCTGCCAAGCGTGTTCGAGAGCACGACGGACACGTTGATAGTATAGGTTGCCGGTGTCGGTTGTTGTCTGCCTGCCGCGTCGACAAAAGCAAAGGTAAATGAGGTAACCACGACGGCAGGATTGATCCACTTGATATCGAGCAGGGCCGGATCATAATTCAGGATGGTCTCGTTGTTGGTGACCAGGTTCCCGCCGTAATAGAGCTGTTCGTTGGACGGGACCGAAGTGATCACGACGGTCTTGTTGAGCTCCAGCGCACCATCTTCCGGATCGGTACCGTTTAGCGGGCCGGGGCTGGTGATGATGCCGGTTCCGTTGAGTGGCTCCATCGAGTTCAGCGCCGGCGTTCCAATGGTATAGTTCTGGTTCGGCGCAGAGGGAAGTTGCTCGATCCCAAAGTCGATACCGGTCACATTGCCTGTGCCTGCATTGAAAGTATGGATCAGCGGGCTCGTATTGACCCAGTTGGAAGGCAGGTTATTCGCCGGAGGCGGGCTGCCAACCACGCCCTTCAGTGTCGAGATATAGATGGACATCCCCTGCGAGTTAACGGGCACGTTTGCGATCGAATAGGTCCCGTCGGCATTGACGGTAGTGGTTGCTACGACGGCGCCGGAGATCGGGTCGACGAGGCTGGCATACAACGTACCGCCGGCGTTGGTGCCCGTCTCGCTGTTCGTACGGATATTATTGAACGTATTCTGAGCGCTTCCGTCGGCGTCATCCCACACGGTACCGGATACGGAGACGCAGGTAAGCGTGAGGTTTTGAATGGAATTAAGAACGATTCCCCAGGCCCATGTATTGAGAAGACGGGCATTACCGTAGTCATTACACTGGAGCTGGTCACTATCATTTCTAACGCCGCCGTAATATACCCCCGGCGCGGGGATTGCGTTGGTCGGGTTACCGTTGCCGTTCCAGGCCCGGCCGGTTGTAGCCGTCGGGGTCACGCCCACGATCGAGTTGTCGTAGCCGGTTCCGGCAATATTGTTATTGTTTTGACCCGTGACGCAAGTTGTCCCGTTGTTGGTGATGAGTGTATCATTCCAGTAAAGGGTCGGGTTGGGTGAGATCGCTCCGGCGGGTGAGATGCCCGTCAGGTTAAAGCCGTTTATGTTCAACTCGTCGTCATAGATCGGGATATTGATCCGGCCTTTCCGGAAAGAGAACGTGATCGGGAATGTCGTATTGGCGGGCACCTGGTTGCCAAGACCGTCCTTACCATTCCAGGTATAGGTGATGATGCCGGGAGACTGGTTGTCCAGCTCGACCCAGAAGTCGGAAGTGCCCGGCTGATAACCGGTAACGCCATTGAGGTCGAATAGCAGCCAGTAGTCGCCGGCTTGCGGCGCCTGGAACCGGATATTGAAGGGGCCCGGAGGGCAGCCCGAGATCACGGGGTCCAGCAGTACCGGTGGATTCGGAATGGAGGAAGTCGGATAGATACTGGCATCCGGTGGATTCAGGAACACGAGGTAGCCGCCGGTCAGATAGGGCGGTACCAGGTTAGTCAGGACGATCGACCGGCGGTCGTTTTGCCAGTTGCCGGTATTCTGAACGCCGAAGCTGTTAAATGCGACGATATAGGACAGGGGTTCGAAACCGCTGGCCGGGAAGGAAACTTTTAATGTAACCGAGTCGGGCGTGTACCCGTAGAAAGCGGCGTTGGTTGAACCCATGGGGTCCTGGATGTCATTTTTTCCCGGATTGTATACGGAGAATGCCCATTCGTTACAGTGCACGCGACCGATCAGGCGGGCGGCACCCTGCGCGACAGTGATATCAAAATATTTTGAGAGCATGGATTCCCCGCCGGCCATATGCGTTTTGCCACCGTCCGGGCTCCGGTAGAACGTGACATAATAGTCGCCATTCATGGTAGGGGTATAAGACAAAGGATTGTATCCGGACGCGGGCGCGCCGGCAATCTGGGGACCCGCAATGGCAGAGGCATAGGTGCTGATGAAGCCGGCCGATCCGGCAGTGCTCGCCAGGTTAACCGGGTAACCGGCCACGAGTGCGCCGGTTGGGTCATACAGGTTCATGTACACATCAGTGTAGGTCGTTATCGGTGTCGCCGGGCTCAGGGTCTCCCAGTTAAAGCCCATATACATAATCTCCGTAGTGAAATCCTTCACGTGGATGAAGATCCGGTCGTCAACGGGACAGTTGAGATAGGCGCCGACATTACCGAGGGGGAAGGTGGTGGTAGTGGAAACGATCAGGCCGGTACCGTTATTGGGATTCGGCATGATCTGTTTTGTTCCTTCAGCGTGGAGTCCGGATGGACTCAGAAAGCTGAAGCTGGATAGGATAAAGAGGGCACGTCGAACCCTGCGCGTGTAAACAGGTTTCATAAGTATGGATTATAGTTACGTAGTCCCCGCCAGTGGGTCAGTCTGTCGGTTCCTATTAGTAACAAATGCAATCTATGAAGAATCTGGCTGCCTGTCAATCGGGGTTTTACCGGGCTTTAGCGAGGGGTGGTACGGGTTTTCGCGATTTCCGGGGTTCCGCTATTGGCAATAAATAAAATACGCACTATATAAACTTTATATATTACCGTTCGGAATTGGCCAAAATCTGTACCTTTTAATGGTTATTTGGAGGGATCGGGTGCGGGGGCCTGTCGGGTCGGTTAACAGGAGCTTAGCGGATCGGCACGCCGAGCCGGCGAAGGCAGGCGAGGAGCCTGGGATGCCAGTCGGGGATGGTCAGATTATACGTTTCGCGGATGCGGGTTTTGTCGAGCAGGGAAAAGTTGGGCCGTCGGGCGGGGGTAGGATATTGAGTGGTCGGGATGGGGTTGACCGTACAGGAGCTACCGATAGCATCGCGGATGGCGATAGCGAAGTCAAACCAGCTGATACGGCCTTCATTGCTATAGTGGAAAAGACCGGGCGCGAAGGCGGGGAAGTCAATGATGTGGAGGATGGTGCTGGCGAGGTCGGCTGCATAGGTCGGGGAGCCGATCTGGTCATCCACGACGTTGATAGCGGAGCGTTCTTTCATCAGCCGGATCATCGTCTTTACGAAGTTGTTCCCGAATTCTGAGTAAACCCATGAGGTGCGGATCACGATCGTGCCTTCGGGGTGATTAAGGAAGGCCTGCCGTTCGCCTTCAAGTTTTGAGGCGCCGTAAGCGTTTATCGGGCAGGTGGGGTCGGTCTCTTTGAGCGGGGTGGCGGAGGTTCCGTCGAATACATAGTCGGTAGAGACGTGGATGAGGTGGGCGCCGGTCTTATGACAGGCAGCGGCGAGATAGCCGGGGGCGTCGCCGTTAATTTCAAAGGCGGTCTCTTTTTCGGATTCGGCTTTATCGACGGCGGTATAGGCGGCGCAGTTGATGAGCCACTGGGGCTTTTCACGCGTGAGAAAGGCGTGAGCCGCGTCCGGGTCTTCGATGGGGAGGGTGGCCCGGTCGAAGAAAAAGAAATCATATCGGGGATAGTCGGGAGCGAGTACCCGCAGCTCGCGGCCGAGCTGACCATTGGAACCGGTTACGAAGATTTTTGCGGCGTGCATTCCGCTAAGTTATTAAAAGTTGTTCCGGCAATTTACAAAAAGCGGAAGATCGAGGTCTTTGGCGGAGACGATGGCTTTTCCGGAGGGGATCCCCCAGTCGATGTTAAGCCGGGGGTCGTCGAATCGGATACCTCCTTCGCTTTCCTTGTGGTATAGCGCGTCGCATTTGTAGGATACTTCGGCCGTGTCGCTTAGAACGGAGAATCCATGGGCAAAACCGCGGGGAACCAGCAGCTGAAGTTTGTTGTCGGAAGACAGTTCTATGGCGAAACTTCTGCCAAATGTTCCGGAGGACCGGCGAAGGTCGACGGCGACATCGAGAATTCTGCCCTGCAGGACACGCACCAGCTTGCTTTGTGCGTGTGGATCGAGCTGATAGTGAAGGCCGCGGATCACGCCATAGGTAGAAAAGGACTGGTTGTCCTGGACAAAACGATTTGGAATGCCTTCTTTTACGAACGTCTGCTCGTTGTACGATTCAAAAAAGTAGCCCCGGTTGTCTTTGTACAAAACGGGCTCGAAGATAAGAAGGTCCGGAATATCGGTCTTTAGAAAGGGCATTGTCAGCGCTTAGCGTATTGTTGGGTATAATAGTTCTGGTATTCGCCGGAAGTAACCGCCTTCACCCAATCCTGGTTGGCGAGATACCAATCGACCGTTTTCTCCAATCCCTCTTCAAACTGCAGTGAAGGCTGCCAACCCAGTTCACTATTGAGTTTTGCCGCATCGATCGCGTAACGCAGGTCGTGGCCGGGGCGGTCCTTCACAAAGGTGATCAGCTTTGCGGATTCGCCGGCAGGCCGGCCCAGCTTGCGGTCCATGATCGAGCAAAGGAGGTTGACGATATCGATATTCTTCCATTCATTGAATCCGCCGATATTGTACTTCTCCCCTACCCTGCCGTGGTGAAAGATGGTATCGATTGCATGGGCATGGTCGTCGACGAAAAGCCAGTCGCGGACGTTGTCCCCCTTTCCATAGACCGGCAGCGGTTTATAATGGAGGATATTGTTGATCATCAGCGGGATCAACTTTTCCGGAAAATGGTTAGAGCCGTAGTTATTTGAACAATTGGACAGGATGACCGGCAGACCGTACGTATGATGCCAGGCCATGACGAAGTGGTCTGATGACGCTTTAGATGCCGAATAAGGCGACCGGGGATCATAACATGTCTCTTCCGTGAAGAAACCTTCGGCGCCAAGCGAGCCGTAGACTTCATCTGTGGATATATGATAGAAGAGTTTGCCGTCGGGGTCCTTCCGCCAGTTGGCGTGTGCGATATAGAGCAGCGTTGCCGTGCCGAGGACGTTGGTGCGGACAAAGGCCAGGGGGTCCATGATGGAACGATCCACATGGCTCTCGGCGGCAAGGTGGATCACGGCGTCGAAATGATATTTGGTGAAGAGCTCCTGGATACGGGCTTCGTTGGTGATATCGGCCTTTTCAAAGTGATAATTGGGGGCGTGCTCGATGTCGGTGAGGTTGGTGAGATTACCGGCATATGTGAGCGCGTCGGCGTTGATAATGCGGTATTGGGGGTATTTGTTGACGAACAGCCTGACCACATGGGATCCGATGAAACCGGCTCCGCCAGTGATGAGAATGGTTCTGATGTAGCTGGACATTACAGGCTCCAATATTTTCGGTTTACAATCTTGTTCTTATACGTACCTTTTAAGTCGGCGATCAGTGCGCCTTCGCGGGTCACGGAATTGAACCAGGCGTCATCGAGGTCTTTATAGGGGCTGTGGGGAACGGTGACAATCACGGCGTCGTAATCTTTCCGGGTCTGACGGGTCAGGTGTAGGCCATACTCTTCGTATACTTCTTCTTCCATGGCATAGGGGTCCTCCACGTCGACGTGGATGTTGAAGGCCAGTAATTCTTTCACCGCATCGACAATACGCGAGTTACGAATGTCGCTCACGTTCTCTTTAAAGGTGACCCCTTTGACAAGAACCTTCGGTTCGTTGGAGATACGGAGGACATGGGTGATGACTTTCCGGGCCACATATTTTGCCATGTCGTCGTTGATGTACCGGGAGGAAGCGATCACCTTGGATTCGTAACCCAGTGCAGCGGCCTTATAGGTCAGGTAGTAGGGGTCGATCCCGATGCAATGGCCGCCTACCAGGCCGGGCTGGAACTTAAGAAAATTCCATTTGGTGCCGGCGGCCTCGATGACGTCGTAGGTATTGATGGACATCCGGTCGAAGATCAGCGATAGTTCGTTCATGAGCGCGATGTTCAGATCCCGCTGCGTGTTCTCGATGATCTTGCTGGCTTCGGCCACCTTAATGGACGGCGCGCGATGTACGCCGGCATCGACGACAAGGGAATAGGTCTTTGCGATCTCCTCCAGGGCGGTCGGATTGCTGCCCGATACGACCTTTACGACGGTACGCAGCGTATGCTTCCTGTCGCCGGGGTTGATGCGTTCGGGTGAATAGCCGAGGCTGAAATCTCCGTCGCTAAGGTGCAGGTCCGAGGTTTTCTCGAGGATAGGCAGGCAATCTTCCTCGGTGCATCCGGGATAGGTCGTGGATTCGTAAACCACATAGTCTCCTTTTTTGAGGGCTTTGCCCACGGTCATGGAAGCGCCGGCCAGCGGTTTGAGGTCGGGGACATTGTATTTGTCAACCGGGGTGGGAACGGCAACGATGAAGAAACGCGCCTGTTTGAGCACCTCCACATCGTCGGTAAAAACGATATCGCGTCCCGCGAATTCTTCCGCGGACACTTCTTTGCTCGGGTCGATGCGGTTGCGCATCATGTCGATGCGGCGGCTGTTTATATCGAAGCCGATCACCGAGATCGTCTTTGCAAATTCGAGTGCGATCGGGAGGCCGACGTAACCCAGGCCGATAACGGCGAGTTTGGCGCGTCGTTCGACCAGGTCGTCGTAAATTTTTGCTTGCTGCATATTGGATCTAGCTTCTGCTTATAAATTCCTTGGGTTGTCTCGCCCACTCTTCGGGGGGCAGGGATTTAAAGTACTCATAGGTGATCTTCAGGCCCTCCCGGCGTTCCACTTTTGGTCTCCAGTCGAGGATCATTTTTGCCCGGGAGATATCGGGTTGACGTTGTTTGGGGTCATCTTCGGGCAGGGGGCGGTAGACGATCTTTTGATTGGTACCGGTAAGGGCAATGACTTCCTCGGCAAATTGTTTGAGGGTGATCTCGGACGGGTTGCCCAGGTTGAGCGGAAGGTAGTAGTCGCTCAGCAGGAGGCGATAGATGCCTTCCACGAGATCGTCGACATAGCAAAATGAGCGGGTTTGGCTGCCGTCGCCGAATACGGTCAGATCTTCGCCACGCAGGGCCTGGCCGATAAATGCGGGAAGGGCGCGTCCGTCATTGAGACGCATCCGCGGGCCATAAGTATTGAAGATGCGCACGATGCGGGTCTCGAGATGGTGAAAATTATGGTAGGCCATGGTCATCGCTTCCTGGAAACGCTTTGCTTCGTCGTACACTCCGCGCGGGCCGACAGGGTTGACGTTGCCCCAATATTCCTCTGGCTGCGGGTGAACACGCGGATCGCCATAGATCTCCGAGGTGGAAGCGACGAGGATTCGGGCGCGTTTGGACTTTGCAAGACCGAGACAATTGTGGGTTCCAAGGGAGCCTACCTTCAGGGTTTGGATGGGAATCTTGAGGTAGTCGATCGGGCTGGCGGGCGAAGCGAAATGCAGGATGTATCGCAGTTCGCCGGGAACATGGATGAATTTGCTGACGTCGTGGTGGTAGAACTCGAAGTGTTCGAGCCGAAAGAGGTGCTCGATATTGCGGAGGTCGCCGGTGATGAGGTTGTCCATCCCGATGACGTGATACCCTTCGCGGATGAATCGGTCGCAGAGATGGGACCCCAGGAATCCTGCTGCACCGGTGATCAATACACGCTCTTTGCTCGTCATATCGAAAATTGTTAGTTGTTTGACTTGTGGTTGCTGGCGGGAGCCCTGCCGATGCTTTCGTAATAGAATCCCAATTCACGGATGGCCGCGATATCGAACAGGTTCCGGCCGTCGAATATCACCTTGTTCTTCAGCGAAGTCACGATCTTCAGGAAATTAGGCGTTCGGAATTCGTTCCACTCCGTCGCAATGATCAGAGCGTCGGCGCCGTCGAGCGCGTCATACTGACTTTCCGCATAGGCGATTTTTGATCCCAGGAGGTTGCGGACGTTGTTCATGGCTTCCGGATCGAACACGCTCAGGGTCGCGCCTTCACCGAGGAGGGCATCTATCATGTATAAAGCCGGGGCTTCGCGAATGTCATCGGTATTGGGTTTGAACGCGAGGCCCCATAGGGCGAAATGGCGGCCTTTCAGGCTGCCGTTGAAATACTTCTTGATCTTGGGGACCAGATGGAGCTTTTGTTTTTCGTTGACATCCATCACGGCATTCAGGATCCTGAAATCGTACCCTGCTTCTTCGGAAGATTTTACGAGCGCCTGGACGTCTTTTGGGAAGCAGCTGCCGCCGTAACCGATGCCGGGGAAAAGGAAACGTTTACCGATGCGTTCGTCGCTTCCGATGCCTCGTCTGACCATGTCAACATCTGCTCCCAGGCGTTCACAAAGCAGTGCAATCTCATTCATAAAAGTGATCTTCGTCGCCAGGAACGAGTTTGCCGCATATTTGGTCAATTCGGCGGATCGTTCGTCCATGAAGATCACCGGGTTACCCTGGCGAACGAAAGGAGCGTACAGGTCGCCCATGATCTTTCGGGCGCGTTCTGTGGAGGCGCCAATGACGACGCGGTCCGGCTTCATGAAATCATCTACGGCTACGCCTTCCCGAAGGAATTCGGGATTGGAGACAACGTCGAATTCGACGGTTGCGTGCCGGGCGATACTGCTCCTGACCTTTTCGGCGGTCCCGACGGGAACCGTGCTCTTGTCCACGATGACCTTATATTCCTTGAGGAGGCGTCCTAGCTGATCGGCGACGCCGAGTACATATTTAAGATCTGCGGAGCCGTCTTCCCCCGGCGGCGTGGGCAACGCCAGGAAGACGATCTGGGCGTCGCGGATCCCTTCCTCCAGGCTGGTGGTGAATTTGAGGCGTTCTTCCTTCAGGTTGCGAAGGAATAGTTTTTCGAGGCCCGGCTCATAGATCGTGATTTGACCGTTGATCAGGCTCTCTACTTTCCGGGCGTCGATATCGACGCAACAGACATCGTTGCCGGTTTCGGCAAAACAGGTCCCCGTGACAAGGCCAACATATCCGGTCCCAACTACAGCAATTTTCATAATGATGCTTTCTTTAGGTTAAACTCACTTTTTATCCAGAAATTCCAAGACGGCGGTGCTGATGGCTTGCAATTGTTCCTGGTCGAGTTCGGTGTGCATAGGGAGTGAAATGACCCGTTCTGTCAGCCAGTCGGTAACCGGCAGTTGATATTTGCCACCGCCGGAGGCAGCGAACATCTGTTGCCGGTGGGCAGGCACGGGATAGTAGATCATCGACGGGATGCTTTTAGAGGCCAGGTATTCATTCAATCCGTTGCGGTCGACTCCTTCGAGGATCAGGGTATACTGGTGAAAAACGTGGCGGCTGTAAGACGCCCGGAAAGGTATGGTAACCTTTGGATGGGCGGCGAATGCGTTATCATAGTGGCTGGCGGCCGCCTGTCTGGCCTCGATATACTGATCGAGACGTTTCAGCTTAACGTTGAGGACGGCAGCCTGGAGGGAATCCAGGCGGCTGTTGCAACCCACCATTTCATGATAATAGCGCTTATTCTGTCCGTGATTAGCGATCATTTTTAGCCGCGTAGCTAACGCGTCATCATCCGTAAATATTGCCCCGCCGTCGCCGTAACAGCCCAAATTCTTGGATGGGAAAAAGGACGTGCACCCGATGTGGCCGATGGCCCCCGTCTTTTTGCGGGTGCCGTCTTTTGACGTAAAGGTACAACCGATGGCCTGGGCATTGTCCTCTATGACATAGAGGTTATTACGTTTGGCGATGGCCATGATCTCGTCCATCGGTGCGGCATGGCCATAGAGGTGAACCGGTACGATGGCCTTCGTTCTGGGGGTAATGGCGGCTTCGAGCGAAGCGGGATCCATACAAAAGGTCTTTGGGTCTACGTCGACAAAGACAGGTGTCAGCCGCAGCAAGGCGACGACTTCGGTGGTGGCGATGTAAGTAAAGGAGGGGGTAATGACCTCGTCGCCGGGTTGAAGCCCCAGCGCCATCATGGCGATCTGGAGGGCATCGGTACCGTTGGCGCAGGGGATGACGTGTCTGGAGCCATTGTAAGTGGCGAGGGAGACGGCGAATTCATTGACAGCAGGGCCGTTGATGAAGGCCGCGCTGGTGATCACCTCTGCAATGGCGGAATCGACTTCACCCTTTATTTTTGTATATTGCTGCTTCAGGTCTACCATTTGGATGGGCCGCATACTTTATCTCCGTTTTGTATATACGGGAGATCCACGTTGGACATGTAGTGTATCTCCGGTAAAAGTTTAATGTCTCAATCCGCGTCCGGCGGTTTTGGGGCACAAACCTACTGCAAAATTGTGGTTTGACCAATGCTTTGAGGGGCGGTTTGCAGGCATGCGCGAGGAGTGCGGAGACTTTTAATTGAAAATTAAACCGGGGAAGTTGAGCATATTTTTCTATCATGTTTTTTTGTGGCTGTATAAGATCGGGATTCGGCTCGTAGCACCATGGAATGTCAAGGCGCGTGCATGGCTTGATGGGAGGAGGGATATTTTCGAACGGATCGGAGCGGAATTGAACGGAACGGCGGGCAAGGTAGTCTGGATGCATTGCAGTTCACTGGGGGAATTCGAGCAGGGGCGGCCGGTGATCGAGGATTTGCGTCGGACGGCGCCCGGCGTGCGGATCGTGGTGACATTTTTTTCGCCTTCCGGTTATACGGCGAAAAAGGGTTATGCGGGAGCGGACCACATCTTCTATCTGCCGTTGGATGGCTTGCGGAACGCACGTCGTTTCATCGACCTCGTGAACCCGTCCCTGGTGTTGTGGGTCAAATATGATTATTGGTATTATTTCCTTGTGGAGTTGAAGAAGAGAAGAATTCCGGCGTTGCTGATCTCGGGGGTATTCAGGTCTGACCAGCCCTTTTTCCGCTGGTATGGCCGGTTGCATCGGTATATGCTGGAATGTTTTAGTCATTTGTTCGTGCAGACGGAAGCCTCGAAGCTCTTGCTGAAGCGGTTGGTGCCGATGGAAAATGTAAGCGTGAGCGGGGATACACGGTTCGACCGGGTTATCGAGATAGCGGAGGAGGTGATAAAGATGCCGGAAGTCGAAGCGTTCTGCGGTGCCCAGCCGGTTATCGTGGCGGGGAGCACGTGGGAAGAGGATGAAGAGGAGATGGATCATTATGCCAATACACATCCCGAGATCCGATTCATCCTGGCGCCGCATGAGATCAATGAGGACCGGTTAGCGGAGGTAGAGCGGTTATTCCACCATTCGATCCGGTATTCCAGCTGGGTAAGCAACGGCGGAGCATTGAAGATTTCGAGACCCGGTTGGCCGGAGCCGAATGTTTTACTGATCGACAATATCGGGATGTTGTCGAAATTGTACCGGTATGCCACGGTTGCCTATGTGGGGGGAGGGTTTGGAGATGACGGGGTGCACAACGTGCTGGAGGCCGCCGTTTACGGCAAGCCGGTGGTGTACGGACCGGTAATCGAAAAATATGCGGAGGCAGTGGAATTGACGGAGTGTGGCGGCGGGATCGTAATTGACAGCGCTTTGGAGGCGGAAAAGGTCTTTGACCGGCTCCTTAGGGATCAGGCCGAGCGGGAAGAAACCGGCAAGGCCTCCAGGGACTATGTGCATTCCAGGAAGGGCGCGACGAGGCGGATTACCCGGTTCATTCAGGAAAACCGTCTCTTGACCAGCTGATAAAAGTGGCGCGTAATCTCGCGGTTCTCGTCCCAGCCAAGCTTAACCTTTAGCTCCCGTTCCATCCAGTATTCGGCTTCGGGCAAAATACGGAACCCGTTAATCGTTTTGATACTCCGCTCGTACATGGCTTCGTCACCCCGAAATAACTGATTTACAAATACATAGCGGTCATTTACGCCGATAGCCTTTTTGAGGTCGCGGATAGGAGTGTCATTGAGGGCAGACCGAAGGTCTGCGATTTCCGATTTCAGCTTTTCATTTAGCGAGTTTCCGGCTCCCCCGCCGATAATATCGTTGATTTCCCGGCTTTTTTGGGAGAGGGTAAAGCGGTCGGTTGGCTTCTCGGCAAGTGGGTCGAACGGCCAAACGCCTCTTTCCGGCTCCTTCCGCGAGGCGGGAGGCGGCGCCACGGCTGCCACAAGCGGGACAGGGACCCCATTTGGGACCGGAGCCCCATTGGCGGTGGAGGATCCGTTGACCGGGGGTGTGCCGTTCGTAACGGTGGTCTGCCTGGTCGCGGGGCCTGTTCTGGCGGGTGCTCCCGTCTTCGCTGAACCTTCGGCAGGCAAGTCGGGTGCCGCAGGAGCGGCGGTCCTGGCAGATGCTTCGGCGGCCGCCGGGGTGATTTTTGCGGCGGATGGCATCATAACCGCTATCTTCGTCGGCGTTACCCGGGCAGGCGGAGGCTGGACAGCCAACGCCTGAAGTTCTGCTTCCAATTGCTGGGTAGTCTGGAGCATTTGGGATGGCTCGGCCTTGCGGTCGAACTGCTCCATCAGCTGGGATATCAGTTCTTTTAGTCGTTCCATGCTAGGTACTTAAGAGACAAATGGGTTAGTAAGGTGTAAACTGTACTCTCCCTATAAAGTTATAACAAATTTCGAACCTAATTCATATGTATCTATGTTCGTCGAGCCGCATTTAACAAGTGAAAAACGAGGTTGGATCGAGGTCATTTGCGGATCCATGTTCTCCGGGAAAACGGAAGAATTGATCAGGAGGCTAAAACGCGCTAAAATTGCCAATCTTTCCGTCGAAATCTTCAAGCCGGCGATCGACACCCGGTATCATGAACAAAAAATCGTATCTCACGACGAAAACACGATCCAATCTACACCGGTCGAAACCGCCACATCGATCCTTTTGATGGCGGGCGAAGTCGAGGTGATCGGCATAGACGAGGCCCAGTTCTTTGATGATCAACTCCCTGCGGTTTGCGACCAGCTGGCGGTCCGTGGTATCCGGGTGATCGTCGCGGGTCTGGACATGGACTACCTCTCCAATCCGTTCGGGGAGATGCCTAACCTGCTCGCCAAAGCAGAATATATCACCAAGTTGCATGCCATTTGTGTCAAATGTGGAAATATCGCCAACTATTCCTACCGCAAGGGACCGGCCGGCGGATCCCCCGGTGGCGGAATACCGGCGGCGGGTGGGCAGATATTATTAGGCGAAAAAGACTGGTATGAGCCCAGGTGCAGGCGATGCTACTACGCCAAACTTTAACGATTCCTTTTATTATGAAGAATTCGCAAATATGGGCGCTTTTTAAAAAGGACCTGCTGCTGGAGCTAAGGCAGCAATACAGCTTTTACGGGATACTGCTTTATGTGGCGTCGACCATTTTCGTGCTCTATCTGGCGATGGGACAGCCGGAAGAGATTGTATGGAAAGGGTTGTTCTGGATGATCCAGTTATTCGTGTGTGTGAATGCGGTGGCAAAAAGTTTCCTGCAGGAAGGCAAGGGGCGGTTATTGTATTTCTATTCAATCACCGGAGCGGCAAATTTCATTTTGTCAAAACTATTGTTCAATGCGTTGCTGATGTTGCTGATGAGTTTGCTCAGCCTGGGTTTGTTCGTGCTCATGTTAGGTGACCCGATGCCGGACGCGGGGGTATTTGTATTGATTAGTTGTTTGGGGGGGATAAGTTTGAGCCTGCTGTTTACTTTTCTGGCGGCGATCGCGGCACGGGCGCAACAGAGTGCCGCGTTGATGGCGATATTGGGGTTTCCCCTGGTGATACCTCAACTATTGCTGCTGAGCAAACTTTCGAACGTCGCTTTGGGTTCGGTGGTTCAGGCCGGACTTGGCTGGCTGATCGCAGTGCTGGCATCGCTTGATGTGCTCATCATCGTGCTGTCGGTGATCCTTTTTCCTTTTCTTTGGAAAGATTGAATTCCCCTAATTTTGCGAATTCGGACGTAGTCCGATGAAACTAAACCGGAGACATGCTTCGCAAGAACTGGTGGAAAATACTTTGTGTCGTTCTATTGGCCTATACAATCATAGCCGGATTTCTGGGCGCCGTTCCGGCAAAGCCTATTCTGAATGAGACGATCCGGAATCTTTACTTTCATGTCGGGATGTGGTTTGCGATGATGGTGCTCTTTACCGTGTCGGCGGTTTATTCGGTTCTTTATTTGCGGACGGGCAAACCGGTGCGCGATATCTACGCGTTGGAATATGCGAAGGGAGGAATTTTCTTCGGGTGTCTTGGGTTAGTGACCGGCTCAATATGGGCCAGGTACACCTGGGGCGCCTGGTGGTCAAACGACCCCAAACAATTGGGGGCGGCGATCGCCTTGTTGATCTATTTTGCTTACCTGGTTCTACGGAACTCTATGACGGATATGGATAAACGGGCACGGATCGGCGCCGTGTATAATGTGTTCGCTTATGCCATGCTTTTCCCGACGATTTGGATCATTCCGCGGCTTGTGGAAAGTCTTCATCCGGGGGGTATCGGCGGCAACCCGGTTACCAATGACATCGACAACCGGATGCGGCTGATCTTCTGGCCCGGGGCGGTTCCGGGCTGGGTCCTCCTCGGCGTATGGATCACCACGCTCCGGATCCGGTTGCAGCTGATGGCTGAAAAAAAACTCTCGCATGTATAGAAAAGTTCAATTCTTACTGCTTCTTACGGCGTTGTCGTTGATCGGACAGGTTAGCCAGGCACAGGATTCGACTGCCGGCAAACCGGTAGAAATGGCCGACCGGCTTCGGGCCGACGGAAAGATATATGTCGTCGTTGTCGTGCTGGTCACAATATTCATAGGGATAATTGCGTATGTTATCCGGCTGGACCGGAAAATCGGGCGGCTGGAAAAGGGTAATAAATAAAAATCAACGTTATGTCAAGCACAACGAACGTTTTGCCAAGCCAGGTGGAATACAAATTTTTCGCAGCGGTAGAAAAGAGTTTTGATAAAGCTGCCGCTTTTACAAGCTGGGATCCCGGGATCCTGGAGCAGATCAAGCAGTGTAATGCCGTTTATCGCATGTTCTTTCCCGTCAAGATAGGCGATAAGATCGAAGTGATAAAGGCGTATCGGGTTCAGCATTCCCAACATAAAACGCCCTGTAAGGGTGGTATCCGGTTTGCCTTGTCGGTCAACCTGGATGAGGTAGCGGCGCTGGCGGCGTTGATGACCTTCAAGTGCGCGATCGTCAATGTACCCTTCGGCGGGGCCAAGGGCGGGATCAGCATCGATCCCAAAAAGTACACCCCTTATGAGTTGGAGAAGATCACCCGCCGGTATACGTCGGAGCTGATCAAAAAGAATTTTATCGGACCCGGAACGGACGTTCCCGCGCCGGATTATGGCACAGGCGAGCGGGAAATGGCGTGGATCCTGGATACGTATATGAGTATGCGGCCGGGTGAGGTCGATGCGCTGGCCTGTGTAACAGGCAAACCGGTGTCGCAGGGTGGGGTACGTGGCCGCCGTGAGGCAACCGGGCTTGGTGTTTTCTATGGCATTCGCGAAGTCTGCAACATGGAGGAGATCATGAAGCGACTGAAGCTAAAACCGGGGGTCGAAGGCAAGACGGTTGTCGTGCAGGGCTTGGGAAACGTCGGGTTTCATGCGGCGAAATTCTTTCGGGAAGGCGGCGCGAAGGTAATCGCGCTGGCGGAGTATGAGGGGGCGATCATGAATCCCGCCGGACTTAATGAAGAGGAAGTCTTTCAGCACCGCAAAAAAACCGGGAGTATTCTGAATTTCCCCGGAGCAACCAATCTTGCCAGGTCGGGAGACGCTTTGGAGTTGGATTGCGATATCCTGATCCCGGCGGCGCTGGAGAATGTGATTAATGGAGAGAATGCGCCGCGGATCAACGCAAGGATCATTGGCGAGGCGGCCAATGGGCCGTTGACACCCGAGGCGGATGAGGTCTTTATCAAGAAGGGGACGCTGGTGGTGCCGGATATGTATCTGAATGCGGGCGGGGTAACGGTCTCTTACTTCGAATGGTTGAAGAATTTGAGTCATGTGCGATACGGACGGATGGAAAAGCGGTTCACAGAAAATATGAATACGCATATCCTTACACAGATCGAGGGCCTGACCGGAAAGAAGGTCAGCCAGAAGGAGAAGGAGTTCATCATGCATGGGGCGGACGAAGTGGATCTGGTATATAGCGGATTGGAAGAGACGATGATCGCGGCAACCCGGGAGATCATGGATGCATGGAAGGCGAATCCCGCGATTCCTGATATGCGGACGGCGGCATATGTCGTGGCGATCAACAAGGTGGGGACGTCGTATGCGGAGCTCGGGATTTTCCCGTAGGGGTTTGCGCGCCGTCTCGAATCCCGAGCACAGTCTGCGATCGGAATAATTTTCTTAACTTGACGCATTATGGCGTCCAATAGTACGATGCGCTTTAGCGACCGGGTCGAAGACTATGTCAAATACCGGCCGCACTATCCATCGGTCATTCTTTCTTATTTGCGGGACCTGTATACGTTCGGACCCGGATGGGTGGTAGCCGATATCGGATCGGGGACAGGGATTTCAACGTCGCTATTTCTGGATTTCGGTAACCGGGTCATTGCGATTGAGCCTAACCGGGAAATGCGATTGAAAGCCGAGGAGCTGCTGGCGGACAAATCCGGGTTTGTGAGCGTTGAAGGGACCGCGGAGAACACAGGCCTGGCGGATTCGTCGGTCGATCTGATCGTAGCTGGTCAGGCCTTCCACTGGTTCGATCCGGCCGGCGCGCGCAGGGAATTCTCGCGGATCGCGCGGCCGGGCGCAGTGGTAGCGCTGATCTGGAACGAGCGGCTGATCCTTTCGGCATTCGAAAAGGAATACGAAGACCTGATCGTCGAATATTCGGGCGATTATGCCGCCATCAACCACAAGAATATTACGGATGCGCAGATTGGCGACTTTTTCCATCCGCAATCCTTTCTTTTGCGGTCTTTTGAGAACGAGCAGCGTTTCGACTTTGACGGGCTGAAAGGGCGGCTGCTCTCTTCCTCGTACATTCCAAAAGAAGGGCCCCGCGTACCGGCGATGCTGGACGAACTCCACGCCCTTTTCGACCGGCATGCGGCCGGCGGGCGGGTCCGGGTGGGGTACGAGACGAAGATGTATACCGGCATGCTTGATTAGCAAATTGATTACCATGAGAATATCAGTTGTCTTTTTGTTGCTGGTCGGCGCGGTTGCCACGCGCGCTCGGGCGCAATGGCCGATGGGAAAAGTGCTGGAGCAGCAGTCGGTGCACAGCGCCATCCTCGGAAAAAATGTGCGGTATACCGTCTATCTGCCGGCCGACTATAGCAGCTCGGAGCGTAGTTATCCAGTCGTCTACCTGCTGCACGGATATACCGATGACAACACGGGATGGCTGCAGTTTGGGGAGATCAACCGGCTGGCGGACAAAGCCATAGCGGAGGGCACGATCCCGCCGATGATCATCGTGATGCCGAACGGAGATTCGAGCTGGTATATCAATTCCTATGACGGGAAGGAAAAATACGAGGACTTTTTTGTGACCGAGTTCATTCCGGCGATCGAGAAGACCTACCGCATCAAGGGTGAAAAAAAATACCGGGGGGTTGCGGGGCTTTCGATGGGCGGGTATGGAACAATGATCTACACGCTCAAGCACCCGGAATTGTTTGCCGCCGGCGCCGCATTAAGCGCTGCGGTCTTCGATGACAGCGCGATCGTCAAGATGCAGGACGGCGTATATGATCGCATCCTCGGCCCGTTGTTCGGCAGGGGATTGAAAGGAGCGGACAGGGTGAATGCTTCGTGGAATGCTAATTCGCCGTTGCGGATCGTCCTGACGAAAACGCCGGACGATATGAAAAAGGTACGATACTGGATCGATTGCGGGGATGACGACGGGCTGAGCCGGGGGAATTGCCTGCTGCACATCGAACTGATGGACAAAGGGGTGCCGCATGAGTTCCGTGTCAGGGACGGGGCGCATACCTGGACGTACTGGCGAACCGGGATCATCGACGGTTTGGCTTTTATTGGGCAGGGTTTTCATCAGCAATAGGACGAATATGAAAAGAATTCTTTGGCTGGTACTCGGTGTGGCGGCCGGGATCGCGGGGATCGGGCAATTTCACCGCGACCGGGTTAGCCCGGAACGGATTGCCGCGGCGGGGCTCCGAAGCGGGAAATGGTTTACGGCTGACGATCCGCGGATCCGGTATATGGGGCGGATCGATTTCTCGAATCCGAAGTTACCGCGGTTCTGGAACCCGGGGATAGTCGTACGGATCCGCTTCAGGGGTAAGCAATGCAGGATCGTCGTACGCGATCAGGTGGCGTATGACAAGGACCATAACTATGTAGTGGTGGTGGTTGGGAACAACGAGGGAATATACCGTATGAAGTTGAAGGGTCATTCAGACACCCTGACGGTTTGGGGTAACGGAAAAATGGGTGCGGAGAATCCGGATGCCGAAGGGGACCACGTAGTGACGCTATGCAAGGCGACCGAAGGGATCGGCTGGATGGAGGTGGCGGGAGTTTATACAGAAACCTTGCTTGCACCTCCTGCCCTGCCCGACCGGAAGATCGAGTGTATCGGGAATTCCATCACCTGCGGGTTTGGGAATGACACAACGGGTATCCCGTGCGGCAAGGGGGAATGGTACGACCAGCATAACGCCTGGATGAGCTATGCCCCGGTGGCCGCCCGGGAGTTGGAGGCGCAATGGCATTTGACAGCCGTTTCGGGGATCGGCCTGATCCATAGTTGCTGCAATATGACGATCACGATGCCCGAGGTATATGACCGGATGGACAGCAGGGGCAACCAGGGGGACTGGGATTTTTCACGTTACCAGCCGGATGTGGTAACGGTTTGTCTTGGCCAGAATGACGGCGTACAGGATTCAGCGACGTTCTGCGGCGCCTATGTGAATTTCATCCGGCACTTACGGAAGGTCTATCCGAAGGCACGGATCGTTTTGCTGACGAGCCCGATGGGAAATGCTGAATTGACTGCCGTCCTTCGACGTTACCTCGGCGGCGTAGTGGAAGCGGCGCACCGGTCGGGGGACGCGTCGGTCTCAAGTTTCTTCTTTTCAAAACAATGGACGAATGGATGTGCGGCGCACCCGGATATCGCGGATGACCGGGAGATTGCAAAGGAGTTGACGGGATATTTGAAGAAGCTCATGAGGTGGTAGATCATTCACTGTACGCCGGAAGGGCCGCGATTCCGTCGAACTCGGTGGCGCCGCGGGCGAAGGCGTGACATTCTTCGCCATTGGTGACGACGATATATTTGACCGGGGTCGCCATATTGTAGCGGAGGACCTGCCAGAGAACGCGACTGTCGAGTGTTTCCTTCATGGCTTTGCATTCGATCAGCATCCAGGGATGGGCGGCCTCGTCAAATACCAGCAGGTCGAAACGTTTGGTTAGTTCGCCGAGCTTCATTTTTCGTTCCACGGCGATATAGGATGCTGGGTAATTCTTTACCTGGAGCAGATATTGAATGAAGTTTTGGCGAACCCATTCTTCCGGCGTGAGACGTACCCACTGCCGGCGCAGTTCATCCCAGATCTCTTCTTTATTCTTCTCCGGCTCACGCAATTTAAAAGGATGGGTAGGATAGTAGATCTTAATCATGGGCAGAAACGGCCTTCGGCCGAAATTTGCTAAATTTACGAATAATGAAGACAAAAGAAGAAATCGTTACCAACTGGCTTCCAAGGTATACCGGCGAGAGCCTGGAAAATTTCGGCGAATATATCCTGCTGACAAATTTCGAAAACTATGTGACGCTTTTTGCCGGGTGGCACGATGTGCCGGTGGTCGGGATGCACAAGCCCATGCCCTGTGCAACGGCGGGCGACATCACGATCATCAATTTCGGGATGGGAAGTCCGGGGGCCGCGACGGTCATGGACTTGTTGACGGCCATCAAGCCAAAGGCGGTCCTGTTCCTTGGAAAGTGCGGCGGGTTAAAAAAGCGGAACAAGCTGGGGGATCTGATCCTGCCGATCGCGGCGATTCGCGGGGAAGGTACGTCGAGGGACTATTTTCCGCCGGAGGTGCCTGCATTACCGGCGTTTGCATTGCAGAAGGCGATCTCGACGACGATCCGCGATTACGGAGTGGATTACTGGACCGGTGTGGTGTATACGACAAACCGCCGCGTCTGGGAGCATGATGAAGCTTTTAAAGAATATTTGCAGAAGATCCGGGCGTATGCGATCGATATGGAAACGGCTACGATCTTTTCGGTAGGGTTTTACAACAAGATCCCGACGGGTGCGCTGTTGTTGGTGAGCGATCAACCGATGGTTCCTGAGGGGGTAAAGACCGCGGAGAGCGATGTGAAGGTAACAGCGGATTTTGTGGAGCGGCATATCCGGATTGGGATAGATTCGTTGAAGCAGCTGATCAATAACGGGCTTACGGTAAGACACCTCCGGTTTTAATATGACTTCTCTTTTATCTATCCAAAATCTTTCTATTGGTTTTGATGCCAGGGGCGGGCCCGCGAAGATCGCAGGCGCAGCGGGCGCGGTGACGCCTGCCGTGGAGGGCGTCAGCTTGGAGGTGCGGCGGGGAGAGATCGTCGCGCTGGTAGGAGAGTCGGGATCCGGAAAGTCGATCACCGCCCTGTCGATCCTTGGGTTGTTGCCGGCGCCGCCGGCGCGGGTGCTGACGGGAGAAATCAACTTTTTGCGACGGGACGGCAGGATGGTCGATTTGCTGAAGCAGCCGCAAGCTGTCCTGCAGCAAATCCGCGGCGGGGAGATTGGAATGATCTTCCAGGAGCCGATGACGTCATTAAATCCGGTGTACACCTGCGGGGACCAGGTGATTGAGGCGATCCGGATCCATCGGAAGTTGAGTACGGCTGCGGCGCGGCGCGAGGCGATCTCGTTGTTTGGAAGGGTTCAGTTGCCGGAGCCCGGGCGGATGCTAAAGCGTTATCCGCATCAGCTAAGCGGCGGTCAGAAGCAGCGGGTCATGATCGCGATAGCGATGTGCGGCGGTCCGTCGCTGCTGATCTGCGATGAGCCAACGACGGCATTGGATGTGACGGTGCAGGCAACGATCCTGGCGCTGATCCGGTCGCTGCAAAAGACGGAAGACCTGGGAGTTATTTTTATCACCCACGATCTGGGCGTGGTAGCGGAAATTGCGGACCGGGCGCTCGTGCTTTTTAAAGGTCGGGTGGTAGAGGAAGGGTTGGTGAAGGAGTTGTTCAGGAGCCCGCGGCATCCCTATACAAAGGGATTGTTGAATTGCCGGCCGGCGCTCCATAAGAAAGGGGAGCGGTTGCCCATGGTAAGCGATTTTCTGGAGGGGCGGGGTGCGACGACCGGCATGGTCCGGGAACAGGTCCGGATCGATCGGAACGGCGAAGTCATGATGCGGGTGGAGGATTTGCGCGTATGGTACGCTTCGCGACGGACCTGGCTGGGCAAGCCGGTGGCATACACCAAAGCGGTAGACGGGGTGAGTTTTGAAGTTCGACGGGGTGAGGTGCTTGGGCTCGTCGGCGAGTCGGGATGCGGAAAAACAACGCTTGGCAGGTCTTTGCTTCGACTGGTCGAACCGACGGATGGAAAGATTGCCTTCGAAGGAACGGACTGGACGGGCCTACGTCCTTCAGCGCTCGCAGCGCGCCGCAGCCAGATCCAGCTCATCTTCCAGGACCCCTATTCTTCTTTGAATCCGCGGTTGCGGGTCGGGCCGGCGATTGCGGAAGCCATGATGGTCCATGGGATCGGCGCCGATGACCGGACGCGACGGAAGCGGGTTATCGAGTTACTGGAAAAAGTGAGCTTGGGGGCGGACCATTACGACCGCTATCCGCATGCGTTCTCCGGTGGTCAGCGGCAGCGGATCGTTATCGCGCGGGCGTTGTCATTGCGACCCTCTTTCCTCGTCTGTGACGAGTCGGTCTCCGCGCTGGATGTTAGTGTGCAGGCCCAGGTGTTGAACTTGCTGAATGATCTGCGCAGGGAGTTTGGATTCACCGTGGTGTTCATTTCGCATGACTTGTCGGTGATCCGGTACATCAGCGACCGGATCATGGTGATGAATAAGGGGCGGATCGAGGAGATGGGGGATGCGGAGGAGGTTTATTTGCGGCCACGGACGGAATATACAAGGAAGTTGCTCGCGGCGATACCGGGAGTGAATTGAACGGGTGGTATATTTGTCCAAATTTCATATTATGACAGGATTGCCGAAGCTGGTAGTCACGGATATTGACGGGGTTTGGACGGATGGAGGAATGTATTATACGGAGTCGGGGGATGAGTTCAAACGGTTCAATACCTATGATAGTGCGGGCGTAGTGTTTTGCCGGCTGCTGGGGATACCGGTGGCCATTATTACCGGGGAGCCTTCCATGGCGGTCAGGAGGAGGGCGGAGAAATTGAAGATCGTGCATTGTCATACGGGGATTGCGGATAAACTTTCGGTTTTGGAAGCCTTGTGCCGGGATCTGAAGATCACGCTTAAGGACGTGGCGTATATCGGGGATGACTTGAATGATATGGCGGTGTTGCCCAGGGTGGGATATTCGGCTTGTCCGTGGGGCGCGCCGGATTATGTCAAGCAGATGGTCACCAGGGTGCTGACAAAAAAAGGCGGTGAAGGAGTCTTCCGCGAGTTTGTGGAGGGGATATTGACGGAGAACGGCGTGTTGGAGGGCCTGTTGGATCAATACTATCGGAAGTGAGGGGCGAGGGGAAGGAATCAAACTAGTCATCATCGCCGGAGCGGTCGAGGTAGCTGCGGTCCATGTAAAAGTGATCGGCACTCTTTCGCTTGGAGAACATCAATTTCCTTAGCTGATCATCGAATTGGGTGTTGACCGGCAAGCCGGGTTTGAGTTTTTTGCCGGTGAGGGAAACGAATTCATTGGCAGTATTCACGTCGGAGGGGTTGGAGGGTTGGATACCGCTGATGCCGATTTGCCAGTCGTCGTCGCGGCCCGCTTTGTATTTGAAGAAATAGACGAAGCCGTCGAATTGTTTGAACTCAACTTTACGTTTGCCTGCAAACTGGATATCGGCGAGGCCGGCGCTGCCGCGGCCCGAAGCCAGCAGGCTACGGGCCATATCGAGCTGATTCCGATATTCCTTTGGAAAGTGCTCCGCGTGGTCGATCGCGGTCAACCGCCGGAAGAGCTCGCTGCGATAAGCATCGGAAGCAGCCAGGTTGCGAATGACGGTATCTGCTACCGGCCGGTCATGGCGCAGGAGCAGGATCGCGGTGCTCAGGCGAAGTGCAGCGTCCTTGCTGGCCAGCAGCTTGTCAAAGAACCGTGGAATACCCGGGTTTTTGTCGTAGAACGGGGCAAGCAGGATCGCATAGTCGTCGAGGTCGTTGCCGTTACTTTCATCCGGGTCTCCGTCGGAGTTGTTGTCATCCGCGTCGTCTTCTTTCTTCTGTAGTTTTTTCTCGTCCTTCCCCTGCTGCTTTTTCCACTGAATCCTGGCGTCGAACCAGATCTGGCTGAAGTAAGACTCATAGTCAGGCCCCTTGATATAGCCGCTATCGACCAGGCTGGCCAGGAGGTTTTGAACATTTCCTTTGTAATCGTCAACGGTCGCCAGACGCAACAAATCGGGGAAGAGTGTCCGGGCGAGGGCAAGCGAATCACCAAGATCCTGGAAAAGGTAGGTATAGTCCGAAGCGTTCTCGAAGATGGGTGGGTCCTGGACCATGAGGCGTTTCAGGAGGTCGTAGGCAGCGAGGGTCTTGTGGTGGGCAAGCGCCTTGAACACGGCGTTCTGGATCGTGCTGGTGTCACCTGACCGTTGATAGATCTGGTCAAGCCCGTCCACGACAGCCATGGTGGCAATAGAATCATTGATATAGCCCAGTTCGTTGATCAATTTTGTCTTGGTCTCAAAATAATCTTTCCCGTTATAAGGCAGTGTTTTGATTGCCTGAAGGAGAGCAGGGACACCCGCGGCACCAAAATAGACGTTGGGGATAGCGTCGCGGGCGCGTTGCGCCGTCAGCGAGTCGCCGCTGTAGAAGTCCCGGAAGAACGTATCCAGTTTGCTCTCGAAAACGGACGGGCCGGATAAGGGGCCGACCGGTTTCAGGGTCGCATAGAAGCGACGGATAAAGTTGCTGCTTGTATCTGTCGAGTCCGTCAGAGACAAGACCCGGAAAAGACGGTTGTTCTTCAGGAAAATCCAGGTTCGGATGCTTCGGGAACTATTGGTATCGGTCAACGTATACCGGTATCCAATCGGAGGTGGGAAAGAGACATCACCGGGCAGGCGGAGGGGTTCCCGATTGCCGACAATCAGGTCTTGCAGAAGCCGCCGCTCGTTCATTTCCTCCTTCCAAAAAGATGCCGTGTCCTTTGGATAGTAATATCGTGGGAAAGATTCGACCGAGACGAACACGGCTTCGCCGGTGGTATCGTCCTGGAACAGCGCCGTGCGGGGCCGGGGCCAATAGTTATTGTAATCAGGGAGGGAGTTGAGGAATTCTTCACTGGTTGCCCTTTCCATGATCCGGCGCATACCCGCATCGACATCGGGCACCATCGGGGTGGTCACGGAGACATGGAGAAAAGTATCGACATAGTCCCGGAAACCCGAATAGCGATAGGGCGTAAATGCGAAGGAGTTGAAGAATTCCGAAAAAGCCCGGTCTTTATTGCGGCTGCGGGCGGCCAGGACATAGGAATCCGGGCCGTAGACAAGGGATCTGGTCCTTATCCATGAGCCGTCTTTCGCCTGGTACAACGCGTCGAGACAGGCATGTCCTTTATAGTAGCCGGCCTTGCGGCTAACCGGGCGGCTGATCCAGTCCGAAAGGCGAAAACTCTCCTCCATCAGGGCCAGGTCCGCCGTGTCCTCCTCGAGAAAGCGGTAATTCTGGACCGTCTCTTTCCAGATCAGAAATGCATCGCCGGTAACCGAATCCGTGGCTTCATATTCCCACCGGGTTATGCCATCCGGTCCGGAACGGTCCTGGTCCTGCCGCGGCTGCCGCGGCAGCCGGACAGAGAAACCGCCGCGTGCCGGAGTGAACAGCGTCCAGCCGGCGGGTGTCAGACTGCGAATATGGATGGAATTGAAAAATTGATCCGCCTCGGGGCCGTCCACATAGTTGTTGGTACCGCTCATTTTGAACACCCAGATCTCGTAGGGGGTAACGAGCACGTTGTAGCGTTGCAGATCGCCGCGACGGGTGCGGCCGGTAATGTCAAACCCATGATAGCCCCCCTGCGTGATGTCGGACTTCTTCAGGATCTTACCGGGAATATTTTCGTAGAGGAGGCTGTCGATCTTCTTGAGTATAGTTTCGTCCTTTTCGCCGAGGAAACAGCTATGCGTGTTGACCCGGCTGATCATGTAATAGGCGCCGTTGCTCATATCGGCATATTGCCAGGAGTCGTCGATGCCATGGCTTTCGGGCCGGCGGTGGAGGACGCCGGGAACGCTGACCGAAAAAGCGCCGTCGCCGGCCGTAAAATTCGTAAAGTTGACGGGCACTTTTATCTTGTCGATATCATCGCGGCGCTGGGCATCGCGGTCGGGCATGACGATGGGGCGGAGGGTATACCCTTTCTTCCGCAGCAGTTCGATAACGCCGCGGCGGCCGGGCAGGTGCGCAGCTCCTACGCCGACGAACAGAGAGTGCTTCTGTACGATGCTGTCTATGGATGCCGCCTGGATCTCATTACGGCGATAGAGGAATTTCTCCATGTAAGCTTCGGAGGGTTCCATCAGTTTTTCGAGGGAATCGAGCAGGTCGAGATCACCCTGTCTGTAGGCTTCCTGGGTTTTGCGTTCGATATCATAGGCTGACTCTCCATCCATATCCGGGCCCTTTTTCTTCCGGTCCTTCATCATATCCTGTGCGGCTTCCATGACGAGGCGTTCGGTCTGAAAATAATTTTCGACACCGGTGGCTTCTTTTCCAAGCTTCCTGCCAGTCTGATAGATGTACAGATCGAGATAGGTATCTTCTTCGAAATCGGCGCGGGTGCGGTAGGTACGATAGAGCAGGCCGTTGATGATAGTCGGTTCATCGCTCAAAGCGGATTTCAGCCGGTCGTCGTAGCGTTCGAGCTGGAAGGATTTCTCGTTGAGAAAATCGTTGGGGGAACCCTGGGTATAATACCGCAGGTTCGACTCCATATTCTCGAAGCGGAACAGTTGATCCTGCCAGAGTTGCGGATCGAGCTCGAGGGCAACGACATCGGAGCTCTTGATATCTGCATAAAATGAGTCGCTCAGGTGGAAGACCAGTTTACTGCTGACGTGCATGGTGCCGAAGAGATACGACGGCTTTTTTAGGCCGTTGCCGGTGATCTCCCAGAGGAGGGCGGGATATTTTTTTCCAGGTTTCTCCTGGGCGATCGAGGAGGAAAGAAAAAAGAGGCAGAACATGGCTCCCGGCACACAAAACCTGAATGGGGTTGATCTCATTATATGGGCTATTGGCGGAAACCGGGCGGAGCCCGGTTCGAATTCAAATCAATACAAGATGCATAAAAGACGGGAATTCGGGAAAATTATTTTGTTACGGCGGAGTAAATATCGGTGGGTGCACGGAGGCGCGGGACCGCGGCGGGGGCCAGCCTTCGCCGAAGCGTCGGGGGGGAACGGTGGCGAAATTTTATTTGGATTTGAGGCGTTTATGTCCTACCTTTGCCCGCTTGAAAAATGATATCAAATCGGGTGCCGTAAGACCTGGTTTGTACCGGAATCCTTCCGATCTGCCTTACCATCCCTCTCTGGTATCATGTGTCGTATTGGGCTTGTGTTTTCTGTTTTCACATTTGTCGTTGTTCGTGTGCGTAGTCGGGAAATTTAAAAAAATCATTATTCCAAATGAAGCTTTCACAGTTCAAGTTTGATCTGCCCTTAAACCTTATTGCCCAGCACCCTGCGAAAAAGAGAGAGGATAGCCGGATGATGGTGGTCCACCGGAAGACCGGGTTGATCGAAAACAAGCATTTCCGGGATATCCTGGATTATTTCGACGACAAGGACGTATTCGTTGTGAATAACACAAAGGTGTTCCCGGCGAGAATGTACGGGCGGAAGGAGAAGACGGGGGCGAAGATCGAGGTCTTCCTGCTGCGGGAGTTGAACAAACCGAACCGGCTTTGGGATGTCATCGTGGATCCGGCGCGGAAGATCCGGGTCGGCAACAAGCTTTATTTTGGAGACAATGACGAACTGGTGGCGGAAGTGATCGACAATACGACCAGCCGGGGGCGGACGATCCGTTTCCTTTGGGATGGAAATGATGACGAGTTCCGCGAGATGCTGGAGATGTTGGGGGAAACACCGCTGCCGAAATATATCAAGCGCAAACCCGATGAGGAAGACAAGGAGCGCTACCAGACGGTTTATGCCAAGCATGAGGGCGCGGTAGCGGCGCCGACGGCGGGGCTGCATTTCAGTAAAGAGTTGATCAAACGGCTCGAGATAAAAGGAGTTCGGTTCGCGGAAATCACACTGCATACGGGGCTCGGTACGTTCCGGCCGATCGAGGTGGAGGACCTGAGCAAGCACAAGATGGATGCGGAATACTACCGGATCGAAGATGATGCCTGCAAGATCGTCAACAAGGCGCGGGTAGGCGGCCACCGGATCTGTTCGATCGGGACAACGACGATGCGGGCCATCGAGTCCTCGTTTACGGCGGAGAAGTTATTAAAGCCCTCGGAAGGCTGGACGAATACATTTGTTCACCCGCCGTATCAATTCAACATAGCGGGTGCGCTGGTCACGAATTTCCACCTGCCGAAGACAAGCCTGCTCATCATGGTTTGTGCGTTTGCCGGGTATGACCTCGCGATGGAAGCCTACAAAAAAGCGATCAAGGACAAATACCGTTTCTTCAGCTATGGAGACGCGATGCTGGTCTTATGAGAAAAATTTCGTTTTTCTTTCTGTTATTTCCATTCCTTATGGCCAATGCGCAGCAGGAACTGCCGCTGTATGGCAGTCGACCGATTCCCAACTCAAAACCCGGACCTGACCTCGAGACGGTAGATACGACAATGGATCCGGTCCGTTATTCGTACAGCCTTGTAAGCCGGCCAACATTACGGGTATATCTGCCGGCGGGGTGGAAGAGCGGAAACAGGAAGGAAAAGGGGACGGCGGTCGTGATCTGTCCCGGCGGCGGTTATTTGCACCTGGCCTTTACGCATGAGGGAACCGATATCGCCAAAATGTTCAACGACCTCGGAATTGCCGCCTTTGTACTGAAGTACCGGCTGCCGAATGACGAAACGATGGTCGACAAAACAATCGGGCCGTTGCAGGATGCGCAACGGGCCATACAGCTGGTAAGGGAGCGGGCGGCCGGGTGGGGTGTGGACCCCGCGAAGGTGGGTATTATCGGGTTCTCGGCCGGGGGCCACCTGGCGTCAACGGCCGGGACGCATTTCAATGAGGCGGTCATCGACAATCCGGGAAAGGTCAGCCTGCGGCCGGATTTTATGATCCTGTTATACCCGGTGGTCAGTTTCGAGGATAGCATTGCGCATCGGGGATCGAGGGACAACCTGATCGGGCTGCATCCCGATAGCACCCTGGTCCGAAAATATTCGAATGAATTACAGGTGACGGCGCAAACACCGCCTACCTTTCTGGTACATGCGGGTGATGACAAGGTTGTGCCGGTAGCGAATAGTCTTCATTTCTACGAGGCGTTGCAAGCGAATGGGGTATCTGCGGAGTTGCACGTCTATCCAAAAGGCGGCCATGGGTTTGGGATGAACAACCCGACGACGCCGGACCGGTGGACGGACCGGTTAAAAAATTGGTTGATCGCGGGCGGATGGCTGCGTTAGCAGGCAGGGCTTATTCCAGGCCAAAGAGACCTTTGTTGAGCAGCTGAAGGGTCTCTTTTTTGTAGGTGGACGGAATCAGCAGCGAGACGTTATGACGGCTTCCGCCGTAACTCACCATCCGGATAGGCACCGTGTCCAGCGATTCGAACAGCCGGCTTAGCACCCGCGGGGTATGGGTGATCTCGTTGCCGACGATCGCAACGATTGTATGGTTGTCTTCGACTTCGATGACGCCGAACGGCTCCAGTTCGCGGACGATATTTTTCAGTTCTCCGGCATTCTCGATAGTAAGCGACACGGCCACTTCAGACGTAGTGATCATATCGATAGGGGTGCGGTATTTTTCGAATATCTCGAAGATTTTCCGCAGGAAGCCATAGGCCAGCAGCATGCGGCTGCTGCGGATGTTGATGGCGATGATACCGTCTTTGGCGGCGATGGCCTTCACGCCGGTCGACCCGGCCTCTTCGGCGATAAGCGTTCCTTTGGCCTCCGGTTGCATCGTGTTGAGCAGCCGGACCGGCACTTTATAAAATTGAGCGGGCCAGATGCTGGCCGGATGGAGGATCTTGGCTCCGAAGTACGCCAGCTCCGCGGCTTCTTCAAAGCTAAGCTGGTCGATGGCGACGGTTCTTTTGACTACCCGGGGGTCATTATTGTGCATACCGTCGATGTCCGTCCAGATCTCGCAGACCGAGGCGTTGATAGCGGCGGCGATAAGCGAGGCGCTATAATCACTGCCGCCGCGCTTGAGATTATCCACTTCTCCGCGGGCGTTGCGACAGATGTACCCCTGGGTAATGAACAGGGCCGTATCCTTGTGTTGTTGCAGCAGGTAGGTCAGTTTGGTTTTGATGCTATTGATCTGCGGCTCGTCGTGGTTGTCGATGCTCATGAATTCTAGAGCAGGAAGCAGGAAATGAGGAACTTTGTTCTCTTCCAGAAAAACGGAGAACAGTTTTGTCGACAGGAGCTCGCCCTGTGCCAGGATATCTTTACTAAGCGCTTCGCTAAAGGAGATGCGCAAAATGATGTAGAGGAATTCAAAATGTTCGGCAAGGATGGCTTTTGCCTTATGGTAGGAGGGTTCGGTATGGACCAGCTCTTTTATAAAAGTCGAATAGTGGGCTTCCAGTTTTTCGATCAGCTCGGCGGCCTTATCCCGCTGTCCGGCTGCGATGGCGTTCCCGATCTCGACCAGGGAGTTGGTAGTACCGCTGAGTGCGCTGAGGACGACGATCTTTGGCTCGGTGTCGGCGGTGATCAATTGACTGACCTGGCGCATCCGCTCGGGTTTGCCCACGGAGGTGCCGCCGAATTTCATGATCTTGAACTGGGTCATGTTATTTTTTTGGGTCCGCGAAGATACGACCTTTAGCCTGCCGATGGGAATTCCGCCCCCATTTTAATTGCGAGCGCTTGCAGCTCTTCGATGACCGCGGGCAGCAGCGGGATACCGGAATCCAGTCGCTGGGCCTCCATTTCGCGTTCGGGGTCGCCGGGGATCAGCACCCGGTCGTGGCCGGGTGCGGGGGTTGCGGCGCGGAAACGGCGGATCCAGTTGTCCATGTGGTGTTTGAAGTCCTCTGCGGGTCGGAACGCGTCGATCCGCATGGCCCCGAAGAAATGGCCGATGCCTTTCCCCGGCATGCCGGTCGGCATGGGAAGATAAGCGGGGAACGGAGGGACCCAGGGGCCATAGTTCGCCCCGCTGAGGACGGCGGAAAAAATGTCGACGATGGCGCCAAGAGCGTAGCCTTTATGGCTGCCGTGTTCGCGATCGCCGCCCAGTGGAAGCAGGGCGCCGCCTGTCTTCAGTTCGTGGGGATTGATGGAAGGCTGACCTGTTTTATCCTGAATCCAGCCCAAGGGGGCGGGTTGGTCCTTCCGCTGCAGGATTTCTAGTTTGCCGTTGGCGGCGGTGGTGGTAGCCAGGTCGGCGACAAAAGGGGGTTCTTCGCCGGCGGGGATGGCGACGCAGATCGGGTTGGTACCGAGCATGCGTTCGATGGAAAAAGTAGGTGCGACGAGGGCGCTGGCATTGGTCATGGCGATGCCGATCATATCCCGCCGGACGGCGGCCATCGCATGATAACCCGCTATCCCGAAATGGTTGGAGTTCTGGACGCTAACCCAGCCGGTGCCGCAGGCTGCCGCCTTTTGGATCGCGGTCTGCATCGCGAATGGGGCGACGACCAGGCCAAGGCCGCTATCCCCGTCGACGACGGCGGTGGAGGGAGTTTCGTAAAGAACGCGGAGCTGTGGTTTTGGATTGGCCCTGCCGGCTTCCTGCAGGCGGACATAGCCGGCGAGACGTGCTATACCGTGAGAATCAATCCCGCGGAGGTCCGCACTCAGCAAGGTTCCCGCAGCGGTGCGGGCTTCTTCCCCGGGGCAACCGATCCGGAGGAAGATCCCGGTTGTAAACGCCAGGAGTTCCTGGTACGAAAAGACCATTCGGTAGTTTTTTGACTCAAAGATCGGGAAAGGGGGGCAACCTTAATGGACAACCGCCCGTTATACCATCAGGGAACCGGGGTGATAATCTATTGATCTTATAGGAAACTGGTAATCTATAGTTTGCTGACCTGCTCGTTGAAGAACTTCACGGTGGCTACAACGTCGGGGACGTTGTTATACCAGTTGTCTTCCCTTTCGATAGAGAAGTAACCTTCAAAGTGCTGGCGTTTGAGTTCCTCAAAGATCGGCGGATAGTTGATCGCACCCGTACCGACCACCATGTCTTTTGCACGCGTATGACCAAGCGTGTCAATGTCTTTTAGATGTACCCCGAAAATGTGGCCTTTCAGTTCTTTCAGGCATGCGACGGGGTCGAGTCCATTGCGGGCCCAGTGACCGATATCCGCACAGGAGCCGATATGGCGGTGACCCTTTACGGCGGCGAGTACGGAGTCGGGGCTCCAGTAAGGGTTTGGTTTCGGATGATCGTGGATCGCGAGATTGATATGGTAGATGTCTGCCAGGCTGTCAATGGCGTCCCATTGGTTTTTCCGCGGCTCGCACGTTATGTAGCTCATCCCGAAATATTTGGCCAGATCGAAGAAGCGTTTCCATTCGTCGATCGTTCGGGGGCTGATTACGCCCATGGCGTAAATATGCATGCCTTTTGACTCAAGGAGTTTTTTGACCCTTTCCTTACTGGCTTCGGACATCCTGATACCAAACGTATCCGGCACGTCAAAGCCGAGGGGCTGGCGGGGAAAGGCTTCGAGATACCTGACGCCGGCACTGTCGGCTTTTTCGATTGCCCTGGCGAAGGAGACGAAGTGGAAGGTCCAGAGCTGGATCCCGATTTTCCAGTCTTTTGGGGAGTAAGCGGCAGGTGATGCGACGGGCGATGCAGCGGAACACGACGTGGATGCGTCCTTAGTAATTGATGACCGGGCATCGGATCTTGCAACAGCCGGGGCGACCGGGGAGACCGGCGGCAGCATGGCAAGACTGATCAGGCAGCAGGTAGTGAAGTGTCTCATGATTCGTTTTTAATATCAGACTGAAAATTAGCGAATTCTTGAACATGGATGTGAATTGAAGTGTTTAATTCGTTAATTTAGTTTGACAATCATTGTTCAACATCAACTTCGGGTCACATTAAAAAAACCAAAATTCAACGTATGAGAAAATTGTTATGCTTTCTCAGCTGCGTGTTCTTGCTTATCGGAGGAGCAGCGGCGCAAAATCGCATTGTGACAGGTAAGGTCACAGATGCCGCCGGTAGTCCCATACCTTCCGCCAGCGTGGTGGTGAAGGGCACCAGACGCGGGACGAATACGGCTCCGGATGGAAGTTTCAAATTGAATGTTCCGCCAACCGCGAAAACCCTCGTCGTTTCTTCCATCGGCTTTGCTCCCCTGGAGGTTTCCATAGACGGGGTCAACGATGTTACGGCTCAACTGGTCGCTGCTACCCATACGGATCTGCAGGATGTTGTGGTCGTAGGATATGGTACCCAAAGGAAGCGCGATCTGACGGGCGCCATTTACAAATTAAAAGACTCCACGCTAAGCGATGTGCCTCTTCAGGGGCCGGATCAGGCGCTGCGGGGAAAGGTTCCCGGGGTGCAGGTAACGCAATCTTCGGGTACTCCGGGCTCGAGCATCAATGTGATCATCCGGGGCTCCGGTACGATAACGACCAGCAATCAGCCACTGTATGTCGTTGACGGGATCATCCTGAATACCGGCAGCTACGCGCAGATCGGCGTGGGCGACCAGGTGCTGAATGCGTTGTCGGAGATCAATCCAAACGATATCGAATCATATGAAGTGCTGAAAGACGCGGCGGCGGCGGCTATTTATGGTTCTCGCGGCGCCAATGGCGTGGTGCTGATCACCACAAAGCATGGCGCCAATCAGAAGACAAGGATCAATCTCGATGCATCGCTGGGTTCCAATTCGCCGTGGAAAAAGGAGCCGACCCTGACCGGACCGCAATATATCGCGCTGGTCCAGGAGGAGCTGCTGAATGGTTTCGGCCTCACACCTTCTCAATTCCCGCTGGTGGGGATCCAGAATCTCAGCAACGCGCCGGATACCTATCCGACAACGAACTGGCAGGACCTGATCTTTCATAAAGCGCCGATTTTTAATTACCAGTTGTCGGCCGCCGGCGGGGATGCGAAGACGAAGTTCTATTTGTCCGCGAACTATACCGGAACGGACGGCATCCAGATCGGGACAGACTATCACCGCTATGGCGCGCGCTTGAACGTCGACCACACGGTATCGAGCAAGTTCAAAGTTTCCGGCGAACTGGGGGTAAGCAGAAGCATCCAGAACCGGACGGATAATGATAACGATATTTATGGCGTCCTGAGTACCGCCGTGCTGATGCCGACCTATTTCAAGCCGTACAACGCGGATGGCACCTATGCTTATGATGCGAACCTGGGTATTATCGAAAATCCCATTGCGGCGGCCAAGCTACGATTCAACCAGGCCAAGACCAACCGGGTCGTCGGTGACCTTGCGGCCGAATACTTCATTCTGCCTTCGTTGTCATTGCGCGTGCAGGGAAGCGTGGATTACGTCGGGTTCAATGAGTTCCAGTTCCTGCCCAGCAATACACTGGAGGGTGCCACCGGACCAAACGGGATCGGCCGTCAGGGCTATTCATCGGACCTGAATCTGTTGAACGAGAACGTGCTGACGTGGAAACAAAGTTTTGGTGACCACAATATCACGGCAACGGCGGTTGCGTCTTTCCAGACGGATAACTTCCAATCTATCTTCGGGGAAGGACATAATTTCCCCGGGAACGGCATCCAGGAGCTGTCCGCTGCTTCGACACCGGTGACCCTCACTTCCAGTCAAAACGCGCTGGGACAGATCGGTTATCTGGCCCGCGTGAACTATGACTTCAAAGGCCGGTACCTGCTGAGCGCCAGTATCAGAAGGGACGGGTCCTCGGCGTTGGGTTCCGATTTCCAATACGGTACTTTCCCTGCGGTATCCGCCGGCTGGCGAATCTCGGATGAGGATTGGTTCAAGGGCGTTCCAAAAGTCAGCAATCTGAAACTGCGGGGCAGCTATGGCAAACTCGGAAATACGAACGGGTTAAACCCCTATGCGTCGAAGGCGCTGGTCGGAGTTGGCGCCAACTACGTCCTCAACGGAAATGCCAATACGCCGGGTCTTGCACCGTCGCAGATCGGTAATGATTCGCTGCGCTGGGAGAGCCTGACACAAGGCGATGTGGGATTGGAGGTCGGCTTGTTCAAGGAAAGGCTGCAGTTCACCGTAGACTATTATAATAAGGCCACCAAGGACCTCCTGCTTGCGCGACCGCTTGTCGGCAGCTCGGGATTCACGGCCGTCAACCAGAATATCGGGGAGATTTCGAATACCGGTTGGGAGTTCTCGATAACGGCTACGGAGTTTTCTACCAGGGATTTCGTTTGGACAACGAGCTTCAATATCTCCTTTAACAAGAATATCGTCAAGAAGATCTCGGGTTCGCCCTTCCCATCGGGCTTTGCAAGCTGGACGCAGGAAGGGTATGCGCTCGGATCGTTTTACGGCTACAAAGCGATCGGCATATTCAATTCGGCTGCCGATGTCGCAAAATCGCCCACGCAGTTCCAGGGTACCGCTCCGGGCGATATCAAATTTGCCGATCTCAATCATGACGGCGCCATCAATTCATCCGACCAAATGGTCATTGGAAATGCCAACCCGAAATACTATGGCGGTCTGACCAACACATTCTCTTACAAGGGCTTCGATCTGACGGTTTTCTTCCAGTTCAACGAGGGGAATAAGATCTTCAACGAGAACCGCGTATTTGCAGAGGGTATGAACAGCCTGTTCGGCCAGTATGCCACGACCTTAAAGCGGTGGGAGCCCACAGACACCAATACGAATATGCCGCGGGCTGTCTTCGGCGATCCGAACGGCAATGCGGCGTTGAATTCCACGCGGTTCCTGGAAGACGGCTCTTTTATCCGGCTGAAGAATTTGATCTTCGCCTACAACCTGCCTGCGTCGATCGCGTCGAAGGCCCGGTTGAGGTCATTAAAAGTCTTTTTCCAGGGGACTAACCTCAAAACCTGGACGAAGTATAGCGGGTTCGATCCTGAAGTCAGCACCTTCCCCGGCGCCAATACGTCGCCCGGCACAGACTTCCTGACCTATCCGCAGGCAAAAAGCTGGACATTCGGGATTGATTTGGGCTTTTAACCAATACCAGTGATAAATTAAAATAAAAGAATTTACAATATGAAAAAGATTTTATTCATGCTTCTGGTGGGGTCGGTTATGTCAATGGGATGTAGCAAGATCCTGCAACAGAAACCGTATTCCGCCCTGGATGCGGCGACGGCCTTTACTACGGGGCCGGCGGTTACCGCAGGGTTGCTGGGGGTATACAACGATCTGCAACAGGCGTCATATTACGGCACGGACTATACGCTGCTATGCGACCTGGAGGCGGATAACCTCGATCATACCGGAAGTTTCCCACAGTACGAGCAAGTGAAGAACAGGGCCATTACCCCGGACAACGTTACCATTCAGAACACATGGAACCAGATCTATGCGGGTATCAACCGGGTCAATACGGTCATTGCCGATATTCCGAAGATCACGGACGCGAGCTTTGATTCGGCGGGGGCGATGGGAGAAGCGCGATTCCTTCGGGCCTTCATGTATTTCGATGTAATGCGCTACTGGGGTGGAACACCTTCAGGGTATTGGGACCCCAATGGTCTGGGTGTGCCGCTGGTGCTCACGCCGACCTTTACCGCAGCTGACGCCGCGCCGCATGCCCGGAGCACGGCCGGCCAGGTGTTCGCTCAAATACTGGACGATGTTAATTTTGCGATCGCGAATATTCCGAGCAGCAACGATTTCGGGCGGGCCAATACGCTGGTCGCGCAGGCTTTCAAAGCCCGGGTGGAATTGTACATGGGGAACTACGACGGCGCAGCGGCAGATGCGTTGGCCGCGATCCAGATGACTAGCGGCAATTTGGAACCGAATTATCCGAATATCTGGGTCACCAAGAATGACGTGCCGGAGAGTGTCTTCGAGCTGCAATTCAGCGCGACGAATACGAATGGGTTGTACTTCTACTATTTTGGCCGGGACGAAGTTGCGTCGTCGGCCAGTTTGCAAGCCGCTTATGATCCTTCGGATACCCGCCTGCCGGTGAATTTTTACCAGGGCGTCGACGCCAGCGGAAATTCGGTGAATGCGACGACAAAGTATATTTTGCCCGACGGATCGAACGATATTACACTGATCCGGCTTGCGGAGATGTACCTGACGCATGCGGAGGGGGTGATCCGGGGCAGTAGTCCGAATGTAGCAGAGGCGGTGGCGGATATCAATGTCGTACGCGCACGGGCCGGTTTGGCGCCGACGACGGCGTCGACCGTCTCCGATGTAGAGGATGAGATCCTGCTGGAGAACCGGCTGGAATTCCCGCATGAGTGTCACCGGTGGTTCGATCTGCGGAGGCTGGGGCTGGCGGCCTCGACTTTCGGGGTCACGGATTCGACCAAGATCTTGTGGCCGATCCCCCAGGCGGAAGTGCTGACGAGCGGCGGGGTGATCAAACAGAACCCGAACTACTAAGCCATAGATTCGATATAATTAAAGACCCCGCGCGATGCGCGGGGTCTTCTCTTTTTGCTGAATGCGATCAGAACGGGAGATCGTCGATCGGTTCGGTGATCTCGCCCGCCGAGGGGATGCGCGCGGAGGAACTGGCCGGGGGCGCATATCCACCTTCGGAGGCGCCGCCGGAATAGCCGCCGCCGTCGCTGCGTCCGCCCAGCAATTGGACGCTTTGGACGCGGAGGGTGAGGCTCACGCCGGTGGTCCCGTCGTTTTTTGGATAGGTCCTTACTTCAGGCGTGCCTTCTGCATATACCTGGGTGCCTTTTTTCAAATAGGGGGCTACTCCGGTGCGATCGGTCCAGTATGCACATTCTACCCAGATCGTCTTGTCCTTCTGGTTACCCTGGGCATCGCGAAATTTCTCGGTGTGCGCCACGTTGAAATTGATGACGCTTTTTCCGTTCACCGTGTTGGTGACACAATCTTTCCCCAGGTTTCCGATTACTTGAAGCTTAATCATAATGGTAAATTTTAGCGTTGAACGGCAATTTACGCTATTTAGGCGGGGTCGGGGGGAGAAGTTTTCCATGTTTTTCCCACCCTTTTTGGGGTTGGAAGCCGGCGTCAACGGCTCAACCGGTCCGGTCAACGGCAGTCATCGGATGCCGTGGGCTCATTCCCGGGACGAGCGGTAGGCATTCGGGTAATGGAAAGGCTAACTTTAAGGTGGGCATGAGGCATTTCTTTACCATATTATCCCTGTTGCTGGCCGCGGCAGGAATGGCGCGGGGGCAGGATTGGGGATCGGAAGCGGGCGAAAAAAAGCGGATCGATCGCATGGAGAATTGGGTCCGGGGACAGATCGGAGAGAAGCATGCGGAGATGGCGGATTCGCTCCGTGCCGTGATCGAACGGGCGATCCGCGGGTCGCAGCGGCTCGGATATGCTTATGGCATGGCACAAGGGTTGGCATGCAAGGCATTCCTGGTTCAGATGGGGGAAAGTGATTTCGCGGTGGCCGAACGGCTGGCACGGCAGTCGCTTGACAATTATGCGTTGACGGAAAACAAGGGCGGCATCTCGCTGGCTTACTCGGTATTGGGTTATTCATTGTTTGCCCAAAGCCGTTTTGATGAAGCGCTCGACAGTTATGGAAAAGCCCGGTATTATGCGCATTTGTCCGGCGACAGTGTGGAGGAGGCTCACCTGTTAAAAGTTATTGGCTCCGTTTACCGGGATCGGGGAGACTATGGTAAAGCATTCGATGTACAACAGCAGTGTGTTCAGCTCGCGGAGGCAATGCACAACAAGGCCGCGATTGCATACCAATATTTTACGCTTGCCGACCTTTTTATGCGCGTAGAGGATTACGCTTCCGCTCAGAAATACTTCCGGGTTGGTTTTGCATACGGAACGCCGCCCGCGCGGCTGGACTTCTGGAATCTGCTGATATATGCCGAGCTGTTGACGCATCTGCAACAATATGATTCGGCCGAACATTGTTACCGTCTCTGGGATAGCGCACATGCCGTGCCGGCGACGGTACGGTTCTACCTTGTCAGCAAAGGGGAGTACTATCTTACCCGGGGGAATGCCGCCGCTGCCCTACCCTACCTCACCAAAAGCATTATGGAGCATTGCCGCCTGAACGATCGCAACCAGGTGATGCGATGCCTCACGGATTTGGGGCGGGCTGAGGCCGCGGAGGGGCATGATGCGGCGGCATTATCCTATGCGCGGCAGGAGCTGCAGCTGGCACAGGAATATAAAGCCCGGCAGAATATCCGGGATGCCTGTCAGCTTATCTATATGCTGCACGACCGGGCGGGTAGAACCGACAGCGCGTACACGTATTTCCGGCGGTATATCGTCCTAAAGGACAGCGTGCTGAACGATCAGCTAAAAGGGCGGTTCGCTTCTTACGGATTCGAGCAGCAGATCCGCTGGATGAACCAGCAGAAGCTGCTGGATGACGAATGTCTGCGGACGGAGATGCTGACCAAGAACCTGCTCATCCTCGGGATTACGGCGCTCTTTTTGGTCGGCGCCATTTATATCTGGGTCATCCGGCTGCGGAGGAAGAATGAGGAGCATCTGCGGAGACGGGCGGAGTATGACCTGGAAATCCAGCAACTGGAAGCTGCAAGGGCAAAGACGGCATTGTTGCAGCGGGCCAAAGAGCTCGAAGTGCAGGCATTGCGGTCACAGATGAACCCGCATTTCATTTTCAATTGTCTCAATGCAATCAATCGTTTTATCCTCAGCCATGAGACCGAAGCTGCGTCCGATTACCTCACGAAATTCTCGCGGCTTATGCGAATGATCATGAACCATTCGCGGCGCGCAACGATCACCCTTGGGGATGAGATCGAAATGTTGAAATTGTATCTGGACATGGAGCGGCTACGATTCAAAGACGCGTTTGACTATTCGATAGAAGCGACGCCGGATGTGGATGCAGGGGACTTGTTCGTCCCGCCGCTGTTGTTGCAGCCTTTTGTCGAGAATGCCGTCTGGCACGGCCTGATGCACAAGGAAGGCCGGGGGCATCTGGCGATCCGGCTTTCACTCAGCGGGCAAGTATTGACCTGTGTTATCAGGGACGATGGTATCGGACGAAGGAATGCCGCGCTGTTGAAAAGCAAGTCCGCCGAAAAACATAAATCCATGGGGTTGGAGATCACCGCCGAACGTATGGCGCTGATGAGCGGGTCCATGCCGGAAGAGCCTTTCTTCACGATCCGTGATCTTTATGAGGAAGGGGGCGCAGCAGGGACGGAAGTTACTTTGAAGATCAAAATATATGATAAAAGCAATTATAGTGGATGATGAACCTTACTGTTGCGATACCCTGGCGATATTGCTCGAACGGTATTGTCCGCAGGTGGAAGTGACAGGCCGGTATCTTTCCGGGGCGGAGGCGCTGGAACCGATCCGGCAGACCTCGCCGCAGCTGTTGTTTCTGGACATCGAGATGCCCCGCATGAATGGTTTCGAGCTCCTCGAAAAGTTAGGCGAAGTGAATTTCGAACTGATCTTCACGACAAGTTATGATCAATATGCCATCAAGGCGATCCGGCACAGTGCGCTGGATTATCTGCTCAAGCCGATCGATCGGGAAGAGCTGATTGAATCCATACAAAAGGTGGAACAGCGGCTGCGGGCGCCATTGCCGCAACAGATCGACCTGCTTTTTCAAACGCTCCAGGCGCCGGCGCATGCCTTCAACAAAATTGCGATCCCTACGATGGAGGGTTTGCAGATGGTAGCTGTCAGCAATATTATTCATTGCGCGTCGGATAGCAACTATACCATCCTCCTGCTAAAAGACAGGCAGCGGATCGTCGCGTCGCGCACGTTAAAGGAGATCGAGGAGCTGTTGGAAGACTATTCCTTTCTGCGGGTCCATCATTCGAGCGTGGTGAATCTGAATGAAGTGGACAAGTATGTGCGGGGGGAAGGCGGGTATTTGGTGATGTCGGACGGCTCGGCCGTGAATGTGTCCCGGAGCAGGAAGGAAGGCTTGGTTCGCCGGTTGCTCAACCGGAATGCGTGAGCGGCGCGGGAGGCGGTCGGCTGCTGGATGGCGCTAGGCTTTGGGCGGAGGGAGGGTTAGATTTGTTGTCATTAAATTTAAATTATGAAACAGATGTCAGGCCTCCTGGTGAGCCTTTTGGTGGCAGGCGGCGCGATTACGGCTCGGGCGCAGCAACAAGATCAGTCATTCTTATTGAATTTGCATACGATCGGTTCCTCCGGTCCGGCGGTTCGCGCGGCGCGGGATTTTATGAAACGCGAAGGAGAACGAACGGAAGCGAAATGGAGTAAGATCAAAGACGGGTTCCTCGCCGAATTTGATCAAAATGAAAGTGCGGTCATGGATTTTTATGACCAGCGCGGGAACTGGCGTTTCTCCGTCCGTACGTATGGGGAAAACCGATTACCGGAAAACATCCGCCGGTTGGTGCGCGGCACTTATTTCGAGTATTCGATCTCCTGGGTGAAGCAAGTGAACGGCTTGGACGGGTATTCCTATGTAGTGCATATTGAAAATCCGGCGGCGTGGAAGGAGGTTATCGTGCGGGATGGGGAAATGACAGTATGGAAGGCGTTTGACAAATAGGGCCGATTAGCGTAATTTTGCCGGATGAGCCGGAAAGGAAAAGTGTTGGTTGCGATGAGCGGCGGTATCGATAGTACCGTGACGGCCCTGATGCTGCACGATCAGGGTTATGAGGTTGTAGGGATCACGATGAAGACCTGGGACTATGCGAGTGCCGGAGCATCCAAAAAAGAGACGGGGTGTTGCAACCTGGACAGTTTCAATGACGCACGGATGGCTGCCGTGCAGCACGGGTTCCCGCATTTCGTGTTGGATATCCGGGAGGAGTTCGGGGATTTTGTGATCGAGAACTTTGTAGATGAATACCTCGCGGGGCGGACACCGAACCCTTGTGTACTCTGCAATACCCATATCAAGTGGCGTGCACTGTTGAAGCGGGCGGATGCGCTGGATTGCGAGTATATAGCCACCGGCCACTATGCCTCCGTCCGGCTTGGGGGAAATGACCGGTACACGATTGCCAAAGGTGTAGACGGCACCAAGGATCAGAGCTATGTATTGTGGGGGTTGCAACAGGATCTGCTGGCGAGGACGCTTTTGCCGCTTGGGCCGTTTCGCAAGACGGAGATCCGGCAGATGGCGTTGGATTATGGCTATCCGGAGCTGGCAAGGAAGAGCGAGAGTTACGAGATATGTTTTGTGCCCGACAATGATTATCGCGGTTTTTTGAAGCGAAGGATGCAAGGGCTGGAGGAGCGCGTTGACGGTGGAGACTTCGTTGATAAAGAGGGGAATGTGTTGGGGAAGCACCGCGGGTATCCTTTTTATACGATCGGGCAGCGGAAAGGACTGGAGGTAACCTTCGGCAAGCCCGTCTATGTAACGGCGATCCGGCCGGAAACAAATACGGTGGTACTGGGTGACGAATCTGACCTCGACCGTTCCGACATGCGGGTAGCGAAAGTCAACTGGATGAAGTATGAAGGGGTAACGCCGGGAATGGAGGCGATAACAAAGATCCGTTATAAGGATGCGGGGACGTTGAGCAATCTTTATCCCGGGAGTACGTCCATGGAGAGGACGGCGGCGGGGAGTGCGTCCGTCGAAGGGACGCCAGCCAAAGGCACGCCAGCCAAAGGGACGCCAGCCAAAGGGGCGCCAGCCAAAGGGGCGTCGGCCAAAGGGGCGGGATCGCCGGCCGGCGCGGAACAGGCGGTCAGCGTGCGGTTTTATGGCAAGGCTAAGGGGGTTGCACCGGGGCAAAGCGCGGTATTTTATGAGGGGGATGAAGTGATCGGCGGGGGGATCATCCAGCGGGGCTGACCCAGGGCCGCCTTCGGCGGGCGAAGCAATAAATCAACGAGTTGGGCGTTTTTCCTACATGAAGATCCGGCTGCTTTTTGTTCTGTCTGCTGCGCTCGCCATCGGAGTTACGATCAGCGGCTGCAAAAAGACACTCCCGCCACCGGGTAGCCCCCTGACAACCTATTTTATTCCTTTAAAGGTCGGTAAGTATATCACTTACCGGATGGATTCCCTCAATTTTTACTACTACGGTCAGAACGATACGATCACCAGCTATCTGGCGAAGGATTCGGTGGAGAAGCAGACAGTGGACAATTCCGGCGCGACAGTTTGGCTGGTTACGCGCTATTTGAGCGATACGTTTGGATCGTCGTGGTCCCCTTCAATGACCTATGTAGTCACGCCTTCGAATGCGGCGATCGATGTGACGGAAAACAATCTTCGGTTTGTCAAGCTCGCTTTTCCCATGGACCTTGGCTACAGCTGGACGGGTAACACCTATTTGCCCTACAATCCGTATCAGGACTTTTTTACATACAGCTACTTCAACAATCTTACACTTTCCAACTGGAATTATGTTTATCAGCAAGTCAACCAACCTTTTACCGTTCTCGACGGGACGACATTTGACAGCGCTACCACCGTGCTCCAGGTAGCTGATTCCACCAATGTGCCGATAGCCGATCCAACGATCCTGGCTGCGGTTACCTATTGGAGTGAGACCTATGCCCGGAATGTCGGGTTGGTATACCGGCGTACGGAAATGTGGGAGTATCAGCCTCCCACCCCGGATGGGAGCCAGAGCGGCTATAAGATCGGGTTTGCGCTGACGATGTCGATCGTGGACCATAATTAGCACTGGGCCGACTTGCGACATGCGTGCGGATCGCGACATGCGTGCGGATCGCGACATGCGTGCGGATCGCGGCATGCCTTCGGATCGCGGCATGCGTTCGGATCGTCACGCGGGGCGGGGCTTGGTAGCCGGGCGCTTAGGGTTTGTGGAATCGGGCGGCGAAGAGCGTGTCGGCGTGTTGCGGATAGCCGATGACGGTGGAGCAGAGCTGTGTTTGAAGGCGAAAGGTGGATTGGATCCACTCGGTCATTTCTTCATTTTCCTTTTTAAATACGGAGCAGGTACAGTAGACGAGCGAGGCGTCGGGGGCAAGTTGCGGCGCGATATGGCGGAGGATTGCGCGTTGCCGGTCGCGGTATTGCCCGATTGCCGCGGGGTCAAAGAAATAAAGAGCTTCCGGGGTGCGGCTCCAGGTGCCGCTGCCGGTGCAAGGAACATCCGCAAGGATAAGATCGGCGCCGGCGGCGCTGGCGGGCGGCGGTTGGGTGGCAAGGTCGGCGACAAAGGTTAAATATTGCCGGATGCCGGCAGCTGTAAAACGCGTACGCAGGTTTTGCAAGATGGCAGGTCGGATGTCGGAAGCGGTTATATGGAGATTGGGAAAGATGTCGTAGGCCAGGATGGATTTGCCGCCGCTGGCGGCACAGGCATCCCAGAAAAATTCCGGGTTTGTTAGGGGGCCGGGAGAATTTGGCGGTTGCAGAAAGCCGGCGATCTGTTGGGAGCTGTAGTCCTGGATAACAACTTCGTGATCGGGAGTGAAACAGGATTCGACGTCGAATCCGTTGGGCAGGCGGACAGTGGAGGGCGGAATGAATTCAAAGGCGCGGACGGCCGGCGTGGAGAGCACGGTGTCGTGTTGACCGGGGCGGATTCGGAGGAAGAGGTCGGGTTGACGGAGGAAGGACAAACAAAATGCTTGGTGGTCGACCGATTCCGAGAGCTCGTCTTTCCAGGGGAAGATGTCGTTGATGCGGATTGAAGTCTGGCCGATCTTTTCGGGAAGGGAGGATTGCGGATTCCAATCCGGCCGGAAGTGGCGGAGCAGATCTGAAGGCTGATCGGTGCAGAGATACAATCCTGCGAGGAGACGATCGGGCACGGGAAGTCCGCGCAGGCTATGGCCGAGGCGATAAAAACCATACACGAGAGCGCTGAGTTCTTTACGGTCACGGGAACCCATCTGCCGGTTCGCGCGAAAAAATTCTTTCAGCCACATATGGAGCGGCTGGTCACCGGAATAGGTCTCGATGATCCGGGTCGCATGGCGCAGCTGGTTGTCGAATCTCACGGGGACTATAGTTCGAGCAGGGCTTTTAGCGGATCCTTGCCAAAGAGCAATTGGTCGGGGTTTTCCAGCAGTTCTTTTATCCGCACGAGGAAGCTGACCGACTCGCGTCCGTCGATGATCCGGTGGTCGTAACTGACCGCGAGGTACATCATCGGCCGGATGACAATCTGGCCGTTTACGACGACCGGGCGCTCTTCGATCTTGTGCATGCCAAGAATGGCCGACTGCGGGATATTGATGATTGGCGTCGACATAAGACTGCCGAAGACACCGCCGTTGGTGATCGTGAAGGTGCCTCCCTGCATTTCTTCCATGCTCAGCTTGTTGTCGCGGGCTTTGGTGGCGAGTTCCACAACCTTTTTTTCTATTTCGGCCATACTCAGACTTTCCGCGTTGCGGATCACCGGGACGACAAGACCTTTGGGGGCGGAGACGGCGATGGAAATATCGCAGTAATCATGATAGACCAGCTCATCACCATCGATGTAAGCATTGACCGCGGGCCATTCCTGCAGGGCGTAGCAGGTGGCTTTTGTAAAAAAGCTCATAAAGCCCAGATTAACGCCGTGTTTTTCCTTGAATCTGTCCTTGTGTTTTGACCTTAATGCCATGATCGCGCTCATGTCCACTTCGTTAAAGGTAGTCAACATGGCGGTGGTGTTCTTGGCTTCGACGAGGCGGCGCGAGACGGTCTTTCGGAGGTTGCTCATTTTTTCGCGCCGGTCCTGGCGGGTAAACGGTTCCTTCCCGGGAGTGCGGCCGGGGTGTTCGAGCGCATCGAGGACGTCGTGTTTCAGGATCTTGCCGTTTGCGCCGGAAGGCGTGATGGCGGCTGCATCGACCTTTTTCTCCGAGATGATGGCGGCCGCGACGGGAGTTGCTTTTATGTCCGCGGCGGGCTTTTCGTGGCCGGTGGTTTTTTCCGGCACGGCGGTTTTCGCCGGGGCGACGACGGCGGGGGCGGAATGATCCGGGGCGACGGGCCGCGCCGCGCCTTCGGGTTGCGCCTTTGCAGAAACTTCGGCGGCTGAAGGGCGCGAGGCACTCTCGTCGATCTGAGCGAGTACATCGCCGATCTTGAGCGTATCCCCCTCCTTCCCCACCCTTTTTAACGTGCCGGCCTTTTCGGCATTGACTTCAAATGTCGCTTTTTCACTTTCAAGCTCTGCGAGCACTTCGTCACGATCAACAAATTGTCCTTCATTCTTTAGCCATTTTACCAAGGTAACTTCATTAATGGACTCGCCAACTGCCGGTACTTTGATATCGATCATTTGTGGGTGTTTATAATTGGTTCTATATGCTGAATGCCGTGTCAATGATCTCCGCCTGTTCCTGTGCGTGCACTTTGAGATATCCCGTGGCGGTGGCAGCGCTGGGCTGGCGGCTGATCACCCCATAGTTGATGGACTTGAGGTTCATTTGAAGGTAGGAAGCGGCGCCCATGTTGAGCGGCTCTTCCTGGACCCAGAACCAGGTCGCGGCATGGCTATATTTTTTATACAGATCCTCCAATTGCCTTGCGGGCAGCGGATAAAGCTGTTCAACGCGAATGACGGCGACATCCTTACGGTTGTCTTTTTGCTGGCGCTCGGCGAGGTCGAAATAAACCTTACCGGTACAGAAGAGGACCTTTCTTACATCCCCGGCATTGTCCACAAAAGGATCGTCGATCACTTCTCTGAATCCTCCGTTCGTAAATTCCTCCATTTTGGAGTAGCTGCCCGGATGCCGCAGGTTGGCCTTGGGGGAAAAGTTGATCAGTGGTTTGCGGAACGGCCAGGCCAGTTGGCGACGGAATGCGTGGAAAAGGTTGGCGGCGGTGGTTATGTCGGTGACCACCAGATTCCATTCGGCTGCCATCTGGAGGAATCGTTCCATCCGGGCGCTGGAATGCTCCGGACCCTGTCCTTCATACCCGTGGGGCAGCAGCAGCGTAATGCCGTTCATCCTTTGCCATTTTTGTTCCGCAGCGGCGATGAATTGATCGATCATGACCTGCGCGCCGTTACTAAAGTCGCCAAATTGAGCCTCCCACAGAACGAGGGTATTGGGAGTTGCCAGGGCGTAACCATATTCAAAGCCGAGGACCGCGTATTCGCTCAGTAAAGAGTTGAAAATGCGGAACTCGCCTTTTGCGTCGGGCAGGCGGCTAAGCCGGTTATATTCTTCGTTGGTGTTCTCATCGCGCAGGACGGCGTGACGGTGTGAGAACGTGCCGCGTTGCACATCCTGACCGCTCATCCGGACGTCCTTGCCATCCAGCAGCAGGCTGCCGTATGCGAGAAGTTCACCCGTAGCCCAGTCGACCTTTCCTTCCTCTTTAAAGAGCTTCACCTTATCCTGCAGCAGCTTCTCTACTTTCCGAAGGGGTTTGAACGACTCCGGCCAGCTCATGATCGCGTCGAAGATCTTTGAAAAGTCCGATTCGCCGATGGCGGTGACCGGCGACTGATCGAAATCGGCGGGCGTGGATTTGCGGAGGCTTTGCCAGGCGCGTTCCGGTTTCTGGTAAATATAGGGCAGCGGGTTTTGTTTGACCTCATCCAGGCGTTCCTGCAGGTCCGCCCAGAATTTCTTTTCCATTTCCTTTGCCAGTTCCTTGGCGTCCCCCTCCCCGTTGTCGATAAGGTATTGTGTATATACCTCACGGGGATTAGGGTGTTCGTCGATCAGCGCATACAGATGCGGCTGGGTAAATTTCGGGTCGTCGCCTTCATTGTGTCCATGACGGCGATAGCAGACCATGTCTAAAAAAATATCCGAGTTGAATTCCTGCCGGTAGCGGGTGGCGATATCCGCGCACTTCACGACGGCTTCGGCATCGTCGCCGTTGACGTGTAAAACCGGTGCCTGGATGGCGGCGGCCAGGGAGGTACAATAGTCGGAGCTTCGGGCATCATCGAAGTCGGTGGTAAAGCCGATTTGGTTGTTGATCACGAGGTGCATGGTTCCACCCGTATAATATCCCTTCAGGTCGCTCATCTGGAGCACCTCATATACCACCCCCTGGCCAGCGAGCGAGGCGTCGCCATGGATGAGAATGGGCAGGATGCGATCGAAATCACTTTCATGCAATACGTCCGCTTTTGCCCGTGCAAATCCCACCACCACAGGGTCTACCGCTTCCAGGTGAGAGGGATTCGGCATCAGTTTAAGCTGGACAGTCTGGTCTGGTCCGGTCTTGATCGTGCTACCATAACCCATGTGATATTTTACGTCACCGCTTCCCATGGTCTGGTCCAGTTTGGCGGTACCCTCAAATTCGCTGAAGATCTGCTCGTATGTCTTACCCATAATGTTGGCCAGGACATTCAAGCGGCCGCGGTGTGCCATTCCGATCACCACTTCCTGGACATTGAGCGCGGATGCGGTATTGATGATCGTATCCAGCGCGGGGATGGCATTCTCCCCGCCCTCGAGCGAAAAGCGTTTCTGACCGATGTATTTGGTATGGAGGAATTTCTCGAACATGACGCCCTCGTTGAGCTTCTCCAGAATGCGGCGTTGCTTTTCCAGGGGAAGGGGGTCCAGGAACTTGTGCTCCATTTCATTGGTGAGCCAGTCGATCTTTTTCTGTTCGCTGATATATTTGAATTCGATGCCGACGTGACCGGCATAACACTGCTGCAGGTGCTCGAGTATCTTACGCAGGGTAGTAGTGCCGAGGCCGATAAGGTTGCCGGCGAAAAAGCTTTTATCCAGGTCTTCTTCGGTGAATCCAAAGAAGGCAAGGTCGAGGTTGGCGCCCCTGTCCTTACGGGGACGGATAGGGTTGGTCTTTGCGATCAGATGGCCCTTGTTGCGATAGCCGAGGATCATCCGGTAGGCGCCAAGTTCCTTTTTCCAGTCTACGCCATCGGCGGTGGTCAGGGTCGACGTGGGTGCGGCAGGACTAAAAGTGCCGTTTGCGCTGGTACCGTTGGCTTTTGGCGAGCCATTGGCGGCCGCCAATTTGCCTTGGGTGACCGCGAAGTCGAACCCTTCGAAGAAATGTCGGAAGTCGGGGTCCACCGCGTCGGGGTTCTTTACGAAATCCTGGTAGAGGCCTTCAATATAAGCTGGATGTGAATTAGTTATAAATGAAAAGTCCTTCATAGAAGAGCTGGTTGAGTCGGGCCGGCCGGGGGCCGGCGATTTAGGGCTACAAATATCGGTCAAAGTTCGTCATAGCGCTATGGTTTTTTAGGGGTTTTTACCAATTATTTAACCGCGCGGACAGTGGAATGGCGACGGCCAGGACGCTGGGCAGGGGCGGCCAGGACGGTGCACGGGGGCGGCCAGGACGGTGGACGGGGACGGCCCGGACAGTGGGCGGGGACGGCCCGGACGGTGGACGGGGGCGGGTCGAAGGGTGGATGGGGGCGGCCGGGACGGTGGATGGGGGCGGCCGGGACGGTGGAAGGGGGCGGCCGGGACGGTGGATGGGCATGGCTCGAAGGTGGACGGGGTTGCTCGGAGCCTCGGGGTGAAGGGGGCGAAGGAGGGTTGGAGCGAAGGAGGCTTGGGGCACAAGAGGCTCGGGAGCGAAAGGACTCGGGAGCGAAAGGACTCGGGAGCGAAAGGCTCGGGAGCGAAAGGCTCGGGAGCGAAAGGGCTTGACGCAGGAATAGGGCGGGCGAACCCCGGAGTGCGATGCCGGGCAAGCCCGGGAGATTTATGCGCATGATTTGGAAAGATACGCATGATTTTAGCGGGGTGCTCGCAAGAGCACCATGCAGGCCTCAGGATCGGGTCGGCGCGCATGCTTAGGGCGATTTTAGGGAAATTGCCGAATTTGCAAGCCACGGATTTGGTAGTTAAAGCAAACGCTCGTACTTTTGCCGTCCTAAAATTGTCGAGTTCATGGCTAATCATAGCGCAACAAAAAAGGATGTTAGACAGGCCGAAAAGCGGCGTGATCGTAACCGGTACTACGGGAAAACCACCCGGAACGCGATCCGCGATCTGCGGGAGGTTAAAGAGCAAAACGAAGCAGGCAAGCAGTTACCCGAAGTCGCTTCCATGATCGATAAGCTGGCTAAAAAGGGAATCATTCACAAGAATAAGGCGGCGAATCTGAAGCGCAAGCTGGCCAGAAAGGTCAATGGGCTCGCAGCGGCGGCGAAAAAATAGAATGCGTGACCCGGCCCCGAGCGCGGGATATAAAGCCCCGAGCGCGGGATATAAAATAGTTCTTGTACAAAAAAAGAGGGCGTCAACTTCAGTGGGGACGTTCTCTTTTTCTATTTTAGAGGAATGAGAAAACGACTGTCGCTTATTTCCCTTCTTTTTCCACTGATCGGATGGGGCCAGCATCTACAAACGCCTTTTGAAGCTTCTGAAGGCAAACGCACCGCAACCTTTGCAGAGTGTATCACATTTTACAAAGAGGTAGACAATGCGTCGAACCTGGTGTCGATCAGGGAGATGGGGATGAGTGATGCCGGATATCCTTATGATGTGGTGTTGTATTCGAATGACGGAAGCCATGATCCTGCGTTGTGGCACCGGCAGGGTAAGGTGGTGATCCTCATCAACAATGGAATCCACCCGGGAGAGCCGGATGGAGTCGATGCCAGTATGCTGTTGATCCGTGACCTGGCTGAAAAGAAGATCCACATTCCTGATAATGTTGCGCTCGCGGTGATCCCGCTTTACAATATCGGCGGCGCGTTGAACCGAAGCAGTTTCTCCCGGGTGAACCAAAACGGTCCCGAGGCCTACGGGTTCCGGGGGAACGCGCAAAACCTCGACCTCAACCGCGACTTTACCAAGAATGACAGCCGGAATGCAAAGTCCTTTGTACAGATTTTTCATTGGCTGGACCCCGTGTTGCAGATCGACAACCATGTCAGCGACGGGGCGGATTATCAATATACAATGACCTTATTGTGTTCGCAATGGAACAAGCTCGGCGGCCAATTGGGTGTATTCCTGCATGATGTCCTGCAGCCGGCGCTGTTTGCAGATATGGAGAAGCGAGGTTGGGGCATGACGCCGTATGTCGAGTTCGAAGCGGGAAGCCCGGGCGAGGGGTGGGACGGTTTTTACGACGAGCCAAGGTATTCCAGCGGTTATGCATCATTGTTCCACACGATCGCTTTTATGCCGGAGACGCACATGTTAAAGCCGTTCAGGGACCGCGTATTGTCAACCTATGCATTGATGGAAGCGATGATCGGCCAGGCGTCGCGATATTCTGGTGAGCTGTTGAAGAAGCGGGTGCAGGATATTGCGGCCGACTTGGACAGCGTCCGACTGGCGCTGGACTGGAAAGTGGATAAGTCCCGATGGGATTCGATCCGGTTCAAGGGATATGAGCCGGGGATGAAGGCGAGTGACGTGACCGGGTTACCGCGCATGTACTACGATCATACGAAACCTTTTGACGTACCCGTCAGGTTCTTCGACTATTTTACTGCCGATGTTTGGGCGCCGGTGCCGAAGGCTTATGTCATTCCGCAGGGCTGGCATGCGGTAGTGGATCTGTTGCAGCTGAATGGCGTTCACGTAGCTCGGTTGCCTGCCGACACAACGATGGCAGTCGAAGTCTATCATATTGCCGATTACAAATCCTATCCGCGAGCCTATGAAAAACATCATAAGAACACAGCCGTCCAGGTAAAAGCCGACCAGGAATCCATTCATTTCCTAAAGGGAGACTATGTCATCACGACAAATCAGCCGGCGCGTCGGTTCCTGGTGGAGATGCTCGAACCAACGGGCGAAGATTCCTATTTTGCATGGAATTTCTTCGATGCGATATTACAACAAAAAGAAGGATATAGTGGGTACCGATGGGAAGATGTCGCGGGGGAATGGTTAAAGACACATCCGGATGTTCGGCGGCAATTGGAGCAAAAGCGACAGGCCGATTCGGTGTTTGCGCAAAACGCAAGAGCCCAGCTGGAATTTGTGTACACGCATTCTCCGTACTACGAACCAGCACACCTGCGATATCCGGTTTATCGAATTGTGAAGTAGTCTCTTTAGTATCCCCTGTCCCGATCTCCGCCGCGGTCGCCACGATCACCCCGGTCACCCCGGTCGCCGCCGCCACGATAGCCGCCGCCACCGCCGCGATCACCCCGGTCATCTCTGCCACCTTCACCACCCCCGGGCCGATAACCGCCGCCGCCACCCGGACGATAGCCACCACCACCACCGGGACGATACCCGCCGCCGCCAGGACGATAGCCGCCGCGTCCGCCACCCCCGCGGTCACCGCCGCCGCGAAAATCCCGGCCGCCGCCACCACCGCCGCCGCGGTTTTGTTCGTCGGCCTCCTTGACCGCCATTTTCTTTCCACGGATCGAAGCGTTGTCAAGGGTCTCAATGGCTCCGCGGGCTTCGGTCTCGTCTGGCATATCTACAAAGCCGAAGCCTTTACTCTTCCCGGTTTCCCTGTCCATCACAATTTTTGCAAAGTTCACCGTGCCGTACAGCTCAAACATTTCTTTCAGGTCCGTGTCGTCAAAATCATAAGGAAGACCTGCTACAAAAAGCTTCATGCCGATAGATTTAAGAGGTAAAAATACAGGAATAAAAATTATATATAGGAAATAATTACGGTTTAAAAATAGAGTAAAACATCAACATGGCCTAACAATCGGTTGCGTTTTAGTGGATTTACGATTTGCAATGAGTAGAAACTACTAATTGAGTTTGGATGGCGGGGAGAAAAGCATTGGATGCTGCGGAAGAACGGCATCGAATGGATGGTTCGGCAGAACGGCATTGCGGGTCGATGTCCCGCCGGGTCAGGGATTAAAGTGGCCGGCCCCGGTGGGGCCGGCCACGATTTCATTATGGGGTGATATGGACGATGCCTGCACCATTGTAGGAATGGTATTCACCATTGTACATCGCATCGGCGCTGACCGGGCCCATGTGATAGATCCCGGGTGAGACGGCACGAACGGCATAATAGTACGTTTGCTTCGCGGAGCGGAGGTCGACGAAGAGATTGATCCGGTCGTCGCGGACGTCGAGTGCAGTGGGTTTATCCTCGTCCTTGACCCAGTCGAGACCTGGAATGTTCTTGGTCCTTGGGTTCTCGATCTCAAAGCCGGCGGGCAGCATGTCGGTGATGACGATATTGTCGACATCGGTGCTAAAGGTCCGTTCGAGGGTCAGTTGGACGATCACGAGATCATTTTGTTTGAAGGAGGTGCCGGTAAGGGGGCGGCCAAAGCGGTCGAAAAAGCGTTTGCGTACTTTCAGGTAACTATCCTCCTCCTTAAAGCTACCGGTGGCGCTGATGCCTTCAGTCTCCCAGAAGTAATAAAGCCGGCCGGCGCCGCGCGCGTTTATGGTAACGGTTGGTGTCGCGCCCGTGTTGGAGCCTGCAGCGATCTCGCGGGTGGAAAGTTTTAGCGGGTTGCCATCCATCGTACCGACTTTTTTGCCGTCGACCATCACGTCGGCTGTCACGGAGGAACCGGCAGCCTGGCGGGCCACTTTACCGAGGCCGAGGACGCTAAATGCCAACTCCTGGGTGCTAAACCAATAGCGGGACTTCAACTTTTCCACTACGTGGCGGGCCATGACCGGGATCTGCGCGTTATTGGGGTCGGCATCGACGAGGACGTCGAGCGCGAGAGACTCATCCCGGATATCGGAGGCAAAGCTACCGCCGGACATCGTGTTTGGTTCTTCGCCGGTATAGCTGGCCGGCAGGAATTGCTGGAAGCTGCGTCGATCGCCTGCGAGGGCATAGGCGGCGGCCAGCAAATAGCGGCAATCCAGGCTGAGCATAGTTGGGTTGGCTTTATAATAATTCATCACGCTGACGTCGGGCTGGCCGGCGAGAGCGAGGACATACAATCCATAGCTAACCTCTTCCGGCGCAATCCTTCTGTTAAAGGTCCGGTTATACCAATACACGACGGTCTCGCGGTTTTTCAGCCGGTTATTAATATAACCAAGCATCGTGGAGAGCAAACCCTTGTCCACATCGAAGCCGGCCTTTTGCGCTTCGATCAGGAAGTGGGCGGCATAGATGGTCGCCCACCAGTTTTCGGTGCCTTCGTCATCCCAGAGGGTCACCGCGCCGTTGTAGAGCTGGCGCATTTTTATTTTCCGGATCGCCTCCTGCACGTTAGCGTTGGCACTGGCTCTTTGGGAGGTGGCCACGCTGGTGCGGACGAGGTCGGCCATATCCCCGAAGTAGAGTTGAGGGAAGGCGATGGAAACAGTCTGTTCGGTACAGCCGTAGGGGTATTCGACGAGGCGATTTAGCCAGGGGCCAAGTTCGGCGGCAGGAGACTTGCTGATAACAAGGTGGTAGTCGATGCTGGAGGGAATGTAATCCCCGATCGACCAGTTAACCGGCGCGGAGGAACCGCCGGCGATCGAACCGGCGCCGGTGAATTTCTGCAATGGGGCGGAGGGTCTGATCCCGATCTCGGTTTCGTCGGTAAAACGTTCGCCTTTGCTGTTTACGTCGACGGTCACCTTGCCGATGCCGATAGCCGGTGAAGCGGCCAGCTTGAATTCAGCACGGCCTTCACTATTGGCGCCGATATGGAGAGTTTGGACGTCGTCGCCGATAGGATGAATGGGACCGCTTAACCGCAGCTTCACATCGGCATTCCCGCCGGCTGCGGTGGTATTACTGACGGTGACCGGCATAGTAACCGTATCGCCCGGACTCATAAAGCGCGGAAGTGCGGAGCTGAGTACGATCGGGTCGGCTACGGTCATATTGACGTCTTTCGAGCCGAAATCATCGTCTTTATAAGCTACAGCCATCAGGCGGACGGAGCCGGAGAATTGCGGGATGTCAAATTCGAAACTGGCTTCGCCGCTGCCGTCGGCGTGGGCGATACCGCTCCAGTAGGAGAGGATCTTGATACGCTTGGCCGGCATCGGGTTGGTCCGTTTCTTCATATCGCCGCTTTCGTCACCGCCCGTGCTGCTCAACGCCGCCTTTATTTCCGGAAAAAGCAGCGGGTAGAGGTCATAGTCCGTGACTTCGAGAGCCCGTTTGGCGTAAAAGTGTGCATATGGATCCGGGGTTGAAAAATCGGAGACCTGGAGGACGCCATTGTCCACAGCGGCAAGGGTGATCATACTGCCCGGGGCAGCCTTGACGGTCACTTTCTGGTGTGTATGAGACCTGACGGCGGTTTGGGCGGCGATCTCCACGGGCATATGCCGGTCTTTCGCTTCGACTTTCACCGACTGGAAGCCATGCGCCACGGTAAGCGGGATGTCCGACAATTCATGCGGCTTTATCAGGGTTGCGGTGATATAAACATTCGGGACGTCATCGATGGTCAGCGGAAGGCTCAGGTGAGCGGTACGCTTGCTGACATCGACGTATTGATAAGATATGACCTTATCCGTCTCGAGGGTTACCAGCATCCGGCCGTCGAAGGGTGTCTTGAATAGGGCGCCGACGCTTTCCCCGGTGCTGTAGGCCGCTTTTTCCACCGAGATATCGATATGCCCTTCGTTGTTGACCTGGAAGTTGGAGTTGTCACCGCCCCAGTCTCCCCAGCTATAGAATTCGCGGCTCACGTAGCTGTTGGCGCCCGGAATGGATACGCGAAGCTCATAGTCGCCGGGAGACCGGGGGATGAAGGGATAATTTGTTTTGTCGCTGCTGACGGTGACGGTATTGCTGCTGATCATGATATCCTGTTGCTGTGACTCGTAGCGGAAGTAGTCGCCATTTTTTGTCAGCACGGTATGGTACTCATGTTTGACAACCTCTACCCGTGCCGATCCGGTTACGAGCTTCCCGGTCCGGTCGACGGCGACCAGCGGGAAATTGACGGCTTCGTTGAGCGGGTAGAAATAGTAGCCGTCATTGCCGACGCCGAAAAAAACGGGTTGCGTATAGATATCGATGCCGGCGCTCTTGCTGACGGGGCGTCCGGTCTCGTCGAAGACGGTAGCGAAAAAAGTCGCATGGAGCAGGCCAAGGTTCCGGAAGATCGCGGGCACTTCGTAATGTTCGACGGCATTTCCCTGGTCGTCGGTTTTTCCCTGTCGGACATTCTTGTCGAAGGTCGTGCTCTGGGCGGACAGGCCGAAGTCATAGTTATCGAAGTCTTTTGGCCGGAAAGTTTGCCGGTGGACCTGTATCTCGCATTCATAATTGCGATTGGCGGCGGGCGGTCCGAAGAAGTTTACGGCGTGGATGTCGAGTTTTGCGGCATCGCCTGCTTCAAGGAATGTTTTATTCAGCTGGGTGGTCAACTTTATGCGATCGGGTACGAACTCCTCGATGCGGAAGAGTTGGGTGGCGAGCAGAACGTCGTTCGAGGTATAGACTTCGAGCGAGTAGGTACCGGTGATGGCGGTGAGCGCGATGTCCACGTTGCCTTCGATGGAGCCCTGATCATTGGTAGTCTTGCGGAAGCTCTTTAGCTCTTTGCCATTGGGCAGAAGGAATTTTAGGACGACAGGCAGTTCGCCGGGAGATTTCCACTGGCGGTCGCGAAGGATGACAGAGAAGTTGACGCGCTCGCCGGGACGGTAGATATCGCGTTCGGGGTATACATATGCGTCGAGGCCCGAGGGGTTCGAGCGGCGACCGCCGACTTCGAAGCGGGAAGTATTGACGCGGGTAGTACCGAAAGGCAGGTAGTTAAAGTCATCGGCGGAGTGCGCAATAAGCATCGCCGGTCGGAAGCCGAAGAATTCGCGACGGGTATAGCCGATCTCGGCGACGCCGTTTGCGTCCGTGGTCCCGGAGCCCAGCAATTGGTTATTGGCGCCGTAGGCCTGAATAGCCACGCCGGGTAGAGCGGAGGCGGTCTTTATTGAGTTGGTAAATACGAGGATCTTTTCCTTTCCCTCTTTTGCGATCATTCCGATGTCGGAAAGAGAAATAAACCTGCTGTCGCGCAGCCAGTAATTCTTTGTGGAGCGGATCATCACGTGATAGATGCCTTTGAATTCGGGAAGTTTGTCGCTCATGTTGAGGGTCAGGAGACGGTTCACGGTGCTATTGCTGCTCCGGGGCAGACTGCGCGTATCGATTTCCTGCTCGTATATCACGTCTCCGAGGACCTCATCATCGGAGGAGCTATTGTCAAAGGAGGGTCCGTCACCTTCTTCCGAAGTCTCGGCGGTTTCGGACGAACTGCTCGTCCGTGATTCATGGGGCCGGTAGTAATTGGTGTGCTGAGCCGCAAGCAGGTTATTCTCATAGATCTTGGAGACGATGACTTTTACCCGGGGCACGTTCACGATCTTTACTTCGATGTTCTTTGCGCCTTTTCCCGAGAGGTACACGCCCTTGTCGTTGGCAAAGCCAATGGAGGGTTCTAACTGGCCGAAAGTGATATTTGTGTTGTATTCTTCATGAAGGATACCGCCAATTCGGCCGCGAAGGCCTTTCCCGATTGTCAAGGTATAGCTCTTTGACTCGTCGAAGTTATCGCTTTGAATGATGAGACCCGTTTCGGTCGCCTGGGCAGTGAATTTTACGGCAGGGCTGACCGTGATCGACGAAGCGAGGTTAGCGGCTACGAGCTGCTGGCTTGTCGAGACATGAATGGATCCGGTCGTACCATCGTGATCGGTGGTCACCTCACCGATCGCCAGGACATAGGGGGAAGGGATGGATGTAGTCAGATCCAGGGGGTTGGTGAGACCATTTGAACCGCCGTCCGGGAGCAGACCTTTGCCGATCGTGATTTTCGCCTGGAGGGTCTTGTCTTCCATTTTCAGGTTGGTCAGCCGGAACGACAGACGATCGGCCGTTGAAAGAGTCTGGAGGTTATAGGTAATGGGTTGACCATCGACGAAGATGGCCATTTTATCTTTTAGGCCGGCCGGATTTACGGCGTAGTTGAACTGCATGTCGATCTGGGGAATGGCGGACGTGCTGTTTTCATCCTGCAATACCCAGGTCGCGTTGACGTTATCTACGCGAAGGTCCGGCGTATGAAAAGAAAGATCGCCGTCGGCTTTGAGGCGGCCGAACTTGCTGTGCTTGAGGATAACGTCCTTCAGGATTGCTTTGTAGCTGGTGGCGGGAGCAAACGAGCGGGCCGGAGAGAAAACCAGTTCGTCAGGATGTTCCCAGCGGAACCGGCCTGCGATCTTCGGTTCAAATTCTACATATTCCGTGGAATCCCATTGATCGACGAGGGAGTCGGGGACCAGGGACTGATCGAAGCGGAAGGTCAGGTTACCGAGTGCCGGAACTTCGTCTTTTGCATTGGTGTAGTCGAGCTTAACGGTGCTGCGGTTACAGGAAGTGGAAAGGATGAGCAAGAAGGCGATGGACGCCATGGCGTTCAGGCCAGGCAATTTGGCGGCTGCGCCAATACGGTTAGGCATAAGAGGTCAGATTGAAGTTTTTATATAAAACGACGTTAATATACAAAAAGGACAATGAAATTCGCGCCGTAACTATTGCAGGCAAACGAATAAATAGTGAATTTAGTGCGGGAGCTAAGGGGGAATGGAGGGGGACATATAAGATCGGGGCAGCGCCCCGACAATTTGAAGCTGAAATTACGATATGAAAAAGCTGTTTGTCAAGGGGGCGAATAATAAGAATTTGTTAAACCGCGAACGCGGCCGCGGTCGGTGGTGGCGATGGACAAAACGTGGCGGGATAGGCGTGGCCGGGTTGTTTTTTCTGTTTCTACTGCTTAATTGGGTCTTCCCCCTGCCCGATCGGATAGAATACTCGACGATCGTCACGGATAACAAAGGCGAAGTTATCCATGCTTTCCTGACGCATGACCAGCAATGGCGGATGAAGACGGACCTCGGCGAGATCTCACCGTTGTTGAGAAAGACGATCGTTGAGAAGGAGGACAAGTATTTCTATTATCATCCGGGCGTAAACCCGGTGGCGATGGTGAAGGCGTGTGCGCGGAATATTTTTGCCCGGCGGCGGACGTCAGGGGCAAGTACGATCACGATGCAGGTGGCGCGGGCGTTGGAGCCTAAACGACGGACGTATTGGGGTAAGCTGGTTGAGGTATTCCGGGCATTCCAGCTCGAATGGAAATACAGCAAGGACCAGATCCTACAATTATATTTGAACAAGGTACCCTACGGTGGCAATATCCAGGGGGTCAAGTCTGCATCGATCCTCTATTTCGGCAAAAATCCCGATCATTTGTCGTTGGCGGAGATCACGGCGCTATCGGTCATTCCAAACCGGCCGTCCTCGCTGGTGCTCGGCCGGCACAACGATCTGATTGTCGCTGAACGCAACAAATGGCTCCGACGGTGGGCGCGGGAGGGCGTTTTTGCGCCGAAGGAGATCGAGGATGCGCTAGCCGAGCCGTTAACGGCAAGGCGGGGTGTGGTTCCCAGCCTGGTACCGCAGCTTGCCTGGAAGCTGAAAAAGAGGGGACAGGATGTTGTACACTCGACTATCGAGCTCAATACCCAGCTCAAGATCGAGAAGCTGGTAAAGGACTACTCGCGGACGCTAACGCTGAAAAATATCCGAAATGCGGCAGTGGTCGTCATCGATAACCGAACCCGCCAGGTCGTCAGCTACGTCGGAAGCGCTGATTTCCATGATTCGACGGATGCGGGACAGGTCAACGGAGCGGCAGCGATCCGGCAGCCCGGGAGTACACTAAAGCCGTTGTTATACGGGTTGTGTTTTGACGCGGGTCTGCTGACGCCAAAGATGACCATCGAGGATGTGCCGGTAAACTATAATGGGTTTACGCCCGAGAATTATGACCGGAAGTTCAACGGCTATGTTACGGTCGAATATGCGCTTGGACACTCGCTGAATATCCCGGCGGTGAAAAGCCTCAGGGCGCTTGGTACGGATGTATTGATCCATAAGCTGGTGCAGTGTGACTTCCGGCAGGTCGACAAGGATCGGGACAAACTCGGGTTATCCATGATCTTAGGGGGATGCGGAGCGACGTTGGAGGAACTGACGGGGATGTACTCGATTTTTGCGCATGAAGGCATGTACGTCCGTCCTGTTTATTCATTTGACGATACGGCATTGGGCGGCCCGGCGGCAGGCGGCGCGTTGCGGAATGCCTGGAGACCGGCGGATGGTGCGGCAGTACCCGCTTCAGCGGGGGCCGCGGTTGGGCGCCGGATCCTCAGCCCGGCTGCCGCCTTTATGATCAACGAGATGTTATCGAGGGTCAATAGGCCGGACTTCCCGGTCAGCTGGGAAAGCACAATGCATTTACCAAAGATCGCGTGGAAGACGGGGACCTCGTATGGACGACGGGATGCGTGGAGCATCGGCTATAATAAGAAGTATACGGTTGGGGTGTGGGTGGGCAATTTCTCCGGAGTTGGCATACCCGAGCTAAGCGGAGCTAATGTGGCGACGCCTTTATTGTTTACGGTGTTCAATACCATCGACTATGATGCCGATGACCAGTGGTTCAGCCAGCCGCCGGATTGCGATATCCGGATGGTCTGTACGGAGACCGGTTTGCCTCCCGCGGATTTTTGTGCGCACCTGGTTACGGATTATTTTATCCCCCTTGTATCTCCGGCCCGCAAATGCGACAATATGGAGGAGGTTTTTGTGTCGGCGGATGAGAAGGTGTCATACTGCCGGACTTGTCTGCCTGAGGCGGGATACAAAAAGAAGCTGTATAAAGTGATGTCCCCGGAGATGCGCGATTACAATGAGGCCAATAAGATCGCTTTCGTGCCGATACCGCCGCATAATCCGGCATGTGAGAAGCTGTTCCGCGAGGGCGGGCCGGTGGTGGTTTCGCCGGCGAATGGAAGCGAATACCTGATCAATAAAAAAGATCCGGAGCCGGTACAGTTGCAATGCAAGGCGGGAAATGACGTGGGAAAGGTGTATTGGTATATCAATGACAAGTTCTATAAAGGAGGGGATGCGGGCGTGAAGCAATTCTTCTTCCCCACGGAAGGGCCGGTCAAGATATCGGTAACGGATGACAAAGGAAGGAACAGGAACATCTGGATCAGGGTGAAGTTTGTGGATTTGTAAAGGGGGGCGGGCGCGAATCGGTCTGAAATGACGGCAGGCAAGGGCGGAGAACGCGCGGAGTGTGTCAGGCGTACCAGTTGAAGTGGATGCCGATGAATTTCCAGCCCGTTTCGGTGCGACGAAAGAAGCAGGTCGAACCGGCGCCGCAGCGGCTTCCGCAAACTATGTTGAGGTCGATAACGGCGTATTTGCCGTCGTCGGTGAATTGTGGGAGAGAGAAACTGAAGATGTCATGGAAATGTGTGGTGTCCCCCTTAGGCGGCACCAGGGATAGGATAGAGTCCGCCTGACGGCGCGAGATGCAGATAGCCCGGGTCAGAGAGTCCTTATTCCAGAGATGGTGAAAGTCCGAATGATAGACTTTTTCCGCGAGCTCATTAAGTATGCTGATGGGTATAGGTTCGAGGAGGGATTTGGACAATTCGTCGTAGTCGTATTTTACGAAGCGGCAGGTATCGGCGCCGGATAAGAGAAAATAATGGGGGCGGACACTGTCAGCCGTGAGCGAGAATGCGATGTTGACGAATCGCTCCGGTGATGGAATGGGTGCTTGCGCCCGACTTGATACGCCGGGGGCGCAGGTGATGATGAGCGCGGCGAGGTAGCGGATCATGGATATAATTTAATCTGCCTGGTGGACCCCGCCGGCGCCACTGACGTGCTGATCCACTTTGGCGCCCCCCTTATAGTCAACGGTGCCGGCGCCGCTGACTTGTGCGTCGAGATGGACGCTGGCATAAACCTGGGCGGAACCTGCTCCGGAAATGTCCACTTTTGTGTCTTCCGATTTCAAATCGAAACAATGCGCGTGGGCGGCGCCGCTCAGGTCAAGCGAGACGGACTTTGTCTCGCCTTTCAGGTCGATGTTGCCACTGCCGGTGACTTCGGCGGAGATGCGGGGAGCATTGATTTCCATTTTCATATCACCTGCGCCGCTGATGTGCATTTCGATATTTTCCGGGTTGTTGATGGCTGACTGGCCGATGATGTCACAGGCGCCGGAAACGTCGATATCATTATATACCGGCGAGGTGACATAGATCTTGAGATCGCCGGTCGGGTCAAGATTGTATCCGCTCTTCTCCCGAACGATCACCTTGCCGCCTTCCTGGTAGACCTCGACGAACTGCTGGAGATTCTCGTCCACTTCGACTTTTACGGAGTGCTGATCGCCCTGGGAGACAAAAACCTTCGCCGCGCCGCCAACCTCTATGTCCTTGAAACTGCCGACCTGGCGGTCCTGGGTCGTTACATTTCCGTTGCCGTGGACGCGCTTGCCGAAAATATGATTGCAGGAAAACAACATGATCGGAAAGGTCAGCAGCAGGCAGGTCTTAAGGTGAATCCTGGTCATGGCGGATGTTTTAGGTTATATACAAATGTAGTTGATTTGACGGGGAAAAATAGGAAGAGGTTACGGTTGATCTGACGGGGAAAACCGGCGGAGGTTACAGTGGGGGATTTTTTTTACCTTCGCGTCACGATGACGGAAAAGATTCTAATCCTCGACTTTGGTTCTCAGTATACCCAATTGATAGCCAGGGCTGTACGTGAGGCCAATGTCTACTGCGAGATTGTCCCATATCATAAGACGGTCGAATTTGACCCTTCGCTGAAAGGGATCATCCTGTCGGGAAGTCCTTTTTCGGTGAACGATAATGGCGCGCCCGTGGTGGATGTTGGCGAGCTTCACCAACACGTTCCCGTGTTGGGCATTTGTTACGGTGCACAGCTGACGGCTAAATGGTATGGCGGAAGTGTCGAGAAGAGCAGTAAAAGGGAATATGGAAGGGCATTGATGCATAAACGACAGGAGGACGTGATCTTAAAGGAGGTCACGGAGTTATCGCAGGTATGGATGAGCCATGCCGATACCATACTCGAGCTGCCGGCGGGTTTTGAAGTGCTGGCTAACACCGAGACCATTCCTTTTGCGGCTTTCCGAAAAACGCGTCACAACGGGGATCTGCCGTTGTATTGTCTGCAATTTCATCCTGAAGTCTATCACTCGATCGAAGGGAAGAAGATCCTGCGGAATTTTCTCGTGAATGTATGCGGTTGTTCGCAGGACTGGACGCCGGCTCATTTTGTGTCGGATACCGTAGCGGCGTTGAAGCAACAAATCGGATCGCGAAAAGTTATTATGGCGTTGAGTGGAGGAGTGGATTCGACGGTGGCGGCGACGCTCATCCACCAGGCCATCGGTGACCGGTTGGTAGGGATCTTCGTGGATAATGGGGTCTTGCGGAAGAACGAATTCAACCAGGTTTTGGAGACATATCGCAAGATTGGGCTTAATGTGAAAGGTGTTGATGCGGCGGAGATGTTTTATCGCCAGTTGGCGGGGAAGTCGGATCCGGAGGCCAAGCGGAAGACAATCGGCCGGTTGTTCATCGACGTGTTCCAGGAGGAAGCGGCGAAGGTGGAAGGAGTGGAGCTTTTGGGCCAGGGAACGATCTATCCGGATGTAATAGAAAGTGTATCGGTCCACGGGCCCTCTGTGACGATCAAGTCACACCATAACGTGGGAGGTCTTCCCGGGAAGATGCACCTCGGGCTGATCGAGCCGCTGCGTTATCTGTTCAAGGATGAGGTGCGGCGGGTAGGCGCCGAGCTGGGTATTCCGGATGATCTGCTGCAACGGCACCCCTTCCCGGGTCCGGGGTTGGCAATCCGCATCCTGGGAGAGGTGACGCCGGAGAAGGTCCGGTTATTGCAAGAGGCGGATGAGGTGTTTGTGCGGGGATTAAAGGAGCACCATCTCTACTCGAGCGTTTGGCAGGCAGGGGCGATCCTCTTGCCGGTGAAAAGTGTGGGCGTAATGGGCGACGAGCGTACGTATGAATTCACGGTGGCGTTGCGGGCAGTGACCTCTGTGGATGGAATGACAGCGGACTGGGCGCATCTGCCGTATACGTTCCTTGCGGATATTTCGGGTCAGATCATCAATAGCGTGAAAGGGGTCAACCGGGTCGTATATGATATCAGTAGCAAGCCCCCGGCGACAATCGAGTGGGAATAGGGCGACGAATGAAAATATATCTCCGATATTCTTTGTTGGTGATCTTCTCCATGCGGCTTCATGCTCAGGATACAGCCATGGTGAGGGTGAACGGCAATACCCGCCATTCGGTGGCTGTATTTTTGCCGTTGTACCTGGATTCCGCTTTCGATGGGACGGGTAATTACCGATACGACAATAATTTTCCCAAATTTATCAACCCCGGGCTTGAATTCTATGAGGGGGCGGAGCTGGCACTCGACTCCATGGAAAAGGAAGGAGTAAGACTGGATGTCCGCATCTACGACACGAAGTCGGCTTCGCGTTCGATCCGGGAGGTGGTGACGGATTCAGTTTTCGATAGTACGGAGCTGATCGTCGGCGCCGTCACGAATGCCGGAGAAGAGCAGCAACTGGCGGCGGCAGCGTTAAAACGCCGGGTCCCTTTTATCAATGTGAACTTTCCAAACGATGCGGGGATCACGGCCAATCCGAACCTGGTCATCCTCAACTCCACGTTGCGGGCGCACTGTGAGGCTATCTACCGATACCTGCAACGCAACTATCCGACCAGGCGGTTGGTATATTTTCGCCGAAAGGGTACGCAGGAGGACCGTTTAAAGGGATATTTTGCCGATTTGGATCACAGCACGGCGGGGGTACCGCTGAAGATCCAATATGTGACGCTGGATGAGAATTTCGATCAGGGTGCGGTAGGTGCATCGCTGGACAGCACGGAGCAGACGATATGCATCGCCGGGAGCCTGGATGAAGGCTTTGGGCTGCGACTGGCGGGGGTGCTTACCTACATGAAGAGTTATCCGACCACACTGATCGGGATGCCGACCTGGGACAATATCGACTTTTCCAGGCCGGAGGTGGCGGGGAAAGAAATAGTTTATACGACACCGTTTTATATTAATCCGGCCGATTCGCTCGTCAGGGGGATCAGCCAATACTACAAGGGTCGCTTCTACAGCCGGCCGAGCGATATGGTTTTCCGGGGCTACGAATGTTTCTACCGGTTCGGGCATCTGCTGTCACTGCACGGACGGGACCTCAGCGGGAATATCGGCGAGAAAAAATTCAAGGTATTCAATGACTTCAATATAGAGCCGGTCTTTCTGAACCGGCAGACGATGGTCCTGGACTACCTGGAGAACAAGAAGCTGTATTTTATCCATAAGACGGATGGGAATGTGAATTCGGTGAATTAGGCGGATCGACGGGAGTGAGACCGTGGTGAATAAGGAGGCCGATGGAAAAGCGACTGCGGAGAATCAGCGTTATGATCGAGTTTACTGACAAGGGTTTGTATTGCACGGCAGGGGGATTTTTTATCGACCCGTGGAAGTCGGTTGAGCGGGCGGTGATCACGCATGCGCATAGCGACCATGCGCGGGCCGGCAGTGCGGCCTATTTGTGCCATCGCCTGACGGTTCCATTGCTGGAATTGCGGCTTGGGCCGGGGTCTTACCAGGGTGTGGAATGGGGAGAAACGATCGACATGAACGGCGTTCGGGTGAGTTTGCATCCGGCCGGCCATATAATCGGGTCGTCGCAAGTTCGGGTGGAATACCGCGGTCAGGTGTGGGTAGTCAGCGGAGACTATAAAACAGCGGACGATGGCTTGAGTGGTGCGTTCGAGCCGGTCCGGTGTCACGTTTTCGTAACGGAGTCGACGTTTGGCTTGCCGATCTATCATTGGAAACCGCAGGACGCGATCTATGCGTCGGTCCGCGAGTGGGTTGCGGGGAACCGGGGTCTTGGAAGGACATCGGTGCTGATCGCCTACAGCCTTGGGAAGGCACAGCGCCTGTTGACTTGCCTGGCGCCGGTGGGGGCGACGGTCTATGTCCATGGAGCTATCTGGAATGTCCATCAGACATTGGTGAAGGCCGGGGTGGTATTGCCCCCGGTGGTACGGGTGGAGCCGGAAATGTCGTCAGCGGTTTTCCGCGGTCAGGTGGTGATTGCGCCGTCGGGCGCGGAGAGCTCGCCCTGGATGAGGCGATTCCTGCCTTATTCGGTGGGTGTTTGCAGTGGTTGGATGCAAGTGCGGGGAAATGTCCGGCGGCGGAATGCGGACGCCGGCTTTGCATTGAGCGATCATGCGGATTGGAATGGCCTGCTGGCCGCGGTGCGGGATACGGGCGCGGAAAAGGTGTACGTAACGCACGGGTTTCAGGCGGCGTTATCCAGGTATTTGAGTGAGGGGGGACTTAGCGCAGCGGAAATTAGAACGGAATATGGTGAGGATGAGGAGGTAAGCGAGAAGGAAGGCGCGGTCGAAAGCGCGGCGGAGGGGACGGTCGAACGCAAGAGCGAAGGGTCGGTCGATAGCGCGACGGAGGGCGCGGATAATGGAGAAAGTTAACGGCATGCGGCTTTTTGCGGAACTCGCGGTAAAGCTCGGGGCCAGCACGAGAACAAATGACCGGCTCGGGTTGCTGGAGCAATATTTTTCATCCGCTGCCGATGTGGACAAGGTTTGGGTGATCGCAATGTTCAGCGGCCGACGGCCCAGGCGAACGGTGAATACGACGATGTTATGGGAGTGGTGCCGTGAATTGACGGGGTTACCGGGTTGGCTGTTCGAGGAGAGTTATCACACGGTGGGGGACCTGGCGGAAACGATCGCGTTGCTCTTACCCGGGGGTGGCGATTTGGCGAAGCCGGCGGAGACCCGCGATGTTGGGGATCCGGGGGAGAGCTTGGCGTACTACCTGATCCGGCTCGGTGAATTGAGTAAAGAAGATGAGGCAGGGAAAAAAGCGTTTGTACAGCGATGTTGGGCGGTGATGGGAAGCGAGGAACGTTGGGTGTTCAACAAACTGATCACCGGCGGGTTTCGGATCGGGATTTCCCGGCAGACGGTGGTGAATGCGCTTGCGCGGGCGACGGGCGCGGATGCTTCGGTCGTGGCGCATCGGATCAGCGGGGAGTGGGATCCGGTGACTACCGAATATGCCGCGCTGGTCAGCGGTGAAGGCGGTGGGAGTGAACTCTCGAGGCCGTATCCTTTCTATCTCGCCTATGCGCTGGATGAGGATTTGTCGGTATTGGGGAGACCGGAGGAATGGCAGGCGGAGTGGAAATGGGACGGGATCCGGGGGCAGGTTGTCCGACGGGGAGATTCGCTTTTTGTGTGGAGCCGGGGCGAGGAATTGATGACAGAAAAATTCCCGGAGTACCAGGCGTTTCTGCCCCTGCTGAAGCCGGGGACGGTGCTGGATGGAGAAATTATTGGTTTAAAAGACCCGGCATTCACCGGCGCTCCGGCGGGCGGATCGGGTGTGCTGCCCTTTGCAGCGTTGCAAACGAGGATCGGGAGGAAAAACGTGACAAGGAAAAACCTCAGCGAAGTACCGGTAGGGTTTATCGCATATGATCTTCTGGAGTATGACGGTAAGGATTGGCGGGAGCGAACGTTAGAGGAGCGACGGGTGAAACTGGCGGAGCTGGTCATGATAGCCGGGCATCCATTGCTGCGCCTGTCGCCGGTGGTTGAATTCAACAGTTGGGAAGAGCTTACCGCCGCGCGGACCAGGGCTCGGGACGTGGGTAGCGAGGGGATCATGCTCAAGCGGAAGACCTCGGTCTACCAGGCGGGTCGGCGGCGTGGAGACTGGTGGAAATGGAAGATCGATCCGCTGGTGATCGATGCGGTGATGGTCTATGCGCAGAAGGGGCATGGACGGAGGAGCAACCTGTACACGGATTATACGTTTGCGGTCCGTGACGGCGAGCAACTGGTGACGTTTACAAAGGCGTATTCGGGGCTGACCGACAAGGAGATCGCGGAAGTAGATGCGTTCGTGCGCCGGAATTCGCTGGAGAAGTTCGGCCCCGTGCGGACGGTAAAGCCGGAATTGGTTTTCGAGATTGCCTTTGAAGGCATTGCGCCGTCGACACGGCATAAATCCGGTGTGGCACTCCGGTTTCCACGAATCAACCGGTGGAGGCGGGATAAGTCGGTGGCGGAGATCGATACCATCGGCAATCTCAAAAAAATGCTGGAGTTGTATGGGAAATGAGGGGTTGGCGTAAATTTAGTCCATGAAAAAATTGTTGGTCATCGGGGGAATAGGTGTTGCGGCGCTTGCTTTTACGACATGGGAAGGGGACCGGCCGGTGCCGATACCGGCAAGTCCGCAACGGAGCGGGGATGCGGCGGCTGGCTACAAGTACCTGACGACGGGGGATTATATCAAGAGCGGGATACCTTATGACTATTTCCTGATGGGTTTTGGGCGAACGACCGCTAATTACCTGCATCGGGATAGCCCCAATGCGGTGATCAGCCATGAATATACGGCAGTGAAATCGTCCAATGGGGAGACGGTGGTTGCGCCGAATTGCCTGGAATGCCACGCGCAGCTCTTCGATGGTCGTCTTTATATCGGACTTGGCAATACGTTTATCGATTTCACGGACCGGAAGAAATTGAACCCGGCGGGCGCGGCGACGGCGCGGGCGATACTGGAGCGAGGTGATCCAAAAAAATACGATGCGGCAGCGGCATTTCTGACTGCGATGGCGACCATCGGCGGGCGGCTCTATACCGAGGTCAGAGGTGTCAATTCAGCGGACAGGCTGGCCGATCTGCTGGTTGCGCACCGCGATCCGCAAACGTTGCGGTGGAGCTCCGACCCGGTGATCGATGTCTCCGGTTCGGTGGTCCCGACCGACGTGCCTCCGTGGTGGGTCCTGAAGAAGAAGAATGCGATGTTCTACACCGGGTTCGGCAGAGGCGATTTTGGCCGGTTCCTCATGGCGTCAAATCTGCTGACGGTAAGGGACAGCGCGGAAGCGCATGAGGTGGACGGGCACATGGGGGATGTGCTTGCATATATCAATTCCTTGCAGCCCCCTAAATACCCCTACGGCATCGACGGGGCTCTCGCGCGGCGAGGCGGCGCGATCTTTCTTGAACGGTGTTCAACATGTCACGGTTCAGGGGATGAATATCCAAATCTGATGATCCCGGAATCCCTGGTCGGGACGGATTCGTTGTTGTACAACAACAATTATCAAAGCCCACAGTTTATCGAGTGGTTCAACCGAAGTTGGTTTGCGCAGGGTGAGCATCCGGCCCGGCTGCAGCCTTTTGACGGGTATATCGCACCACCGCTGGACGGCATCTGGATGACGGCCCCTTATCTTCACAACGGATCGGTCCCAACCCTTGAGGCGCTGTTGAACAGCCGGGAGCGGCCCCGTTATTGGGTAAGGGATTTTGCGCATCCGCAGTACGATTACGCAAAGGTGGGGTGGAAGTATACGGAGGACACCGCGGGCAAGCAGGCGACCAACATATATAACACTACGCTGCCGGGCTATGGGAATTATGGCCACCGGTTCGGAGATGCGTTAAGCGCTGCAGACCGTAAGGCGGTTATCGAATATTTGAAGACGTTGTAGGTTGGCTTTCGGGTGGGCTGCCGGAGGCCCGAAGTTTTATATAGATCATGTCTCCGCCGCCGTGGTAGAGGGAAAAATCTTCTGGCCCGCCGTCCGCGATATAGACGTTGCTGACGTAAAAATTGTTGGTCAGGGAAAATTGCCGGTTGTCATTGCCGATGGAAAAGGTGAGGTAGGCGCTGAACCGGATCGGAGAGTTGGCTTCGTCATATGCCCGCTGTTTGAATCTGACATAGTTGACTCCGTTCCGCTCGGCGAGTTTTTGTCCGGGAATGGTATCGGACAGGTCGATCTCCATCGGCCCGGTCGCCGCCAGGTCCGGGAGGTCGTTAACGATCTCGGCGCCGGGAGGTATAAAGCCCGCGCTGTCGGGGAGAGCAAAAGAGGCGACGAAGTTCCGGGTATACCGGTAGGCATTGACCGAGTGGCCGTGGATAACGACATCTTTATTTAGAAAGCTGGTCGAACGGCGATCGCGGACAAACGCCGATCGCCGCCAGTTGATAGCGAGGGGTTGGCTTGTTTTGTTAAAGATGTGGATAGCTACCTGGCCGCCCTTGCCGGCGATATCATAGGTCAGCCGCAAGGTGTCGTTCTCGAAGACCAACTGGTTGCGGTCATTCCGGGTGAGCCGGGAAGAGGTGACGATCATGTATTGCCAGGGGTTGCAGCCGTGTAGGAACAAAAGGATAAAAGCGATGGGAATAAGGCGTAGCATAGGTTGCGTCAATTTTTGGACAAATTAGAACGAGGCGGGGGAATGTGCTGTTAAACAATAGTTGTATGCTTGTTAAGTGTTGGTTATGCAAAAGATGGAAGCAACGGAAGGGTATCGGGTGATCCGGGAGTGGATGGGCTCGCAGGGGCGTGAACCCTTTGCGTTTCAGGAGGAAGCCTGGGAACATATCCTGGCGGGTGAATCGGGGTTGGTGAATGCGCCGACGGGCTGCGGGAAAACGTTTTCTGTCTTCCTGGGTGCGCTCATTGACTTTATCAACGGTCATCCGGATGATTGGCGGAAACGCGGCGGGCTCGGGTTGCAATTGCTGTGGATCTCTCCCCTTCGCGCGTTGGCGAAGGATATCGGCCGGGCGATGGAGGAAGTGATGGCGGGGTTGGGGATGCGCTGGCAGGTTGGAATTCGGAATGGAGATACGGAAATGAGCGAACGGCAGCGGCAGAAACGGCGGATGCCCGAAGTACTCATCATCACCCCGGAAAGCCTGCATCTGCTGTTGGCTCAGAAAGGCTATGCGGACGTGTTCGCATCACTGAAGGTGATTGCGGTAGATGAGTGGCATGAGCTGTTGGGAAGCAAGCGCGGCGTCCAGGTTGAACTTGGGCTGTCGCGGATCGTTGGAGTGAAGAAGGGCCGGTGTTCGATTATCGGGATCAGCGCGACCATCGGCAATTTGGAGCAGGCCGGTGAGGTGTTGCTTGCATGCCTGGGCGGCCGCGGCTTTATAGTCCGCGCGTTGATCGACAAACCGATCCATGTCGAGTCGATTATTCCGGACGAGATCGAGAAATATCCCTGGGCAGGGCATTTGGGGCTAAAGCTCATCCATAAGGTGATCCCGATCCTCGAGGAGAGTAAAACAACGCTCATCTTTATCAATACGCGCGGGATGAGCGAGACCTGGTACCAGTCGTTGTTGACGGTAGCGCCGGAACTGGCGGGGGCGATTGCCTTGCATCACGGATCGATCGATATGGCCTTGCGCACATGGGTGGAGGAGGCGTTGCATGAGGGAAAATTAAAAGCCGTGGTTTGCACGGCGAGCCTCGATTTGGGGGTAGACTTCCGGCCGGTGGAAACAGTGGTGCAGGTCGGCAGCCCCAAAGGGGTGGCGCGATTCCTTCAACGGGCGGGGCGGAGCGGCCATCAACCCGGGCAGGTTAGTAAAATTTACTTTCTACCGACACATTCGCTCGAATTGGTAGAGGCTGCGGCATTAAAAGAAGCCATTCACGAAGGCTTGATCGAGGGCCGGGAGCCGATGTTGCTTTGTTACGATGTGTTGATCCAGTATCTGGCGACGCTTGCCATATCCGAGGGGTTCCTGCCGGAAGTGGTGTTCCCGGAGATCAGGTCAACGTATTGCTACCGGGAGATGACGACGGAGGAATGGCGGGAAATACTGCATTTTATCACGGAAGGCGGATCCGCCTTGCAGCAATATGACGAGTTCAGGAAAGTGGAGATCATGCCGGATGGACTGTACAAGATCAACAGCCGCAGGGTGGCGATGCGGCACCGGCTGCATATCGGGACGATCGTGAGTGATGCGATGCTGAAGGTGCGATTCGTGCATGGGGGATATGTGGGTGTGATCGAAGAATATTTCGTGTCGCGGATGGAGCCGGGGGATGTGTTCACGCTGGCGGGGCGAGTGGTGGAATTTGTGATGATCAGGGAGATGACGGTATTGGTTCGAAAGTCGAATGCCAGGAAGTCGAGAGTGCCCAGCTGGAATGGCGGGAGGATGCCCTTGTCGGCGAATCTGGGAATGATGTTGAGGCGCAAGCTGGACGAAGCGTCCGCCTGCGGAGGCGATAAGGAAATCGAATTGAAAGTACTGGAGCCGCTATTTGAGTTGCAGGCGGCGTTGTCGTATATGCCGAAAGAAAGTGAGTTACTTATCGAGCAGATCGAAACAAAGGACGGGTATCATTTGTTCGCCTACCCGTTTGAAGGTAGGCTGGTTCATGAAGCAATGGCGGCGCTATTGGCGTACCGGATCAGCCGGATGATGCCGATCAGTTTTTCGTTTGCAATGAATGACTATGGATTCGAGTTGTTGAGCGATCAGCCGATCCCGTTGGATGACGGCAACTGTTATGAGCTGTTCAGTCCGGATGATCTGACGGCGGATATTCAGCGAAGTGTCAACAGCGCCGAGATGGCGAGGCGAAAGTTCAGGGACATCGCGGTGATCGGCGGGCTGGTCTTCCAGGGCTATCCGGGCGAGCATACGAAGGCACGGCATTTGCAGTCCTCGGCTTCATTGTTGTTCAACGTCTTTGCGGAATACGATCCAAACAACCTCCTGATCCGGCAGGCCTACAATGAAGTAATGGAACAGCAGATGGAAGAGCGGCGGTTACGGCACATGCTGGAGCGGATCGCGCGTGGCAAGATCGTGCTGCGGTGGCCCGCACAGTTGACACCCTTCTGCTTCCCGTTGAAGGTGGATAGCATGCGGGAGGATATGTCCTCGGAGAAACTGGAAGATCGGGTGCGGCGCATGCAGGCTCAGCTACGTTAACCGGGGATTTTATTTCATATATTTTAATTGGGTGGCGTAGAGGATCGCGAAGACGAGGGTGATTATAATGGCAAAAATGTAGCCAAAGGAAGCGAATGTGTCAAACCCGATAAAAATTCCGGTGACATAGCCCACTACGTCTCCCAGGATATAGATGGAGAATCCCGCCTTTTTCAACTTGCGCATTTGCAAGGCACCGAAAAAACAGAGAAAGCAGGCCAGCAGGGTAATGATGAAAATGGGGAGTCGGTTGTCGAGCATGGCGCGGGCCGTTTCGACCGGATGAGGCCCTGCCATTTTTTTGGCCCAATCCGGCGCGGTGTCCAGAGTTTCCTGCGCTTTCAGGGTTCGTTCGTAGTTGGCCTGGGCGCCAAAGAATCCTAAGAAGGCGAAAACGCATCCGATCCCATTGGCGATAAAGGTCAGCCAGGTGAGGACGTTGAGGGTGGTGGGAAGTTTGGCGCCTGGTTCGCCGAGCCAGTTGTCGTCGGCGGGGTTGTTGGTTGGAGTGGAAGTAGCCATGTGTTAAATTTGGTCCGACTAATGTAAGGAAATATTGGATACATTTGCGCATCCGTTATTCCCCGGGTCCATGCAGCCAGCATTTCCATATCATTTAAGGGGTCAGCAGCTTTGGTTATCGCCGCACCGATGTTTGTATTGGGAGGAGGAGCGGGCTTTGATCTTGTCCGACCTTCATTTCGGAAAAACGGGGCATTTCCGGAAGGCGGGGATAGGGGTGCCGCAGTCGGTATACCGGGAGGACCTCCTGCGGTTACTGTCGCTTATTCAATACTTTCAGCCGAGGGAGCTATTGATCGTTGGAGACTTGTTTCATAGCCGGGAGAATAAGGAACTCGATTTATTCCTGCGGTGGCGGGATGATTTTCCGGATCTTCTGTTCCGGTTGGTGCTGGGAAATCATGATATTTTAAGAGCGGGCTGGTATGAAAAGGCGGGGATAGCCGTATGTGAGGAGGTGTTGCGAATCGGGGATTTTGCGTTTGTGCATGACATTGAGGACATCGCCGACGAGGATGGACAGCAGCCTTATTACTTCTCCGGACATGTGCATCCCGGTATCCGGGTCAACGGGATTGGCAAGCAGAGTCTTCAGTTTCCATGCTTTTATTTTGGCGGCGCATATGCGATATTGCCGGCATTCGGGCGCTTCACGGGAACGGTTTCGATCGATCCGGGGAAGGAGTCGAATGTGTTCGCGATTTTACCGCAAACCGGGCGTGAGCGTCGCGCCGCGAGTATTTTTCAGATCCAATAGCAGTTATTTCAGGATCCAGAGGTAACCGGGATGAACGATCCGGAAGGCATTCATGACTTTTTTCGCGGAGGGGTAGCCGTGGAGATACTTAATTCATCTTCTTTTTCAAAGTGGTTACCTGTTCCTGAAGGTTGCTGACGAGGCTGGCCAGTTGATTGACGTCCCAGCGCTGTTGGGTATTTGCCTTACTGATGATCATCTGCGCTTTCCAGACTTCCAGCACATCTTCGGTGTTGACGTTATACGGTTGATATGCCGTATTGTCACTGACCAGGGTGAATTTGTTCTTCGATTTGTTATTTTTTACGACACGCTTGTAGACGATGCCTTCGTTTCGGGAAACGACCACATAGGTCTGGTTGGTTTTAACCTCTTCGAGATCGTCTATCTTTTCGCCGACGATGACGGACCCGCTGGGCGTGGGCAGCATCGAGTCGCCGACGATCTCGAATGCACGGTAGTTGCCGGGAGCGAGCATGGGGAGGGTAAATGTATTTAGCTCATCGAGGAACTCGGGGTCGGCGTAGCCGGCCAGGTAACCGGCGGCTGCTTTGACGGGCACGAGCTGGATCTCATTGGAGGCGGCTACGAGCTTTTGCGCGCGGCGTTTGCTGAGGTAGCTGCCGCCCCTGCTGTCGGCCAGCTCCTTTCGAAGGAGCTCATCCAGGGTCAGCTTGAACATGTCGCTGACGGTTTCGAGGACTTCAAGCCGGGGTTCGGCCCTTTCTTCTTCATAGGCGCCGAGAAGCGAGCGTTTGATACCTAATTTGGCGGCGAATTCTTCCTGGGTCCAACCCCGTAGTTTGCGGAGGTATTTAAGATTTTGGCCTGCGACTGACATAAGCTAATGAATTTAGTACTAAGATACTAATTTTTTTACCGGAGCAAAAACTTTTTTCATGCGGTGCGCCCCACCCCCCTTCCTCGCTCCTACCCTTCGCTCCCGCTCGGGTACTTCGCAAACGGCCCTCCGGGCCGTTTTTTGTCGTACATTTGCCTTCCTGCCAATTTGGCTTTAAGGCAAGGATAGCATCATATTTGGAATGGTATCGCTGGGAAAACCATAAAATCATTAATACTGAACGAATTATGTCAGGTATTTTCTCCATATTTTTCGGTTCGAACAAGTCGGAAAAAGATATCAGGCGAATATCGCCGCTGGTGGGAGAGATCAATCAGCATTTTGCTGCTTATCAGGCTCTCAGCAATGACGAACTGCGCGCAAAAACGCTGGAGTTCAAGGGCCGGATCAGGGATCATTTGCAACAAATAGACGAGCAGATCGCGGAGCTCAATGCCAGGGCGGAAGATCTGCCTTTTAACGACATTGGAGGAAAGGATGTCATTTACCAGGAAATCGACGGGCTCAAAAAGAAGCGGGACGAAGCGATCGAGGAGGTGCTAAAAACAATTTTGCCGGAGGCTTTTGCGGTAGTAAAGGAGACGGCGCGTCGGTTTAAAGATAACCTGGAAGTGGCGGCCACGGCGACGGAGTTGGACCGGAATCTCTCGGTCAAAAAAGAGCATATCCGGATCGAAGGAGATCAGGCAATATACAAAAACAGCTGGACGGCGGCCGGAAGCCCCATCACCTGGAATATGGTCCATTATGACGTGCAGCTTATCGGCGGCACGGTGCTGCACCAGGGCAAGATCGCGGAAATGGCGACGGGGGAAGGTAAAACGCTGGTGTCAACGCTGCCGGCCTATTTGAATGCGCTCGCGGGGGAAGGGGTTCATATTGTAACCGTAAACGACTATCTGTCCCGGCGCGACTCGGAATGGAACGGACCGATCTTCGAATGGCTCGGGCTGACGGTGGATTGTATCGACAAGCACGAACCGAACAGCGAGTCGCGGCGGAAGGCTTATCTCGCGGATATCACTTACGGCACCAACAACGAATTTGGCTTCGACTATCTGCGGGATAATATGGTGCATTCGCCCGAGGAAATGGTACAGCGCAAACATCATTTTGCAATGGTGGATGAGGTGGATAGTGTGTTGATTGACGACGCGCGGACGCCGCTGATCATCTCCGGTCCCGTGCCAAAAGGCGACGACCAGCAGTACCATATCCTAAAAGGTCGCGTGGAAAAACTGTTTGACGCCCAGCGAAGGGTGACCAATCAGTTTCTGATCGAAGCCAAAAAAAAATTTGCCGAGGGTAATGACGATGCGAAGGACGGCGGGCTGGCATTGATGCGGGCGTACCGTGGCCTTCCAAAGTCGGGGCCGCTGATCAAATTCCTCAGCGAACCGGGGATAAAGGTCAGGCTGCAAAAGACGGAAAACTATTACCTCGCCGATCAGCAAAAGGAGATGCCAAAAGTGGATGCGGAGCTGTATTTCCACATCGACGAAAAAAATAACCAGGTAGACCTTACCGACAAGGGGATCCAGATGATCACCCGGGAAGGCGAGGACCCGGAATTCTTTGTCCTGCCGGATATCGCGATCAAACTGGCCGATATCGAGAAGGAGACGATACCCACCGAAGAAAAGCTGCAGCGCAAGGAAGCATTGCTGAATGAATATTCGGTAAAAGCGGACCGGATCCACACCGTGCAGCAGCTGCTGAAAGCTTATACGCTTTTTGACAAGGATGTGGAATATGTGGTGCTGGACGGGCAGGTCAAGATCGTCGACGAGCAAACAGGTCGTATCCTCGACGGGCGCCGGTACAGCGATGGGTTGCACCAGGCCATCGAGGCGAAGGAAAATGTGAAGATCGAGGCCGCGACTCAAACCTATGCGACGATCACGCTGCAAAACTATTTCCGGATGTATCACAAGCTGGCCGGGATGACCGGTACGGCGGAGACGGAAGCATCGGAGTTATGGGACATTTACAAATTGGACGTCGTGACGATTCCCACGAATGTGCCGGCGATCCGGATCGATGCCCAGGACCTCGTCTATAAAACAAAGCGGGAAAAGTACAAAGCGGTGATCGATGAGATCGACCGGTTGCGGCAGGCGGGGCGGCCTTCGCTGGTTGGTACGACATCGGTGGAAGTGAGCGAATTGCTCAGCAAGATGCTGCAGGTCAAGAAGATCCCGCATAACGTTTTGAACGCTAAACAACATGCCAGGGAAGCACAGATCGTGGCGGAAGCCGGTTTGGCAGGCGCCGTGACGATCGCGACGAATATGGCCGGTCGTGGTACGGACATCAAACTGGGCCCGGGTGTGAAGGAAGCGGGTGGACTGGCGATCATCGGTACGGAGCGGCATGAAAGCCGGCGCGTAGACCGCCAGCTCAGGGGGCGTGCTGCGCGGCAGGGTGATCCGGGCACATCACAGTTCTATGTGTCGCTGGAGGATGACCTGATGCGGATGTTCGGGAGCGACCGCATCGCTTCGCTGATGGACCGGATGGGGTATAAGGAAGGCGAGGTGATCCAGCACAGCATGGTAACGAAAAGCATCGAGCGGGCGCAGAAGAAGGTGGAGGAAAACAATTTCGGTATCCGGAAGCGTTTGCTGGAATACGATGACGTGATGAACAAACAGCGGAATGTCGTTTATAAGAAACGCAATCACGCGTTGTTTGGCGACCGCCTGCAACTCGATCTGGATAATGCGTTCTATATCGTTGCGGAGGGACTGATCAATTCGTTCCGTGAAGGAGATGACTATGAAGGGTTCAAATTGTCTACGATCGTCAATTTCGGGATAGATACACGGATCGGAGAGGATGAGTTCCTGAAGGGCGACGCCAATGATCTGGCGGAGAAGCTGTATCAGGAGGCGACGCAAAACTATGAGCATAAATTGGATGAGCTCCGCAAGCAGGCGATGCCGGTTTTTGCCAATATCCGGGCGACACAGGGCAGCCACGTCGAAAATGTGGTTGTTCCATTTACCGATGGAAAGAAGCGGACCAATGTGATCGCGAACCTCAACAAGACGTTGAGCAGCGAAGGACGGGAGTTGACCAATGCGGTCGAGCGGCAAATTACGCTGGCCATCATCGATGAGGCATGGAAGGAGCATTTGAGAGGCATGGACGATCTGAAGCAAAGCGTACAGACGGCTTATCTCGAGCAGAAAGACCCGCTGGTGATCTATAAGGTGGAAGCATTCGAATTGTTCCGGCGGATGGACAGCGATGTCAACCGGGACATTATTAGTTTCCTTTGTCATTGCGGGATCCATTCCGGTCATCATCAATCGGGCATAAAGGAAGGCCGCGAGCAGCGGACCGATATGAGTAAGCTCCGGGTTCGGAAGGATGAGATGGCGGGAGCGGGCGTAGGTGCAGCTCCGGGGCCGCGCACTGCCGGAGGTCCGATGGGTAGTGGGCCGATGGGCGGGCCTTCGGGAGTCGGTACGTCGGGAGGGCCGGATGGGATGCCTGGCGGCGAATATCATGATCCGTCAGTCCCCGTTAAACAGGAGCCGATCAAAGTAGGACCAAAGATCGGGCGCAATGACCCATGTCCGTGCGGGAGCGGAAAGAAATATAAGAATTGTCATGGGCGCGAAGGGGCCTAAGATTGGCAGGAATGAGCGTAAGATTGCCGGGTTATTGGCGATCATTCTCATCTGTGGCCCGCCGGCGCGGGCGCAGGAAGTGGCGAGAACACCGCCCATGGGCTGGAACAGCTATAATTGTTATGGTTCGACCGTTCATGAAGACGAGATAAAAGCGAATGCGGTTTACATGGGGTGCGGGATCTCTGGAAACGGGCCGATGAAGGCCGGTTTGAAAATGGGTATAAGATACGGATCCCGGCGCATGGGGCCATGCTCTTGAAGCTATCGGGTAGTCAGGGTCACGCGGCGCCTATCGCATTGTAAAGGTCACGCGGCGCCTATCGCATTGTAAAGGGCACGCGGAGCCTATCGCGTTGTAAGGGTCACGCGGAGAAGGGTCGGCAGGAGGCCGGGAGTTGCTGCGAGGTCGAAGGCCGGGCCGCCCCAGTCTGTCTCGTCGCCGTTGAGAATGCGACGCGGGTGGAAGCTACCGTTATCAAAACTTCCTTCCTCCACCTTTAAATATTGCCAGGCTTTTGTACTGTCGGCGCCGGTCGGATGAAAAGTGATCCGGCAGAGCGTGCCGGTGATCAGAAACGTATTACGATCCAGTTGGATGACCAATGCCATACCAAGGGGCGAATAGTTCGGGCGCATGGGGCTTCTTCCGGTACCAAAGGTTACCGTCGCGCGCCAGTGCTCGAGGTCGATGGATCGGGAGGTGTGATCCTCCGGTTCGGTCACCGCGCTGGTCTTTCCTGCCGCATCCCATTCTGCAAGCTGCGCGCTCATGGTGGCGAGGAGGGCATATTGATTCGCCATTTGAGGAAATAAAGAGGGTCCATCGATCCCGAAGAAGGCGAAGCCGATGCCGCCGTGCGCGAGTACCGGATAGAGATATCTCAACTTTTCGTCGGAGAGGCCGGCTTCCGGCACGAAGAGCGCATTGTCGGGGCGGGCGTAGAGATCGATAACCCTCAGGATCTTTTCGTTACCGTCAAGATAGATATCGGGGGACAGGATATCGATTGCAGGGGCGGCGACTTTCCAGATCGGGATGACATTGTCAGTTGGGCCGCCGCTTTCGTACGTGTTGGCGGCCGGATGGGTCAGCGGGTCGCGGAGCGCAGCGTTTACGTATAGGGGTAAGGGGTATTCGGCTTTTCCTGCGGCGGCGACCTCGCCGACAAAGGAGGCGACATGCCAGGCCTGGAAATATTCGTCGGCGTCGGCTCCGAATACCTGCGACCAGGTGCCTGGCTTGGCGTTGGTATGCCCCAGAGCGGCAAGGATGGCCGGTTGGACCAGGGCCTTCGGTACGGATTGCGTGAAGAGTCGTTGGGCGGCAGGGCCGTAGTCGCGAACGGTTCCCCAGGCGCCGGGTTCGTTCTCTACCTGTACCATGATCACCGTGCGCTGCGGGTCGGCCTTTTTCAAATAGCGCATCACGGTTGCGAAGGCGGTCTTATCTGCGGCCAGGGTGGCAGGCGCGATAGGCGATGGGGTATCCATCGCGTTGCCGTTGCTGCCGGTCGAGTTCGGGTACCGGTCGGGGTGCAGCTTCATCCAGGAGGGCATGTAGTGATTGCTCCCATTCTTCCACGTGGCGAACCAGAGCAACACAAGGCGGATGTGGTGGTTGCGGGCCTGGTCGAGCAGGGTATCGATGGAGGAGAAATCAAATTCGCCTTGTTCGGGTTCGATCTGCTCCCAGTAGATGGGAACTTCAAGCGTGTTGGCGTGAAGGGATTCGATGGCGGTCCAAACCTTTGGCAGGGTGGCCGGCCAGGCGCTCGAGTTATGAGACTGACCGCCAAGGATCAGGTAGGGCTTTCCGTCGACCAGGAGTTGGTGGCGGCCGCTCTTTTCGACAAGTGTCGGAAGAGGTGTTTGGGTCTTTGCAGTCAGGGCGAGAAGGGTCAGGCCGGCGAAGAAGAGTCTGGTCATTGCGGGAAGCTGTTTGTACGGCAAGTTCATGACTTTTTCGTACATTTCGTTATGATCAGGGAGACTCTCTTCAAAACTCATGAGCACCCCACCCACGGATTCCGCCTCCGCGGGCACGAGGTCAAACGGATCGAGACGTTTACCGACGCTGTCTTTGCATTTGCGGTCACCTTGCTTATCGTATCGCTCGAAGTCCCCAGGAATTTCGAGGACCTCATGATCTCCATGCGGGGCTTTTTTGCCTTTGCGGCATGTTTCGCTCTCCTGATGCTGGTCTGGCATGAGCAGCATGTTTTTTTCCGCCGGTATGCCCTGGATGATCCCTGGACGGTCGTGCTGAATTGCATACTGATCTTTATCGTCCTTTTCTATGTATATCCGCTGAAGTTCCTTTTTTCCCTTTGGTTTAGCCCCATGATCTACCCTGCCGGCAAGAACCCCTTCTCAATACGGAACGATCAGGTACCGCTATTGTTTGGGGTCTTCGGAATCGGGTTTGTCATCATTTATTCCATTTTCTTTTTCCTGTATTGGCGCGCGTTGAAAAAGAAGGGTCATTTGCAGCTTAGTACGCTGGAAGTGTTTGACACAAAAACAAAAGTATATGCCCAGCTTATGATGGTGGGTATCGGGATCGGCGCCTTGATCATTGCGCTGGCCACGCCGATAAGGATTGCCGTGTTTTCGGGGATGTTTTATTTCGTCATAGGACCGGCATATATGCTGTTGTACGGGCGGCGGGCAGTGCTTCGGAAACGAATCAAATCGTAAGTTATGCGATTGGCCGCTTTAATTATCCTGGCCCTCTCGCAGTGCGGCATTGCCATGTGCCAGCAACAATATTTCTTTCAGCACATCACTCCGGAAGATGGCCTGGTTGCAACCCCAAACATAAATATTTACCAGGATAAGGAAGGATATTACTGGTTAAGTTCGGCGCTTGGGCTGCAGCGATATGACGGACGCTATTTTGTAACCTACCGGTTCACCTATAAGAAAAAGGGCGACTACGCTGACAACGGTGCCGTCAGGCCGGTTGAAGACCGGGAAGGAAATATCTGGACCTGGAACAAGGAAGGGATTTGCATTCTCAGGAAAAAAAAGGCAAGCCTCGAGCGGCTATACCTTCCCGACGCCGCAGACAGCAACACAAGCAATATCTGTAATGTCCTCAAAAGTACGGACGGCAGGCTGTGGATCATCACAAGCAAGAACATCTTATTATTCGATGATTCGGTGCAACAACCGAAAGCTGTCTATCTTGGCTCCGACGCCTTTATGCATGCCGTTTATGATCCGGGGCGGAACGGGATTTGGGTCGTGGTTGCAAATCCGCCACATCCGTTCCGTTTCTTTGATTGCCATTCGCGGCAAATGAGTCCTCCGACGAAGTTTAGCATCGACGGGCTTTTTGGCTACTACAATCCGCTTTCGCTTTTGAAATTCGACCGGGAGAATCACTTATGGATCTCGAATTACCTGGGAGACCTTTGCCGGTACGATCTGACTTTAAACCAGCCAACCTTTTTTGATGTCTTGCACCAGCGGCATTGGGGGAGTGCCAAGATACCGAATTCCGCCATATTCGACCTGGCAGACGATGGCTCCTCCATTTGGTTTTCTTCCGACAACTACTCCGGTATCATGATTTACTCGAAGACCACGGGCAATTTTTCCGTCATACCAAGTGACAACAGCAGCCAAAGCGGCTTGCATTTCCAAAGCGAGTGTAACAATATGTTCCTGGATAAGGAAGACAATATCTGGGTAAACACGGATATGGGATTGAATATATTTAACCCCAAGCGGCAACGGTTCAAATACCTTGCGGTCCCTGGCCCCTCCGGCGATCTGCCATTCAGCCATGACGTAACGTCTTTTCTGCAGACCGCTAACCGGGAGATCTGGATAAGCACCTGGGGCAGCGGAATATTCCGGTACGACAGTAATCTCAGGTTGCTGCAAAACTATGTACACCGGGACAACGACCCCTTCTCCCTTGGCGAGCCGCTGAATAAGACATGGTCACTGGCGGAAGATACCGCCGGTAAAATCGTGGCCGGCTGCCAGTACGCTATGCTTTCGGTATTGGATCCCGCGACGGGTCGGTTTAACAACCGGATTGTCAGCCAATTTGCAAATAGAACGATCATGTCGGTAGCGAGGGATAAACAGAACAATTTCTGGTTTGGCCTGCATAGCGGCGCTCTCGGCAAGTGGGATGTAAGGCAAAATAAGATTTTTACGATCGACAACCTGTATAGCAAAAATGAAAAAATCAATCATGGTATCGATGGCTTGTTTGTTGACAGCGATGGGCAATTGTGGTGTTCGGCAGGCGATGATGCCGTCAAATATGCCAACACCTGGAATAACCTCGTGGTGCGAACGGGCATAAAAGGATTTCATGCGCTGGCGCTGTCGGAGTTAGGGGACTCGCTGATCCTTGGCGGCAGCTACGGTAACGGGCTCTTTGTTTATAACAAATACACCAAAGCGCTTCGGTTCTTTACCACAGAGGATGGGTTGACTTCCAATATCGTGTTCAACGGCCTGGCCGATGCAGACCATAACATCTGGTTGGTTACGAACGAATCGATCGAACGGTTGAATCTCCACACGGGTACGATTACCAGGTTCGGGTCTGAAGACGGGATCCGCGACCATGTTTTCCTTCGGGCTGCGTATAAATTGAAAAATGGCACTTTGCTGGTGGCCGCCAATTCAGGCGTCATTTATTTTGATCCGGCGACTATCGGGCCGGACCCCCCACCCGTCCCGGTAACGGTGACCGGCATCCGGATCGGGCAGCAATCCTTGCCGGTGGACTCCCTGCTCCAACGGGAAAGTGTCGACGTTCCCTACAACAAAAACCCGATTGCCATCGACTACGGTTCCCTCACCTTCAACGATCGGAACAGTCTTGACTATTTTTACAAACTGGATGGTGTAGACACAGGGTGGGTCGCGGCAGGAAAGGCGCGGTCCGTGTTATACGCCAATATCGCCAGCGGCCACTACCAATTCCGGGTGAAGTCGCAGAACCGGGAAGGTGTTATGTCGCCGTTCACCGCAATAAATATTTATATCCATCCGCCGTGGTGGGAAACTTGGTGGTCTTATCTCCTCTGGTTGTCTTTAGCGGGTATAATGGCACTGGCGGTTTACCGGTATCACCGGAATACCAGCGACCACCTCGCCGCCATCCGACAGAAAATTGCTTCCGATCTGCACGACGATATCGGGTCGACATTGAACAGCATTTCCGTCTACAGTGAAGTGGCCGGCCAGCAGCTTGACCGTAACAAGGAAAACGCGGTGCAGTTGTTAAAAAAAATGGGTGCGGCGTCCCGTGGAATGATCGACAACATGAACGATATCGTCTGGGCCATCAATCCAAAAAACGACCAATTCGAGAATGTGATCGAGCGGATGCAATTCTTTGCGGCGGAGTTGTTGTCCGGCAAGAATATGCTGTTGGCTTTTAATGTCGATGAGAAGTCAAAAAAGGTAAAACTCTCCATGGAAAGAAGAAAGAATTTTTACCTCATCTTCAAGGAAGCCGTCACGAATGCCTATAAGTATTCAAATGCGAAGAACGTAAAAGTAAATATTGAATCAGAATACGGCTGGTTGAATATGCGGATCGGCGATGACGGGTTGGGATTCGATCCTGCCGGAAGGCATCCGGCCGGCAACGGGTTGAAGAATATGCGGTCGCGAAGTGAAGAGATCGGGGCCGATCTGAAAATAACGAGCGTTCCCGGAAAAGGGACCACCGTTCAGTTCAGGATGAGTGTATGACAAAAACTACCCAATGATGTAGGCATTTGGAATATAGGGGGAGTGAAATTTGACCATATGGGAAAAGACATCGCTGTCGCAATTTTTGAAGATAACTATTTGCTGCGGGACAGCTATTTTCAGCTGATCAACGGCACCCCGGGATTTTCATGTGTCGGCGCTTTCGACAGCGCTGCCGAACTGGAGTTTAAGCTCCGCCGCTGCCGGCCGGACGTCGTAGTAATGGATATCGACATGCCCGGCATCAACGGCATCGAGGCTGTTAAGATCATCAAAGAGCAATTTCCGTCCATCCATGTCATGATGCAAACGGTGTTCGAAGATGAAGACAAGATCTTTCACGCCATACAAGCGGGGGCCGAAGGTTATATTTTGAAGAAAACGCCGCCCGCGAAGATGCTCGACGCTATTGTGGAGGTCAACGAGGGGGGCGCACCGATGACACCCAGCGTCGCCTCCAAAACGCTAAAGCTTTTCCGTACCGCGGTCGGGCCTTCACCGGCCGCCAATGACCAAAATCTGACCGAAAGGCAAAAGGAGATCCTGGAGTGCATCGTACATGGAATGAGCTATAAGCTGATTGCGGAAAAGTTATTTGTCTCGGTCGACACGGTTCGCTATCATGTGAAGAATATCTATCAAATACTACACGTCCATTCGCGGTATGAGCTGTTGAACAGAAATAAGCGGTGATGTACCGGCTCCCGCTACACGGACCCCGCAAATACTACATGGTGATGTAGTCCGATCTTCTTAAATTCTATTAATCTTTAGCTAACCGTCCATCGGATATGGAAAACACTCTAAGATATCTTATCGTCGAAGATGATGATTTCGACCGGTTAAGTGTAGAAAGCGAAGCGGATAAATTTCCTTTTTTGACGAAAATCGCCGCATGCCGTCATCCGTTGGAAGCGGCGGAGCTGATCGAACAACACAGACCGGACATTCTCTTCCTTGATGTTGAGATGCCGGGGATGAGCGGCATCGACCTCTTGCGGTTATTGCGCGGACAGTCCTTCCTGGTTGTCTATATTACGTCGCATCCTGAATTTGCGGTGGAGGGGTTCGAGCTGGCGGCGTTCGACTACCTCGTCAAGCCGCTGACAGCGGAGCGGTTTGCGCGGTGTGTGCTGCGGCTTCGGGATTTTGCGGGGATGCGTGAGAAGGCCTGCGCCTTTGAAAAAGAGCAGGAGGCCGGGGCCATCACCATCAAGCAGGGGCATGACAAGGTGAGGCTGCAGCTGGGCGACATACAATATCTCGAGGCGATGAAGGACTATACCCGGGTAGTGACGACAGACCGGCAGTATTTGGTGCTCACGACGCTGAGCGACCTTTTGGAAAAGGTTCCTGCGGAGAAGTTTGTACGGATTCACCGAAGCTATGCGGTGGCCCGGGATAAGGTGACAGCGGTGCACGGCAACAAGCTGAAGTTGGCAGCTGCGGAGCTGCCCGTTGGGAAGCTATACCGGCATGCGGTGAAAGGAATGCTGGCGGTAATTCTCGTGTTGCTGCAGGTTTGCGGGATGGCGCAGGGGTACAAGGAAAAGATGGCCGCCCTGACAGCGCGCGGCGATTCATTGCGACTGGATGCCGCGGCAAGCCACTCCCGGCTGAAGCAGGTGGGGCTGGACGGATTGCGGTTGGCGAAGGAAGGCGATTTTGATCATCGGTCGAGGTTTGCGACGTTTGTCGCGCTGGGATATTATTATGAGACGCATTTTGACAGCGCTCAATATTATTTTTACCAGAGTCTTTATGCTGCGCAGCGGGGCCATCTAACCAGGCTGATCGAACGGGCCTGTGTGACGCTGATCCCGGTGAATTTTCAGTTGCAGCAGATAGAGAAAACTGATAGCTGCAAGAACATTTTGCAATCGATCGTCGATACGACGCGGGACCGGCGGATGCTTGAAGACGGCTATTACGCACTGGGCGGGTATTACCAATACAAAGCATATTACAGTACGGCGCAAGATTATTTTATCCGGAGCATCGAGCTGCGGGAAAAAGAGGTCGATACGACGTCGGACCCGCGGATGAAATTCGATTTCGCCATTCAATGCGATATGTTGTCGAAGCTGTACCTGAACACGCAGATGACCGACAAGAGTCTGGAAGCTCTTCGCAAGGGGCAGCGGTTCGCCTCGATTTCGCCAAATGTAAGGAACAGATTGGTGAGCTCCTTTGTAGAGGCGTTTAGTACCTCGGGTCATATTGATTCGGCGTTATCGTACAACCATCAATTGGAAACCGATGTCGCAAATCCGCTGTTGTTTCCTTCGGAAGTTGTGTCTTCCGGGCTGAACATTGCGATTTACTATCTCGATCAGGGCGAATACGACGAGGCGCTACCCTATATCAGCAAAGCCGAAACCGTGGCGACGAAGGTGCAGTCGCCGTTGTTGAATTTCCAGGTCCAAATGACCAGGGCGCGATACCTGATTGGAAAGCGTGCCTATCCACAGGCGATTTCGATGCTGCAGTTGTCGTTGCCGGTAGCGAAACAACTCGATAAGGAATTGTATTCGAATGACCTGAAGTACATGGCACAGGCGCAGGATGGCAAGGGGGACCTGGCGGCAGCGCTGCGGTATTACAAGCAATATGTGGAGGTACAGGATACGCTCAATAAGGAAAAGCTGTCGCGGACCTTTGCCGATCTCGAGACCCACTATCAAACGCATGAAAAGGAGCTCCGGATCGAGGCGCTGGACCGGGAGAACCAGGTCAATGTGCTGCAGCTGAAAAATGCTTCCCAGACGAAGTTGATGCTGGTGCTTGGCCTGGCGGCCCTTGGAGTGATCTCGTTGTTGCTTTATTTCTTTTACCGCAACAAGGTAAGACTTAATCGTGAGCTGGCGAAGGCAAACGATACCAAGGCGCGGCTCTTCGGGATTATCGGCCACGACCTGCGGTCACCGGTCGGGAAGATCGTGCGCATGCTGCAACTGCAAAAGGAGCGGCCGGAGCTGTTCACACCGGAGGCCCGGAAGGCTCATGAGGAAAGTTTGAAAAAGGCGTCGGAGCATGTTCTGGAGACGATGGAGGATTTGCTGATCTGGAGCAAGAGCCAGATGGCGCATTTTCATCCGGAGTATCGACGGGTGGCTATCCGGGAGATTCTTGACAAAGAGATCACGTTGATGCAGGATCAGCTGGAGGAGAAGCAGGTGACGGTGGTCGATGACGTGGCGCCGGGACTGACAAGGGAATCGGATGAAAATTTCCTGTCGGTGATCATTCGCAATTTGCTGCAGAATGCGGTACGGCATAGTGACGGCGACCGGCGGGTTTTTGTTGCAGGGACGGATTCTGAAGTGACAATAACGAACCCGACCACCACAGCAAATGCCACCGTCCTGAATCAACGGCTTTCCCAGGGTCGGGTCGACAGCGGGACGTCGGGGCTGGGGCTGCAGCTGGCTTCCGATCTGGCAGGGCGGATCGGGGCAAAACTATATTTCAGAGGGGAGGCGGGTGTATCGTTGACGGCGGTGTTAAGCTGGGCGTGATATCTGTCGTCCAACGATTATTTGAAGACGTTCGTCGAGTATTCCGGCGGACGTTTTTTTATGCTCGCAATTTTGGCTGGACAACTCAGGGATATGCCAGCAACAAAACGGACAACTTGGATCGAATGGTTACTGCTTGTGCTGGCGATCCTTTTCTTTATAAGCGCACTTCTAATCATCATTTGACCATGAAACGGATTACCTTTTTTGCAATCGCTTTCGGCCTGATGGCGGCCGGCCTGCCGGACACCGCCAGGGCACAGTTCCTCAAGAGCTTAACGAACAATATCAAGCAGACCCTGCAAAACCGCGCTAATGGCAAGGCGAACCAGACTACCAATCAATTGCTCGACAAGGTGGATAGCGCGACGAAGTTCCACGGGACGTCCACGACTGGTGGGCCGAAGACCGGTACCACCGGGGTGACGGCGGGACCGGGGATGACGGGCAATTCCGCGGCGGCCGGGGGTGGTATTCCGGTGTTAGGCGGCGCGGCCGGCGGGGCGGCCGATACGAGCGGGTTCGCCCGGGTTCTCGGTGCATTTGCCAGGACAGCGCAGGACAATCCGAACGACACCAACCAGGCAGACCTGGTGATGAAATCGTTGGGCCGGATGGCGGGCGGGGATGAGGTTTCAGCGCAGGATTCAGCGGCGGCAATCAAGTCCTTTATGACAGCCAGCGGAGGGAGCGGGTATTATTATGAAACGGCGATCACGGTCACTTCGAAGCGCGGCAATACCAGGGATACTGCCCTCATGTGGCTTACGAACAGCGGAGAAGGGCGGTCGGAGATGCGTATCCCCATGCCGGGAGTTCAGATGCCGAGGATGATCGTCGTCGGGCACCTGGCGCAGCCGAAATATTCCGTCATCCTGGATGCTCAGGGAAAGACATACACGCTCAATGTGATTGATACTGCGTTTCTCAATTCTTCCGAAGGCGGCTACCAGGTCACCCGGATCGGGACGGAAACGGTCAGCGGTTACTCCTGCATCCATTCGCGGCTGGTCAATACGACAGGTTCGGGCGCCTTTAAAATCACCAACACGTATGACGTCTGGACAAGCACGGCGGTACCGGGGTATGCATTGTTTAGCAGGATGCTGAGCCTGGCAGGATCGCAGGGAGGGATATTTGGTTCCCTTGCCAGGGCGGGTGCAGGCGGATTTCTCGTCAAGATGACGGCGGGTGGAGGTTCGGCCGATTATTCGATGACCGAGGTACTTGTCCATGCTCAGGCAAAGAACTGTTCGCCGTCGCTATTTGAGATTCCCGCCGGGTATACCAATTCAGAAACTTCGATGGCGCAGCGGCTCCTTTCAGGGTCGGGTCCGGCGAAACATTGAATCAACATGGCGTCATGGTAAACAGACTGACTATATTTACACTTATGTTGCTATCGGTGATGTATAGCCGGGCACAGGATATCGGGAACCTGAAGGGACAGAAGGCGTTCGTCCTTCACGGCTCGCTGGGGGCGGAAGCGGACTTCTATCGATCGAACGAGTCCTATCCGACACGGCCGCCATTCGCCTGGAATGTCAACGGGAACCTCACTCCTACCCTGTATGGCGTGAGTTTGCCCCTTGCCTTTGTTGTCACGCAGTTCGGCAAGAGCTATGCAAGCCCATTCACTTACATTGGGATCAGTCCTTCATATAAATGGGTCAAGCTCCATCTGGGATACCGGACGATATTGTTTTCGCAACTGGTGTTCGCCGGTCAGAGTTTTCTCGGCGCCGGGATCGAGCTAAGTCCAAAGAGGTTCTATTTCGGCGGATGGTATGGGTTGTTGAACAGGGCGGTACAGGAAGACACCAGCTTTGCCCACCCGATAGAACCGCAATACCGGCGGATAGGCTATGGTTTCAAGATCGGGGTGGGTAGCCAAAAAAATAATGTAAGTATCTCGTTTTTTCACGCCAAGGATGACAGCGGTTCGATCCGGCGGCTACAGGACAGCCTGACGACCGTTTTACCGCAAGAGAACAGTGTCGTAGGGAGCTCGTGGCATTTTACTTTCTTTCACCGGCTGGTCTGGACGGGCGATCTGGCAGCGGGGCTTCTCAACCGTGATCAGTCATACCAGGAGATCGACAGTGTTGGTTATTTCAAAATCCCGACACTGATGAAAAAGCTTATGCCGATCAACTACAGTTCGGTTTTTTCCTATGCAGGGCAGTCACAGTTCTCGCTGACCTGGAAGACGATCAATGCGTCGGCCGGTTATCGCCGGATCGCACCGGATTTTGTGTCGCTGGGTGTGCCATATATGTTAAATGACCTCGAAATGGTCAACGGCGCTTTCGGCGGGAATTTTTATAAAGGCCGGCTAAACGCTAACCTCGCTTTTACTACCCAACACAATAATCTTTCGCATATGCTGGCGTCAACGCTGTTGACGCGAACCGGCAATCTGGCGCTGAATGCATTTGTATCGGCGCATTTCAATCTCAACGCAACCGTTACCGGAGTACAGGTCTATCAACGGAACGGGGCGACCCAACTTAGCGATTCGGTGCGTATGAATCAGCTCATGGTCGCGGTCACGGTCACTCCCACCTTGAATTTTACCGGGAATGACTATCAGCATACTATTAATGCGAGTATCAGCTATACGAACCTCGATGATCACAACCCGGCGACGGCAGCATTGACAGGGGGGGACAATGTCTCTGCCTCGCTGAACTATCAACTGTATTTCGCGCATGCATTCTGGGGGGTGAACACGTCGCTATTGTACAGTCAATACGGGCAGGGAGACAACAGGTACCAGTCGACGGGGGTGAATGCCGGAGCGAACGCGCAGGTGCTCGGCGGTCATCGCCTCGCATTGCAGGGTACAGTCGGTTATTTCCTCAACAAGTACACGAGTTCGCCAACCGGGAACAACACTACATTTTCCTTTAGCGGCAATTATACGCTGCCTCATCATACAGCGGGGATCTATCTCAACTATGTGCTGACACCGCCGATCAACCTGAACCCTTTGACAACCATTTACCATGTTCCGATCGCCGTGAATTCGAAAAATTTCGCGGGTGGGATTACGTATGGGTTTCACTTTTAAAACGTCTTATGCTGCGACTATTTGCTTTTTGCTCACTGTTGTTGTTTCTCGCTACCTCCGGGCGGGCGCAGTTCACCGTCGGCGTTCAGGTCAATGTCGTGCAGCCCGTGCCGCCCTATCTTCCGCAGCTCAAAGCGGATATCATGGGGAATCGCAGCGGTCCCCTGAACCAGGACATCAGCAGTCATTTATCGATCCTCTTACGCTATACCGGACGGAGTCAGCAGCGGATAAAGCTTGCCGGCAGCATCGAACGCATTTCGCCGGCCGTAATGGGTGTGTCGCTGCGGCCGGATTTTCAACCTGCTCAGCCTATATTACTCGGCCCGCAGCAGCCGATGATCAGCCTGACGCGGGACATGTTGCAGACGGCGTTTGGAAACTTCACGGAGAATTCTCTGGTATACACCAATTGCGATCTCAATTCGCTACGCCAGAACGGGATCGACTTCAAGCTGCCGGAGGGGACGTACCGGGTTTGCGTCACTGCTTATGATTATGACCGGCCTGGTTTTTCGGCGCCGTTGTCGCCGCCGGGCACCGGATGTGCCTATTTCACGATCTGTTATACGGCTTCCGCGCCGCAGCTGATCCTGCCGGTGAGCACGTTTGTCAACGCCACGGGTGGATTTCAGGACCTCACGCCACATTCCAACCTCGTTCAATTCACCTGGACCCCACCCGCCACGACTTGCGGGTTACCGATGGGTCCCTTGACCTATGAGCTGGAGATCCGCCGGGTTTTTGCCGGGCAGACCGTGACAGATGCGGAAAACAACCCCTATGTTTTTCATCAACAAAATATTCCCGCCACGACATTCCTGCTCGACACGTTGAAATACGGGCAAGTGCTGGCGCCTGGGCAACAATATATCGTGCGGGTTAAGGCGAATTTTATCCCGATGGTCGGCAGTCCGCTCGAAATTGCCAACCAGGGCTGGAGCGAGGTCGGAGCATTCACCTGGGCGCCGGTGACGTATTTCCCAACGACGGGCCTGGCGGCGAATCTACCTGATCAAGGCAAGCCGGTGCCGCCGGGATCGACGATCCAACCGGGGGGATATATCAATGAGCCGTATACGCCCGTGATGGCTTGTGCGGCGGCAAAACCGGTGAGCAATACGGCGGCCTACGGCGGTGCTCTGGCGGGTTTGCAGGTGACGATCGACGGGTTTGCGATGACTATTTCAGGTTCCAGTGCCAATACGGACGGCAGTTACAAGGGGACGGGATATATCATTTGGTCGCCGTTCGGGACCCAAGTGAAGCTGGCCGTCAGCTTTGACAGTCTGCGGGTCAACACGGACAAGGTCGTGTACGCCGGCGAGGCATTAACGACAACGGATGCGGGTTTCCCGGGGTGGTCCGTATTTGGGGGACTTGATCCGGTCGGCCAGCTCACCGGTCTCGATGACGGCGCACTTAGCGCGATCCGAACCAGGATGAATGATGGAGCACATCTGCTCAATGGAGAACATGGCGGCAGCGCGTTGGGATTCCCGCTGGGGGTTTCGACAACGCTTGGCGGCTCGCCATTCACGCTGGCGGTGATGGGAGTCAGCTTCCGGTCGTCCTGTACGAATATGTCCATTCTTTTTGATTTGAATGTTCCTGATCTGGGTGGGTGGCTGCCGCTGGCGGGGACAGGGGTGTCGATCGGGACCAGCTCGCTGTTGTCAGCGGGATCAAGACCGGTGTTATACTTGCCAAAGGATAAGGCATATAATGCCGGTGGAATGAATTTCGACTTTAACGCGTGTCCGGGTACTGGCGGCAGTGCTGTCGATACGTCGAAGGGGACTTATGCGACTTGGGATCCGGGCAGCGGGCTCGGAAATGTCGTTGTCAATGCCGATATCCAATTCCAGAATAAGGCCGGGATCGTAGCGGTGGATGCGGCGGACAAGCGGCTGACGACGCCGGCTTCGATCCATGCGCGGTTCAACTTTGCGGACTGGAATGACTGGGTGGCAACTGCGACGCTAAACAATGATTTCGAACTGGCCGGGCTACCGGGGTTCCCGATCCATTCCGATGGGTTGTACTTCGATCATTCGACAAAACAGAATCCCGCGGGGATCGCTTTCCCGGGAGGGTATGTGGGTTCGGAGGATGCGGGTTTCGAAGGGCTTTATATTCCGTCGCTTTCCATGTCGCTGCCGGCAACCTTCCAAAACTTTTCGGGCGCGAAGCCCGGGGCGATCAATTTTTCGGGTTTTATTCTTGATAACAGCGGGGTGACGACTCAGATCAGTGCGACAAATGTGATGGACATCAGCACCGGAAATCTGGGCGGCTGGGCGTTCTCCATCGACAAGATAGGTATCGCCGTCGTGCAAAATAATTTTCAGAGCGGCATGTCGATGACGGGGAAGATCCGTCTACCGATCAGCAGCGACGGGCTGGCATACACGTGTGCCCTGAATAGCGCTGATGGAAAATTAGATTATCAGTTTGTCGTGCAGCCCAGCGGAAGTCTTAATATACCGTTGTGGATGGCGCAGCTCAATCTCGATCCGAACTCATCGCTGGTCATTTCGACCGATGCCACGGGAATGGTGGTGAAGACGCATTTGAATGGAAATATCGGGATCACGATCCAAAGATCGGGGATGCCCAAAGTCACGTTGCCGGGGCTGACGTTCCAGGACATGGCGATGGCGAACCGGGCGGATACCTCGGCAGGTGCGGGTGCGGGTTTCTTTTTTACCCCCGGAAAGTGGAGTTTGGGCGGCGGGGCGCCGATTCCAGCGAGTCTGACGGCTACTTCGGGTTTAGAGGGAGCGGTCGCGTCGGGGCCGAACGGCGGTGATGCGGGCGCGGAAGATGAGTCGTCACAGGGGTCGATTGCGGGTTTCAGTCTGGCTTTATCGGATTTCACCCCGTATTTTAAACCAAAGAGCCTGACCGATATGGAGGCCGGCGTCTATTTCAATGTGAAGATCGGGATCGGCTTTGGAGATGCGTCGATCGTGAGTGGCGGTGCACGGCTGGGAATCCTCGGAGATATCCGCGTGCCGGGTAATGCGGCCGCGAGCGCAAGCTTTGACAAAATAGATTGTGATTCAGTCGGGATCGATGGAGAAGTAGGGCCGGTGACGGTCAAAGGGAGCCTGATCTTCCGAAACGATGATCCGACCTACGGTGATGGGATCAGCGGCACGCTGAGCGCGAATTTTGTATTCGCGCAGTTAAATGCCGCGGCACAGTTTGGAACGACCGCCGGGTCGGGTGGTTTCCATTATTGGGCGATCGGCGGGAGTGTCTACGTACCGGCGGGCATTGTTATCGGACCCGGGTTGACGGTCAACGGGTTTGGCGGCGGTGCGTTTCATAATATGACATTGACCCCGCCGAGCGATGATGAGATCCGAAGTCATCCGTCGACAAATCCGGGCACCATCCCGATGGTGCCGCAACTGAATACGGATGGGATCCAGGCCCAGCTGCTAATCGCGGTGCTCCAGCCGGACATCTGCAACGCCTCGGTAACACTTACCGGGACGATCGTCAATGGCGGTCTCGGGCAGCTGCGGATGGATGGGTCAGGTTATATCGTTACGAACGCTCCGGACAATTCCAACGCCCTGGTCAATGGGACCATGACGATGGTGTATGATTTTGTGCAACGGACATATGATCTGACCGTCGGGGTTGATGTGCGGTTCCTCGTGGCGACGGCAAGCGGCACATTATGGATGCATGGCGGTCCCGACGGTGACTTTTTGTATGTCGGGCAACCCGATCAGGATAAGCGGATTTCGCTTGAACTCATTAAGATCGGCAGTCCCGGGGATGTATTGTATGTCGATCTCGGAGCCACCGCGTATTTTGATGCCGGCACCGAACTGCCTGCGTTCCCCCCGTTACCGGACAAAGTAGCAAGTCTGCAGGGAGACAAGAGTGGCAGCGACAATTCGGTCACGACGATGCTGCACATTATCGGCACCGCCAATCCACCCAACCCGGGATTTATGTTTGGCGCTGAAGTACATGGCAATATCCATCTCAGCCTACTTTTCCTCTATGCGCAGGTGAGTGCGGAACTTGGATTCGATGTGGCACTCGAGCATGTCACGAATCCGCCCGGGGGATGCGTGCAGCCGGATGGGAGCTTTGGGTTGAACAACTGGTATGGCATGGGGCAATTCTATGCCTGGTTCAGTCTCGATGTCGGGCTGCACGTCGACGCATGGTTCTTTCATGGCGATGTCGACCTTGTCAGCTATGAGGCTATGTGCGCCTTGCAGGCTGGGTTGCCGAATCCCAGCTGGGTGGCCGGCACGGTACATGTGCAGGGCTCGGCGCTCGGCGGTCTGGTAAGCGTCAGCGGGGACTTCCCATTCAGTTTCGGCGAGCAATGCAATATACCTTTCAACCCGCTCGACGACATCCAGATGATCACGGACATCGGGCCTAAAGACAGCGCCACCGTTTTCGCCGATCCGTCGGCGGCCTACAGTGTGCCGATGAACGACCAGGATTATCCGATCCAGGTGCCGGCAGACAAGGATCACGCTAATCCCTACACGCGGACATTCCGCTTCTCGGTGGCCCAATTCAAACTATTCAAAGAGGAGCCGGATGGAAGCGATTCGCTGACAGCAGGGGAAGGGTATAGTGGCGGGTTTGCGATGACAGCCGACGGACTGGGTAGCTCGTTATATCCTTCAACTATGCTCCAGCCGCATACGCGGTATAAGATGTATATCCAGTGCCAGGTTCGGGAGTCGGTGAACAATACGCTCGTAACTCCGGCCGGGTCTTCCGGGTATCAGGATACCACCTATTATTTTACGACCGGGTCGGCGCCGGATCATATCGTACCGGAAAATACGGCGTGGTCATATCCGATCAGCGGGCAACGGTTTTTGTTAAAGAACGAATTCGGGAGCAGAGGAAGCGTAAAAATGGGTGCCTGGCAATACAATATTCTGCCACCGACAACGGTAGTCGCTGCCTCGGAAGGTCTTGGCTATAATTATTACGCCTATTTTATCTCGTCGCACGGAGACACGGCAACCTCGACGTTCACGCTCAACCAGGCCAACAATTCACTCGACTTTGCGATCCCGGCGACGCTCCGGAATAATGAGGTCTATAACCTCCAGCTGTGGGTGCGACCGCAAAGGCCGCTTACCGCCGTAATAGTAGCGCCGGGGATCACGCGCTCGGCGGTTACTAAAACCAATAATGTGACAAATCAATCGGTTGGAGTGGATGCGCATGGCAACTATGTGGCGCAGAAGACGCAGCTCACATCTTCGGTTGCGGTTTCAAAAAACTTCTTGACGATGCCCGGCACGTCGCATCCGCTGGGTACAATCCCGATCTTCTCGCTACGGTTTGAGACGAGTCAGTATAGTTCGTTCGCCGACAAGATGGCCGCCTACGGGCAGTGGACGAGCAAGGCAGAGGATGCAAACCGCGATATCCAGCTTGGCGCCGGGGCCGCGTCGCCCGAACAATTCGATGAATTTGAAATAAAAGGGGTTTCGTCGACCTGCCAGGATTGTAACCCGGATATGTTCCCGTCGAACTACCCGCCAATGTTCAGTGCCGGCGTGCCCTGGAACAACGCGGCGCAAAATGACAAATATGCCAGCGACGGCTTATATGCGAATGCCTTCCAGATGGCTTTTTACAATCTGTCGATCGATCTCGGGGCGCCGGAGGTCAGAGATCTGATGATACCCGACAATTGTGTATCGACGGAGTTGATGCCTTATGAGCCAAAGCTGCCGCCGCTGAGTTTGGAATTGGGCGCGGTATCGAAGACGGCGTTGCTGAACGGCTCGGGTTTTTCAGCTATGTCGTTGACGACAAAGGGATCCGATGGCGCGAGCCGTGGGTCGGCTGCAAGTGGAGCGACGGCGTCCAATCAACGGATGATGACCATCAACTATACGGGAGCAATGCAGGCGACGGTCACGATGCAACAGGCAAGGCTGTTGTGGAAGCATGACAATTATATCTATGCCGACTATTCGCTGTTGCATCAGTTTGCAGTGACATTCCTCGGCAATCAGCAGCAGGAGGTATATATTCCGTTCATAGGAACGGTCCCTGCGGCCCTGGAGACGGCGCTTGCTTATGGCAACGATGTCACGCTGGCGACCGGCGAGTACGGAAGTATCACCATAGGGGCTGCGGCCTACACCACACGGTATAACGATCCTAATCTGACGAGGATTGCCAACGGATTGATAGGGCTGCCGTTCCAGCCATTGCCACCTTCGAGTCATGTACTGCAGTTAAAATATTTCTATCCTTTCTGCAACGGATGCAGCCTCGGCAGCACGGTACCGGAAACCTGGAATTTCGGTGTCGTTGTGCCGGTCGGGGCGCGCCAAACAATGAAAATAGCACGATGAGAAAGATACTGATCATATTGTTAGCGATGACGGGCATGGGGGCGTTGGGACAAGGGAAAAATGGGTCGGGACCTCCGGGTGAAAAGACTGCCGGCCCGAAGCATCTTCATGTGCGGGTGCTGGCCAAATCTTACGGCGACTCGATCGTCGTCCGATGGGCGCCGATGGATGCGGTGGCCTGGCTGATGGGTAATGATTCGGGTTACCGGGTCGAGCGGATCGACTACACGGATCACGAGCACCCCATAACGACATTGTTAGGGCAGCGACTCCGGCCGCTGCCGCTGGAGCAAATGAAGATGGCGATCGGCCCAAATGACAAGTACGCGGCCATCGCCGCGCAGGCATTGTACGGGAAGGATTTTCAGATGACGAAGGACGCGCCGGTCGGTTTCGCGAAGAAGGTCAGGCAGGCGCATGATGCGTTGAATTTCCGCTATTCGTATACGTTACAGGCGGCCGATTTTTCCCCGGCGACGGCGAGCGCTATCGGGCTCCGGTGGGTGGATAAAGGAGTTAAAAAAGGGTCCAATTATATCTATGTGGTCACCGTTTGCGGGAGGACGCGCGAATATGTGGTCGACTCCGCCGCTGCTTTTGTTGCGGACCGGCCGGCGGGGCCCATTCCCGCGCCGGAGGGGCTATCCGGCTTCGGCTTCGACCGAAGGGCGGAGCTTCACTGGAACCGGAGGCAGGCCGGCGATTTTGACGCTTATGATATCGAGCGAAGTGAAGATGGAGGCGGGCACTGGCTGGCGATGAACAAGCTCCCGTATTACAGTCCTGATAAGGTGCCGCCGGTTTCGGGCGCCGTCAGGGGCAAAGCGGATACGCTGGTCGACAAGATCGCCGCGTTGGTGCGCGATCACCAGGTATTCATGGACAGTTTACCGCAGGACTATCATCCTTATTTGTACCGGGTGCGCGGGATCAATGCGTTTGCCGAGTGGAGCCCGTGGTGTGCGGCGGTCGAAGTGCGGGGCAGGGACCTGACGCCGCCGGTAGCACCGGTGATCGATTCAGTCTGGAATACGCGCGGATCGCAGCTAAGGATCGTCTGGAAACAGCGGGTGCCGAGTCCCGATCTGGCGGGATATTATATCAGCAGGGGGAACAGCGTGAAAGGTCCTTTTTATGCGCTGACGAAAAGTATGCTTTCGCGGGAGACGCGGGTCTTTGTCGACTCGGCCGCGGTTCCGCATGTGCCCAATTATTATGTGGTCGTGGCGGTGGATACGGCCCGGAACGCGGCGGTGTCCGGTGCGTATCCGGGGTATTTGACGGATACGGTCGCGCCGGCTGCGCCGGCGCGGGTGGCGGGGGCGGTCGATTCCCTGGGCGTGGTGCGACTGCATTGGGCGCCCAACCATGAACCCGATCTGAAGGGATACAAGGTGTATTTCGCTTATGGCGCCGGAGATCAATATGAGCAGCTGACCCATGGGGTTGTGACCGATACGAGCTTTGTGGATACCATTTCCATGCAGTCGTTGAACCGGAGGGTCTGGTATTCGGTGGTGGCGCTCGACAGTACGAACAATCATTCGCGTTATTCGGCGCCGGTAGCGCTAAAGAAGGTGAAGGTTGTCCCACCTTCCGCGCCGTTGGCAGGGGCGGTGTCTACCGCAGGGCGGCGGGTGCAGATCGAATGGATAGAAAGCCGCAGCGAAGGGGCTGCAGGGTATGAGGTGGCGCGGGTAAACGATGGAGAACATAAGGTCATTGGGCGGATGGCACAGGACTGGAGCAAGCGGTCGCTCTTTTTTAGCGATACGATCGGCGTGAATCGCGACTACTATTATGCAGCACGGACGATCGACAGTACGGGGGTCAGATCGGAATGGTCGGTCCCGGTGCATGCGGTGGTGCATGCGGCAGATAGTCTTGCCGCGGTAACATTTCAGGCGCGGCTGGATCAGAAGCGAAGACACGTCCGGCTCAGCTGGCGGTATTCGGGCGATGGCGACTATTTTTTTGTGGTGTACCGGGCCGTAAATCACGGAGTGTTAAGCGCCTGGCAATCATTTGAAAAGAATTCTTTAGCAGGTGAAGATGACGAGGCCGGAAGCGGCGTATACGATTATGCCATCAAGGTTGTCGCGCGCGACCGGGCAGCAGCTTCGGTTATGAGTAAACCTGTTCAAATTACGATCCCCTAAAATTAGCAGTTATGAAAATTTCGATTTCTTCTTTTGTGCTGGCGGCGCTGTTGGCTCTTGGCGCGTGTGCCTTATTGCCTTCGTGTGCGAAGGAAGGGCCACAGGGTATTCCGGGTGCGACGGGTCCAGCGGGTGCGGATGGCAGTCAGATCTATGCCGGAGATGGAGCACCGGCGGCCTCGCTCGGACAGGATGGAGACTACTATCTCGATAAGAGCACGGGTAATTTGTACGGCCCCAAGACCGATGCGGGTTGGGGTACACCGTTGAATCTGAGTAACGGGCAGGGCGGGTCCGGGCAACAGGGGCCAGCCGGGCCGCAGGGACCGCAGGGACCGCAAGGGCCGTCGGGGCCGCAGGGACCCTCCGGGCCGCAGGGACCCTCCGGGCCGCAGGGTTCCGCCGGAGCGGCGGGAAAGAGCGGAAGCCAGATCTATAGCGGGAGCGGCGCCCCATCGGCGTCGTTGGGGAACATCGGGGACTACTATCTGGATAAAACGAACTTTGAATTATACGGGCCCAAAACATCGAACGGCTGGGGAACGCCCATGCTGCTGCGCGGGGCACAGGGTCCGCAAGGGCCTGCAGGACCCGCAGGCGTGGCGGGGAGCCAAATCTTTGCGGGCACGGGCGCTCCGGCGGCGACACTGGGGAATATCGGCGATTACTACATCGACAAGAGCACCGGAAATTTCTATGGTCCCAAAACAGCGAATGGTTGGGGTTCGCCGATTGCTTTGGGAGCGGGAGGGACGGGGCCTGCAGGACCGCAGGGACCACAGGGGCCGCAGGGACCGCAGGGACCAACGGGAGCAACCGGCGCGACGGGCAAAGCGGGAAGCGTAATCTATAGCGGAAGCGGGGCGCCGGCAGCCAATATCGGAACGGTGGGCGACTACTATATCGATGATACGCATGCGATCCTTTACGGTCCAAAGACGAGCGGCGGGTGGCCGGCGACGGGCTTATCGCTTCAGGTTAACAACACGATCACCTATGACTTCGTGGACAAGGTGCAACATAATTTGCCATACAACTGGGTGGTGCCAACCAGCTTGGCGGGTGGCGGTCCGATCTATGATGAAATCATCCTCCCATACAACAATTCTGCAGCGCAGACTACGGGCTTCACGATCCCGCAGGCGGTTGTCGACAACGGGGTTGTCCTGTCCTATATCCGGTACTTTCTCGGGGGTCCGAATGACACGGCGACGGACGCGGGAATGACAGCCTGGATAGAGTTGCCGGCGTCATTTGTTGCCAACTACACCATTAACGGAGTGTCGGGCCAGGCGCAAGTCAGCCTTACGTCGGATTTCGACGATGCAGGTTTCTATATCTACCTAAGCACCGCTTCATCCAATATCGCCTCCGGCTATGCGCAAAACCGTATCCCGGCAGTGATCCGGATCGTCGAGATCCCGGCCAGCCAGATCAACACGGTTGTCTCCTTGAAACCGGGGGAGATGCCGGCAATTTCCGAAAAACTTGTCACCTTTTAAATCAATCATATGGACAATTCGTTTAACACGGATCGGATCAAGGCGGATATCGATACCGTTATGCAGTCGATCGCCACGGGAAATCCGGATACGGAGAAAATAAAAGAGGCCGGCAGCGATCTGTTGAACACGGCGGCATCAATCCTTTCCAATACGGGGATCGATCACTTGACGGGTGGAGACACGGCCGGCCAAACGGCGGGCGGCACATCGGCGCAGGCGGCCGGGGAAATCGTAAAAAAACTCAGGGATGGGCTCGGCCTCGACGGTCACGCTCTGGACGGGCTAAGGCAAGCGGCGGAGGAATTAAAGAACAAATTGTAAAACTCTAGTTTATGAGAAGCTGGAAAAAAATGCTGCTGGCGGCCCTGGTCCTGGCGTCTGCCTGCAAGAAAGACAATAATAAGGGTACTTCCGGTGCGAACAGCTGGATCGATGGCTTCTGGACGTACAAGGAAGACGCCAATGAGGACTACTGGAATGCCAACGTGCTATTCAAGAACGACGGTACGTTCAGGATGTATCAGGCGCTTACACTGGATGACACGGCCGCCGGACCGGCACTGCTGGATACGGCCAACCAGGTCGTGACATTCGGGACATATGCGGTCAGCGGCGCGAACGTAACGATGAAATATACGGAATTCAACACGATCGACTTCACATTCACCGGGTCTGTCAATAGCAGCCACAATGTACTGACCGGAAATCTTTCGGACAACAACCCCGGCGACGCAACGCCGCGGTGGTATTTGACTAAACCATAAATAAACAAACATGAAAAACTTTCTTATCGCACTGCCGCTGTGCGCGGCTATCGGTACGACGCTGGCATTTGCCGGCCACAGTTTGATCGGGCGGTGGAATGCCGCTTACGGGAATGGCCCCAAGGGCAAAATGGTCTTCCGGAATAATGGGACATTCGAAGCGACATTCACCGGCCAAAAGTGGAAGGTAGGCGGGCAATATAAGGTAACGGGAAATACGGTAGCTTTCAGCGACAGCACATGCGGCTTCGGTTACTGGGGACAATATCAAATGACCTGGTATTCGGACGACTCGGTTATGGCGAAAGTCATAGCGGATACCTGCTCCGGCAGAAGGGGCAATGGAAACGGCGCGGTTATCGTTCGCGCCAGGCGATAGTGTGATCGCCCGGCCTACAAGTGCTATCTCAGCCCCAGCCTTAAGCCGGTTCGCCAGGTATGGGCCGGCAGCAGGCCCGCATATCAGAGATTCCGCAACCAAAGCAAACGTTACCCGGCTGGCAAAATTTTAATTTCGAGACAGGCAACGTATCGAAACCGAACATTTTCGCCCGGCCTTATCCGACCATTTCATTAGATCACAATAAGTTGTAGTGTTGGCATCGTCTTAGCGGCAAAAAGGCAAAACCGGACACATGATTAAAAACTATTGGCGGATCGCCGGGCGTTTTTTATGGCGCAACAAAATTTTTACGTCTATCCATATCCTGGGTTTGGCGCTTGGAATCTGCGGATGCCTCGTCATTTTCCTGATCGCGCACTATGAATTGAGTTTCGACCGGCATTGGCAGGGCGGAGAGCGCATTTACCGGATTGTCGGGGATATCCACCGGCCGGACGGGCAACAAGAGTTCTTGAATAGCCCTTCTAAAGAGGTCGCGGGATTCGAGACACAGATCCCGGGATTTGAGGCAAAGGCGGCGGTGTACAGCATGGACGGAAAGATCGAAGTGCCGCAGCCGGGGCAGCCAGCGAAGGCGTTTGACAACCGTGTGGGGGATATGTATGAGCGCACGGCAATCATAACGACGTCCGGTTACTTCGATATTTTCAGGTATCAATGGCTGGCTGGGAAAGCGGCAACACTGGATCAGCCCGACCACGTAGTCCTTACCGAAAGCCGCGGACGGCTGTATTTCGGGAATATATCGCCGGCCGAAATGATCGGAAAGACGATTGTGTATGACGATTCGGTTCAAGCGCATGTTTCGGGGATCGTCAAGGATCAGACCGGCAATACGGATGTGGGGTACACCGATTTTATTTCAATAACGACGGCTACACACAGCTATTGGAAAAATGATATCCCCACGATCGACTGGACGCCGTTGCAGCCGCATCACAGCATGGCTTTTGTCAGGCTCGCGAAGGGAGTGAGGCCGGAGGAGGTTAACGCCCGGTTTGCGGAGTATATCCGGCAGCACGTAAACGTTCATCGGGCGGGGGTGTCGCTGAAGTACTATCTGCAGCCGTTGGGTGATCTGCATTACACGGCGGATTTTCACCGGGGAGATGACGGCGATCTGTGGCGGAAGGTGTATCCGCCGACAGTCTATGCGCTGATCGGCGTGGCGGTTTTTATTTTACTGATCGCGGCGATCAACTTCGTCAATCTCTCCACTGCCCAATCGATGAGCCGGGCCAAAGAAGTGGGAGTTAGAAAGGTGATGGGGAGCAGGAAGGGGCATATCAGGGTCCAGTTCCTGATCGAGACGATGATGGTCACACTGCTGGCGACACTGGTAGCGATAGCGCTGGTGAATCCGGTCCTGGCCCTGTTCCATGAATATGTGCCACCCGGTGTACATTTTGAACCGATGGATGCGGGGACGCTGATTTTCCTGGGAACGGTGATCTCGCTGACGACCCTTATGGCAGGATTTTATCCGGCCTGGGTTATGTCGCGGTATGCGGCGGTGGAAAGCCTTAAAGGCATGGTAGCCGGTGGCGGCCGGGGCAGTCTTGGCCTGCGGCGCACGCTGATCGTCTTTCAATTCGCGATCTCGCTCATCTTCATTATAAGCTCCATCGTCATCGGCAAACAGATCACCTTTATGCGGGCGGCAGACAAGGGTTTTGTTACCGATCGGGTGCTGACGTTGTTCGACTGGGGTGCCAACCCGCAGCAGCTGGAAACGTATGCGAAAACCATCCGCCATCTGCCCGGAGTTGAAAACGTCATTATGGAAGGTAATCCCCCGATGGGATTTGCGCAAAGGCAGGAGTCGTATGCGCCTACGCCTTCGCCTGATGCATTTCGGGCCGTGTCCGCGCATTTGGGGAATGAAGATTATATTCCGTTCTACGGTATGAAACTGGTTGCGGGGCGGAATATTTTTCACTCCGACAGCCTGCGCGAGTTGGTGATCAATGAGACCCTGGCCCGACAGGTGATGGGATGCAAAACACCGCAGGAGGCGATCGGCCGGGTATTGTACGGTGCCGGTCCGCAAGGAGGGATCGGCAAAAGCTATCCGGTGGCCGGGGTAGTCGCAGATTTTCATGTAGGTTCATTCCATGAGGTCATCCCGCCGGCGGTGATTGAAAATCTAAAGGTCCGGCTGCAAAGCGTTGCCGTCAAAGTGGCCAGCGCCGATCCGACCGCAGTAAAGACGGTGTTGGAAGGGATGAAGCAGGAATGGAAGCAACAATTTCCCGACCGGCGGTTCCAGTCGAGCTTTTTGGACGAGGCCATAGGGTGGTTGTTCCAGCAGGAAGAGCATACGGCGTGGCTGGTGAATATGGCAACGGGCGTAACGATCTTTATATCCTGTATGGGGCTGTTTGGGTTGGGGTTATATGCTGCGCGGCGGCGGTCGAAGGAGATCAGTATCCGCAAGGTGCTCGGAGCAAGTGTGGGATCGATCACGGCATTGCTCAGCAAGGATTTCGCCTGGCTGGTAGGGATTGCGTTTGTGGTAGCTACGCCGGTCGCGTGGTGGTTTAGTCGTCAATGGTTGCAGGATTTTGCCTACCGGACCGGCTTAAGCTGGTGGGTTTTTGTGCTCGCGGGAATCGGGGCGATGGGGATTGCGCTGCTGACCGTGGGATTGCAGGCGATGAAGACGGCAATGGGTAATCCGGTGGAACATCTAAGGACGGAATAGCTTTTCTCCAGATTCGCGTGGTAGATTGGTGTAGAAAAACATCATTTTATGAAAAGGTTAATCCTATCGGCCGTTGCTTTCGGTTGCCTGTTGAGCATTCCCTCGGCGGCACAGCGGGTCAAGTCCACGGATGTACCGGCGGCGGTGAAGGCCGCGCTGCAAAAAAAATATCCTTCCGCTTCGGGCGTGACCTGGGAGAAGGAGAAAGGGAATTTCGAGGCCAATTGGGGCGGAGCGTCGAAGGAGGACCTTTCGGTTCTGTTTACTCCGGCAGGGGTCTTTGTAGAGCAGGTAGCGGCAATGCCGGTGGCAAAGCTGCCGGCGGCTGTAACGGCATATGTGCATACGCATTATGCGGGGGCGAAGATCACGGAAGCGGGGAAAGTGACGGATGCGGAAGGGCATACCCGGTATGAGGCGGAAGTGAAGGGAAAGGACCTGGTCTTCGATGAGAAGGGGAATTTTATAAAAGTCGATTGACCAGGTTGCAGCGATGGCAAATCCTGTCAGGAACCTCGGAGCGGAGCGGGGGTAAGGCCCCCGCCGATTCTTCAGGAAGGTTTATAAACATATACCGTGAACGTCCCCGGAACTATTTTCCTCGTCCCCGGCTCGAATTGGGGTGCACTCAAATAGATTTTTTTCGTTTTCATATCCATTGCCATCGTTTTTGCCCTCGGCTGTGTCGCCAGCGTCTGGATTACACGATACTGGTCGGCGCCATCCTGCCGGATGATCGTCGTCGTCGCGTCGCCGTTGCTGGCAAAGATCAGCCGGTCTGCCGCATCATAAACGACGGCATCCACGCCCGCACCGATCGGTAATGTCGTGATCACTTTTCCGGAGACCGCGTCGACAACGCTCAGTCCCTTGTTGCCGCGGCAGCCGGTGAACAACCGTTGATGGCCCGCGTCGTATGCCAGTCCGGTCGGACCGCCGCAAGGCGCCAACGGCCAGGTGGCCTTTACCGTCAACGTCTTTGTATCGATTACCTTCAGGCTATTCAAATCCTCAATATTGTTATACACCAGCCCTTTTCCGTCGGATGCGGCAAACTCCGGGCCGCCGCCCAGGTCGATCGTCTTGACCAGGTTCATGGAAACCGGATCGATCACGCAAACGCTTTTGCTGTCGCCACAGAAACAGAATACTTTCCCGGAATAAGGATCGTAGATGATCCCGTCCTCATCCTCCGCCGGCAGGTCGATCGTCTTGACTTTTTGGAAGCTCTTCAGGTCGATCACCACTACCGCCTTGCCTCTGCCATCGCTGATAAAACCCCGATCCACCGCATTCACGATCGCGATGCCATGTACCCCCTTCATGCCTTCGATTAGCCCAACGGGTTGGTCCGTTGCCAGGTCCACGACATTGAATGCCGTGCCGTGGGAGACGAATAAATGATTGTTCACCGAATCGATCGCGAGATAATCATAACCGGCGTCGCCGGGCAGCGCGATCTTCTTGTCAAAAACATACTGTTGCGCCGTTGCCCGCGCAGTCACCAGTAAAAGGACGACGAGGCAAAAAAGATTCAGGCATTTTTTCATGTCGATGAATTTAGAGTCCGAAGCTCGAAAGAGAAACTGGAGCAAACCTGTGTTTACCGTTTGGCCTTATGAGAATTGTCATCCAATCCTATGTAAAATCTGTGAAAATCTTGTGACTTGCGAAGTTACATCTCATTTGTTACCCAGGCATTATGAAATTAAGAACTTATGGAGAACAAATGATCACCTAATTATTAAATCAGTCGCTTCGCATATCACGTACCCGTGACCGACAATACTTTCGCTCAAAATTGACTGCATGAAAGTCCGTCTTCTCCTTTTTTTCATTTTCCTGAGTCAATTGGCCTTTTCCCAATCATCCGGCATTAAGGGAAGGATCACCGGTAGAAATAAGGAGCCCCTCGCCGGCGCATTCATCTCCCTGACCAACACTTCCATAAAGACCACTACCGACAGCAATGGATACTTCATCCTGCCGCATGTGCCGCCCGGTGAATATACGATCACCGTCGACTATGTCGGGTATGCCACGACCAGCAGACATTTTAACCTAAAGACCGGGGAAGGACAACAACTAAACCTCGCGCTGGACACGAAAGACGCGATACTCACGGAGATCAACGTGTTTGGAAAGATCAGCCAGGAAGAAGACGCCGGAGCCAGACAACGGGAAAAAAGAGCAAACAATATCCTCAACGTCATCTCGGCGAAAGCCATGGAACGCAGCCCCGATATCAATGCGGCCAATGTCCTCCAACGCATGAGCGGGCTGACTATCCAGCGAAACGGCGGCTCGGACGAAGCATACCCTGTCATCCGCGGCCTGGATCCGCGATACAATAACACGTTGATCAACGGCATCAAGATCACCAGCCCGGACGATAAATCCCGCTATGTTCCGTTGAACATCGTTCCCTCCGATCTGCTTGGCAGCATCGAAGTACATAAATCGCTGCTTCCGGAAATGGAAGGCGACGCTATCGGCGGCTCGGTGAACATGGTGATGAAGGATGCCCCTGAAAAAGAAGTATTCAAGGTCCTGGGATCGCTGGGGTACAGCAAGATCTTTATCGACCGTAAATTCCAGGGCTTTTCCAAAGCCGATATCCAGCAACACACGCTGACCGAAAGATTCGGCCCCAATTACATTGCACAGCCCTCCGACTTCAGCCGGTCCAATCTGGACTTCAACTACACCCGCCCCCTGCCCAACGCAGTGGCGACGATCACCTGGGGTCGTCGGTTTGTCGATAGCAAACTTGGCCTACTGGTGGCCGAATCCTTCCAAAACCAATATTATGGAAGCAACTCCGTCTTCAACCAGGCCGCGCCAAATGTACACGCCAATGGAGCACCGGGCCTGTCGGACTACGCCAATCGCTATTTTTCCACCCAGCAGATGAACAACGGGCTGACCGTTCACCTTGACTATAATCTGAATAATCGCAACAAGATCACACTTACCAATATTGTACTCAATACCTATATCGCCCAGGCGAGGACCATCATCGACACTGCCATTCTGGGGGCAACGGCGGACGCACTGTACCCGGGACGGGACCGGTCAGCACGGATTATACTTCGATCACGAGCCACCAGTACCTTGAAAACCTGAAATTGGATGGCAAACATATCCTCTCCAAACATTTCCTGGTCGATTGGATCGGCGTTTATTCCTATGCGTCAAAAAGAGTACCGGACATGGCCGATCTCTCGCTGAACTCGAAGATCGACACAGTGCATACCACGGACGATATCCACGGCCCCTATATATTCACCGTTACACCCAATTATTTCGACCAGATCAGCCGGATCTGGCAACACAACGAAGACCAGGATTTCGATGGATCGGCCAATCTGACCTATAGGACCGCGCTGCCGAAGAATGGCTCGCTGGAACTGAAGGCTGGGGGGCTTTACCGCCATAAGACCCGATCCAATAACCAGGATGAGTATGACCTGCAGCCGACGACCAATGCAGGTGGGATAAAGCAGGCCTTCGTAAATATCAATACCGCGCAGTGGGTAGTGTATGACGTGGGCGGAACGCCGGATTACAATATAAACAGGTACCACTTGTACGAGAATATTACGGCAGGATATGGAGAACTCAAATTGACATTTCCTTCCGTTGACATCTTTGGCGGTGCGCGGTTGGAACACACAAAGCAGGGATATTCCCTCAATACCTTTCTGCCTACGGGGGTCAATGCGATCGAGAAAGACTATACCGATCTGTTGCCCAGTATCATGGCAAAGATTAAGTTGAATGATCGGACCAACCTGCGTCTTTCCTACTTCAAAGGCATCTCCCGGCCTAATTACTACGACCTCGTACCCGCAACGCAGTTCAGCACCACCTCGGCTACGGCTACGAAAGGGAATCCATTATTAAATCATACCGTAGCGGATAATTACGATCTTCGGTACGAATGGTATCCCCGCGAAGAAGAAGAGATCTTTGCCGGTGTATTCTATAAGAAACTCACCAACCCGATAGAGATCGGTTACCTGTCTCCGGACGTCTATCAACCCTATAACCCGCCTTCTTCCGCCACAGATTATGGGGCCGAGCTTGCCTTCACCCGGTACTTCGGCCGTATTGGGGTGACTGGCAACTATACCTACCTGCACTCCGCGGTCTCTTCCTTCAAGTCTTACTATAACCTGGCGACCGGCTACAGCAACCCGGATACCCTACAGAAAAGGGCCCTGCAGGGACAAACCGACCACACCCTTAATCTTTCCCTTTTGTACCGGGATACCAAAAAGAGCCTCTTTGCCGAGCTGGCTTTCCAATATATCGGTAATTCCATTTCCGTCGTCTACCCGATCTACGGATACGACTACTTCCAAAGGCCGCAGTCGAACCTGGCTTTTTCCGCGGAAAAAGGGCTGCAGAACCGTCATTTCACCGTGTTCACAAAATGGAATAACCTGCTGAATACGCCGAACAAAGCAGAGATCAATACCCTCCTGGTACAAAGGGAAATCACCAAATTCAATTTCAGCTTTGGCATCCGTTATGAATAATAACGGGCAATGCCGTCACCAAACAAAATAGATCTTTTCATAAAAACAATAATCAGTATGAAATCGACATTCGCTTACTTATCCGTAGCTGCCCTGGTCCTCGGGCTGGCCTCTTGCTCCAAGAGCGGCAACGACACAACGAAGATCATTACCCCGACGGTGCCTTCATCAAATCCTATCGCACCTGGCAATATCTCAGGCTTCGTAAAGGGTACGTTCACCACCGGTAATACCTACACGATCACCGGCGATCTGACCATAAAGGCGGGAGATACTTTAGCTTCGCAGCAGGGAGTAACTGTGGTTGTTATGAATAATGCCCAGATCACCGTCTTGGGCGTTCTCAACCTGGTGGGTACACAGGCTTCGCCCATTGAATTCAATTCCAGCTCCAACCTGCCGGGCAGCTGGGGTGGCTTCGATGCCGACAGCGCCCAGGCCGTCACGATCAAATGGACGCATATCGACAACACCGGCGGCCCTGATCCTTCCGGCAGTCCCCGCAAATCGGTATCCGTGGTTACACCGATCAACGTAGACATCGAGGATTCCTGGTTCACCAACGGCCAGGACGACTTGCTGCGCATGGAGGGAGGCGCCAGGATCACTATAGTTCGCAATACTATCCTTTGCTCGGGAAGCACGGATGGAGAAGCGATCAACATTAAAAAAGGAGTCACCGGGACTATCGCGTACAACGTCATCTACAGCCAGGCCGGCACTGCGGTAAAACTGGAGACCGACGATGTAGTCCCCATTCCCCAAACCGTCGTGGACGTTTACAACAATACCATGGTCAGCAATGGCTGGAGAAGAGGCGCAGCCGAGCCTGGCAGAGGTGTATCCATCGACCTCAACGCCAGGGCGAATATTTACAACAATATCATGGTCAATAACTACCAGGGGCTGGAGATTTTCACCGGCGCAGATACGATCAACACAAAATACGGGAACAATCTCTTCTACGCGTCAGCCGACACCTATTCCGATACCACGGTGACCCCGAATATCTCCGTAAACATCCGATCGAATTTCTATCCTGGCGACGGGGTAGGCAAACCTCAGACTTCCGACCTGATCTCCACGGCGGTCGGCGACAAGGATCCAATGTTCAAATCCTATGACGGAAAGATCGCTACCCCCAACGGCGCGAAAACAAGCAACGACTTCCACCTGAACGCGGGCTCACCGGCTATTGGCAAAGGGAATTCCACCTACAATGCCGACATCGGAGCCTATACCTCGGATGGAAAGGGTAACCAACATTGATTTCCTCTTTGATACCCCTAAAAAAGACGGCATGCAGATTATGCCGTCTTTTTTTTCTCCTTCTCCTGGTTCTGACGGTTTTCTCTTGACCGCGATCCAATGCCGGCGGTCGCGAATATATCCAGTCTGTATACGGAATGGGTTAGAAATTCGTGACATAGGATGTCACGAGCCGATCACCCGTCGGATCACCGGAAGTTTCCAGCGCTTATAGGGATAGTACTTCAGTGGGAACTCGAACCGTGCGGGTCTTTGCAGGACGCTTTTGTAGTGGGTGAAGTTTCTGAACCCGGCCTCGCCATGATAGCTCCCCATGCCGCTGGCGCCCACGCCGCCGAAGGGCAATTCGTCGTTGGCAAATTGCATGAGCACGTCGTTGACTGCTGCATTGCCGAAAGATAGTTGGGTCAGCACCTTTTCGCGGGTAGCGCGGCTTTCGGTAAAAATATAAAAGGCAAGCGGTTTTGGCCGGGACCTGATCCAGGCCAGGGTGGCATCGAGATCGTCATAGGTAAGTACCGGCAGGATCGGGCCGAATATCTCTTCGTCCATCACCTTATCATTTATGGAGACATTGGTCATCACGGTCGGTTGAAGGAAGCGGGTAGGCCTGTCGAACGATCCGCCGAGAAATAATCGCTCAGGATCGATCAGGCCGATGAGCCGTTCGAGGTGCTTGTCACTGATAATTTGTGCATAATTGGTGTTTTCGAGCGAGAATTGAGCGCGGTCGATCTCGGCTTTCAGCCCTTGCAAGAATTTTTCTTCGATGCTTTTATGGACCACGACATAGTCCGGAGCTATACAAGTCTGGCCGGCGTTTACAAATTTGCCCCAAACCAGTCGCCGGATGCAAATCTTCAATCGGGCGTCCGGAGCGACGATCAGCGGGCTTTTGCCGCCGAGCTCGAGTGTTATGGGAGTTAAGCGGGTGGCCGCCGCCTGGGCAACGATCCTTCCGACCGCTATGCTGCCGGTAAAAAATATCTTATCGAATGGTTGGGAAAGAAGCATAGTGGTCTCCGGTACCCCACCTTCGATAACGGCAAAGTATCCGGGATCAAAATTTGTGCGGATCATTTTTGCAAGGGCTGCGCTGGTTTGGGATGCCAGTTCGCTCGGTTTGAGGATGACGGTATTGCCTGCGGCGATGGCTGCGATGGCCGGTCCGAGGCAAAGGTTGACGGGGTAGTTCCATGCCCCGATGACCAGGCAAACCCCCAGAGGTTCGGGGATAATGTAGCTCCGGCCGGGGAAATTGAGCAGATTGGTCCTTACTTTCTGCACCGCAGCCCAGGACCGGAGATTGCGGACGGCGACGTTCAATTCATTGTATAGGCCGGTGAATTCGGTGAGAAAGGTATTGAAGCCCCCTTTCCCGAAGTCCTTATAGATGGCATCGGCCAGTTCCTGTTCGTGCCGGCGAAGAGCGGATCTGAGCCGCTTCAATTGATCGATGCGGAATGCAGCGGGGCGGGTCGTATTGGCGAGGAAAAAAGATCGTTGTTGGGCAACAAGATCGTTCATAGCTCATAATTCGGGTTTGAATTCCTTGAAATTGCAGGGGAAAGCTACGTATTTCACCATTATACCCGAAGGGATTTCTTTGATGGCGCTATTTATTGATAAAATCACCCCCGGATGACCTTTTCTTGTGTTCGTGTTTTTCGGCCTCTTTGGGCTGCTGGTCGTTATTGTCCGCACCTTCCCTGGTTTTTTGCATCAGCGAAGAGATGGGACCTTTCATATGTTCCTGCGGATCGGTGGTGCCCAGGGTCTCGGGGTCGGGTTCGGTTGCCTTATTTTTGTTGCCCGGGTTGCGATTTTGTTCGGAGTGGTTCTTGGATTGTTCCATAACAATGGTTTGCAATTAGTGTATACAATTGTAATACCATGCATGGGGGATCTGCGATCAGGAAAATGGATCGCTGACCGTTCGGTCGTTTACCGGATTACGTTGCCCAACTAATCGATTAAGGGTTAGTAGATTTTGGACCGCGGAGCCGAGGGTATTGTTGAAATAACAATAAACGGTTTTCCCTTGATCGACCCAATCCTGGATTCTGCGCGCGAATTCGATGAGATAATCATCTGTGTAACTGCCGCGATAACCGGCTTCAAGACCGTGAAACCGGATATACACATGATTGCGGGCTGTAACTGCCATGGGTGTTTCCGAGCCACGCATGTCATGCAAGACCAAGGCCGTATCGCTGCCCGACAGCAGGTCAAAGACAGCATGGGTATACCAATCAGGGTGTCGAAATTCTATCGCAACCGGCCAGTCATATTTCTTTAATTCAAGCAGCAACCCTTTCAACTGGACCAGATCCGGTCTGAATGTTGGTGGTAACTGGACAAGCAAACATCCCGGCTTGGGCATGGCGGTGATAACCGCCATAAAATCACGTGCTTCAGCCAGGTTAAATAGCTGTTTCTGCGCATGGGTTACCGCTCTGCTTAGCTTCATGGAGAATCTAAAACTATCCGGCACCTCCATAGACCATTTGACCATTGTGGCCGGCCTTGGTCTGCGATAAAAGCTGGCGTTGATCTCCACAGAATTGAACAGGGAAGCATAGTAACTAAGACGCGTCCCGGTCCGAAACTCCGGGGGAAAAAAACTCTTATTTTTTACAGGCAAAACGATATTGCTCGTGCCGGAGAAGAAATGCTCCCGGATGGCCGGCATGCTTCCTAAGCCAATCATAAACCGGCGCCGCCGGACCGGTTCTCATCGTTCATTTCCGGATCGCCTGCATGACGGCCGGCACCCAATCTGTCGTTTCTTTGCTGAAGAGCATTATATGCGGCGTCTCCGGCAGATTTATTCTCTTGCTTTTTTGCTTTACTACCCGCTTTCGGCGAATCGGCAGGTTTTTGCCCTTTATTTTGTCGTGGCTTTTTTTGAGTTTCCATACCAGATGAGTTTTCCGGATTAAATGCAAAAGGTGCGCCCGCGGGTGCACCTTTTTTTTGAACATTCACATGAAGGCTAGCGTTGGCCACCCTTATTGCCCGGGTTGTTCCCGGATTTTTGTTGGCCCTGGATATTGCCCTTGTCCTGACCTGGAGTACCTGACCGTTGGGCCGTGCCGGACTGGCTTTCCATGTCATCGCTGTTGGCCTTCTCCTCGTCGGTATCCATTCCAGGTTGGTTGCGCTGAGCGGTTACCGGGCCCTGTTCGCGTCCCTGTTGGCGATTTTCGTCTCGTCCTTCTTCGTTATGCTGGGACCCATAAGCTGAGCCGGACGAACCGTAAGCCTTTTCCTTTGAAGAAGGCTGTTGTTCCTGTGAACCGGCATAATGATTTTGGGACGCCCCTTGTTGATTCTGCGGGTTGGCCTGTTGATTTTGATTGGCATTCTCCGGCTTTTTCGTTTGCTGGGTTTCGGAGGGCTGCGCGCCCTGTTTGTTCTGTTCCATAGTCAAGTAATCTTTAAATGTTTTAGAATGAAAGAAGCTATGCAAAGGCCCGGCCAGCCGGCGCAGTGTCCGCTATATCCCGCTTCGGGCAACTATGTCCGGCGCAGATTTGGCGGCATCGGATTTTTGTCAACGGTCGGGATTCGATATTGGCTTGCTTGTAAAGAGTTTCTCACCGTATCCACAGTCAAATGCGCCAAGGAGTATGCGTGGCCTCAAATAGATCTTTGGGCCAGGTGTACTCTTTGTTCGACTACCTTCTTCTGAAAATCAGGTACAGGATAATAATCAGGACAACAGTGCCAAGGCCTATATACATATCTTTATGTTTAAACTATTGTAGTTATAAAAGTGTGCCAAAGATTTCGTTAGCTAGTCAGCTCGTTTTGAGAGCGCGACAAGGGCGATGCCACCGATTACCAGGATGGCGCCGGCGTAAGGCGGCCAATTGACCGAGTGCTCCTTGTCAGC
>Ga0335085_10000162_pt1 | contig 212410 bp, 176 predicted proteins | sample Lox_Sample_45_FD_206712 | JGI IMG/M metagenome (GOLD analysis project Ga0335085, IMG submission 206712) | Soil microbial communities from Loxahatchee National Wildlife Refuge, Florida, United States - Lox_Sample_4.5 | ecosystem: Environmental > Terrestrial > Soil > Wetlands | place: USA... | reverse complement strand
TTGAAAGGGTTCGAATCGGGCGCCGACGATTACCTGCCCAAGCCGTTCAATCTCGACATCCTGATCGCGCGGATTGGAAGCCTGCTGCGGCGGAAGAGCTGGATGGCGGCGCCAATGCCGGAAACCGAAGTAGAAGAAGAACCTTATTCGTTCGACGGTAAAACAATCGACTTCGAGCGGCTGCAACTGCGCAGCGGCGAAGAAACGTATCAGCTGACGGTGATGGAAGTAGAGCTGTTGAAGTACCTGATCAAGAACAGCGGACGTCCGGTGTCGCGCAAGGAAATTCTCGAGAACGTGTGGAACCTGAAAGAAGACACCGACACGCGGGCGATCGATAACTTCATCGTCAGGCTGCGCAGATATATCGAACCGGAACCGGCAAAGCCGCGCTTCCTGACGACGGTTCGCGGCCTTGGCTACCAGTTCGAAGCATCTCCGAAGAGCTAAGTTCTTTTCACGCGGGTAGCACAGATCAAACGGATTCGCACGGATTTTATTAGAGGACATTGCCTGGCCGTTAACGTGGTTTTTCTGAACCGGTTCTTTCTAAAAAGAGAAATCCGCGAAAATTGGCCTAATCCGCATCATCCGCGTGAGACGATCTTCTTTTGCGTGGAAACGATCTTAAGCAGACGCCTTTACCTGGATTCCCGCCCACTTTTCCAGCAACTCGAGAGTCGCCGCGTAGTCGAGATCGTTCATGCCTTCTTCAGCAGCGACGTCGTAAACCTCCTCGACGGTTTCCAGGCCAGGCAGCTTTACGCGGTTTTCCTGGGCCGCGTCGAGCATTAACTTGATGTCCTTGTGCATCAGTCGAAGCGGGAAATTCGCGGTGAAATCGCGTTTCAGCACGAATGGAGCTTTGTAGTCGGTTACGCCGGAGCGCACCATTGACTTTTCCACCAACTGCAGTAATAACTCTGGCTTTAGTCCGAGCTTGGAGGTCAACACCAGCGCTTCGGCGAAGCCTTCGTAGATCAGCGCGATCATGAGGTTCATGCCGATTTTGGCCGTTTGGCCCATACCGTTTTCACCCATGTGAATGAAGGCCTTGCCCATCACGGCCAGCAGCGGATCAATCTTCCGGATGGTTTGCTCGTTGCCACCGACGATAAAAACCAGCTTGCCTTCGGCAGCGCCGATCTTCGATCCGGTTACGGGCGCATCGACGTAATCTGCGCCTTTTGCGCGCACGCGCTCAGCGAACTTGCGCGTTGCGGCTGGAGAAATGGTGCTGGAATCGGCAACGACCATGCCGGAGGTTAACGACTGCTCCACTCCGTTCTCGCCGAATAGAACTTCTTCCACTGCCTCGGTATTCGATACGCACATCCAAACAACTTCCGCGCCGCTGGAGGCTTCTGCCGGGGTAGCCGCACGCTTCGCGCCTTCGACGTTTTTATTCGCGCTACGATTCCACACCGTAACCTCGTGACCCGCCTTCACCAGATTCGACGCCATCGAACCGCCCATGATCCCCAATCCTAAAAATGCGATGCGCAAGCTTCCCTCGTCAGTTTGAAGTATCGTTTGGATTAGATATGACCCTCGAAAGCGCGTCAAGCAACTCTGGCGCGAAACGCATCAAAGAATCGGTGACGTTGTTGGACGCGTCTAAAGAAGTGCAGCGATGTTGAATATTACTCTCCGCAAAAAGGCCCGGCAGTTTTCGAAATTAGTGCGGCACTCTGCCGTTACACCGCGAACCGGTAAGCCGAGCCGGCCAGTGCTCGCCAAATCCGGGCAGATGGCGGTAACGTTTATCGGCCACTCCAGTTTTTTTATCCAGATCGGCGGCCAGAACCTGATCGTCGATCCCAACTTCGCTAAATGGATCTTCGTTCTCAAGCGCCTGCGGCGTCCCGGAGTTCGCATTCGCGAGTTGCCGCCTATCGATGTGGTGCTGGTTTCGCACGCGCATTTCGATCATCTTCATCGGCCGTCGTTGCGAGCGATCGCTCGCCATACACGCCGGCTTACTGGTCGCGCACCGGTCATCGTCGTTCCGGAAAATGTTGGGGACCTGGTCTCGGATCTCGGCTTTCGACAGGTGATTGAAATCAAACTTTGGGGAGAGTGGCAGCGTAAGGATCTGGCGATCACGTTCGTTCCAGCGAATCACTGGGGTGCGCGCATCATTCGCGACATGCACCGAGGATTCGGCGGTTTCGTGGTGAAGTCGGGCAAGCACTCGTTTTATCACGCGGGAGATACAGCTTACTTCGACGGCTTCTCGGAAATTGGGCAGCGCCTTCAACCAGAGCTGGCGTTACTTCCGATCGGCGCTTACAATCCGCCGTCATTTCGCAACGTTCACACCAACCCGGAAGATGCCGTGCGAGCGTTTCTCGACCTGGGCTCGCGATGGATGATTCCCATGCACTACGGAACGTTCCGGCTCTCGCATGAACCGATCAACGAGCCGGTGGAGTTCCTGGAGCGTGAAGCGGAACGCCACGGTATTCGCGATCGCGTGTTAGTTCTGCAAGAAGGCATCACGCGCATCTTTCCGTGAGGCGGCATCAACTTGCAATCGTCTTCGCGCCAATGGATCATTTCGATTCGATAACGTGCGACTACTCTCGTCTACGGCAACCTTCGCATGATCTGATTCTTCTCATCAACAACCCCTGAAACTGAGCGGAGGTTCCATATGGCTGTTCTTTGGTGGATTATCGTCGGCCTTATCGCAGGATGGGCTACGGGCAAGATCATGCGCGGTTCGGGCTACGGCACCCTGATGGATATCGTAGTCGGAATCGTGGGCGCGGTTATCGGCGGCTGGATCATGAGGGCTCTCGGTTTCAACGCTCGAGGTGGGATGATTTACACGATCCTGGTCGCGATTGGCGGCGCTGTCATCCTCACCTGGCTCATACGCCTGATTACGGGCAATCGCAGCAGCGGTTCCGGAGGGTTACGACGAGCAGCATAAAGTAATACAGGCACTTCCACTCACCACGGCATCCAATGAACCTGCCAGGCCTGTTACCCTGCGCCGATGGGAACGGGCCTTCGCATTTGCGTAAAATGGGCGGGTTATGAAAGACACTGATGCCGGGAATTCTTTTTCGCTTTCGCGGCGCGACTTCGTCGGCCTCACCGTATCGGCTGCGCTGGCTGCCGGACTTCCACTCTCCGCCACAGATACTTTGCGAAACGAAAATTCCTACCGCATGCTCGGACGGACGGGCGAGAAGGTTTCGATTCTCGGTCTAGGTGGTTTCCATATCGGCAAGCAGCAGGACGAAGACGAGAGTATCGGCATCATTCGCGCGGCGGTCGATGGCGGCATTAATTTCCTCGATAACTGCTGGGACTACAACAACGGCACCAGCGAAGTCCGGATGGGCAAGGCGCTGCGCGACGGGTACCGGAAGCGCGTGTTCCTGATGAGCAAGATCGACGGACGAACCGCGCAAGAAGCGGCGCGCCAGATTGATGAATCGTTGAAGCGTCTGCAGACCGACCACGTGGACCTGATGCAATTTCACGAGGTCATCCGGTTTGAGGATCCGGATCGAATCTTTGCCAAGCGCGGGGCAATCGAGGCGATGCTGGCGGCGAAGCAGGCCGGCAAGGTTCGGTTCATCGGATTCACGGGACACAAGAGTCCCGATATTCACCTGAAGATGCTGGCCACAGCAAAGCAACACAACTTCCGGTTTGACACGGTGCAGATGCCTCTGAACGTGATGGACGCCCACTTCGAGAGCTTTGAAAAGAAGGTGCTGCCAGAGTTGTTGAAAGACGAAATCGGGGTGCTGGGGATGAAAGCGATGGGCGATCCGTTCATCCTGGAAAGTAAGACGGTGACGGCAGACGAGTGCTTGCATTACGCGTTGAGCTTGCCGACAAGCGTGGTGATCACCGGCATGGACTCGCTCGACATCGTCGCCCAGGACGTGCAGATTCTGCGCAATTTCAAACCGCTCAGCCCGAAGCAGATGTCAACGATCCTGGCGAAAACAGCTCCGGTTGCGAACGAAGGAAAGTTCGAGTTGTACAAGACCAGCCATCACTTCGACGGCACAGTGCAAAATCCGCAGTGGCTGGGATAAAGAAATTTGGCCATTTGGCGGTTGGTTCATCTTGGGAGGACGACAAATCGGCAACAAACCATTAACAATATCCAGCTTCTTTCGCTTTCGTTCGGGTGCTCGCTTTCCAGTACAATAGAGGCAGTGTCTCCGTTACCTGCATTTTTCCAGCCGATGGCGCTTTTCCGGCGCCCTGCTCCGTTTGACCATTCCGACTGGATCTTCGAAATCAAGCACGACGGATTCCGTGGACTGGCGTACGTGGAAGACGAACATGCGCGCCTGCTTTCGCGGCGCGGCAACCAATACCGCTCATTCGGCGACCTGGGCTCATGGATCGGCCGGCATCTGGAAGTCGAAAACGCGGTGATCGACGGCGAGATTGCGTGTTTCGACGCGGAAGGTCGCTCAAACTTCAACGATTTGATTTACCGGCGAGGAGATCCCTATTTCTTTGCGTTCGATCTGCTCTGGTTGAACGGCCGCGATCTGCGGGACATGCCATTGACGGAACGAAAGCAGAAACTGCGGGAAATTGTGCCGGGGGCGCCCTCGCGGATCTTGTACAGCGATCATCTCGAGACGCGGGGGACGCAACTCTATCATTTCGCCGCCGAGTACGACCTGGAAGGAATCGTGGCGAAATGGAAGTTCGGGTCGTACCTGCCGAACAGCAACGCGACGACGTGGATCAAGATCAAGAATCCCGACTACACGCAAGCCGAGGGGCGGGTGGAGCGCGTGGAAAGGCACCATGCGCAAAGCGCTGGCGGCGTCCGGCTGCTTGAGCCAGAGTTGCTGGGGATCAAGTAATTCCTTGGAGACTGCAAAAAGCCTCGCCGGTGAGCGAGGCTTTTTTATTGTCGATGCCGGATTCTAGAACACAAAGGCCACGCCACCGCGGACGCTGCGTGCAGCCTGCACCAGGTAAACCGTCTGGCCATCGGGAGCCAGGACCGGATGATATCCCTGCGCCAGCATGTTGCGGATGTCGACCAGCGCCTCCATCTTTCCGGGCATGAAGCTTGGACCTGGCAGCGGCTGACGAATAAAGAGGTTCAGGTAAGAATCGGTTTCACCCGGACCCGAGTTGAAGAGGTCCACGGGCATCAAGGCGCTACCACCGTCGGTCCAGCGATAGGAAGCGATCCACTGAGTTTTGGCGTGAGGCAGCGTGCCGTTCAGCCTGGCGGCGATTGAATGCCGGTAGCAGGAATCGATGTGCGAGCGAACATCGCTGAGGTTACGCGCGCCATCGGCCAGTTCGAGCACGCCGCCGTAGGCGTAATCCATGGTGGCTGTGATGCCGTCGGGTAACTGGCGCTGCAAGACGAAGCGCACGCCATTGGTTTCGAGGTTGCCGGCGTTGTAGGCAAACGTTCCAGAATACGCATCGGGCAGCAGGTCAACCGCGTCGCCAGAGAATTGGCCGACGCCGGTGAGCGCGGCGTCAGAAATGAAATCGTGGAAGTAAGCCATCTGGAGCGAGAGCTTGCCGCGGCGGTGTGACAGAGCGATTTCCTGGTGCCGTGCTCTCTCGAGTTGTGCTTCGCCGTCGACGAGCGTCATGCGCGGACCGGATTCGGTCATGTCCGCGGGCGCCGAATCGAATCCCTTCAACCAGCGCATGTTCGGAACCGAGGTCGCGTACTGGTATTCCACGAGGGTATTGGGAGAAAGGTGAACATCCAACGAGCCGAAAGGCTTGTAGGCGTTCACGTGTCCCATGAACTGAACGGTCTGGAATTCGGCTCCGGCGCGGAGATCGACGAAGCTTGCGAGTTGCACGTTATCGCTGGCGCGCATGGTCATCGCCTGAAGAGCGGCATCGTGCACGGCCATCGTTGGAGAGGTGGCAAAGCGGCGCAACGTCACGGCGATTTCCGGCGTCGAGCCATCGCCCATCGGACGCTGATACGAAGCGCGGAGCACGGTGGCATCACCGTCGCCGTAACCGACGTCGCCATTAAGCGATAGCAGGCCGGTCTGGAACAGCGAGCGTTCGACACTCACCTTGGTGCTCATTTCGCTGTCGCCGCCGAAACCGGTGCCATCGTTACCGGCGAGGAACGCCACGCTGGTCTTCAGCGGACGATCGGTTCCGTTGGCAACGATCACTGCCTGGCCGTTGGTCATGCGCAGGATGGGACGGTTCGCCGACGAGCGCAAGGTCCACTTCCAGTCGTCGTCTTCCTGAGTTCCCTGCTTGGCAGGCAGGAGGCGGATGGCGTCGGTCAGCGTGTTGAGCGTGAGATTGATAACGAGGCTTGATCCGGAGCGAAGGCTGACGTTTTCGCGCAGCGTTGGCAAGAAAGAAGCTGCACTGACTTTGACGTCGTAGCTGCCCGGCGCAAGGCCGTCGATGAGATAGTAGCCAGTGTTATCGGTGAAGACGCGGAAGACTTTGGCGGCGGTCATGGCTTCCACCATGACGCCCATCTGCGGGACACCTTTGGCGTTCCTCACCTTACCGGAGATCGATGCTTGACCGGCCCACATGGGTACACTAAGCCCCAAGCCGATCAGCAATACCAGCGATCCGACCTTTCGGCCCATGTGCTCCACCCCCACCAGAATGGAATGACGCCCTGGTTCGACCTTTGCCTATTCGACGGTGAACTTGGCCGTCGGGGCTATCTCCTGCTTGGAAACGTTATCGTTGATCTTAATTGTAATCTCATACATCCCGGGCTCGAGCGAGGTTAGCGGCAGGCTTTTTTCGAGGGTAATCTGCTCGCCAACATTCCCGAGTTGGGCGGTAGTTTCGCTCATGTGAACGATGGGCTTCTTGTTGGCCATGTTCACGATGTCGTACTGAATGTTCGCCGAAGGCTTTTTAGAGGCCTGGTCCATGCTGAGTCCGTAGACCTGCATCCAGAAGTTTGCTTTCTGATCGCGCTTGAACGCCGGGGGCGTCTTGCCATCCGCCGCGCCGATGCGAGGACGAACCTTGGTAGCTCCGATAACGAAGTTGCCGGTGCCAACACTCGAGGTTGGAACCTTCTCCATCTGGTCGGCCACGATCAGCGACGACGAAGCGAGTTTGTCTTCGTCATAGGCCGGAACACGAATGCTGTGGCTCCAGGTACCCACGCGGTCGCCGTTGACGTCTTTCACGACGATATCCATTCGATAAAGACCGGGCTTCAGCGGCAGCGCCTTCCAGTAGAGGGACGATTTTTCCGCCGCGCCGGCGACCAGCGAATCCGGCAGACTCACCTGGACCGTGTCTTCGAAGGTTTGCGCGATCTTCTGGGTCAGCGTGGTGACGCGGCCGAAGACGTTCACGGTTCCGTTCGAGACGCCCTCTTTCGAGACGAACGTAATGTCCTTGTCCTTCATCTGGATCGTCACCGGAACCAGAACGGTGTCGGATGTGACCTTGATGAAGTCGGTCTGCACTTCGAAGGGCATCAAGTTGACGCTGATCTTGTGGGTCACGAGTTCGTCGAGGTCCTTGAACTTCACTTCGGGAGCGCGCTGCAAGTTCGAGAACTGCTCGAGGCGATCGAACTCTTTGCCGCCGTTGTTCTGCGTCATCGGGCCGGCACCAAGGCGCTCGAGGCCGCCGCCGGTGAAACGCTGCGACTTATCTGCCAGGCCCATTTCTTCCCACTGCGTAAGGCCGGCTCCGGGCACGTTCAGTAACGCGTCCTTTTCGGAGCGATCCATCGTCATGTGGTACTCGTTGCACATGCAGGTATCGACGAACTCGATGATGACTTCCTGCTTCTGGCTTCCCGGCATGTTGTCGAGATAGCGGTAGCGCCAGTCTTCGAACGGATAGGTCGAGGTCTGGCCGCCGCCTTCGTCATCGGGACGAATGTACTGACCACCGCTGGGATGGGCGTCGATTTCGTCCGGCGGACCGTACATGATGTACATGCGGCCGCGATCGGTTCTCCATCCGGGAACGCCGGCAGCGAAGTGCTCGTTAGCGTAGGCGATACGACGGTAGTGCTCTTCCTTGTATTCGTTCTCAACCGTGTCGGGTGTCGGGTCGCGGCGTAGCCAGAACTGCTCGATGAACTTGTCGCGCTCTTCGTCGTTGGTGAGGTGCTTGAAGGTTTCCTTTTCCTGATCGGTGATGATCCAGGCAACGTCTTCGTTCAGCCACTTCTTATAGGAAATGGAAAGCTCGTTCTTAAGCGCCTTCGACTGCTCTTTCTTCTTTTTGTCAGAGACCTTGCGCTTGAGCGGATCGGCGTTCTGGTCGTCGGTAGGTTTCTGATCGGTGGTGGCGTTGGCTTTCTGGTCACCGGTGGTGGAACTTGCCGAGTCTGTCGAACTCTGTGCGAGGGCTATTGTCCCTAACACTAAAGTGGCAAAGAAAACGACTGATAAGATCTGGTTCCCAATTCGACCAAACATCGACTTAAACCTCTCAGGGGACACGAGTTGATGATGGAATTGTATGTTCTTGCCGACCGGGAAATCAAGGCGGTGGCGCACTTATTCGCCTCGTAATCCCCATCTTAACCCCAGAGCTCCTGGGGAGTTCCGCCTATTTTGGCACGTATTTTCGTCCCAGGTCTGTCACCGGTCCTCCCAGCTTCCCGGAACGGGGTACAGTTCCGTTATAATGAAGCGGAATTTTCGTTCATAATCTGCCCTGCGACCCGTCATCGTTCCTGGTGGCGACGGTGAGATTCGACGGATGCAAGCTCGATCAATGAACTTTCACCAAGTCCCAATCGTATGTAGCCTTGGGGCAGAGCGGTCGTAGGCCCTTATGTCCCGTCCGCCTGATCCCCGGACGAGCACCTTGTGACCAGAGGCAGCGTGAAGAATCGCAAGAAGTTACTCATCGGCATCTTAGTTATCGTCTTCGTGGGAGCCATCGTAGGCTTTACGGTGGCTCACAACAGCAATAGTGTCACCCAGGTGCAGACTGGCAAGGTCGCCAAGGGAGACGTTGTTTCCACCGTCAGCGCCTCGGGCGAAATTAAGCCAAAAACGTACGTCAATGTCGGCGCCAACGCCTTCGGCAAAATCACGCAGCTTTATGTGAAGGAAGGCGAGCGCGTGAAAAAAGGCCAGATGCTGGCACAGATCGAGAACGTGCAGCCCGAGGCCGACGTTAATGCCAATGTCGCCGCCCTTGATGCTGCCAGGACCGATTCCATCGCGCAAGCGGCCGCCATCAAGACCGCGCAGGCGAACCTGGAGAGCGCGCAAGCGAACCTCGATCACGCGAAATTCGACATGGAGCGCGCGCAGGGCCTCTACGATGCGAAGCTGATTGCCAAGTCCGATTACGACGTCAAGAAGGCGGCATACGATTCGGGGATTGCCTCAGTCGCCCAGGCGCAAGCGCAGCTTGCGCAGTCGCGTGCGCAAAAGGAGTCGTCGGATCGACGCATCGCCCAGGCCAGCGCTACGCTGGTTCACTCCCGCGACGTGCTGCAGAAGACCGAATACGCGGCGCCGTTCGATGGCGTCATCACCAATTTGCCGGTGCGGCAAGGTGAGACGGTCGTGATCGGAATTCAGAATGCGCCGGGATCTACGCTGATGACGCTTGCTGATATGTCGGTAATCACTGCCGAAGTGCAGGTGGATGAGACCGACATCGTGAACGTAAAACTGGGCCAGAACGCGGAAGTGACGATCGACGCGATGCCCAAGAAAGTCTTTCACGGCACGGTTACGGAAATCGGCGATAACGCCGTCGTTCGCTCCACAGGCATCTCGACTTCACAGTCGAATGTCGCCAGCCAGGAAGCAAAAGATTTTAAGGTGGTGATCACCTTGACGGATCCGCCGGAAAACCTGCGCCCCGGCCTTTCGACGACTGCCAAAATCACGACCGCAACCAGGAAGGACACGGTGGCCATCCCGATCCAGGCGCTGACGATCCGCCAGCGCGGCGACCTCGAGAACAAGAAGGATAAGAGTTCGGTCCAGGCGGCATCGCCGCAGCTCAATCCGGCCCAAGCGAAAGAAGAGCTGCAAGGCGTGTTTATCGTTCGTAACAAGAAAGCTGAATTCGTGCCGGTCGAAACTGGCGTAACCGGGACCACCGACATCGAAGTAACCAAGGGCCTTCAGCCGGGCGATGAAATCGTGACCGGCAGCTATAAAGTTCTGCGAACACTGCGGAATGGGGCCACGGTCAAGATCGACAACTCGGCTCCCAAGAAAGACGACGAAGAAAAGTCATAACGTTTTGGGACGGCGTCCGTCCAAGCATCAGTCCAGGGCGGAGAAGCATGCCCGCTACTCTGGATTTGTATTAATTTCCGTTTTTCCGGAACTCTAGCGTCATTCCGTGCGTATTACCGGACAGGGCGGTAAACTTTAGTGGAGAACCCAATGGCAGCAACGCAACTCGCCAATATGCCCGATGTCACTCCGCAAGCTCCTCCTGAGAGCTGCATGATCGCCACGGAAGACCTGTGGAAGACGTATGACATGGGTTCCGAGCAGCAGGTGCAGGCGCTGCGCGGCGTCAACTTGCGCATTGAGCGCAACGAGTACGTCGCCATCATGGGACCGTCGGGATCCGGCAAGTCAACGTTGATGAACCTGATCGGCTGCCTCGATTCACCGTCCAACGGCCGCTATTGGCTGAATGCGCAACTTGTCAGCGAACTCGACGACGATGAACTGGCGCGCATCCGGAACAAGGAAATCGGATTCGTTTTCCAGACGTTCAATCTTCTGCCGCGGGCCTCAGCATTGCACAACGTCGAACTGCCACTGATTTATGCCGGCATTCCTCCGCAGGAGCGAATTGAGCGTGCCAAGGCATCGTTAGAAGCGGTTGGTATGGGCTCGCGCATGAATCACAAGCCCAACGAGCTTTCCGGCGGACAACGCCAGCGCGTCGCTATCGCCCGTGCTCTCGTAAACAATCCGTCGATCATCCTTGCCGACGAGCCGACCGGAAACCTGGACTCGCAAACCGGTATCGACATCATGGCCCTGATGGACCGTCTTCACGAAAAAGGCAATACGATTGTGCTGGTCACCCACGAGCACGACATCAGCGAATATGCACACCGCGTCATTCACATCAAGGATGGCCAGGTGAACCGCGACGAGCGCGGCACCAAGCGACGGGGACTGGGCTTCGACAAGGTCTAACCTTTTCGTACGTCAATTCATTGCACGACGAAATCTGCCGTCACTTTGCCTTGTCGGCTTCTTTGCCGATGTCCTTCACGCCGGTCGCGGTCTTTTCTCCGCCTTTTTCGGTGTACTCCACGCTGACGTGCGCACCCTCTTTGACGTCACCGGCCGCATCTTTCGCACCTTCGATGCTCGTCTTGTCGGTGTACTTGATGGTGTGCTCGGTGCCGTCGGCGGCCTTGACCACCATTGTTTTGGAATCCTTGTCCACGGATTTCACGACTCCCGATAACTTGTGAGTCCAGCTATCTGCCGAGGCGGTCGAAGCAATGCCCAGCATCGCGACGGCGACGATTGCGCTTAGCATTAGAACCGAAAATCTCAATCGGAGAGACACAGGAGGCCTCCTCTCAACCCACAGCATGTATGTCATCACTCATCGTTCACCGATAGAACTGTCACTTTTGACAGGACATGAGGGAATCCATTTTTCCGTCCTTCTTACGCGGTTGCGCGGCCTCTCGTATCCACCAGGCGCCGCGAAACGATTTTGCTAATTTCCACGCCATCCAATAGATTGAATCTACGTTCCACTCCCTTGAGCTCCGATTACAACCCGCTGCCGCCGAATGAGATTCAGCAGCCGCCAACATCAGCGGCTGCACCCGTGCCGGTTCCGGCTGAATACCCGCCGTGGACTTTATGGGATGTGGTCGCGATTGCGCTGGTTTCGTTCGGGGCGACAACTCTGTTTGGGTTGATTGCGGGCTTGATCGCCTCCCATAGATTTCATCTTTCCATCCAGGCGCTTGAGCACGATCCGAAGCTAGCGTTACCACCGGAGTTCCTCGGGTACGTTGTAACGCTGGCGTTTATGGCTGCGATCATCCGTTCGCGCGGGCTGCCATTCTGGAGGACGGTGCGCTGGCGGTGGACATCCGGCATCCCTGGATATATCGTGCTTGGGTTTCTGCTTTCAGTCGCAGTGGGACTGGCGACGACCCTGCTTCCGATTCCGAAGCAACTTCCTATCGAGAAATATTTCGCCGACACGGTTGGCACCTGGTTACTCGCGATTTTCGGAGTCACCATGGCACCCCTAATGGAGGAGTTGTTCTTCCGGGGATTTCTTTATCCGGCGCTCGCCAGACCGCTGGGTGTACGCTGGTCGGTGATTATTACGGCCGCGGGATTTGCCCTGATGCATTCTCCGCAGCTGGCAAATGCATGGGCTCCGCTACTATTGTTGTTTGTAGTTGGCCTGGTACTCACGGTGGTTCGCGTCCGCTCGGGATCGGTGCTGCCGGGATTTTTCCTGCATGCCGCATACAACCTGACGATCTTCACGGAAGTCTTTTTCCAGACGGATCATTTTCGCAACTTCGATAAACTCGGCGGCTGATATATTAGGCGAAACGTTTCAATTCACGCATTGGGACCTCTAAATGACTAAAACTCCGCGCCAGGAGCTGCTCGCGCTGCTAGCGCAGAAGTCTTTCAAGCTCGGCGAATTCAAACTCTCCTCCGGCGGCACCAGCGACTACTACATCGACTGCCGCCTCACTACTCTCGACGCTGATGGGGCACGTTTGACGGGCCGCGTTTTTCTCGATGAGATCTTCCGTCACGGCTGGGAGCCGTTGGCAATCGGCGGATTGACACTTGGCGCCGATCCGATCGTGGTCGCCGTCGCCATGCTCAGCGCACAACAGACGCGCTCACGCGCACCGCGTCCCGATACGTCACCGGGTGGCGCTGACTATCACATTGTGCACGGATTCCTCGTCCGTAAGGCAGAAAAAGCGCACGGCACCGGCCAGCGAATTGAGGGCTTTTGCGAAAAGGGCGCGAAGGTGGTGATCGTGGACGACGTCTGTACGACGGGAGCGTCGACGATCCAGGCGATCGAGGCCGCCCGCGCAAACGGCATGGAGGTCGTCGGCGTACTCTGCCTGGTAGAGCGTGAGGAAGCCGGTGGACGAGCCGCAGTGGAACAAGCCGCTGCCCCGGCAGAGTTTCATTGCATCTTCACGTCGGACGATGTGAGGAAAGAGCATCTGAGACAGAAGTAGTTAGGAGTTAGGGCAGATCATCTGTTGCGTCCGTTTGATCGAGTCCAAGCAAAGAAATGCCGCGGGGAAACCGCGGCATTTCACTTCTATCCCGAACTTCTAAGAGCCAACTAGCTTCTCTTCCGCAGGAACGCAGGAACGTCAAGATCGTCCTGCTCGTAGGTGCCTTTGACGCTGGACGTAACCTGATCCAGCGAGGTCGATTCGCGCTGCGGCATTGAGCGCCGCTCCGGCGTGGCTGGAGTTTGAACGACGCGCGCATGCTCCACTTCGGGCTCTGGCTCCGCTTCGGGAACTCGCGCCGTTGCAACGGCCGGCGGAAGATTGATGTGCGGGGTCACGGTCGCACCTACGGCAGCGGCGCGGGCATGCGAAATTGCCACGTGCGCTGAACTCTTGTCGCGCCGTTGAGCGTATTGTTCCTTGAAGCCGGTGGCGATCACGGTGATCTTTACTTCGTCTTTCATCTTCTCGTCGAGCACGGCGCCGAAGATGATGTTGGCATCTTCGTGGGCGGCGCTCTGGATGATCGTCGAAGCTTCGTTGACTTCGGCCAGCCGCAGGTTCGCCGATCCGGTGATGTTGATGAGAATACCGCGCGCGCCATCGATGGCTCCGGCTTCGAGCAGAGGCGAAGCAATCGCCCGTTGGGCGGCTTCCACGGCGCGATTTTCGCCTTGGGCCGTTGCTGTGCCCATGACTGCGTAGCCCATGCCGGCCATGATCGCCTTCACGTCGGCGAAGTCACGGTTGATGATGCCGGGAATGGTGATGATGTCGGAAATTCCTTGAACGGCCTGGCGCAAAATGTCGTCGGCCACCTGGAATGACTGGAAGAACCCGGCATCGCGCGCGACTGCGAGCAGCTTCTCGTTGGGGATGACAATGAGGGTGTCGACACAATCGAGCAGGTCCTGCAACCCGCGATCGGCCTGCATGAGTCGGCGGCGTCCTTCGAACGCAAACGGCTTCGTTACCACCGAAACGGTCAACGCGCCCATTTCGTTGGCAAGCGAGGCGATGATCGGCGCTGCCCCGGTACCGGTTCCTCCGCCTAACCCAGTCGTTACGAAGACCATGTCGGCGCCTTCGAGAGCTTCAATGATCTTGTCGGCGTCCTCGAGCGCTGCCTTGCGTCCGACTTCGGGATTGGCGCCCGCGCCCAGTCCATTGGTGAGCTTGACGCCGAGCTGAAGCTTCACCGGAGCGCGCGACATCTTGAGCGCCTGCAGGTCGGTGTTGGCGACGATGAACTCGACGCCTTCGACGCCTGCGTCGATCATGCGATTGACGGCATTGCCGCCGCCGCCGCCGACACCGATGACCTTGATCTTCGCGTTGTTGGTGACGTCGTCGTGGAATTGGATGCGGATATCTTTATCTTCCATCGAGCTCATTTCCCTTCTTTGGAGCTAACGCCCCTCACAATCTCGAGAACCTTGGAGTAGCCGTCGCTTTCACTATCTTGCGTAATGTAGCCGGTCGGCTGAGGGCCGAAGATGCACTGGGTAGCTTGCAGTAGCACCGCGTCTTTCATCTGTGGATCTTCGGTTGATTTCACAAACGCTTCAAAGGTGCTTAATGCATTTTGGCGATGTTTGTTGATTACGAAATTGTGCCGATTCGCGCGATATATCTTCGCCAGCCAAAATACAGCCGAGAGCAAGAATGAAAAGACGACGAGTTTCGCAACTGTAAGCTGAATTAGCAATAGATTTGAAACAGGATTAACCTGCTCTCCGCTGGTCATGACGCTCGGAGTAACCGCCGCTTGCGAGGTGATGCGTGTGTAGCTGTAGACGCCGAATATAGTGGCTACAGATATAGCGACTATCGTGGCGATTAGCCAACGGTTTGCAGCCTTTCGATACGATTCGGCTTCATTCTTGAAATGTACGGCATGTTGTACTACTCCAACCTGTCCGGCTGCTTCCTGGGCTTTTGCTAGAACTTGTTCTGTTTGTTCCTTGACTGCTAGCTGCTCTTTGCTGGCCTTTCTCATCTGTTCGAGGATTTCGGATGCCTTCACTTCGTATTCGGGTAGAGGCGCAGTCTGCAGACGCAAGTAGGCAATCACCGGACCGTATTGGTAGAAGGCCTGCTCCGCGCAATTGCGGAGGCTATTTATGTACGCTTGACGTGTTGAATCAACATTTGCGCCAAAATTCTTGGGGTCAAATCCCGATATGCTTTGCAAGGCCGACTGTGCCTGCCCGACGATACCCTGTAGTTTAGCGACAACGTTTATAGGCAACAATTGCAACGGAAGCTCTGAAGCTTGCTCAAATAGCGCTTTTATGGTCTCGAAGTGTGGCTTTGCATCCGCGAAGCTATAAATCCTTCCCAGTTGTAGCTCACGCGTTACAGTCTCAGCAGAAATCTTAGAGAATTCTCGCAACGTTCGCAGAAGTTCGACCACGTCTTGTCTTAACTCTACGGGTTGGGCAGCTGTGCTCATTAGCACACCTCCTAGTTCCCTCGTCTCGCGAATAGGCCTTTCAATTTCGATCCGAAACCCTGTTCCTGTTGTCCCTGCAGCATGCGCGCACGATAGGCATAAAGCGTCATGCCGATGATGGACGAGTATTCCATCTCGGCCAGTTCCGGCGGCATGCCCGAGAGCGACGCCGGCATACCCATGCGCACGGGCTTGCGCAGCACGTCTTCGGCAATCTCAGACGTCGAATTCAAGCGCGAGGCGCCACCGGTGAGGACGAATCCGGCGTTGCACAGGTCGAAAACGCCTGCCTGGCGCAGGTGTTCGCGCAAGATCTCGAACAACTCGCGCGCCCGCGGCTCCAGCACCTCGCCGAGCAGCCGCTGCGACATCAGCCGGGAAGGACGGTCGCCCACGGACGGCACTTCGATCTCGTTCGTCTCCGGGATGCGCGTAACCACGGCGTTACCAAACATGCGTTTGATCTTTTCCGCATCGGCGAGCGGCGTGCGCATGCCCACGGCAACGTCGTTGGTGAAATGATCACCGCCGATCGGCACCACGCCAGTGTGGACGACGGCGCCTTCGTGGAAAACGATCACGTCGGTCGATCCCGCACCAAGGTCAGCAAGGCAGACACCGAGTTCTTTTTCGTCCTGGCGGAGAACGGCGTCGGCAGCCGCGAGGCTCTCGAAGATGGTGTCGTCTACCTGGATGCCGGCGCGATTGAGTGCGGTGACCAGGTTTTGCGTTGCGCTCGAGGATGCGGTCACGACGTGAACCTTTACTTCGAGTTTGTTGCCCATCATGCCCGCCGGCTCGCGCAAGCCCGGCTGGTCGTCGAGGATGAACTCTTGTGGCAGCAGGTGGAGGATCTGGCGATCGGGCGGCATATTGATGGCCTTAGCGCCTTCGACCGATTGGCGGATATCTTCGCGGGTAACTTCGCGGGCACGCGAACCCAAGGTGATTCCGCCCTGGCTGGTGATGCCGCGGATATGCGCTCCGGCAACGCCGACCACCGCACGCTCAATCGGTGCGCCAGCAGCATTCTCAGCGCGTTCGGCGGCTTGTTGAACCGAGGTGATCGCCTTCTCCAGGTCGATGATGACGCCCTTGCGCGAGCCGCGCGACTCGCACAGCCCGTGCGCCCGATACTTGAGCCCTGTATCCGTGGTCTCCGCCACCAGCACGCAGGTTTTGGCGCTACCCACATCGATGGCGGTTAACAGATTGTTGTCTTGCTTGGCCATTACCAATAAAGTCTCTCAGTCCATCAGTCCGTCGGTCTCTCACCTCGAACGCCCGTAGCGCGTAACTGAACAGACTGACCGATCGAGAGACTTTTTCATTTGATCCTGCCGACACTCATTCGTAAATAAGAATTGAGCCTTATCTCTTCCTCACCGCCGCCGGATGTTTCGGAATCACGGCAGATCGCGGAGTTGGGGCTGGAGTTTCCTTGGCCGCGTCGGGATTGACAATCACCTGGCGATCGTAGCGAAGATCGACAGAGTCGAGATGCTGAAACTGTTGCCGCCATTCCTGAACATGGCCTTTGTAGATCTTGTATCGTTCGGCAAAGTTCGACGATCCGAGGTGGACGAGCACTTCCCCCTGCGGATCGTTGACCGTGATCTTCACGTCGTCGGGATCGGCGAGATCCACTTCGCTCAGGTCCTGCGACGAATGCGAGCCGTCGGCGTCGAGCTCTTTCGCCAGTTCCATGAAGGTCTTCATGCGCGGTGCGCGCGTGGAAAGCGGCTCCTGTTCTGCCATTCCGACAATCACAGGAAATGAATAACGTTTCGCGGCCATCGCGGGCATATCCAAGACGACGCCGTGAGAGTCGATGAGCGCGATCTTTGCGCCGAGTTGGACGAACGCCACTGGAGTGCGTTCCTGGATGGTCACGCGCAGGCGATTCGGAAGCAGGCGCATGACATCGGCGGTCTCGACCCAAGGAATCTCTTCAAGCTGATGTTTGCGCTGATCGAGCGGAACGAAGAAGATGTTGCGGCCGATGTCGCCGCCCATAACGTCCATGATCTGGCGACGGGTAACGTTTTCGCTGCCGGAAATCTCCAGATCGTCACTCGACTCTATGCGGAAGCGCCACGAATGCGCTCCATAGCCGTACACCACGCTCACCGCGCCGCCGATTACGACCGCTGCTCCGAGCACAATCGCGGCTATCTTGATGCGCCCGGCAGTTTTCTTGGGAAGTGGTCCGCGGCGAACCGGCACGCGCTTTTGTGCGCGCAAAAAGGGTGACTGATCTTCGGTTTCGAGATCACGGAAACGCGCGTCGAAGGCGGACTCGTCGGGAGCTGAGGATGTAGACTCACGACGAGTCGTCAGTTCCTCATCCGGGATGAGTGGACCGTTATTCCGTGCCATCAGGAATGGTTAAAGTCGTAGAGAACGCCGCACCGAAACTATATCGTGATTAGCCGGAATAAAGTAGTGAAATTTCGGGTTTTGTACCTGTTTTGTGGATGGGGAAGCAGTGGGCGGGCGAACCCGGAAGTACGGTTCTCAAAGGAGCGAGGATCGCGAAGACATCGCTATGCCGACTGCGCCGCGTGTTTCCCTCTCAGCGCCTCCACAATCTGCGGCCCCAGTTGCGACACGTTTCCTGCGCCTAGTGTCATGATCAGGTCGCCGGGCTTGGCGCCTGCGGCAGCGGCGGTCACGGCCTCGGGAAACGAAGTGACGAAGCGCGCCCGGCGTCCTTGCGCCGCAACTTTGTGCGCGACCAGTTCGCCGGTAATCCCCGGGATTGGCGCTTCACTCGCGGGGTAGATATCGAGAACAAACACATCGTCGGCATCGCTGAATGAACCTGCGAATTCATCGAGTAACGCCTGCGTTCGTGTGTAACGATGGGGCTGAAAGATGACGTGAATCCTGCCATCCGTGACCTGGCGAGCCGCCTCAAGTGTGGCGCGGATCTCCGTTGGATGATGACCGTAGTCGTCGACAACGCGAATGCCGTTTACTTCACCGCGTAACTGGAACCGGCGATCAACCCCACGGAAGGTTTCAAGCGCGTACTGGATGGAATAGACAGGAATTTCCAAGCCGATGCCGACGGCGATGGCCGCAGTCGCATTGAGGATGTTATGGGCGCCAGGAACGTGGAGACAGAACTCTCCGAGCGGCTTGCCGTTGTATTCAATACCGAATCGGCTGAGCGGCTTGGGCGCGCCGGGCTGGAGTTCGGTGGTGGCGGCAGTCAGGCGAAAGTCAGACCCCTCGCGCTTGCCATAGGTCACATATCGACGTCGCAGTCGCGGCAGCAGCGCGCGCAGGGGATCGTCGTCGTTACACGCAACGATCATGCCGTAAAACGGCACACGATCCATGAAGTCAACAAAAGTGTCTTCAACGTCACGCATGTCGCGATACGTATCCATGTGTTCGCGATCGATGTTGGTGACGACCGAAATAATGGGCGAGAGCTTGAGGAACGAGCGATCGCTCTCGTCGGCTTCGGCGACCAGGTATTGCGACTTGCCGAGACGCGCGTTCGAGCCGAGAGCATCGACACGACCACCGACGACGACCGTCGGGTCGAGGTTCCCAGCGGCAAGAACCGAGGCAACCATCGAGGTTACCGTGGTCTTGCCGTGCATGCCGGCAATGGCGATACCGTACTTCAGGCGCATGAGTTCGGCGAGCATCTCGGCCCGCTGGATCACAGGAATCTTAAGCAGATGGGCTTCGGCGACTTCGGGATTGCGCTTGTCGATGGCGGAACTGGTGACAACGACCTCCGCTCCACGAACGTTTTCGCCGCGGTGTCCTTCAAAGATCTGTGCACCAAAGTGAGCGAGGCGCTGAGTAATCGCGGAAGCGCGCAGATCGGAGCCGGAAACGCGGTATCCGAGGTTGAGGACGATCTCGGCGATACCGCTCATGCCGATGCCGCCGATGCCGACGAAATGTATGCGTTGGATTTTGGCAAACACTCGGTTTCCAGTAGCCAGTACTCAGTAGTCAGTAAAACCTTAACAGAAGTGTAGCGCGGGCGCCCTCATCCGCGTTTTTTAACCAGCCTGTCCGGCCAGTCTCGCCGCGATAGCCGCGATTTGCGAGGCTGCGTTTTCGTGTGCGAGCTTATGAGCGTTAGACGACATCTCAGCCATTAGCCGGCCATCCGAAAACAGTCGAACGATTTCAACCGCAAGTCTCTCTGGCGTCAGCTCTGACTGCGGCATAAGAATGGCGGCATTTGCATTCGCAACCGCCTGCGCATTTTTCGTCTGGTGGTCGTCGGCTGCTCGCGGAAATGGTACGAAGATGGCGGGTTTCGCGGCGGCGGTTATTTCGGCTACGGTGGAGGCGCCGCTGCGGCAAACGATTAGATCAGCGTGGGCGAAGGCCGACGGCATGTCGTCGATGAACGCGGAAACTTCGGCAGCGACACCAGCCTTTGCGTACCCGGCTCGGACGCCTTCGAGTTCCTTGGGGCCGGTCTGGTGGATGATCTTCAGCGCAGGCAATTTTTCCTGAAGAATTGGGAGGGCGGCAACTACGGCTTCGTTGATTGCTTTTGCTCCCTGCGATCCGCCGAAGACAAGCATGGTTGGTGGCGCATCTTGCGGAGGCGGAGCAATGGCGAAGAAGGCGCGCCGGACAGGAACGCCCGTAACGGTGCAGTTACGGAAGAAGCGGCATGTATCCTGGAAATGCACGCAAGCCGCCTTCGCAAACCGGGCGCCGATCTTGTTGGCAAATCCGGGAACCAGGTTTGGCTCGAAGATCACGCTGGGAATTCGCTTGAGAGCCGCGGCGAGGACACCCGGCCCGGAAGCATATCCGCCAACAGAGATCACCACGTCGGGCTTGAATCGGCCAAAGAACGAGGCGCAATGCAGCGTCGCCCGCGGCAGATCGAACACCGTTTTCAGTCTGGTTGACGCGGAAACGTTTTTCAGCGCGCCAACTTCTACGAGTTCCAGCTTGTATCCGGACTGGGGAACCAGTCGCGTTTCGATGCCTCGCGCTGTGCCGATGAAAACGATTTCCGCCCGGAAGCGGTCGCGAAGTTCGTTAGCAATAGCGAGGGCGGGGATGACGTGACCGCCGGTACCTCCGCCTGCAAGAATGACGCGAACGGGCATCGCTACTCCGCCTGCTGGGTAATGTTGAGCAGCATTCCTACGCTGGCCAGCATGACAAACAGCGACGACCCACCGTACGAAATAAATGGCAGCGGAATTCCCTTGGTGGGAAGAAGGGCGAGCACAACACTGATGTTAAAAAACGCCTGGATGCAGATCATGCTCACGATTCCGGTCGCGAGGTACCGCGCGAATGTATCGCGAGTGACCAGGGCCGCGCGAACGCCGCGGTAGAGGAAAAATCCGAAGAGCGCGACCACGAAGATCGTGCCCAGCAGGCCGAACTCTTCGCCAATGACGGCAAAGATGAAATCAGTGTGTGGCTCAGGCAGGAAGAACAGCTTTTGCTTCCCTTCCATCAACCCAACGCCGGTCACGCCGCCGGTCGAAACCGAAATGAGCGACTGAATAATGTGGAACCCTTTGCCGAGTGGATCGGCGAACGGATCCATGAATGCCAGAATTCGCTGGTGGCGCCACGGCACGCGCCACACAAGAAAGTAGAAGATGATCGGAGCCGCGGCCAGTGGCCACAGAAAGTACTTCAACTCCATGCCGGCGATGAAGAGCACGGAGAGAGTGATGGCGGCGATGGCGATGGCGGTGCCGAGATCGGGTTGCGCGGCGATGAGAGCCGCGATCACCAGTGACGGTCCAATGGCCGGAAGCAGCGTGTGCTTCCAGTCCTCCATCATCTTGGTACGCGTTTCGAGAAAGTACGCGAGATAGATGATGATGGCGGGTTTTGCCAGCTCCGATGGCTGAAAAGATAGGAAGCTCAGTCGGAACCAGCGGTGCGTGTTGTGCGATCGGTCGAGGAAAAAGACTGAGATTAACAAAAGGGTTACGATTCCGATGAGGGAGAAGACGATGGCCGGATGGCGATAGCGCTTGTAGTCGACCTTCATCAGTCCGAACATCGCGAGCACGCCCGCGACCGCCCAGGCGAATTGGCGAAAGACAAAAGAATACGGAGATCCAAAGCGCTCCTTGGCCATGACCGCCGAGGCGCTGAAGACCATGATCAGCCCGACAAACACCAGTAGCAGCGTTACGGTGAATAACGTTTTGTCGACGCTTACTCGTTTGGCCATGGCTCGGTCGTCGCTTGTTGGTCGTTAAGGGTTCGTGGGCCGTCGGTGCTGATTACTAAGTGCTAACTAGTGAGATGTAGCATTAATGGCGGGGAAAATGAAGTCCCTGAGCGGATGCGGCGGGAGAAAGTTGTGGGAAAACGCCAGGCCTTCTTTTGGCTGACGTCGATCAGCTTGTGACACTCATCTGCTTTTTCGCCAGCTGCTGCACCAGGTCCTTGAAGACCTTTCCGCGATGCTCGTAACTCGTAAACTGGTCGAAACTGGCGCAGGCGGGGGCGAGGACGACGACATCGCCAGAAACAGCACCTTCCGCGGCCTTCCTCACGGCGACATCGAGAGTGACGGCTCGCGTGAGGGGAACGACGTTGCCGAGGTGCGATTCGATCTTCTCGGCAGCAGCCCCGATGGTGTAGACGCGCTTTGCGCGTTCTGCCAAGAGAGGCTTGAGGACGGTGTAATCGCTTCCTTTGTCTTTCCCGCCCAGGATAATGTGAATATTTCGCGGGAACGACTCAAGCGCCTTGATGGTCGCATCGACGTTCGTTGCCTTCGAGTCGTTGTAGTAATCGACGCCGTTAACGTTGGCCACGAATTCCAGCCGGTGCTCGACGGCTTTGAAGTTGCGCACGGTGTCGCGAATCTTAGCTGGGCCGATGCCAAGAATGCTCCCGATCGCAACCGCGGCCAGAACGTTCTCCACGTTGTGTGCGCCCTTGAGTTGCATGTCGTGGAGCGACAGAATCTCCCGCTCGCCTGCTGCATCCTTATAAAAAATCTTTTCGCCCCGCACAAAAGCGCCAGATTCCATGGCGTTCTTGCGGCTGAACCACCGCAGCTGCGCCCTTAATCCAGAAGCCATCTTCGCGGCTTCGGGATCGTCAGCATTGAGCACTGCGAAGTCATCGGCCGTCTGATTCTCAAAAATGCGGCGCTTCGCTTCCCAGTAGGCTGCGAACGATCCATGGCGGTCTAGGTGGTCAGGTGTAACGTTCAACACCACTGCGATCTTGGCGTGAAACTTCTCAATCGTCTCCAGCTGAAAACTGGAGATTTCCAGAACCGTGTAAGAAGCGTCGGTGCTCTCCGGCACCAGCGAAATCGCCGGAGTGCCGATATTTCCGCCAACCAAAGTCGGGGATCCTCCGGCCGCGACCACCTCCCCGGCGAGCGCAGTCGTCGTGGTCTTCCCATTCGATCCCGTGATCGCGATCAACTCGCCTTTTAGGTAGCGGGCGGCGAGCTCAACTTCGCCAATGATCGGAATCCCCAGCTTTCGCGCGGGCTCAAGCACCGGCGCATTCACCGGTACGCCTGGACTTATGACGATGAGATCCTGCTGGCGAAAAGTTCGTTCGCCATGACCGCCCGATTCGACCGTGATGCCGCGGTCGAGCAGGATGGGAATCTCATTGCGCAGCTGGTCTTCTTGTTTCGAATCGGAGACGGTGACGCGCGCGCCTTGCGCCTGCAGAAATAACGCCGAGGCTACACCGGACTTTCCGAGTCCGACGACCAACACGCGTTTACCGTTTACGTCGAGTGGATTGGCCATAACGAACTATCTAGACTGTCAGTCTATCAGTCAGTTAGTCACTTGGATGTGACGCTCGAAACTGAACGACTGACCGACGTAACGACTATCGTAGTTTCAGAGTCGTCAGCGCAAACAGCGCGAACACCAGCGATGCGATCCAGAAACGCACGATCACCTTCGATTCCGACCATCCCAGCAGTTCGAAATGATGATGGATGGGCGCCATCTTGAAGATCCGCTTTTTGCGCAGCTTGTAAGAACCGACCTGCAGCATCACGGAAAGCGCTTCGATCACGAAGACTCCACCGATGAACGGCAGCAGCAGTTCTTGCTTGATGACCACCGCTACGGTGCCGATCGCGCCGCCCAGCCCGAGTGAGCCCACATCGCCCATAAACACTTCTGCCGGATGCGCGTTATACCAAAGGAAGCCAATGGCCGATCCGACCATGGCTCCGCAAAAGACAGTCAACTCCGCGACCTGGGGCATTCGCTGAAGCTCGAGGTAGTCAGCGAATACGGCGTGTCCGCTGACGTAAGTGAGAACCGTCAACGCGCCAGCTGCCACCACGGTACAACCGATCGCGAGGCCATCGAGACCGTCGGTGAGGTTCACCGCGTTGGTGGATCCCACCAGCACCAGGGCGACGAAGGCAATGAAGGGTCCGAACGCGATCGGCCACAGTGGCGGGTATTTGAAGAAGTAGCCGATCACCAAATCAGGCCGGAATTTCTTGAAGAACGGAACCATCAGGTGCGTCGAATAGTCGCCCGACGCCTGGAACAGAATCAGCACCACCGCGACTATTACGGCCGTCAGGATCTGCAGCATCAGCTTGCTACGGCCGGTAAGCCCCAAATTCCGCCGATGCTTCATCTTCAGATAGTCGTCGGCAAAACCAATGGCGGCGAACGAGATTGTCGAGAGCATTACCAGCCAGACGTATTTGTTCGTCAGATCAGCCCAGAGCAGCGTCGGGATGATGAACGAAACCACGATCAGCACTCCACCCATGGTCGGCGTTCCGGCTTTTTTCTGGTGTGCCTGTGGGCCCTCTTCACGAATGTATTGGCCGATCTGGAATTCGCGGAGCCTGCGAATGATGGCCGGGCCGATGATCAGCCCCATAAATAGCGCCGTCAACGACGCAAAGGCGGTGCGGAAGGTGAGATAGCGAAAAATGCGGAAAGGAGTGAAATGACGATAAAGGACCTGGTACAGCAGCCAATAGAGCAAGCTATCTCCCTTCCACCTTCTTCTTCCACTCGTCGATTGCGCGCTCCAGCTTCACTCCGCGCGAAGCCTTGAGCAGAACCGCATCGCCTTTTCTCGCGTTTGCCGCCAGCCAGTCGCCGGCTTCTTCCGGTGTCGCGAAGAACTCGGCCGCGACTCCCGCCCCGCGGGCGGCGTCAACCATCGGTTTTGCCAGACCACGAACGCCTATCAACTGCGACACGCGACGCTGGGCCATGTAGCGGCCACACTCGCGATGCAATTCCTCGCCCGCGGAACCAAGCTCGAGCATCTCGCCGGCAACCACAATGTGGCGCTCGGCGGGCATACCCATCAGCGCATCGACCATTGATTCGAGAGCTTTCGGATTCGAATTGTAGCAATCGTTGACCACAGTCACGCCGCCAATTTCCACAAGCTGACCTCGCTTGTCCGAGGGCAAAAGTCCAGGAAACGCCTCTGCAGCCTGTTTTAGGGGGACGTTCTGTGAGAGGCCGACCGCAACCGCGGCGAGCGCATTATAGATGTTATGACGGCCAACCAGAGGCAGGTGCGCGTGTACACGCTCACCGCGAGCGACCACTTCGAAGTCGCTTCCGTTCGCGCCATGCTCGACAATGTTTTCGGCACGGACGTCGGCATCAGTGTTGACCGCGAAGTAGATTGCGCGACCGCTACGGCCTTGGTCGAAATTTCGAACGAACTCATCATCTTTATTAAGGATGGCGACACCGTCTGCCGGTAATGCGTCGATCAGTTCCTTTTTCGCCTTTGCGATCCCTGCAATCGAATCGAAGAATTCCAGGTGCACGGGCGCAACCATCGTCACTACGCCGACGTTTGGTTCCGCAATCTTTGCCAACTCTGCGATTTCGCCCGGATGGTTCATGCCCATCTCACTGACATAACACTCAGTCTCCGGCTCGACGCGAAGCAATTGAAGCGGCAACCCGATGTGATTATTGAAGTTGCCTTCCGACTTCAGAACGTTGTACTTCGTCGCCAATACCTGCGCGATCGCTTCCTTGGTCGTTGTCTTCCCCGCCGATCCGGTCACGCCAATCACCGTCTTGCCCCAGATGTGCCTTACCTTTTGTGCCAGGATTTGCAGCGCAATCAGTGGATCGTCTACTCGCAGCAGGTTCCCCGAACCACTAAACGATTTCGATACAACTGCAGCTTCCGCTCCACGGTCCAACGCTGCCGCCACGAAATCGTGCCCATCGAATCGTTCTCCCTTGATGGCAAAGAAAAGCTCGTGCGGTTTGATGGTCCGCGAATCGATCGAATATCCGGTTGCCGGAAGATGCCCTGATTCGGCTTCCAGCTTCGCTTCCACCATATGTGCGATTTGCCCAAGATTCAGATTCATACTTTGGGCTCTTCCGGTTGACTGCAGCCCAATCCTCCGAGCACTTCACGCGCAACCTCGGCATCGTCAAACGGAAACATGCCTTCGCGGGTCGTCTGCGTCTTCTCGTGCCCTTTGCCGGCGATAAGGACAATGTCTCCTGCTTTCGCTCGCCGGAGCGCCAGTGCAATCGCCTTGCGCCGATCGGGTTCGATGACGAATTTTGTTTGAGTCTTCTCGATCCCCGGCTTGGCATCTTGAATGATCGCCATCGGGTCTTCGCTGCGCGGATTATCGGAGGTCAGGACGACGAAGTCGCTGCCACGTCCGGCCGCCTCGCCCATCAGCGGACGCTTGGCGCGATCACGATCGCCACCACAACCGAAAACGGTGATCACTTGGCCTTGGTGCCCAGTATCTATTGTCTTTTGGGCGATGTGGGACGTTACAAACTCTCTCGCCAGAGCCGTCAGGTTCTTCAGAGCATCGTCCGTATGTGCGTAATCGACGACCACGGTGAATGGCTGTCCGGCGATGACTGGTTGAAAGCGGCCCGGAACATTCTGCAGCGCCGCTACCCCAGTGGTGATCAACTCCTCCCCGCATCCGCGTGCCCATGCTGCCGCTGCGGCCGCCATGATGTTGTATACATTCACGCGGCCAATTAACGGAGACCACATCGGCAACTTGCCCTCTGGCGTGATCAACTCGAAGCGCGTGCCCTGCAGACCAATATCAATCTTTTCCGCATGAAAATCTCCCGAAGTCAGGCCGTAGGTGACAACTTCCGAGCCTTTCCACTTACTGAACGTCACCAGTTCGCGCCCGTACTCATCGTCAACATTGGTCACAGCGACCCGCGGCCGGTCCGTTCCGCATCCCTCGAAAAGAATCTTCTTGGCGTCGAAGTAGCTCTCCATCGTCTTGTGGTAATCGAGGTGGTCGCGGGTGAGATTGGTAAAGACAGCAACATCATACGGAATCCCGTACACACGCTGCTGCTCGAGAGCGTGCGAGGAAACTTCCATCACCGTTTCCGTCGCCCCGTTCTTTAGCGCCTCGGCGAACATCTGGTTCAGTTCGAGCGATTCTGGCGTGGTGTGCGGAGCTGAAATGACTTTTCCCAGGACGTGATATTCGATGGTTCCGATCAGCACCGTTCGTTTGCGCGGAACGTTGAGAATCGATTCGATCAGAAAACTGGTAGTCGTCTTGCCATTTGTCCCCGTAACGCCCGTGTTAGCCAGCTTCTCCGCCGGCCGGCCGTAAAAGTTCGCGCTCAGTCGGGCGAGAGCGCGACGCCCATGAGAAACCTTTGCCCACGCTACGTTTTCGCGTTCCGGCTCGTTGGAGGAGTCGCTGACGACCGCCACCGCGCCATTGGCGATCGCTTTGTCGATGAACCGATTGCCATCCGTGCTCTCACCTTTCATCGCCACGAACGCGAAGCCCGGCTTGATGCGGCGAGAGTCGTAATCAAGTCCGGTAATCGAAACATCGCCGCCTCGATCAAGGACTTCGGCGCCGTCGAGGAGTTGGGAAAAATGCATTAGGGGTGATTATAGAACCGCGTTCTTATCGCACGAATCTCACTGCCACTCTTCCGCCTGGCGGCATCGGCGACCCGGGCGCTGGTGACTGTTCGCGCGCAGTTCCGCTTCCAATCACATTCAACTCAATGCCATTGCTCTGCGCCATTTCGATCGCCGATCGCAATGACTTCCCCAGGAACGAAGGCACCGTCGGCCCTCCACCGACGTCGAGCACAACTGTTCCGTTGGGCTGCACCGAGCTCGCCGGTGCGGGCAGCGGTTTCTGCTCGACGGGTTGTGCCGGTTTCGTTGCGGCTGCAATCAGTTTCTTGTCTGCCTTGGTCATCGTGGGCGCTGGGGCAGTCGCGCGAGCCGACGTGGTTGCACTTGCAGGTTGATCTTGTGCGACGTCTTCCAGCGCGTCGCCCATGTGATCCTGCACGGTTTCTTCCAGGTCCTCGTCTCGCACTTTAGCGCGCAGCATCTTATATTCGTCGCGCTTCAGGTCCGCGTCGTGCGGCACATGGAGATATGCGAGCACTTGTTCTGCGATCCGGGCAAATACCGGAGCTGAGACTTGGCCGCCCTGGTGCAATCCCTGCGCCGAATCGAGTACCACGATGATGCTAACCGCTGGGTTACTAACAGGCGCAAACCCGGCGAACGAGCCAACATACTTCGTCTTGGAATATCGCCCCGTCGCGGGATCCACTTTCTGAGCAGTTCCCGTCTTGCCGGCTGACGTGTATCCATCGAGAATCGCCCTGCGAGCCGTACCGAACAACACGACCTGCTCCATCATCTGTTTCATCTCTGCCGCGGTCATCGTCGAGATTACGCGGTGCGAAGGCGGAGGCTTGAAGGCGATGGTCTGTGGAGTTGTAACGTTCGAGTTCGTGACGCCCGCGACAATGCGCGGGGGTGTGTAAACGCCGTCGTTCGCGATTGTCGAGATCATCGAGACCACCTGCACCGGCGTCACGCCCACTTCCTGCCCGATTGACATGGCCCCGATAGACACCTTCGACCAGCGCGCCGGAGGCTTCGTCATGCCGCGTGTCTCGCCCGGCAACTCGATTCCCGTCTGCTGGCCAAATCCGTAGTCGCGAATATATTTGTAGAATCGTTCGTCGCCCAATTTCAGACCGGTCTTTACCGCTGCCACGTCGCTCGACTTCGCGAACGCCTCTACCATCGACACTGTGCCCAGCTTGTGCAAATCGTGAATGCGTAGCCCGTTCACGTTGATCATGCCGCCTTGGCAATCGACCGTGTCCGTGGGCTTGATGAGACCTTCGTTGAGCGCCGCCGAATAGGTTACCGTCTTGAAAACCGAACCTGGCTCATAGATATCCGACACCGCATGATCTTTCAGCATCGCCGGTGTCATGTGCTTCGCTTCGTTCGGATTAAATGTCGGACGATTCACCAGTGCGAGAATTTCGCCCGTCCTGGGATTCTGCACCACGGCCATCGCGGCCTCGGCGTGCGTTTCTTCCATCGCCTTGTCGAGTTCACGCTCCGCTATCCACTGAATCTTCTCGTCAATCGTCAGCACCAGGTTGTTGCCCGGCTCCGGCCGCTTCTCGATTCGCCCAAACCGACGCTTGCGCGCGTCCATCGACACAACCATCGTGCCCGGTTTGCCGCCGAGCGTGTCGTCATAAGCATGCTCCAGGCCGGCTAGACCTTCGTCGTCCATGCCAACATAGCCAAGGACCTGTGCCGCGAGTTCGTTCTTCGGATAGTAGCGACGCGATTCGTCCTGGAAGTAAATGCCACGTAGGTTTAAGTCGCGAATGCGTGTGCTTACGTCGGGATCAAGTTTGCGCGCGATCCAGCAGAATGAGTGCGACGATTTCATCTTCGCCAGCAGCTCGTCGGGATCGTCCTTCAGAATTCTTGCAAGCAGGTGCGCAGTGTTCGCCTGATCGGGAATTTCGCTGGGGACGGCGAACACCGAATCGACATTCACCGACATCGCCAGTTCGTGGCCATTTCGATCGTAGATGATGCCGCGCCGCGGCGATACGTCGATCGTCCGCTGCTGCTGCTTTTGCGCGCGCTGCTCGAACTCGCCGTACTTGACGACCTGGAGATTGACCAACCGGAAGACAATGGCAAGCAGCCAAAGAAAAAGAATGGCCCCGAGGAAATAGAGGCGCTTCGTCGCGCCGTTTGGAGTAGAGCTATTTCCAGCCATATAGAAAGTTTGTCAGTCGGTCAGTCTTTCAGTCTCCAGCCCTGCGCCGAAATCGAATGACTGATGGACTGATTGACTGAGAGACTTTGATGGCGGCCCGAAAGCCGCCATCCTCAAAACCGCGGTCCGGTCGTCTGGTGCTCGGGGGAGAGCAGCACCAGGCAAACGGCTGTTTGACCACCCGGACCACTTCGTTAACCTATTTACCACAGCCATTCCTGGCCGTGTAGAAACCTACGGCGTCGAAATCACCATAACGTCAGAGTTACGCGCCATCACCGCAGCAGCGTTCGCGTTCGGATCGGCATCCATCCGCAGCACCTGACCCGCATCGGGTGACTGCAATCCCATCTGCTTGGCGAGCGCGTCAATCCGCTCGGGATCTTTCAACTGCGCAAGCTCAAGCCGCAACAGGCGGTTGGCCTCCGTAACATTGTCGCGCTTGGTTTGCAGCGCTTCGATGCGATAGCCATACTCAATGGCGCTGAAGTGTTGCCAGGCGTACAGCATCACCATGGCAAACAGCACCGAGAGCGCTACGCACAGCATGCGCATTTCGCGCTTGCGCTGCGGATCGTCAACCTTCACCAGTCGCGAATTATCGATCTGCTTGGCGAAGTACACTTCGGGCGTGCCCGCCCAACTGCGCCGTCCGCCGTAAAACTCCTGACGTGGACGCGACCATGCCTGTGACGGTCCGGGATTTGCAAGCGCCGACGCTGCCATTAGATCGCTCCCACGAAATCCTGATTTACCTTCATCAACTCAGCCAGAAATCCGGGATAGAGAACCGTCTCGCTCGAGTCGGACTTCATCACCATCGTGTGCGCGTGATCTTCCGCGCGCTCTACGATTTCCAGCAATTCATCAATCGTTGTTCCGTGAAACATAACCGCCTCCGTACCTTACCGTTCCGATCCCTGGGCCCTACCGAACCTGCACACGAACCGAATTTCCAGTGCCCTGCACTTCTTCACATCTCACACAACCTTTTCCACTGTGTGGGACGGACATTCTGTCCGTCGCTAAACTCTTTCCGCCGCTCTCAGCTTCGCCGAGCGCGATCGCGGATTGCGTTCGATCTCTTCTTCCGTTGCCGTTACCGGCTTCTTCGTCAGCAACTGGTACTGGCCGTGGTGCGCTCCGTCGCGCATCGCGTCTTTCACGATGCGATCTTCCAACGAGTGGAAGCTGATCACCACCAGTCGTCCGTGTTTCCTGAGCGCGGTTGGCGCGCTAGTCAGCAGCGCCCTTACATCGTCTAGCTCCCGGTTTACGAAGATTCGGATTGCCTGGAAAGTTCGCGTCGCTGGATGAATGCGCTCTTGTTTCATTGGCCGGGCCGCGGCCGATACGACTTCCACTAAGTGTTTCGTAGACCTTATCGGCCGCGCCCGAACAATGGCTCTGGCGATTCTCCGCGACCTCCTTTCCTCACCGAATTCGTAAATCACATCGGCGAGTTGTTTTTCGTCGATGCGGTTTACCACTTGTTCGGCGGTTTCACCCACCGTCGGATTCATTCGCATATCCAACGGGCCTTCCGCCTGAAAACTGAATCCGCGGCTCGCATCTTCCAGTTGCAGCGAGCTCACACCCAGGTCCGCCAACAGTCCGTCGATCGAACCACTACCGACTACATCCACCAGCCGGGAAAACGACCCGTGCTCGAATTGAATCTGGGGCCAGTCTTCCTTTAACTCTGCCGGTAGATCGCTCAGCCTCTGTCGGGCCCGCTCCAGCGCCGCCGGATCCTTATCGAACCCGATCAGCCTGCCTTCACGCCCCAGTCGCCGCGCGATCTCGTAACTGTGACCTCCCAGGCCCAGCGTGGCGTCCACATACGTCCCACCACGCCGAACGGCTAAGAAATCGATCGCCTCTTTTAAAAGAACCGGTATGTGACTGAATTTCGCTTCCGCCACATCGCCCCTCGGGGCTGTTTATGAAGCGCGGACGCCCTCGTCCGCGTCTAAATCCCTAACTTGTCTAACTCCGCCTGGTCCGCATCTGTGAAGCCCTGCTCCACTTCCGCCTTCACCGCTTCCATGCCCTGCACTTCCAGGTGATTCAGGAAGCCCATCACCGCTACATCAGCCTTTAGCGCCGCCGATTCGCGCAGCAGTTGCGGCAGAAGCAGCCGCCCTTGCGCGTCCATCTCCACGACCTGGCCGTAATAGTTGGTGACCGTCAGAAACCTTTTCTTCGCCGGATTGAAGTTCGACAGCCCGTTCAGCTTGGCCTCGATCTGCTCCCATTCCTCGAAGGGATATAACTGAGCAACCTTCCCATCCATCGAAGTGATGTAAAATCTCGCGCCGTACTTCTCGTCGATCACCCGCTTGAAGTCCGCCGGGACCTTGAGCCTTCCTTTTTCGTCGACTCGGGTTGGGTGATTGCCGCGAAACATTGGTTAAAACCGTGAACGCAAAAACCGGAAAAGAGGCGAAAGTGAGTTTTTCTGTGGAATCGAACCCGAATTGGCTAGCTTTTCGCGCCGTTCTGTTCATTCCATCCTCGGAGGCCCATCCTGTTCCACCGGGCTCCCTGTGAACTCCACTTTCTACCACTTTTGACCACATCCTACGCCTAAACCATTGCCTGTCAATGAGTTTTTTCAAGGTGAGACGTGTGGAAAACGTTACTTTGGGGAATGTACGACTAGTGGGGTTTCCGCGAAAGGCAACTACCAGATATTGCGTTTACTCAATGGGTGCGGAATTCTGGATTTTGCTTGGAATACTGGGATCGGCGCGAAATTTCGCGTGAAACTCAAAGAAGCATTCTCTAATTCATCGCTTGGAACAGAACTTCGAACTCGTCGAAAATATCCTTCCCCGTCTGAATACTGACGATGATCCGTTCAAGCGGAGCAACGCTCCGCCTACAATCACGCCTTGCTACCGGTAGCCGCTTCTGGCGTGAGAAAGATTCGCACTGGCCGCCCATCCCAAATTCCTATGTGGAACACGTGTTCCGCCTCTCCTAGTTCCGAAATCTCGTGATCGCTCGAGGCAATGGCAGCGGTCTGATCGCACCATTGCTGTTCGACCTCGAGTGCCAGTGCGTATGGAAGGTATTTCTCATACAATCCCGCCTTCGATTTCGGCGCATCAGGCAGATCCATCGGCAGATGCTCGACCATATTCAGAAAGTGCCGGAATCCCTCGATCTCGTCTAGCAATTTCCGTCCTTGCGCGGTGGGTGCTTTCATGAGGTACAGAAAAAGTAAATTGATGCCTGTCAGTACCGCCGCCATTACCAGCAACTTCAACCCAAAGACGATGCCCAGTATCACGCCACCGAATATAACCGATGCGGTGCTGGGAATTGCGAGCAGTACCATAACAAGCATTCGGCGCAGAATGGAAACTCTTACGTGCTCACGCGCAACACGAAGAAGATCCCATATTCTCTGAACGATGAAATATCCATAGAAAGCGCCTACTGCGACTAGTGTTGATGGAATGATGAGCGCTGCTAACTGTTCAAACGAAACTGGACTCGCCATAACCAGCAGTGCCAACCCAGACAGGGCCGAGCCGGCAAGCACAACTCTGCGATTCTCCACAAACCACATTCCGTGTTGCGTCACGCGCAAAATGTCAGCCAGTTGGACGGCCAGATGCGACGTCCACTCGTCAATTAACGATACTCGTACGCCTTTTCTGCCGCGAGCGGTACCAAGGCCGTTGTACAGGACAAGCTCTTCTTTTGGCAGTGAGGGATGGCGCTGGGAAGGCCAGATTGGCCTTATGTAAGTTACGTCCTCTCGTTTATCGAGAACGGCGAGGCCGCGCGAAACCAGACTCAATAATCCTGCCCATACTACGCGTTCATCAAAGCCCTGCTTCCAGATGTAACGCATGAGTGCGGGCGACAAGCCACGGGGAGGCTCGTATTGAGTGACGATGGTCCCCGGCTTCAGATCCTTCCCCCACCAGAACCATGTAATCAGGTAGAACAAAATGACAGCTGCTGTAAGTGCCGCAGGTTGAATCCACGAAGCCACGGTTCACACCCCCAGCTCCTGCTGCATCCACTCCGGCCGTTCCACCACCCGCTTCTCTGACGACAGCTCCAGCACCAAGTTCTCCAGGATCATCCGCTTGCTCGGAGGATTCGACCGCAGCGCCAGGTCCGCCCGCGCGATCAGCCGTAGCGCACGCGACAGTTCCCTTCGCGACTGATATCGCCGCGCTTGCCGAATGATGTCCTCAGCCGCAAACGGAGGCACGCGGAAGCCCTGCCACAGCGCTTGCCAAAGCATGCGCGAATCGCGCACTTTGCGCTCGAAGATCACCAGCATCTGCCGGAAGGTCTTCGCCAGCATATAAAGATGTCCGATCGACGCCTCTTCTCCATCGCCGGACGACAAAATCGCGTCGAGCACCTGCAACGCCTTCACCCGGTCTTTCGCCGAGATCGCTTCCGTCAGTTCGTACAGCGAGCGCTGCTTCGCCGCCAGCACCATCGTCTCTACGTCACCCAGCGTGATGCGTTTCTTTTCTCCGACGTAGAGCGTCAGCTTCTCCAGCTCGTTCGACACCAGCATCATGTCGCCACCGAGAGCGTCAACCAGCTCGCGCGCCGCATCGGTATCGACCTTAACACCATCGTTACCGGCCTGCTCGGTGATCCACTTTACCGCCTCGCCTTCTTCCACGCGCGCCAGCTCGATCGTCTCGCAAAATTCGCCAAGCGTTTCCTTGATCCGTCCGTAACGGTCGCGATCCGTCATATCCATCTTCCGCGGATCCGACGGAATTGACACATGATCGGCGACGAGGATCACCATCGCGTCCGGATTCGGATTCTCCGCATACGCTTTGATCGCTTCGAACTCGTCGTCGTGCGAGCCGCGCCCGTAGAGTTCCTTCACCCCGCGAACGAAGAATACCTGGAACGGCGCCATCAGCGACGGCGTTCGCGCACGGTCCAGCACCTCGGCCAGTTCGGTTTCCGCAAGATCGAAGTCGTACAAACTGAATTCGCGCATGTCGCTGGGAATTAGGAATCGCAGCACCGCCTCGCGGCACCGCTTGCGGAAGAACGCCTCATCGCCGATGAACAAATAGAGCGGCTTCGTCTTCCGGTCTTTCACCTCAGCGACGAAACGATCGGGTTGGGCGAATGCTCTCATCTTGTCATTCCGCGGTGCCCCACATCTGCCCTCTTTTGGCAGATGTGCGAATAGCCCCTTTCAGAACCCTTCCAAAATGTTCGACACCAAACTGCGTGCAACATCCTGCGACAAACGCTCCAGCGCTGGTGACTCCTCGTTGAAGAAGCTCGCCGACTGCTGCGAAATTTCATACTGCTCGCGGAACGTGTAAGTCGGATTCGAGAACAGCACTTTGCCCTTCTTATCGACCAACGCAACGTTGATCGTCACCGTCACCAGCGAACTTGTCGCGCGGCCAGTGGTGGAATCGTATGTCAGCGGCGCGGTGCTTGTCTGTGTCACGTCACCGCGCAGCGTGGCATCGGCATCGGGATCTTTGTGATCCACGATCCTGTACGTGGTTCGCGTGGTCAGTTCGTGAACCACCGATGCTGTCAGCACCTGTTCTACCCGGTAGGCGTGGGTCTGGTTCACAAATGTAGGAACGGCAAGCACATGAATCTGGGTCGGAAGCGTGCTGACCTTGCCCGCCGTGTGATATCCGCAGCCTGTCAACGCCAGCGCTGCGATCAGAGTCAGCCACTTCATTGCACCTGGCCTCGTGGCCGGCTGGCGACCAGTTGCTCCGCGCTACCGATAGCGTTAAGCGCCTGCACCCGCAAATTGTCGGCCGCTGCCCAAATCCATATACCGTTCTTGTGCTCCAGGTCCGGACGCAATTGCACCAGGATCGCCTCTTGCCCGGCCGCGCCCACGTTGCTCGGCGCCTCTTCTTCCGGCGGATGCACAATCTCCAGGTGCTCTCCCGCGAGCGCCTTCGCCACGTCGCCCAGCGAGATTTCCTGCGGAAACTCCATGTAAAACGAAAACGCATGACCATGAAACACCGACGCCTGCAACAGCATCAGCGAAGGCACCGGCACTTCGCCGCGCACGATCGACTTGTAATGATCGACCAGCTTCTTCTCGGTGCTCGCCAGCGTCGGCTGTGAATTTCCGCCGTAACTTGAGAGCAGGTTGAACGCTATTTGCGCGTCGTATACATCTTTCGGAAGCGACTGGAACGAGAGAATGTTCACCGTCTGCTGGTGCAATTCATCGAGCCCTTTCCGACCCCTTTCGGACGCAGGCTCGAACACCACCGTCACAGCAGTTTTCGGCTCGCCCAGTTTTTTCAGCCGCAACATTAATATGGCCAGCACCACCGCCGCCGGATGCGCCACCACGACCGGCCCCGGTTGCAGTTCCATCGGCGCAATCTCGCCCAGTTCCCGATCAACCCAAGGCGCGCGCACGCTGGCGCCCTTTTCGTTCTCCAGCCCGTAAGACAGATCGACCACCACGCTTCCCGCGCGTGTCGCCAGTGTCCAGTGCTTGCGCGTGAACTCCGGATCCGACCCGAAGAACACCACGTCCGCGCCTTCGAAGTTGTCGGCGGCCACCCGTTGCACAAACGTCATCTCTTCGCCGACCGACTCCAACTGCCCCGTCGTCTCTTCGTCATCGAGTAGGCGCACTTCGGCTGCCGCCAGCGCACTGTCTGGCAGGACCTCCGTCAGTTCTTTGCCTTTGAGTGTGCTGGAACCCACAATGGCAAAGCGCAGGCCTGCGCCGCCTGGTCCAAGATTTGTGCGCGAACTCATTTAGTGAGAGGCCTCCGTCACACCTGCACCGTCCGGCTGCTGTGGCTGATGCCGTCCACGAAACAGGAACCCCATCCCGCTGACGATGCCCGACAGCATATAGCCCAGCGCGATCACAATCAGTGTGATCTGAGAGGCTACCACGATACAGAAGACGACTGCCGCGATAATCACGATCAGCCGGAACGGATGCGGCGTGCGGAAATCGATGTCTTTGAAGCTGTAATAGCGCCAGGTGCTGACCATCAGGATCGCAGCGCAGAACACCAGCACGCCCCAGCCAAGAGCGATCCACCAGGTGGTGATCGGCTCGCCCCCGAAGAAATGCACCATGGCAGCGATCACGCCTGCACCCGCTGGAATCGCCATCCCGACGAAATACTTCTTTCCCGGACGTCCCGGATTCCACGGCTTCGGGTTTGCCTGGATGTTGAACCGCGCCAACCGGCTCGCTCCCGCCACCAGGAAGATAAAGGTCGCCAGCGCTCCGAATTGCACCACCCGATTCACCAGATCGTGCCCGTGCAGTGAACCGATCTCCCGGAATCCCCAGACCCACGCCAGCACTGCCGGCGCAACTCCGAACGTGATTACATCGGCCAGCGAATCCAGCTCGCGGCCGAAGTCGCTGGTGGTGTTCGTCAGGCGGGCGATCTTGCCATCCAGCCCATCAAAGAGGATGGCGAATCCAATCGCTTTGGCAGCATTGTCGTAATGCCATATTTCCGTCGACGATCCCAGGAAGGTGTGCCAGATCGCGTAGTAACCGAACGCCATGTTCAGCGCTGTGAACAGCGACGGCAGGACGTAGATACTGCGGCGAAACTTGCGCCCAATCGGCCGATCGGTTTCGCGGCGCATCGGATGCAGGGTCATGCCCGCTCTCCGCTGCGCACTGTCGGCGACGGAATCTCCGGCGCGCCCACGGCAGCCACCGCGAGCACACTCGATCCACCCGCCACCTTGTCGCCGATTTTCACCTTCACCGTAGCGCTGGTGTCGAAGATCACGTCGCAGCGCGACCCGAACTTGATCAGCCCGATGCGCTGCCCGCGTTCCACGGTGTCGCCCACTTTGTGGTTGAAGACGATACGACGCGCCAGCAGTCCAGCGATCTGCTTGAAGACTACCCGCTGCCCTTCGCCTTCGACCATCACGATGTTCTGCTCGTTATCTTCCGCCGAGGCCTCGCCCATGGCGTTATGAAATTTCCCTTTGCGGTACTCGATGTTCCGGACGATGCCGCCGATCGGCGTCCGGTTAACGTGGACGTTAAACACATTCAGGAAGATGCTGATGCGCGTCTGTGGACGGCCATCCACAAAAATGTCGGCCACGCTGGTCACCTTGCCGTCGGCAGGGGAGACAATCGCTCCCGGAATCGGGGGAATCACCCGTTCGGGATCGCGGAAAAACCACAGGAAAAATGCGCCCAGCAGCAGGGGGATGATAGCCAGGACCGGCAGGGTAAGCCACCCCAACAACACGGCAACCACCAGCGCCGCCAGTCCGTAATAGTAGCCGTCGCGAACCATGGGAACCACCGTTGATTATATAGGCGCGGCCGTTTCCGCGGACTTGTTGCGCAACTCGCACTCCACGCCTCCAGCCCGCCGCTCGTCCCGTCATCTGTACTTTACGCACCAACTGCTTACAATCGCGTGAAAAATGCGTACCATGTACCTCCCATGCGACTCCCTCGCATCGTCGTCTGTCTGCTCTGCTCCGCCACGATCACCGCCGCCCAGACCATCACGCTCGACCCGTCCACCTTTCCGCCAGCCATGAAAGAAGAGGTCGAGCACATCGCCGAGGGATTTCGAAAATTTCCCGGTGACGCCTCCGTGCTTTATCAGGTGGCTTCGCTCCACGCGCGTGCCGGACACACCGCCCTGGCCCTTGCCACTTTGCAGAAAATGGCCGACGCCGGCGCCGGACTCCAGCCTCGCCCTCGCGACTTCCCGGGCCTGGACGAGAATCTCGAGTTCCGACGCATCGTTCTCTCCATCCAGAAGAAAAATCCGCCGGTGCAGCGTGCCCGGCTCGCCTATGAAATCCCCGAAGGCGACCTCGTCCCGGAAGGGATCGCGTGGTCGCAAACCATGCGCACTTTTTATCTCGGCAGCGTGAAGCGGAAAATCGTCGCACTCTCGGAAAATGGCGCGGTTCGCGATTTCGTTCAGCCTGCGTCAAACGGTCTCGGCCAGGTCGTCGGCCTTCGCATCGACGATCGCCGCGGCGAACTCTGGGCCGTCTCCGAAGCCATCGGACCTAAGCCCGCTGATCTCGTCATCGGCGTGTTCCGTTACAAGCTTAGCGACGGATCGCTCATTCATGCGTATGCCATCGAAGGCGCGGAAAAAGAGCTGCTCAACGACCTCGTCATCGCGGGTGACGGAGCGGTTTATGTCACCGCCACCAACGCCGGGACCATCTACCGCATTGATCCCGTCTCGAACAAAGTTGAGAAATTTCTCCCCGACGGTTCACTGCCCGATCCCAATGGCATCGCGGTCACCAATGATGACAAATATCTCTTCGTCGCCGGATGGTATGGAATTTCGCGCGTGAACTTGCGCAACAAGAAGATCGATCTGTTGCTGAAGCCGGCCAACATCGCCGATGGCTGCCTCGACGGTCTTTACCTCTACGGCAAAGACGTGCTCATCGGAATCCAGAACTGCAATGACGATCCCGGCCGCGTGCTCGCCTTCCACCTGATCTTCGACTCTCGGATCGACGCCGCCACGGTGCTCGAATCCTACAACCCCATGTTCGACGGAATCACCACGGCCGCCCTGGCCGGCGATCAGCTTTTTTTCATGGCCAACACGCAGTTTCGGAAACTCGCCAAAGATGGCAAACCGGCGGATGCGTTCGATCCGCTCAAACTCTTACGATTGGAATTGAACGCTAAACCAAAGCGTTGAGAAGAACATCGCCCAAAACTACGAACGGCGGAAGAGCACACTCAACGTGCTGCTTCCGCCGCAAACCAAATCGTTGGGCGATCACAACGAACGAGCAGTTCTACGCGACGTTGCCGCGCTGATACTGCATGGCAATACGTTCCATCTCGTCCTTCAGACGGAGTTTCAGCTTCTTCAGCCTGACTTCTTCTAATTTTTCGTCTTCGGAGAGGTACCGCTTTTGGATGAGACTTTCGAGGCGTTGTTGGTATTGTTGGTGTTCCGTTGCCAGGCGGCGAAATTCATCGCTCCTGGCTATTAGTTCTTCGCGAACGGGAGAAGCCATTCAGGCCTACCTCCTAGCCAATCGGCAGACCCATAAGCTAGCACCGAATTAACCGCCCTTCAACATTTTTCGCGTGTCTCTGGATTGCACAAAAACCGGTACAAAACCGCGTCCTCTGTGGGATTCGAGTAGTACGCGGACCGGCGTCCATATTGCTGAAATCCGCATCGCTCGTAGACGCGTTTCGCGACCTCGTTCGACTCGCGCACTTCCAGAAAGATGAATTTTGCATTACTTTCGGCTGCACCAACGAGTGCTCTCAGGAGCGCCGCACCAATTCCCTGCCGCTGCTGCTCGCGCGTAACCGCGATGTTTTCCAGTTCCCACTCTCCGGCAATGTTGTGCACCACCTGGAAGCCGGCGATCCTGCTTCCACGCTCCGCCACCAACAGCAAGCGGTCGGTCACGAAAATCGCACGATAATCCGCTGCCTGCCACTGCGCTGCCATCTCCGATTGCTGGGCAATCGCGATCACCTGCTCCAGATCGCCAGGAACGCCGCGCCGGATCGTAACTGCCTCGCTCATGAAATCAATTTCGGGAGAGAAAACAGCTCAGCGTCGGACGCGCGAATATAGTTGGCTTCCAGAGTCTCGGCGGGCGTAGTTTCGCCGCGTACAATCTTTTCGTACCCGATTCGCGCAAACATATCGGCCTGCGGCATGGCGATGTCACTAACGGTGACTCCTCGCAGCGCCGCGGCGTCCCGCACCGCTTGGTCCGGCGAGAAAATTGGGAACTTGGAACCCCATACCTCCGCTCCCTTGGCGAATATGGGCTCGGAGCTGACCAGTGATTCCTGCGCCTCAATCACCTTGAAGGCCTCGTCAAACTCGTAATCGCCCACGAACAATTGTTTACGGCCTGCGTCGAGTGTAACTAAAACGTGTCCCGGCACAGCCGTCATCCGCGCTGCCGCTTCGAGTACCGAGACCGCCGCAATCGGCTTGTGCATCACTTCACTTAGCGCCTTCACCGTCGACAGCCCGACGCGCAGACCGGTGAACGATCCAGGGCCGGAAGCCACGGCGTATGCATCGATATCGGCTTTCTTCAGGTTTTGCCGTGCCAGTGCCTTTTGCAGCTCCGGAATCAGCTGCGCCGAATACATCCGTCCTGCCAACGGAACGAGTTCGAGTGTTTCGAATCGAGAGGGACTATTGGTGCCCCACATCTCCCCTCTTTTGGGAGATGTGGGATCTGAAGTGGGTGGGGTTGTTAGATGATCGTCCACTCGCACCAGCGCCAAACTTCCATTCTTCCCCGATGTATCCACCGCGAGCACGATCATCACACGCCCTCAGGCTGCTCCTGCACCAGTTCCAGCAGCACCCCTCCGGTCGACTGCGGATGCACAAACACATACAGATGCCCGCCGGCTCCGATCTTTATTTCTTCCGAAATCAACCGAGCCCCACTCGCTTTCAGCTTCTCGACCGCTTCTTCGAGATTGTCCACGTGCAGTGCCACGTGATGCAACCCTTCGCCACGCTTCTGGATGAACTTCGCAATTGGCGAATCTTCGGAAGTCGCCTCCAGCAGCTCGATTCGGCTCTCTCCCACAGGAATCATGGCGACGTTGACCTTCTCGGTCTCGACGGATTCTTCGCCGTGAATCTCCATACCGAGGTTCTCGTAAAACTTGCGCGCCTGCGCCAGCGACTTAACCGCAATACCGAGATGATCGATGCTGTAGGACATATCAATTTCCTTCGCGAGCTTTGCTCCTTTGCGAACTCTGCGAGAAGCCAGATTCGCGGAGTCCTCCGTTCAAGCCCTCTTGGCCTGAGTGGGTAGTTACTTCCCTCTCACAATCTCCTCCACCAGCGTATACGGATCCCGCTTATGCTCCGCCACTTCTTCCGCATACTGCGCCAGTCGACCATCTTGCTCTTTCATCACGCGTTCCAGCAGCGTGTCGCGCAACATCTCCACCAGACGATCGCGCCAGTTCTGCAGCCGCTTTTGCCGACCGACGTCGCTCTTGCCAAGAAACTCCTGGTACCGCTCGATGGCCGCCGCCAAATCCGGAACGCCTGTCCCATCGTTCGCCACCGTCTTCACCACCGGAGGCACCCACGCATCGTGCCGGATTGACAACGACTGCATCGCGCGAATCTCGCGCTCCACGCGCTCGGCCCCGTCGCGATCACTCTTGTTGATGGCGAACACATCGGCGATTTCCATAATTCCGGCCTTGATCGTTTGCACATCATCGCCCATGCCCGGCACCAGGATCACCACCGTGACCTCGGCCAGCCGCACGATATCGATCTCGTCCTGCCCCACGCCAACCGTCTCGATCAGGATCACGTCGCGCCCTGCGGCATCGAGGACTGATGTAACGTCAGCGGTAGTCCGCGCCAGCCCGCCCAGCGATCCGCGTGTCGCCATGGAACGTATATAGATGCCGGAATCGGCGTAGTGCGAACCCATCCTTATTCTGTCGCCTAGAATCGCACCGCCGGTGTACGGACTCGTCGGATCGACCGCGATAATCCCGACCGTCTTGCCGTTCTTGCGATACTCTCGCGCCAGCTGATCAACCAGCGTGCTCTTGCCCGCACCCGGCGATCCGGTGAGGCCGATCACCTGTGCTCGCCCCGTGTGTGGAAACAGCGCTTTCAGTAGCTCTGCCGAGTCCGGCGTGCGATTCTCGACCGCGGTAATTGCCCGCGCCAGCGCCCGCGGATTCCCCGCGAGAACTTGCTCAACCACAGATTGGACGGAATCAGCCACGGAACCCGCTAGTTTAACAAAGGGCGCATGGCAAATTAGCGAATGGAAACAGCGGCTGTCCCGTGTAATGGGTAACCACCAACTTACCCGCCATCAGCCGCAGCACGCCCATAACGATCAACGCCAGTCCGAAATAGACGAGGCGGAGGCGGTCGCAAACACGACTCGATTTTCGAATTTGTGAGGAGGGAGCCAGGAAAAGTTACTCTAGCAACTCCTCAACAGCACCTGCAAAGCGGCGGGATAACCTTTGGCCCGGTGCGCGGTCCTTCCTTGTCGAAAAGAGCCTCGTTCCAACACTGGTACGCGGCCCCGCCGACGTCGCACCGGCGACTTCCACGAGCAGGCTCGGCGACGTGGGCTCCAACAGCCCTGATTGAGAAGTGAGCCACAGTGTAGATTAGAGTCTCTCTGAGCACGCGATGATTTCTGAAGTCCACAGCGAAGTCGAAGTCCGTCGCGCCTCGGGCCTCGGCGCATGGCTTCCGTTGCTGATCCTCCCAGTTGCCGCAGGACTCACCCGAAACCTGCTCCCAGCTTGGGGCTTCATGTGGGTGATGTCCTTCAGCCTCTTCGCCGGGTGCAAATGGCTGACCTGGTTCCCCGCCCGGCACTTCGCCTCGTCAACACGACGTTCCTTCGGGTATCTGTTTCTGTGGCCCGGTATGGACGCCACGACATTTCTGGACGCGCATCGCATCCCTGCGAAACCCACCACCACGCAGTGGTTCGCCGCCATCGCAAAGACGACACTCGGAGCCACTTTGACCTGGTTCGTCGCCCATCGCTTCGCCAGCCCAATGCTGCAAGGCTGGATCGGCATGCTCGGCCTCATCTTCCTTCTCCACTTCGGATCGTTCCACCTGATCGCCCTCGCATGGCAAGCGTTCGGAGTCGATGCCGAGCCCATCATGCGCTCTCCCATCAGTTCACGTTCTCTCAGCGAATTCTGGGGAAAACGCTGGAACCTGGGATTCCGCCGGCTCACCTTCGACCTCGTCTTTCAGCCCCTGCGCCGTCCCATCGGAATCGCCGCCGCCACGTTCGCGTCGTTCGTTGTCTCCGGATTGATCCACGAACTTGTGATTTCGCTTCCCGCGCGCGCCGGTTACGGACTGCCGACGGCCTACTTCGCCGTCCAAGGCGCGGGCGTGCTTCTGGAACGTTCAAATGCCGGAAAAAAGCTTGGCTTGCGTGACGGCTGGCGTGGCTGGATGCTTACCGCTCTCGTTGCCGGAGCACCAGCCTGCTTATTGTTCCATCCCTGGTTTGTTCTTAGAGTGATGGTGCCTTTCCTTCGCGCGATAGGAGCCTGATGATCTTCCATCATCCACTGGACTTGGCATTGTGGCTCGCTGGCTTCGGGCATTTCCTGATCCTCATCGCCAGCGTCCAGGTCCCGGGCAAACTGGGGTGGAAAGAAGACCTCGCAAAACTGCGTCCGTTTAACCGCAAGCTGCTCTGGGTGCAAGGCAGCTTTACCGTGCTCACCATTATTGCTTTCGGTTCTCTAACCTTGGCTTTACATTGGGAGCTCTTGCGCGGCGATCGTGCTGCTATCGGTCTGGCTGCATTCATTGCCGTCTATTGGACCTCGCGCATTTGCGTCGACGCCCTTTACTTCTCGCACAGTGATTGGCCGCGGGGAGAACAGTTCGTAATCGGCCATATCCTGCTGACCTCCCTGTTCGTCTTTCTCGCCGCAACTTTCTGGACCGTCGTTTTGCGCACACTGCTCTAAAAATCTGCGCCCATTCCACCGCTCCGCCATCTACTCACAAACAGAAGGAGGTCCGCTTGCCCTCTCATCACCTCGCCCAGATCAACGTCGGCCGCTTCGTCGCACCCATCGACCATCCGCGCATGGCCGGATTCGTTGCGCAACTCGATCCTATTAACGCCCTCGCCGATCGCAGCCCCGGCTTCATCTGGCGTTTGCAGTCCGAATCCGGTAACGCCACCGATATTCCTTACAACGACGATCCGCTGATGGCCGTCAACATATCGGTGTGGGAAAACCTCGAGGCGCTAAGGAAATTCGTGTACGCGTCGGAGCACATTGTTCCGTTTCGTGACCGCGCTCAATGGTTTGAGAAATTAGACAAGCCACACTACTGCCTCTGGTGGATTCCCGCTGGCCACATTCCCACGGTCGCCGAAGGCCGCGAGCGCCTCGAACATTACCAGCAATACGGATCGACACCGTACTCATTCTGGTTCAACCAGTGGTTCCCGGCGCCAGCCGAGGAATTGGCATCGGTGTAGCGGTCGTCTTCATAAAACGTCCGTACGTTTCGTTTCCTCGAAACGTAAATATGCGGCGGCGCGAGTGCGCAATAACCGCTGCTGCGTGGGTTAACACGTCCCTTGTCGAGTTGCTCCGAAAAGCCTCGTTCGTGGGAAGCGAATTGCAGAGAGTGATTGAAGTGTAAGTCGGAACAAACCGAACGGTTTGATCGCGTGCCTCTTCGTCGTAGATCAAATCCATCCTCCCAAATGAAGAAGTTCACGTTATCGTGATCAAGGCTGACCGTCCCAAAACCGAACCGGGTAAACGCTGTTGAAAAGGTGGGTAAAACAATGTGATCGCATTGATATCATTTTGCAGGCTTATTCCTCGATCAAATTCTCCGGACACTAGTTCTTTGCTAAATGGAGAGGTTTGTGCCGCCAGTAACCATGAAAATGTGGATGACGTGGTCGGAGCTGACGAACAGTCCACGCATCACGAAGGAGGAGCTTCAGGCGCAGCTTGTTAAGTATCCGAAATCCAGCATCTTAATCGCTTGCGCGAAGCTCAGTGTTGGCTTCGGGTATGGACCAGATGCGTGCACAGTTCCTTCGGACCAAATAGTTGATCTGCATATTCCGATACTCTTTCCGCCAATCTTAGTTCCCCAGGTCAACTTGTGGTTCCATGGCAAAGGAAGGCTTCCGTTTTTCAACGGGCAATTGCGTTACCTCGCCGCCGAGACGGTACGCCTACAGCCCGAGAACCCGATTCCTGAAATTCCCGAGGGCGGCCCGCAGAACGATCAATTCGGCGAATTGATGCTCAAGTCCGGTGAGTTGCTTTACAAGAAGCATGTCACTGTCGTGGGGGAGTTGGACGGCTATGCCAACATCGCGGCCGAGTTCTTGCCGTCTTATGAGATCACCTCGCCCACAGATCCCATGTTCAGTTTTCTACGGTTCTATATATGGCTGACGAAGATCATTCCGCGAATTCCTCCGAATCTGCTTAAGTTTGATGTCGAAGCGGAGTTCCAGAAGCTGTCTCCGTTTCCCATCATCACTTTTGCTGAGTTCGTCGCAACGTTCGCCCTGCACGCTCTTCAGGAGCGTCAGATGCAGACATACGACAAGCCCATCGATGCGACCTTGCGTAAGAGTTGGTTCAAGAACACAAACATTCCCGAGGCGACAATCGAGCAGATGTTCGAGACAGTTTCGTTCTCGCTCGGCAACATGCCGGAGCCGAAAAACACTCTTGGATACGGCGATTTTGAGTTTTTGAAAGATCGCCCTTATTTCCTTTTCAACAGCGAGATATACATGCTCGATTACGAATTCGCGCTCGGCAAACTGGAGAGCGCTGTAATTTGGCGTGTGTTGCGCAGTCTTCCGAACAACAAGAAAGACCCCTGGCTCAGCTACTGGGGACTGGTGTTCGAGGAATATGTGACGTGGATGTTCGAAACTTATGCTCAGCCTGCTATCCACGCGCTCCATCGAAATCCGAAGTATATAAATAGCACTGACCAAATTTGCGATCAGATCATCGTCTGCGGCGATACGGCTGTGCTAATCGAAGCGAAGCTCGCTACTTGCACTGCCGCAGATCGGTACTCAGGCGATTACGAGAAAATCAGGGCCTATCTCGAAGACAAATTGGTCAAGACTAAGGGAGTCAATCAGCTCCTGAATGCTGTTAAAAGAATCGGTGCCAAGGGTGCCGATCTACCTGATTACCTAAAGGGCATCAAAAAGATTGTTCCGTTGATCATCACGCGCGACGATGTCGGTGGATGCTGGGGTGTGAATGCTTATTTGAACAAGCGCTTCAAAGACCAACTGAGCACGAAATTGCATAAAGGCATTGTGGTGACGCCTCTGGTTAGCATGAACATCTCGTGCTTGGAGCGCATGATTTGGGTGCTGCAAGAGAAGCCTTTCGCTGACGTGATGGAAGAACGCATTAAAACAGATCCAACACTGCGCCAGCCTTTCGACGCTGCCGTGGAGTATGTTCGGGTGGGCACGGCGCCGAAACTCCATGCGCATGTTGAAGCCTATAAAGAGTTGAGCGAACGATTGATCGTCGATTTCGGCATGAAAGAAGACGCAGTTGTTCAGCAGCCAGTGCAAGAATAATGGTGCCCGGTGCCCATTCAAGCCCTCTTGTGGTTTAGGTGGGGTCATTCGGGCGGCTGGCGGTGCACACAACCGCTTCCGATCGGTGTCTTTCCGACCCTTCCCCGTTAAAGAAAATCGCTGCCCAATTCTCCTCGCCATCCTCTGGCGAGAGGGCGGAGTTCCACCACCGCTCATACCAGGAGGTTTAATTCCACCAAACCTGTGCGAGGTGCCCAATCCTTCCCCCTTTTGGAAGGGCCGGATTACCACCAGCGTTAGCACGACAACCACGTGCAGACTGCCCGATTTAACCTTCCAATGTTTGAGTGGATTGTTCCACCACTTCTCCACCTTCATTCCCGATCCACTTAGATTTCCTCTGTTACTCTGCGATCTCTGCGTTGAATCGCGAACGCCTCCACCCTCAACTCAGCCCCAAGACCACCAATCGGCGCTTCTTTCTTCCCCTTTCGGGAACAGCGAAAAATTCTGTCAAGCACGAAAAGCCGCCATTTTCCCGCCATCTCTTAGAAAACAATCCAGAAATAAATTTTCGGATTTTGGCACTAAAACCATACTGAAAAGGCTATCCTCTACTTAGAAAGATAAAAAAGGCGATCGCCACCGGCGGTCGCCTTTTCATTTCCGTAGGGCGGAACCTCTTTTGAGTAAGCCGGATCGGCATGCTCAGATCAGTCGCGAAGCGACGGAGTTCACCACCCCACCATGAAGTGGTGGGACGCAGAAAGGAGAGCTATCACGGACTCGTCGCAGGCGACACCACTAACCGGTATCTCGTTTGTTTTCTATTACGACCACTAACTCCCGCGTTATCACCGTCATAGACCACCGGGGTGGGGGGCTCGGGAATCCGGGGCTAACTGCTTTGTTTGCAATTACGGATCGTAAGTATCGCCGTTCTCAACAACTTAGCCGGGAATCGATGCGTTTTATTCTTTCAATATCTGACGGGCGATAACCAGCCGCTGTATCTCGCTCGTTCCCTCACCGATCGTGCACAGCTTCACGTCGCGGTAGAACTTCTCGGCCGGATAGTCCTTGATGAACCCGTAGCCCCCATGAATCTGCACCGCTTCGTTCGCGGCCTTCACCGCAACTTCGCTGGTGTAAAGCTTGGCCATCGACGACTCCAGTGTCGTCTTCATATGGTTATCTTTCATCCACGCAGCACGGTTCGTCAGCAGGCGTGCGGCATCGATCTCAGTCGCAAGGTCGGCGAGTTTCCACTGGATCGCCTGGAACTCACTGATCGCCTTGCCGAACTGCTTCCGCTCTTTCGAATATTTCAGCGCCGATTCATACGCTCCCTGCGACATGCCCAACCCAAGCGCCGCGATCGAAATTCTTCCGCCGTCGAGCACCCTCATGGCGTCGATGAATCCGTTCCCTTCCTGCCCAAGCAGGTTTTCGGCGGGAATCTCGCAATCCTCGAAGATCATCTCGGAAGTATCGCTGGCGCGCAGTCCGAGCTTGTTCTCTTTTTTCCCCGGACGAAACCCTTTGGTCCCTTTCTCTACCACGAACGCCGACAGCCCATGAGTGTGCGCGGTCTTATCCGTGACGGCGAGGACCACCATCACGTCAGCATAGTGCCCATTCGTGATGAACGTCTTGGTCCCGTTCAGCACCCACTTTTTGCCGCGCTTCACCGCCGCGCAACGCGCGCCACCGGCATCAGAGCCCGAGCCCGATTCAGTCAGCCCCCACGCGCCAATCCACTCTCCCGTTGCCAGCTTCGGGATATACTTCCGCCGTTGCTCCTCGTTGCCGGCAACGAAAATGTGGTTCGAGCACAGCGACGTGTGCGCCGCGACAATAATGCCCACCGATCCGTCGACGCGCGACAACTCTTCGATCGCGATGACGTACTCGATATAGCCCATCCCCGCGCCGTTATAGTCAGGCGGAAAGATCATGCCCATCAGGCCGAGACGGCCGAGTTCCTTGATGGTCTCGAGCGGAAAGCACGACGCTTCGTCCCACTCCATCACGTGAGGCGCAATTTCTTTTTCGGCAAATTGACGGACCGTGCGGCGCAGGTCCTGCTGCTCGTCGGTGAATTGGAAATCCAAACAAATCCTCCGCTTCGGTTCCAGCGCTCGTGGGGCTACGACCAAGTTGGGCAACTACTACGATGCAATCCGTGGGGAGAGGAACAGCTACATATAGCACGAGCGGCAGCCGCCCGCCAGACGACACGCTCGTTACAAAGCATCGCTTTGTGGCATTATGTTCGTCATGCCAATGGACCGTCACATGACCTGGGGCGACCGCCAAGCTGAGTCCGCCCGCGAAAAGAACCTGCAACGACTGAAGAAGCTGGCCGCCATGGCGCCGCCGCCTCCCGAAGCGGCTGCCGAAGCCGGGGCCGCAAACGAAGCTCCCGCCGCGAAGCCTGCCGCCAAGCCCGCGAAATCGGCAAAGCCGGCAGCCAAGCCTCCGGCAAAACCGGCGGCGAAATCGGCCGCAAAAAAGTCCGCACCTGCCAAAGCCGCGGCGAAAAAGAAGCCTAAGAAGTAAGGAGCTCTGGCCCTCAAATCACCTTCGCCCGTGCTAGGGCTCACTGCCCCATTGGTCGATCCGGCGCATGCTGTTGCCGTTGACCGAATTTTCCCATTCGCGGCCTGCCAGCCCCTTGTACGTGCGCATCTGGCTGATCAGCACCGGTGCTGTTGCCGCCATCTTTCTCATCCCGTTCGCACTTTTCTTCCTTCTGGCCGATCTTGGCAATCCGCATCTTAAGCAGCGCATCTTCGTCGACGCCCTGCCCTGTATCGGCGTGGGGCTCATCCTCGCCGTAATCGCCGGGCACCGCGCCGTCTGGTATCTGCACCACTCCACCGACCGCATCGCGCGCGCGCACGATCTGGCTCGCGACCGCGAACGTGAACGCGACCTCGCCCAGCAGGAGCTGATCAAGCGGCTGAAAGAAGAACGCCAGCTCGCGCGACAAAAAGTACAGTTCGAGTCGCAACTCGCCGAATACGAGAAGTACGCCGCTCTCGCCCAACTCGCGCTCGGAGCCGCACACGAGATCAACAATCCTCTCCTCGGCATTCTCTCGCATCTCGAACTCACTCTCCGCGAAGCCACCAGCGAAGACGATCGCATCGAAATCGAACAGTGCATCGAAGGCACCAAGCGCATCTCGCAAACCATCCGCGGATTGCTCAATTACACGCGTCCCGATCCGCTCCTTCTCACGCGCATTAGTCTCAGCCGCCTGGTCGATGACACGCTCGCCTTCCTCGCGCACCAGCCGCTCTTCCGCGGCATCAAGCTCGAAAAACGCATCCCGCCCGACCTGCCCGAGATTTCCGCCGACGCCAACCAGCTCTCGCAGATTTTGATGAACCTGCTGCTGAACGCGGCGCAAGCCAGCCCCGACGGTGGCGTCATTACCATCTCGGCGCAAAAAGTAAAGTTCAGCGAGACCGTCGAAATCGTCGTCTCCGACACCGGCAACGGAATTCCTGCCGATGTGCTGCCGCACGTCTTCGAGCCGTTCTTCACCACCAAGCGCGGCAAAGGCACGGGGCTCGGACTCAGCATCTCGCAGGCTTACGTCCGCAGTCATGGCGGCGACATTCGCGTCGACAGCCTGCCCTCGCGCGGAACCAACGTTCGCATCACGCTGCCCATTCGTCAGGAAGGCCACGCGATGCAGGAAGAGGAAGAAGTCATCGCATAAGACATGGCATACGGCATCCTGGTTATCGACGATGAAGCCCTCACGCTCCGCACCATCAGCCGCGCCCTCCGCGACGAAGGCTTCGACGTCTTTGTTGCCATGAGTGGCGAAGAGGGCCTGCAGGTCCTCGCCGAAGAGCGCCCCGAACTCGCTCTCCTCGACGTCGTCCTCCCCGGCATCGACGGCATCGAAGTTCTGCGCCAGATCCGGCAAAAGTCGCCCAACACCATCGTCGTCATGATGAGCGCCTACCGCATGGTCGATCGCGCCGTCGAGGCCATGAAGCTCGGCGCCTACGATTACCTCATCAAGCCGTTCCACCTCGCCGACATGGCCAACACCATTCGCCGTGCCAGCGAAATGCTTTCGTTGCGAGTCCGGCTGCGCCAGTCCGTCGAGTTCGCAAAAGGCCGTTACGATTTCGGACGCATCGTCACCGCCAATCCGCAGATGGCCGACATGCTCGAGGTCGCGCGCAAGGCCGCCGAAATGGATCGCACTACGATCCTCATCCAGGGTGAGAGCGGAACCGGCAAGGGCGTCCTCGCCAAGGCCATCCATTACAACAGCCCGCGCGCCGACAAGGAGCTGCTCGAAATCAACTGCGCTTCCCTGCCCGACAGTCTTCTCGAAAGCGAGATGTTCGGCTACGAGCAAGGCGCCTTCACCGACGCCCGCCGCCGCAAAGAAGGGCTGCTCGAACGCGCCAACCTCGGCACGCTGTTCCTCGACGAAATCGGCAACATGTCTGCCAACGTGCAGGCCAAGCTGCTCCGCGTGCTCGAAGAAGGCAGCTTCATGCGCCTCGGCGGCACCAAGCCCATCAAGGTCGACGTACGCATCATCGCCGCCACCAACGCCAACATCAAGGAAGACATCGCCAACCAGCGCTTCCGCGAAGACCTCTATTACCGCCTCAACGTCGTGCCGCTCTACATACCGCCTCTGCGCGAGCGCCGCCAAGACATCATGCCGCTCGCGCTCTACATGGTCGACCGTTACAACAAAGAGCTGAAGAAAAACTTCACCGGATTCACTCCCGCCGCCGCCGAAATCATGACCAGCTATCCCTGGCCCGGCAATATTCGCGAACTGAAGAACGTGATCGAGCGCACCATGATCCTCGCCCCCGAAGGCGACATCGACGCCGTCTCGCTCCCCGAAGAAATTCGTGACTACGAACCGCCGGCTGTCGAGGAAACGCCGCGCTACACCGACGCGCTCCCCACCGGCCAGCAGTTCATGACCCTGCGCGAACTCGAAGACCGCTACATCCACGAAGTGCTGTCAGCCACCGGCAACAACAAAACCCAGGCCGCCCGGATTCTGGGAATCCACTCGACGTCTCTCATGCGTCGCCTGAAAAAAGAACAAGAAGTCGAAGCGTAAGCGACCTTAGCCCACAGCCATTACCGTGACAACGACCGCGGAGCCCTTGCGAACGAAACGCTTGGAACACCGCTTGGCCCAGCCGCGAAGCGGCGAAAAAATTTCTAGCCCAACGCGTAAGCGTTGGGTAAGCGACCCCAAAACCCTTTCAGAGGCGGAGCGCCGCTCTGCCGTACCGCCGCTTATCCATTCTTTGTCTTTTGGGGAGCTTAAAGCCTTGAGGAATCCTTGTCGCATCGACGAGATATCTCCGCCCTTCGTTCAAGAATACGTTACACTCCGCAAGAAACAGTCGAGTTACTTATGAAATGGGCCCGCTTGCCATTCCTGCTGCTGGCGATCTCTGTCTCCATCTCCGGCTCTGCTCAATCCCATATCCTGACCTTCCTGAAACAAATCGGGGTTGGCCGCAGCCTCGACAAGTCCGGCTGGATGAGTTTTGTCGCTTTCAGTCCCGATGGAACCATGGTCGCCGCCGATGGTGCGACCACCAGCACTGACGTCTCAAATGATCTCTCGCTCTGGAGCTTCCCCGAAGGCAAACTGCTCAAGCGCCTTCCTTATCACGTGTTGGGAATTTCACCCGATTGGAAGTACTACGTAACGGACGTGGGTGTGCGCGAGTTCACGACTGATAAGACCGTCATCGCCGGCAAGAACATTGACTTCTACTTCCCGCGAGGCCGGTACGTTGCTGAAGTTTCACAGCATCGCCATGGTCGCGGCTCCAATATTCGCGTAATCGACTTGTCCAGTACAACCCAAGTCAGCGCTTTCGGTCGTCGCAATCCCTTGTCGCTCGCTATCAGCCCCGACGGGACAACTCTGGCCGCCGGTTATTGGAACGTCGTGACGCTTTGGAATCTGCGGACCGGCGTCCGCGTGGCTGTCCTCGAAGGCTTTGGCCGCTATGTCGAAGGTCTGGCGTTCAGCAAAGACGGCAAGTTGTTGGCCGGTGGCACCGATCTCGGCGAATTGCAGATTTGGGACGTCGACCATCGCGTCAGACTTCACTCCGTCCAAATCGATGGCGGATATGTATCAGACCCGGCCTTCAGCCCCGACGGACGCTTCGTCGCCGTCGGAGTTTACGGAACGGGGGCTGTTTGGCTCATTGACATCAAGTCTGGCAAGATCATCGACCATCAAAGAGTCTCCGATATGGGTTGCGGGGCTGTCGCGTTCAGCACCGACGGTCGCTTCCTGATCACGCCTTCCACCGGCGGACTCATCCGGTGGCCTTATGACCGCGCCGGCACAATTCGTGTCTTCAAAGTTGTTGAGCCTAAGTGAAACTCAGTTTTGCCGCCTTCGGCTTCACAGCTCATAGCTTCCCCGGCCCACCGCCCCAGTTCGGCCTTCCTTTGGCCTAACCTGGTTCCACCACCATCCTCCATCCCCGGCGTTTTCCATGAATCTTTTCCATGAATCCCCTCTGTGCCCTCGGCGTCTCTGTGGTGAATAGTTCCCTTCCCATTTCGGGAATCACTTTTCTTGACCTCCGCCTCCACAATTCGCTGTCAAGAACTTTATTTTCCGTCTCGCCTAACTATAACGTTACCAGGATTTTGCAGAATCCAGCCGCGCCTTCGAACCGCCTCTGCTTTGCTACGCTAGATAGAGAAGCAGATTCCCCGGGCTGTAACTTCTTTGTTTTCAATTACAGCTTGTAACTCTTTTGTTATGACGATGATAAGTGAGGTGGAGGGGGGGTACTCCCAATCCGGCCTAACTCCTTTGTTTGCAATTACGGGCTCTAACAATCCCTTTTTTCAACAACTTAGATTGGAGGTTGGAAACAACGTCTTCCGCGGAGTCGCGGCGAAATCCTGGCGGCTAAGTGTGCCCGCGAGAGTCGCAGGCGTCGCGTGCGGTAAACTCTTCCGTTTGCCCCGGGAGGGCCTATGTTACGCCGTGTCCTGTTAATTCTTTTATTTCTGGTTCCGTTCGGTGTCTGCCAAACGAAACACCCATTCACCTTTGAAGACATGATGGCGCTCAAGCGCGTTGGCGACCCGATCCTTTCGCCTGACGGCAACTGGATCGTCTTCGCCGTCGTCCACGTGAATCTCGACGCCAACACCAAAACCTCGCACCTCTGGCTGATTCCCGCCGGCGGCGGCGACGCCAGGCAGATCACCGACGGCCCCGGCGAAGACGGACCGCAATGGTCGCCCGATTCGAAGCAGATCCTTTACACCTCGGCTCGCGATGGCGAATCGCAAGTTTGGGTTTCGAACTTCGACGCCAGCGCCGGCGGTGGATTGACCGGAGAACCGCGCAAGGTCACTTCCCTCTCCACCGGCGCCGATGGCGCACTCTGGTCGCCAGACGGCAAGAACATTGTCTTCACCTCTGAGGTTTTCCCCGATTGCTCCGACGACGCCTGCAATCGCCAGCGCAACGACGAGCGCGCGCAGTCGAAGGTGAAAGCGCAGGTCTTCACGGGCCTCCTCTACCGTCACTGGTCCACGTTTAAGTACGGCAAACGCACGCATCTGTTTGTTGTTCCGGCAGAAGGCGGAACAGCTCGCGATCTGACACCTGGCGACCACGATGTTCCTCCATTCAGCCTTGGCGGCCAGGCGCTCTATGCGATTTCGCCCGACGGACAGGAAGTCGCCTACACCAGCAACATCGACGAGCAGCCCGCGGCGAGCACCAATAACGATGTTTTCATCGTGCCGATCGCCGGCGGCACGCCGAAGAAGATCAGCACCAGCCCCGGAAGCGATTCCACGCCGCTCTATTCGCCCGACGGCAAATGGATCGCGTGGCGCATGCAGAAGCGCAACGGTTACGAAAGCGACCGTTTCCGCCTGGTGATCTATAACCGCCAGAGCGGCGCGATCGCCAATCTCACCGAAAGTTTCGACCAGTGGGTCGAAGCCTTCGCCTGGGCGCCCGATTCATCGCGGCTGTACTTCACCTCCGAGTATCACGGCGAATCGCCGCTGTATAAAGTTGCCGTTACAGGCGGTCGCGTGCAGAAAGTAGCCGACGGCTTCTTCGACTCGCCGCAGGTCTCGAAAGACGGACAGAGCATCTGGGTCAGCGGCCAGACCATCGCCATGCCGAGCGAGATTTTCGTCGTCCACGAAAACGGCAAGGGCGGATCGATGAAGACCCAACTCACGCAGATCAACACGCCCGTGCTTTCCCAGGTCGCGATGCAGCCGCTCGAGCCCTTCTGGTTCACGGGCGCGGCAAAAGCAAAGGTGCAAGGCTTCCTGCTCAAGCCACCCGATTTCGATCCGCACAAGAAATATCCGGTGAAGTTTCTCATCCACGGCGGACCCGAAGGCGCCTGGGGAGACGACTGGAGTTACCGCTGGAATCCCGAGCTGTTCGCCGCGAATGGCTATGTCGTCGTCACCATCAACTTCCACGGTTCGACCGGATACGGCCAGGCGTTCACCGAATCGATCGTCGGCGACTGGGGCGGCAAGCCGTTCGAAGACCTGATGCTCGGCCTCGACTACGCCGAACGAACCTATCCCTTCATCGACAAGAATCGCGAGTGCGCGCTCGGCGCCAGCTATGGCGGCTACGCGATCGACTGGATCCTGGGCCACACCGATCGTTTCAAGTGCCTGGTTTCGCATGACGGCATGTTCGACACCGTCTCCGCTTATGGCACCACCGAAGAGCTCTGGTTCCCCGAGTGGGAGTTCCAGGGCAAACCATGGACGAACCGCGCGATGTACGAGAAGTGGTCTCCACTCAACTCCGCGACGAAATTCAAGACGCCTACGCTCGTGGTGCACGGCCAACTCGACTATCGCCTCGATGTGTCACAGGGCTTCGAACTGTTCACCTACCTGCAACGGTTGAAGGTTCCGTCGAAGATGCTTTACTTCCCCGACGAAGGCCATTGGGTGCTGAAGCCGCAAAACAGCCGGCTCTGGTACAAGACCGTCAACGAGTGGGTCGATTCGTATCTCCACAAGTAGATTGTCTTAAAAACCGCGGACGGCCGAAGCCGTCCGCTTTTTATTTGGGGAGGGAAAACCTGTTCGGATCTAAGAAGTTGCTCAGTTCTGTTCGCGAACCGGAACTCTCAGTTTCGAATTTGGCGACCGACGCCGCAGCGTGGAGTTGACCCGAGTCGGCTGCGGACCGGATGGAAAATTCATCACCAGCGATTGCAGTTCGAGGTCCAGTTCCGATTGTCCTGCCAGCGCGCGAATCATTACATTGACGGGCATATTCTGGGCGGTGATTCCAGGCAACGTCGCCAGGCCATTGGCGTCGGAAACAACTGTCACCAGAGATGACGACAGAGTGACCGTTTCGGCCGTGTGACCGGTAACGAGCTCTCCGCTGCTCACCGTCGCGGAAGAATCCGTCATTTCGTTCACGTGGACGTCGAACGTCACCCGCATCCCGATTACCGGATTGCCCAAGTTGTCGGCCACGCGAACGATCACTGGCGAGAAAGCCTGACCCACTGGAACGACTTGCGCGTCGCCGCTCGATTTCTGCAAGTTCAACTGACTGTCAGGCACCGGATGAATGATCAGCGTTCGACACGGCGCATTCGATGGCGCCACGCACGCGCTGATATTCACGTCGGACGCAAGCCCGCTCACCGTAACTTGCGTGTTAGCAACGCCGTTCGCATCGGTCCCCGAAGATAAAGGCGCGATGACCGCATTGCCATAATTCTTGAGGAAGTCGACCGTCGTGCCCGCGACCGGCAGTCCATTTCCCACCACCATTGCCGGAACCGGCACGCTGATGTTGGCCCCAGTCCCCGCATAGACCGTGGGCTGCGCCAAAGTGATTTCCAAAGTCGCGGGCAAACCATTCACTGTCGCCGATACCGTTCCGCCGGTTGGCAATGTTGCTGTGATCACCGTTGCGCCGGCTTGGAGGACCGATATCTGCGCGCTCGCCATGCCGTTCTGATCGCTGATCACCGGGCACGGACTGGCAGCGCATCCGACGATTCCGACCGTCGCAGGCGCTGCGAAGAGTACGGTCGCTCCCTCAACCGGTTCACTGGAAACGCTGTCCAGCACTTGCACCTGCACCGCGTTCGGCGCGATGGTTCCGACCGGCACTTGCGGATTCGCTCCATTCACCAGTACCAGCTTCGCGGCCGAGCTGCCGGCGATCAGCGCTCCGCCCATCGAGCTGGTCGCTCCGGTTGCTGGATCGCTCAACGCAACCGTGTAGCTTCCGTCGCTTAGCGCCGGCGTCCGGAACACGATTTGATCCGCCGCAACCTGCGTTGCCGTAACCGGCGCACCGCCAACCGACACCTGCGTGTTTGCCGTAAAGCCGTACCCTTCAATCGTCACCACCGATCCACCCTGCACGCCTACGCGCGCGGGCGTGAGCTGGTCCGCATAAAACATGCGCGCCGTATAGCGAAAATCCGGACGCCCGTCGCCGCGATAATCGGCGACGCCGACTCTGTTCGGTCCTGGGGCGCCGATCACCACCTGCAGCCGCGTGGTTGCCGTGGCTGCCGTGTTGAAGTAGGTTTCCGCGACTTCCGGCGAGTCTTCCGAGTCGCCCGCGGCCCACACGCCAAGCACCGGAAGTGCTTTATTCGCGCTGGCCGCGCCGGTCTCGTCGATCGCCGTCACGTCGAAAGTGAACGTGCGATTCGCTTGTGCTTGGAATAAGTAATAGTCGCGGTCTCCGTAGCCGCTGAGCGATGCCGTCCAGTTTCCCGCCAACGGCATCGCCCGTGGCTGCGCGAAACTCGACGGCTCCCATCGATCCTGCGGTTCGCCGGCTGCGTCTTGCATTACGAAATCCTGCGCGACCTCCGTTCCGGCCGCGAGTGTCACTCGCACCGGCGACGCCGACCCCGGCGCCGCCACCTGTCCTGCGACGTACGGACCCACCGAGGTCGATCCGTAATACATTGCGTTCACCGGCTCAACGCTTATCTCGTAGGTCGCGGAGTTGTATCCGGCGGGTATCTCCAATCCGGAAAGGTCGTAATAACCTTCCAGCGACGGATCGCTTCCGCCGTTGGCGTCGAATCTCAGGCCGAGCGCATTCAGATATCCCGTCATGGGATTGCCGGCATTCCCGCGAAACAGGAAGCCTGACACGCACGATGCCGAATATCGCGTTGAGATCATTCCACTCGACGGATCGACCAATCGTGCCACGACATTCACGCCCTGCAGGCCCTGTCCCGGCTGGCCCTTCCAGTCCGGAAAGCGCACTACGCCGTGCACCCGCGCCGTGCTTGCCGCAAATGTGGCTGCCGGATACAACCGCGCCAGCGCGGCGCGATCATCCATCCGTGGCACCTCGGCATTCGGCAGACAGCCTGAGAACTCGTTGCACAGCACGCCCAACGGATGCATCACCGGATAACCGGCATAGTCAGAGCCTGTTGGCGCAGGCACCCCGCTCACTACATTTTCGTTCAACTGCGAATAGTCGAGTCCCAGAACGCGACCGAGAACGCGGACCAGTTGATAGTGCAGCACGGGTAGCTGCGAAGAAGTCGCAGCGCAGTTGCCGTTGATCACCACGAGCGCGTGCGCGATATGACCGTCGTCGGTAAATCCATCTGCCTGTCCCAGAACCGAATTGGTGGAGCACAACGTTGCCGATCCCGCGCCCTGGCCGAGCAAGGAATCGATGACCGTCCCGTCGGCGTCGTAAACGATCGCGATCGCCTTCGACGAGGTCGATTGGATGTCCGCAACGGTCGCTAAGTCTGCGCCGGTCACATCTTCGTCCAGTTGTCCGGAGCGGGTAACGGTAAGACCAGCTAGCGGCACTGATGCCCATTGCGCCCATGCGTCGGCGACAAATTGGTCCGCCTGCGCCGAGGGCAGCAGGGGACTCAAATCAGCTTGATCGGTGTAGTAAGCGATCTGCCCATTTGCCCAGGTTCGCGGGACACCATTGCTGCCAACCAGCAACGGGCCACCGGCGAAGGCCAGCTCACAACAAACCAGAAGGAAGAACGCTGTCAGAGCTCCGCGGAAACGCGTCATGGCCGTGCATCCCGAAGCGGGCGTATCAGGTCATCTTTCGTCCGAAAACTCCGCAGCCCGGCGCGCGCTTTTGTGGGGTGGGGTGATTCGCCAGGGATGGGACGCACACCGGACTGCGAACTTAAGAAACTTTCCTGCTGCGGCGTTAACCGCAGCAGGTTTTGGGGCCCAAGTACAAACGTGCCTAAATCACCGGCAACCGGGCTGGTCATCCCGGCGGCGTTGCGCGGATAGAGAAACAGGAGCACCTTCTGACCCGCGCGGTATCGATCTCCTCGCGCCCAGAGTTCGGCCCATTCCGCGATTTCGATCGTCTCTCCCGCGTTACATCCGCGCACCGCCTCTTCGACGCGGAAGGCTATGCGCATCGACGCCGGCTTGCCGCTCTCGGCCGGTTCGCGTTCGATTCGAACCACCGCGCCCGAAAAAATAATCCCCGCCGGACGCGCCAGCTTCTCGATCGCATCGCTGCCACTGCTGAGGGGGAGTGACTGCGCCCTGAGAGACGGGATCACGATCAGCAGCAACAGCGAACTCGAGAGCCATGCTCGAAATCGAGCCATGAACGACCTCAAACAACAGGCCGGATCATAGGGACACCTGTCCGGATGGACAGTGTCCTTCCTCACGTTTACGTTATTTTTCTTGAGGAAATTTGTTCCGGAACGGAATCGACTGCACGTGACTAGCCGTTCTTCTTAATGGCTCCGGTTTGCAGTCCCACGGCCGATAAATGCGCGCCGGCCAGCAGCAGCAAACCCGCTAAAAATGCCCAGAAGATCAACGTCACGGAGATCGAGAACGGCCCGTAAACATCCTGGAAATTCAGCCGCGGGAGCAGCAAAACGTAGACGTACTTCGCCAATTCCAAAATCGCGCCCGCCATCACCGCTGCGGGCAGGACCGCTTTCGCTGGAACTTTGCCGTGCGGCAGCAGCCAATAAATGAGGAAGAAGATCGACACGCTGCACAGGATGGCGAAGGTCTTCATGATGGAGAACTCTACTGCCCGCGAAACGAAGTTTTCGCCGAGCACATGCCCCAGCAGCACCTGGTTGCCCGCGGTCAGCGCCACCGATCCCAACGCCAGCACGCCGCATCCGAACGCGAGGGAAAGCGCCATCAGCTGGTTCATCAGGTAGGAGCGGTTCTTGGTGAATCCCCAGACCTGGTTGAGTGCTACTTCGAGCGGCAGAAACACGCCGGTCGAGGTGAACAGCAGAATGAATATGGAGATCACCTGCGCATGACTGCGAGCGGAAACCATCGCCTTCAGATTGCGGACGATGAAGTCCTGACCGGTCGGAAGATAATCGCGCAGCAGGTTCACGATCACGTCGAACATGGCCTGCGAGTGGAAGAGTTTTCGCGAGAGCGTCAGCAGCAGCACGACGAAGGGGAAGAACGATAGGATGGCGTTCGCCGCCACCGAAAAGGCAAACGTGTGAACGTCGGTGCGGGTGAGGTACTTGATGGTCGGCCAGGCCTGCGCGTGCAGTCCGCGGGCGGGCACGACGTTGGCCGCTGGATTCGCCAGCGCGGGAGACGGCGGTGGATCGCTCGCAGGCTTCACGGCGGTGGCCGATGGCATTCCGGAATTCACGCTTAAATCGTATCAGAGCCTGCGTTCGGCGACTCTCCACCGTAAGCCTTACGCCTTCCGGGTCGCTTGGCGACCGGCGTTTCCCAGCGTGTGGATCACAATGCGGTGGTGACCAAGTCAGCGACGAATCGGCAACGACTGTTTACAATAGCGAGTTCCGGTACCCAGCATGAAGAGATCCGTTCTCATCCTTTTATTGATTACCTCGGCCTTTGCGGCAAACTCGAAGAAGCCGCCGGCCGCGGCCGCGCCAACGGAAGCGATTCCGGCGATGCGCGTGGCCATGAACAGCGTCAACCCCAACAACATCAGCGCCCACGTTCAATTTCTGGCGTCCGATTTGCTCGAAGGCCGCGGCACGGGTCAGCGCGGAGGAGACATCGCCGCCGACTACATCGCGACCCAGTTCGCGCTTTACGGACTTAAACCCGCCGGCGACAACGGCACTTTCATGCAGCGCGTGCCCATGGTCGGTGTGACGACGGATCCTTCCACTAATATCACGCTGATCATCAACGATAAGCCGCTACAGTTGCGGCAGAACGACGACATCGTCTCGATGGATGAAAGCCAGAGCGCCACCAGCGATCTCGACGCGCCACTGGTGTATGTCGGCTATGGCATTGTCGCGCCCGAGTACAAGTGGAACGACTACAAAGATGTCGACGTCAAAGGCAAAGTGCTGCTGATGCTGGTGAACGAGCCGCCGTCGGACGATCCGAACTTCTTCAAAGGCCGCGCGCTCACCTATTACGGACGCTGGACCTACAAGTATGAAGAAGCGGCGCGGCACGGCGCAGCGGGCGTGATCCTGATTCACCAGCCGGAAATGGCCAGCTACGGCTGGGACGTCGTTCGGAATTCATGGGGAGGCGAACGCGCTTATATCCGCACCGAGAACGCGCCCAAGCTGAAGCTCGCGTCATGGATTCAATTCGATGTGGCGCAGAAGATTGCCGGGGCGATCGGCAAGTCGGCAGACGACCTGATCCACATGGCGAACTCGCGCGACTTCAAGCCGATCACGATGAAAGTCGAAGTCAAAGCGCACATGGTGTCGAAGATCCGGCCCTTCGATTCCAACAACGTCATCGCCGAGTTGCAGGGCTCCGACGAGAAGCTGAAGAACGAAGCCGTTCTTTACAGCGCGCACTACGATCATCTCGGCATTCGTCCGGGGATGGCCGGAGACAACATCTATAACGGCGCGGTCGACAATGCGACTGGCTGCGCCATGCTGCTCGAGATCGCCCGCGGATTCGCTTCTGCGCCAACGGCTCCGAATCGATCGATCCTGTTTGCGGCAGTGACCGGCGAAGAGCAAGGACTGCTTGGCTCCGACTTTCTCTCGCGTCATCTTCCGTTTCCGGCGGGCAAAATCACGCTGGCGATGAACTTCGACGGCATTCGTCCGGACGGAATTCCCGAGACGATCGAACTTTCCGGCGTCGAGCGCACCACTTATTACCTGACTGCGTACTCGACCGCGAAGGAGTTCGGCTTCGATATCAAGCCCGATTCGAACCCAGCGGCGGGCCAGTTCTACCGCTCCGATCACTTCAGTTTTGCGCACGTCGGAATTCCGGCGTTCTCGGTGCAGGAAGGGCTGAAGTACAAAGGCCATCCGCTGGATTGGGGCGTGCAGCGCGAGACCGATTATGACGAGCATCGCTATCACCAGCCCAGCGACCAGTTCGATCCGACGTGGGACTTCAGCGGACTCGCCGAACTGTCGCGGTTCGGAATCGAACTCGGCTGGAAGGCCGCGTCGCAGCAGGAGCTGGTCCAATGGCTACCGAACGACGAGTTCGAGGAGATCCGAAAGGCAAGCGAACAGGATGTGAAGAAGTAACTGTAGAGTTAACTTCTGCGTCCAGACCACCGATGCCCTGTTTTCAGTGCAAGCTGCAGGTCAACCAGGGGGGTACCCCTATGCGGGTCCCTGGAATCAGCAACTTAGCCCCCCGGATCGTTCTATAAATCCAATGGAGTCAGCGAGTTGCATGCAAAATCCTGAGGGCGTGAGACTTAGCGGATTCTGAACCCTTCACCTGTTTACTGTGAGGTAAACAAGACGCCTTCCTTGTGCAAGCTCGGTGGCACCGCCGCTAAAGCTACCCCCCTGCCCTCTCCTATTTGATAACAAAGCGGTTACAGAACATTTGGCGCTGAATGTTTGAGCCACAAGAACTTACAACGCCATGTTTGAAAACAAAGAACTTACCTGGCGCCAGAGGCACCGTGAGGAATTCAAGTTTTCAAAAGTGAGTGGCGAAACGGGCGAGAATCGCTACTGCGCCAAGTGTCACGTTAGCGTTAAGCGGGAAACGATGGCAAGCAAAAAGAGCAGTGGAGGCGCACTTTCGCGAGGAAAAAATTCCCGGAATGGAACTGATAGCAACTGTCGGCAGTGGCTCAGTTAAACCGCCCACTACCCAACCGTCAGACCATTTGGAGATTGTCGGAGAGGAATGTGTGCATCACACAACAGACGTCGTTGGTGAACAAAGAAAAAGCGCGGACGTGGGCGTCCGCGCTATGTTTCCATCTTCGATTTCTTACACGTACTCGCTGGTCATGATGAACAGCGGCTTGTGTTCGAAGCTCTTGTAGTGCGGGCGCAAGCGCTCAGTGTTGTAGTGCTCCTTGACGTTGACGATCTTCTTCGAGGCGGTGACGACGTCGATCGGCGAGTTGTCGTAGCGTCCGTTCTTGAGCACGACGAGGCGGCCGAAGACACCTTTGAGGATCAGGTCGAGTGCCAGGTTGCCGTAGGCCATGGGGGCGATGGAGTCGATGGCATCGGGATCGCCGCCGCGCACCAGGTAGCCGAGATTCTGGCTGATGATGTCTATGGCTTTCCCGTTATTAAATTTCCTGGAGCATTCCTTGAGCTTTTCGGAAACCATGCCGCCGATTCCACCGAGCTTCTTGTGGCCGAATTCATCCATAGCCTGGTCGGAGAAGACCATCCCGCCGTCCTGGAACATTGCGCCTTCCGAGACGAGCACCACGGAATAGCGGCTGGGATTCTTGCTCCGGTCGCTGACCATTAATTCCGTGAGCTGCTCGATGTTGAACTTGTATTCCGGAATGACACAGCGGTTGGCGGCGCCGGCCATGGTCGGCAGCATGGCGGTGAATCCGGCGTAGCGGCCGAAGACTTCGAGCACAAGAAAACGCTCGTGTGATCCGGCCGGGGTGCGCAGGCTGTTGGCCATCTGTATCGTTCGCGTTACACAGGTGGAGAAGCCGATGCAGTAGTCGGTGCCGGGGACATCGTTGTCCATGGTCTTGGGGATGGCGACGACGTTGAAGTTTTCCTTGCTGAGGCGGACGCCGTAGCTAAGCGTGTCATCGCCGCCGATAGGGATGAGGTAGTTGATGCCCAGCCAGTCGAGGTTCTTGAGCACCTCGGGCGTGACGTCGTTTTTCTCGGCCTGGTACTGGGCTTGCAGGTGGGCCGGGACGCGGCTCTTGCTGACCTTGCTGGGGTTGGTGCGCGAAGTATGCAGGAAGGTGCCGCCGGTGCGGCCGGCTCGGTTGACGATCTCTTCGGTCAGAACCAGATAATGCTCGCCGTTATCGGCCTGCTTGTCGCGGACCATGTCGACGAGTCCGCCCCAGCCACGACGAATGCCGATCACCTGATAACCCTCGCGCAGCGCGCGGATGGTGACAGCGCGAATTGCGGGGTTGAGTCCGGGAACGTCGCCTCCGCCGGTCAAAATTCCGATAACGCCCTTCTTGGAATCCACCAATGCCATCGCAGAAAATCCTCCGAAATTATCTTCAAGGATTGCGGGCGGAAACCCCGTGATGGCGCGCACATTTGGCGGTGATTGACGTAAGGTCGTCAAGCGCGCTGGACACGGCGGGACATGACCTTCGACCCGAGGTCGCTGGCCCTTTGGCCATCCACCGCGGATATCTGTAGAGGCCGGGGGCGCGCGATTAAAGTAGCGTGATTCCGCCCAAGGAGATATTTGCAAGTGAACGCCAAAGTCCTGCGAACGTGTGGTCTCGTGTTTCCGGGTGGACTGGTCATGGTCGCCTCGATCTGGCTGATTACGACGAGGCTGACGGCTCCGCCATCACCATCGGAGCTGATGAAGTTCGCTCCCCTGGGCGTGTTTGGCACGGGCCTCGCTTTGAGCGCGATCTTCCATCGCAGCCGAATCTTCCATGGGCTCCTGCTGCTCGCGGTAGCGAGCTTCGCATTGCGCGAAGCGCACCGGTATTTCGACGCGAGCACGGTTGAGCTGATCACCAAAGAGTTGGGGATCCTGATTCCGCTAAACCTGGTGGTGATTTCGTTGCTGCCGGAGACGAGTATCTTCGCCGGGGGCGGATGGTACCGTTTGGGCCTGCTCGGTCTGCAGGGCGGAGTGATAGCGGTGACGTGCCGGTTCTATGCCGGGCCGGCGGCGTGGTATCTCGATCACCGGTTGCTGTTGATGCTGCCGTTCGACACCGTTCGCGGCTTGCCGCATTCGGTCATGGTGGCGATGGCATTGTCGCTGCTGCTGCTGATGCTGCCGCTGGTGAGGAGAAGGTTCCGGCCGACGGACATCGGGATGGTGTGGGCATTGGGAGCAGCTGCGGTGGCTCTGGCGGTAGTACGGAGCCCGCAACTGTGCTCGATGGCGTTTGCGTCGGGCGGCATGGTGCTGATCATTGCGCTGCTGGAGACGTTCTATGCGATGGCGTATATCGACGAACTGACGGAGTTGCCGGGCCGGCGGTCGTTCAATGACGCGAAGATGAAACTGGGGAGCACGTACACGGTGGCGATGGTGGACGTGGACCACTTCAAGATGTTCAACGACACCTATGGTCACGCGGCCGGCGACCAGGTTCTACGGATGGTCGCATCACGATTGTCGAGTGTCACGGGCGGTGGCAAGGCTTTCCGGTACGGCGGCGAAGAGTTCGCGGTGCTGTTTCCGGGCAAACCGGTAGATGAGATATTTCCGCACCTGGAGCGTTTACGGCGGAGTATCGAAGAGATTCCATTCAAGGTAAGGGGAAAGGATCGGCGCCGGACGCGCAAGAAGAAGGGATCGTCACGTCGAGGCGGCACGAGGCAGAGCAGGATCACGGTGAGCATCGGCACGGCAGGGGTCATCGGGGTGAAGAGAAATCCGGATGAAATGGTGAAGGCGGCGGACAAGGCTCTGTATCGGGCGAAAGCATGCGGGCGGAATTGCACGATCGTTGGGCGGATGGTGGAAACGGCATAGAGACATGAAAAAACCCCGGGCGGCAACCCGGGGTTCGCACCGCGGCAAGCGATCAGTATCCTGCCGCTGCTGGAGGAGGCACGATCTGCGCCAGCCGCGGATCTTGCCGCACCTTGGCGAATTCAGGTTCCTTGTAAACGTCTTTCAAGCTGCTGTAGCCGTCGTCTTTGGCCTTGGCAAGCCACTGGAAGCAGCGTTCCCAATCTCCGCGCTGGGCGTAGATCTTGGCGAGCATGAACTCGTAGCGAGCGCGGTCTTCCGCCGAAGCAACGCGAGCGATGGAGCCTCCCTGATTCGAGCGCAGAAAGACTTCGGGATCGAGTTCCATGGCGCGGGTGTATTCGGCCATGGCGCGGTCGAGCTTATTCTGCTCAAACCACGCGGTCCCGAGATTGCTGTGATAGGTGGCGTTGGTCTCGTCGATGGCGAGCGCCCGCTTGTAAAACTTCACCGACTTGCCGAAGTTCTTATGGAAGAACGCAACTACGCCGAGGTTGTTCAGCGCGTCGGCGTTGTTGGCATCGAGTTTCACCGCCTTCTGGAAGTTCGTGTCGGCGGCGTTCTCGTTGCCACGGCGAAGTTCGGTGATGCCGATCTTGTTATAGAGCATGGAGTTTTTCGGATTGCGCCGCAGCGCTTCCTGGTAGAAGCGGATGGCCTGCACGTAATCGCGCTCGGCACGAAGCGTGTCGCCGCGAGACTCGAGTTCCGTGGCCGACGCGGTGGCGGTAGCCGTCTGCGCCGGATCCGGTAAAGCCGAATCGACGGCGTAGGCCCGCAGCATCGCCACCAGCAACATACCTGCGATCAAGAGTACTTTTTTCATAACCACCTCCGATGGGAAGCCCCGGTCCGGCTTCCGTGATGGGACGGTTATCGCGCGGAATTTTCGAGGCCACAACGCTACATCCGCTAAGCGACGGTTACGGGAACGTGGGGGCACGGTGGTGCGGGTTCCATGGCGGAAACGTAACTGGTGAAACCAGCCGGGTAACGTTGGGCCGCAAAACGCTTTCCCATTCTGAAACGTAACGGTTACGAGACACGTTACGTGGTCGTGTTTGGCACGACTTAGTCCTAGACTTGAACTGAGCGCGATGGCGACCACACAAATTCCGGTGAGCGAAGAGCGAAGCGAAGTAGAGAGCGTTTTGCACTCGGAGGTGTTTTCGCGGGCACCGGCGCTCTCGCATCTGCTGAGCTATCTATGCGAGAAGGCGCTGGCGGGCGAAGGGCCGCAGATCAAAGAGTACTCGATCGCGGTCGACGTGTTCGGGCGCGGCGAGAGTTTCGATCAGGAATCAAGCTCGATCGTACGCGTGCAGGCGAACCGGCTGCGCAAGCACCTGGCGAACTACTACACGACAGAAGGGGCAGCCCATAAGGTGCGGATCTCGATTCCGGTGGGACAGTACGCGCCGGTGTTCGAGGCCGCGGCTGGTGCTGCGGCGAGTGTTCCGCCTGTTGTCGAGGATAAGTCGCCTGGAAATCGCCGCTGGATGGTAGTGGCAGGAGCTGTAGCGGTCGTCATTGTTGCTGCCGCAATCCTGATTACGCTGCGGCTGCGGCACACGGCGGGCGGCACTGCGGATCAAGCGATAGAGGCTCCGGCTCCGCCGCTGATCGGGCTGCCAGCGGGCGACGAGGTGCGTATTCTCGCGGGAGCGACGCGCGACTATCTCGATCGTGCGGGCAAGACGTGGCTGGCGGATCGCGACTTCGCCGGTGGCATGGCGGTCAACAATCCGGTGCAACACGTGTGGCGAACGCTGGAACCGGAGATCTACCGGCACAGCCGACAAGGCGACTTTACCTATGATATTCCGCTGAAGGCAGGCGTGTATGAGCTGCATTTGTTATTCGCGGAGATGGAGTATGGGCCGGAAGATCATTTGGGTGGTGGCGAAGGCAGTCGTTTGATGGTGGTAAAGATCAACGGCAAAACGGCTCTGGCCGGGTTCGATGTGGTGTCGGATGCGGGCGGGAGCCGCACGGCGGATGTGAAAGTTTTCACCGATGTCGGGCCGGCGAGCGACGGGAAGCTGCACGTGGCGGTATCGTCGGTGCACGGCGGGCGAGGGATGCTGTCGGCGATCGAGATTGTTCCGGGGATGAAGGGACGAATCCGACCGGTGCGGCTGGTCACGCGCGACAGTGCTTACTATTCCAACGACAGTCACTGGTGGAGTCCGGATAACTACTTCCTCGGGGGCCAGGTGGCGACCCGGGTCGATTCGATGCGAAATACGGACGATCCTGAATTGTACGAGAGCGAGCGCTGGGGACATTTTTCGTACGCCATCCCGGTGACGGCAGGCCGTTACACAGCCATCTTTCATTTCGTGGAGCGGCGGTTTGGCAGCGGCAATCGCGAAAGCCAGATCGGACCTCCGCATGAAGATACGGGCAGCTACGGAAACCGCGTCTTCGCCGTGATCTGTAACGGTGCCGTCATCCTGCGGGAGCTCGATCTGCAGAAGGAAGCGGGAGCGAATCAGCCGGTGACAAAGAAAATCACCGGGCTGGAACCGAATGGACAGGGGAAGCTGGTATTCGAGTTTGCTCCGGTGAAGGACTATGCGACGGTGAGCGCAATCGAGGTGCTACCGGAGTGAGGGGGGCGAAGCGGGGCTTTGCCTGGTGGGGTTGTAGAGAAAGTGAAATTGCTACTGAGGCGCCGTGAGCGACGGGCTTAGTCGCCCGATCGTTCTTTAGGCGCGTAGTAGCCGTTGCGGGACTGGACTTTCAGGTCCTTGTTGTTGGCGGTCTTGATTTCGATTTTGCGGAAGCTGCCGTCGCGTTTGACATTGGTCGGGGTGTAACCGATGTTGTACTGGGTGCGGAGCTCCTGCGCGATCTGGTCGAAGGCGTCGCGAAGCTTTTCCATCTTGTTGCCGACTTCGATGACGCGGCCACCGGTTTCGGAGGTCATTTTTTTCATATCGCTCTCGCCGCTGTAGCCACCGAGCATGCCGTTGTAGAAGCCGCGGTCGGCGATGAGGAGCACATAGATGATGGCATCCGCCTTTTGAGCGGCCTCAACGGCGTCGCGCATCCTGAGTTGACTACCCTGGTCTTCGCCGTCGGTGAGAAGGATCATGGCCTTGCGGCCGACTTCCTGAGCCAGTTTGTCGTGCGAGGCGAGGTAAACGGCATCAAAAAGCAGTGTGCCACGAGGAGTGCCGCTGGTCGGGATGGGGCCCTGTCCGATACCGGGAACGCCGCCGCCTCCGCCGCCGGTGTTGATGACAGCCTTGTCCATGGCGCGTCGAAGTGCGCCAGCGTCGCTGGTGAAGTCGTGGAGTTCATCGACATCGACATCAAAGCTGATAAGGAAAGCCATGTCTTTCGGCCGCAATACGTTCTGCAGGAACGAGGCACCGACTTCTTTTTCCATGGGCAACACGCGTTCTTGACTGCCGCTGGTGTCGATGAGGATGCCGAGTGTGAGAGGCTGATTGGACTCGGCCGAGAAATACTTGATGGTTTGGGGTTTACCATCTTCGAAGACCTGGAAGTCGTTCTTAGTGAGGGCGGGGATGAGGTTGCCGTGCTTATCCTTGACGTTGAAGAATAAGTTGACCACATTCACGTTGGCGGTGAAGGTGGGAAGCTGGTCGGATTTCTGATCCTGCTGGTCCTGCGCACCGGCCGAGGCACAAGCTCCGAACGCGAGCAGCAGAATGACGATCCAGTTGGTGGTTTTGGCGCGGAACTCAGGAAGCATGATGTAAGAAGAACCTCGAGGTTGTTAAACTATTCTAAAACAGTGCAGGGTATCCCTGTACGAGGGGAAGGCCGCCATCACTACCAGGCCACAAGACATGCGCACTTTTAAGCTGCCGAAGTCCGTTGCCGTCATTGCCTTGATGTTGTTCTTCATGTCATCTGCCAGCACGCGGCGCGCGACAGCCCAAACTTCCGATCCTCAACAGATTCCCGATGCTCCGTCGGCGACGCGTACCTTCCCCAAGCCTACGGTGTCACCGAACGACGCCCCTGCAGCTCCGGACGCGCAGCCGGGCGACCAAGCTGAAGCGCCGCCGCCGGATATAAAGACCGTGCCTCCGGGCAGCGCGCCCAGAGATGAGAACACCAACAGCCGCGATGAGTTGTTCAAAGTCATCAAGGTCACGAACTATGTGAACGTGCCAGTCACGGTAAAGGACGATCGCGGCCACATGGTTGCCGGGCTTCTGCCCAAGGACTTCGAGGTGCTGGAAAACGGGCAGCAACAGAAGATCGCATTCTTCACCAGCGACCCGTTTCCGCTGACCGCGGCTGTGGTGGTTGATCTGTCGATGCCGGAGGTGGAATTCGCCAAGATACGCGAGACGCTGCCGGCACTGATGGGCGCCTTTGGGCAATTCGACGAAGTGGCCGTATACAGCTATGGGACGACGGTGAGGCGGGTGCAGGGATTCACCCCGGCGCAAAATGACGTGTTCATCACGACCATTCGACAGCTTCAGAAAAACGCAATCGCACGCCCGGGTGGCGTGCCCGTGCTGAACGGTCCGATGGCCTCGGGACCGACGGTGAACGGACGGTCGACGGATCCGGGCGCAGCGGCGACGGTGAATGCACCACAGAATCCCAGCATGTCGATTTACCAGCCGGAAGCTCACGTGTTGAACGACGCGATCCTTGCGGCCGCGCAGGAACTGGCGACGCGGGACCGTACCCGCCGACGGATCCTGTTCGTAATCAGCAGCGGGCGCGAACTGAACAGCGACGCCAGCTACAGCCAGGTGCTCAAGGTGCTGCTGACGAACAACATCACGTTGTATGGCGTCGCGGTGGGCGAATCGGCGATGCCTGGATTCAAGCAATTGGGAAAGGTCCATCTTCCGGGACAAGGATATGGAGACATCCTTCCGAAGTTTGCCAACGCGACCGGCGGACAGGTGTTCACGGAGTTGTCGCAACAGGCCATCGAAACGGCTTACAACCAGTTGACGGTGATGGCGAAGAACCAGTACACGCTGGGATACTACGCACCGAACCCGAAAATCAGCGGCTATCGTGAGATTGAAGTGCGAGTAATGAAACCGGATTTGAAGGTGACTGCGAGGGCGGGATACTATCCGCTGCCGCCGCCGGCTCCCGATACGAATCTACTTCCCGGTTCTGTCCAGAAGTAGTTACCGCGAAAGGACATCGCCGTCGAGCGAACTGCGTCAAGCCGAGGCGGTGTGATATAAAACAGGTACTCCCGTTCAGTAGCAGGGTCAGAATCCACCGGCGCTGGTAAGTGCGCCAAACAGAGGCTGGGCCTTGAGCTTTATCAACTTCGCCGCCCGAGAGATCAACTGCAAAATCGTCTATTACGGCCCCGGCCTGGGGGGCAAGACCACGAATTTGCAGGTGGTGTACGACAAGACGGCAGATAAGCAAAAAGGCAAGATGATTTCTCTGGCGACCGAAACGGACCGTACGCTTTTCTTCGACTTCCTGCCGCTTGATTTGGGAACCGTTCGGGGATTCAAGACTCGCTTCCACCTTTATACCGTTCCGGGACAGGTTTTCTACGATGCCAGCCGCAAGCTGATCCTGCGGGGCGTGGATGGCGTTGTGTTCGTCGCCGATTCGCAGGAAGAGCGCATGGACGCCAATATCGAGGCGCTTGAGAACCTGCATGAAAACCTGAAAGAGCACGGCTACGACTTCATGAAGATCCCCTATGTGCTTCAGCTGAACAAGCGCGACCTTCCCAGCGCAATGCCAGTCGAGGAACTGAAGAAAGAGCTGGTCAAGAAAGGCGAGCCGGTCTTCGAAGCGGTGGCGTTCAAGGGCGATGGAGTGTTCGAGACGCTGAAAGATGTCGCCAAGCAGGTCCTGACCGAACTGAAGAAGGGCTAGGGCTTCCCTCTAAAAAGAATTCCAACGAAAACTATGCAGGCTTGCTGTCGGTGTCGTGCTGTGCGTCGACCGGCAAAAAGATGGAGAAGACGGTCCAGTTATTCTGAGGTTTTGCTGAGCTTCTGAGACGGATGGTGCCTCCGTGTTTTTCGACGATGCTCTTGCAGACCCAAAGGCCGAGGCCGGTCCCGACTTCCTTCTTGCTGGTAAAGAATGGCTCAAAGAGCTGTGGTCGCGCTTCGGCGGGGATACCGACCCCGGTATCGGCGACGGTAAAGCGGACGCCGCGACGGCCGGCGGAGTTCCGCGATGAAGAAACACGAGTACGAAGGAGACCTCCGCCATCGAGAGCGTCGATGCTATTGCTGACCAGGTTGGCAATGAGCTGGCGGATTTCTCCGGGGACGGCGCGGATGGGCGGATCATCCTTGATCTCGGTATGAACCTCGATGCTCTTGTTGCGCATGCGGGAGGAAAATACGAGCAACGTGGAATTGACCATGGACCCGAGCCGGAACGCGCTGGTGCTTTTGGTCTCGCGATAAAAGCCCAGTGTTTGTTTGGTGAGCTGGGAAACGCGTTCGAGTTCTTCTTCGGCGCCGGCGAGATATTTCTCGATCTCGGCCGGATCGCCGCTGTTACGAGCAAGGTAGATAAGGTTGGTAAGGGCTTCGAGCGGATTGTTGATCTCATGGGCAACAGTGGCCGCCAGGCGTCCTACCGCGGCCAGGCGCTCGGCCGTGTGAAGGGCGCGCTCGGATTTCTTTCGCTGGGTGATATCGCGGGCGATCTTGGCGGCGCCGACGATTCGGCCCGATTCATCCTTCACCGGAGAAACGGTGATCGAAACGTCGATGCGTTCACCGCTCTTGGTCAACCGCACGGTTTCAAAGTGGTCGATACGTTCGCCGCGGGCGATGGTCTGGAGAATGCGGGCTTCATCGTCGTGCAGCTCGGGGGGGATCAGGGTAAGGATGGGACGCCCGATCATTTCCTCGGCGGTATAGCCAAAGATCTGTTGGGCGGCGGAATTCCAAGTCGTAACGATACCGTTAAGGTCTTTACTGACGATGGCATCGTCGGAAGAAGAAACGATGGCTGAGAGGCGGCGCGCGGCTTCGCGAGCGCGCTCGCGTTCGGTGATGTCGCGGGTAACTGCAAGTTGTACAAGAGAGCCGTCGGCGTTGCGCAAGGGAACGGCGTGGGTTTCCATATGGCGGCGCACGCCCTGTATCCCGACAATGTCGAACTCGAGCGACCCGCGCTCTCCGTTACAAATGCGTTCGTTGAATTGACGAAAGCGATCGCGATCTTCCCGGGCGATAAGATCGTAAACGTTCTTGCCAACCACCATGTCGAGGCGCTGCGCGCCGACCATGCCAACTCCGACGGTGTTCATGTGGAGCAACGTTCCGTCGGAGGCGACAAGTTTCACGCATTCCGGCGTAGCTTCCACGATGGAGCGGAAGCGTTCCTCGCTTTCGCGCATGGCCGCTTCGGCGAGCTTCCGCGCAGTGACGTCCTGGATAAAACCCATCAAGGTGGTCCTGCCGGGGAGCTTGCTGCCTTTGCAGAAGAACCAGCGGAGACCGAGCCGCGGATGCTGATAACGGTATTCGAACTCGATCGCGCCGGAGCGGGCGGCTGACAGCATGTACTCTTCTACCTTGGACCGGTCGTCGGAATAGATACGAGCGGCCCAGGTTTCTTCGTAATGAGGATCGTTAGGATTGGTGTCGAAGATCTCATGCAGCTCAAGGGACAGAAATCGGGTGTTTTCGACCGGGTCCCACTCCCAAGTGCCGATCTGGGCGGCGTTCTGCGCCAGGCGCAGGCGATGGGAACTATCCTCCAGGGCCTTGCGCGCGTGGACACGATCGGTGACCTCAACGGCGTGGACCAGAATTCCTTCGGTGCGACCCTGCGAGCCGCGGATCGGTTGGTAGACGAAGTCGAAATAGGCTTCCTGGGGCTGGCGGTCCGATGTACGGACCAGGGTTGCTTTCGCTTCGCGGCCGGTATACGGCTTGCCGGAACGAAAGGCCTCGTCGAGAAGATCAAGGAAGACAGGCTCGACTTCCGGCAGACTCTCGGCAAGCGTCTTGCCTACGAAATCGGCGGCGCTGTTGCGGCCGGTCATCTGGATGTATTTTTCGTTGACGTAGGTCCAGCGATGCTCGGGGCCGCTGAGGACCCCAATGCCGGCGGGAGCCAGGGAAAGAATATCTTCGATCCGGATCGACCCAAGATCGGCCAATCCTCCAGCCAACAGGGTGTTGGAGGCGGACGGGGCTGGTCCCCCCTTGCGAGACGCGGAAATGGGTTCGGTTGAAATGGGCGAACGACTCAAAATCTATGTCTCTGGAAGCTAAGCGCTGGAAAGGCAAACTTACGCAAATTCCCGCCCAGATCGGTAATTGGATGCCGGAACTCAGGGAGTGCGCTGCCTTCAGGAAAATATTTTAATTGAGAGTTGAAGGTGGAGACACATCGTAGAAGTTATCTCGGGCGGACGACCCTTCCGATTTCCGAAATTGGAGCAGAGCAGTGGATTTGATTTTTCTACCAGACTGAAATGGTTGAGTCAGCGCCGGAAGGAGAAACCGGTGAAAATCTCGATCATGTTTGCACTTGCCGTGCTTTTCGCACCGTCCGCAACTTGTCAGACTACAAGCTCGATGTCGGGCTTATTGTGATTCGGAATTTCGAAGTTGCGACGGTTACAAACGCGCAGTTTGAGCGAGCATCACGCATGGAAAACCCATGCGTGACGCCCGCTTAGCTTAAAGGAGGACTAAGTCTGGATGATACGAGGCGTTACGAAGAATAGTAATTCTTGAGTCTGAGTGGATACGGCCCGTCTTTTGAAAAGGTAGCCGATACCCGGAATGTTGCCTAAGAGTGGGACCTGTTGAATGTTTATTGAGTTGGTGGTTTGGATGACCCCGCCAATCACGACCGTTCCCCCATCGGTCACCAATACGGAGGTAGTAGCTTGTTGAGTGAGGAGTGCAGGATTACCTGCGACGGCATCGGCCTGATCAGGTGTGGTGTTCTCCACGTCGATGTTCAGGAAGATAGTGTTCTCGACGGTGATCTGCGGAGTCACGGTCAAGCGGAGGAACGCCTGCACGAAGGTCGTGGTTGGCGGTCCGCCCAGCTGTGCGGCAGTCACGATCGGAAGGCTGACGCCCTGCTTCACCGTGGCCTGCACGTTATTCTGGGTAATGACTCGTGGGCGGGACAGGATCTTAATCATGCCGCGGGACTCGGCAGCCGTGAGAATGACATCAAGACGATAGTTCGATCCGATGTTATTGAAGCTGAGGCCGCTGGTCGCTCCGACCGCCGGCAGGTTCGAGAACAGGGGAATCTGGTTGGATCCGACCACGAAATACGGAGGCGTCGACGGGCTGGTCACCTGCAAAGGACTTGTGCCGACCGAACTGGCGCCACCGACGGCGGAAGCATTGTTGCCCCATCCGAAGCCGAATTGCGTACCGATATCGCGGGCAAAGTTACGGGTAGCCGCCACAACGCGAGCTTCGATTTCCACTTCCTGGGTCTTACGATCCAGTTGTCCGAGGAGGCGCTGCACTTCCGGGATCACTGAAGGAATGTCCTGAATGATCACGGCGTTGGTGCGGCTGTCTGCGATTACATCGCCACGCTGGGAGAGGAACTTTTTCACCGTCGGGACGACGTCTTTCGCCTGCGCGTAGCTCAGGAAGTGAGTGATGGTGACCTTAGGAACCGACAGAGCTTCGGCTTCGTTCTTGGCACGCTGCGCTTCGGCTTCGGAGCGCATGGTTTCTACCGTTGCGATGCGCAGAACGTTGCCTTGAAGTTTGCGATCCAGGCCGTTGTTGGCGAGCACCAGATCGAGTGCCTGATCCCATGGCACGTCGTCGAGCACGAGGGTAAGCGTACCCTTGACGTTAGGATCGAGCACAATGTTGAGGCCGCTGATCTCGTGGATCAGGCGGAAGAAGTCTTTGAGGTCGACATCTTTCAGGTTTACCGAGATCGGTTCACCGGTGTACTTGGGACGCTGAGGTTGGGGCACTGCCGCCTGAGCGGCCTGCTCCTGCGCAGGGTTTGCCGCAGGACGAGGAGTAGCGCTTACCGGGGGCAGCATAATGTTGTCGGCGGCCTTACCGTTATCGATCACCTGCGCGGCCGCGTCCGCCATAGTCTTAGGATCGTTGGCCGAAGCACTGGCGTCGACCGCGTGATACTGCGGTTCCACCATGGCATAACCTTGCGCCTGCGCAGGAGCGGGCGCTTGCGCGTTGGTCGGAGCCGAAGCGGGAGCGGGCGTCTCAGATGCGATGGCTGCCGGCTGCTGCACGGCAGGAGTCAACGCTGCGGACACGGGCTCGGCGACAGGAGTGGCCTCGACCGGCCTCGGTGCTGCAGCGATGGCAGGCTGTTCCTGATGCGCCGGCGTTGAGACCGGCTTGCTGGCGGTCGCGTTTTCGTGCAGCTTCAATATCAGCTTGTTGCCCGAAGGAACCAGTTCGAAGTCGCGAGAGGCAACCATATCGACCACCACGCGCGTTACGGGAGGCGTGGACTGGAAGCGGGCGATACGGACTTCTTTCACATCGCCCGAATTCACGGAAACAGTCTTGGGGCGGCTGGGAACGGCGTTCGCGATGTCAACCACGACGCGAGCAGGCTGCGCCAGCTTCATGGTCTTCGCCGTCATCGGCCCGTTGCCGCTGATCTCGACGTCAAGCGTGCCTTCTCCGCGAACGATGGAAACATTGGCGACCGTAACCGTGCCGCCAACGTGCTCAGGCGATTCGCTCTTCAGGGCGACTGTTTTCACCGCAGGTTTTGGCGCGGATGTCTTCGCTACCGGCTTTTCTGCCGGGGAAGTCATCGCCACCGTGGGAGCTGCAGTCCGGGAACTCTTATTTGTAACGGTAATATTGAGTGCTTCCCCGGCCTGATTGATGTCGACGATGGAGCCGGGCGCAAGGTTCAGTTCCATGCGCGCCACTTCGGATCCGCCGGTGCCGGTGTAACCGAGCACGTGATAGGAGTTGACGCCCGGAAGGTTGAGATTCCGGGAAAGCTCCTTCCACTTGCCGGCGGACACGCCGGTGAGGTCGACAAGCAGCAATGTATCGGTTGGCCGGTACTCTGTATGCGTGAAGGCACCGCTCGCATGGAGGGTGACAACCGTGGCGTTGCCCTGGGCTGCGGCGCTGACGTTTGTCAGCTGAGTATTCGCAGCCATAACCACGGAGCTCAGAACGAGCAGCAGCGTTACAAGACCCAGCAGTGGCTTCAGTCTCATCTCGTTTCTCCCCACGCGTGCGCTTGCGCAACGCGTGTGCGGCGATCTTTCACGCCGCGAAAGAATTAGCCCACCGTTCGTCTCCCTTAAAAAAAGCGAACGGTTTACTTCTCCCCTGGTTCGGCCCGACAACTGAAACTGCAACTACTTACTTGCGGTACTGCAAACTGAATTTTGGCCAGCTCCCAAGAGGGCGGAAAATCCCTCTTTACCTATACAATGGGAGCGTTCACTTTCTTCACAACTTCTCGCATCGACTGTTTACCAAGTTTGTCCGTCACTTCTTCTTCGAAGATGACGGTATCCCCGGTAATCTTTGTAACTTTTCCGTGATACACGGGATCGTTCTCGCGCATGAAGTACGAACGCTTGGCCGGGTTCTCGACCACAGCGATGAAACCCGCAGGCGACTTAACGATGCCCTTCAGCACAACTTGATCAACCACCAGGCATTTCTTTCCGGTGTCGCAATCCGGTCCGACGTTGCCGGCCGAGCGGACAACCGGACTGACGAACGGATCGCGCATTTTGCCGACGTGCGTGGCGATTGCTGATTCCTTAACTGCCGCAGGCTTCGTCTCAGCCACGGTTTCGGGCTTGGTGCTCTTCTTCACTGCAACCGGAGCCACGGGCTTGGTCGAAGCCGCCTTCTGATGCGCAGGAGCCTTGGCGACAGTCGCCTTCTTCGCCACGGGCACCGCTACAACGGCGGGCTTACTGGCGGGCTTCGCGGGGACGACCTGTTTCGCCATGGTTTTGGCGGGAGCGGATGCTGACGGGCCCTTGGCGGATGTCGCCTTCCCAGCCGGCATCTTTGTTGCGGTAACAGGGCTCCTGGCAGGGGTCGGAGGCACCTTGGTCGCGGTGACAGGCGTCTTTTTGGCCGTCACCGGAGCTTTCGAAAGCGGCATCGACGAATTCGGCTTTGCAGCTACCTTCGGAGCGGGAGTCGAGGGGCTTCCCTTCGCCACCGTATGAGCCGGGGCCGCCATTTTCGCGGCTGGCTTGGTAGCGGGCTTGGCCGCAGCAGTGGCAGCGGGTTTGGCGGTCGTCGAACCCGGCTTGGCAGTTGCCGCTGCAGGCTTGGTGGCGGCCGGCGTTCCAGGTTTCGCTGGTGCGGTGTTCTTAGACGCCGGAGCGGGAGTCTTGGGCGCGGGCTTGGCGTTCTGATCCGCCGACGCCTGAGCCCAGAGAGTTCCGCACGCCAGAGTTACGATGAGCAAGCTATTGGTCAGCTTCATAACAATTCCTCGAACTACCTCACCGCCGGAGCGGGTGCCGCTGGTTTACTGCCGGTGGCTGCCGCAGCAGCAGGCAATGCCGGCCCGGATTGCGGTTCACGGCTGAAATACGTGGTTGCCGTGCAAGACGCGACCACTGTTTCCGCAGGAGCGTATGCGTATCTGCGTTTTACCTTCGCGTCGCCAAATTTATCTACGCTCGCCATCTGTAGATTGGAAACGGTGACGATGCGCTCCTGCTTCGAAAGTTTGTCGAAGAAGCTAAGCATCGAGTAATAGGGTCCATCGAGGTTCAAATCGAATGGGGCCTCGACATAGAATTCTTTGGCAGAAGTGGGTTTGGCACTGTACAGACGTACTTCAATGCCGGCGCTGGCCGCCACCGACTGGACGAGGCGAATGAAGTTGTCGGCTTCCTTCTCGTCGGGAACGATGCGCTTCTGAATCTCGAGCTGCTGCTTGAGATTCTCGATCTGCTGATCAAGGTCCTTGATCTTATTGTCGTAAGGACGCAACGAATCGTTTTCGGCCTTGACCGCAACAATCTGCTTACTGGTTGCGTCGTTGGCGTCCATAATGGTCTTATCGACGAAATAGTAGGCGCCGCCCGACAGGATCAGGGCCACTACGATAAAAACCCCGAGTTGCTTCGCCGCAGAAAGTTCGCTCCACTTCATAGTTTCACCCTTATGACTTCTGCTTCTCGCAAACGATGGTGAATTGAAACGCCTGCAAATCTCTCACCGACTCGTCCTGGTAAGTTTCCTTGATCTCGACGTTCTTGAAGTAATTGGTCTTTTTCAAGTTCGAGAGCAGGTTGGCAACGGCTGTCGCGCTCAGCGCCGTTCCCGTCAGGTTGATGTTGTTGCCATCGTCGTTCATGGTGGCAAGCCAGACGGCGTCGGTGCCGTTCACGGTGCCGGCGATGGTGTTCATCAGATCGAGAGGCCCGGTCTGGCTCGCCTGCAGCTGATGAATGACCTTGACGCGGTGATCGTAAAGATCGAACTGTTTCTGGCGTTCCTGGTAACGGGTCTTGGCGCTGGCCAGCTTGGTGTTCTCAAGCTTGGCGGCGCTGAGATCGGCGTTGAGCTTCTGGGAATCGCTGGTCAGCTTGTTGTAGTAGTAATAATTCCCAGCCAGCGCAGCGACCAGCAGAACCAGTCCGACCAGCGTCATGTTGGCGCCGCCGCCGACGGAAATGACCGGACCGCGGCTCTTCGATCTCTTCTTCGGCAGACCTAGCAGATTAATTCGGATCATAGGTCTTCAAAACTCCTCAGGGCCAAACCTACCGCTACGGCCAATTGCCCTGCGTTGCGATCGATCAAATCGGAATTCGTCGCGGGATCAATTTTCGCGAACGGATTCATGACTTCCACCGGCAGCGAGAATTCCTGCCGTAAAGCTTCCATCAGGCCCGGGACTTTGGAAGAACCACCGGCCAGGTAAATGCGCTCGATGTGCTCTCCGGCCGCTGTGGCGCGGAAGAAGTCGAAGGTCTTCTGGATTTCCAGCACGATGATTTCGGTCACCTGCTGCAGGATGGGCAGCTTGGCGTCTTCACTCACCGTTCCGACCTTCTCACCCAGCTTGAGCGACTCCGCGTCATCGAAGCTGAGATCGAGCTCTTTCTGCAACGCGTCGGTGTACTGGTGACCACCGACGCTGACGTCGCGGGTGAACAGCGGCGTCGAACCCTTAAGGATGTTGATGTTCATCACGCTGGCGCCAAGGTTGAGCAGCGCCACCGTCGATCCGGGAGACGGCTCGTAGTTGTACTCGTAGCAGTTCTGCAGCGCGAAAACGTCGATGTCTACGATAGTCGGAGCTTTGCCCGCCATCGAGAGCACGTTGGTGTAATTGAGGATCTTGTCCTTCTTCACGGCGACGAGCAAAACGTCCATTTGCGGACCGCTCAAGTCGTCGGAGAGGATCTGGTAGTCGATGTTCACGTCGGCGATATCGAAGGGGATGTGCTGCGCCGCTTCGGTGTTGATGTTGTCGGCGAGCTGTTCCTCGGTCATCGTCGGAACCGGAATGCGCTTGACGATGACGGAGTGCCCGCTGACGGAGGTCGCCACGGCTTTCGACTTGATGCCGGACTCGGTGAAGAGCTTGGTAATCGCACTGGCGACGGCGGGAGAATCCATGATCATGGAGTCCACCACCACGTCATTGGCCAGGGGCTCGACACCGACGTGTGAGAGCTCGATGCCACCACGGGATTTCTTCAGTTCGACCGCCTTGATGCTGGAGGAACCGATGTCTAGCCCGACGATCGTTTTAGAACCGCCCATTCCAAACATAGAATTCGCCTCTTCGCTTCCTTCTAACGCCCAGCGACCGCGCGAGCGGCCCGGGGCTTCTTCTTGGCTTTCCCTTCTCCAACCGTGCTCTTGCGTTCCATCCACGAGTCCAAGATCGTCTTCTTAAACTTCCATCGATTGCCGAGCTTGAAGGCGGGAATCTTTTCCTCGTAAACGTACTTGTACAAGGTATCGGGACTCACGCCGAGGTACTCGGAAGCTTGGCGGATGTTCATCACTTCAGGCGCATCGGCCATAGACAGTAGCCCTTTCCACAGATGTGCTGCCCTCGCCAGGGCGAATAGACACGGTCCCAAAAAGGGAGCCGACGAGGAATCCTCTGCGAGTCTCGGGGGGGAACTGCGAGCGAGTGCGGTTATACCAAGGTTAACGGGGGTAGTGTCAAGGAGAACTTCCGGAGTTCTCCGTTAGTTATCGGTTTCTCCCCGGCTTTCTTCGGTACTAAAGTACATGTACGAGGCCAGCATTTGTGGCTCCAACGGACGCATGCCCCAACATACAGTGGTGTTAATGCAGACGGTGCTCAATCTTGCCTGATCAGTAACTAAGGGCCTACATACCACCCCCTCTTTTGGCCCTATCCTTTCGGCAGTAAGTCACGGAAATGACAGGATTTCGCAGGGGAATCCAGTCAGTTCTGCCGAAATTGCCATCTAAGTAGTACTCTATTGCCGTTCTCGGGGATGAGCCGAAACGCCGGAATGCAGGATCAACTACAGACTTTCCGCCGCCATCTTCGACTGGCGTTTGCCATCCCAGTATTGCTGGCAGGCCTCATCGGCGGAGCTTTCATAGCCCAGGCCTACTACCTGCAGCAAAACGTTCAATCCCTTGAACATAGCTATCGCGTGCAGGGACGCTCCCGAACCGCCTTGCGACTGATCCTGGACATGGAAACCGGCCTGCGCGGCTACTTGTTAACCGGGGAAGACCATTTCCTTGGCTCGTATCGGGCTGCCGAACCGCGAGTGCAGCCGACGCTCGATGACCTGCTGAACCAGGTGAGGTCGGATCCGGAGCAGTATCGGGCCGTGGTTCGGATGCAGACCTATTACGGCGCCTGGCATGAGCATTCCAAGCGGATGATGGAATTACGGCAGCAATCGGGGCCGGTATCGGATTTTCGATTGAACCTGGAGGGCAAGGAATACGTCGATCTGATCCGGCGCGATTCCGACGAAATCATCCAACTGGAACAGGAACGGCTTCGCCAACGGCTCGACAACGTAGCGTTGACGGTGAGTCGGCTGTTCGTGACGCTGATCGTCATGTCGCTGGTTTTGGGATTGCTGCTGGCGACTTTCTCGCGCAAGGAGCTGCACACCGTGGCCGATAGTTACAACGAGGCGCTCGGAATGGCGGAATCGCGGTCGCAGGAATCGCGCGAGAACCAGCGTTGGCTGGAAGCGGTGCTGGGAAGCATCGGAGACGGAGTAATCGTCACCGACAATGTAGGAAAAATCGTGTTTACGAATCCCGTTGCCAAGCGACTGCTGGGCGACGGTGAACAACTGATCGCTGGACATCACACGGCCGCCATTATCCGCCTGGTGGACGAAGTAACACGAGAGCCGCTCCCCGATCCCCATGAGCTGGTGATGGTGTCGGGTGAAGCGATTGTGCCCACTGGCCGCGCGGTGCTGCTGCGCAGCGATGGCAGCGAGATTCCGGTATCGCAAGTAGCATCGCTATTTTGGGATGAAAAACACAACGTGACCGGCGTCGTCATTGTGCTGCGCGACCTTACGCAGCAGCGCATGTCAGAGCGGGTACTACAGTCCACCGAAAAACTTGCGAGCATGGGCAGGCTGGCAGCGAGCGTCGCGCATGAGATCCACAACCCGCTGGATGCCCTGGGGAACCTGCTCTACCTGCTCGAACACCAGGCGATGGACGACTCGGCCAAGACGTATGTGAGATTGGCGCGCGAGGAACTGGAACGCGTCACGAATATCTCGGAGCAGATGCTGACGTTCAGCCGCGAAGCGCGCCAGCCGGTGAAGGTGTACCTGAGCGAGGTGATGGAAAACGTCCTCGCGCTCTACGTACCACGCCTGCGCAGGATGAACATTGTTCTCGTGAAACAGTTTGGGCCCCAGGATGGGATGGTGGTGGCCCTGCCAGGCGAGATGCGGCAGGTGTTTTCGAATCTGGTAGGCAACGCCATCGACGCGATGAATGGCGCCGGACGGTTGATTATTCGAATCGAGACGTCGCACACCTGGTCGGAGCGAGCGGACTCCGGCGTCCGTGTGATGGTTTGCGACACGGGACCGGGGATTCCGTCGGAAGTCCGGCGAAACCTGATGGAGCCGTTCGTGACCAGCAAAGGTGAAAAGGGCACTGGGCTGGGACTATGGGTTTGCCGGGGAATCGTGGAGAAGTACCACGGCTGGATCCGCTTCCACACGAGCACGACTCCTGGAAAAAGCGGGACATGCTTTGCGGTGTTTCTGCCGTCACCTTCGGTAAAAGAAGAGGCAAGTCGGTCGGCCGAAGTGGTGGAAAGGAAAGCCGGGTGAGCAACCTGCGTTAAGAACCGAACGATTTACCTCTCCGCTTCAGCCCTGCCAATCGCAATCACAAAGTAGTTCGCTGGTGTGTCTCCCACGTTCTTCAGCCCGTGCATAACATTCGATGCCGTAAACACTACGCCTCCCGGGCCGACAGGTTCTGGTTTCCCGTCGTTCCAGTACTCCAGCTTTCCTTCACGGATAAACAGCAGCTCGGAATTTCGATGACGGTGCGGCGGATGCGGCATCTGGCCGGCCGGCAGCAGCGTCTCATGCACCTCGATGAATTCTCCCGTGGCGAGCGCTCCCGATATAACCCTGCGCATCGTTCCACCATTCGGAAGGTTCGTAACCGGAAGCTGGTCGAATAAAAACGTCTCGGAGCGGGAAAGCACCTTCTCGTCTTTCGTATCGTTTGCGTTTTCGGCTGCGGCCGAAAATCCTGTGGCTGCCAGTGCGGCAAGGGCGGAAAGACCGATGCACATTTCGCGACGATCCATATCGTTTCTGCTCCCCAGAATTTGTGTCGCGCACAGTCAACGCGAATACCAACTATTTTGTGTCTCCGCCGATCGCGAGCACAAAGTACTTCGCCGGCGTATCGCCAATGTTCCTCGCCGAGTGCATGGTTCCGAAGGCAACGAAGATCACTCCTCCCGCGCCGACCCTGGCCGACTTGCCGTCATACTCGAAAAGCATTGCCCCCTCCTGCACCAGGATCACTTCGGTGTGCTGAATCGAATGCGGAGGATTGGCGGGAGAGCCAGCCGGCTGCATCGAAGCGTGCAGGGCAACTGTCTCGCCGGTTGGCAGTACTCCGTGAAGAATTTCCCATCGCTTTCCGCCATTTGCGGTCGTAGAGGATGACATCTGATCGGCGGAAAATGTTTCCGACTTTGCGAGCGCGTTGGCAGAGCCCTGTGGTGTCGCACGCGTCCGTAACGTGCCGAACAGCGCTACCAAGGCAGCGTAAAGACTACGGCAGCCAACGCTAATCATGGGCGACAATCCTACGCGAGCGGCAGCCATTTGCCCATTCTTGAACCTCGGCCAAACCTTCGCAGCAGGCTTCAAACCGAAAATAGTGACCGAACTTCACCAATAAGAAGGCGCACGACGAGGTTTACAGGCTTGGTATAATCAGGGCAAGCGCACCCGTGGCTCAATTGGATAGAGCGACGGCCTCCGGAGCCGTAGGTTACAGGTTCGAGTCCTGTCGGGTGCGCCATTCTTCTGCTCCCCAACGAGTTGTCGGGACAATGACCGGGGTCAAATTAGTGCCCCGCAGGGCGGCAAATTTTTGTATTCTTGCCGATATCGAAAAAGTTTTGGGAATTATGGACGCAGATAACCGCGACGTTAGTACGTCCGCGAGCAGCAATTCCGCCGAACGAGTTCGCTACGCTTTTCGGGTTCAAGTCACGGGCACCGATTCGTCCGGCTACGATTTCTCGCAACCAGTTCGCACCGAGATTGTCACGCGCGACGGCGGGTTGATCGTGTGCCCCATGGTGATGAACGTAGGCGACATCATCCACCTGATGCGCGGGGAGCGACAGTCGAACGCCCGCATCGTGGGACAGGTGGGTATCCTCAAGGAAGAACAACTTTACGGCATCCAGTTCCTGGAATCGGAGCCCGATTTCTGGGGCATCAAGTTCGCCGAGCAGACCCAGGAAGCAGCCGGACGCGCAGTGCTCGAATGTGGCGCCTGCACCATGCAACGGGTATTGCCGCTGGGCGAGATCGAGATGCTGGTATTCGAGTCCACACAGGTGGTGGCGCACGATTGCGACCGCTGTGGGCGGCAGACACTCTGGATGGAGCCCTCGATCCTGGGCGAAACAGATTTGCTGACGGGCGCAGACGCATTCAATCAAAGCTTTGAAGTGCGACAAAAGAGATCGGCCTCTGTGAACGACCGCAAACACCAGCGCATCTCGATGCGAAATACAAAGGCGTGCATCCGCAGAGCTGGTTACGCCGACGATGTGGTGGACGTGCTGGATCTGTCGCGTGGCGGCGTTCACTTCATCAGCCACGTTGACTACTACCGGAACACGATGGTGGAAGTGGCGGTGCCCTACACGAACGGCGGTGCGAACGTCTTCGTTCCTGCTGAGGTGGTAAGAATTCAGTGCCGACCGACGTCTGGAATCCCGGGCGACTTCGGGTTGCGCTACATCAAGCGCTAGATCTGGCTACTTTGTTTCCGTTGGCGGGGCATTCAATCGAAAGATAGATACCCTTCCCTTTCCCGCCACGCTGGGCCCTTTCGTGTCGGCGGGATTCGGCAGGTAGAGTGTCTTGCAGTGCTCGCAACGATAGACTTCGCGATTCGATCCCCAGGCCTTGGCCACGTCTCCGCAGTCCTGCTCGATCACGTCAGTGGCATAAAACCAGCGTTTGAGATGGCCGCCACAGATCTTTCCCTTCTCATCTTTCACGTTGCAGGAACGCTGCAACGGCCTCTTCAGTTTCACCGTGTGTCGAGGAAGTTGTTCGACTTGCGGCTCGATGTTTTCTTGCGACGCGGGCGGAATTTCGGTGGGGGCCAAGATAATCCTCTCCAGTCGGTATTGTGATTCAGGCCGCCCTGAAATGCATGGTCATGCGTCACAGAGTTTTGCAAAGTTTGCGCTGCGGCGCTCTCACTCTACCAAGTCAACTAGTTCTTGAGGTGCGCCAGAACTGCGTCGGGTGACTCCGGTGCTTTGAGATAGGCCCGAAAAACCCTCAACGGCAGCTGCTTTACTTCCGTGACGTCGCGCATCAGCAGCATAGGCATCTCCGGGCAGGCATGGCGGATCAGGTTACGCAGCGACCACCCACCGGGAGCTGCGAGATCGAAATCGAGAATTACACCGTCCACCGGCTCATTGGATAAAACGTCCATGGCTTTTACGCCATCAGCGGCCGGCAACACTTCATAGCCCTCTTCTTCCAACACGTTACGAAGTTCGTCCAGTTCCGGACCATCATGCACACACAGAATTCGACAAGGATTCATGGTGTCTCGCTTTCGGGATGTATTGACGAATCCGGGCCCCACCCATGCCATCCACAGCCATGATGACGCAAGCGATAGATGGTCACGGTGACGCACATCACAGACACCAGTGATTGCCTGCTCGGAGAATAGTGACAAGATCGAAGACGGGAGCGGGAAATGCGGTGCCTCAGACGTGGAGCGACATTGACGGGACGTGCTATTCTTGAGTTGCACATCCCTTTGTCAATTGGCGTAATGTGGGCTTCAAGTTGGAGACCGGGTCCGCGTTTTCCGATGCGAAAGGAGGAAGCCCGTGGGTTCTCCCTATGGCCTTCAACTCGTTGAAAACTGCCTGATTTGCAAGTTGCGCAGCGATAATTTCTTTTGCGCTCTTCCCCATAGCGCCCTGGAAGCATTCGAAAAAATCAAGTTTCCGACAGCGTATCCGCGAAGCGCCGTGCTGTTCGTCGAAGGACAGCCACCGCGTGGCATTTACATGCTTTGCAAAGGCCGCGTAAAGCTGTCGGTGAATTCGGCCGAAGGCAAAACGCTGATTCTGAAAATCGCCGAACCGGGCGAGGTCCTGGGACTGCATGCCTGCGTATCGGGAATTAATTACGAGCTGACGGCGGAGACGATTCAGCCCTGCCAGGTGAACTTCGTAAAGCGCGACGACTTCCTGAAGTTCCTGCAAGACCACGGAGCAGCTTGCCTGCAGGCGGCGCAGCACCTCAGCGACAACTGCCACAGCGCGTACGATCTGATCCGCTCGCTGGGGCTTTCGCATTCGGCGGGCGAGAAACTGGCGCGATTCTTGCTTGAGCTCTCGCAGGACGGCGAGGCAACGAAAGACGGTGTTCGCGCCAAGATGGGTCTAACGCATGAGGAGATTGCGCAGATCATCGGCACCTCGCGCGAGACAGTGACGCGATTGCTGGCCGAGTTCCGGAAAAAGAAGCTGGCGACGCTGAAGGGATCGACGCTCATGGTACACAACAAGCCGGCTTTGGAGAAGCTGGTGGGATCGTGAGATCAGGTCATCTGGATATCTGATCATCTGACCATCTGAAAAACCAAACCATATTGGAAGGCCGCGACTCAGGTTGCGGCTTTTTGCTTTTCCGAAGACTCTGGGCAGTTCAGGCGGCAGCTTCTGTTTTTTGCAGCAGCTGTACGATGAGGCAGCGGCCGTCGGCTCCTTCGATTTGTAACGTATAGGTTACATCCGTCTCGTGCCAGAGCAGCTGGCGCGGATCGGTCATGAAGTAGGTTTCCTGGCTCGCCTGAGGTTCGTCGACCATGACGCCGATGCGATGCCGCTCCCCGGACTGATCGTCGTGTATCCGATGGAAAATGCAGTCCACCACTTCGAAGATGACCCCGGCACCGGGCTGGTGGCGCTGAACTCGCACACGCTCGCCGGCATGATGTCGGTTAAACCGATCAAGGAAAGATTCCCACTCGTCGCGTGGGACCGGGAATGCCGGCATCGCCACCTCCTGCGGAAACTCGCGATAAGTGTGCGCCAGGTCAAGGCTGACGGAGAGATTATTTTATCGTGATTCCTGATTCGGGAATCCTGCTATTGCAGCCGCATGGCTTCGGCAACACGCGAGACAGCAAGCGCGAGAGCGGCGCGCTGGAGCGTGAGATCGTGTTTCTGAGAATAGTGGAACACTTCGCGCCAGGTGTTGCTCACGTGCGTCAGCAGACCGCGTAAACCGTCAATTTCGGCAAAGCCGCCGCATGAGTTTTTGCGCCATTCACAGAAGGATGCAAAGTTCAGGCCGAAGTCGGCGAGCAGAGATGGCACGACCAGTGTCTTGCCGGGCAACGTACATTGCACTTCCCCACCGGCTTCAAAAATCGACCGCGCGGCGATGGACTGTCGCAACGGATCCGGGCCACAGAGAATCAGGGCGTCGCACGGCAGGTGTAACAGATCGTCGATGGATTTCGATTGCGATTCGGGATATCCAAAGAGAACCCGCTCTTTTGCGACATGCTGGATGAGGTTTCCGATATTCACGCCAGCATCGTCATGCAGCCCTCCTGACTGGTCAGCAACGCCGACGATGCAGGATCCAGTGCGCTCAAGCTCCAAAGCCAATCGTTGAGCGGTCTGGTCAAAGCCGAGAATGACAACGCGAGCGCTTTTTGCCGGCTGACCCAGTTCTTTCATGACGCAGGTGAAGAGAGTGCGAAAGAAGCGCGCAGCGATGCCCTGCAGGTCGATACCACCCAAGGAGATCGGCTTTCCTGTCACGCTTGCCTGTTTGCGACTGTTGGCGGCGCCGAGCGCAGAAAGCGCCCATGCCATGATCTGTGGATGAGCGCCTCGAGCGGGGGTAAGGACGTCAGCCTGCGGACCCAAAAGTCCTCGAAGCTGGGCAATGTAGGAGCGGGTTAACAGATGCGCTTCGCGCTCGGAAAGTTCGTCGAGATCCGTGGAGATCAGGCCCGCGCTGCCGGAGAAGGGCAGCTTCCACAGCGCCCATTGCCAGGAGAGCGTCATCGCCATCGCGTGAATATCGGAGTTAGATAGACGTCGTGAAAACAGCAATGGTCCCATGCCCGGACCACGCACCGACGAATGCTGCACACGAAGACCGCGAACGATGCGGGCTTCGCCCTGGTCGCTGATGACCTGAGAATGCAGTTCAACTTCGCGCTCGTGGTAGCGAAGGCGCTGCACGATCGACTTTTCGAGATCGAGAAAACGGGCAGCCTCTTCCAACTGCTGAGCGACTTCGAGTTCCGCCGAGGTGTCCCTGGCTAACGAATCATTCGTTAAGGTCGCCATGACGTCCTCCTCGATCAAAGTACGGGGCGGAGATCAGCCCCCTGACAACTCCGCCCCTGCTACGCCTCGCGGCTAGTTCCCGCAGAGGCAATCTTTTACGCGTTGGCCACGTATCCGGCATTCCCGAGCCAGCGCTGGCGCTTGTCTTGCACGCGTCGCGGCAGGATATCGAGATAGAGAACCGCGTAACGGAATGCAATCACCGTGCAGGTGATGAGCATGACGGTGACGGCAAGTTCGGGCCACTTCGGTACATACCCGGCATGCGTGGCTCGCTCCAAAGAGTTAATCGACACATTCAGCCGATTCGTGATGAAACCCATGATCACCACGGCGCTACTCCAATAAGGACCCTCTGGCCGGTTCATGATCCAACGATTGTTGAACATGAAAATTGGAATGACGATGAACAACGCAATCTCAACCCAGAAATATGCAGTCTCAGGACGGCGCAAGAACAGGTAAGGCGCGCCGCCATGCTTGATGAGATCGACCAGACGCCAGACGAGGTTAATGATGAGCATGGGAGAAATGATCCAGGCCACTTCGCGGATGATCTCAGGATCGACCTTGGTGTTCAGGGATCGATTGCACAGATACATGGCAATGATCACCATCGCAAGTCCGGCAGGAATCGCCGAAAGATAAAACATTGTCGTGAGATACGGCGTGTACCACAGCGGATAGATTTTCCCTTTGAAGATCAGGAACAGTCCGCCCAGGAAAGACTGGTGCATCGATGAAAGCAGTACTCCGGCGAGCACCACAGCCGTTGCCAGGCGATGATGCCAGTGCAGGAACACAACGCGGAACTTCAACCACGGAAGCTTCTCAACGATCGCTGGCGAGAACTCGATCGTCAGGACAGTCGTGTAGGCCAGGATGCAGAAGCAAACATCGAAGAGCACGGAATGCGGATTCCAGTAGATGAACGCATGCCATGCCAGCCAGGGCAATCCGAGTTCATAGGCGTAACCAGCGCACACCGAGAGATATCCGAGATAAGCAATGAGAATTGCCGGACGCACCAGTGGGCGGTAGCGCTCCATGCCGAGCAAGTAGACGGCGGCGGCCGTGGTGAATCCGCCGGCAGAAAGGCCGACCCCGCACAAAGTGGCCAGTCCTACCCAGACGCCCCACGGTTGCGCATCGGAGAGATTCGTTGCGGCATGCCATCCGACAACAAAGCGCAAGTATGTTGCGTACGCCCCGGCAAGGAAGATTACGGCCAGAAGCACGCGCCAGACGGTGAAGATGGGTTTGCGAGTCGATTCGGTCATGGCTAGCTCCTTTTCTCCGTGTCAGCGACGGGGAACTTCAGCGTTCGTTCGCGCGCTTCGGCCATCAGCACTTCGCGCCGGCGGTTGGTAATCCAGTACAGTCCGGCGAGCATCGTTCCGCCGACGAGCACCACGGTCGGCGCTTCGTCGAGCGCAGCCTTCGAGACTTCCGGAAGCGGCTCGTTGTCTTTCGGAATGACGAAACCGAGTTTCTCGAACTCGACGTCGGAGACGAAGAACATCGACGCCCCGCCGAATTCGCGCTCACCATAAATGTGGGGAACATAAGCAGTGTTTTCGACGACTCGTTTGCGCGCTTCGCGAAGGATGTCGTCGCGATCGCCGAAGATCGTCGCCTGCACCGGACACGCCTCCGCGCACGCCGTCGGCTTGCCTTGCGATACGCGCTCGTAGCACATGTCGCACTTCTTCATGTAGGGCGCCAGCTTGCTCCATTCGTAACGTGGAACGCTATGCGGACAGGCCATCATGCAATAGCGGCAGCCCACGCACTTTCCTTTGTCGTACACCACCGGCCCGTAGTCGGTCTTTCTTAGTGCGCCGACCAGGCACGCAGAGGCGCACGCCGGCTGCTCGCAGTGCATACACATCTTGCGAACGAACTTGCCGTCTTGCTCGCGAACTGCGTTGAAAGCGGTAGCTGACAGTTGGGGCTCAGGGTCTCCGGGGATGCCATGGGCTTCCTTGCAAGCCCCAGAGCAGGTCTGGCATCCGATGCATTTGGTGATGTCGATGAGGAGGGCTTTTTTGGCTGCAGACATGTAGGGGCTCCTTGGGCCGTTGGTCTGGTCCTTTGGCTGACGTGTCTCCTGGTTCGTTGCGGCTGCTCCACCCGCGACTCGGTTTAGCCGCGGGTGGAGATTGCCAACAGGAGGCGCGACCTTCGCTTAGTTGAGGAAGAATTCGTGGATCATTTCCCGCCGGACGTTCGGATCGACGTGTGCGAGCAGACCTTCGACCGGCACGCCGCCATCCGCCGTGGCGGCGCCCAGAGGGGCCGCGTAGCTCTGCAGGCGGCGCATGGAGTTCTGCATCCAGGTGGAAATCATGCCGCCCTGCAACAGGTTCTTTTTGTTGATTTCGATGTCGGGTGCTTTGATCACGCAGACCCAGCCGTCTTTGTAAGGATCCTTCGCCAGCAGGTTAGGGTCGCGCAGCACTTCGTGATTGATGGAAACAACCACGCCTTCGATCGGCGCCATGAATTCGGCGGTGGTGCCGCTGCCTGTGACGGTGCAGACCTTCTGTCCCTGCCGCACCCAGCGATTCAGGTTGGCGACTTCGACGCGCTCGATCTTGCCCATTAAATGGGTAGCAAAACTGTCGAGGCCGACGCGCGCGTTCTGGCGGCCTTCGTCGTAAACCCAGGTGTGCCCGGGATGAAAGCAAAAACCTTTGGGGATCTCAAAGCCATTTTCTTTGGTCATGAGCGGCGCCACAGGTTGAGCATCGGCAGGCATCTCCGCAACTTGAAGGGGAACATTGCCATGACGAACGAAGTAGCTGATGGTCATGATGACGAGGAACGTTAATAGAACGAACAGGATCGACATAATCGCCTCCGATTAGGCCCGGTCCGAACTCCTATTGGATCGGGCGATTCCAACTTCACCTGCCATGAGTAGTGCACGCAGGTGGCAAAACTCGGAGGAAATTTTCGTGGTGCAAAGAAAGGGACTTACGGGAATGAGTCCGTTGCACATCACTTCGCTGGCTTGCACTTTGCAGGGGTCACTGCATTTTGCAATGGTACGAAGTCGATCCGTGCGAGCGGAGTCCCATTCGAATTGATGGCAAAAGAAAAGGCGAAACCACGAAAAATGGTTTCGCCGAATGAACTTGAAATAAATGCGGCTTCCCTGGATCTTTCGAACGACTGTCAGGCCTGACTCTTCGACTCGCGTAGAAAGTAACTCGCCGTGCCTGCCACGAGCATTACGCCCAACACAATCAAGATCAACATTTCATCCTCCGTAAATAGCATCGACGCTGAGGAGCAACGGTGCAAGGTACGTTGGTTATTGACCTTCCGCCAAATTCGCTAAAGGTTTTTGAAGCACGAGCAACCAGCTTTGAGCCATGAATCCTGGTTTGGTTTCCGCATAGGAGGTCGAAAAGAAAAAAGCCGCGACCGAAATCGCGGCTTCCTCGTTTCGAATTATGCGCACGCTTAAGAAGGTTTGCGATGTGTGGTCGTGGTGTGATGCGTCGGCGCAGGCTCTGCACTCTTCTGTTTCACCAGCGATCCTTCCGTCAACACCATCATGAACGGGTTGGGAGTAAACGAAGCTGGCTTGCCCTGAAAGTCGATCGTAGCGCCTTCCTTTGGGATCAGCTTCGCCGGCAACTCGCCCGCCATTTGCAACGTGATGTCAGCCTTCGGCGGAGTGGCGTTGATGTCGTCATAGGACTCAGCGATTGTGATCTCCGTCGCCGTCGCGGTCACTACCTTGCCGCCACCGAGCGCGAGCGGCTTGTCTTTGATCGCGTTCCAGACCGTGTCGGAGCACTGCTGATTGCCTGAGGTCAGCACAAACTGAATTTCGTCGAACGACATCTTGTCTGGAGTCTTCTCGGCGCACATCTTGGCGGCCTGTTCCGCCGGTGTGGGTGCGGGCTTAATCGTCCAACCCGCCGGAGGCGTGGGAGCCGAAGCCGAAGCAGTGAGAACGTCGGTCCAGCCGTCGTCTCCGCCGTGATACTTCACATACTTGCTGCGGCCGAAGTTTCCGATCTGCTGCTTTAACTGCGGCGTCGGCGCGAGATTCGACGCGCGACCGAGGTACCAGATTCCTTGCAACAGAGTTTCCGGAGCGACATTTGGCTGGTTCACGTAGGCCAAGGCCAAAGGATAGACCAGGCTGAAATCGTTCGGCGTGACGTTGACCGCGTCTTGCAGCGATTTCTGAGCGGTCGCGAAATCGTTCGCCTGAAGGGCGGCGATTCCGATCGAGCCATTGAAGATGCCGGCCAACTGTTCTTTCAACTTCGAGAAGTCGAGGTCCGACATGCCTTCCGGCTTTTGATAGTTGGGCAGCGCCTGCAAGCCGCGTTCGCCGAATTGACGCGCCTGGGCCAGTTTCTGTGCGGCATCTGGACCACCCTGCTGGGCTCCAACGCGGTTCAGATAGCTGAGAAGCGCGAGAGCGGTCACGTTGTTGGGATCGGCCTGCAGCACGCGATTGGCGGCATCGGTCGTTTTCTGCACATCGCCAAGCTGCTGGTAGGTGCGCATCAGTTGTTCAAGGGCATCCGACTTCATCACGCTGTTCGGATACTGCGTGACAAACCCCTCCAAAGCCTGCGCCTTGGCGTGAGGATCCTGTGAGTTGATCGCGCCCATGTAAGCGTTGTATTCGGCCGGGTCCTTAATCTGTTTTTGCTGTTGTGCCGGTGCGCCCTGCTGGGCCGGTTGTCCGGCCCCCTGCGGCGCGGACGGCTGTTGCGCGACGGCCACAGTGGCGATCGCAAACACGAGCACAAGCGTCATGAGCGGCTTCATCATCCAATGGCTCCTTAACACTGCCGTAAGCAAAATTGTCGGTGCTTCACCAAAATCCGAACTTTTCCCAGCGAATGCCTTAACCGTTCGAACACTCGGGACGGCTAATCGTTCCGCCTTTCCGCCCCTGCTTACAACTGGCAACAATGATAGGGTTAGGTGCGGACGGCGATTATAAAAACCCTAGTTCCATTAAAGCAAGCTAAGGTATTGGTGCATCGAAAATTTTGATTTCCTGCGGAGGCATAGGATGCCACGATTCCCGTCCCGTGTTGCCGAATCTCCGCTCAGAAGCAGGCTATGACCCAACAAGACAAGAAGACGCCACTCAATGCGAGGACCGTACTGGTAACTGGTGGAAGCCGCGGAATTGGCGCCGCCATCGCCAAAAAGCTGGCGTCTCTCGGAGCCGATGTTGTCATTTGCGGCCGTCATAAGGCAGAACTCGACAAGACCGCATCAGCAATTTCCGCCAACGGTGGCGGACATTGCGAAGGCCTGGCCTGTGATATCACCAACTGGGATCAGGTACAAAAACTCGCTGAAACCGTCGGCCAGAAGCTTGGCGGCGTTGACATTCTGATTAACAATGCCGGCGTGGGCGGCTTTGGCGGGCCGCTACACAAACTTCCGCTCGAGGATTGGGAACAGGTGCTGAACACGAACCTTCGCGCCGCCTACTACATGATTCGAGCATTCACCCCGGCAATGATCGAGAAGAAAGGCGGCGACATCATCAACATCTCATCGATCGCCGGTAAGAACGCTCTTCCGAATGGCGCCGCATACTCTGCTTCGAAATGGGCTTTGAACGGCTTGTCGTACTCGGTCGCCGAGGAACTCCGGCAATACAACATTCGAGTGACCGTGGTCTGTCCGGGCTCGGTGCATACGGACCTCAGTCCCCACGAAGGCAAGGATCCGAAAAAGATGCTGCAACCCGACGACGTGGCACATGTAGTGGAAATGCTGGTGACCCAACAGCCACGCTCGTTTGTCAGCGAAGTGGTAATCCGGCCGACCCAAAAACCTTAGAGCTGAAAACCTTAGGTCCTGACGATTCGAGCCGCTCGCGGCCGAGAAGCATCTAAAATAAGACTATGTTCCTCAATCGCTGGGTCGATACTTTCCGCTCTCTTAAGCGCCCGGAACACCGCACGGCCTGGGCCATAGCAGTTGCTGCTGACGCCATTCAGATTGCGCTCTTCCCGATGTTTGCCGAGGGCGGCGCATCGCCAGCCGATACCGCGCTAGATGTTGTCGTGGCCTTGTTGCTGACCAAACTGCTGGGCTGGCATTGGGCATTTCTGCCATCACTCGGGGCGGAGTTGATTCCCGGTCTCGACCTGTTTCCGACATGGACGGCCGCGGTGTACTTCGTCACGCGTGGCGAAGAAAATCCGCGTTCCGAGCCGGAGATCATGCCGCCTGGGCCAACGCCTTCGGCACGTCCTTCTCACTAACTCGCACACTCGGCCAGGTAATCGAGTGTTCGCGCGACTCCGTCGCGGAAGGTCGGTTCCGGCGTCATCAGGCTGAGAATCAGGTAGCCGTCGGAATGGAAATCGAAGAAGTGGCCAGGATGGAGCAGCACATCGCGTTTCTCCAGAAGCTCGATCGCCAATTCTTCATCGGATCGCATAACCGGCACGCGCAGAGTCGCGTACCAGCCAGCCTCAACCTGCAAGCGCGAACATAGTTTTTGCTCGGAAAGTTGGCGGTCCAGCTCCGACAGATTCGCGCGCAGCCTCTGCATTAGTCTTTGCTGGAACAGCACTCTTTGCTCCAGCAATAGTGGAGTTGCGTGCTGGATTGGTGTGTTCATCGACAGATACGTATCGGCGATCACCTCCAGACGTTCCAGCGCGTCGGCGACGAGTTCCTCGGGACCCGACGCCGCAATCCATGCAACTTTCATTTGCGGTAACCCGGCAATCTTCGAAAGACCGCTCAACGTGAACGTCAGGGCACCGCGGTTCGCGGCAAACGATTCGTATTGCTCGGCGGACAGGTTGAAGTCAAAAAATACTTCATCGGCGATGATCGCCAGATCGTACTCGTGGCAGAGTCGATTCAACTGCTCGCGCTCATGTGCCTTCACGTAAGACCCAGTTGGATTGTTGGGATTCACCAGGATGATTGCCCGCGTGAGAGGAGTAATCAATCGCTCGAGAGCGTGAAAATCGATCTGCCATCCGTGATCGTAAATGAGTTCATAAGGATGGAGACGAACGTCCTGGATTCCGGCCAGGAACTCGAACAGCGGGTAACTCGGAGTGGGGATCAGGACCTCGTCGTCGGGATCACAGAGCAGCCGAAAGGCGAACGAGTACGCTTCGCTGGTGCTGGTGGTCAAAATGATTCGCTGCGGATCGAGTTGGACCTCCATTCCGCGGTGGTATTCGACGATCGCCTGCCGGGCCGGCAACAAGCCTCGCGGCTGCGGATCGTAGTCGAGCGCTTCTGCACTCGCCAGTACCTGCAGAATCTCACCGTCAGGAACCAGCCCGGCCCTGGTCGGGTTCGAAGCGGTCAGATCGAGCAAAGCCCTGCCGCTCCGCTGGTGGCGCTCTATAGCCAGCGTGAAGAGGTTCTTTTGCAGATTCCAGGCGGTGCGCCGGGCGAACATCCGACGATGTTACAGGACGGACCTACCACGCCCAAGATTTTCATGGATATACCGGCCTATATCGTGATACGATATTAAGCAACTTGACGGGCCGCAGACCCGAACACTCCCACTCCGAAGTACTGCAGCCCGTTTTCTTACTGCTGTCCCGATGCTGTTGAGAGACGAAGCACCCTCGAATCAAGGGTGTTTCGTCTCTAACAGTTTGGAAGCAAACGGTTCTTCGAAAATTGCAGGAGACGATGAAATGGGACAGCTCGGCAGGCTCCATCTTCGGAAGGCTATTTCTTGGCCGCTGCGGCCATAGCGCGGATCCGTTCGATGCGCTGCTTGAAAACTTCCAGTTTTTTCTTGCTGGCTTCGCTTTTGTTAATCAGTGTTTCGACATTCTTCATGGCCTCAGGACTTCCCATCTTCTCGCGGAACGCTTCGAGATGAGGATGAAGCTTGGCGAAAATAAAGAACATTTCCTGCTGCGTATCAAGAAACAACTGCTCGTTGACGGCGCCGTGAAGCACCATGGCGGCCGCCATCTCCCAGTAGCTCGTCACCATGCGGAAATAGCGATTGCCATCAGATCCGAACTGCGACAGGACGTTCATGATGTCATCAATGGACTGTGGATGAAATTGACCGCCGAACCAGTCGCGGGCCTTGCGCATCTCGGCTTCGCGGCGTAGTTCGAAAAGGTGCAGGATTACTTGGGCATCAGCTGGGGTTGCGGGCATGTCACTCTCCTGTTGCGATTGGAAATCGTTTGGATTATCGCACTCGACCGAGGGGCTCAGTCTTGCTCAGATATTCTACGAGATTCTAATCGCCGGCAGTGGCGGGTATCTCAATTCTCTTAATCGGCGCCGGAAGCGGGCGATTGCTCAGGCGATGTCCGTAATCGAGCAGCGGCCTTTCGAAGAAGCGGTACGATAGCCACGCCACACCTATCGTACTTACGGTCCAAGCAAGGCATTGCAAGGCCGGCCGCTCGCTGCTTCCGAGAGGCACGTGCATAAGCACTTTCACGGCCGATTGCACAGGTAACTGCAGAAGATACACGCCGTAGGAAATCGTTCCCAGGAATCGAAGGGATAGACAGCGAAAAACCGCGGTGGACGAAGTCCCAGCCCGTTGCATCGTCCACGCAATGAGTAACGAAAAAGTTACAGCATTCAACGAAAAGCCTGCGCTACGAATAAAAGACGATGCGAACGTATTGCTGACGAATCCATAGACCACGATCATTCCAGCCACGGAAACGGGAAACCCCACCCGCACGAACTTCTGCAAGCGCACCGGATTCCATCGCCGCAGAGCATACGCCGCCAGGCCGCCCGCAGCCAGCGCGTCGATTCGACACAACGTGCTCACATACTGGTACACGTCATTGTGGGGAAAAACGAACAAGCTTATGACGCGCCAGCACGGCGCGATCACCACGATCCCAGCCAACAGCGTAAAGATCCTCTCTCGCAACTTGCGTACGAGAAAGGGAAAACACAGGTAGAACTGTTCTTCGATCTGCAACGACCACGTCGGTCCCAGCGGCGCAACCGGGATAAAGAATCCTCTGGCGGCCGATACGAAGTTCGCAAGGTACAGGAAAAACCAGGCTGGAGATCCCCACTCGTTGCGCAGGCGCGCCAGGTACATCCCGCCCTGCCAGTACGCGATGAACATGATCACCGCGATCAGCAGCACGTAATAAAGAGGAAAGATGCGGAACGCCCTCCGCGCGTAGAAGCGGCGATAGTAGTCATCGCGATCGAGGCTTTCGAGCAGAATGCCGGTGATCAGAAATCCGCTGAGGACAAAGAAGAGATCGACACCAATCCAGCCTGCGTCTGTAAAACGCAACGCCCAACGCCAGATACCCTGGTTAGGCCAAAAGTGAAACAGCAGGACCAGTCCGACCGCAATTCCGCGCAGGCCGTCCAGTTCCAGAATGCGTCCTGACGCAGCACTCCTCGATAGACTGGCGGCCATGGCCGGAGTGTAGCCACGCGCGTGCTGCAATGCTATTGACAGGTTTGGGGACCGAACGGATCTGTCCCGTGGGGACTACGCAACAGCCGTTTCCGCCGGCGCTTCGCGCTCGTAATCGCACTTGTCGTTGGGGCAGGCTATCACCGGGCCAGCGTCTTTCTTGAACTTCTGCACCAGGTATTCGTGTCCGCACTTCGGGCACTTCTCCGGAATTGGCTTCCACGCCGACGTGAATTTGCACTTCGGATAGCGCGAGCACCCGTAGAACGAGTTTCCACGCTTGCGCGCGCGCTTCTCGACTAGTTCGCCTTCCTTGCACTCCGGACACTTCATGCCGATGAAGTTCTGCTTCACGTACTTGCAGTCCGGATAGCCCGAGCAGGAAACGAATTCGCCGTAGCGACCGTGGCGCAGCAACATGTTGCGTCCACACTCGGGACATTTCTCCTCGAGCGGCACATCGGGAATCTTTTTGCCAGCATCCAGGCGCCGCGTAGTCTTGCAATCCGGATAGCCCGAGCACGCCATGAACTGGCCAAAGCGCCCGCGCTTGAGCACCATCGGACGGCCGCAGTTCTCGCAATATTCTTCCTGCGTCGTCTCCTGCACATCGGCCGAATCGAGATCCGTCAGGTTAATCGGATTTTCTTTCGTGAACGTGCAGCTGTTCGGGTCGGTCTTGTCGTATGCCGAGCAGGCAAAGAACGATCCGTGCTTGCCCCACTTCAGCACCAGAGGCGATCCACACCGCTCGCACTTCTCCTCGGTGGGCTTCTCCATCGCCTTCAGGTTTTCCATGTGCTTTTCGGCGTAGGAGAGGTCCTTCTGGAATTTCTTGTAGAACTCGCGCATGGCGTCGGTCCACTTCTCTTCGCCATTCTCGATTTCGTCGAGCTCCTCTTCCAGACGTGCGGTGTACATCGGGTCGAAAATGTCCTTGAAGTTTTCGACTAACAGATCCGTTACAACCAGGCCGATCTCCGTCGGTGCGAACTTGCCGCCGACCTTGGTTACGTACTGCCGCTCCTGGATGGTGCTGATGATTGCCGCATACGTGGACGGCCGTCCGATACCACGCTCTTCCAGTTCCTTTACCAGCGACGCTTCGTTGTAGCGCGGTGGCGGCTCAGTAAAGTGCTGCTCGGGCTTCACTTCGCGCAACTTCAGCTTCTGGCCTGCGTCGAGAACCGGCAGCTTGTGCTTCAGAGCCTCGTCTTCTTCGTCCTTCGCATCCTTTGATTCTTCGTAAACTTTCAGGAAGCCGTCGAACTTCAGCACCGATCCTGTCACGCGAAAGCGGTACGATTCGCTTCCCTTTGCAGCGTCAATGTCGACGGTGGTCTGATCAAACACTGCCGGCGTCATTTGCGATGCGAGGAACCGCTGCCAGATGAGCTTGTAAACCTTATACTCGTCTTCCTGCAGGTACTTCTTGATCTCGTCGGGATGACGCAAAACTGAAGTGGGACGGATCGCTTCGTGCGCTTCCTGCGCACCCTTCTGCTTCGACTTGTAAACGTTGGCCGATTCCGGCAGGTATGGTGCACCGAACTGCTGCGGGATGTATTCGCGAACTTCCGACAGCGCCTCAGGCGCAACGCGGACCGAGTCGGTACGCATGTAGGTGATCAGGCCGACAAGCCCTTCTTCGCCAAGTTCGACACCTTCATACAGGCGCTGCGCGATCATCATGGCGCGCTTGACGGAAAAGCGCAGTTTACGCGATGCATCCTGCTGGAACTTCGAAGTCGAGAACGGTGCGGCAGCATTACGGCGGCGTTCTTTCTTGTCGACCGATTTAACGGTCCAGTCGGCGCCCTCGACGAAGGTCTTGATCTTCGTCGCTTCTTCCTCGTTCGGAACCTCGATCTTCTCTTCACCGCGGCCGATCAGTCGGGCATCGAACGCCGGCGGCTTGCTGGCAGCCAAATGTGCGTCGATCGTCCAGTATTCCTGCTTAACGAACGCTTTGATTTCGCGTTCGCGTTCGACAATAAGGCGCAGCGCCACGGTCTGCACGCGTCCAGCGGAAAGGCCACGCCTGACCTTGTCCCAGAGCAGCGGCGAGACCTGGTAGCCGACGATGCGATCGAGCACGCGGCGGGTCTGCTGCGCGTCCACAAGATTGCGGTCAATACCGCGAGCATGCTCGAACGCATCTTTCACGGCGCGCTGGGTGATTTCGTTAAAGGTCACGCGGCGAATATCGACAACCGGGCTACCCTTTTTTCTCTTGGTGCCGTCGAATGCGTCACCACCAAGTTCCTCAGCGAGATGGGCGGCAATCGCTTCGCCCTCGCGGTCCGGGTCAGGCGCCAGGTAGATGGTGTCGACGCCTTTGGCCAGCTTTTTTAGCTTGGTGAGAACCTTTTCCTTGCCAGGAATAACGATGTAGTTCGTTTCGAAATTATCGTCGACATCGACACCCAGATTGTTCTTGGGCAGGTCTTTTACGTGTCCGTACGAAGCTTCGACACTGAACCCCTTCCCCAGATATTTCTGGATGGTTTTCGCCTTTGCTGGCGACTCGACGATGACTAATCCTTTTGCCAATTTGCTTTTCTTCCTTTATCGGTCTTTTTCGACACTAGCACGAATCTGCGATGGAGCGCTATTGTCCAAGATCTCAGTTTTCAGTTTTCAGTTATCAGTTCTCAGTTAAAACAGGTCTCCGCACTCTCTCCATCAAAGAAACCAGCATGCGTCTGACTTATCAGGCCGTAGCGCTCGTCACCAGGGAGGCCTCGGGTGAGCCGATAAAGATCGAGCGTCAGTCTGTGAGCCTTCTGCCAAACCAAGAGCTTCTTGAAATCCTGTACTGCGCCCTCCAGAAGAACTGAAAACTGAGAACTGAAAACTAAAAACTTCTGACGTAATTCTTCCCCGGCAACTGCCGAATCTTGCTGTTAATCTCCAGCTCAAACAGCGCTGCAAACAATTCCGACGACGACATCGAACCGCTCAACTTTTCCACCAACTCATCGATATGTGTGGACTCGTCAGCACGCAGAATCGCGTAGATCTTCTTCTCATGCGGCGACAACGCCGCGCCGTCGAATAGAGATGCCGTTTCTCCCTTCCCGGATTCAACCGGCTTCTCTGCTTCGAGTTTCAGCCGCACTTCCGACGGCAGTTCCTCCCACACGTCTTCCCAGGTCGCCACCAGTTTCGCGCCCTGCTTAATCAGCGTGTTAGGGCCCCACGAGAGCTTGTTGGTGACGTTGCCCGGAACCGCATAGACCTCGCGCGACTGCTCGAGAGCGCATCGTGCGGTGATGCGCGTACCACTGTACTCACCGGCCTCAACTACGAGCACACCCACCGACATTCCACTGATGATTCGATTGCGAATGGGGAAATTCTGCGGAGCGGCAAAAGTCGCGACCGGGAACTCGGAAATCAGTGCTCCGCCCAACGACAGGATCTGTTCCGCCAGCTTTGCGTTTTCGCGCGGATAAATGACGTCAACACCGGTGCCGAAAACACCAATGGTTTTACCTTTTGCATTCACCACTCCGCGGTGAGCGGCGGTGTCCACACCGCGGGCCAACCCACTAATAATGATGACGCCACGGGCCGAAAGGTCGCAGGAGAGTCTCTCCGCCATCCCCACGCCATACGGCGTCGGATGCCGGGTTCCGACAACGGCCACCATCGGTTGCGACAGAACTGAAGCATCTCCCCGCACGTACAAGCACAGTGGCGGATCATAGATTTCGAGCAGCCGCTTCGGAAATTCGTCGTCGCCCGGAGCGATGATCTTCGCGCCGGCCTCCGCTGCTTTTGCGATCTCCTCTTCTGCCTTGACTAACGACGCGCCGGTGGCGATCGCTTGCGCAGAAACCGCCAACAAACCTGCGGCCTCCAGTTCCGTCAGCGAAGCATGAAAAACGGCCTGGACCGAGCCGAAGCGTTCGACCAGTTTTTTTCCGCGTGTCGGACCCAGCCCTGGGGTCATGGTCAGGGCAACCCAGTATTCGTGTTGCGAAATTGCGCTTTGAACGGCCATTTTCACGTCCTGCAGTGGCATTCACCGCGCGCAGACTACGTTTTCGCCGTCACCAACGTCAAGGATGCCCGTCACACCCCCTGCTACAATCGATGGTTTGCCCATGCGCCGTTTACGCATTTCTGCCATCTCGTTCCTGAATACCGCTCCGCTGATGTGGGACTTCGAACATCCGGCGACCGCCGATCCCAGGCTGCAGGAAGCGTTCGAGTTTTCCTATACTGTCCCTTCGCAATGCGCCCGCCAACTCAGCGAAGGCTCTGCCGACATCGGCATCATTCCGTCAATTACCTACGCCACCATTCCCGGACTGGCCGTCCTTCCCGATGTAGCGATCGCCTCGAAAAACGCCGTGCGGAGCATTTTGCTCGTCCTGCGTAAGCCAATCGATCAGGTCCGAACCGTGGCGTTAGACACTTCCTCCCGTACTTCCGTCGTCCTTACGAAAATTCTGCTGACAAAATACTTCCCGGGAACCATCGAGCGTGAATATCGCGAGATGCCGCCCAGTCTTGAAAACATGCTGGCTTCCTGCGACGCCGCCCTGCTCATCGGCGATGCGGCGCTCCAGGTAGACCGCGACCGCTATCAGGCTCTTGACCTCGCCGAAGAGTGGCATCGCCTGACTGGCAAGCCGTTTGTGTTCGCCTTCTGGGCCGTGCGGTTCGCCTCCCTTAGCGAAGCCGGATCCGCCTACGATCTGGGCGAGGTATTCAGCCGCTCACGCGATCACGGCCTGGAGCCCGCGAGTCTGGCTTTGATTGCTCGAGAGTGGGCCCCCCGTCTCAAGATGACCGAAGCTGCCGTACACGATTACCTGACGAAGAACATTCACTACACACTCGACTCCGAGAACTCCGAAGGCCTCGATCTCTTCTATCGCTACGCAGCGGAGATGCACCTCATCCCCGAGGCGCCATCCCTTCGCCTGCTGGGAGCCACCTCGTTTCGGCTTTACCGCTGAGTCAAAAGGCGCCGCCTTTACCCATTTTTACTGTTCCCGCTGAGCCAGTTCTCAATTACACGCATCAGATGAGTGGAGGTGTCCGGAATCTCTGATGGGTCATCCGGGGATCATTTCGCTGGTGGTGGTGAGCAGCTTCAGGCACTGGCTGTTCCGCCTGGGTGGCCTGGGGCTGATCATCGTTGCCCTCATCGACAATTCATTCATCCCGATTCCGGGTGGTCTCGACGTTTTCACCATCCTGCTTTCGGCCAAGCAACACCAGCTGTGGCCGTACTACGCGTTCATGTCCACGATCGGTTCCGTCCTGGGAGCGTACCTCACCTATCGCATCGGCGTTACAGGTGGAAAAGAAGTGCTCGAGGGGAAGATCGGTGAGAGCCGTGCCGAAAAAGTTTACAAGAAAGTCGAGACCGCCGGCTTTACCTCAGTGTTCATAGGCGTGCTGATACCACCCCCGTTCCCGGTTGTGCCAGTGCTGCTGGCGGCCGGTGCCCTGCAGATTCCCCGAAAAAAGTTTCTTTTCGCAGTCGCCGGGGGGCGCGCCATCCGCTTCACCATTGGCGCGCTCCTTGGGGTGTTCTACGGACACGCCATCATCCATTTCTTCTCCCGGTACTACAAACCGGCTTTGTACGGTCTGATCGCGCTGGGCGTAATTGGAGGCATCACTGCGCTGATTTATTACAAGCACTGGAAGCATAAGCACCCCGGAAGCTCGCGTCCGCAGCCTAAAGCCGCATAGGCTTCCTACCGTCTGATCACCTGATCATCAGATCGCCAGATGATCTGATTCTTCCCGAAATGCTCACCCCCCCACTACAATTGACCTGATGTCGCTCACCAAAGCCCAAGCTCTTGAGATGTTCCAGTCCGACGACCTGATCGGCATCGGTATGGAAGCCGACGCACTGCGCCGCAAGATTCACCCGGAAGGCACCGTCACCTACATCATCGACCGCAATATCAACTACACGAACTTCTGCACCGAGTACTGCACCTTCTGCGCGTTCTACCGGCCGTTGAAGGGCAAGATGGCGAAGGAGGGCTACATCCTCGACTTCGACACCATCTACGACAAGATTCGCGAAACCGTGGAACTCGGTGGCACGGGCGTACTCATGCAGGGCGGGCTTCATCCAGACCTGAAGATCGAGTGGCACGAACAGCTGATGAGCGGCATCAAGCAGCGCTTCCCGAAAATTCATCTGCACTGCTACTCAGCATCCGAGATTCTCGCCATCGCCGAATACAGCAGCCTAAGCGTCGAAGACACCATCAAGCGTCTGCGCGATGCAGGACTTGATTCCATCCCCGGCGGCGGCGCCGAAATCCTCGACAACGAGGTGCGCTACAAGATCGCGCGCTTGAAATGTCTCACCGAAGATTGGCTGCACGTCCATCGCGTCGCCCACAAACTCGGCATGCGCACCACTGCCACCATGATGTTCGGCGTCGGAGAGAAATTCGAGCACCGGATTAATCATTTCCAGGCCATCTACGATTTGCAGGAAGAAACTGGGGGCTTCACCGCCTTCATCCCCTGGAGCTTCCAGCCCAAACACACCGCGCTCGGTGGACGCGGCTGGGACGAAGCCACCGCCGTCGAATATCTGAAAACTCTCGCCGTCGCACGCCTCTACCTGTCGAACTTCCTCAACGTGCAATCGAGTTGGGTAACCCAGGGCTTAAAGGTCTGCCAGATGGGACTTCGCTTCGGCGGCAACGACGTCGGCTCCGTCATGCTCGAAGAAAACGTGGTGAAGGCGGCCGGCACATCGAACTGCACCACCGAAGAAGAGCTCCGCCGCATGATTCGTGACGCCGGCTTCCGCCCCGCCCAGCGCGACACGCTCTACCGCCAATATTTTCTGAATTAGTCAAGTATCCGTAACCGCTGCGGTAGTCTGGCCGAATGCTGACTACCGATCGCTGAATGCTCTACTATGTACCTGCACGTATATTCCTGTCCCTAGAGGCTTCAACTGATTTCGCTTCTCGCACTTTTCGTTCAGCAGCGCGGTCTCGGCCACTGGGTCAAAACCCATGTGCTCGACACCACGTTCAAGGGCCTCTACAAAGCCAACAGCTTCGACATGATGTTGCTGATTCCCTACTTCATCGTGTTGATTGCGCTTGCCTTCTACGGACTTCACCGCTATCAACTTGTCTGGATGTACTACCGCCATCGCCGCAACGCGACCAAGGAACCTCCACAGCGATTTACCGACCTGCCGACCGTCACCATCCAACTTCCGATCTTCAACGAGCAGTTCGTTATCGATCGTCTCGTCGAATCTGTCTGCCGCATCAACTATCCGCGCGAGAAACTCGAAATCCAGGTCCTCGACGATTCCACCGACGAGACCACAGAAGTCGCTCGTGGCGTGGTGGAGCGCTACGCTGCGATGGGATATCCGATCTCGTTCGTCCACCGCACCAATCGCGAAGGATACAAGGCCGGAGCGCTGCAGAACGGAATGGCTCATTCCAAGGGTGAGTTCATCGCCATCTTTGACGCCGACTTTGTCCCCCCGGAAGACTGGCTCCTCAAGGTCGTTCACCACTTCGCCGAACCGAAAATCGGAATGGTGCAGACCCGCTGGACCCACCTCAATCGTCACTACTCGTTCCTCACCGAAGTCGAAGGTATCCTGCTCGACGGACACTTCGTCCTCGAACATGGCGGCCGCTCGCGCACCGGCGTGTTCTTTAACTTCAACGGTACAGCAGGAATGTGGCGCCGTCAGGCCATCACCGATGCCGGAGGCTGGCAGCACGATACGCTCACCGAAGACACCGACCTCTCTTATCGCGCACAACTCAAAGGCTATGTCTTCCGCTATCTTCAGGACGTCGAGTGCCCCGCCGAACTTCCCATCGAGATGACAGCCTTCAAAACCCAGCAGGCACGCTGGGCGAAAGGCCTCATCCAGTGCGCGATTAAAGACTTGCCGTTCGTTCTGAAAGACAAGAACATCAACCGCCGCGAAAAGCTCGAAGCCTGGTATCACCTCACCGCCAACATCAGCTATCCGTTGATGATCGTGCTCTCCACACTGTTGCTACCGGCCATGATCATCCGCTTCTACCAGGGATGGTTCCAGATGCTCTACATCGACGTGCCGCTCTTCATGGCATCGACATTCAGCGTCTCCAGCTTCTATCTGGTTTCGCAAAAGGAACTCTACCCACGAACCTGGCTGCGAACGTTTCTCTATCTTCCCTTCCTGATGTCGCTCGGCATCGGCCTCACGCTTACCAACAGCAAAGCCGTCCTCGAAGCGCTCGTCGGCAAACAGACCGCCTTCGCGCGCACCCCGAAATACCGGGTCGTCTCGAAAACCGACAAGGCCGTAGCGGCGAAGAAGTACCGCAAACGTTTGGGTTGGGTTCCTTATCTCGAGCTGCTCATCGGCGCCTACTTTTCGCTGACCGTCTGGTACGCCATCAGTAACGAAAACTATTTCACGGTTCCGTTTCTGGTTTTGTTTGTTATCGGATATTGGTACACCGGCCTGATGTCGCTCCTGCAGGGACGTTTCGAGCGCTTCAAGCTCGGCGCCGAAGCGGGCGAACAGCATACGAAACCGTTCCCGGTCGGCGTGTAAACGGCAATTCTGATTTGTGTTGTCCTGCTCATCCATCTACAATTCTGCCGCTGCAATGTACCCCGGCAGTCTTGCGTGATGGAGGTTATCTATGGCTCTCGCAAAACGTTTTACCGTTCTCTTAATTTGTCTTTTTTCTCTCGCAGTTTTTTCCGGTTGCGGCGCTCGACATAGCGACGAAGAACATTACTACCTTGTCACCGCCAACAAGAGCATTCCTTACTGGCAGAGCGCCGCCAGCGGATTCATTGAGGGCGGCAACCAGATGAAGGTCCACGCTGAGGTCGTGGGCCCAGACACTTACGATCCCGCGAATGAAAGAGACGCGTTCCACGCATTACTTTCAAAAAATCCCAAGCCATCCGGAATCCTCGTTTCCCCCGCTGAACCCGAAATGATGAAGCCCGAGATCGATGCCGCAATCGCCGCCGGCATTCCCGTCATCACCATCGACACCGATTCGCCCAACAGCAATCGCCTGTTCTTCATCGGCACCAACAATTATCAGGCCGGCCAGCTCGGCGCCCAGGTCATGGCTAAGCAGCTGAACGGAAAAGGTAACGTCGTGGTATTCACCATGCCCAACCAGGTCAACCTCGAAGAACGCCTGCATGGATACAAAGACGTATTCGAGAAATATCCCGGCATCAAAATCACCCAGGTGATCGACATCAAGGGTGATCCGAGAATCGCATTCGATGCCACGCAATCGATGATCGACAAGAAGGAACCGGTCGACGGCTTCATTTGCATGGAAGCACAGGCCGGCAAAGAAGTCGCAACCGTTCTCGACAACAGTCACCTCGGCGGCAAGAAGGTCATCGTCGCCATGGATACCGACGAAAAAACGCTCGACTGGATCAAGAAAGGTATCATCGCCGCTACGGTCGCACAGAAGCCTTACACCATGGGTTACGTCGGCATCAAGATGGTCGACGACTATCATCACAGCGAAGCCGACATCGCCAAGATGGCTTCCTCAAAAGGACCAACCTCTCCTCTGCCTGCGTTTGTCGACACTGGCGCCACTCTCATCGACAAGAACAACGTCGACGAGATCATGCAGTCCATCCAGTCCCAAGGCACGAAAAAGTAAACGCCGAGACTCTCATTTCAGGCCCACTCTGCTTTCGTGAGTGGGCCTTTTTGCTGAATGCGTCCGATTCCGCTCGGCAAATGATCGAGCATATTCTTCGGCCATCCCTCATTTCCGAAAGCTCATCTGTCCTTAGAAATCCCGACAATGGAGTAGCTGCATGAAACACGAAGCTGAACGTGTAGTCGTCATTACAGGTGCGTCCAGCGGAATCGGCAGAGCCACGGCTCTTCGCTTTGCTCACAACGGAGACACCCTGGTCGTCGCCGCGCGTCGCAAAAACCTGCTGAAGGAACTGGTTCACGAAATTGAGCATCACGGCGGAGAGGCTATCGCTGTCGAGACCGATGTCGCCCACGAAAAGTCGGTTGAGAAACTGGCCCGGGCAGCAGTCAAGAAATTCGGAAGGATCGACGTATGGATCAACGACGCCGGCGTCGGTGCAATTGGCAAATTCCACGAGGTGCCGATCGAAGACCACTCCCGCGTTCTCGACACAAACTTAAGTGGAACTCTGTACGGTTCCCACGCAGCGATTAAGCAGTTCCGAGAGCAGGAGTACGGCGTCCTTATCAATCTTTCGTCGGTTCTGGGCAAAGTCACGCAGCCGTTCATGAGTTCCTATGCGGCTTCCAAGCACGCCGTGCGGGCTTTGAGCGCCGCGATTCGACAGGAGCTCTGGCTCGAAGATCTCGACGAAGTGCACGTTTGTACAGTATTTCCCGAATCCGTCGACACACCCTTCTTCCGCAACGAGGCCAACTACAGCGGCTACAAAGTCCGGCCCACGCCTCCCATCGAGTCGCCCGAACACGTCGCGGAAGTTATTTTCCAGCTTGCTGCTGAACCCGAGGACGAAGTCCACGTTGGAAAAGCGGGCAAGTGGTTATCGGCACAAAACAAATTCGCCCGTGGGGCGACCGAAAAACAGATGGCTTGGATGGTCGATCGCAAGCATTTCGATCGTCGCCACCACGAAAAACATACGTCGGGCGCGATTCACGATCCCGAAGGCTTTGACGACGGCCACATTCACGGCGGTTGGCAAAGCCGGTCGCACGCCGCCAAACCACTCAAAATCGCCAGCTTGCTTGCTCCGGCGGCATTGGGCATTTTCCTGCTTGTGAAGAAAAATCGAAAGGCCGACGAATTAGAAGATGCCGTCGCCTAGTCTTACAGGTCGAATCAACTCCGTGCAGGTTAAGTTCACACCTGCGCAGAGTTGATTCGTCTGATTTTCCCGTAGCAGAACGGCACCTAGAACGAAAGCGTGTGACACGATCCATCATCCGAGAACGTTCCGCTCGGGATCATGGTCGACAAAAATTTGTGGCAGGCTTCCATCGCCTGGTATGTCGGATCTTGCCTGAACGCATTCGGAGTCATGGCGTAATTCCCCGTCGCCATGTTCTGGCGCGCCACCACCATTTTTTCGTACCACTGATTCACGTTGTTGTACTGGGTCGTCAGCAGTTGCAGAGCGCCCTGGTCCGAGCTGTTGCTGGCGGCAATCTGAGCCTGATGCAATCCCTCGGCTGCTTTATCTCGATTTTGCACCAGCCTGGTACCGTCGCCCGGAACTCCCCGATCTAGCCCATAGGCGATGATCTGCCGCCACTGCTGAATCACATTCAAGTCCTGCACCGCCGCCGACATAAATGCCTGCGACATGCCTGAGTTTTGTGCTGCGGAAGTTTGTGCGCCCGATGCAGCCGATAGCGGAGCAGCTTGCGTCGCCGGGAACGTGAGCACGATCTGGTTCTGCTGGAAGCCCAGTGTGCCTCCACCAAGCCGTGCCAGCGCTTCCAGGTCCACATACGAGCGGCCATCAATCTCGTAAACCATGATCTGGCCGGTCTGACCGTTGATCGACACCGTTTTCTGCTGAGCTCTCGTTTGCGGCCATGCGAGCGAAGAAAGACTGAGCAGAAGAGCTGCCGTGAGATGCAGAACGTACCTTGGCATATCCGCCTCAAGAAAATTTGAGAATTCTTCCCACTGACCTTAGGCGAGTCACAACGTAGATTGAACTGGCAAAAGTTATAGTGCGGTACCAGGCGGATCACGTAAATCCCGACGTTCGCGCCGACGATTCGACGCCCAAAACTTTCGTTCGATACCAGCAAAACGTCGGTCGAGTCTCAGCAACTCTCGACAACCCATCGCTGCTTCCTGTAAGGTTTGCCGACAATGCGTAAACTTCTCCTTCTGGTTCTGGTTTTCACCTCTGTTCTCGCTTTCTCGATCGAACGTCAGCCGAATGCCGACTATCGTGCCCGTCGCGAAGCCCTTGCTGCCAAAGCCGGTGCTAACGGTATGTTCCTGGTCTTCGCCGGAATGGAATCCGAAGGTCCCAATGCCATCTACGGATTTCACCAGGACGAAAACTACTACTACCTGACTGGCCTTACCGATCCCGGCGGCGCAGTACTGATTGTTCCTGCCACCGAAGCAAAGGACGACAAGCCCGCGCGTCCTTACACCGAGGTTCTCTTCCTGCCGGCAAACAATCACACCGAGGAGAAATGGACAGGCCCCAAACTCGGGCCCGACTCTGCTGACCTGAAAGAAAAAACTGGCTTCGATCGCGTCGTCGCGCTCGATCGCATGCGCGAAGTCCTGATGGAAGTATCCCCTGTTCCCTACGCGCAGCTCTATACCAACAAGAGCGATGAAGCCGACCACGCCATCGAATGGCTTCGCCGGACCAATTCGTTCCCCGGATTCCTTCGCGTCGAAGATGGGTCGCAGAAAATCGCGGATTTGCGAGCCGTCAAAGATCCGCACGAGACTGACTTGATTCGCAAAGCCGTGGACGCTTCCGTAGCCGCTCATCTGGCTGCTATGAAGGCCATGAAGCCTGGCCCTACCGAACACCAGATCGCCGCGCTCATGGAATACGAATATGCAAAGCGCGGCTGCGAGCGCCCGGCTTACGCCTCCATCGTCGGAACCGGTTTCAACTCAACCGTCTTGCACTACTCCGCCGGTCCAAAGGTGATCAAGGACGGCGATATCGTGGTGATCGATGTCGCCGGCGAATACTCAGGTTACGCCAGCGACATCACCCGCACCCTCCCCGCGAACGGCCACTTCACCGCTCGCCAGCGCGAGATTTACGAAATCGTCCTCGGCGCTCAGCAGGCAGCGATTGCCGCTTTCAAGTCGGGACAGTCGATGCTCACTGGAAACGGCGAAAATTCGCTCAACAAAGTCGCGAAAGATTACATTCGCACCCACGGCAAGGATCTGCACGGCCAGCCGCTTGACCAATATTTCATCCACGGCCTCGGCCATCGCGTGGGTTTGAATGTCCACGATCCCGGGCCGTTCGACAAAGCTCTCGGCCCCGGCGACGTTTTCACCATCGAGCCCGGCATCTACATCCCTGAGGAAAATCTCGGCGTGCGCATCGAAGATGATTTCTGGGTCGATCCCAGCGGCAACCTCGTCAAGCTCAGCGGCGCCTTGCCCTCAACTCCGGATGATGTCGAAAAAACCATGCGGAAGTGAAAGGATGTTTGTACCGAGGCCGTCTGACATCGCACTTTCCGTTTCCACTCGAAACTCGAAACCGGAAACTCGAAACTGCTTTTTTGTTATCCTAGTTCTCTGTGTTCATTAAGATTTTGTATCTCGTGCTCTTGCTATGTGTGGGGGCCGTGGTCGGGGCTGTAATTGCGGGCTATTTCCGCGTGCGGCGCCACATGAACGGTTCTGGCAAAGCGGCATTGCCGGAGACGAGCGAAACCAAGCAACTCGAGCACGAAATTCGACATTAGGAACGCCCTTATGGCTAATGCAGCGGTTCAGGCAGTCGCGCAACCCAGAAGTCAGTCGCTTTCCCGCGATCTCGCCCTCATCGTCGGCGCCACTCTGCTGATGGCGATCCTGGCGCGCTTCTCCATGCCGCTTCCGTTCACCCCAGTGTATCTGTCGCTTTCCAACCTTGGCGTCCTGTTAATCGCCTTGACTCTGGGTAGCCGTCGCGGCGCCGCCGCACTCCTGCTCTATCTCGCAGCGGGTGTCGTTGGTCTGCCTGTCTTCAGCAATGGCGGCCCCGGTGGCGTTTTGCAGCTTCTCGGCCCCACCGGCGGCTACCTGATGTCGTACCCGATCGCCGCCTTTGTCGCAGGTTGGATCGCCGAACGTGGCCGGCGCAACACACTTCGGCTGACCGTCGCAGCCTTGAGCGGTGAAGTTCTTCTTTTCGCCGGCGGCGTCGCCTGGCTCACCATCGCGCTGCATGCGCCGATCTCGAAGGCTGCCGCTTGGGGTATTTACCCGTTTGCCTTCGCCGAAATCATCAAGATAATGGCAGCCGTCGCAGCTTCGGCTCGGCTGCGCCGTTCCGGCAAACTTGCCGAATTGCTGGCCTAAACAAAATTTCAGGAGTTCCCGCAGCCCGGGTTAACGATATGCCTACGAGCAGTGCTTCCATCAAAACCAAAGAGATCAGTGTCGCTCACAGTCCCGACTCTGATGACGCATTCATGTTCTACGGCCTCGCGACCAACAAGGTTCGCGTTCCCGGACTGAAGTTCTCGCACACCCTCTGCGACATCGAGACGTTGAACCGTAAGGCAATGGATGGCGTCTATGACGTCACCGCGATCTCGTTCCATGCGTATCCTTACATCCAGGACAAGTACGCGCTCATGACATGCGGCGGCAGTGTCGGCGACGGCTACGGTCCCATGATCGTCTCCACCCGCGCCATGACCATCGCGGAAGTGAAGCAGGCGAAGATCGCCGTTCCCGGCACGCTGACCACCGCGTACCTGGCCCTGAATCTTTTTGCTCCCGGCATCCAAACCGAAGTCGTTCCCTTCGATCAGATCATTCCTCAGATTCTGGCCGGTAAGTACGAAGCCGGACTGATCATCCACGAAGGCCAGCTTACCTACTCCAAGTCCGGACTGCATCGGATCATCGATCTCGGCAAATGGTGGCGCGATATCACCGGGCTGCCGCTCCCCCTCGGCGGAAATGCCATTCGCCGCGAGCTCGGGAGCGAGCTGATTCACGACGTCTCCATGGCCCTGAAGAACAGCATTCAATACGCGCTCGACCATCGCGACGAAGCTCTCGAATACGCGATGCAGTTCGCCCGCGATCTCGATACATCTTCAGCCGATAAATTTGTGGGAATGTATGTGAATGAACGCACCGTCGATTACGGTGTTGATGGACGCGAAGCCGTCTCTCGCCTGCTCGACATGGGCCACAAGGCCGGCATCATCAAGCCCAAAGCAAAGGTTGAATGGATGGAGTAGCTTCCTATTTATAATTTCAGATTCACGATTGACAATTGAGCGACCCACGCTGCTCACACACAATCTTCAATCTGAAATCGTCAATCTTAAATTTGCTTCACGCGACCCTCGCCGCCCTCTGTTTCTGCTCGTATCCCTGGCTCGCGTAGTAAATTGCCCGGTCGTAGAAATTCATCAGGCTCTGCAGGAATTCCAACTCGCCATACAACTGCAGCGCGCCGTCAGAAATCGACTCACGCCGCAGGAACGCCCACAGGTGATCCTTGGTCATCAGCATCGATGCCATGAACTGGCTTAGTGGGACATCCTGCGACAAACGCCGCTTGCCCAGTTCGCGGTAGCGCAGCTCGACATCGGCTTCCGTTTTGCTCAGCAGCCACTCGCCCAGGTTCTCATAAACTTCGAGGACCGCGACCTTCAACTCATGCGCCGGAATGTTGCGGTAGGCAACCGTGCGCTCGGAAGTGTGTAGTTTCTTGACTAGACTCTCGGCTAGTTCTGCGGAGTGCGATTCGATCAGGCGGACGAGTCGGTTGGCTACCATGATTATTTTGATTTACGGCCGGGCCGAATGGATTCACATAATATCGTAATGCGATATTATGTCAAGGCCCTTCCGCTCCTCACCTCTGCTGATTAGAACCCGCCCGGTCCACGTTTGTTCCAAAACCTTTGGTGAAGATTTGTAAACACTCTGCCTTCGGGAAAGACTCATACGTGTCTCTGATCGGCACAATTCAGCGCATAAACAGAAACCCCGGCGCTTTTCGCCGGGGTTTCTAACCGTCCACGGTTCACTATCCACTGTTCACTGGGAGTTCGCCCCGCAGCACTTCTTGTACTTTTTACCCGATCCACACGGACACGGATCGTTTCTTCCAACCTTCGCCGATGCCCTCACCACCTGCTGCACCGGTCCGCTCTCGCCTGCGCCCGCCATGCGCGCCTGCTGCAGCTCGCGTTTCTTCCTCCGCAGGAATTCTTCCTCGATGTCGTCTACGCTCGTCTGCGAATGCCGCGGACGCTTTCCATCCCCACCGCCCGAAAGCGGCTGGCGTACACCATTTCCGTCACCATCGTGACCACCTTCCGGACCACCCCGCGGCTGCACACTCACCCCAGCCTGGTCGCCGCCGATCACCTGCATCAGGTACAGGTAACGAACTGTCTCTTCCTGGAAGCGCTCCATCATCGCTTCGAACATATCGAACGACTCGCGCTTATACTCCACCAGCGGATCGTGCTGCCCGTATCCGCGCAGCCCGATGCCTTCGCGCAGGTGATCCATATTCAGCAGGTGATCTTTCCACTGCTGATCCAATACACTCAGCATGATCATCCGCTCGTGATACCTCATGGCATCCGCGCCGATCAGCTTTTCCTTCGCGTCGTAACGGGCTTTCAGCTTTTCGAAGATCGTGTCGCCCAACTCCTGCCGGTTTAGCCGCGTCGGATCGACACCCTCTGCCACGATGTCCACTCCAAATCTCGTGAACACCGCATCGCGCAACCCCTTCACATCCCAGTCTTCCGGATGAACATCCTTCGCCGCGAACTTGTCCATCTGCCCGGCCAGAATGTCGGCAACATAATCTTCCAGGATCAGGTCTTTCTGGTCGATCCCCTCCAGCAGCTGCCGGCGCAAGCCATACACGGCTTCGCGCTGCTTGTTCATCACGTCGTCGTACTCGAGCAGATGTTTGCGGGCTTCGAAGTTCTGTCCTTCCACCGCTTTCTGCGCGGCTTCAATCCGTCGCGAAATCAACTTCGACTCGATCGGCACGCCCTCTTCCATGCCCAGTCGCTGCAACAGCGTGCTCACCCACTCTTTCGCAAAGATGCGCATCAGGTCGTCTTCCAGCGACAGGTAGAACTTCGACGATCCCGGATCGCCTTGGCGTCCTGCACGTCCGCGAAGCTGGTTGTCGATGCGCCGTGCCTCATGCCGTTCGGTGCCGAGAATGTGCAGTCCGCCCGCCGCAATCACTTGCGCATGTTCCACGTCGGTCTCCGACTTGTACCGTGCAAACGCTTCTTCCCAAGCCTCTGTCGGACACCGGAATTCATTCCCCTGGTAGTACCAGACGGTGAAGCCTGCCGTATCTCGCGCCTCGATCTCGCCGCCAGCTTCCTGCAGAGCCACGGCGATTCCCTTCTTCACCAGCTCCTGCTTAGCCATGAACTCGGCGTTGCCGCCCAGCAAAATATCGGTTCCGCGGCCGGCCATGTTGGTCGCAATCGTCACCATCCCCAGCCGTCCTGCCTGTGCCACGATTTCCGCTTCGCGCTCGTGATACTTCGCGTTCAAGACTACGTGCTTCACGCCCTTGCGCTTCAGCAGATCCGACAGCCGTTCCGACTTCTCAATCGACGTCGTGCCCACCAGGATCGGCCGCCCCGTCTCGCTCATGCTCTTGATCTCGTCCGCAACCGCGAAATATTTCTCCTTCTCGGTGCGGTAGACCACGTCAGGATTCTCGATGCGCAACAGCTCCCGGTTCGTCGGAATCACCGTCACTTCCAGCTTGTAGATCTTGTCGAACTCCGCCGCTTCCGTTTCCGCCGTGCCGGTCATGCCCGCCAGCTTCTTGTACATGCGGAAGTAGTTCTGGAAGGTGACCGTCGCCAGCGTCTGGTTTTCGCGCTCGATCTTGACGTTTTCTTTCGCTTCCACCGCCTGGTGCAGCCCATCGCTCCAGCGCCGCCCCGGCATCAGGCGCCCGGTGAACTCATCCACGATGATGACTTCGCCGTCCTTCACCACATACTCGACATCCTTGCGGTAAAGCGCATGCGCCTTGATCGCCGTCTCTACGTGGTGCTTCAGGTCCCAGTTCTCCGGATCGGCGACATTGCCGATTCCCAGCAACTGCTCCACTTTTTCCCATCCCTGGTCGGTGACAGTGATCGACTTGTGCTTTTCGTCGATAACGTAATCGTTCGTGTACTGCTTCGGCTCCCCCTGAGGAACCTCGATCTCTTCTCCCATCTCGAGTTTGGGAATGATCTTGTTCACCCGAGCGTATTTGTCGGTCGATTCTTCGCTGGCTCCGCTGATGATCAATGGCGTACGCGCTTCGTCGATCAGGATCGAGTCCACTTCGTCGACGATGCCGAAATTGTGCCCGCGCTGCACGCAGTCGCGCTTGTCGAACTTCATGTTGTCGCGCAGGTAATCGAATCCGAATTCGTTGTTCGTGCCGTAAGTGACGTCAGCGCCATACGCCGCGCGGCGCTCCTCGTCGTCCAGATCGTGAACGATCACTCCAACCGTCAGCCCAAGGAAGGTATAGATCTTGCCCATCCACTCCGAGTCGCGCTTGGCCAGGTAGTCGTTGACCGTGACCACGTGCACGCCGCGCCCCGGCAGGGCGTTCAGGTACACCGGCAGCGTTGCCACCAGCGTCTTACCTTCGCCGGTCTTCATTTCCGAGATGGTTCCGGAATGCAACACCATGCCGCCGATCAACTGCACGTCGAAGTGCCGCATGCTCAGTACACGCCGCCCGGCCTCACGGACCACCGCAAACGCCTCCGGCAGAATCTCGTCCAGAACCTCGTTCTCCACCCGGCGCTTCTCGTCTTCGTCCTCGATGCTCTCGGTCCGTTCTTTGATCCGTTGCCGGAACTCGTCCGTCTTGGCACGCAGCTGGGCGTCCGTGAGCTTCTGCATCTCGGGCTCCAGCTCGTTGATGAGAGCCACGTTCGGCAACCGGCGCTTCACCTCGCGCTCGTTCTTGGTACCAAAAATCTTCCCTAACAGGATGTTGATCAAAGCCTTATTCCTTCGCTAGTTACTGCCAGCGCTTGCCGGGCACACTTGCCCTTCTAATAGGCTACCACGCTGGTCGCTAATTAGATGATAGGAGGAACCCCAACGGCACTTCCTTAATGCCCTGTTTACCGCGGCGCCGTGGTGCCAGCCTTCTCTGTTTCTTTGATTAGTTTTTGACTGGTTTTCCTCGATCTGTTTTTCTCGTGCTCCCTGCGTTGAGCCCAGCAAGTTCAATTTCCGCCTGGAGTCCGTAGCAACGCCACCATGCGGGACAGGCATTCCTGCCTGTCGGGCGAAGCGAAGCGCCGTAGCACTCAGTCTTCGCTCCTTCGCGACCTCCGCGTGGAACCACCCTTCGTTCGAACCATCAATCGCTCAACCACGAATCGCTCGATCCGCCACCACCGCTGCCGCCTTTGTCATCACAGCCTGCCCTGAGCGAAGCCGAAGGGAGGCGCTTCTGCGCCGAGGGATCTGCATTTTTCTTTTGCTTTGTGACCTCCGCGTTGAGTCCCGCAAGTTTCCACTTCCGCCGCAGTCCCCAGGAACCACTACCAGCGTGCTTGACCTTCAATTACCAATTACAAATTACCAATTACAAATCCTCTCTTTCCCAATTCGGGAAAAACTTGTCAAGCACCCAAAACCTCGATTTTCCTCCTAACCTACTCGTTACAAACGAAATATAAATCTCTCGGATTTGGCACTCGACCCCACTCCAAATCACTACCATTAAAAATAGAGAGGGAATTAGGCAAGATTCCTCGAGGCTCTCTTGCCCCAAAGACCTTTCTCGGACGCAATCGACCAAAAAATCGAAGCGCGTCAAACCGGGGCGTCGTCCCAAAGATTGCAATCGACAACTTAAAAGCGGGTCAGTGGCTGCTACGGACAGACTGGCCCGCCCAAAAAGTTGAAAGGTTTTACTGACAACTGATAACTGAAAACTGATAACTGCCGTGTTATCAATATTTTACCCCTATCTCGCTGAAAACAAGGATCTTACAAAACTATCTACCGTTAAGTTATTTGTTTTCAACAAATCGACCGGGGGGGTATCCAAGCGTAGCCGTAAGTTCTTTGTTTTCAATTACGAACCGTAACATCCTTGTTATGAAGAGTATAGCGAAGGGGAGGGGGGTCCCCGGTCATTCCTGCTTGCGCAAAATCAGCGCCGAGTTCTTCGATCCGAAGGCGATGCAGTTGCAAATCGCGTGCTCGATTCCGGCTTTCCGCCCGGCCGCAGGCACGTAATCCAGGTCGCACTCCGGATCGGGCTGATCCAGGTTGATCGTCGGCGGCAACTGCGAGTGTTGCATCGCGACAATCGTCGCCGCGATGCCCGCCGCCCCACAGGCTCCCTGCGGATGCCCGATTTGGGACTTCAGCGCCGACATCGGCACCCGATGCGCGTGGCTGTTGAGCACGATCTTCATCGCCTGAGTCTCAATGCGGTCGTTGAGCACCGTCGATGTCCCGTGCAGGTTGGCGTACTGTACGTCGGCCGCGGTGATGCCGGCGTTTTCGAGTGCCAGGCCAATGGCGCGCGCCGGCTCTTCGGGGTCTTCGAGCCGAACCCGGTGAAAGGCCTCGCAGGTCGATCCGTAACCGGCGATTTCGGCATAAATTTTTGCTCCGCGCGCCAGAGCGTGTTCGCGTTCTTCGAGGACGAACATCCACGAGCCTTCCGCCAGTACGAAGCCGTCGCGATTGGCCGTGAACGGCCGCGAGCCGCGTTCCGGCTCCTGGTTCCACGACGAGGTCATGATGCGCATCAGGCAGAAGCCCTTCATGATCCCCAGCGTGATCGGTGAATCGACACCGCCGCTGACGATCACCGGCAGAACGCCGGCCTGGATTTGCCGGAACGCGTAGCCGATCGCATCCGTCGACGACGTACAGCCGCTGGTCACCACGTGCGAGAAGCCGCGGAAACCGAAGCGCATATTCAGTTCGCTCGACATCGTGCCCATGGTTCCGCTGGGAATCGCGTACAAACTGGCTTGCCGTTCTTTGCCTTTGAGCCAGTGCAGGTATTGCGCCTCGGAGAAGTCTTGCGCTCCTCCGCCGGTTCCGAGAATCACGCCCACGCGCCGCTTTTCGTCGATCGACATTGCGGATGGATCGATGCGAGCATCGTTCAATGCTTCTGTCGCCGCGCAGATCGCCATCGGCACCGAGCGCGAGACGTTTTTGCGCTCGATCGGGTCGTACCAGGCGAGTTCGTCGAAGTCCGGCACTTCGCCGGCAATTTGCACCGCGAGCTCGCTGGGATCGAAACGTGTAACGCGCCGTACGCCACTCTTGCCCGCAAGCACCGCGGCACAGAACGCCTGGCGTCCGATGCCGTTGGGACTGACTGCGCCGAAACCGGTGATGACCACGCGTCGCATAGAGGTCTGCCAGTCTATCAGTTCGTCAGTATTTCAGTCGGATGTACGAGACATATCACCAAGGTGTAAAGGCGGCAGAAGCGATAACTGGAAACCGACAACCCGCTTTCGACCTGCAAAAACTGAGATACTTGTATCGTGGCGCTCGGCATCTACATCTCGGTCCCGTTCTGCAAGACGAAGTGCTCGTACTGCAACTTCGCTTCCGGAGTGTTCTCGAAGCAGGTGTTCAAGCGCTACGTCGACCGCGTTGTCGAAGACCTCGCTTCAACATCGCCACGGCACGCCGCTTTGTCGTCACGAGGCGAAGCGAAGCGAAGCCGAGGGATCTGCTTTTCCCACGCTGAGGTTGACTCGATCTATCTCGGCGGCGGAACGCCGACGCTGCTGGAGGCGGAGCAACTGGAGCGATTGTTCGCGTCGGTAAGGAAGGAATTCGAAGTTACTGCGAACACCGAAGTCACCGTTGAGTGCGCGCCCGGCACACTGTCAACGGAAGTCATCGAGACGCTGGTTCGTTGCGGCGTGAATCGCGTGTCGCTAGGCGTGCAGTCGTTCATCGATAAAGAGGCCTCGAGCGTGGCGCGTCTGCACACGCGAGCTGTGACGCTGGAAGAAATCGAGCGGCTCAGGGAATTTGGCATCGACAACATCAACATCGACTTGATCGCCGGACTGCCGCATCAGACCCGCGAATCGTGGGACGACTCGCTTTCGCAATTGCTCGACACTGGCGTTCCGCACGCCAGCGTGTACATGCTGGAAGTGGACGAGGATTCGCGCCTGGGACGCGAACTGATCGCCGGCGGAACGAAGTATCACGCGCACTTCGTTCCCGACGAAGACCTGACCGCCGATCTCTACGAGCGCGCGTGCGAACGGCTGAACGGCGCTGGCATATCGCAATACGAGATATCGAACTTCGCGCGCGCAGGTTCGGAATCGCGCCACAACCTGAAGTACTGGACGCGACAGCCTTACGTCGGCTTCGGCGTCGATGCGCACTCGATGTTGCCGGCAGAACTGGGAAGCGAGCTCGAGTCGATACGTTTTGCGACCAGCGACAACCTGGAACAGTATGTTGCGGGATCGCTGTTGGCGGAAACACCGGTTTCAGCGCATTCGGCGGTTGAAGAGGCTTTCTTCCTTGGCCTGCGGCTGAATCGCGGCGTGGATTTAGAAGAACTCGCGGAGCGTTACGGAACCGCCGCGACGACGACATTCCGCGAGGAGTTTGTCGAGCTAGCATCCTCCGGACTGGTCGAGCTTGAAGGCGGATGCCTTCGCCTCACCAGCCGCGGACGCCTGCTATCGAACGAAGTCTTCTCGCGGTTGGTGACCGTGAACTCCGCCAACGCGCTTCGTACGTAATCAAACAATAATCAATATCCAATGCGTTCACCTGACCATCTAAAATGGTCTAGCCGATGCCCCACGAAGAAGAGATATTAGGAAAAGCGTACGACGGCCGCCTGATGAAGCGGCTGCTGGGATATCTGCGCCCATACAAGGTTCAGGTTGCAGTCGCGCTCACGTCGATTTTCCTGAAGGCCGCGGCCGATGTTGCAGGTCCGCTGCTCACGCTCTTCGCGATGGACATGTATCTGGCGCCGTTCGGGAGCAATCACACCGACGCGGGCTCGGAGAAGCTGCTCGGCCACCTGCGCCAGTGGGTCGCCCACAATTTCAGCGCCGATCCGCTGACCGGCATCGGGCAGATTTGCGCCCTCTACGCCGGACTGTTGCTGTTCAGTTTTTTGCTGGATTTTCTGCAGACCTATTACATGTTGTGGGCCGGGCAGAAAGTGATGTTCGATTTGCGCTCGCAGATCTTCCGGCATCTGCAACGCATGCACGTCGGATTCTTCGACAGAAATCCAGTCGGACGGCTGGTGACGCGAACAACAACCGACGTCGATGCCCTGAACGACATGTTCACTTCCGGCGTCGTTTCGATCTTCGAAGACGTGTTCGTGCTGACGTTTATCGTCACGATCATGCTGCTGGTGGACTGGCGCCTGGCGCTGATCACGTTTGGTGTTTTGCCGCTGATCGTCTGGTCAACGACCATCTTTCGCAGGAGCGTGCGGGAATCGTATCGCGCCACAAGAACGGCGATTGCGCGCATCAACTCGTACCTGCAGGAACACGTCACCGGCATGACGGTGCTGCAGCTCTTCAACCGCGAAAAAAAGGCCTACAAGCGCTTCGTCGAAATCAATACGCAGAACATGCTGGCGTGGAAAGACGCCATCATGGCGTACGCGGTTTATTACCCCGTGGTCGAAGTGCTCTCGTCGGTGGCGATCGCGTGCATCATCTTCTTCGGCGGACACGGCGTGGTCGCCAAGGTAGCAACGCTGGGCGTGCTGACGGCATTCATCCAGTATGCGCAGCGGTTCTTCCGCCCGATCCAGGACCTGAGCGACAAGTACAACATCCTGCAGGCGGCGATGGCTTCGGGCGAACGTATCTTCAAGCTGCTCGACACGCCGCCGGAAATCACTTCGCCGACAGCAGCGGTGAAAGTCGAAGGCCCGGGTCGAATCGAGTTCGATCATGTGTGGTTCGCTTATCGAGAACTGCCGAAAGAAGATGGCAAGAATGGCAAGGTTAAGCCGGTCGAGGGCGACCGGCCTCCATCAGGTGACCGGCTTCCATTGGCGCCGGAGATGGATTGGATTCTGAAGGATGTTTCGTTTGCGGTTGAGCCGGGCGAGAACATTGCGATCGTCGGTCACACCGGGGCGGGTAAGACGACGATCATCTCGCTGCTGATGCGCTTTTACGATGTGCAGAAGGGCGCGATCAAGATCGACGGTATCGACATCAAGCAGATGGAGCTCGGAGATTTGCGGCGGCGAATTTCGGTGGTGCTGCAAGATCCTTTCCTGTTTACCGGCACCATCGGACAGAACATTCGGCTGGGTTCGGCGTGGATCACCGATGAGATGGTCGATCGAGCGGCCGAGGACGTGAACGTCGCAGACTTCATTCACTCGCTGCCAAAGGCTTACGACGAACCTGTGCAGGAACGCGGATCGACGCTCTCGACGGGCCAGAAACAATTGATCTCGTTCGCGCGCGCGTTGGCACACAACCCGAAGATTCTGATTCTGGACGAAGCGACTTCGAGCGTCGATACCGAAACCGAGATGCGAGTTCGCGAAGCGCTGACGAAACTGGTGGAAGGACGCACGTCATTGGTTATCGCGCATCGGCTTTCGACGATTCAGCGTGCGGACAAGATCATCGTGATGCACAAGGGACGCGTGCGCGAGATAGGCTCGCACCAGCAACTGCTGGCTCAGCGCGGCATCTACTACAAGCTGTATCAGCTGCAATATAAGGATCAGGAAATTCCCGGAGCCCCGCCGACACCGTCGCCGCAGATTACGGTATCGGGCGATGACTGAGCCGCTAGTGTCGGTTCGGTGAAAGTCCGACCTATCGACATACTTTTCTCGTCTCGTCGGATAAGGTCACGGTCGTGAATTCCGAAGCCACGAATCGATGCCTAAGGTTGGACCAACGGAAATCCCTCGTCTGAATCTTGACTTTTCCGTTTACCGTCGAGCATCGTGTTTCTTCAATCTTGCCGGAATCGGTTTCTGTGGCCGCCAATGCTTTGAACCTGCTCCGTTGCTTGAGCGCCTTCGTGCCGGGGGAATACGGATCGGCGTTCACAACTTCCTCCCGATTGAGCATGAGCCTTAGCTTCCCGGAACGAATGGCGTAGACATTAAAGTTCTGCTGAACGAATCCGGTTCCGTGCGATTCACATTCATGGTGTACGAGCACGTCATCGAATTCCTGACTGCGCAGGGCCGCCGTTTGTATCGAAACACTATCGTCGTAGTGACAATCGAAACCAACGCTGTCGATGACCCGCCAACGACCACCATCCCATCTCAGCAGGTGTAACGATGAGGATGAAAGCGCACCACATGGCAAAAACAAGATCGCAAATCTCTGTCGGGACTCGGTTCGCATCGCCCGCCATTCACTTTCATCAGTCGGCGCGATCCCTGCTGCTTCTCGATCCACTCCTAGATCCAAAAGTTTCTTAACACGCTGCTGCTCTGTTCCGGTCTTCAGCCAGTGATCCATGTCGGACGACTGTGCAACCGTGAAGATGCACAGAAACACGACAGAAATACACGCGAGCACCCGCCTTTTCATGGTCGCAGAGTATCACCGAATTGCCCATGGACGAACGGTACTGTCAGGGAAAATGAGCCATCTTCCCATCTCGAAAACTACATCACACTTCGGGATGGAGGTTGAAGTGTATGCATGAGCGACAGTTCACGATAACTGAAATTGCGACCATGGCGGGAACGCGCGTGGCTTTAGGCATGGGAATTGGATTGCTATTGTCCGGGCGCCTGGGCCGCGATCAGCGGAAGGCCGCAGGGCTCGCTCTTCTCGTGGTTGGGGCGGCTACGACGGTGCCCTTCGTGATGAACCTCATTCACCAGGGTGAGTACGGTTCCGGTGAGCGAGGACGAGCCGCGTAACCGAAACCATCATCGCCCAGGAGATTCCGGTGCCCGACAATCCTGCCAAAGAAGCATTCAACGATATTCTCATTTACCTGGAGTACGTCGAGACTCAGACCGGAGCTCTGCTGCAGTTTCTCCGTGATAACGGCACCGTTACGGACGAGAAGCTGGCGCCGTATCTCGAGCAGGCGTCGAAGGCCAGCGACGTGCGCCTGCGAGCGGCGCGGGCGCGCATCGACTATTTGTTTTCGGCCGATGAGATATCCAAACCAGCGACGGAAGCGATTCCGTCGCCGCCCAGGAAAGAAGCGGAAGGACCTGCTGCCGCGGCGCATCAAAAGGAGGCATCGGAACAGCCGCAGCCGGCTGATCCGAAGAACGAAGGCGAGAAGAAGGATGCGGCACCGGCGGACTCTGCTGTTGCGGAGAAGGCGAACAACGGATCAAGGACAGTCGAGGCTTTGGAACGAACCGATTCAGGGCCGAAAACTTCCGATACGAATGAGCCTTCCGAGATCGTTTCAGCCGGGGTGACTGGAAGAGAAATCTCGAAGAAAAAAGCGGAGGAATCTCCGGTAAAACCCGATGTGCCGCCGCAGCGAGACGCGGCATGACGCATGTTGACGCTTGATTCGAGCCCGATTCACCGCCGGAAAACATCCACAGCAAACCGACGCTGAAGACGGTGTTAGTATCCTCGAAGTTCCGAGGATTGACCGAATGCTTTCGATGTGCGCAAACCCCGGCTGCACGAGCAAATTCCGCTATCTGCATCAGGGCAGAGTCTTCTTCGTTGAGTCGCATCGCCATGAGGATTTCTCCCCACGAGTGAACTTCGTCGGCTACGTGGACGGAATGCAGTACGCGTGGCTGTGCGATGAGTGCTCAACCAAGTATGAAGTCGTGCTCGACAAAGACGAGAGAATCCAAGTACGCCCGCCATTTCGACTTTCCGGCGTAATCGCGAGCGTCGGCGTTTCCATCGGCATTAAGCTTTTGGCAGTAGCCGGCGATATTTACGATAAGGTGGCATAACGCTTCCGTTACGCTGAAGTTTTTGGCCTGGAAATGGGAACCGGCTACCGGCCGACAACGGTTTTTCCGCGCCATGCGTGGAGCCAGCCCGGTTCGCGATGACCTTCCTCGTGCATGCGCTTCAGGCGCGCGGAGAGCACGCCTTCGCGATTCAGGTATCCGACGACGTGCTTTGGATCGTGGCGCTTCACCACCGGCATCCTCCCGATACCGGCGCGCAGCATCTTTCCGGCCGCGTCATAAAGTAGTTCGTTGGGGTAAGTAACCACGACTTCACGAGCTCCGGCCTGAAGCACGGACAGGTCTCCGCCGCCCTGGCCCTCAAGCGCTCGCAATACATCGCCATGAGTGATGATGCCGGCCAGACGGTTCGACTCGTCCATCACGACAAATCCGTGATAGCGGACATACTTCGGATCGTGGGTGGCGATCAAATCTGCGAGTTCTTTCACTCTCATGGTAGCGGAGACCTGCGGGACGTTCGTGTCCATCACATCTTCGACGTTCATTTCCATGAGCACGTCGGCTTCATAGTCCTGATTGATATGCAGGCCGCGGCGCGCCAACTTTTCCGTCATGATGGAGGTCTTCATGAACATCATGGCAATACCGTCGGCGATGACGCACACCAGCATCAAAGGGAGCACGGAGTTGTAGTCGCGGGTGAGCTCGAAAGCGAAAATGATGAAGGCAAACGTTGCGCGCGATGCCGCCCCAAATACCGCTCCCATGGCCACTAATGCGAATGCGCCCGGAGAAAGGTTGGCGGACGGGATGAAGTGGTTGATGATCATGGCGAAGGCTGAGCCGATGCCGGCGCTCGCCATGAACATCGGGGCGAGGAGGCCGCCCGAGGTGCCGGAACCCAAACTGACCACCAACGCGATCGACTTGAACACCACGACGATCAGCACGGCCTCGAGCGCTAACTTTGTGGTGAGGATGTCGGAGATGGTGTCGTAGCCGACGCCGAGCACTCGCGGAACGAAGTAGCCGATGACGCCGAGGCCGATGGCGCCAATCGCCGGCCACCACATGGGGTCGAACGGCAAACGCTCGAAGCCGTCTTCCACCCAGTAGAGAAGCTTGGTGAAGCCTACGGCGGCGAAGCCGCAGACAAGACCCAGGACGACGTACCACGGCAAGGAGTAAGGGACTCCGAAATTGACCTGGCCGACCACAAACATCGGACCACGACCCATCAGCACCAGGTGCATGCTGGTGGCGAGAGTGGAGGCGATCACCAGGGGGATGAAGGACCGGGAGCGGAACTCGAATAACAAGAGCTCGATCGCGAGAACCACGGCGGCAATCGGGGTACTGAAAGTGGCAGCCATGCCGGCCGCGGCTCCGCAGGCCAGGAGGACTTTGCGCTCGGAAGCGGTGGTGTGGAGCACCTGTCCGATGAGGGAGCCGATGGCTCCGCCAGTCTGGATAATAGGACCTTCAGCGCCGAACGGTCCACCGGTACCGATGGCGATGGCGGCCGAGATGGGCTTCAGGATCGCTACGCGAGGCTGGATTTTGCTCTTGCTGACCAGGACGGCTTCCATGGCCTCGGGAATGCCATGCCCGCGAATCTTGGAGGAGCCATACTTGGCCATCAGGCCGACGATCAGTCCGCCAATCACCGGCACGATAATCACCCAGGGGCCAAGGGTGTTCAGGCGGGCACTGGTGAAGGCGAACGAAAAGCGGTGGAAGAAGGCGATGTTGGTGAACAACCCGATGAGGTTGTAGAGGAGATAGGCAATGACACCGGCGGCAATGCCAATGACCGCCGATAAAGCGGAAACCAGGAGCAAGCGGAAATTAGCGTCGGTCGCTACCGGGCCTTTCACTAATCCAGTCAGGCTGGCACTCACAATACGTCGATCCGATGTCTGCAAAACGAGCATTCCCCTTCATTAAAGTGGACGCTCGTTCTGCGGGCGCGGAAACCTCGTACCGCGATACTATTTCTGCACCCCGGCGATCACCTTACGAAGAGCTCCTACCAGCGCGGGGCCGGTGTTCTTAAGTTCTTCGCGGTGAAGGTGGGCCATTTCGCGGATCACCTTCTCGCCCTTGGGGGTCAGTTCCAGCAGCACCTGGCGGCGGTCTTCGGCAGCTCGCTTGCGCTTGATAAGGCCGCGCGCCGACATCCGGTCCACCAGCTCGACCGTGCTGTGGTGCTGGATCTGAAGACGCTCGGCAATCTCGCCAATGGTCGCCTGTTTTGTCGGCGACAGTCCCTTGATGTGCAGCAGCAACTGGTACTGCTGCGGTTTCAGGCCGGCGGGCCGAAGAATCTGCTCGCTGGCGCGCATGAAACGGCGAATGTTGTACCGGAACTCCGCTAGTGCCTGGAAATCCTGCAGATTGAAGTCATCCCTGGATGCCATTCGATCCACTTTCATCATATCGCATTACGATACGATCAGGAGAAATTATATCGCGGCGCCCGCGTCAGGAAGGCGTACGGGGCCCTGGAACGAGCACCCTTGCCCGCTCAGAGTCTCTTTCCACCTTAGACGGGGTAGCACTGGTCGAAAAGGCTAGCTTGAGGCCTTTTCCAAGTCAACCAATCTTGCGATGTCTTTCGCCGTTTTGCGGCCCGTTCTAAAATATCGGGTTCCGATATCGCAGTCCGACGCTTCTGTCAGGAGATACCCCTTGATCGCACGTTATACCCGTCCCGAGATGGGACAAATCTGGAGTGATGAGTCGAAATTCCGCAAATGGCTGGAAGTTGAATTGGCGGCCACGGCAACGCTTTCCGAAGCCGGACTGGTGCCCAAGCACGCCGCGTCGGTGATTCGGAAAAAGGCGGATTTCGACCTCTTTCGGATTCACCAGATCGAAGCCGAGGTAAAGCACGACGTCATCGCGTTCACGACGGCGGTGGCAGAAAAGATTGGACCGGAATCGCGCTGGTTGCACTATGGCATGACGTCGAACGACGTGGTGGACACGGCGCAGGCGCTAATGGTGAAAGAAGCGTCGGCGATTTTGCGCGAGGATCTGCACCGTTTGCATGAGGTTCTAAAACGCCGGGCGATGGAATTCCGCAACACGCCGATGATCGGGCGGACGCATGGCATCCATGCCGAACCCATCACCTTCGGGCTGAAGCTGGCTAACTTCTATGACGAGGTCTCGCGCGATATCGAGCGGTTCGAGCGAGCGGCGGAAGAGATGAGGGTAGGTAAGTTCTCCGGGGCCGTAGGAAATGGAGCCCACCTTGATCCGGATCTCGAGGCGAAGATCTGCGAGCGACTCGGGCTGAAGGTGGCGCCGATTACGTCGCAGGTGATCCAGCGGGACCGTCACGCCAACTACTTGGCTACGCTGGCGGTTATCGCCTGCACATTGGATCGTATTGCGACGGAAATTCGTCATCTGCAGCGCACGGAAGTTCGCGAAGCGGAGGAGTTCTTCAGCGAGAAGCAGAAGGGGTCTTCGGCGATGCCGCACAAGCGAAATCCGATTACCAGCGAGCAAATCAGCGGGCTGGCGAGGGTGATCCGCGGCAATGCGCAAGCGGCGTTTGAAAATGTGGCCCTGTGGCATGAGCGCGATATCTCGCATTCCTCGGTGGAGCGCGTGATTCTGCCGGATTCGACGATCCTGCTCGACTACATGCTTGCCAAGACGACCGACTTGATCGACCGGTTGCTGGTGTATCCCGCGCGCATGCAAGCCAACCTGGATTCGACGGGAGGGTTGGTGTTCAGCGGACAGCTGTTGCTCGACCTGGTGGAAAACGGGGTGATCCGCGAAGACGCTTATCGGCTGGTGCAGTCGAACGCAATGCGCGCCTGGCGGGAGGGTCTCAACTTCCGCGAACTGATCTTCAACGATCCTGAGATCACAAGCCGGGTGGCTCGTGGGGAGATCGAATACGCGTTCGATATCAATCGGCAGCTGCGGAACGTGGACAAGATCATGGAGCGCGTCTTCGGAAAGAACGGCGGTGGCAAGAAGGGGTCGAGCAAAGTTGGGGCCAAAGCCAAGGGATCTGGTAGGACCAAGAAATAGGGTTCGAGATTCACGATTGTCGCTTGTATGCGGCATTCCCGCTGACACTTCAGCAATTTGCAGCACTTCTGCCCATCACATCCCGTTGTGATCTATGACAACGACTCGCGGGTAGCTGAAAGCTACGATGTACGCGTCATAGTGCACTTCGCTGGAGTGTGAGAACGGGGGCTGCAAATGTTCGAACAGGAACTCGAACTGGAAAAAAGATCTTCGTGGGGACCGCTGCTTCTGGTGGTCGCGCTGGTGGGGACGATCGTCGGAATCATTGGTTATTACACCTTCCAATTGAAAAAAGGCCTTTCGCAGGCAGAAGCGACAACGATCGTGGAAGCCCAACTAAGAGCCCAAGTCCCAACCGTCGCCTTCCGTTCCGGCAAAGTTCAAGCCAATGGCGGCGAGCAACCGAAGGATCCGCACTACAAGGTGTTGGAGAAGGCCGGCCTGCTGACCCTGAAGGACGTGAGTTGGGACACCAACATCGTGACGGTTACCGATGGCGGCGAGAAGCTGTTTGCTTCCATCCCGGGCTTCAAAAAATGGAAGAACCCTGACAATACGTGGAGCTATGAAGTTCCGCTGGCGACTCGCAAGCTGGTTAAGATCGATACTCCGACCATGACGAATCCGGCGGCGGCGCGCGTCGACTACGAGTGGCAATGGGCGCCGAACCAGGTTGGCGACCTGTTCGACGTTGGCGGCAACAATCTGAAGTCGTATACGACCTGGGACCGCCAGAAGTTAATTGATCGCTACGGCGCAGCTTTCTATCACGAGGGAACGAAGAAAGAGACCGTGAACCTGGTGAAGGGTGACAAGGGCTGGATGATCAACGCAGGTCTGTAATCGATCATCGATTTAGACGAAAGGCGCAGTGCGAAAGTTCTGCGCCATTTTTATTGCAGCCGATTGATCATCGAGGCTACGTAGCCCGCGCCGAAGCCGTTATCGATGTTGACCACGCTGACGTTCGACGCGCACGAATTCAGCATTCCGAGTAAAGCAGCCAGTCCTTGAAAGGATGCGCCATAGCCGATGCTGGTGGGAACGGCGATTACCGGCACCCCAACCAGTCCGCCAACCACACTCGGTAAGGCACCTTCCATTCCTGCGCAAACGATCACGACGCGTGCCTGATGGATGGTTTCGCGATTGGCGAGCAGCCGATGGATGCCCGCGACGCCGACGTCGTAGACATGATCGACGTCGTTGCCCATGATGCCGGCGGTGACAACCGCCTCTTCCGCCACGGGAATGTCGCTGGTCCCGGCGGAAACGACCACGATACGGCCCTTGCCGTACTTCTTGCGATCCTGCCGAAGAGTGATGCATCGCGCGAGCGCCTGATACTCGGCTTTCGGCACCCGAACTTTCACTTCTTCGAACTGCTCGATCGAGACGCGGGTGGCGAGGACGTTCGTCCCCCTGGCGGCCAGCTTTTCGAAAATCGCGGCGACGTGAGAGGAAGTCTTTCCTTGTCCGAAGATCACTTCGGGCATGCCGACGCGCACGGTGCGGTGGTGGTCGACCTTGGCGTAGCCAAGATCTTCGAAGGGCAGGTGCTTGAGTTTCTGAACGGCTTCGTCGGGCGAGAGTTTGCCGCGCTTCACGTCCTGAAACAGCTTCTTGATTTCTTCAGCTCTCATGCGAACGGTTCAGCTTACCATTCGCCGCCACTCCGTGGGAGGAAGAGACTTTTTGTGCAATGCGTTGATAGAGTGTTCGCGCCGCACCCGCTTTGGAAATATCCTTGAAGAAGAGTGAACGCAACCAGCGTTTGCCGACTTCACCCTTGACGTAAGCCGAGTACAAATCGCTGCCCAAGGCGTGACCCATCAGGCGGCTGGCTTCGGGCCCGTTATCCGGCGGCTCAAAAACCTCTGACTCGGGAAACAACTTGCGTCCGGGACACAGAATTTTGGAGCCAAGGAACGCCAGCGCAAACTCGAGGACACCGGCGAAGAAGCTGTCTTCTTTCGACATGTCGCCGGGAAACATGCCACGGCACGCCTGATAAACGAAACGAGAAGCCATCTCTGCAGCCCAGGGCATGCGATATTCCCGAGCAACGATGACGTTCCTGTCGGCGACAAAATAACTGCCTCGGGCCTTCACGACCCGGCAAACTTCATCTTTTTGCGAGTTCAATCGTCGTGCCACAGTTCGATCGAAGTGCTCGTCGTTTGCGAAAGACCAGACCTCCGGAAGCTCGTCGATCATGAATGCGTGAGTCTCGCCGCGACGAGTCGAGTAAGGATCGACCCGCAAGAACTGGAGCAGGCTGGTAATGAGGTTGTAGAAACTCGGCGCAAGATCAAGACGTCCGGCGCGCTGCTGCTTCCAGCGGTCAATCGATAAACGGTAGTTCTCATACTTCTCGAGCGGCGTCGCGGAGAAGACGCAAATCACGTCATCGCAAACTTCGACCGCTTCAACGAGATCTTCGGGTTCGCCGGCGGATAGCCAGTAGAGGGAATCAACATTCTGGAGCACGGTGAGGACGCGATCGCGCGGATGCAGGGCTCTGAGCAGGTGGGGCAGATGATTCGGGGCAAGATGGGATTCGCCAAACAAAACTACCAGCACAGCGTCTGGATGAGCGCGGCGCAACTCTGTAATCTTGGCGGCGGCGTGCCGGTCGCGTGACCGGATGCTGCGCATATCGTGGCGGGGCATGCAGTCGAGACCGAAGACCTGGACCTGAGCCCCGCAGGCGCGGGTCAGCAAGTCGCAGAACGGCTGCCATGCATAACCCCAATCAGCGTCGAATCGAACGCGGCTCCGTAACTCTTCCGTATCGATCTCGCCGGCCTGCCATTCGTCGAGGATATGTTGATCGCGAGCTGCGATCGCCTCAACGCCGAGAATAACCTTACGACCCGTGGCAGCTAAGATCTCTAACAGTCCGGCGGTGTAGAGTTGGGAGGCAGGCAATGCGTGATAGTCGCCGACGAGAATAACGTTAGCGTCCAGGAGCCGATGCTCGATATCGCGCGAGATCAGAACGCGCCGATAGCTTTGAAAGGCTTCACTGAAATCGCGAAGATAACGACGCCGGCCGCTGGTATCTGTGGTGCGGATCGTGCGCTCCACCTCCGCCAGCGCATGCAACTGCGCAGCGCTGCGACGATAGCGAAGTAGCGGGTCGCTCGACATTGGTAAGCGAATCAGCCCAAGACTTCCGGTCAAGTTGAAGACGCGGCCGGCTTGACTTGTTTGAGCTGCTGTTCCTATCCTCACCCTTCCGGAGGAATAACGGAGGGATTGTGATGGAGATTAGACGTTGAAGACAGCCCGGGAGATTACAAGGAATTTGACCATTGCCACGACCGGCGCCAGCGGGTCCGTCTTCCTGCAGGAATTGCTGCGAGTGGTCGAGCAAGATCGGCGTGTAAGTACCGTTAATTTCGTGACTTCCGACAGCGGACTGCGAGTGATGTCCGAAGAGTTGAATCTGCCAGGTCGCGACAAGGCGGTGGAACGGCTGCTCGGTTCGAAATCTTCCAAAATCGTCCAGCAAAGCAACGACGACATCGGAGCCAACGTCGCCAGCGGATCGTATCCGAGTGACGCGATGATCGTGATCCCCTGCAGCATGGGAACACTTTCGCGAATCGCGAGCGGCAATGCCGAACACTTGATTGAGCGGGCGGCCGATGTTTGTTTAAAAGAAAAGCGGCCGCTGGTGCTGTGCGTTCGCGAAACGCCGCTGAACAAAATTCACATCCGCAACATGTATCGTGCGGCCGACGCGGGCGCGACGATTTTTCCGCTGATTCCCGCCTTGTATAACCGTCCAGACTCAATCGAAGCCATGGCCCGGCAGTTCGCGTATCGCGTGCTGCAACACATCGGGCTTCCGCAAGACGAGATGTTTCGCTGGAAGGCCGAGCGCTAAGGCTTGGGGGATTCGACCACTTTCCGGATACAAGTGGCAGCCTCGATTCGCACGACTCAGAGTTGCAAACAGAAAAATCCAGAGCTGATTTTGACAGAAAAAAGAAGCCGTACTAATCTGTGCCTACACTGAGAGAGGAGGTGATCCAGACAAATTTATGAGTACTGATTGTCACATATGCCACAGTGAGGTGCTTGAGGTCTAAGGCGTCTCGCCTTGACTCCTCCAGCCTGGTCTTCGGATAAGAAGTTTCAGTGGCGGCAGCGCCTCAGCGCTGTTTACCCGGAGACAGGTGGGCTGGCTTCCCGTTGAGGGAGACCGCCTCAGGCCAATTTCAACGAGCTACCGAACGCCCCGCGATCGATACCGCTACCGATTGTGGGGCGTTGTCATTTGAATTGCAGATTTAAGATTGCAGATTGAAGATTTGTTCAAAACCCTTCCGAATTACCAGAGTGGTGAATCCGATCAGGGGTGTTGAGTCGAGTTCCGCGAGTGTGATCCAGCGCGCGTCGGAGATATCCGTCGCAGGCTTCAGGTTCTCTGCATCCGATTGCAGATCGCACAGAAAATCGATAAGAACGTAGTGGTACTGCGTTCGGCCTTCGGCATCAGGGTAGATCGAATCGAAGATGCCGAGGACGTCGCCGGCCTTCACTACCAGCCCAGTTTCCTCGATCACTTCCCTTTCGGCAGCAGCACGCAGAGTTTCACCGAGTTCGACCAGGCCGCCGGGGACGGTCCATTCGCCGCGCCGCGGTTCAGCGGCACGCTGGACAATGAGAGCGCGTCCCTGATGAATGATGACGGCGCCGACAGCAACGAGGGGGCGGTCGGGATAGGATCGAGTGAGTTTCGCGTTTCCAGTTTCAGATTTCAAAGTGGTTATCGGCTATCCGTTTTCGGTCGGTAGAACAAGTCGCTCAAGAGAACCGGGATGCAACCGAGAACCGATGACCGACAAGCGATTCACGAGTCTACGAGAAGAAGCTGCGCGGGCTGAAGTCGACGATCTTCCAGCCTTTTTTGCCGCGCTCCAGCTCGAATCTAACCTGTCCGTTACGCCGCTGCGGAACGACATTGCCGCCGTTGGTGGAATTCGGAACCGCTTCCAACTGGATATCTACAAGGATCACGCCTTTGGGACCTTCGGTGGTGGTCTGCGAAATCGTAAAGTGGACACGGAACTCGGAATAGCGCTGGAACATGGCTTCCACGGCGTCTTCAAAGGTCAGATAGCCGTCCATCTTGTCGGAGTCGAAGGCCGACTCCATCAAGCGGTAGCTGTGACCCTCGAGACCGTCGCGAATGTCATTCAGAACGTTGCGCGCGACGTCTTCGGAAAAAACGTCGCTGTTGACCACATCCTGCGCGGCCTTGTCCTTCTTCTTTTTCTTGTCCTTTTTTCCCTGGTCGGATGGAGGAGCCTGGGTGGAGTTATCGGGCGGCGGATTCTGTGTGCCGGAGGACTGAGCAAGCGCCCATCCGCTGAAGGAAAGCAAGAGTGCAAGGGTAACGACAATTTTTGCCAAACGATCGCTCATCGATTTCCTCTCAGAAGTTCGTTGCGGTGACTATAGCAGCATTTTTCGCCGGCCCATAAAAAGAGAAGGTGGAGTCCTCAAGATGAGAACTCCACCCGAAGATGATAGTTGTGAGCCCAGCTATTGACCCTGGTACATGATGTCGAAATACACCTTCGAATCGGTTGCGGTTTGCGGCTCGGGCGCTGCCGATGTGTTGCCGAGTTTCTGGACGACCCTTGAGGCCGGTCCACGGAAGACACGCTGCGCGGCTTCGCTCAACTGATTGGGATTGCGAACCGCATTCATGGTGAGCAAACCAACCTGTCCGCCCCGCAACTGCACGGCGTAAGTGTGACCGCTCTGGCCAAGCACCTGCATATTGAAGTTGGCGTTCGCCGGGGCAGACTGGACGCGCCCCATGCCCATGTCAGCGACACCGTTAGCGGCTTCGATCCTGTAGGTGCCCTTCGCGAGATCTTCCACCGTTATGGTGACATCGGAGCTGCCGCCACATCCGCCGGCACCCATGTTGAAGCGCAGGCCGGCACATCCGCCCTCGCCCAATTCGAGTACGAGTCTCTGCCGGTTGAGCGTGGCAGAAAGGACCGCCGATCCTGCCCCCGCATCATGAACGCTGAAGTGAGCGAGCGGCGCGGACTTTGCGATCGTGGTCTTCTCCTGGATGGTCTGACGCGGATCAATGACGACTGCGGCATTCAAGCCGGCCAACGGTGAAGCGCTCGCCGACGCGGCGCTCGGGACCGAGGCACTGCTGCGTAACATCCGCGAAGGACGATTAGGAGCGGTCGACCCGGATGAAGTTGCGGCCGGAGCGGCATCGGGAATCTTGGCGTTATTCCAGACCAAGGCCCCGAGCGTTGATTTGCCCACCGGAACATCGAAGGTATCCTGCACGACGATGTTGCCATTCACCTGCAGAGCAATCGGCACGGCGGTGGCGTTGACGTCGCCGACGTTGGTGACGCGGAAACGAACGCTTACGGCATCGCCAGTCTTAGGCATCGACGGCGTAAACGAGACATCGGTCGCCGCGATACGCACATCGGGCATCTTGCTGGACTTGAGCGAACTGTGAGACATCGCGATCAGGCCCGCTTTGCCCCATGAACCTCGGATGATCTGTCCTCCGACTCGCGAGCCGCGCGAGGCACCGAGGTTCGGACAGAAAGTCTGGCTTTGCGACAAGTCGAACTGGATGGGGAAATACTTAGTCGCCGTGGCCAGTCCGTTGGTGACAGTGACCGCGAAGTAGTACGTTTGCAGACCGTCGATGCCAGTGCTCGGATTCGTTAAGTTAAACGTCGGAAGAGATGAATAACTTCCGGACGAGTATGTCGAAGTCCCGTTCGCCACACTGAATGCGAGTGGAGTGGCGCCGACTGGGAGGTGGTTAGAATCTTCCCATTCCCAAGAAAGCGAAGGAACGTTGAAGCCGGAGTAGACAACATACGACAGCGACAGTTGCGCCGCCGAGGTAGAGCCCGGCACGACGTTCGTACATCCGGGAGTGCTTACGTACAAGTCGCCAATGTTGAACGCCATGGCGAACTGGTTGCTGCCGACGGGATCGGGCGTAGGTTGCCGCGCACTGCCGAACGGCGCCTGGATGGCGGAGACGCTGGCCATCACGGAAGCAGATCCAGTGTTAATGGTGCCATCGGGATTGGTATTGGCCGTGACGCGAACCGGCAACGTATTACCAGGCGAAGTAACGGCGATGGTAGATACTTGCGGCGTCGTATTGGTCATGAAGGTATCGGTAAAACCGATATCCACGTTACCGACGCACGGGCCGCCGCTGCAGTAGCTGACGCTCGCCGTAAGCGTAAATGCGGTCGGCAGGGGACCATTCACCTGAGCAACATTCGGCGGCGTACCGCATGACTGGCCCACAACGCATGCAGCGATGTTGTTCTGATCCGACGCCAAGGTGATACTGGCCGGAGTTGTAGCAGATGAATTCGTAATAGAAACGTGAATCGTCGCCTGGCGCTGCGTGATCACATTGCCCCCGTCCTTCATCTGCGCGATGACTTGAGCAAAGTAGGAACCCGGCAATGGATTCTGTCCAGTCTGAACGCTTACGGTCACATTCGATCCGGCAGACGAGGTCAGCGAGTTCGGAGACAGTGACGAAGGATTCAATTGGCCGGAACTGTAGGCTCCCAAAACCAGGGGCAGAGTCAGATTCGGATTGAAAGTTCCACTTTGCAGGGAAACGATGTTCACGTTCGCCGTGGCGGAGGTGAGACCAGTGTTGAGGTTGAGCGAGAGCGGCGAAGAGTCGGATGCGCCGTTGCCACTGACCGTGATGCTCCAGTTTGAAACGTTCACGTATTGACTGAAATCGCCGGCTCCCGGCTCAAGGTCGCCCTGGCTGTCGAGTGTGACGTGAACCGTCATATACGCAGTCGGCCCAAAAGAAGCGTCTGCCGGGACATCAGGGGCGTCGGTGTGAATCACAACCTGGCCCGTGCTGTTCGGAGCGATCGAGGCACCCAATGAAGCCGTTCCGATCTCGGCACTATTCAGCGAGATCGTAATCGGCTCGTTGCCCGTGCTGGGTGCGCTACCCACGTTTTTCACGACAACCGTCCAGTCGAGAGGTTCACCGGCAAGCCAGGGTTGGGTCGCGAGGTTGCGGCCGCTCGTCGGGGTGGCCGACATGACCTGCAACTGAGCCAGACCTTTCGGGGCGACATACAGCGTGTACACCGTTTGATTCGTGGGAGGATTGGTATTCGGAATCGCTGCCTGGATTGTAACTACGGATGTCGATGGGCAGTTGGTCCCGGAGTTGGCGTAGATCGGAAAATCGATGACGTCAGCCGGCTGTGCCGATACCGGGAACGGGTTATCAGAGAAACTGCCGCACGATGGATTGGTCACCGTTAGGCCGGCAGTTCCACCGATATAATTTCCCGTCATCTTCAGGCTGAGATCCGGGTAGCGATTCCCAAATGGCAGCGAAGCCAGAGCCTCGACGGGAACCGTCAACGGATTCGCGGCATCATTCACAAAGATATTCTGCGGCACCAGCTGCGCCGTGTAGTAGTTGACCGGAACACTGGTCATCTTAGTAACGCCATGGTTCGTGGCGCTGAAGGAAATCGTGTCTGGCGTGCTGGGAGATACCGTCGGAGGAGTTGCCGCTGCGACGTTCGTCTGGAACGTTATGCTGGCGCCAGAGGTCGTTTGGGAAGCCGGAATAAAGCTGAGATTCGGGTTCGACGCTGGCGTAATCAGGATGCCAAAGGCTCCGCCCTGCGGCACCTGCTCGGCCAATGCGAGCGATAACGTTCCCGATCCGCCGATGGGCAAGTTCTGCGACGGAGAAAGCGTGTTCGCGCTGAACGTGAAGTCAACGACGTCGAACGGTAAAGTCGCAGTCGGTCCATTAATCGCGCCAGGAACATTGGACGTGACGTCGGCTGTTCCGGTGTAAGACGCAACCGGCAGAGTGAGATTATTTGCCGGCAGATTCACTACGACGGAGTTGCCGGCTGTGGGAGCAGCGCCTGTCCCGGTCAAAGGCGTCGGGCAAGAAGTCGGGATACCGCAACTGGCGGTCACCGTGAGCGTGCCCGTCGGACTACCGTTGCCCTGGTTCATGACCGTCACCTGCAACTGAGTGCTTTCGCCAACTTGCAGCGCATTTGCGCCGGTGTAGGGCGTGGAGTGCCCAGCCCAAACCGCATTCGTGATCACGTAGTTCGCGTTCGCGTTCACGCCATATGTCGCGTTGAATGTGACGTTACCGGCTGGCGTGGCTGTGGCAGGAACTCCTGCGTCGGTGGCATGAACCACAATCGGAAGACTTGCGCCTGTCGCTGCGGTGAAGTCTGCTTTCAAATCCCAGGTAACGTTGCCGGGACCGGTAAGTGTCTGGCTGAGATTCGCCGTAGTTGTGATGCCGGTGGGCAATGCAATCGATAGAGTTACCGGATAAATGCCCCCGGTGACTGCGAGAGTAAGGTTCTGCGAGGGATCGCCGGCAACAAGCGACGGCACAGTCGATTCGACTGGCGTAATCTCCTTCACGATATTTACCGCGATGGTATTGGAGGCGGAGTGAGTTACGCCCACAGCTGTGCCGGTGATTGAAACGGTATTGGAGCCCGAACCTGTAGGTGTACCGGCAATCGTGACGCCGCCTCCGGTCAGTCCGGGTGGAACACTGACGTAGTTCTCAATCAAGGTCAGCGGATAGCTCGAAGGAGCGACACTGATGGCCGTCAATGAGAAGGTACGTCCGACGACACCGGTCTGGGTTCCCGTCGGAAGCGTTGTCAACGCAAAGTCGACGAGAGAAGTGGTGGCTGAGGCGTTGTCGTTGTTCGGATTGCTCTCAACGATCGCTGCATTCGAGTTGACCGTGACAGCGACGGCGATGCCTGTCAAGCTTTGTGGCGGCGTTCCTATTACGGGCGCAGAGATCGTGACGGGCACTGTCGCGTTCTGACCAGCTGAAATTGCGGGCCCGGTCGCGGTTCCGACTTGCGTGCCGTTAATCGTAACGACAACGTTCCATCCGGCGGCGGCGGTGGCATTCCCCATGTTCGTGACGGGAACGTTCACCGAGCTCGTCGATCCCATCTGCAACGCGGACGGGAAGCTCAGCGTACCGATTTGCAGATCAGGCGCTCCGTTGATGGTGACCGGAACCGTAAGATTGACATTTCCTGCCGGCACGCCGGATGAGGCGATGCCTGCGTCGGTGGCGGTAAAGGTCAGATTCTGAGCGCCCAAGGCGGCAGTTGTATCGGCGCTCACGGTGAACGTCAGCGTTCCCGCCTGGCTAAGAGTTTTGCAAGTCGGATTGCCTGATCCGTTCGTCTTGATGCCGCCATTGCTGGCTGTAACCGTTACCCCGGTAGGAGGCGTGTTACAGACGGAAATTGGATAAACCCCGCCACTCACATCCATGCTGATAGTGCCGGAGGGCCCAGATGAAAGCAGCGTCAAGCCTGATGTCACATTGGCGAATGCGATCTCGGCTCCCGTCTGAATGGTGATCGAACTGCTGGCGTTGTGAGTGACTCCGCTACTGGTTCCCGAGATTGTCACGGTGCTGCTTCCAGCCGACATTGGGGCACCGGAAATAAGTCCGCCAACGAGATTATTGGCGTTGCCGCTGGCGGCGAGACCTGCCGGCAGTCCGGAATAATTCACCGTAACCGGGAAGGGATATGGGCTGGGCGCCAGGTTGACACTGGAGATACTAAAAGCACGTCCAGCGATGGCCGCTACCGGTGCCGTCGGAACCGTGGTCAATGCAAAATCGACAATCGATGTCGTCGCCGAGGCGGAGTTGTTATTAGTATTGCTCTCCGAAATCGCTGCGTTGGAATTGACCGTGAACACTGCCGGAAGATTGGTCAGATTCTGCGGCGGCGTGCCCACCGTAGGAATGCCGGTATTCACCGTCACGTTCACACTCTGGCCGGCTGGAACGATGGGTCCCGTCGCAGTGCCGATCTGCGTGCCGTTCACGGTGATGACTATGTTCCAACCCGCACCGGCGGCGGCGTTTCCAGAGTTCGTCACCGGAACTGAAACGCTGCCGGTTGAACCCGCTTGGAGAACGGAGGGGAATGTAATGGTGCCGAACTGAAGATCTGCTAATGCAATCGTTACAGGCACCTGGGTTGTGGTCTGCGCCGGGGGAATGCCGGACGACGAATTTCCGTTGTTGCTGGCGGTAAACGTGATGTTCTGAAGACCGGTGACCGCTCCCGGAGCAGCGGCTACGTTGAAGCTCACCGGTCCGGCGGCGGAGGCGCTGGAGCAAACAGAACCAGTCTGTCCGTTAAGTGTTATGCCCGTTGGGGCGTTGCCGCAAACCTGTACCGGGAAGATGGTACTGGCGACGGTCATGCTGATGACGCCGCTGACTCCGCCCGGCGACACCGTCACAGCGGCCGTCACATTGCTCAAAGTAACAACGTTGTTCTGAAGTATCAGTGGGAAGGTCTGCTGGTTCCTGCCATCGCAACTCTTCTCAGACAGCGAGCAGCCCGGGTTCACGTTGACGAGCAGGGTGAGCTTGGTTCCATTGGCGCCAGCGGGAACTGTCAGGTTTGCGCTGACCATTACGTTCGAACCTTGAACGACCGGCAGCGACAGGTTCTGCGTGACCGACGAAACCACTGTGTTCGACGCATCCAGCAGCGACAAGACCACCGGCATGTTCGTGATCAAATCGGCGTTGCCGATGTTCCCGATCGTTGCCTGTACCGAAACCTGTCCTGGATTGATCGACGAAGGCGTGGAACTGCTCAGCGAAGCATTGCCGAGGCTGGCGGAAGACACAACCAGATCGGGCAAAGCGGTGTTGGTCACCAACGGACCGGGCAGTGCGCCCTGTACCGTTCCGTTGTCGCCGATCATGTTGCTGATCAGCCAGCCGACTCCGGGCGAACGGTGCATGGTGACCGTGAGTTGCTCGTTCGACGACAGCACCGAATTCGGGCTGCCCTTGAACGTATAGTTCAATTGCCAGTTGGCGCGCGTAACGGCGTCGTTACATGTAATCGTGTCCTGCGAGCTGACGATGTTAATGTTCATCGAGTTCAGCGTCTGCAGGGTGGTCTGCATGTTGTTCAGATACGAAGAAATGCCGGGTCCAGTGCTGTCGAAAAATGCGCTGAAAGGACCGTATTGCAGCGACGAGTACGCGCTGGCCAGCGACTGTACCGTCTGCGTCGGGGTGCCATAACTCGGATCGAGGACCAGCAGCTTCAGGTCCATGGGGGTGGATTTATTGTTGCTGTCCGTGAGCGTGAGCCGCACAAAATACGTGCCGGCGTTCAGAGAGCAAGTGGGGATGTCGAACTCCGACTGCGTGGACGACAATCCTTGAATGCCGTTGCAGGCCGCTGTGCTGGGATCAAGCGGCGACCCGAAGCCTTGGGGCTGATACGAGGGCGAGCAAACCACCCAGCTTGTCGATGCGATCGTTTGGCCCTGATTCGCAGTCGAGCCGGAAGCATCGAAGCTGGCAACAGCGCCGAGTTCCACATCACGCTCGAGGGCGTTCACTTTCGGCGTAGGCCCAGGTGCTTCGGCAAGAGCGGCGGCATTGATGTTCTGAATCCAGTCCTGCTGAATCTGAGTCAACGAACTGCTGTAGTTCTGCACCGTTCCGTTCAAAGTCGATTGCGATCCGCTGATCGCCGCCTGCAGGGTGTTGTTGGCGTTCTGAAATGCAGTTGTAATGGCAGTGTTAAATGTGGAATCAGGCGTTCCTGATGGATTGCGTTGCAACAGGGCCTGGTAGGCAGCGTCATAGGCAGCCTGGAATTGCGCCGCCGCCGCTTGCGAAGCAGCCTGGATCGCCGTGTCCTGATTCTGCAGGGCGTTCTGGACTGTGCCGTATTGCTGGTTCAGCGCATTGGCGAAATTGCTGAGATCGATCGGCTTCGGCAGGTTGAGGTTCGCGTTCGTGACTGCCTGAGCAATTACGTCTGCCGATTGTTGAGCGCCGGTGAGAAATCCTCCGAGGCCTGCCGTACCTGCCGCGGTCAATTGTTGCAGGGTTTGCAGGTAGGCGGTTCTAGGATCGCCGGTGGGCGGACCTAAAACTGTGAACACGGCTGCCGAAGCAGCACCGGCCGGATTCGTCAGGGTGATCGTACGCGCACCGGGCGCAGCTGCTGGATCAACAACCAGGTGGATCTGAACTCCAGTAGCGGCTGCACTCTTCAGCGTGACCGCAACGCCGGCTCCGGAAACCGCGACGTTGTTAATCTGGGCCATGTTCTGGCCGGCGATGGTTGTGTCGAACGTCGTTCCGGGCAGAGCCGCGGCAGGACTGATCGAAGCGATGATGGCGGGTTCGGTATCTTCAATGATCTTCTGCAACTGCTGCGGCGAAGCGGGCTGTGGCGGTGAAGGCGGCTTGCCGGGCTGCACGGTGGTGGTCTGACCGGCGGAGCACTGTACGCTTCCGGGAACTGTCTTGTTGGAGTTCGAAATCTGAACCGCGCCGGCAAGACAAACGAAGGTGTCTCCACCGACCGAGGAAGAATCAACGCCGAAGTCGGTACCGATAACGCCGGCTACCGCGGTGGGCGTACGCAGTTCGAAGCTGCCGCCATCGCGCGTGATGTTAGCGACCTGCGCGCGGACGCGGCCATACGCCATTTCGAGGGCCGTCTGCTGCGACTTGGCATCGTGCTTCACGATGCGCAATTCCGCCTGCGAACCAAGCGACAGGATGGACTGGTCGGCGAGCGTGATGCGGGCGCGTCCGCCCTTCTCGGTTTTAACGAGATCGTTCCAAACGAGCGCGTCGCCCTTTTTCGCTTCGGTGGTAACGGCCTGCTTGCCGGAACCGCGAGTGATCTTCGCAGTCGGCAACAAGGCGGTAATGCTTCCCGCCTTGGGAGGAGTATTGGCCGCCCACGTGGGCATCGCCGTCATCAATACGAATGCCGCCAGAACCCAAAGCAGCAGTCCACGCTTGGTCATGTGCTTCCCTGCCTTCTAACAACTCTGAAAAATGTCCAACCCCGGGCCCGAACTAGTTGGGGGAGGACCGTTGCGGCCGGTTAGCCGCGCTTGGCTAGGCTCTCTTGCGAGTGCGTTTGCCAAATATCATCCAACAATCCTTGCCGTACCGCCTGTTACTTCGGTTACTTCGACGTTGCCACGAAAACGCCATCCCAGGCCGGATCGGGCACGGGCTGACTTTCGCGCTTTTCATACACTCGATTGAGGAACGTCAACGACGGCCCATCTTCCGGGTAATGGCCGATCAGATCCTCAAAAAGCTCTGCCGCGGCATTCCAATCCTGCCGGTAGTAGGCCTGCTGCGCTTCGCTCCACCGCGCAATCAGGTCCTGAAAATGCGAGGCCTGGTTGATCCACCCCATCAACTCGTAGATCTTCACCGGCTTGGTTTTGCCCTTGACCTTGATCCGGTCAAGCTCGCGGCAGACAAACTGATCGCGCACCTGCGCATAGGTGTTCTCGCCGATGATGATGGAGGAGTGATACTGCTTGTTCTGACCTTCGAGACGGGAGGCCGTATTGACGCCGTCTCCCATGCAAGTCCAGGCGAAGCGCGTCTTCGATCCCATGTTGCCGACGTTAACGCGATCGGTATTAATGCCGAGGCCGATGGAGATCGTCTTTCGTCCTTCGGCTTCCCACTTGAGGTTCAATTCCGAAAGACGCGTTGTCATGTCGAGCGCGGCAGAACAGGCGCGTGTGGCGTGATCCGCCTGCGGGAACGGCGATCCCCAGAAGGCCATCAGCGCGTCGCCGATGTACTTGTCGAGGGTGCCCCAGCGCTGGAAGACGATATCCGTCATCTCGCCGAGATACTCATTGAGAAACGTAACGAGCTCATCTGGAGTCATGCCTTCCGACAATCGCGTGAAGTCGCGGATGTCGCTGAACATGATGCTGAGTTCTTTCGACTCGCCACCCGGCTTGAAGTAGCGCTTCGGGTCTTTCTCAATCAGGCGAATTACGCCCGGCGAAACGTAACGTTCGAAGGTTTTACGAATCTTTCGCTTCTCGCGCTCTTCGGTCACCATGCGGTAGCTGGTGATCGCGCCATAGTTCAGAATGAGCGTACCGGCGGGAACCACTGCGTACAGCCACATGCCGAAGTGAGCGAAAGCGAAATAGACGATGTACCCGAACAGCGCGAGAGCGACGACCACAGAAAAGGCCGAATACAGCGGCTTCAGGCGCGCAAAAACGAAGCCTAATCCAACCCCGAACGCAACGATGAAGAAGAGATCGATCATCTCTTCGAGTGCGCCACGGCTGAGGAAGCCCCGACCGCGTTCATCGTTGTGGAGGAGGTTGTCGATCACGTTGGCGTGAATCTCGACTCCCATATAGTCGGTCGATTGAAAAGGCGTTGGCCGCACGTCGCCAATCGCCACCGCCGTAGGTCCGAGCAGAACGATTTTGTCCTTGAATGTTTCGGGAGGAACCGTACCGTCCAGCACGTCGCCCATCGAATATTGACGATAGGTCTTGTAGGGGCCGGCGAAGTTGATCAACTCCGCGCCATCAGGCTCAGTGCGCAATTGATATTGACCGAATTCGATTCTCTCCAATCCGTTGGCACCCATGTAACCCGCGATGGATTGCTCTTTGATGTTCTCGTAAACGCGAATCACTTCCAGCGGTAGCGACGGGAACCACTCGCGATCCTGATAACGATAGAGCGTCAAGGTGCGACGATAAGTACCATCGTGGTCCGGCAAGTCGTTGAAGAATCCATAGGACCGCGCCGGCTCAGCGAGGATGCGAATGTTGGATTCGATCGCGTAACCGACTGGACCGTCGTGACCGATTCGCGGATCGTTCCAGGCTTGGCTTAGATCGAAATCCTTCGACGAATGAATCTTCAACATCTGGGGGAACGGATGTCCCCACAGGACGTTGTAATAGTCCTCGGACGCTTTCGGGTCGATCGCTTTGGCGCGCTCCGGGTCGAGGAAGATATGGCCGAGTACGACGTTGCCCGAATTCTTAATGGACTCGGCGAGAATAGCGTCGTTGTCGCTGGTGCGTTGCACTTCACGAATCTTCTCGATGATTGCCGGAGAAGCTGTGCCCGTGATTTCGCTTTCAAGCCTCTGTAAAGCCTCTACCGCAGAATTCTTTTCGGGGGTTGGAAATGCGATATCGAATCCGACCACCCTGGCGCCGCCCGTCTTCAAAATGTCCAGGGTCTTCGCGTAGTAGTTGCGTCCAATTGGAAAAGATCCGACCTTCTGGAGAGTGTTCTCATCGACGCCGATGATGACGATGCGATCATCATGTGGCCGTGCGCCACGTGCGCGGAACCGTGCGTCAAGCGTGCGTTGCTCGACGTTATTGATAAATGAGAATAGAGCCTGCGCGTGAATGCCACCTGTAACTAAATAGCCATATATGCCGATGGAACTCAGCGTCACCAGCGCAATGAGAGTGATCTCCACCCACCTGCGCGGCAGGTTGCCGAGCCGGTCTGCCGCCTCCTGCAGCTTCTTTTGAAATATCCAAAAGACCCGGTTCATCTTCCGCGCTTCCCGAATTTATAGATAAACGTCACACCTTCCACTCGCTCGTCGAAGTTCGTGGAGGTGAAATAGAAGTTGTTGTTGCGCTCGAACGAGAGCACCACCAGGATGTTTTCGTCGTTCTTGACCTTGTAGGAAATCTGCGCGCGATACGATGGGCGACTATAGCCAGACGGGCCGTAAATGGTCGCCGTTGCGTCGCGGAATCCGCCTTCGATGATGAAGTACTTCGGCGGCTCGATGACCAGGCTGACGGTATCGAGCCGGTTGGAATCGAGATCAAACCGCGGATCAGGCGGCGTCAAATCAAGATCGGGACGGCTCGACTGCCGCTCCAGTTCCCAGCGGACCGATGGATTGATATGCCACCCGCCCCAGTCGTACACGCCGCGCAGTCCGGCATAGAAGCGGTTTGTGTTCGACGACTGACCCGGATCGACCTGATCGACCTGGTTGCGGCGCTCATAGCCAATAGTCAGGAAGGTCGTGCTCACCGGAACCGTGAATTCTGCATACGGTCCACGAACATAGCGATCGACACTGCCGGTCGTGCTGATGGCTGCGGTGTACTCGCTGGAGTTGACGATGCGGTCGCGGTACCCCATTTCCAGCACCGCGCGACGGTAGAACGGAAGATCGTGGAAGATGAAGCGGCCTTCCGGTCCCCAAAGCGTAGTCTTGTAGGGCAGTTGCGTTTTCAGGTCGTCGGCGGAATACCGCATGGTGCCATCGACGCTCATCCAGTCAGTGAGGTCATAGCCCGGACGGACGAGAATGTCTTCCAGGTCGGCGATCTGACGGGCGTTCATCGACGCAAAATTCGGTTCGAAGCGCACGAACGATGCGCGCCAGTTGAACTTGTGCAGGCGATACGACGCTTCGATCTGGGCTCCCCAGTCGCCCTGGTAGCCGACGCCAACCTGCGGCTGGCGGGTGTCGCACGGGCCATTCACGATGACGCCACCCACGACGGTTGCGCACGGAGCGTCGCTGGCGCGGGTGTCGAAATCGGTGACCGAGTAGCCGTACTCGCCGTTCACGCGAAGGTTTTTCTTCTGATACTTGAAATCGATCGACCCGATGCGGTTGCTGGCCGGCTCCGGCGTAGTCCCGTACATCACCAGCGGAAGAGTTCCAAGGATGTCATCGCTGGCTGAGAAGTTGAACCCAAGCGTGAAATCACGAGTCGGCGAATAAGCCAGGCGCGATCCGGCAACGCGCGACATATAAGGCCGGCCCGGCAGGTCTTTGTAAACGGAACCCCAGCGGTCGATGAATACGCCACCCGCCATCGACAGCTTCCAGTGCTTGCCAAATAGCCACGAAGTGCTCACGCCCTTGATGTTCTGGTTAAACGTGAGTCGCGAGTAGTTCACCAGCGCATCGCCGAAGATGTATTCGTCGCGCGGTCCGTAAATGCGGAGGTAGCCCTTCTGAATACTGTCTTTTTCCGGATCGATACTGTAGTCGTCGGTCGCCCGGAACATGGTCAGCGTTTGCACGCGGTGCGTGACCATGAAGCGTCGATCCATGAAGTAGTTGAACTCGGCCAGGTTGTTCATTCCGGGATCGAGGAAAGAACGCGTCGGATCGCCGCCGATTTCGGTGTAGCGGCTCATCAGCTTGATTTCGCCCAGTTCCTGGTCCTGTTGATTCCCGGACGGCGTCTCAAAAGTAGTCAGCTGGCCTGACTTCTGCTGGTTCTGCTGCGCCTGTTGTTCCGCGGCAATACCCGTGGGCTGGTCCTGAAGCGGACTCTGCTGCTGCGCCTGGCTGGAATTCTGCGACTGCTGACTGGAACTCGAGTTCGACTGCGCAAGGGAGAGCTGTGTGGCCAATGCCACCAGCAGAGCGATCAATCCTATTGTCCTGGCCATTCTCATCGGACACCTGCACACCCACCACGGAATGAACGCACACCAATTCCATGGCCTGTTTTCTTAGTCTCGTAATCGCGGGGGAGGATATCCAACGGAGGGCGCCTGCATCCTCAAACGCCACCCGTCCGGTAAGTCTTTAGTTGTTACGTAGGAAACCTAGCGGATGGTACAACAAAATAACAGTAAGTCAATGATTTCGTGCGCTTTCCATGGTTAATCTTCCGGGTACTTTAGGCCCTGAATTTAGATAATTTGCGGCAGTATCAAACTTAGTATCTTCCGGGGTCAATACAGTAGATAACTGATAAATGCACCGGGAACGATGTATCAAACCTGAGACATACCACCAGGACCTCGATTCCGCATCCAGGCGCGTCGCATGGGTCGCCTTTGCGCTCTCAGCGCCCAAAATGTTCTTTTGCGCTTGAGCCGTCTACGCCGGTACAGGCGCAAGTAGCTGCCTGAGGCTCGTTCCCTTTAGGAATTTTCCTCATTCTCTCGCGTAACCTTTTGCTTCGCTGCTCAGTTTACTTACATGTAGGCGTCCCGCGGAGAACCTCTTGAGCGCAGTAGAGAACGTCCCGGATGAACGGCTTCTGATCGAAGCGGCGCAGCACGATCCCGCTCGCTTTGCCGAGCTGTACGAGCAGAATTTCGACCGCGTGTACGCGTACATCGCAAGCAGGGTGCACGACCGCGATCAGGCCGAGGAAATGACGGCCGAGGTCTTTCACCAGGCGCTGGCGAATCTATCGCGGTTCGAGTGGCGAGGCTTACCTTTTTCCGCCTGGCTGATCCGGATCGCCGCCAACAAAGTGAACGATCGCTGGAAGTCGGCGTCGCGCGAAACGGAACTTCCGGAGGAACCGCCGGTTCCGGACGTCGGATTGGGCGCCGAGCGTGCCATCGAGGGCCATGCGATGTTGGCCAAGTTGGTGGAAACGCTTCCCGACGACCAGCGGTTCGTGATTGTGCGTCGATTCGTCGACCAGCAGACCATTCGCGAGATCGCAAAGGAATTGGGACGCAGCGAAGGCGCTATCAAACAGCTTCAGTTCCGCGCATTGCAGAGTTTGAAAGAACGAGCAAGGAGCCACTCATGACGAGCCCGATGATGTATGAAGAACTTGATCGCGCCATCGATGTGATGATCGCCGATCCCACCGCAAACCTTTCGAGTATCGATCCGCAATTGGCCGGCTTGATGGCCATCGCCAGCGATCTGCGCCGTTTGCCGAGGCCAGCGTTCAGAGCCGAACTCAGGACCGCCCTGATTGGAAAAGTCTTCCTCGCCGGCACACCGGTAGCTCGCCCGATTTCGTCGCACACCACGGAACAAATGTTGCCGACTTTGTTTGGCGTCGCCACCGGATCCTATCCAATGCAGAGGACCAACTTCCTGGCTTCGGCATTGATTCACACTGCGGCGATTGCATTGATTGCAACCTCGGGACTTTGGCTGGCGAGCCATCAGTCGGCAATTCGTATGCAGAACAACGCAGCCATCGAGATCCTCTCCACCGAGACATTCACTGTGTCCAAGACGATCACAGGCGGCGGAGGCGGAGGCGGCGATCGCGATCACGTTGCTGCATCGAAGGGCCGCCTTCCCAAGCAAGCCATGCAACAGTTCACGCCGCCGATGGTAATCGTCCGCAACGACCATCCGCTGATGCCGATCGCGCCGACGGTAGTCGCACCCCAAATCAACATGGCGACGAATTTGCCCAACCTGGGTGATCCGTTATCGCGTGTTCCTGCGCTTTCTTCGAACGGCACCGGCAGCGGAGGTGGAATCGGCTCTGGCAGCGGTGGCGGAGTTGGCATGGGTGAAGGTGCAGGCGTCGGCGCGGGCATCGGCGGTGGATTCGGAGGCGGAGCCTTTCGCGTCGGCGGAGGCGTTTCCGCTCCCCGAGTTCTCTATGCCCCGGACCCGCAATATTCCGAAGAAGCCCGCAAAGCCAAGTATCAGGGTACGGTGGTGCTGTGGGCGGTGATTGGGGCTGATGGCCGTCCCAAGACTCTGCGGGTGGCACGCTCGCTCGGTCTTGGTCTTGATCAACAGGCACTCGATGCGGTCAAGGATTGGCGTTTTGAACCGGCGATGAAAGATGGGCGCCCGGTCGCCGTGCAGATCAATATCGAAGTCAATTTCCGGCTGTACTGAACCGTAGGTTCGCTGTGCGAGCAGAGGCCGGTCGCACTGACCGGCCTTTCGCCTGTCAAAATCCGAGTTCCCTCAACTTCTCGACCGGTCTCGGAATCACCGCCTTCTTTCCTTTCACCACGATCGGCCGCTGGATCAGTTCAGGATGTGCGACCATCAGTTCAAGCATCTGGTCCTCGCTCAGGTCCTTTCCTGCAACGTATTTTTTGTACGCTTCTTCCTTGGTCCGCATCGCCTCCGCTGGCTTCAATCCCGCTGCCTTGAGCAAGTTCTTCAGTATCTCTGGCGTTAGCGGTTGCTCGAAGTAATTGATGGCTTCGAAGTCCACGCCTTTGCCGGCGAGTTCTTTCTTTACGATGCGGCAGGTGGTGCAGGTTGGCTTCTCGTAAACCGTGATCTTTTCTTTCATTCGATTTGCTTTCTTCTAGAAAATTGTCCGTGATCTGGATACGCTAAGCGCTCTCTGATTCTATGGCAATGTCGGCGCCCGCACCGCTTACCGAACCCCGGTCGATCGTGATCCTTTCCAGCGATGCGGAAGCCTCGACTGCACTCGAAAATGAATTGTCGCCGCTTGCTCAACTGGTCTTCGCGCTCGACGCCGACGCGCTCCATGTGATTCTTGAATCATCGACACCTAACCTCATGCTGGCCGACCTCGACTCGATCTCGTCCGATCGTCGCCAGGCCGAAGCTTTCGTTGCGGCGATCTGCGGACGCTACCCGCAAACACCGGTCATCGCCCTGACGCGCTCACGGTCCGTAGCTCGTGGAGTTCGGTCGCTCGGCATTCGCGCCGCACTGGTCGGCCCAGTCGATCCAGATCGTCTCATCGAAGAAGTCACTTCAGTCCTCGATGGCAAAGCCCCGGAAGTCTTGCTATCAGGCCGGCGATCGCTGGGACACTTAATCGGTGTCAGCGAACCCATGCAGCGGGTTTACGACACCATCTTGCGACTCGCTGACAGCAGTGGCACGGTGCTGATTCGCGGCGAGAGCGGCAGTGGGAAGGAATTGGCGGCTCGCGCCATCGTGTCGCTGGGCCGCCGCGCGACCAAACCTTTCATCAGCCTGAACTGTGCTGCCTTGCCGGAAACGTTGATCGAAACAGAACTCTTCGGGCATGAACGCGGAGCCTACACCGGCGCTGACCGTTCGCGTCCAGGGCACATCGAACTCGCTCACACCGGCACCCTGTTCCTCGACGAGATTGCCACCCTCACGCTTGCTCTGCAGAGCAAGCTGCTGCGCGTGCTTGAAGATCGCGAAGTACGGCGAATCGGCGCAAGTTCAGCGCGTAGCATCGATTTTCGGCTGATCACGGCGACGAACGAAGATTTGGAAGAACTGGTCCGCGTCGGGCGCTTCCGCGAGGATCTCTACTACCGCATCAATGTGGTTCCGCTCGACCTGCCACCCCTGCGCGAACGTGAGGGCGACATTCCCCTGCTCCTCGACCATTACCTGAAACACTTCTGCGCGCAGGAAAACGTCGACGTCAAACAGATTGAGCCGGAAGCGCTTGAGATTCTCGAAGAGTACAACTGGCCGGGAAACGTCCGTGAACTCGAGAACCTCGTGCAGCGACTGGTCCTTCTGGTCACTGGGCCACGCATCGCCCCGAAAAACCTGCCGAAGAATGTTCTCTACACCACCACCGCGCAGCACGAGGCCATGCTGATCCCCGAAGAGGGCTTGGACTTTGAAAAGGAACTTGAACGGATCGAAGGCGCCTACCTCCGCGCCGCGATCCGCCGGACCGATGGCCGTAAGGCCGAAGCCGGCAAGCTGCTGAAGTTAACGCCACGCCAGATGAAATATCTCTGCAAAAAGCACGGACTGTAGTTCTGCCGCCCCTTTGGTTGTGACGACCATCTTTCCCTCACTTCCATTCCTACGATCCACGATAGTTATGTAAGGTTGGTACAAAATTTGCACCACAACAGGTACAAGAAATGTACCAGACAAAAACTGTTCCGCCGCTCATGGATTTTTCTCCGCATGCGATTGCAGAAATAAAGGACTTATCGTTTCCGGCGTCCGAGCGAACTTTGGCAAAGCGGCTGCACTACAGCTGGACAAGTTTGGGGCCGACACTCACTGAAACATCTCCATAGGAGGAGACAAATGGAAAAGAAATCGCTGATCGCCAGCCGGGCCGTCGTAAAGAAAGCCATCATCGCCAGCGCACCGCCGTCCGTCGAGAACCCGGTGACCAAGGTTGCCGCCAAGGCGCCGGCGAAGTTTGCCGCAAAAGCTCCTGCGAAGTTTGCCGCCAAGGCTCCCGCAAAGTTCGCTGCAAAAGCCCCGGCGAAGTTCGCCGCGAAAGCGCCCGCAAAGTTCGCTGCAAAAGCCCCGGCGAAGTTCGCCGCGAAAGCGCCCGCAAAGAAAATCATGGACTAGTTCAGGATACGGGGGAGGGCGGGCTGGCTTCGGCTGGCCCGTTTTCTTTTGTCACCACACGCGTCGTGCGGTCGCGTCCCAAAAACTTTCCCATGCTCTTCCTGCCAACGACTGACGCCGCAGAAAGATCTTCGCCTCGCCCGACATTCCCGGCTTAAGGGCTCCCGGATTGGACACCGCCACAATCACCACGTAGTAGGCGGGCGGCTTCAGTCCTTTATATTTGTTCGATTCAACCAGCCCAGGTGGCAGCTCCGAGGGCGCCGAACCAATTTCTTCGATGCTTCCGTGAACCGGACCCCACATGGAGTTCACAAACAGCGCCACGGCGGAACCCGTATGCATCTCGCGGACTTCGTTTTCTGGCAGATAGAGACGGGCCCGCATCGCACTCGTGTCCTCAATTTCTGCGATCAGCGTTCCAGCGGCGACGTAAGTTCCCTCCAAGTCGCGGACATGAGGCGTGACCACCACCCCCGATATCGGCGACTTTATTTCCAGCTGCCGATCGCGCTGTCGGGCGCTGGCATCCACGATTCTGGCTCGCTGCAGTTCCGTTCTCGAACTGCCCAGGGCGGCGAATTGCAGCTGCGCGCGCGACTGATTAGCCTCGGCCACTTCAAGGTCCGCATTCGCCCGTGCCGATTCCCCTTCGATCTCGGAATTCTTGAGTGACGCCAGCATCGATCCTGCGTTCACCGTCGAGTTTTCATCCACAAAAGTCTTCTCGACGAATCCCGGTGTCGGGGCTCGCAATGTAGCCCGTTGCGCGGGCTCCAGGGCGAACATCGCGCTGGCAGTCTTGCGAAAGACCGGCAGGCACAATACCGCTACCAGCAGCGCCAGCGCTCCGATCCGTGCCGCGGGGCTCGTGAACAGTTTCAACTTCTCGACATTGTGCAGATAAACGGTTTTCATAAATGACAGGAACCGCAGAATTCGCGACTTGAAGATCTTCCACGCTACGAGACCGGCCGGCACAAAGGCCCACTCCGGCGTGAAGCGATGGAATACGTTGTAGGTAAATCGCGAAACGGCAAATAGAAGCGCGTAACTATACGCCCCCGACAGTAACGCATACGGTACAAAGAGCAGCCGCCGTCTCGCCGGAACGTAGTCATAAACCACGGGCAACCCGAAGACATGACGCTTTACCCATCCCGACAGAAATGCCGTCGATCGTTCTTTGAGCTCCGAAACTCCGACAATCTCGGCCAAAGCGTAGTAGCCATCGAGCTTCATCAGTGGGTTGAGATTCACAATCAGAACGATGATGCCGGTGATCATCATCAGCTTGTAGGCCCACTCGTGCGGCAAGGTACCGGGCTCGGTTCCCCACCAGATGATGGTCGCCACTCCGCAGAAGATCATCTCCATCCAGACGCCCGCGATGATCGCGATCAAGCGTTGACGGCGGCCGACTCGCGCCCATAGCTCCGTGATCTCCACGGCAAACGCCGGTGCCAGGTAAATCAGCTGAAATCCCATGTTGTGAACGCTGGCGCCGTAGTGCTTCGACGTAAGCCCATGCGCTGATTCGTGGAAGAACGCCATGAACAGGAAGAGCAGCCAGAATTCGACCAGGTCCCCAAACGTCTTTTCGGTGAAGGTGTAATAGAGCAGCGTGTCGCGGCCGATCTCCGTCCATTGATCGATCCAGATCCATGTCATGAACGCGAACAGGCACAGGGTCAGTACCGTGAACCACGGCGTGTAAATGAACGAGAATCTTCGATTCACCCAGGTCAGAAACCGGTCAGGATCCCATCCCTGAAAAATGATGTGCGACAGGTCGGCGAACTTTCCCTTCCGCTTGATCCGTCTCTGCCGTTCATCTTTCAGCTTCTGGCTGAGAGTTATGTTTCGTTCCTGCGCCGACTCATACCACAGTCCCGTATCCACCGAGGCCAGCGCAAAGTCTCGCACATCGTCATCGGAAATCGACACTCCCGTTTTCTCGCAATACGCCTGCGCCACCTCTTCAAAATTACGTTCGCCATTGAAGCATTCGAAGAGCGTCCACTGCGATTCTTCGATGTAGTACATCGCGCCCTTGCTCGGCACGAACACCACATGGACTGGCAGGCCGTTGTCATCCGTCTCGTGGCGAACGACGAGCTCGGGATTGAACTTGAAGTTCTTGTTGGCGACGACCTGGGTCGGCAGCTCGGGCAGCGCCTGGACCAGCGCCTCGGCGAGATTCATTTTGCGCCCGCCAGCCGGAGATTGGCTGTCATTCCCGGCTTGAGCGAGCCTGTCTTTCCCGTGAGCTCGGCTGTGACGTCAATCGTGCCGCTGGCCGGATCGACAACCGGGCTGATAAGAACAACTTTAGCGCTATGCAGTTCAGGCGCGCCTTCGGCAGGAACAACTTCGATTTGTGAACCCTGACTTACGCTGGCAGCATATTTCGACGGCAGCGTAAACCTCACCCGCAGGGGCGAGGTCGCCGTCACCCAGAACATCTTGTCGCCATTGGCGACCCGCTGTCCCACGCGAGCGTACCGGCGTGCAATCACTCCATCAAAAGGCGCGATGATGCGCGTTTTTTCCAGTTCCAGGTCGAGCGACTTTGCCACGTCCACCGACCGTGCATAGTTCTTCTGCTCGCGATCGAACTCAAACTGCGTAGCCGTAAGTTTGAAGCGATCGTGATCGAGCTGCTCCTTGGTGATCAGGTCCGCCTTCCACATTTTCTCGCTGCGATCGAGATCCACCTGCGCCATCTTTACCGTGGCTTCCCAGTTCTTCAGATCCGCCAGAATACTTTCTGCCTGAGCTCTGGCCGCATCGCGGTCGGCCGTGAGCTGCCGGTCGTCGAGTCGCCCGAGTAGTTGTCCTTTGCGAACCGAAGTTCCGGTATCGACGAGGACCTCCGTTACGACTCCATCGCGTTGCGCAGCGAGATCAAGTTGGTTCTCCACCACGATCGGGCCGGATGCCACAAAATCCTCGGCTGGCGGCGCAGAAGTAGGAACCATCGCAGGCTTCGCGACGGCGGGCTGCGTAGCAGCGGCGACAGACTGCGGCGCGTCCGCGGAACATCCCGCCAGCGCAATCAGCGCCGGCACCATCACTGACCAGGCCCACCTTTGCGTCACGCCGTCCTCCTCAGAACCCAAACCATGACCACAGCTTGCCCCAGATCCACATGCCTGTGCGGCGGAAAATAACGTATCCCGCCGGATGCCACCCCGCCATCACTTTGCTCCTCCCTTGCATACCGGCGTGCACGCGGCCATCCGGATTCGGGAGTTCCACGCGCGCGAAAAAAATCCGTTGATCTTCTCGCGCATCGCCCTTCGGACTCACCACCGCTACATTCCCGCGAAACGTGCTCGTCGGATAGCTATCGAGTTTCACTCCCGCCGGCATTCCCGATCTCAGCAGTTCCACATCCTGTTCGTCGACCGCGACATCCACCGTCGCCTTCGACGTGTCGATGACCTCGGCAAACTTCTCTCCGGCTTCGAGCTTGCGTCCCGTGAAATTCTCGACAAACGGGGTCGTTACAACTCCATCGATCGGCGACTTCAACTTCGCGCGCTCCACCCTGTCCTGCGCGCGCTGCAGTTCCGCCGACCAGTACGCCACCTGTGAACGCTGAATCCCGGCGGTCGTGCCGTCGTTGATCGCCAAAGCGTGGTTCATTTCTGAAACCGAATTGCGATACTTCGCCTCGGCTTCCGCCAACGCCCTCCGAAAATCGAAGTCGTCCATCTCGGCGATCACGTCCCCGCGGTGCACCGTCTCGCCCTCATGGACCAGCACCCGCCGGATGACGCCGTCGAACTCCGGCTGGATCTGCGCCGTGCGCATCGGCGCTACCGTTGCATCGCCCGCCACGCGCAAGGGGATCGGCGCGAATATCAGGAACAGCGCGATTGCCGCAGCCACGATTGCAATCGACGCCCGCCGCCGTTTCTCCATCCCCATAAAGCGGCGCTTGCGTTCGAGGATCGGTTCCAGAACATTGATGAACGGCACTTCCTGATACAGCTGGGCGTTCCTCAACGCTACGGTCGCCTGACCTGCGAGAATCTTGATCAGCTCAAAATGCGCGGCATTAAAGGCGTCCGGAGTTGCTGCCTCGAACGCAATTAGCCCAAGCCTCCCCTGGTCATCTGCCAATGGACGCGCATAGAACGACTGCATTCCCGTCGCCTTGAAGTACTCCCGGAATTGCGCCTTATTTTCTTCCGGTACACCGTCGATGTCGTCATTCTTTCGCACCACAAACATCTCGTCGCGCATGAACGAGAGCCATTCCATCAGGTCACGCAGGCGTGTCACCGATGGATCGCCGTAGTTCACCTGCCGCATCCCGGAAACAGCCTTCAGGCTGAGTCGACCTGTCTGCTCCAGGGCAATCGCGCTGCGTTCGAAAGGGATCACCGACTGCGGCGCGTTTACCACCGTCTGCAGCACTCGATCGAGGTTTAACGTCGACGTTATCTCGCTGCTGACTTCCACCAGCGTCTCGAGCACCTGCGCCTTGCGTTCGGCCTGCAGCAGCGCCGCGTTGTGTAATGCTCCCGAAGCCGTCTCGCAGATAGTCGTCAGCAGGAACAGTTCGTCGTCGTCGAAGCGAATTCCGTCCATGCGGTTGATCGCCTCGACCACTCCCACGCAAGCTTCGCCATCGAGCAGCGGCGCGGCCATCAGCGAAAAAATCGCACCCTCTCCGACTTCACGGTTGCGATGCCCAAGCCGCTCGTCGTCGGGTTCGTTGATCAGAATTGCCTCGCCGCTCTCCGAAACCCCAAACGCAACGCCTTCACCAAGTCGCTGGGTCGATTCCAATTCCACCGTCGGGTCATTACCATCGCGAGTGGTAAGAAGAAGGGTCTCTTTCGATTCGACCATCCACAAGTTCACCGACTGCACGCCCAGCAACTCGCGGAATTTCGACGCAATCAACGGCAGCAGGTCTTCGATTTCGATGGTCGCATTGAAGGTTTTTTCCAGATCGTAGAACTGTGTAATTCGCGAGATCGATTGCAGCTGCGAGTTCCGTTCGCGTTCATAGAGTTGCGCTGCATTCAGTCCTTCCGCGCCCAACTTGGCCATGGGGGTAAGTGACTCAATAAAAGCCGCGGTCAATGGCTCATCAAACGTAACAATCTCGACGGCCCCGACCAGGTTCTCGCCAATCGTCAACGGCAGGTACACCAGCGAGGCCACCGTCCTCCGCAGATCGAGATGCGCATACATCTCGCGTGCCAGTTGCACGCCTTCGTAAACGTGGGGATCAGCGGGTTCAAGCAACGCTCGCAGCAATGGCGAATCGTTAACCAGCTTGGTCTCGACTCGCACCTCGCCAGCGCTCGCTTTTGGAACAAAGAGGAAGTCGTCTTCGCGCGGCTCCAGGACGTAAACCGTTGCGGCGCTATCTGGAATTAATATCGTGATACGACTTGAGATCAGGCGGGCGCGCGGAATAACCTCGCGCTCACTGAGGAGTTCCTTTGCGAACTCCGACAGATCGATGCCTCTTGCCGGTCCCTCGCCGCCCATTTGCCCCGTTAACCCTCAGAACCCAAAACCCGGTGTGGATGGAGATGCTTGCAATCTGAAATGATTTTGGCTACTTTGGGCGGGACTGTATCACTGCGATATTTGAGTGTCAACGCGCGCAGAGGCTCATTGCAACGTGGGGAGACGCGGTGGATCTTTCGGTTCTGAGGCAATCGGACGTTCAAATCCTTCGTCTTCGAGGCCGGCTCACCCTCGGGCAGCCCGTTGACGCGTTCCGTCTGGCTCTCGAACAGGGTTTGGAGAACGGCGACATCCGATTCCTCGTAAACCTCGCTGAAGTTCCTATGGTCGATTCCAGCGGTATCGGCGTACTGGTGCGCTGCCACACCAGCGCCCGGCAGCGTGGAGGCAGTATCAAACTTGTGCAGCCGCAAAACTACACGGTTAAGACACTGAAAATGGTCGGACTGCTCGACCTTTTCGAGGTTTACGAATCGGAAGAAGATGCGGTCGCTTCTTTCGCGGGCTAATTCGCCCGAATCCAATCCGCGGGCGGTCGGCATTCGTATCCATTAAGTAGACCGTGAAACTTTTCTCCCGGTCTGGAGTCTGAACCTTTAGGTGTAGTTATGTTGATCAAAAAGCCGGCCGATATTGCGTCTTCGGAAATCACTCCCAAACCCATCTATATGAATCGCCGCGCCTTTATGGCTGGGGCAGTTGCCGCCGGAGTCGCCGCGATCGGAGCGGCGCATTTCGCTGGAGGGAGCAGCGCGATCGAAACCGTCGAAGCGGCTACTTTGAATGTCTCGAGGAAGAGCCAGTTCAGCACAACCGAGAAGCCCACGCCCAAGAATGACATTGAGAATTACAACAATTACTACGAATTCAGTACCGACAAGTACGAACCTGCCAAACTCGCGCAATCTCTTCAAACCCGGCCCTGGACCGTGGAAGTTGGCGGGCTGGTCAAGAACAAACAGAAGTTCGACATCGATACCCTGCTGACGAAGTTTCCTCAGGAAGAACGCATTTACCGTCACCGCTGCGTCGAGGGATGGTCAATGGTGATCCCGTGGGTCGGCTTTTCGCTCGCTGACTTTATCAAGCAGGTTGAGCCCCTCGGTAAGGCGCAATTCGTAAAGTTCACCACCAAGTACGACCCTCGCCAGATGCCCGGCCAGCGTTATGGAGTGCTCGATTGGCCTTACGTGGAAGGGTTGCGGATGGATGAAGCTATGAATCCGCTCGCAATTCTTGCCACCGGTCTATACGGCGAGGAACTTCCCAAACAGGATGGCGCGCCGATTCGCCTCGTCGTTCCGTGGAAGTACGGGTTCAAGAGCATTAAATCGATCGTTAAGATCGAATTCATCGAGAAACAACCCACCACCACCTGGGCCGCGGCGGCTCCAAATGAGTACGGCTTCTATTCGAACGTAAATCCGAATGTCGATCATCCCCGCTGGAGCCAGAAGAAAGAACGGCGCATCGGCGAATTCTTCAAGCGTGACACGCTCATGTTCAACGGCTATGGCGACCAGGTCGCCAGCCTCTACTCCGGAATGGATCTCAAGAAGTACTTCTAGCGAGCAACGTTGACTCTCCGAAACTGGCAAATCCGCGCGCTGAAAATTCTCGCCTTCGTTGCCTGCCTGGGACCCCTTCTGAACCTCGTTTGGAAAGCCGTCCACATTCTGCCCTGGACTAGCGACATCCCCTTCATCGCCGCCGGAGCCGACCGCTGGAATCTGGGAGCCAACCCGATCGAGGTCATCACCCGCGCGACCGGCAAAGCAACCCTCATTTTTCTGCTCGTAACGCTATCGGTATCCCCTGCCCGCCAGCTTCTGAAGCAGCCGTGGCTCATTCGCTTCCGGCGCATGTTCGGCCTGCTCGCATTCTTCTATGGCATGCTGCACTTCCTCACCTACATCTGGCTCGACAAATTTTTTGACCTGCACGACATGCTGGCCGACATCGAGAAGAGGAAGTTCATCACCGTGGGCTTCACCGCCTTCGTGCTGATGATTCCTCTCGCCATTACCTCCACCAGCGGCTGGATTCGTCGCCTGGGAGGCAAACGCTGGCACCGGCTGCACCAGTTGATCTACGTCAGCGCTGTGCTCGCGATTTTTCACTTCTTGTGGCTGGTGAAGTTCGATATCCGTCGCCCGGTGAAATATGGAGCGGTGCTTGCTTTGTTGTTGGGATATCGCATTGCGATATGGGCCATGGAACGGGCTCGTGAAGCCCGCGAGCGGCACGCTATCGCGAATTCGAGAACAGTTCCGCAAGGCTGAAGGCAGCAGCCGTTGCTGCCATTAGGACCTGCACTCCCACCAGCGCGTGGAACACCCCGAATCCCGCATCTTTGTCGCGGTCGTTCTCTCCGCGTACCTGTCGAAGATGTCGGGCCCGATCTCTGTCTTCGTCGTAGGCGCCCTTCCAGTACCGCACTACATCCCTCGCGCTGCTGCTTTTTCTTTGGATGCCCTTGGCGGGGTCTTGCCGCTCTTTAAATAAAACGTTCCGCCCCTGATACTGACGTTTTTCTCCGAAGATTGTTAGCCTTCAGCAGTAACGTCGTTGCCCTTGGGAAGTTGTGTGATCAGATTAAATTTGACCTTCCGCACCCCTCCGCAGTCCGGTCGTGAATGCCCACGATGTGGCAGTTCAAGTATCCGCAAATCCTCTCTTCGCGGCTTCTTCGAACCCATCCTCCTGCCGCTGCTCGTCCCGCTCCGTTGCCGGCGATGTTACGAACGATTCTGGAGCCCGCGTTTCCTCGAAATCTCGAAAACCTAGTCCTGTGGCGAGTTTTCAAAACTGCCGGTTACCGCGGTAATTTGCCGAATTACCGTCGGGGGTAGAAGCTACACTCATGGCAATCATTTGGAATGACGAACGGCTGACGCCGGAACGGATGTTGGGGATTCTCAAGAAAGAACGCGAGCATTGGCTCGAAACCGCCGCAGCCTTCGAACGCCTGAAGACCTATCTCAACGGTACCTTCGCCCTGCAGGACGCGGAACAGCGCGCCCGCAATTGCCGCACTCGCGCCGAGGCGCTCGATCGACTCATCAAAACCATCGAAGAACAGGTTAAGACCGAAAAACTTGTTCCGAAGCCGCCCACTGGCTTCACGCAAATGATGATTCAGTAAATCGCGATCGCTGGACCAATACTAAAAACACAGCTTCACCGGAGAGCGGGCTACTTTCAGTTCGCTCTCCCCAACTCCTATCGACACCCCACCTCTTAATTGCCGGCGCCTTCGGTAGGAACCAACGCCTTCCATTCAAATGCGTCGTGATTCGGAGCAACCCGGTGATTCAATTACCCGCCGCTTTTCTTCTGAGTTCGCTGGTAATGGCGTCATGGCATTCATCCATCCTCCGCCGCGCTTCGACGATATCCACATCGATCTCGCCGGCCATACGCACACCTTTCCCAAAATCGCGATCGCGATTGCCTTCCAGCGCCAGGATCTTCTCGTGCTGATAAGCAATCAGGGACTGTTGTGCCGCGGCAAAATCGCCTAGCAATTCTTTATGTCTCTTGTGATCCACGTTTTCCGCTTCGACTTTGGCAAGCGTCTGTTTCTCCGAGGTGCACTTTTCCGTTAAATGCCTGATTGTTTCCTGATCGCGCTCCATCTGCTCTTCCGCGATCTTCAATCGAAACGTCGGATCGCCGAAAGTTTCCAGCCGGGATTCCAGTTCCCTCAGCCCGTCATGTTTTGCTGGAGCGAATATTGCATCCAGTCCCCTCAAGCTAACGTCAACGTTATGCTCGGAATCAAGAGGCTTGTTGCTGGAAAAATCCTTGCCCGCTTCGTAGCCACGCTCTGCGACCTGACTCTCAAGAACTAGAAACAATCGCTCCAGGTCCCCGGAACTGAGAACGAAATATCCATTCTCAAACATCGAAAGCGCCGTCCGGCTTATTCCGGCCAGATCGGCCACCTCCTGTTGCTTCCTGCGCAATCTTTTTCGGATTCGGGCGCAGGCGCGCCCATTATCCGCACTTTCCCCGAGACGTGAATGGGACTCGAGACTATCCGCTTCTCTGCCGCCCGCCCGATCCGAGATAAGCCTTTCGATCTTGGCGACAATCTCTTCGTTCAGACCTCTGCCACTTCTTTCCCAACGGCTCAGCGCAGACTGGGTGATGCCCAACCGGCCCGACATCTCAGCTTGTGAGATTCCCAACTGTCCACGTGCTCCTCGCAGCAAGTCCCACACCGGACGATGCATCAGTTCGCCTCCCGATCATGCAGGACTGACATTACTTACATAACCGTCAGGCGAAATTGTAAACAATATTCTCGCGATATATTTCAGTGTTTATGGTTGACTAACGATATTCGCATGTCCGTCAGTCATAAATTGCAATGGATCATACTTCACTCAGGCCGTCCCTCGATCGCCCAGCCGTATGGAGTCATTCCCTCCAACGTTGAGATCTTCCTGGAGGAACTGGCGGCCTTTCCCGCAGGCGGCTCGAACTCACAGACAAGATCGGGATGCTGATCCCCGTTTACATCGCGTTCCGCGCACCTCGGCCTGTTGCCGCCCTTGGCGTCCGCTGTCTCGGCGACCGGCAGTCCGCCGAAATGCAAGGTGTCTCGCTCTATGTCCTTCGTCGCATCGAAAGTCTTCGTGCTCAAGATCGCTAACGACACCCTTTTCGCATTCGCAGATTGCTCCTGCTTCTCCGACAACAACTTCACCTCCACCGGAAACGGCGTCGCATCGATAAAGTTAGCCGACCCGCCGCTCTTCACGTCGAAATGCCAGCGGCTGACAGCACCGCCCTGCATCGAACTCAGGTGCGTACTAGGAATGTTGATACTGCTGATGTTGACGACCGCGCCTGGCGCTCCAGTCAGCTGAAACGTCAGATCCTGGGCCTTAATTGGCGGGGTCCGGCGAGTCTTCTCACGCAAGTCGATCGGAACTCGAAAACTCTGCCGCATGCCGCGCGAACTCGCCGGAATACTCTTCAGCAGCCTGTCTCCAAGCAACACCTTCAGCTCGCCTTTGCTGGTCATGAAGGTCACGTCAAAATCGAGCATCACCAGGTTCATTGGCAGGCTCACACCTGTATGCGCCCCGGCTCCGCTCCCATTTCCAGTGGACAAGGCAAGCGCCCCTACCGTGCCAAGTACGATGTTCTGCCAAGGATTAACCACGTCCGCGCGCGCGATCAACGGCTGGCGATCGTAGAACTCGATCTCCACAATCAACTGCCCGAGACTGTTCAGGGAATCACGGCCGATATGGGCAGACGAGACGAGGTTGCCGAGAACCATCGATCCCGGTCCAACGACAATGGGTCCGGGGCTCAGTATGAATCTCCTGCCGCCATTGCCAATACCCACCGTGCTTTGCGAGGTGAACTCATCGCTGAACGAATACGCTACCTGCCCGGAATCGTTGAGCGATACGGCTGTAAAGTTCGACGAACCTGTGGCGTTCCCGTCCGTGATCTTGGTGATTGCCGTACTCCCTCCGCTGGGGTCGAGACGCCAGACGCCACCCAATCCGCCCCACTGGTGACCATCGAACGCAAGCGAACCGTTGGCATTCAAATCCAGGTCGTCGAATCCTGCGAATGGCCCGGTGGTGTCGATGAGCTGCGTCGTTGTGCCGTCCTCGGCAACCGTGAAAATCGCGCCCGACATATCACTCTTCATTGCACTGAACGCAACCGTGTTGTGGATATTGATCGAGGGAAAGTCGAAAAGAGCTGCGTAGGGAGTGTTTTTCGCAGCAGTGTCGGCGATGATCTTCGTAATGCCTGTCAATGGTCCATTGGTCAGGATCACACTGCTTCCATCAGGCCGCGTTGCAAGTGTTACGGCCTTCCCCTGCTGATTGAGCTGGTATGCACCGAAACTTTCGTACGTCCCATCGGCCCCCGCGGTCAGCAGCGTGAGCATCGGATTGCCTCCGCCAAGCAGCAGGACCTGTGCATACCCATCCGATACTTTCTGCAGCGCCGAAAACAGCACCAGGTTATTGCCGTTGATCGAGCAATCGCCGAACGACTCGTATGGATCCACACCGGTATCGGCGATCGTATTAATACCGCCAAGATCTTGCCGGGTAAACATGCCCTGCACACCCCCGGTCAGCGTAGCTTCATAGCCAACTCTGCCGTCGTTGTTCTGACATGGGAACTGCGTCAGGCTCATGTAGGGGAACTGCGGCTGAGCATCGGCGATTGGCGTGAACTTGTAATACGCTCTTTGGGCAAGAGCCTCCGGTTCAGATATTCCCAGCAACGCAACAAATACCGCGGCGAAAATCACGCGGCGGGTCCTGGACTGAAAAAGAAACGCCATTTCCATGATCGACCTCTTGGAAAGATCTAAGTATCGTTTTTATCGGATGGATATCCGGGTCTTGCGCGGGCCGGTAAACACACGGGAAGGGAGCGCCAATAATAGCTCCGAAGGCGGGATTGTCAAGCAACAAACCTAGCGCCGATAGCGGCTTTCGCGATTACGTTCGGCCGGAATCAGGTTGATTGGAAACCTTCAGCAAATGATCTGAAAACTTGGTGGACGTGACTGGGATCGAACCAGCGACCTCATCGTTGCGAACGATGACGTTAGCCAAAGCCAATCTATTGAATCGTAACCACTTCACTTTGATTTCGCCCGTCTTTTGAGCCTGTTTTCTGTGACAACAATGTGACAACGCCTGCGAACTGTGACAACTGCCGCAGGGCCTTGCGTTGTGCTTCCGGTACCACCTGCGCGTAAATATCCATCGTCGTGCTGATGCGAGAGTGTCTCATCTGCGCCTGCACTGACTTTGGATCCGCGCCCGCTTGTACCATCCACGTTGCATGAGACGTGCGCAGGCATCTCCAGTTCACAAACGACAAACCCAACACTCTGGCCGTCGGCTTGATGTGACGACGAAGGATGTTTTCGTCGCTCATCGGCCGCCCTTTCCAAACCGATTGGAACACCAGATCATCGGGACTATTCAACCGTACTGCTTTCACTTTCCGTATAGCCCGCCCTGCGCGATACTCAACACTCAGCGTCTTGAGTCGTTGCAGACGGGTTATCACGTGAGGCTCGACTCCGATCGTCGCAGCACTCGCTTGGCTCTTGGGGTGTGCCCAATCGCCGCGGCAGTACCGTTCCTCGATAGAGATCGATTCGGCTTCTTCGTGAATGCACCGCCACTTCAGTCCGATCACTTCGCTAACTCGAAGGCCGGTCCACACTGCAACATAGATCATCGTGGCATAGGGTTCGGCAATCGAACTCAGCAATAATTCGAACTGTTGGGGTGTCAACACGGGCTTCTGTTTACGACCGCTCTTGTCGGGCGGAAGTTGCAATCCGTCCAGTTCGTTCCTAACCAGAAACCCATACCGCACGGCTGAACGCAGAACGCTCGACAGTGCATCGCGACCCTTAACTCGTGTCGGGTGCTCAATTCCTTTTGCGACCATCCCCGAGAAGTACGACTGCAATTCAAGGGCTTTCAGGTCACGCAGGCACATTCCACCAAACACGGGCTTGAGGTGTTTTTCGAGAATTCCCTGATAGCAATCCTGTGTCGTTTTTGCGAGCAACGGAATCACGGTTGGGATGTAACTCGCTTCCACGTACTGGTTAAAGGTGACGGCCCCACCAGCGGTGATGAGCCCCTGATTCATGGGCCGAAGTATCTCGTCCGCTATTTTCTTCGCTTCGCGAAGCAGTTTCGTGGCGGGACAGAGTTTGATGCGTTTCAGTTTCCGGACAAACTGCCCGTTTTCGAGCGCGTCTTGCCGGATCCGTATGTACCACCAGGCCCCCACCTTCCTTGGTTCGGGAGACTGGTATCGTCTTTGGGTCATCCGCAGAAAGTCCCCTTTCAGCAGATAGCCCGCGTTCGCCGAGAGTACGTTACCACCCACATCGGCGGACGTGCCAGACAATCTCGTATAGCCTGATTCAGTTCCCATTTTGACGATTTCTTTCGGTGACCGCTCACCCTGCCGGCAAAAAAGTGCGAGGTCCGCAGTCGGAGTCACGGACCTCGCCTAGTTGGAGGGTGAAACGTTTTTACTGAACTGTTATGGCGTTGGGTTCGATCATAGGGTCGTGATGGTGACCACGCCAAGATTCCCCACTGAATACTGCAACTACACCGTCGTTCTCGCGCAGACGATCGAACGCTCGCTCGCCAAGTGCTCTTTTCAAACCTTCGCGGTCAAGGTTTGTAATCACAACAATCGGCTTCATGTTTCGGTATCGGATGTCCACGAGATCATTTAACTGCGTGATTTCGGCCTCTGTCCCGAAGGATGCGCCCACTTCGTCGATTACCAGCAGATCGACATCAGCGAGACATTGCAGTGCGGCCGTCTCGGAGTGCTGCGAATCCTTGCGCCAGGTATCGCGAATCGAACGAATTAAACCGCTGACGGTCGTATATCGGACGCAGAACCCATCCTTGGCAAGCTGCATTAGCATCGCGCACGCTAAGTGCGTCTTCCCTGTCCCCACGGTTCCGATCGCAACCAGACAACGGCCGTATTCAAGATTTTTGCCGAAGTCGTTCGTGTAGTTTGTCACTGTCGCGAGCGCTTTCTTTTGATTCGCGGTCTTTGCCTCGAAATCGGAAAACGTCTTGTTCGAATAACGCGCGGGGATGTGGGCGTCTTCGATTCTTTTGCGCTCTGCGGTTGCTTGCTTGCGTTCCTCGCGCTCCCGCGATTGCTTTTCAATCTCCGCCTCTCGTTCCTCGCCACATTTTGGGCAGCCCATCCAGAATGTCGGCACACGAGGATTGTTACTCCTAAACCCTTCCCGAGTGTATGCACCATGCTTCGCGCAGGTTTGCGGCACAGCATCTGTGACGAGTTGCGATTCGCTCATAACCGATACTCCCCGTTCTGTTCCAGGAGACCAGCAGTGTGATCAAGCGAACTCAACTCGGGTGCCGACTTATCGGAACCCTCGACGGAAGCACGAGTGAACCACGAGACGCAAAACCGAGCTATGCCAGCACGGGTCTTCCGCCGCTTGGGGTTCGCTTTCAACCATGCCTGCGCCTTCAGGAGTTCAGATTCGATGTTTACCGTGGAAAACTGCTTGCTCCATTCGGTAATTTCTTTCGCGGAAGGGGTGAATTCGGAACCATCTGACAGAATGAGCGGTATTACTGAGACCGGCGCATCAGCGCTGGGCGAAGAAGTGCTTTTGTTCTTCTCCTTTTCAGGTTCCTTCTCCTGCTCCTGATTCGGCATAGTCTTCGCGAAGGCTTCAGGTAAGCCTTTCGGAAAGGCTTTAGTGAACTCTTCCGACATGTCCTCCGTGAACGCTTTAGCCCTTTTGATTACAACTGTTTTTAGTTCACATTCTGGAAGCAGGTCGAACGATGCTGCCCACGCTTTTACTACGTTCGGTGATTCTGGCCGGTTGTAACGGATGAAATTCGGCAAAGCGATGAGACAGGCATTTGAGTCACCTTCCGCCATAGCCTTCGCGCAGACTTCCCGAAAGCCTTCCGCGAAGCGTTCGTGACTCCATCCCATTTCCGCCGCCAAGCCCGCCGCTGTCCCCCGCATCGCGCCAAGCGCCGTCATGTATGGGTGCGTTAACAGGAAGAGGAAAATCAACTTTGCGTCGTCGCTTAGGGCGCGAAACTTGGAATCATTCCATAGCCGTGAATCAATCTTTCGAAACCGCGCCATTACCGTACCTCGTTCAAGCGGTCGCTACGACGTTTATCTTCAAGCCTCCGCTGAAGCGCGAGTTCATGCAGCGAGCAATCAAATCTATTCTGCCTCTGGTCTTTGGTCGGCGCTTTTGCTTTTTGTGGCAAAAGACGGACTTTCGTTGCCAGAATTCCGCATCTCGACTCTGTGGTCATCTTCAACAGCCTCCCGATCCGGTCTTGTGAATTGTCAGCCGGATTTTTCTTTTTCGTCCGAGCACAAAAAAACCGAGCCATTGGGGCTCGGGTGCCATGTTTTGTGGTCTTCCGCTAATTCCCTTCCGCCGACCGCTATCGCTCGCCGCTCAACCTCGCGGCAACGGGTCTAGCATCTCTCAGTGTTCGAATTAGTCGATTACGAACCTCGATTTCCGAAAATGCCTCCCTTAGCATGTCACGCAGAGACTCCTCACGCCCACGCATATAGGCCGCCATAAGATGAGTCCTTTTCTGGTGCGATGGATTTGTTTGCATTCGAATGTTACCTCCAAAACGGTAGATGGTTGAAAGGTTGCAGTGGTGCCATGCGATCGGAAACAGTTGTGCTGTGAGGTCCGTTTATTGATGCGCGGATGACGCTCGCGAAAGGCGCCGCATTGCGCGGGAGAAAAGACGTGAACCCTTAGCGGTTCAAGCTACACGGCTCAGAAATTCATCTCTCATTTGTATATACAAAGACGAATGGCCTTTGGGGACACTTTGCCAAAAAAATATTTCTTGTCGCCATCATCGCCGTGCGTTCTCTACTACCCTTTCCGTCTCCACCGGTCTTCATCTTGGAAGTCGTATCGCGGTACTGGGGTTGACCGATGAGGAAGTTCCTGCGCCTGAGATTCGTACCATCCGTCCTCATCCCAAATACGATCCCGAAGCGCGCGTCGCAACTCGAAGGGGATGCCATGCCTACCAAGTCGCCTCCACGCTGCTGCCCGCCTTCGCCGTTCTGTATCGCTCACGCCTGATAGATACTGTGCCCGCGTAAGCCCCAAAGCGCGAGCGCATATCACAGCTCTTTCGTCTTGGTCCCGAACGACGCTAAGGGTCTGACTCGCAGCTTCTAAGTCCTTTGGTGTTACCCTTGCGTCAGCCTCTCTGCGCTCAGTCCAATATTTAGCCGATTCTCGATCTTCGCGCGTTAGGGCGGTGTCAGAAAAAATCTGCCATCGGATAAGCCGCCCTTCATCGCTAAACGGATCTAGCCATTCTTCACTTAGCCGCTCTACACTTTTCCGCAGATACAGAAGTGGCGCAGTCGAGTCTTTCCATTTTCCTTTATGGACGGCCTCAACGAGTACTTCCAGCGCAACGGCGTCAACGTTTAACTCTTGCGCCAAGTCGAACCACTCCTGTCCGTGACCTTCTAAGGGGAGTGCCAAGAACGGTTCTAGACGCAGGCGCAGGGCTTCGTTCTTCGCCTCATTGCGTATGCGCTTGATACGTCTCTTTTCTTGTGGGCAGGAACTACACGAACTACAGACGTAGTTGGCTCCTACGGTGATTGGCGTCCACGTCTCGATACTACGCCCGCAGCCACAGCGTAAGACATGCGGTTCCAGATGCTTCTCAATATCTGAATGAGTTGAATGCGGCCCAAGCGACATGTCGCTCCCCTTTCGACACAATTCCCGTTTGTCTGAGTGTCGCAGAAGGCGAGGCCGGGAGGTGCCCCGCCTTGTTGCCTCCGGGAGCTACCCAGAAGGCTATCCGCACACGGCCATACCAGTGTTCCTCTTAATAGCTAACCACATCTTTACCGAGGAGCACAGTAGGCTGCGTTACCGTTAAAAAGTGGAAATAAATTTGTGGAAATTCGGGACAGAAAGAGAGCCGCGGGTTGCCCCGCGGCTCTCTCCAAGAACCCAAGATAGAAAAGTCGAGTCTCCCTAGGCGGGCGCAGCGTACGTTTCCAGCCATGCCGCGAATTGGCTTTCTTCCCACTGTCCTTCCACGACGTAGTCGAGCATGTGCTCGGCTAGACGATGGAAAACCACCCTCTTCTTCGTCGCAAAGGGACAATAGCTGTGATTCGGTTTCCCGTAGCTGAATCCGCGAGGACACTTGCCGGTTGTTTCGACCATCATTGTTAGGTAGGGGTGCTTTATCGCCGCTTGATAGAAGCTTCCACCGATCGTCAATTCGTACTTTTCGCGCAACTGCTCGCGGCGTCCCTCGGCGACAGCTTCTGTGAGTTGTGAGTGTGGCAACGTTACTGAAAAAGTGACAAGATTCTTGGTAGCCATCTCGAAACACTCCTTTCGTTTTGGTCAGAGCCGCGTCGAAGTTTGCATCTTCGGCGTGGCTCGTTTTTAGTTCGCTGTGAGTGTATCGAAATGCTGTCAAATGTCAAGCTAAATATATGAAAACAAAAGACATATCACTATCATATCACTAACGCGATAAACCCTCTAACGGCGTTGGAACACATGCAGACGCGCATGCCAGCGCCTAAGTTTGTTACCGCAGCCCATGCGGCCTGCCGCAAATTCACACTGCTTTGAGCGGTATGCCCAATGTCACTGAGCCGAAATTCAGTATCTCTTGTGAGAGACAACCAAGCGCCACTGAATCCGTCCTATTCCGGGATTGTGTTGGTGATGGTTCTGTGGTGGCAGTTGATGTCCTGTAGCAATTGCGATTTCGTGACCGCACGCGTGACAACGGTAGATACCGGGCCATGGCGCTGGCGCACTTGGTTCGTTCAACTTGTCAAATGCCTGGTCTTCGCTGTGTTCGAGAAAATCTCTGTATTTGTAGAGGGCCACAGTGGTTCTCCTAGACGTTCGCGCTTGGGGGAGATGGAGAACGATACACATTTAACGCTAGCGAACAACAGGTTTTGCAAGCCTGTTCCAAAAACCGGAATCACTGGAATCTATAAAAGTTACGGTTGCAAGTGACTATAGTGGGCGCTACACTCGTCGCTTCCGAAAGACAATATGGCTTGCTATCTCGTTACATACGAGCCTGTGTTCCCGTCAACCACTTCCGCAATAACGGAAAGGTTATCCCCAGGGCGTCTCGCCGGAAACTCGTATTTTCGTGGTTCGGTCAGGAACGGAAGCCGCTTGGCGAAACAGCTATGGCGAAGCAAACAACAACTGGTTTGAAGGCGAACTTGTATATGTGAGCGAATCAGGGAAAGAATCAAAGAACCAGCCGACGTCGTTATTACAAAAACGTCCATCTCCGAGACCAAGATCACGTCGATCGAACCAGGCAGCAACTAGGACTTTGGGCATTCGTGCCATCCAGGTATTTCGATGACCATTTACTTGGGGGCTACGAATCTGGAGAGGATGACGAAGTTTGAATCTGTTTTGGCGTTATGTTCTGTTTTACGCGATTCGTGGTATCCGAGTGCCATCGTGCAAGAGGAAACGTCAGCGTACTAGGAACGCGGGGCAGCGCAGGGCATTTCTGTTGCAACTCCAATGTGGGAATCGGCGTCGGCCACCACAGCGATTTGCCTTGCACCGACCTTCTCGACTGCCCATGATGTTGATATGAGGTGCGTTTTTGCTGCTCTGCTGTTAGCGGTGATTCCGCTTGCGGCCCAAGTCGTTCCTGAGGGCTGTGCAGCCTTTGCCGACGTCCAAACCTTAAGAGACAATGCCAAAATCAGCGTTCCGGCCGGACAGGCAGTGCTCGTCTTCTTCGGTCAGAACGACGCGCTCTTCCGCTCAACCATTTCCGTTGATGGATCCCTTCAGGGAATCACAGGGCGCCATGACTACGCGGTCGTTCAGGTTGCCCCTGGCGACCATAGGGTCTGCATCGTATCGATCGGTGAAGGTTCTAGCCATCATCCACGGCCGGCTATCGTGACCATTCGTGCGGAACCGGATCATGTGTACTACTTCCAGCAAACTCGCGGGATTTACATAAACTCTGATGGCATGTCCGTCGAGCAGATGACTGATGAAACATTGATTGGATTCGTGCTGAAGAAATCGCATAGGGTGAAACTGCCCATCCACACCGAGACAATCCGAAGCTCTGGACGCTAGGGTACCGTGAAATCGTCCCCAAAATTGTCGAACACGATCTACGAGAGTGTGCTGCTGGCGAGAATGGTGCTGACGGAAGTGCAGCGGCGATGACAGTTGGGCCTTTGTTCCACTTTTGGACAGCCCAGAAAATTTCGGTACGAGTCGCGAGCCAAGGAGTACCATAACTTCCCATCTCGCCAGAAACATGCCCCCAATTCTATTTCTGAATCTCTGGAGGTTGTATGAAACGGCTCTTCCTCGCTCTGGTGCTCGCGAATGCGTTTCTCGCTCAATCTGCACACGCCGACTCTTTCGGGTACACGTCCTCGACATTCGTTCAAGCGTGTATCACTGGAACATGCTCCCAGAGGACTGGACCAGCCGAAGACAATATCTTCTTGGCTACGAATATGGACCCCGTTGATCCGTCTTACGCGACCATTGAATACGGTGGTCGTTTCGGAGTTGAAAACTCCTTTGATGCATTTGCCTTTACTCGCCTCGCAAGCAACGGACCAACTGCCGGCATTCAAAGAGACACCGCGACAGGACTCTCCGACTTTCAATGGTGGGACACGATCCATGTCAACTCGGATACTCTGGCCGCTGGAACTCCGGTTGACCTACAGTTCACTCTGATGCTGAATGCAACTTCGTTCGACACGAATAGCGAAGCGTCCGGCACAAACTCTTCATTTTTTCAACCGCTTCTCCCCGGAGCCAGTAGTCTCGCTTTTGCTGGAACTAATACCAATGCGGCGCAGGAGGTGCAGTATCTCACGGTGCAGGCTTTTGTCGGATCCAGCTTTGAAATAACGGGAGACCTAACATCTGACAATGCGATCAGCCCGCTCGTTGGAGAAGATGTGTCCGCAATTAACGAAATCTATTACTTCCTAAGCATCGACTCCGATGCTCCGGGTGTGTCACTCACAAGCGATAGTGGCCGCGACTATCAAACTCCTGTTCCAGAGCCCAGCACCTTTGCACTGTTGGCCTGCGGTTTGACAGGCATGATCCGTCTACTCAAACGGTAGGAGACGGCATTATTTGGCCAAATCACCAAGCCTGGGCGAGCTTAATCCGGCAAGGGTAGTCCTTGTTACGAAAATGGAACAAAAACTTCGGTTGCCGCTAGAACGCCTAGGTAGGCTTAGAATGCTGCGAATCAATGGAGGAGATATGAAAAGGGCTTGTTCTGTTGTCCTGCTTCTTGTCTCTCTCGCGTTTGCGGCCGACGCGTTCGCCGACGCGCTCACTTGCCTATCCACCGTGACCTCGGGATCATTCACCGCTCAGTTCTGCAACGATTTTTCGGGGGTGAGTGGGCATGCCGCCATTCTCATAACGGGTCCCGAAGAGACCAAAGAATATGAATTCCTTAATGGGCCGTCTTTCGTTGGCGCTAGTCTCAGCCTGAACGACCTTGGCGAATTGGCTGGGTATAGCGATTGGGGCACGGACGATCCAGCGCTCTTCTACGCTGCTTACTCCGGCGGTATAGATGTAGGCGGCGTTGAAGCTGTGGCGCTAAATGATCCTTGTGGCACAAGTCTTTTCGGCTCTACCACACCGCCGCCGGGAGTAATTACAACGGATTTCGGCACTCTAGGAATACCAATCTTGCCATTCGATCCATCGCTGAGCCAGGAATTCTGCTATCCGGATCGGCCCACCATCAATGACGCGGGAGTGATCACGGAGACCGTCTATTACTACAACATCCCGAATGCGGGACCAGTCACGTACGAATGGCAATTTGCAAGTAACGTACCCGAGCCATCTAGTCTGACGCTGCTAGGAAGCAGCATTTGTGTACTTGCGGCTGTCGCTGCACGTAGGCGTCGGAATCGAGCAGGCGTGATTACTCTTGTCACCGTTGCGATTGGCGTCGTGTCCCTAACTGGAAGCGCTCATGGTGATTCATTCGGTTCAACCTCATCAACGTTCGCTCAAATCTGTCTTTCTGGAACTTGTTACCAGCGCAGCGGACCGGGGCAGGATTGGCTCTTTACTCCGGGAAATATGGATCCAACATATCCCTCGTACGCAATTGCCGAGTGGGGTGGCATTCATTTTTCCTCGCTCAATCTCGATTACAGTTTTGCTGGTGCTCGGCTGCACAGTGAGGGGCCGGTCACTGGCATTGAGAGAGACACAGCCTCCATTTTTTCCGAACTCCAATGGTGGGATACCATCCACGTCACTTCGGATACGCTCTCTCTGGGAACTCCGGTCGATCTTCAATTCACGTTGATGCTCGACGCCGAAGGTAACATCATCGCTTATGCGAACGGAACTAATTCGTCGCTTTTCGAACCGTTGGTTGCGGGGGCTGGCAGTCTTTCCTTTGCGGGACCGAATGCCAACGCCGAAGAAGAAGTTCAATATCTCACGGTTCAGACCACGGTTGGATCGGCCTTTGAGATAACGGGAGATATGACCTCCAGCACCTTTTTGAATCCCTTAGTCGGAGGAGAGGACGCTTCTTCAAGTTTTAGTTCATCGCAGCAGGTGTACATTGACTCCAACACTGCCGGAGTTTCCATCACGAGTGACAGCGGTCGCGACTATCAGACTCCCGTTCCTGAGCCGAGCAGCCTTGTGTCGTTTGGTGTTGGTCTTGTCTGCCTGGTGGCCGCACTAAAGAAATAAGGAGTATGCGCTCTCTAGCGTTATACGCGATTCGTGGTGCTCTGGGGTGACGCGAACGAGAGAAAACGCCAGCGTACTAGGAACGCGGCGCACGATGGGGCATCTGCTTGTAACAGCAAAACGAATCCTTGCGGTACTTACGCGGCTGGAGGTGGAAGAGGAGGGTGTATCGAGATCACTCGAACCAAGCCAGTACGGTGTATTGGTTTTGTCGGCTTTTCCGTCGTGATCAGTTCTTCCGCACCACCGAAAACGGCGCACGCTACGTGAATGGAGTCAATCGCATTTATCCCCCATCGTGTTGCAACTTCCATTGCCAACTCCAGTAGGGCGACGCTGGTGGGGATTGTTCGAACGGCCAAGGCAAAAAATGCGTTGTAATAGTCGCTCTCCGCAGCATTGCGGTGGTAAAGCGCCTTCGGCAGCAGCTCAAGGCGAACGTATTCACTCGTAACAAATTCCCGACGCTCGTCCTCTAAGAATGGCAGGGCTAACGCGGCCGCGGCCGGATCACCTCGCGCCGCATAAATCAAAACTCCCGAATCGATATAGGTCAAGGTCAATGATGGGCTTGCCGCCTTAGCCTCCGAACTACCTGATCTTTGCCTCTTCTATTTCCACATCCAATTCACTGGCACTCTTCAACGCGAAACCTGATTCAACAATCCTGCGCCGGAGCAGCGTCAGGCGCGTCCGCGCCTCCGCGCTACCCTCGGCGACACTGAACGGGGTCGTACCAGACACCTCAAACGATGGCATCGGCGCATCCGGTCGCTGGACTGCGCCAATCTGAGAGATCGTCACCACAAACTGCGGTTTTGCGGCGGCTTCTAATCCTTCTCTAACCTTCTCTTCATCGATTGTTAACAATGTTGACATCGATCGGCTCCCTGTTGAGTGTTTGGTCGTAATAGTGCTTTCTGCTGATCCACTTAAACCCTTCGTGCTTAGTAATAGCCGCCACCTCGATCGGTCCACCTACGATCTGTGGACCCGGAAGGAATCGGCTGAACATTGTTGCCGCGTGTACAAGAAATCGGCCCAAATCGATCGCGTCTTGAATCGGCATGGGTGCAAATACTAAAGGTGCTTGCAATTGAGTCACCAAAAGGGGCGCCAACGTCTGCATAATCTCCTGCGGAGACTTGGGTGGTTGACTGACCTGGCCAAGCACTGTAAATAGAGTCGGGCTAAATCCGAGGACAAGCCGCTGCAAGGCTTCGCCTTGCCCTCCCCACGTAATACCTGCTTGATCTTTCTCCCTGAGCTTTCGCGGTGGACCGGGCTGCCCTTGCTGCAATTCGACCGACCATGATTCCCCGAGACTCTCGCCACTGGAGTATCCGCCAATCAACAATCCAATGTTGATGTTTGCCAACTCAGGTGCCGTTAACTTTTTGCTCTCAGCCGCGAGAAAATCAGCAAGCAACTTCGCGACTTGCTCCATCGTGTAGTTCTCTATATCGAAGTGAAGGCCGTTCTTGCTCGCATCCCTCTCTGAAAGTTTCTTCCTGAAATCTTTGATGAGCGTTCCAATCGAGGCGCTGCCGATACTACCAGCCCCGAAAGTGGCACACCCCAACGGTCGCCCCTTGATCAGATTGAAAATCTTGTTAGCGTTATCGTACACATTGGTCGCCAGCGGACCGGATTGAGGGTTGTTGACTACCAGCGTAGAAGCGCTGTCCGCAGCGATTACAACACCATCGTGGACGCCTATGATAACCGCTATGCTCATCCGATTATTTCCTTGGCGCACAAAGAAGTTACATGTGGAACGGAGCGGGAAGGGGAAGTATACCGTGATTCAATGATCTTACAAACCAACTCAGTGACTTCGACCAAGTTTTGATCATGAACCAGTTCGGTAACAGTGATCAAACGGCATTTCGCCACGAGCCCTGGGCTTGAATACAACGAGCGCACCTAGGTCGGTATCTGATCGAACGACGGCTGCTCCCATCGAGTATCGAACGCCGCCCGGGGGGTATTTACATACCGAATCCGTAGAGCGCGATCAGGCTAAAACCACGAAACCACATTAGACTGTGAACCCAAACCGTAAGGGGCTGGCCGATGTTTTGGCTGGCCTCTACGATTTTCTAACACCGACAAAGAGAGTGACCTTCGCCCTTAGCTCCTTAATTGCTTGATACGGGTCCGCCGGGCAGCGCGTGGTGCGAATGAGAAGTTGGCCCCGAGCCCAACCCCGCCAACCTGGCTTCCGGCACCGATGTTGGTTTGCGTGGCCCCGCGAACAGATTTTCGTTTTCCTTAAAGGCGGCTGCCTTCGGAAATACATGGGAGGTCCACCCACCGCGGGTCGGTAATCTTGACCCAAGTTTCGGCAAAGCCCGCGCTCTCGTGAGGCAAAACGAAAACGCGAATAGGCGTCCCACGTGGCGCCTCTAGCGGCTCGGCCAATTTGTCGACGTCAATCAGCACGGGCTCGTCGTACCGTGTTTCGAAGCACAAGCCATGCCCAAAAGCCACGAAGCAGCGAACGAAAGGCGTATCTTGCACGCTGCCCTCGATTCGTATTGATTGCCCTTCGATCCACGCGCGACCGACAACGCCAATCACAGTGGTTTTATCCGCGGCTACCAACGGAAGACCTGGCAACTGTTCAACCAATTGCCGGCAGTGTTCTTCTTCCGTGAAAATGACGCTGCCGGCCACGACCTCCGATCCGTCCGGCAATTTCCAAACCATATGTCGAGACGGAACACCGATGGGTAACAAGAGGCCACTCAGCTGCAAGGTGTCCGAACCGTAAACTTCTGGCGAAACGACGTCGTTGAGAACTGTCGCAGATGTACCAATCTGTGACAGTGCGCTGATGATTGGCCCAGCAAATACTTGAGGCATAACCGTTGGTTTCCTTTCCAAAACGAAGGACGGCCAAATGGCCGCCATGATGGTTTGTGAAATTTCATTTCGCGGCAACGTGCGCGGGGGGGCAAACTCGGTCGCGAGCGGCTCCATCCGCGAGGATTTCACCCGCCCTACCCCCATCTCTTTGATTCCTATAGAGATGCCCGCAGCAGCACACTCCAGGGACTCAGCGAACGCCGACAGCAGGCGCATGTTGCAATTCCGGGAAGAGCGGAGCGTCAAAGACGCAGTGCTGGAAGTCCTCGACGATCTCAACCCGGCCTTCGAGAACGGCCTTCTCGACCATCTTCCAGAACGTGTCCACAACGTTGGGATCCTCGCTCGCTTCCCAGCCGAACGGTTCTTTTTCCAATCCGAGAATTGCGAATGGATCGAGGTCGACATTGCCAATGGGTTTCCCTAGTTCATCCGTTGGACGGCCGGCCTCCAACCATTCCCATATCGAGGCGTTGAGTCTGGGGTAATTGCTTCTTCGTGTTTTACCTGTGATCCGTCTTCGTGGCATCTGATCTCTCCCTTTATTTGTAACGGGGCAGTACCGGCGGTCGCGATTCCGGCGCGGTTGAATCGAGGTCGAGTTCCCGCGCGATCCTAACCACAGCAATGCGAGCGTCGCGCTCGATCTGAATTGCGGGGTGCGGCAAAGCACGGCCGAAGCGATCCTTCGTAACAATTCCTTCTTTTGCCAGAAGCTCCCTGGCATCGTCACATCGATCCGACGCCTCACAGAGCCGCTGAAGCAGCAGAAGGTGGTGGACCTCAAGTTGGAAGTTCTCAACGACCCACTTCCACAGTGCTCGACTCTTTGAACTCAAGTGCGATGGCGCGCGCGGCGCCTGTGGTGTTTTTCGAAGTGTCATTTCTCGTTTTTTCTTTATGGGCACGAACTACAAAGCGTGAGCCGCATCACGGAAAAAGGTTAGGCAGGCGCTCAATCTGGCAATCTCCTTAGATGGAGGTAAACGATGGAGCTCCGAGTTAGTTTGTGCTGCCCCAACTGCGGCAGTCACGACATCTCTATTCCAGAAGATCCTACAGACGACGCTGTCATTTCCTGTTCCTGCGGGCACAAACTCGGCACATGCGCGGATTTGATTACCGCCATTGCCGCTAAGGCCCAAGAACAGGGCATCGACAAGGAGATCGCTGAACGTTTGAAGGCCGAGTTTGGCGAGGTGTTTGAGGGGATGGACGGCTTCGAGTTCGACTAAGCTCTGCTCTATAGAATCAAAATCGATGATGAATCCCTTTAGTCTCTTCATTGGCAAGTCGTCACCTTTTGAACAAAATTTCTGATCGAACCGGGTACATCCGTGTGTTTATTCAGGGGCAAACTCGGTCGCGGGCGGTTCTTCTTCCAGGGAATTGAATGCCCCTACCCCATCCGCCTCGCAGTTACCATTACTTCTCCAATGCCAGCAGTCGCAGGCGCAGCTCGCGAGTATCGACTTCCTCTGCAGGGGCGTTCTTTTTCTTGAGCGCCCTAATCTCGGAGTCGAGTTTTTCAATTTGCGCATCGATCTTGTCGAAGGTGCGGTACTTGCCGTTCTTCACACAAACCTTCAGCTCTTCCACTAGTTGTTTACGCTTTGCGATCAATTGTTTGAGACGGTCCATCTCGCTATGTCCTTTCGTTGTTGGGATGTGAGAAACGGAAACGGCCCATGGCTTGGTGAGACATGAAGCCGTTCCATCCACAGCGACGTTGCGGAGTTAGGCCGCTGCGTTCTTGAGAAGTTTTATTGGCGAATCGGCGGGTGACTGGGCTGAATCAAGCGCCAAGCCAGCCTGAGCGCGGAGATACCCCTGGAAGCCCGTCGCGTAGTTATCGGCGCATCCGTGTGCCTCGACCGCACGGATCAGCGTTTGAGAGTCTTTGACGAAACGAACAACGAGGCGACTGAAGTCACCGAACGCGATCGGAATTGAATTGGCGCCGATTGCCGGCATCGAAGGACAGAGGAAAACCGGCTTTTCGAGCAACAGGAAGTCGCCAGCATCGTTGTGCACCGCTGGAATGATCGGACGCCCCTGCTTGTCTTTGGTCTTCAAAAGTGAGAGGAGAGTTTGGAAACTCATTGCCCATCCGCATTGCGGGCTCGTCGTATACGCAGGATCAACACTGCTCACCAGCGAATAGAGATCGTCCGTGCCAACAGTAGTTCCGCCTGTTTCAGTTCCGCCAGTGTTTGTCGCTGAACCAGCGGCCGTAGCACCAACCAGCGCAGCCGACAGAAGAGTGCTGACGATGTTCGCGCCGGCACCGCGCGCGATGCGCACTCCCAATGCCTTCACCAGCATGTTTTCGATCGGAATTCCTGAATCCTGTAGGAGTTGGTTCGGCATGGTGATCCAACCTGAACGCCACGTCGGACACTGGGTAAATGCCAGTTGGGCGAACACGAGCGGAGTTGTTTCGACGCTAACGATGTTGTCCGCAATGATCGTAGCGCTCTGCGACACATCGTCGAGAAGGGGAAATCCCATCGGGGCGCCGCTGGTGGGCCTGACGATTGTTACCACGTCCGGGTCGAACAGCCTGTCGTACTGCTTAAGGATCGAGGTCAACTCATTAAAGAAGAGCTGCGGAATTATCGCCCCGCCCGATCCGGAGTCGGTCGTCATTGCCCCGCGAATCGAATTGTCCATCACGCCCGTTCGAACATATTTCCGAAACGATGCTCGAGCTTCGTTGTCGTCAAACGGTGTGCGCGGAATGTTGCTCTCGTCCATCTGTTTGGCGAGTCGCGCGCGATTTAGTGCTTCATTGTTATCCTCTGCCGCGGCTAATTCCATCAATCTATCGAACCTTGCGGAATCTTCGCGGGTAAATGGTTTTTTGTTGAGAATCTGACGTGCTTCTGCGAGCAGTTGGTTTTTCTGCAACTGTGACATTGGTGTTTTGCCTTTCTCTTTTCTTCTGTGTGGCTTGTCTGGGTGAAGGTGACTACTCGGCGGGCATCCGCATCGAGCGGTGTTGTTCCATGCGCTCACGGTTAAAGTTGCTCACGTCACGCCGAGGGTCATATCCGTGAGCCGTAGTTTCCGGTTCGGGCGTGAAGAGTTTCGCTGTGGTTGGTTCGCAAGTGCGCGACTTGATCAGGCCTCGGGCGAGATCGAACGGGATCTCAGCCACGGTGCCGGCGGCAAAATGGAAATCGACGCCTGCAATATCCCGCGCGAACTTCACGCGAACGAGCTTCATTGCTTTTGTGGGACCTCGAAACATGATTTTCTCCTTCGATCACACGTCAGCAAACCGGCGTCGATGAACCGCGCCGCGTCAAGCGTGTGGGTTGTGTTGTGTTTAGGTGCTGCAGCGATCAGCGGGCGAACGCGGGCCTCTGCATCAGTCTTGTGCGACAAACTGTGACAAAAGGCAGAAAAGAAAGGGCTGTAAGTGGTTTAGATTGGTGGACGTGACTGGGATCGAACCAGCGACCTCATCGTTGCGAACGATGCGCTCTCCCAACTGAGCTACACGCCCATGCTCGGTAGACCTTGATTTTAACATCTCGACTCTCTCGCTGAGAAGAGATCGGCCCGCACCCGTCGCACCCTCGTCCTGAAAAAACCACCCGCCCACATATAATGACCAAGTGACTCCATCGCAAGTCGTTCACAAGGTCGCCGAGGCCGATTTCCCCACGCGCTGGGGAAAATTCCGTATCTTCGGATTCGAGGGCCATTTCGAATCGAGCGGCGAACGCCGCAAGGAAACCGCCGTCGCCCTCGTCATGGGGGATATCCATTCCGCGCCGCCCTTGGTCCGCGTTCACTCACAGTGCCTTACCGGCGACGTCTTCGGATCGCTGCGCTGCGACTGCCGCGCGCAACTCGAGATGGCGCTCTCGCTCATCGCTCAGGCTGGCGCCGGCATCCTCTTATATGAGCAACAGGAAGGCCGAGGCATCGGCCTGATGGCGAAACTTCAGGCTTACGAATTGCAGGACCAGGGACTCGACACCATCGAGGCCAACGAACGTCTCGGCTTCAAGTCCGATTTGCGGGAATACGCGCTGCCCGGCGAAGTTTTAAAGGCGCTCGATGTCACCGAAGTTCGCCTGCTCTCGAACAATCCCGAGAAGGTCGCGGCCCTCGAAAGCGCTGGAGTGAAAGTCGTCGAACGCGTCCCCTGCGAGCCCGACGTCTCCGAGCACTCGGAGTTCTACCTGAAGACCAAGAAAGAGCGCATGGGCCACCTTTTCAGCCGATGAACCGATAATTCTCGCGATCTGATTATTGGCAATCGGGTGATTTCCTCGCCCAAGCACCTCCGACATCAGATCACTGGATTGATTTCAGGGCTTTCTTTACCGCCGCAGCATCCTTCGATGGCAACTCTTCCACCGCCACTTTCGCCAGCGAACGATAAATTTCCGCCGCGCCTCGTACTCGTTTCAGCGCCTTCAAATTTCGGCGCACCGTCTCCGCATCTCCCCGCACAATCGGCCCACTGAACGCCGCCGCGGGACCACGCTCAAGATAGTTCCGTATCGTCCGCCGCAGAATTGGCGCGATGATTTTTCGCGTCTGCTGCGCCTTCAGCCCCAGTTCCCTGCCGATTCTTTCCACCATCGACATCTGCGCGATCATCAGCGGCGAAACAAACGCTCCCAGCGCGTGATATAGCGCCTTGTCTCTTTTCTCAATCTCGAAGCTCTCTCCGCCGAGCTTCTTCACCAGTCCGCGCGCGACTGTCTTTGCTCGTGCGTCGCCCTCCAGCGCAAACGCTACCCCTTTCATCGACGGCGCCACGCTCCGCACAAATGTCATCATCGGATGCACCGACGCTACCTTCGCTCCCGCTCGCCGCAATGAATCCAACTCGTCGGACGCAAGCGCTCCGCTCGAATGGAATACGATCGCCCCTCGCCACGATCCTCGCTCCGCCATCGCCGCCGCCGTAGAAGCAATCTCCGAATCCCCAACGCAAAGCCAGACAAGCGTTTGTGAGGGCACCCTAGCCCGTCGAGTGTGGGACAGGTATTCTTGCCTGTCGTGCGGAGCGAAGCTCCGCGATCGAACGAAAGCCTCAAATCCCACCGCCTCGCCGCCTACCTCTCTCGCCAACCTCTTTGCGATCTTTCCCGATCCCGCACTGCGATACACAATCTCCGCAACCCTCACCCCACTCGCCGCCAAGGCGCGAACCAGTGCCGTTCCCAAACTTCCCGGCCCTACAATCGTCTCCGAAAGCTCTGGCATCATCGCCCGCGCAGAATATCAGTCCGCTCCCCGCTCACAAAATCGATGCGTCACCGCGCCATGGTTGTTTATATTGTTCCGATGCCCAGGCAGCGCAAAGCGTCCTCGAAGAAGCCGGTCAAGATTCTCTCTTCCAAAGTCACCTATCGCGGACCGGTCTTTTCCATCACCTCTGACCAGGTGAAGGAGCCCAGCGGTGTCACCGTTCGCCGCGACATCGTTCGCCACTCTGGCTCCGTCGTGATGATGGCCGTCGAGGGCTGCAACTTACTTTCCCGCGGGAAGACAAAGCCCAAATCCAGCCCAGAACCTCGCGTCCTCCTGGTCCGGCAGTATCGCTACACCGTCAACGACTTCATTTGGGAGCTGCCCGCCGGCCGCATCGACGAGGGCGAAGACGAACTGCCCGCCGCCAAGCGCGAGCTGCTCGAAGAGACGGGTTACACCGCCGAGCGTTGGAAACGCGTGCTCCACTTTTACGTCAGCCCCGGCTTCCTCGATGAAACCATGGCCGTCTACCTGGCCGAAGATCTCAAGCCCGGCCAGGCCCGGCCCGAGGACGATGAATTTATCGTGAAACGATTCTTCCCGTTAACTCAAGCGTTACGTCTGGTGATGCGCGGAGCCGTCCGCGACGCCAAGACCATCTCCTCCATTCTGTGGCTGAATCAGGCCGTTCACGCCTGATTCGCCCGCAGGTGGCAATTTTCCAGCTAGTTACTCTCTTGACAATAGAGCGCCCGCGAAGCACAATGGTACAAGCAGTCCCTTCAAACGGAAGTTACGTCTAGTGTTGTCCGGCCCATCTTTCCTATGTTGTACCGCGCATAACTCTGGCGTTATTATCCCTGTGCGAGGGAACCCCCAGCGTCGCCCACGGTGGGTGCGTGCGGCGCGGTGTACGAAAGGAAAGGTACGTGGCTCGAATTAAAGGTAAAGTAAAGTGGTTCAATAATGCCAAAGGGTACGGGTTCATCGGACGAGAAGACGGGCCCGATGTGTTTGTTCATTATTCCGGCATCACCAGCGAAGGCTATAAGAGTCTCGCTGAAGGCGATGACGTCGAATTCGAGATCGTCGAGGGTCAGAAGGGCCCGCAGGCGGCAAATGTGAATAAGATCTCCGCATAACTACTTCCCGCAACGTCAAACAGAACCCAGCCGCCTTGGCTGGGTTTTGTTTTTGGTTCGCAGCGCGAACCATCCTGTCATTTAGAATTCGCGGTGCAAACTTCACCCTATCCCGATGACCCGAATCCTCAACACTCTCCTCTCTCTCATTCTGTTGACGGCTTGCAGCATCGCCGCCGATTCCGTTCCCCTCGTGTCCGACGTCGCCAAAGCCATGCCCGCGGCCGAAGCGTTCTATCTCGACGTCCACCAGCATCCCGAGCTCTCGTTGCACGAAACCCGCACCGCCGCGAAGCTTGCCGACCAACTGCGCTCTCTCGGATATGAAGTCACCACCGGCGTCGGCGGCACGGGCGTCGTCGCCATCCTGAAAAACGGCGCTGGGCCGACCATCATGCTCCGCACCGAACTCGATGCCTTGCCGATCGAAGAGCAGACCGGCGCCCCCTACGCGAGCAAGGTAAGAATGCAGAACGACGCCGGCGTGGAAGTTCCCGTCATGCACGCCTGCGGACACGACCTGCACATGGCCGCGCTTCTCGGAACGGCAGCCATCATGGCGCAGAACAAATCTCGCTGGCATGGCACGCTCATGCTGATCGGCCAGCCCGCCGAAGAAGTCGTGAAGGGCGCCGAGGCCATGCTGAACGACGGCTTGTTCACTCGCTTCCCGAAGCCCGACTACGCGCTCGCCGTTCACGACACCGAGCAACTTCCCGCCGGCGCCGTCGGCTACGCTCCGGGTTTCGCGATGACAAGTTCCGATGCCGTCGACGTCGTTTTCTACGGACGCGGCGCCCACGGCTCGCGTCCCCACGTCGCCATTGATCCCATCGTCATGGCATCGCGCGCCGTGCTCGATTGGCAAACCATCGTGTCACGAGAGATTGAGCCGGGCCAGCACGCGGTCATCACCGTCGGCGTGTTTCAGGCGGGAACGAAGAACAACATCATCCCCGATCAGGCGCACCTGCAACTTACTGTGCGCACCTATAAGCCGGAAGTTCGCAAGCAGGTCCTGGCGGCGATCGAGCGTATCGCCAAGGCTGAAGCGCTCGCCTCCAATGCGCCTCGCGAGCCCACCGTGAAAGTTTTCGAATCGACGCCCGCACTCTATAACGATCCCGAACTCACCAACCGACTGGCGAAAGCGCTGTCGGCGGGGCTGGGGGAAGAAAATGTCAGGCGCCTTCCTCCCGGATTCGCCTCCGAGGATTTCGCCCGCTTTCCCGAAGCCGGAGTAAAATCGGTGCAGTTAGCGATAGGCGCCACCGATCCAGAAAAGTTCGCAGCGTCCCAGAAATCGGGAGAGCAAATCCCAGGCCTTCACACCGCGCGATTCCTCCCGGACTTGAAACCTGCGTTGCACACCGCCATCGAAACCGAAGTGGTCTCGCTCATGGACCTGATGGGAAAATAGTGTCGGGCGGACATTCCTGTCCGCCTTGGTGCCCCATTGAATCATCCTTTGGTTGAGTGGGGTCTTGGAAAATAAAGTCTTGGTGCCCCATACCTCCCGTCCTTTGGGAGATGTGGGGTTATGAAATGATGGACAACAAATCAATCGCCACGCTTCTCTACGAAACCGCCGATCTCCTCGAAATCGACGCCCAGGACTCGTTCCGTATTCGCTCCTACCGCAACGCCGCCGAATCCATCGACGGACTCGCCGACCAGATCACCGATCTCGCCTGCGAACCGAAGAAGCTGCTCGAAGTTCCCGGCATCGGCAAGGGCATGCAGGCCAATCTGATCGAAATCTGCAACACCGGCAAGCTTCAGCTTCACGAAGAGCTGATCGGAAAGTATCGCCCCACGATGCTTGAGCTGCTCAAGATCTCCGGCCTCGGCCCCAAAACCATTCAGCTCCTTTGGAGCGCCTTTCAGGTCGCCGACGTGGATGGCGTCGAACGCCTGGCGAAAGAAGGCAAGCTGCGCGAGCTGCCGCGCATGAGCGAGAAGACCGAGCAGAAGATTCTCAAGTCCATCGAAACCTACCGCAGCATCTCCGGCCGTTACCTGCTTAACGACGCCGACGAAATCGCCCTCAAACTCATCGACCACATCAGGCCGTTCAAGGGCGTCGAGAAGATCACGCCTGCCGGTTCGCTCCGTCGCGGCCGCGAAACCGTTGGCGATCTCGATATCCTCATCACCGGCACGGCTTGCGAAAATCCGTCGGAACGCGCAGCCCTCGCCGATCACGTCCTCAAATTTCCCGGCATTCTCGAAACGCTGCTCAAGGGCGACAACAAGGTCACCTTCCGCCTGCGCAATGGCATGCAGGTCGACGTTCGCCTGCTCCCGCGCGACTCCTTCGGCGCCGCCATGCAGTATTTCACCGGATCAAAAACACACAATGTCACCCTCCGCCAGCGTGCCATCCGCATGGGCTACACGCTCAACGAATACGGCCTCGCCCAACTTAAAGACGACGGATCCGCCGGAAAGATCGTCGCCAGCAAGACTGAAGAGGACATCTACAAGAAACTCAAGCTCGCCTATATTCCGCCGGAGATGCGCGAGAACTGTGGCGAAATCGAGCTAGCCGAGAAGAGCGAGATTCCCGAGCTTCTGAAACTCGAAGACCTGCAGGGCGACGTGCACATGCACACCGTCGAGACCGACGGCAAATGCACCATCGAGGAAATGGCCACCGCCGCTCGCGACCGCGGGTACAAGTACATGGCCATCACCGATCACACCAAGAACCTTGCCATGGCGAACGGACTCACCGACGAACGCGCTCTCCTGCACATCGCGCGCATTCGCGAAGCGAACAAGAAGATTGACGGCATCAAGATTTTCGCCGGCGCCGAAGTCGACATCCTCGCTGAAGGCGATCTCGATCTCTCCGACGAAGTACTCGCGCAAATGGACATCGTCATCGCCAGCGTCCATTCGCACTTCAACCAGGAGCCCACGCAGATGACCGAGCGCATCCTCAAGGCCATCGAGAATCCCAACACCTGCCTCATCGGCCATCCCACCGGACGCCTGCTCCTCCGCCGCGACGCCTACAAGCTCGACATGGACGCCATACTCAAAGCCGCCGCCAAACACAAGGTCGCGATGGAACACAACGCCTATCCCGACCGCCTCGACCTCAACGACCAGCACCTGCGCATGGCCAGGCAACGCGGCGTGAAGATCGTCATCAACACCGATTCACACCATACCTCGCACATGCAGATGATCAAGTTCGGCGTTCTTCAGGCGCGGCGCGCGTGGCTGACGAAAGACGACGTTCTCAACACCCTGCCCGCGGACAAGTTCGCCAAAGCCATCAAGCACGGCTGGTAGGCAGGCTAGTCGAAGTTCATTCACGCTTTCGGAGTTCGTCCGCGTCGCCCAAGTCTCGAGCACGCCCCGTCGCCTCTTTGTTCCGAATCAGCGCCTCCCGGCCGATAAAATGCGTGGGAGTTCCATCCAGATCACCTTTGCAACGCGAATCCCAAGCTTCATCGAATGTCACACCTGACACCGATGTCAGCAGGTCAATCCGATTGGGATTCACTCCGAGTTGAACTATATAGTCGGCGCGCTGAAGATCGTCGGAAGTGATCGGCAGGCTGCCGAAGCCAAACTCCGACATTGTGCGTAACACCCGTTCCGCATTCTCGGCAGTTGGCCTGATCAACAAATCCAGATCGCCGGTGTAACGAGGATAGCCGTGAAAGCTGACTGCGTAAGCTCCCACAACCAGGTATTCAACTGCGTTCGCGTTTAATAAGGCGACAAACTCGCACAAATCTTTGTTGAGCGGCATCCGGATGGCTTTGGTTGTGGAGTTCTATAGTGATGTCCAGGCGTTCCTTCGGTGTGAGTGCTTTGTCGCGGGCGACGTCGGCATTTTCAGCTTCCTGGAAGCTGGAGTATGTCTGAACCCTCTTCTCCACCGCGCTATTATATGCCCCACACCGCAGCGTTAGAACTTGCATAACTCATCGTATGATTACGAGCGCACGGAACGGTGAACTATGACCTCAACCCTGGAAGGCAACTGGCTCCTCTCAAAATCCTGGCGACTGCTGCTGTTCGACGAAATCGAGGAGTATCAATCCGTCATCGCCGCTCTCAACGAGCACCTTGCCGCTCATCCGCGCGACGCCGTCGCCTTCAACAATCGCGGCCTCGCCTACTCCGAGATGGGACAGGGCGCCGAAGCCTTTCGCGATTTCGCCGACGCCATTGCCTGCGCTCCCGACGATCCGGTTCCCTACATGAATCGCGGCGACCTCTACCTGCGTCACAAGCCACAGGCCATGTTCGCCGAAGCGTTGGCGGATTTCGATAAAGCCATCGCTCTCCGCGCCGACGACGCCACTTTCCATCGCCGTCGCGCCCACGCCTGTCTTGCCGCCAAGCAGTTCGCCGAAGCGCTCAAGAGCTTCGATCGCGCCATCTCGCTCGATCCCGAGTTTGGACAAACCTTCGCGGAACGCGCCGAGCTGCACAAGAAACTCGGCGACTCTTCCAGCGCTGACCGCGATCTCCGCAGCGCCCGCGAAGCTTCGCTCGCCTCCACCGGCGCCGCCTCTACTCCCAACGCCGCTTCCGACGTATCATCGGAGATCATGCCGACCGCTCACGCCACCGCTCGCACCACCGTCACCATCGAACCCATGGTCTCCGAGGACTGGCCCGACGTCTCCTCCATTTTTCTCGAGGGCATCGCCACCGGCGTTGCGACTTTCGAAACGCTTCCTCCCAACTGGGAAACCTGGGATCGCGAGCATCTTCCCTTCTGCCGCCTCGTCGCCCGCCACGAAGGCGCCATCGCCGGATGGGCCGCCCTCAGCCGCCGCTCACGCCGTACCGCCTATGCCGGAGTCGCCGAGTTAAGTATCTACGTCGCCGCGTGGGCCCGCGCCAAAGGCGTCGGATCGAAACTCATCCACGCCGCCATCACTGAATCCGAGCGCTTCGGCATCTGGACTCTCCAGGGCTCCATCATGGCCGACAACATCGCCAGCCTGAAACTGGTCGAAACCGCAGGCTTCCGCCAGGTCGGCTATCGCGAAAAAATCGGCCGCCAGGGCGGAAAATGGCGCGACACGATTTTGGTGGAACGCCGCAGCAAAACGGTTGGCGTTGACTAGCGCCGCTGTCACATTGCCTGTCCTAAGTCGCACGAAGACCCAAGTCGCTACTGGCACCCAACTTGCGCACCGTTCCAAATCAGGCAGAATTCGTCCCGTCAGGGACGCCATTCCAATAGCCCGGCGATTTATCGCCGGGTACCTTTCGCGTACCATTTCAGAGTCCCGTTAGGGCGGCTGAAATCCCCAGACACTCCGCGCGCTGGCCATTCGCTTGCACGCCGTTCCGAATCGGGCAGAATTCGTCCCGTCAGGGACGCCATTCCAATAGCCCGGCGATTTATCGCCGGGTACCTTTCGCGTACCATTTCAGAGTCCCGTTAGGGACGGCTGAAATCCCCAGACACTCCGCGCGCTGGCCATTCGCTTGCACGCCGTTCCAAATCGGGCAGAATTCGTCCCGTCAGGGACGCCATTCCAATAGCCCGGCGATTTATCGCCGGGTACCTTTCGCGTACCATTTCAGAGTCCCGTAGGGACGGCTGAAATAATGGCGCATACCTACATCTCCCAACTCGTCCATTGTGTCTTCTCCACCAAAGACCGCCTCAATTCGATTCGTGACGACGTCCGCCCGGAACTCTGGTCCTACATCGGCGGCATCGCGCGGACCAACCACATGAAAGCGATCGCCATCGGCGGCACCGCGAACCATGTTCATATCCTGTTGTCGCTGCCCGCGACCATTCCACTGGCCAAGGCCATGCAACTAATTAAAGGTGGATCGTCCAAATGGTTACATGAAAAAATGGGCAGCCGTTTTCAATGGCAAGAATCCTACGGCGCCTTCACTCTCAGCGTCTCGCATTTGAAGGCGACCATCGACTACATCCATTCTCAGGCAGACCATCATGCGAAACGCAATTTTGAAGACGAGTTTCGCGGCTTCCTCACGCGGCACGGGATCGCATTCGACGAGAAATACATGTTCGGATGATCTCAGCCGTCCCTGCGGGACTCCCTCCGTGTCTACCCCAACGCCCGGCGATAAATCGCCGGGCTATTATCGTGGCCTCCCTCCGGGACGCGTTCTCGCAAACGCTCACCACGGCTCGCGGCCTTTTGATCCTCGCACGGCTTTCGATCTCGACCCCGAAATCGCATCTCGACGGGAATTTGCCCGCGCCACGCGGGGAATCCCATGCCACGCCGAATTCCATTTCCGCGTCGCACCCGTGGCCCATATCGTTTCTGCGTCGCGCCGGAGGCTCATATCTGCCCGTGCCAATGGCCGTTTCTGCGTCGCGCCGGAAGCTCATATCTGCCCGTGCCAAAGGCCATTTCAGCGTCGCGAGGCCATTTCTGCGTCGCGCCGGAGGCGCGAATGACAATAGCCCGGCGATTTATCGCCGGGTCGAAGTGAAAACAAATCACCGAGTGCCGTAGGCACGACTGAAATTCTCACAAACACTCGTCAGCTCCGGACCACCCCACAAGACTCTCTCACTGCAGTGTCCAGCATCGCGATCGAATCCGCCGGCATGCCTTTGAGCCCGCCGTTTTCTTTTGTCATGTCGAGGCTTCGCCTTGCGAAGCCGAGATATCCCTGTCCGACCACAAGCTCCCACAGTACATAACCCGGCACGTGAGTGCCAGGACGCCCTCCCCCAAATATCTCTCACCGCTGAGGTACACAGCACCGCTGCCATCTACAGCTCAGACGGCGTGACGAGGGTCGCTCGGTTTTTGATTTATGGGCAGTACAATCTGTGAAATGGCGAAAGTCGAACGAAATGATCCGTGTCCGTGCGGCAGTGGCTTGAAGTACAAAAAATGCTGCGGATCAGTATTGAAGATGCAGAACATCGATGAAGCCGCCAACATTGGACCTAAACAGACCAGCGCATCCGTAACATTCGTTGGCGTTCCTCGGGCTCAGGAACAAATCCATCTGATAAACCGGTTCAAGGACGAAGGCCGCTTTGAGTTCACCGGGTATCCGAATGAAAAGGGTTTCCTAGGCAAGATTGTTTCCGCGCCTTTTAGAGCAAAGAATAGAAACGATGCGGAACAGAAAGCATATCGGGTCTTGTCAGGCTCCCTCAGCAACATCAGCATTCACCAAGATATTCCGCTCGAAATCGTACAGCGAGAGACGGTCGAACTACTGACGGGCAACACGCAGACTTCCATCTCGATTCCGTTTCTTGAAGCGCCCCTTGCGATCGCTCCCACAGCTCAACCTTCAACAGAATTCCGAGGATATGCGAGCCTTTACAGGGAAGCGTTAGGCACAGCCAGCACTGTCTATCGCTTTCTATGTTTGTATAAGATTGTGGAAGCGATCAAAGCTCGACGCACCCGCGCACTCCGACAAGCCAAGAGAGCTGGAGTCCCCGCCCCAACACACCAGGAAGTTCTGCCTTCAAACGACAAAGAGGTTGTCAAGTGGCTCAATGCACTGTTCCCAATCAAGCCCGATTGGGACGCAATGGCCCTCGCTACGGCGGTGCCACAAGAAATCCGCGGGAAAGAGCTGATGGATGCGATTGAGGGCACACTCTCGCCCCTTCGAGTAAACATTGCTCACGCTTTGCTAACACCCTCGGGCGAACTCACGATGTCAGTGGATGAACTCCTCCATATCAACCAAGTCAACCGATGGGTAACGTTTCTGAAATGTGCAGTTCGTCGCTTGTTGAAGAATGAGTTTCCCAAAGAATTCCTGCCATACTTAAAGGAAGACGGCACAATTGTTCCTTGATTATTCAAGGCTCAGATACCGGCGTGTGGCGGAACCTTCGGGCGGCCAAGAATGGGTGCACAGTTCTTTCCTTCGGTCGGAAAGGGCCGGAATGCCGCGTGTGCCGTTCGAGAAGGGAGATTCCACCAGCTCCGACCCCTGGGCCTTACAACCCATTCCCCTTCGTGTCCTCCCTGCCCTCGAAACTCCGTATTTTCGTTTCTCATTCCCCGGACGGGTTTTGTCCGCTTTTTCCCCAGAAGTTCCAACCCGGGTCCTACCCACTATCCACCAACCACTATCACTGTCCTTCTTGACGCCGGGAGTAAAATAGAACCTGAACTTAACCGCCGGGTTATGGGCCCGCGGTTGTGCCGCTACTTCTTGAGCAGCAGCACGATGGACGTTAAGCTGACAACGCCAAACGCCACTGCCGGCACGAATCGAGCTTCGAAATGAAAATCGGCCGACCGTGACGGCTACGTTCAGTCGAAGTTGCTTCATCGCCACCACCTCCTTTCGGTGGGCAAACAACAAACGCCCCGGGTCGTGACCGGGGCGTTTCTCTTTGGTGGATTCCCGCCACCAAGATCTCGTTACCCGCCTGCCCGCCATACTCCGAAAAGAAGGCCTTTGGATTCTAGGCAACGACGCCGTTAACCGACTGTGATATGCCGCACCCACTGCGGTGTTAGCCCAGCCAACTCTCCGCACCTCTGCCTCCTTGCGTTCTCTGCGCTGAAAAGGCTAGATCGGCCACGCAACCAACACGCAATTCCAACAGCCTAGTCCTCGGGTCTTTAGACCCATTCCCCTCCGTGACCTCCCTGCCTCGAAACTCCGTGTCTTCCTTTCGCATTCTCCGGACAGATGCTGTCCGCTTTTCCCCAGAAGCCCCAACCCGGGTCCTATCCACTATCCACTATCCACTTCTCCAAGCCTTTCCCGTTTCGGGAAAATTTTGTCAAGGCGGTAAATTTTACAATTTCCATCTAACTTATTCGTTACAAAGGAAATATAAATTTCCGGCGTTTGGCACTCGACTCCACCCCACTTTGGTATTCTGAAATTAGAGCTGGAAAAAAGGGCAGAGTCCCTCTTTCCAGCTTTTGTTTTGCCCGATATCTCGTTTGTTTGCAATTACAGCCCGTAACTCCCGCGTTCGCTTTCACTTGAGGGATGGGGGTGGGGGGTAGGCCTTTGGCCGGGCTAACTGCCCCGTTTGCAATTACGAGCTCCATCAACCTTCGTTTCACCGACTTACATAGGAGAAAAATCTATGACGGAATGTCTCTTGAAACTTTGCGCTCACCGCGCTGCCGACGGCACCATGTGCGGCGCTCCCGCCCTGCGCCAATCCAACTTCTGCCGCCATCACGCTCGCGTCCACCGGGCGCCTTTCCTTCCCGATTACGTTTACCAGGCCCACACCCTGACCGAACTTCAATCCGCCCTGCATCGCACCATGAATGACCTATGGAATACACGCATTCCGGGCCGGCTCAGCAACCAGATTGTCTTCGAACTCGACCGGCGCCGCCGCGCCCTCATCGCCAACTATCCCAAGACAGGCGTAACGGTGGCCGGAACTCAGGAACACCCGAGCGCGAAAAGCGAATGACCGATAAGCGTAGAGTTACAGGGCTAGACGGCGATCCGGTTTACGATCGCCTGGTTCGCCAGTTGGTTCGCTTCTTCGTTCTCTTTGCGTGGGATGTGGGCGATCTGGAAGTCCAGATACCGTGCCAGTTTTCGGCACGTCCAGTTCAGCGAATACAGCCGCGGAGAGCGGCACTCGTACTCGCCCTTCATTTGTTTCACCACCAGTTCGGAATCGGAAAATACTTCCAGCTTTTTGGCGTCGAGTTTGAGGGCGTGCTGCAGGGCTTCGAGGAGGGCGACGTACTCGGCGACATTGTTGTCCTGGTGGCCAATCCACTTGGCGATCTTCACCCGCTCGCCGTCTGGCTTCTCGATTACGATGCCGATACCCGATGGTCCGGGGCTACCATGACAACCGCCATCCACGTATGCCACAAAATGAGACATCTCGTTCCTAAGCACACAATGAAGCAATTGCCTGTGCAAGGTCAAGAGATTCCTTAGGTACGGAATTGGTTTCTTAGTTGTGCAAATTTATGTGCAGAAATAGGCCGAAATTCGAAAGTTTTCAACCGCTATCGTTAATTTTCAATCAATTGCACAGGTGTTTGTGACGCCTCGAAAAAAATCGAATTGCACCATTCTTGGGTGTTGACATTTGTTAATCCCAGATTAGTATCGCCACTGTCGACGGTCGAAAGGGTTGGCATCAATAAACCGAAGCTGATCCGAAGTAGACTGAGTGATTAGCCAGGCAGAGTAATCTGCAGGGTTTCCGGACCCGAAAAAACCGACGCATTTGCGAGAATTGTGCCGGGGTCAGGAACTGCGAAAGCAGTGGTCGCATCAAGGGCTGTGACGGTACGTGCATCCACGCTGTTGGCTCCCTCGCAGGAGGCGGCGGCTAGAGCATAACCAATGTCACAGCCTTTACCATTTCTACCGTCACGCAACAATTTCTACTGGTCTCTTTCTTGTTCTCCCCAAGCCGCCTGTGGGCGGCTTTTCTGCGTCTAATCCCAAGTTGCTGAAATTTCAGGGTGCAGTTCGAGGTTGCTGAAGTCGAGGCAGACTTTGGAATCGCCGATTTCGGGATTCTGGTTTCTTCGAATCTGCCCGCTGTTCGCAGCCGCCCCACTCGCGCCCAGCCCGCCGCGCGCGTATAACTGTCGTGACAGGAGAACGCCATGCCCGACGCCCCCGATCTTCCTCCCGTAACCCCGCCGGAATCGCCATCCCCCGCGCAACCGCCCAGGCCGTCGGCGCCGGCGCCCGTTCAGCGGCCCGCCGTGATTCCTGCGCAAAAAACCGCGAAGAAACCCGAAGCTCCCCTCGACCCGGCTCACGTTCCCATGACCGAAGAGTTCGATCGCGCCAAGTGGACCTTGCCTCCTATCGGAATCGTTCTGATCGGCATCGGGATCGTCGCGGTCATCGGTGCGCTGCTGGTCTTCACCAATCGCGCCAAGCCCGTCGCCGCCGGCGGAATCAACAACATCGCCTCGGTGCAGCTCCCCGACAACACTGTGCTGGTGGCCGTACAGTTAAACATCAGCAACGCCACCGAAAAGCAGTGGTTCGTTCACGACATCAAGGCCACCGTCAAAACCGATCAGGGCGAATGGAGCGACGAAGCCGCCACCGCCACCGACTCGCAGCGCTACTTCCAGGCCTTCCCTGCTCTCGGCGACGCAGGAACACAAGTGTTGAAGTTCGACCAGAAATTGGCTTCCGGCCAGCAGGAAACGGGAACCGTCGTCTTCGGCTTCCCTATCACCAAAGACCAATTCGATCAGCGAAAATCGCTGACCGTTACCGTGCAGCCGTTCGACAATCTGCCCGTCACCTTCACGAAGTGATGTCAGGGCATAAGTCAGCTGATCAGGCTCCGCTACCAGATCAGTTGATGGGGGTCTTCAGATTAGTTCATTCTGAAGTATTTGCTACTAGGGCACTCCCTCTTACTTCGACGCGCTGCTTTTCAACTATCCCCTGCCGCGTGCTTCCACCGATCAACGCATCCCCGGTACCCGTGATCTCGAAATACGGCGGGGGTCTTCGAAGGGAACCATCCGCGGGTTGTGAAGAATACGAGGTTCCAAGTATTAGCGTTAAATGCTGGCCATCTAGTAACTGCGGAACAATAACCCTTATCGAAGGCGGCGGTAGAACGGACCATCCCTTTCCAAACCGCATAGTGATTGGTAAGGCGTCCTTTCCCAAATGAACGGTGACCTCGTCTGACTGGGGAGGGATAAACTCGACGCCGGGAAGTTGAGTGGTTTGGCCGATCGCAGGGAGCACGTAAAATGGCTTTTGGTAGTTCTGATCACCTGCTAACTTTATGTTTAAGTCCAGGTTTTCAAGCTTATCGCCTACGTTATCGATCCTGAGCCGGACGTCTGCGTAGTTAGTTTCGCTCCATCCTTCTCCGTTCCAAGTTGTAACTAAAGCGCGATCTGGAAGATTGCCGACTGCGGTAGTAAAGGACTCAAATTTCAAATTTAGCAGAACCGGTGATCGGGAACGCGCAAACGACACACTATAAAACCAGAGCGCTACTGATACTAAGCAGACAAATCCAATAAAGGCACCCCTTTCAACCCTTGTATTGGCACATTCGAATGCTGCCCACCAACTAATCCGGAGAAAAAGAATAAGGTAACCAAAACTGAAACAGACATATGCTAGCTTGACGGCTGGAGGACTCATGCTAAGGAGCCCATAACCGCTTGTGACGACCGCAGCGCCAATTGTTGTCACAACGGTGATACTTAGGACACTAGGCCAAATCCGTTTATGGGATTCAGCTGGTATAGCCCGCACGACGACAGACCCTCCTGTACTAACTACTGCAATGGAAGCATCATTATTCGCACGGCCAACTGCTCGTTGGTGCGCATTTCCTCCATGGTTGTGTCCTTTGTTCGACATATTCTCCGTACCTTAGCACGCGTCGTCGATTGAATCGCTCTCTTTTTGGCAAGTCTCTGCAATCACAAGGGCCTGCTCGCAGCCAAAAAGCCCCAGGCTGTGCATTTTCTATCTTCTCCCTCCGTGAACTCCGTCCTCCGTGTTTTCCTTTGACTTCCCAATACGGGAAAAACTTGTCAAGCACCCCAAACCCCAATTTTCCCCCTAACTCACTCGTTACAAACGAAATATAAATTTCCCGGATTTGGCACTTCACCTCCCTCCAATTCAGTACCATTAAAAATAGAGAGGGAATTAGGAAGATTTCCACGCGGATCTCTTCCGGTTTTTCGAAACTGGAAACTGAGGTTCTACTGACAACCGATAACCGAAAACCAATTTACTGACGGACTGATTTACTGATGAACTGGATCTCTGATGAGACTGATTTTTACTAACTCCTTTGTTCTCGGGGGGAGGGGGTACTCGGCAAGAGGCGAATCCCGCAAACCGCATTTCTCACTTCAAATGGAACGTCCGTAACATCTGCTGGAAGGTCGGCCGCAGGTTTATGAAGTCCTGGTCGGGAGCGATAAAGATCACGTACATCACCGATCCATCCTTGGACGGCAAGGCCACCAGCCAATCGCGCTCGCGTTCCTGCTGACCATTCTGGTCGGCCAGCGGTGACAGGCCATTGAAGTCCTGCGACAGCCCGTGAACGTTGTTCACCGTGATCTGCTGCGGGCTGCCGATGGCCTTCAGCGCCGGATTCGATTGCTGCAGAGTTTCGACAAGCTGTTGCGTGCTCTGGTCAATACTGTTGGCGTTCTGCGGGCGGAACTTGTTGATGATCGCGCCATAAGCGACGGCGTCGTGCGCGATTCCATTGTCCGGCGCAATCGTCACCGCCGACTGCGGATCGCCGTGCAACTGCCAGTTGTCGGGATAGCGAATCGTGTAGTCGGTGTGCGCGAAGTTCTGGAAGTTGCCGCTCGGTGCCGAAGCACTTCCGCCGCGCGCCGGTCCGCCATGATCGGAAGTATCACGATCGGGTCCGCGGCGATCGCTTCCTTCATCCTGATCCTGGTCTTCGTCCGGATCCTGATCGCGGCCGCCGCGACGACCTCCGCCGCCGCTGGTTTCGTCTCCGCCACGGCCGCCGCCACCGCTGCCGGAGTGGCCGCTTTTGACCTCCTGCGCGGAGTAGGTGCGCTCGCTCATCGCCAGCTGGTGAATGCGGGCAAAGTCGGCGGAGCTATCGGTGAATTGCTTGGGTGGAAATTGCGCAATCTCCGTGCGAATCGCCTGTGAGCGGTTCCCCGGATTCGGGTGATCGCTGAAGAACTGCGAGCCGCGCGATCCACCTTCTTCGTCGAGCTTGGCGAAGAAGAGCGCGAGCTGATAGGGATCGTAGCCGGCGTCGTACATGATTTGCGCGCCAACGTGGTCGGCCTGCGATTCCGCATTTCGCGAGTACTTCAGGAACGCGGAGCCGATGACGAACTGGCCGCCGAGCTGCGCCAGTTGTCCGCCAACGCTGCCGCCGAACAGGACGCCCGCCGCGCCGAGGCCGAGTTCGGGCACAAGCTTTTTAGTCGCCTCGTTGGTCGAGTGACGCATGTAAACGTGCGAGATTTCGTGTGCCATCACCCCGGCAAGCTGGGCTTCGTTCGAGCACGCCTGAATGGTGCCGAGGTTTACGTAGACGGGTCCGCCGGGCAGCGCGAACGCGTTGACTTCTTTTTGCGCGATCACGTGGAACTGGAATGGATAAGTCGGTTGCGGTAACTGTTGCGTTAGCTGGCGGCCCAAGTGCTGCACGTATTGAACGATGGGACTCGAATCGGGAAGCAACGGATACTGGCGCGCGACCTGGGCGGCGTTCTGGCGGCCGACTTCAATCTCCTGATCGACGGAGAAAACGTTGAAGCCGCTCGGCTTGGGCAGCGGAACAGTCGCCTTTTGCGCCCAAGCAGGCGCGAGAAGCAGGAAAGTCGCGAAGAAGAGACTCGAGATCTGACGCATAAGAGCAAGTGCAGCGATCCGCCGCGCGGACCCACAGAATTGTAAACACGGTTCTCGTGCTTTAGATGCGAGGGTAAGCAGATTGCTCGGGCCAAAAAGAAAAGGCCAGTCCGCATGGAACTGGCCTAATTGATTGCTTTCGCAGCTACTTATGGTCGCCGCTGGCGTTGAATTCGCGACGTCCGCTGCCGGCACGAGTGGCCTTGGCGGCAGCTGGAACCGCGAACTCCGGGCCGTATTTCTCGAGCAGTACCGGAACCAACGCGCCTTCAGCTTCTTTGACGAATTTCATGCGACCGTCGGCTTCGATGTCAATGCGCACGAAGTCGCCGAGCTTGATCTGAGCGGTAGCGACCAAATTCGCCAGCGGGAAGACCACATGACGTTCGATGGCCCGCTTCAGGTGACGAGCACCGTACTTCGGATCGGTTCCTTCCTTGAGCAGGAACTGTTTTACGCCCGGAGTGCAACTGAAGACGAACTGGTTGTTGCCGGTCGCCTGGAGAATGCGCTGTTGCACCATTCCCAGTTCAATTTCGAGGATCTGTTCGAGGTGCTCAGGCCGCAGCGTCTTGAAGACGACGATCTTGTCGATGCGGTTCATGAACTCGGGCGAGAACTTGCGCCGCGCCGCTTCCTGCGCGGTGCGGGTCATCTTGTCGTCGAGTCTGTCATCGACGAAGGGTTGTTTTGGCCCGAAGCCGAGTCCGCCGCCGACCAGGTCGCTCATCTCTGCCGCGCCGAGGTTCGAGGTCATAACGATCAGGCATTGCGAGAGATCGACACGGCGATTGTCGCCGAGCGTGAGCGTCGCTTTATCGAGAATGCCGAGCAGAAGCTGCCAGAGCGCATCGGAGGCTTTCTCGATTTCGTCGAAGAGCAGGATCGAGAGCTTCAGCTTATCGGTATGCCACTGATTCAGTGCCTCTTGCGTCAGGAGCGGATGGGTTTCGCGGTGGCCGAGATATCCGGGCGGCGAACCGATGAGCTTGGCGATCTCGTGGGAATGTTGGAATTCAGCGCAGTCGATCTTGATGCAGGCGTGGGAATCGCCAAAGAGCGATTCGGCCAGCGCCTCGACGACGCGGGTTTTGCCGGAGCCAGTCGGTCCAAGAAAGAGGAGATTGCCGACGGGGCGTCCGGGAGCGTTCAGACCGGCCAGGAACATCTGGTAGATTTCCACTACCTTTTCGACGGCGAGTTCCTGTCCGACAATTTTGCGCCGCAATGCCGCTTCAAATTCGGTGGCATCGCCACTGCGCCGGCTGGGGTCAAGCACCGCATTAATACCGGTTCTCATAACACCTTACCTTCGGTTGAAAGGTCACCGAAGCTGAAAGATGACAGATGGAAGGAACGGCGCTGGAAGTTGCTGATTCCGGTGCCTGGGGCCCCACTTACCCGCTCACTCCATCCGGCTAACCACTTAGATGCGAAATCTGGCAAACAAGAGAGTCCTGTGCGCCGACCGGCTCCGACGGCAACTTCAGCATAGTGAGAGGCTCTGAATGGCAAGAGTGTTGCTCACGCAGGTGCAATGAACTGTTGATTACTTTTGAGAAGGTAAGTTCATGGTAGGATTTGCTGAATCTCCGCGGTGGATCCCAACACTATGTCTCGCTCTTCCCGGCTCACTCTCTACATCGGTTTGCCATGCGCAGCTTTGCTTGGCGCGGGCTTGCTACTGATTCCCAACCGTCACGCGGCATTGAACGCTTCGACCGTGTCAGCCGCCAAAGCTCAACCTGCAACAAAACCGGCGACACCCGATGCGAATGCTCCGGCAGCGGTCGCGCCTCCGGGAACGATCCTCTACGCGGCGAAGAAGGGCGACACAGTCCCCGGACTGCTCCACAAATATTTGTGGCAGAGCACGTACATGACGGCGCCGGAATTTGAAGCGGCGATCCGCGAGCGGAACGACAACTTCAAGGGCGTCTTCCTGAAGGCGGGACAGAATTACATCATCCCCGGCATGGAAGGTCTGCCGACGACGGAGAAAGCGGTTTCGGTTCCGCGCGACTACGAAGTGCGCGCGATTTACCTGACAGGATTGATGGCGGCGAGCACCAAAGGCGTTGAGATCGTGAAGCAGTGGCGCAAGGTTGGCGGGAACGCCGTCGTGTTCGATATTAAGGATAGCGATGGCTGGGTGAACATTCCGTGGGATAACGCGCTCCAGCCGCCAATGAATCACCAGCCATACATCAAGAACCTGGTGAAGTACACGCACTTCCTGCACTCGATGGGCATGCACGCGATTGCTCGTGAAGCGATATTCCGCGACGAGGCACTGGTGGTGAAGCATCCGGAGCTGGCGGTGCACTCGCGCAAGACGGGCGAACCGTGGCGTGAAAACGGCAAGCTGGTGTGGACCGACACCTCGAACCCGAAAGTCCAGGAATACGACATTGCGCTGGCGAAACACGCGACGGAATCGGGCGTGGATGAGATCCAGTTCGACTACGTGCGCTTCCCCGCCGAGGGCGATCAGAAAGATGCCAAGTTCTACTTCGAGACGGAGCATCCGAAGTGGCAGCGCACGGACGTGATCACCGACTTTCTCTCGAAGGCATACGCTGAGTTGCATCCGACGGGAGTTCTGCTGTCGATCGACGTGTTCGGCGTGATGGCGTGGCAGCGGAATGTTGACCTGGCGCACACGGGGCAGGACATTCCGAACATGGCGAAGAATTGCGACGTGATGTCGCCGATGATTTATCCCTCGCACTTCTTCGGCATGGATGGAATCGCCAGCCCGGGCGATGCGCCGGAACATTTCATTGGCGAATCGATGGCGCGCTTCCAGAAGATCACCGCCGACACGCATGTGGTTTTGCGGCCATGGCTGCAGGCTTTCGCGTGGCGGACGAAGACGTATTCTCCGGAATACATAAGAGTGCAGGTGGCGACGGCGAAGTCGAAGAGCGGAATCGGATTCCTGTTCTGGAATGCGAGGAACGATTATTCGAAGCCGTACGCGGCGATGCCGGACATGGCAAAAGATCCGGCGAAATTCTTCCGTGGCGACGAGTTCGACAAGATGCCGAAGCCGGTGGTGGCGGCGTCGAGCGCGGCTCCTGCGCAAGGCAAATAGGCTTAGCGGTTGTGAGAAGCCCCACGGTTCGCCGAGGGGCTTTTTGATTTCAGATCAGAATCAAAGCGTGGTATAACTGTTATACTCGATGCGGTTTGATTACGATCTGCGCAAAAGCAAGCGTTTGCGTAAAAACCCGAAGCGGGGCATTGGGTTCGAAGAGGCGGAGGAAATCTTCTCGCATCCGTTCTATCTGGACCAGCGATCGGACGTTCCGGAGCAATGGCGTGCGATCGGCTGGGTAGACGACCGCTTGTACTCACTGGTTTTTGAGGTACGGGAAGACGAGGACGGCGAGTACTACCACTTCGTTACGTTGTGGAGATCGACGACGGAAGAACAGGACCTTTATGAGGAATACTCGTAAGCGCAAGAGTGCGATATCGGCGGAAGACATTGCACGCCTGGCCGATTCAGGAAAGAGCGTCTCCCAGTTTTTTACCAATACTGGACGAATGATGGGTCCCGTCCGCCGGGTGAACGTTGATTTCACTGGCCCGATGCTCGAGGAACTCGACAGTGCTGCCCAAGAACTCAATATCAGCCGGCAAGCTGTGATCAAAACTCTGATCAGAGAAGGCCTCGACCGCAGATATGTTGCTCGTACTGCTCGCAAACGAGTTCGGGGAGCGTGAATCGGCGAGTAGTGCTGTGAGATGAAAATCGTCTCGATCCTGCTGTCGCACATATCGAAAAGCAAACCCGTATAATGGAGTTCCACAAAAAAGTTGGCGGGCCGCGATGGTCGCGCCCAACTTGCGTTCTCGACGAGCGGGTGTTTTAAACGAGCGGGAAAGGGAGAGTTTTCGATGGCGATTCAGAAGACCGACAAGGTTTGGCATAACGGGCGGTTTATCAACTGGGACGACGCAACGCTGCACGTGATGTCGCACGTGGTGAACTACGGTTCGTCACTGTTCGAAGGCATCCGCTGCTACTCGCTGCCCACCGGTCCGGCGATCTTTCGCGCGCACGAGCACATGCAGCGACTGATCGATTCGTCGAAGATTTACCGCATTGAAGTGCCCTTCTCGCGCGAAGAACTGGTGAACGGGATGGCCGAACTGATTGCCCACAACGGCGCGTGGCCGTGCTACATCCGCCCGATCGTGCTGCGCGGATATGGCGAGGCGGGGGTGAATCCGTTTGCCGCGCCGGTTGAGGTGTACATCGCGAACTTCCCGTGGGGAAAGTATCTGAGCGGCGCGGAAGAAGGCGTGGACGTTTGCGTGGCATCGTGGGCCCGTTTCGCGCCCAATACGCTGCCGGCGATGGCGAAAGCGGGCGCGAATTACATGAACTCGCAGCTGATCAAAATGGAAGCCATCGTGAACGGCTACGTGGAAGGCATTGCGCTCGACGTTAACGGATACGTTAGCGAGGGCTCGGGCGAGAACCTGTTCGTGGTGAAGAACGGCAAACTGCTGACCGCTCCGCTGGGGAACTCGGTGCTGCCGGGAATCACGCGCGACTCGGTGCTGCAGATCGCGCAGGACCTGGGGATTCCGGTGGTGGAGCAGGTGATTCCGCGCGAGTTGCTCTACATCGCAGAAGAGGTGTTCTTCTCGGGCACGGCGGCGGAAGTGACGCCGATCCGGTCGGTGGACAAGATTAAGGTTGGCGCCGGGACGGCGGGCGAGATCACGAAGTCGATTCGCAACGAGTTCTACGCGATTGTGGAAGGCAAGAAAGCCGATCGCCACAACTGGTTCACTCCGGTTCCGGTGCGGGCCAAGCAAACGGTCAGCGTTTAGATCAGGCAGTTCGAACCAGCCCGGCCGCGCGCCGGGCTTTTCTGTTTTCAGTGGCTCAGGAAATGGGACGAGTGACGCGAAATTTACATCTTGGTCCTGTGGGTTCCGGTAGACTTATCGTCCGAAACCCAGCCGGAGGAGAGCCTATGTCCGCAACCGCAACCCTTCCCCAAGTGAGTGAAGATTTTGGCAGCACAACCCGCGACTTCGCCATGTCGATCTGCGAACGCGAAGCCCAGACCACGCGCCGCGTTATTACGGCAATTCCGGAAGACAAGAAAAGTTGGAAGCCCGATCCGAAAGCGAAATCGGCCGACGATCTGGCCTGGCATATCGCATTCAACGACGTGAACATGCTGGAGAGCATCGCCCGGCTGAGCTTCATGCCGCTGGCGGAAGAAACCGACACCGAACAGACACTGCATCCGAAGTCGATCGCTGAGATCGTGAAGTGGCACGAAGAGAATTTGCCGAAGGCAATGGCAAAGGTTCTTGCGATGACAGCTAAGCAACTACAGACCCCGGTCGATTTCTTTGGCGCATTCAACCTTCCTGCCTATATGTACCTGGAGTTCTGGAAGGTGCACATGATCCATCATCGCGGCTGGCTGGCGAGTTATCTGCGGCCGATGGGATCGAAGTGCCCGAGCATCTACGGAGGAAGCGCGGACGAGCCGTGGCAGGGGTGAGACCAGTCGTTGGCCGTTAGTCGTTGGTTGTTGGCAAGCGAGGGATGCGCCTTAAACCAGCGCGGACGAGGGCGTCCGCGCTACATCTTTTTTCGAGTTTTCGTAACCCCGGCTTTAGTAACTTCTCGGTACCCCTACCGATTGCGTATCCTGCTGTGTCCATGATACTTTCAGCCCACTTTCAAGGCTAACGCGGAAGACCTATGTCCATGCAAATCGATGATCTGCTCCGAACAGCCATGGAGCGGAAGGCATCCGATCTTCACCTCAAGGTCGGCAATTTTCCTCATATCCGCATCGACGGCGAACTGAACCCGCTAAGCGACCAGACGCGCGTAACGGCGGAAGACATGCTGAACATGGCGTTCAGCATGATGTCGAACCGGCAGAAACAGAAGTTCAAAGAGAACGCCGAACTCGACATGGCGTATGGCGTCGCCGGACTGGGACGCTTCCGCGTGAACGTCTTCCAGCAGCGCGGCAACGTCGGACTTGTGCTCCGCGTAATTCCGACAAAGATCAAGCCGATCGACGAACTGTACCTGCCGAAGATCGTGGATCGAATCTGCGAAGAAGCTCGCGGACTGGTGCTGGTGACGGGCGTGACCGGATCTGGTAAATCGACGACTCTAGCCGCAATGATCGATCGCATCAATTCGAGCCGGTCGGAACACATCATCACCATCGAAGACCCGATCGAATTCCTGCACCGCGACAAGAAGGGGTTCGTCAACCAGCGCGAAGTGGAAGTGGACACGCCGTCGTTCGCGTCGGCGCTGCGCGCGAGTTTGCGCCAGGACCCGGACGTGATTCTGGTCGGCGAAATGCGCGACCTGGAGACGATTTCGACGGCATTGCACGCGGCGGAGACCGGCCACATGGTGTTCTCGACGTTGCACACGCTGGACGCAGTGGAAACGATCAACCGTATTATTTCGGTCTTCCCTCCACCGGAGCAGAAGCAGGTGCGTATGCAGCTGGCGGCGACGTTGCGGGCGGTCATCAGCCAGCGACTGGTGAAGCGCGCCGACGGAGCGGGCCGAGTTCCCGCCGTGGAAGTGCTGGTATCGACGGCCTATGTGCGCGAGTGCATCATCACGCCAGAGAAGACGCGATCGATTCGCGAGGCTTTGGCGGCAGGCACTTCGCAGTACGGCATGCAGACGTTCGATCAGTCGCTGTACGACCTTTATGCGCAGGGACTGATCTCGTATGAAACGGCGATGGAGAATGCAACCAATCCTGATGACTTCAAGCTGCGCGTGCAGGGTATTTCGAGCACCGCGGATGCGGCTCGCGAAGAAATGCAAGGCAGCATGGGAGCCAGCTTCGGGCGGTAACAACTCGGACGGTGAGATTGAGGGAAGCCTGCGGGCTTCCCTTTGGTTTTGGAATGGCCGATTTGCAGTTGGCGAAGACCAAAAAAACGGGGAACCCGAAGGCTCCCCACAAGAGAAGCAACAATAGCAACTAGAAGGTGAATTTCGCGTAGAGCTGCATATTGCGCGGATTGCTCGAGAACACGGCCCGCGCGTTGTTGAATTTGCTGTTGCTTGGGATCAGGTAGTTACGATCCGTTCCATTGATGGTGGCAGGATTGACCGACGAATTTTGCGCACTGGCGCTGTCAACAAATCCGGCGATGAATTGCGGATGGTTGAAAGCGTTGATCAATTGTGCGCCGAATTCGAACTTGAAGCGCTCGGTCAAGTCGAGATGCTTCTTGACTCCGAGGTCCCAGTTGTTGATCGGAGGCATCTGCAGGGTGTTGCGGCCGGCGGTGGACAGAGCGCCGGGACCGGCAACGATGTACTGAGCGTTTCCGTTCTTTGCCAGATAGCCCACCTGATAGCCGCTGGTGCTCCATGACTTTCCGGCCAATGGAGTACCCGCAGCCCACGTGCCAGATGCGCCACAGGTAGCAGTTGCGGGCACGGTTCCGGCGGTGATCGCAGCAGCAAGACCGGAATTACACAAATTGGTAATCCCACTTCCTGTGCCCGGAACGCCGGAGGCATTGTAGATCGCGCGATCTCCGGCCGAGTCGCCGTTCAGGTTCGCGTCGGCTCCGCTCTGCACGTCCGCCCATTCGCCCGTCTCATAGATGTAGGTCGGCGTGAACTGCCAGTTGCCGACAATATTCTTGAGCAGGTAGGAGTTCGCGCCCTTGAAGAAAGGCACTTCGTAAACCGCGGATACAGAGAGGCGGTGAGCATGATCGAGCGCCGAGTTGGCGCGATCCTGATCGAGGTTGAGGCCGTCTTGCGCGCGGCGCGGAGTGAGGTCCGTGCTGTGGAAGTCGGCGGTGCTGTTGTCGATGGCGTGGCTCCAGGTCCAGGCCGCCTGGAACTCAAGACCGTTCGAGATGCGGCGGTTCAATTGGGTTTGCAGGCCGTGATAGGTGGAGGCGCCCCAAGGCTCGTACCCGGTGATGGTGGAAGTAAATCCGGCACCGGAGAAAGCTGGGACCAAGGAACCAGGAGCTTTCAGTTGCGCCAGGGTTGCCGGCAGGGCATCGAGTTGTGCTTGCGTGGGAGCTTGAAGGAACGTCGGTAAGTAATTTGATGAGCTCACCAATGCACGGCGGTCAATCTGATCCTGCACGTTGAGATGAACGCCGCGGGTTCCGACGTAGCGAACTTCCAGCGTGTAGTCCTTGCCGAAGGTGTGTTGAACCCCGAGATTCCAGCTTTCGGAATAGGGATATTTCACATTGATCGGCAGATAGCTGGAGGTCAATGAGCGGGCCGTCGCAGCGTCATAGGTGGTGATGCCGCTGCTGGCTTGCGGCGGAATTCCACCGTTGGCCATGAAGGCTCCCGTCGGACTCGCGCAATCGGCAGTCGTGGTCGCGTTGCAGTCGATGGTGAAACCGATCTGCGGCGGACGTGAGAGCGTGCCGATATTGTCATAAAGAACGTCGTAGGCCATACCGAAGCCGCCACGAACGGACCAGGTGTCTTTGCCCTTCGGCGACCACGCAAAGCCGAGGCGAGGCATGAAGTCATGCTTCGGTGCTTCGGGCGAACCGATGGTCAGAACTCCCGGGACACTGGCAAGACTGTTGAGGCTCATCTGCGTCCAACCATATGGAACGCCGGTGTACTCGTAACGCAGGCCGAGATTCAGCGACAGGTTGGGCTTCACCTTCCAGGTATCGTTGACATACCAGTAGATGGCCTTCTCGTCGCCAGAGTAGCCGACTGCGCCAAAGCTCCGCTCGCCGAAGACGGGCAGAGTGTCGTTGAGGAAGTCGCTCATGGTGTTCCACTCGTAGTCACCGCGCGAGCGCTGAACGAAGAGCTGAGGATCGATGTATTTGCGGGCTTCGGCGCCGAACTTCAGGCTGTGATTGCCCTTGATCCAGCTGATGTTGTCGACGATGGAGTAGGTGTTCTCGACCGCGTACTGCGGAGCATTGGGATCGGGACCGACATTGAGTCCGAGATCGTCGAGGGTGACGTTGGGAAATGCGTCCTGACCGGGGAATTTCGCGCTCGGCACGGTGTAGTTGTTGGCCGTGCGGTTGTAGCCAACGCGGAATTCATTGGTGACGGACGAAGAGAATTGGTGGTACTCAGCCAAGGTCACCAGGTGATAAGGAACAATCAGGCTGGTGAAGAACGTCGGCAGGGCCGCGCCGGCGTCGATGGTAGTGAACTTGTTGTAGATGTAGCGTCCACGGATCTGGTCCTTCTCGCTTAGGTTGTAATCCATGGAGGTGGTGAGGAATTCGCCGTTCTGATAATTGGGGGCGACGATGGGAATCACACCGATCTCGACCGGCACATTGGCCTTTGTGGTCGGGTTCATCACGTTGACGGTCGTTCCCGGGCAAACTCCGCTGGCAACCTGGTCGGCGGTGCAAACTGCAGGAGCAATCGCGTATTGCTTCAAGCCGCTGAGGTTGTTCTGGTTGAGTCCGGTAATGCCGGCAAGAGTGGTGTATCCGGTCGCAGTCGGGGCGAGCAGCGGGCTCGACGTCGCGGACTGACCGATCGGGTTGTATTCGAAGTTGGCAAAAAAGAACAACTTGTTCTTGATAACGGGGCCGCCGACCTGTCCGCCAAAACGGTTGTTGTCGTAGCGGGGATTCGAGGTAATGCCCTGGTTGACCAGGATTTGATCAACCGCGTTCAGGTTGCGGTTCTGCATGTACTCGTAAGCGCGGCCATGGAAATCGTTAGAACCGCCACGGACGACAGTGTTGAACTGGCCGCCCGAGGAGTGTCCGAACTCGGGGCTGAACTGATTTTCGAGCACCGAGAATTCGGCCACGGCATCGTTCGGAACATAGACGAGGGGTCCGGTGACACCCTTGTCGTTGTTGTCGACGCCTTCAATCGTAAAGTTGTTGTTACGCGGACGCTGACCGCCGACGGAAGGTCCGGTGCCTGCGCCCATGCTACCCGCGCTGGCCACACCGGCCTGCAACATCGAAAGGTTGAGCACGCCGAGACCTACGCTGGCGGCCGGAAGATCCTGTAATTGAGCCGAGTCGTAAGTGGACTGGATCTGCGCGGTGGTGGTATCGATCAGGGGAGCCGCGGATCCGTTGACTTCGACGGTGGTGGAAACGCCGCCGACCTGCATGTTGAAGTTGGCCGAAACGGTCTTGTTGAGTGCCACGGTAACGCCCGTCAGGGTTGTGTTGGAAAATCCCTTGGCAGAAGCGGTAATGTCATAAGTACCGATTAAAAGATTGGTAAAGCGGTATTCGCCAGTTGCATTGGTAGTGGTGGTGCTTTTGACGTTGGTTGCGGTATTGACGGCCACAACGGTTGCCCCTGTCACCGCTGCACCGGAATTATCGGTAACCGTCCCCACCAGGTCGCCGCTGATCGCCTGGCCCATCATGAGAACCGGCATCAGCAACGCCATGGTTAGACATAGAAATCTCAAGAGATTTCTCATCGGTAATCGCCTCCTCTGAATTGTTCGACTTAGCTTGCGATAGTCGAAACGGTATGAGCTTGAACCTGAAGTCCCCGGGCACAATGCGAGACATGCCTCTGGGTACATTTACAAATGCAGTTGCCCATCCAAGAGGGTGTGATCTATGAACATTGCAGACAGAGTCGATTGAAGCATTTGCCATTTTGGGAATGAGCAAGTATGTGAGTTTTTGGATAGTGCCAAAACGGGATATGAACTTTGGAAAACGAGCAGTTCCGTTATGGGAAAGGGCGCTTCCGAAAAACTGAGTTTGCGAGTGATTCTGTCCGAAATGCTGTGGGCGACTTTTTCTTTGCGCGGCAGTGCGTTAACGTAGCGGGATGCCATTCGCGCGCAGCAAACGAATTCTTTCCGACGAAGCTTCGCTTTATGAGTACGCAGTGGGCGCACTGGGGCGGCGGATGCGAACAGTTGCAGAGCTGAAAAGATTATTGCGCGATAAGGTTGAGGATTCGGAGCATGGGCGATTGCTGATCGAGGTGGTGATCGCCAAGCTGAAGGATCAGAAATATCTCAACGACACGCAGTATGCGTCGTCGTACTCGACGTTGCGCAAAGAGAACAATCGTTTTGGGCGGCGGAGGGTGGTCCAGGAATTGAAGCAGCGCGGCGTGCATGAGGAGATCATCGAGAAGACCGTCGCCGCGACCTATTCGGATACAAACGAAGAGATGCTGGCGCGAGATTATCTGCGGCGCAAACGCTTGAAAGAGCCGACAAACGAAAAAGAAACGGCACGAATTTTTCGCGCGCTGATACGCGCAGGATTCGGTACGAAGACGATATTCACCATCTTGAAGAAGTGGAATGTCGAGGATGAAGTGCTGTCGGCGCTGGAGGGAGAAGCGCAGTCGTAGGGCTCTGCCAGCGGAGGTCACCGGCAGAGCTTGATTGATCGTGTCTGGCCGCCGAGCTTAGCGGCAGGAATCGCTGATCATCTTCACGCTGGAGACGCGGAAGTCGGCGTAGTTGTTTCCGCCGGCCTCGGCCTTTTCCGTGCTGGCCCGCTTGGCTTCTTCCGAAGCGTTCTCGTGAACAGATGTACCGGTGAGCGCGACTTTGTGTCCGACATGATCGGCGACCTTGTCGGCCGAATCGGTCAACTCCCAGGTTTTGCCGTTCTCGTCTTCAAGGTAGTAACCGCCGGCTTCATTTCCCTTGTGCACGCATCCGGTGATGGTCTTGGATTCACTGCCCACGGGCATCTTCGGCTCGTTCTGCGCCGATAGCAGAACCGTCGTCGAAACGAGAAGCGCGAGCAAACAACCGAAGCGAGCGATCTGGCGAACTGACATGGAAGCCTCCTTGCGGCGGACGGCGAGCGGAACGTCCTTGGTACATGGATGGTGGTGACGGCGGTTGAGGGTGTCTGGGATGCGGGACAATTGTGCAGCCTTCGCAACGGGCAGCGGAGCGAAGGGCGGGCGCGTTATCTCCCCTGATAAAATCTAGGATTACTCTTGTTTCCCGGACACATTATGCTCACCGGTTCACAGATTCGCCGCAAGTTTCTCGACTATTTCATCCAGAACGGACATAAAGAGGTCCATTCGTCGTCGCTGGTACCGGCGAACGATCCGACGCTGCTCTTCACCAACGCCGGCATGAACCAGTTCAAAGACGTGTTTCTTGGGCTGGAGAAGCGCGACTACAACCGCGCGACGACGTCGCAGAAGTGCGTGCGCGCGGGCGGCAAGCATAACGACCTGGAGAATGTCGGGTTCACCAATCGCCACCACACGTTTTTCGAGATGCTGGGGAATTTCTCGTTCGGCGATTACTTTAAGAATGATGCGGTCCGGTTCGCATGGGAGCTGATCACCTCGCCCGCGTGGTATGGCATTCCGGCAGACAAGCTATACGTCACGATTTTCAAGGGCGAAAACGGAGTCGCGAGGGACGAAGAAGCGTATCGGTACTGGCACGAGGATCAGGGCGTGCCCAAAGAACGTATCTACGAGTTCGGAACAAAAGACAATTTCTGGCAGATGGGGGACACGGGGCCGTGCGGTCCGTGCTCGGAGATTCATTACGACATGGGACCGGCGGCGAGCGACCAGGGCCACACGAATTGCGAGTTTGGCTGCGAATGCGGGCGCTACGTGGAGATCTGGAACCTGGTGTTCATGCAGTTCGACCGCGATGCGTCGGGAACTTTGACGCCGCTGCCCAAGCCGTCGATCGACACGGGCATGGGACTCGAGCGCATAACGGCGGTGTTACAGGGAAAGCTGTCGAACTACGATACGGACCTGTTTGTCCCGCTGATGAAGCGCGCGGCGGAGTTGTGCGGGGTTCAGTTTGAGAAGGAAGTAAAGACCGAATCGGGACGCAGCGGCGCGGCTTCGCTGCGTGTGATCGCCGATCACGCGAGGGCGGCGACATTCCTTATTTCCGACGGAGTGATTCCCGCGAACGAAGGACGCGGCTATGTGCTGCGCAAGATCATTCGCCGGGCGATTCGTCATGGGCGATTGCTGGGGCAGAACAAGCCTTTTCTCTACCAGATGGTGTTTGCGGTTGGGGAGCTGATGCGGGATGCGTATCCGGAACTGGTGGAGTCGCAAGAGCGGGTGGCGAAGACGGTGGAGGCGGAAGAGACGCGGTTTTCGAGGACGCTGGATGTTGCCCTTGCGAAGCTTGACGAGTTGATTGACAAGGCAGCGCGGGGTTTCGACAAGACTTCGGATGCCACGCTGGATGCTACTGTCGGCGGATCCACAAGAGACGAGTTGGCCTACATCCGCACTCGCGCGAAAATGCTAGACGGGGCGGACGCATTTAAGCTCTATGACACATTCGGATTGCCGCTCGACTTCATTCAGGATGCCGCTCGTGATGCGGGCGTGGAGTTCGATCAGGCTGGTTTCGATCATGCGATGGCCGAGCAGCGCACCCGCGCTCAAGCTTCATGGAAAGGCGCGGCGAAGCAGACGGCCAATCCCGCCTATCAGCAACTAGAGAAGACAGTTTTCGAGGGCTACCGGCAGACCGAATCTTCAGGGTGCGAAGTTGTCGCGCTGATGCGCAATAACGCTGGGGTTCAGGAGCTGAAGGCGGGACAGCAGGGAGAGGTCATCCTCGATCACACGCCGTTTTACGCTGAAGCCGGAGGGCAGGTCGGCGATCGCGGCGCGTTGTACTCGCCGGGAAAAGCGTCGGTCGTCGCCGAGGTTGAAGGATGCTATTACCCGGTGCAGGGCGTGCGCGCGCACAAGGTGGTCGCAAGGGAAGATATTCGTATCGGCGATCGAGTGGACGCGGTGGTGGACTTGAACATTCGACAGGCCACGATGCGCCATCACACGGCGACGCACCTTCTTCATGCCGGATTGCGCGAGGTGCTGGGCAAGCACGTCAAGCAGGCGGGATCGCTGGTTTCACCCGGACGACTGCGCTTCGACTTCTCGCACTTCACCGGCGTCGAAGACGAAGAGCTGCAGGACATCGAAGACATCGTTAACAAGGAAGTGCTGAAAAACCAGAAGGTCGACATCATCGAAGACGTGCCGATTGACGTCGCCGTGAACGAGTATCACGCGATGGCGCTGTTCGGCGAGAAGTACGGGGACAAGGTGCGCGTGATCAAGATTGGCGACTTCTCGACCGAGCTATGCGGCGGCACGCACACGATGGCCACCGGCGAAATTGGACTCATCAAAGTTCTCGATGAAGGCAGCGTTTCGTCGGGCGTGCGGCGCGTGGAGGCGGTGGCGGGAGAGAGCTCGCTGCGGCATTTCCGCGCCGACCATCAGCTGGAACACGTCGCGCGAAAGGTGATCCGCTTCGGCGAGGAGTCGGAAGGCTCGCTGGCAACGGCACTGCAGAAAGAGCTGATGATCCGCGATGACGAGATCAAGCGGCTGAAGAAAGAACTGGAGCAGGCGCGGATGAAGTCGGCTTCGGCAGCGGCGTCGTCGGTGGAAGACAAGATTCGCGAGGTCAACGGGGTGAAGGTACTGGCGCACCGGGCTGACAATCTCGAGCGCTCGCAATTGCGGACGCTGGTCGATAACCTGCGGCAGAAGGTGGGATCGGGCGTGGTGGCGGTCGGATCGGCGACAGATGGCCAGGTGGCGCTGATCGTCGGCGTGACCAAAGACCTGACGAGCCGCGTGCAGGCTGGCAAGATCATCTCGCAGATCGCACCGAAGGTCGGCGGCAAAGGCGGCGGACGACCGGACCTGGCCGAGGGCGGGGGCACGAATCCCGCGGCGCTGGATGAAGCACTGAACGCGACGTATGAGGTGGTGGGGGCGATGCTGAAGTGAACTGTTGTAGCGCGGACGCCCTCGTCCGCGCCAACGTTAATTGCACCACCAAGGCTCTCCTCCTAGTTACACGCTCCCGCACATCACAATAGATGGTGAGCAACTGCCACGCGAACGGGGGCGTCCGCGCTACATACTCGCAGGATGGCGGAAGGGCTATTCCACCGGCGCAGGCTTCCGCACTATCAACCTGACGACAAGGCAATCTTCGTCAGCTTTCGTTCGTATTTCACACTGACGCCTGCCGCCAGGTCACTCGTGCTCAAATCCTGTCTCTACGAGCACAAACGACGGATTCAACTCTATGCCGGGGTGGTCATGCCCGATCACGTCCATCTTTGTTTCTCATTGCTGAGACACCCGGAGACTACCGCAAGCTATAGGCTTGAAGCCGTGATGAAGGAC